>BNJS01000368.1_pt1:0-397500 | contig 790630 bp, 951 predicted proteins | sample 8540461 | NCBI WGS metagenome assembly BNJS01 (sample SAMD00202454, study PRJDB9452) | human saliva metagenome | isolation source: human saliva | place: Japan | reverse complement strand
TTGAGCTAACTCAAACAGCTTGAAAGATATTCGCTTAATCAGAGGAACAACTTTGTTGCACTTGACTTGACAATTGGGGAAAGAAAAAATTTACGCTTGTGACGATTAAGTTCAGTACAAAGATGCTACCTTTTTAGTTTTTTTATCCATTTCGACGTTTGCGGGCTAGTAGGGCTCTGTAAAAGAAGATTTGATTGTTTTGGATATAGGGAAGGATTGTGAAACTAGCAATCCCAAAGGTAATCCAATTGAGGAAGTACCAAGGGAGTAGCTGGAAGTCGAGGAGAAAGCGCTGAAACTTATATCCTTTCATCAGGAAACGGCTGGTTTTTAGGATTTGCCTTGGTTTAGCTTGTCCTAAATCCAGAGTGTCGCAGAGGAGAAATTCTACCTGCGAGTAGGCGTAATGTTGCGGGATGTATAGGATATTGCCCACAATCATCAAGATGAGGCTCGCTAAAAAGTAGAGTCCAAAGGTCATAAGGAACTGATCGGTTTCAAGTGATGAGAGGTCAAGATTAGGAAATTCAGGATGTAGGGTAACAAAGTTCCGTGCTAGGAGGTTACTATAAAAGAGAAAGTAGACACCAATCAAACTAGGAATACTCCATAAAAAGAGATAGAGACGCTTGAGAAGCAAGGTTAGAAAAGTTTGAGAAAAATATTTTTCATCAAAGAGAGTCAGACATGATTTTAGAGAGAGTTCCGTTTCGGGATTTTTGATAAGTTTAAGTGTTGTAAAGGCAGATCCTGATAGAAGGATTGTAACAATAAAAGATACTAGTAGTGGGAAGAGATAGGCTTGAAGCACTTGCCCCAGCATACTGATAAATGATTGGTTTAGAATATCGTTACTTAGACGAGCCAAGGGATTCAGAAAGCTTGAGAAAATTAGTAACATACTAGGTAGAGCGAATATGAGAATGAGTCTTGGGTTGTCTGTCTGAAATTGTTTAGCATCTAGACGAATAGTTTTTAAATCAATTTTTGGGTATTTCATTCTCTCATTATACCATAGTTCGTGACAGTTCCAGTTTTTTTTGATAAAATCATACAGTATGCCTTTGGGCACAAAGTATGAACTGGGACTGTTTTTCCCAGCTTCGGAGGTAAAAAATGTCAGATTCACCAATCAAATACCGTTTGATTAAGAAAGAAAAACATACAGGAGCTCGTCTGGGAGAAATCATAACTCCCCACGGCACCTTCCCGACACCTATGTTTATGCCAGTTGGGACCCAAGCTACGGTCAAGACTCAGTCGCCAGAGGAGTTGAAGGAGATGGGTTCGGGGATTATCCTGTCAAACACCTATCATCTGTGGCTCCGTCCTGGAGATGAACTCATCGCACGCGCAGGTGGTCTCCACAAGTTCATGAACTGGGATCAGCCCATCTTGACGGATAGTGGTGGTTTTCAGGTTTATTCCCTAGCAGATAGTAGAAATATCACAGAAGAAGGAGTAACCTTTAAAAACCATCTCAATGGTTCCAAGATGTTCCTATCACCAGAAAAGGCCATCTCTATTCAGAACAATCTAGGTTCAGACATCATGATGTCTTTCGATGAGTGTCCGCAGTTTTATCAACCTTATGACTATGTGAAGAAATCAATCGAACGTACTAGTCGTTGGGCAGAACGTGGCTTAAAGGCTCATCGTCGTCCGCACGACCAAGGTTTGTTTGGGATTGTGCAGGGGGCAGGATTTGAGGATCTTCGTCGTCAGTCAGCTCAAGACCTTGTCAGCATGGATTTTCCAGGCTACTCGATTGGTGGTTTAGCAGTAGGAGAAACTCACGAAGAGATGAATGCGGTCTTGGACTTCACAACTCAGTTGTTGCCAGAAAACAAACCTCGCTACTTGATGGGAGTGGGAGCGCCTGATAGTTTGATTGATGGAGTCATTCGTGGTGTGGATATGTTTGACTGTGTCTTGCCAACTCGTATCGCTCGTAACGGTACCTGTATGACCAGCCAAGGGCGTTTGGTTGTCAAGAATGCCCAGTTTGCTGAGGACTTTACGCCACTGGATCCTGAGTGCGATTGCTACACATGTAAGAACTACACACGCGCCTATCTTCGTCACCTACTCAAGGCTGATGAAACCTTCGGTATCCGTTTGACCAGCTACCACAATCTTTACTTCTTGCTCAACCTGATGAAGCAGGTTCGTCAAGCCATCATGGATGACAATCTCTTGGAATTCCGTGAGTATTTTGTAGAAAAATATGGCTACAACAAGTCAGGACGCAATTTCTAAAGTGTAAAAATAGAATGCTAAAATCCTACGTTTTCTCGTAGGATTTTTCTTCTTTTTTTGATAGAATAAAGTGTATAACGAAAGGGAGAATAAACTCGTATGCGTATTAAATGGTTTTCCTTGATTAGGATTACAGGTTTACTACTGGTACTTTTGTACCACTTCTTTCAGACAATCTTTCCTGGAGGGTTCTTTGGGGTAGATGTCTTTTTCACTTTTTCAGGATTTTTAATCACTTCTCTCCTTTTAGAAGAATTTGGGAAGGCACGCCAGATTGATTTACTGGGCTTTTTTAAGAGACGGTTTTACCGCATCGTACCACCTGTGGTTCTGATGGTTTTGGTGACCATGCCCTTTACCCTCTTAGTTCGCCAAGACTATGTTGCTGGAATTGGCGGTCAGATTGCGGGAGTTTTTGGTTTTATGACCAACTTCTATGAGATGTTAACAGGGGGAAGTTACGAATCCCAGTTCATTCCGCATCTCTTTGTTCACAACTGGAGTCTAGCTGTTGAGGTTCACTACTACATCCTTTGGGCTTGGCTGTTTGGTTCTTATCGAAACGTTCGAAATCTAGTAGCCAATTGAGAGGGATGGTCTTCCTCCTTTCTGCGGGAGCTTTCATCATTAGCTTTTTCTCCATGTTCATTGGTAGTCTCATGGCCAGTTCCTATTCATCTGTCTACTTTTCAAGTTTAACCCATGTCTATCCCTTCTTTTTAGGAAGCATTTTGGCGACAGTTGTGGGGGTTCGTCAGACGAGCGATTTAGTCAAGCAGTTTGACCGGATGTGGAATCTTCGTCAAAATCTCTTGGTATTTGCTGCGGGGCTTTTGGTGCTAGTGCTCTTGACTTTCTTTGTCAAGTTCACCTACCTGTTTGCGTACTTATTTGGCTTCTTGCTAGCAAGTTTAGCGGCCGTTGTCATGATTTTTGCCGCGCGTGTCTTGCATGAGAAAACGCCTGAGATACAAGAACCTCGGATAATTACATTTTTAGCAGATACCAGCTACGCGGTTTATCTCTTCCACTGGCCGTTCTATATTATCTTCTCTCAGTTGATGAGCAATCTGCCCGCTGTTATCCTGACAGTTATCTTTTCCTATTTCTTTGCTATCTTGTCCTTCTATATTATCGAGCCATTGATTGCTGGTAAGACCAATGCTTTAATACGGAAGCTTAGTCGATTACTCATATTAAACCAATTAGTGCTAGTGGTGTTGGCATTCTTACTTTGCTTACCTTGATTATCATAGCTGTGGCTCCCCAAGTTGGAGCTTTTGAGACAGACTTGATGGTCAATGGTCTCAAACAAGCCCAGACCAATATAGGACAAACAAAGACCCTTGCTGAACAAGCCGAACTAAGTCGCCTAGGAATTTCTGAGGGAACAAGCCTGATAGGAGATTCGGTAGCCTTGCGTGCCAATACAGCCTTACAAGAGGCGCTTCCTGAAGCAAATATCAATGCCCAAGTTAGTCGAACGACTAAGCAAGCCAATGACATCATGCTCAATAATAGTCAGAACAAGGCACTGCTAAAAACAGTTGTCATTGCAACGGGTGTTAATAATCCTGAGGGTTACAAGAATGATTTAGACAGTATCGTTAACAATCTACCCAAAGGACACCATCTGATATTGGTGACACCTTATGAGGGAGACAAGAGCAAGGATACTTATACATCAGTAGAGCAGTATGCGGCTTATGCGCGAGAATTAGCTGAAAAGAATCCTTATGTGAGCATTGCTGACTGGAATAAGGTTGCTAAGGAGCACCCTGAAATCTGGGCTGGAACCGACCAAGTTCACTTTGGAAATGATAGTAACATGATTGAAGAAGGAGCTAAATTATATGCAGAGACGATTGCAGCTGCTGTTAAGGCTGCTCAAGAACTACCTGTGAAATCAAAATAAGATCAAAGAGTTGGAGAAATCCAGCTCTTTTAAAATATCTCCAGAAAATAGGTCTATACCATTTACAAATGAAAAAGAAAGGTTTATAATGTAATTGACATAATAAATTCTAGAATCAATCTATCAAGGAGGTTATCATTATGCCTAATTATATTAAAGCGGATCAGTTTTTCTACCCACACGGAGTTCGTCGTGGCGGTTACTTGGAACTTGTGGATGGTAAGTTTGGAAAACATGTAGAAGAGATTCCTGAAGGTGCTGAGGTGATTGACTATACAGGCTACAGCATTGCTCCAGGACTTGTGGATACCCACATTCATGGATTTGGCGGTGTGGATGTCATGGACAATAACATCGAAGGAACCCTTCATACTATGAGTGAAGGATTGCTTAGCACGGGTGTCACCAGCTTCTTGCCAACCACTTTGACATCATCTTATGAGCAATTGCTCGCGGTAACAGAAAATATCGGTGCTCGTTATCAGGAAGCAAGTGGAGCCAAGATTCGTGGAATCTATTTTGAAGGGCCATATTTCACAGAGAAATACAAGGGAGCTCAAAACCCTGCCTACATGAAAGATCCTCGTATGGATGAGTTTCGTGCTTGGCAAAAAGCAGCCAATGGCCTGCTTAATAAAATTGCCCTTGCGCCAGAACGTGAAGGTGTAGAAGACTTTGTTCGCACGGTTACGGGTGAAGGTGTGACCGTTGCTCTTGGACATTCTAATGCGACTTTTGATGAGGCTAAAAAAGCAGTTGATGCTGGAGCAAGTGTTTGGGTACATGCCTACAATGGGATGCGTGGGTTGACTCACCGTGAACTAGGTATGGTGGGAGCTATGTATGAGTTGCCTCATACTTACGCTGAATTGATTTGTGACGGTCACCACGTAGATCCAAAGGCCTGTGACATTTTGCTCAAGCAAAAAGGAACTGAAAATATTGCCCTTATTACAGACTGTATGACAGCTGGTGGCTTGGAAGATGGAGACTACATGTTGGGAGAATTCCCGGTAGTGGTTGCCAATGGAACTGCTCGCCTCAAATCGACAGGCAATCTGGCAGGTTCTATCCTCAAACTCAAAGACGGTTTGAAAAATGTGGTCGAATGGGGCATTGCGAATCCGCATGAAGCAGTTATGATGGCAAGCTTTAACCCAGCAAAATCTGTTCACATCGATGATGTTTGTGGTCAAATCCGTGAAGGTTATGACGCTGACTTTATCGTGCTAGATAAAGATTTGGAATTGGTAGCAACCTACCTAGATGGTGTGAAACGTTATCAAGCCTAAGATGATAAAATAGGGGTCAGTAGAGGACTCCTATTTTTTTAATAGGCTGAAAAAGGTATTTAAGGAAGTCTTCCTAAAGTGAAAGGCAAGCAAAATCCTTTTCTTGAAATGAAAAATTAGTTATAATATACGATACAAAGGAAGTAGTAAGAATGTATCGTGTTATAGAAATGTATGGAGACTTTGAACCGTGGTGGTTCATAGAAGGCTGGGAAGAAGATGTCATCATGAGTCAATCTTTTGACAAGTATTATGATGCTCTAAAATATTATAAGTTATGCTGGTTTGAGCTGGAAAAGAAGAATCCTCTTTACAAGAGTAGGAGTGATTTGATGACGATCTTTTGGGATCCTGCTGACCAGCGCTGGTGCGATGAGTGTGATGAGTATTTGCAGCAGTACCATTCTTTGGCACTTTTGCAGGATGGGCAAGTCATCCCCGATGAAAAGCTGCGTCCAGGCTATGAAAAACAAACAGGTCAAGAGAAGCACCGATCTTGCCGCATGAAATGGAGATAAAAAAGTAACTTTTTAAGTTGCTTTTTTTATTTTTTTGCGAATAGTTAGATAAGGAGGACGGTATGGTACAAGAAATTGCACAGAAAATTATTACTACTGCCAAGGAAAACGGGGCTCAGGATATCTATTTCATTCCCAAGGAAAAGTCCTACGAGCTTCACATGCGAGTTGGAGACGAGAGGCGTCTAGTTGACTCCTATGACTTTGAGGTTTTAGCTGCAGTGATTAGTCATTTCAAGTTTGTTGCAGGTATGAATGTAGGAGAAAAACGTCGCAGTCAGCTGGGCTCTTGCGATTACCAGTATGAGGAAAAGTTATCCTCTCTGCGTTTATCCACTGTAGGAGATTATCGGGGACATGAGAGTTTGGTCATTCGTTTGTTACACGATGAGGAGCAGAACCTGCATTTCTGGTTTCAGGATGTGAATGAACTGGGTAAGCAATACAGGCAAAGGGGTCTCTACCTTTTTGCAGGTCCAGTCGGAAGTGGCAAGACGACGCTGATGCACGAATTGGCCAAATCCCTTTTTAAGGGACAGCAGGTTATGTCTATTGAAGATCCTGTCGAGATCAAGCAGGAAGACATGCTCCAGTTGCAGTTGAATGAGGCGATTGGATTGACCTATGAAAATCTCATCAAACTGTCTCTCCGACATCGTCCAGACCTCTTGATTATCGGTGAAATTCGGGACAGTGAGACGGCGCGTGCGGTTGTCAGAGCCAGTTTGACAGGTGCGACAGTCTTTTCAACCATTCATGCTAAGAGTGTCCGAGGAGTTTATGAACGCCTTCTGGAGTTAGGTGTGACGGAGGAGGAACTAGCAGTTGTCCTACAAGGCGTCTGCTACCAGAGATTAATCGGGGGAGGAGGAATCGTTGACTTTGCAAACCAAAACTATCAAGACCACCAGCCAACTAGCTGGAATGAGCAGATTGACCAGCTTCTTAAAGATGGACATATCTCAACTCTTCAGGCTGAAACGGAAAAAATTAGCTACAGCTAAGCAGAAGAAAATCATCACCCTGTTTAACAACCTCTTTTCCAGTGGCTTTCATTTGGTAGAAATTATTTCTTTCTTGGGGAGAAGCGCCTTGCTGGAAAAGGACTATGTGGCCCAGATGCACCAGGGCTTGTCTCAGGGGAAATCTTTCTCAGAAATGATGGGGAGTTTAGGATTTTCAACTGCCATCGTCACCCAACTGTCACTGGCTGAGGTGCATGGAAATCTTCACCTGAGTTTGGGAAAGATAGAAGAATATTTGGATAATCTAGCCAAGGTCAAGAAAAAGTTAATTGAAGTGGCGACCTATCCTTTGATTTTACTGGGTTTTCTTCTCTTAATTATGCTGGGATTACGTAATTACTAGCTACCCCAACTAGATAGTAGCAACATTGCTACCCAAATCATTGGTAATCTGCCACAAATTTTTCTGGGCATGCTAGGGTTTGTTTCTGTACTTGCCCTGTTAGTCCTCACTTTCTATAAAAGAAGTTCTAAGATGCGCGTTTTTTCGATATTGGCAAAATTTCCCTTTCTGGGAATCTTTGTCCAGACCTATCTGACGGCCTATTATGCGCGTGAATGGGGGAATATGATTTCGCAGGGAATGGAGCTGACGCAGATTTTTCAAATCATGCAGGAACAAGGTTCTCAGCTTTTTAAAGAAATCGGTCAAGATCTGGCTCAAGCTCTGCAAAATGGTCGTGAATTTTCTCAAACCATAGCGACCTATCCTTTCTTTAAGAAAGGAGTTGAGTCTCATCATCGAGTATGGGGAAGTCAAGTCCAAGCTGGGGAGTGAGTTGGAAATCTATGCTGAAAAAACTTGGGAAGCCTTTTTTACCCGAGTCAACCGCACCATGAATCTGGTGCAGCCACTGGTCTTTTATCTTTGTGGCTCTGATTATCGTTTTACTTTATGCGGCAATGCTCATGCCCATGTATCAAAATATGGAGGTAAATTTTTAAAATGAAAAAAATGATGACATTCTTGAAAAAAGCTAAGGTTAAAGCTTTCACTCTGGTAGAGATGTTAGTGGTCCTTTTAATCATCAGCGTGCTTCTCTTGCTCTTTGTACCTAATTTGACCAAGCAAAAAGAAGCAGTCAACGACAAAGGAAAAGCTGCTGTTGTTAAGGTGGTGGAAAGCCAGGCAGAGCTTTATAGCTTAGATAAAAATGAAGATGCTAGCCTAAGCAAGTTACAAGCAGATGGGCGAATCACAGAAGAACAGGCTAAAGCCTATAAAGAATACCATGCTAAACAAAATACCAGTCAAACCGTTAGCAGATTAAGGCATTTACCATGCTGGAAAGTCTCTTGGTTTTGGGACTTGTGAGTATCATTGCTTTGGCTTTATCAGGTTCAGTTCAGTCCAGTTTTGCGGCGGTGGAGGAGCAGATTTTCTTTATGGAGTTTGAAGAACTCTATCGTGAAACTCAAAAACGTAGTGTAGCTAGTCAACAAAAGACCAGCTTGAACTTAGATGGGGAGACAATCAGCAATGGCAGTCAAAAATTGACCGTTCCCAAAGGGATTCAAGCACCATCAGGACAGACGATTCACTTTGACCGAGCTGGGGGCAATTCGTCCCTGGCTAAGGTTGAATTTCAAACCAGCAAAGGAGCGATTCGCTATCAATTATATCTAGGAAATGGAAAAATTAAACGCATTAAGGAAACAAAAAATTAAGGCAGTGATTTTACTAGAAGCAGTAGTAGCTCTGGCCGTATTTGCCAGTATTGCAACTCTCCTCTTGGGACAAATTCAACAAAAATAGACAGGAAGAAGCAAAAAAATCTTGCAAAAAGGAAGAAGTCTTGAGGGTAGCTAAGATGGCCTTGCAGACAGGGTCAAAATCAGGTAAAAGATAAATGGAGTTGAGATTCAGGTGTTTTCTAGTGAAAAAGGGATTGGAGGTCTACCATGGTTCAGAAAAGTTGTTGATCTATCAAAGAGCCAGTAAGGTCAAGAGCTTTCACTCTTTTGGAATCTCTGATTGCCCTCATCGTCATTAGCGGTGGCTTGCTCCTCTTTCAAGCTATGAGTCAGCTCCTCATTTCAGAAGTTCACTACCAGCAACAAAGCGAGCAAAAGGAGTGGCTCTTGTTTGTGGACCAGCTAGAGACTGAGTTAGAGCGTTCGCAGTTTGAAAAGGTGGAGGACAATCACCTCTATGTGAAGCAAGATGGCAAGGATATCGCTATGGGTAAGTCCAAATCAGATGATTTTCGGAAAACCGATGCCAGTGGTCGAGGTTATCAACCTATGGTTTATGGTCTCAAATCAGCACAAATCACAGAGGAAAATCAACTGGTTCGCTTTCGTTTCCAATTTCAAAAAGGCTTAGAAAGGGAATTCATCTATCGTGTGGAAAAAGCAAAAAGTTAAGGCAGGAGTTCTCCTATATGCAGTGACCATGGCGGCCATTTTTAGCCTTTTTGTTGCAGTTTTATTTGAATCGACAAGTCGCCCACTCATCAAAGACTATGCTCTAAACAAAGAAAAAGTTGGTTGCTTTTTGCCATGGCCAAAGCGAAGCAAAGATAAGGTTGAGCAAGAAAGTGGGGAGCGAGTCTTTAACCTGGGAAAAGTCACTTATCAAAATACCAAAATAGGTTTTGCGACAAGTGTTCGTATGCCTAAGAGCCAATATGAGTTCCTATTTCCTTCAGTCAAAATCAAAGAAGAGAAAACGAATAAAAAGGAAAAGGTAGTGACTGATTCAAGTCAAGAACCAAATCAGACAAAAACAGAAGATAAGGCAGATAAGAAAGGTAATTCCTAGGCAATTCAACTTCTTTGTGTTAAACTAAAAGCATGAAACATGATTTTAATCACAAAGCAGAAACCTTTGATTCGCCCAAAAATATCTTTCTTGCAAACTTGGTTTGTCAGGCAGTTGAAAAACAGATTGCTCTTCTATTAGACAAGGAAATACTAGATTTTGGTGGTGGAACGGGTCTGTTAGCCTTACCCCTAGCAAAGCAGGCCAAGTCGGTTACCCTAGTAGACATCTCGGAGAAGATGCTGGAGCAAGCCCATTTGAAATCAGAAGAACAAGGAATCAGGAATCTTCAACTATTGGAGCAGGATTTACTGGCGAAACCCTTAGACCAGCAATTTGATCTGATTATTGTCAGTCGGGTTCTTCATCATATGCCTGATTTAGATGCGGCTCTTGCCATGTTCCACCATCACCTTAGGGAGAAAGGTCAAGTCCTTATTGCTGATTTTGTCAAGACAGATACCAACCACCATGGATTTGAATTGGCTGAACTGGAGAACAAACTCGACCAGTTTGGTTTTTCGAGCATTGACAGTCAGATTCTTTACAGTGCTGAGGGTCTTTTTCTAGGAAATTATGCAGAGCTCTTTTTAACAGTAGCCCAAAAATCACTTGCTGATTAAAGCAGTGATTTTTCTCTTCAGATGGAAAAAATGGGGGAATTTTGATAAGATAGGAATATGGATTTTGAAAAAATTGAACAAGCTTATACGTATTTACTAGAGAATGTCCAAGTCATTCAAGGTGATTTGGCGACCAACTTTTATGATGCCTTGGTAGAGCAAAATAGTATCTACCTAGATGGTGAGACTGAGCTAGAGCGGGTCAAGGAAAACAATCAAACCCTTAAGCGGTTAGCACTTCGCAAGGAAGAGTGGCTCAAGACCTACCAGTTTCTCTTGATGAAGGCAGGACAAACTGAGCCTTTGCAGGCCAATCACCAGTTTACGCCGGATGCCGTTGCCCTCCTCTTGGTATTTATTGTGGAAGAGTTGCTGGATCAAGAGGAAATAAGCATCCTCGAAATGGGTTCTGGCATGGGAATTCTTGGCGCTACCTTCTTGACTTCTCTCGCTAAAAAAGTGGATTACTTGGGAGTCGAAGTGGATGATTTGCTGATTGATCTGGCGGCTAGTATGGCAGATGTAATCGGTTTGCAGGCAGGATTTGTTCAAGGCGATGCCGTTCGTCCGCAGATGCTTAAAGAAAGCGATGTGATCATTAGCGATTTGCCTGTTGGCTATTATCCAGACGATGCCGTTGCATCTCGTTATCAAGTGGCTTCTAGCCAAGAACATACCTATGCCCACCATTTGCTCATGGAGCAAGGTCTCAAGTACCTTAAGTCAGATGGCTATGCTATTTTTCTAGCTCCGAGTGATTTATTGACCAGCCCTCAAAGTGATTTGTTAAAAGGGTGGCTCAAAAACGAAGTGAGTCTTGCTGCCATCATCACTCTGCCAGAGGATATTTTCTCAACGGTCAGTCAGGCTAAGAGTATTTTCGTTTTACAGAAGAAAAGAGACAAGGGAACAGAACCATTTGTCTATCCTCTAACCAGTCTGCAAGATCCAACTTCACTAATGAAATTCAAAGAAAATTTTCAAAAATGGAGCAAAGGTACTGAAATATAAGGTAAATTTTGTTATAATAGTTGAAAACGCTTAAAAGAGGTATCATGTTATGACTAAAACAATTGCAATCAATGCAGGAAGCTCGAGTTTGAAATGGCAACTTTACCAAATGCCAGAAGAAACAGTATTGGCCAAAGGCTTGATTGAGCGTATTGGCTTGACGGATTCGATCTCAACTGTAAAATTCGACGACCGTTCTGAACAACAAATTCTTGATATTGACGATCACACACAAGCTGTTAAAATTTTATTAGATGATCTGATTCGTTTTGACATCATCAAAGGTTATGATGAGATTACAGGTGTTGGACACCGTGTTGTGGCTGGTGGTGAATATTTCAAAGAGTCAACCTTGGTAGAAGGAGATGTTTTAGAAAAGGTTGAAGAGTTGGGACTTTTGGCTCCTCTTCACAACCCAGCCAACGCAGCAGGAATTCGCGCATTTAAGGAATTACTGCCAGATATTACTAGCGTCGTTGTTTTTGATACTTCATTTCACACAACCATGCCGGAAAAAGCCTATCGCTATCCTCTTCCAAATAAATACTATACTGAAAATAAAGTTCGTAAGTATGGAGCACATGGGACAAGTCATCAGTTTGTAGCAGGAGAAGCAGCTAAAATTTTAGGTCGACCATTAGAAGATTTGAAATTAATTACTTGCCATATCGGTAATGGCGCTTCTATTACAGCTGTCAGCGGTGGCAAGTCTGTGGACACTTCTATGGGCTTCACTCCGCTTGGTGGTATTATGATGGGAACACGTACAGGGGGATATTGACCCAGCTATCATTCCCTATTTAATGCAATATACAGAGGATTTCAACACGCCAGAGGATATCAGTCGAATCCTAAATCGTGAGTCTGGACTTTTGGGTGTTTCTGAAAAGTCAAGTGACATGCGTGATGTTATGGCTGCAGTAAAAGCAGGAGACCATAATGCGACCTTGGCCTACGAGATGTATATTGACCGTATTCAAAAGCATATCGGTCAGTATTTGGCAGTCCTAAATGGTGCAGATGCGATCATTTTCACAGCAGGTGTTGGTGAGAATGCCTCAGATGTACGTGGAGATGTTATTTCAGGGATTTCTTGGTTTGGATGTGATGTGGATCCAGAAAAGAACGTCTTTGGCGTGACTGGAGATATCTCAACTGATGCAGCGAAAATCCGTGTCTTAGTAATCCCTACAGATGAGGAATTAGTGATTGCACGTGATGTTGAACGATTCAAAAAATAACTAAAATAAGAAATAATGTACATGTAAAAAGAGTTGGAGAGTTTGCTCTCCAGCTTTTTTGCTTGGAAAAATCTCGAAAACCTTGCTGTTATTGGCTTTTTCGAAAAATATGGTATAATAGTAGTAATTTAAAGTGGGAGTTGGATTTTTTGATTTTAAAAGGATTGAAGAATTAAGAAATTGTATTTTTTAAGAAACTAACCAAAAAACTAACCAAGGAATGTATATTTTTTAGTCAATGAATATAGAATAAAGTAGATCAGGAAGCTGGTCTATTTCATTTTGTATTTATAGATATAAAAGGTTGAATCGTCTGTCTGAAAGTGATACAATAGATATACAAGATAGAAAAAAAGGAGAATTGCTATGTCACAAATTGCTGTAAGAGTAGATGATGAATTAAAAAAAGAAGCGACTGAAGTTTTTAGTGAACTGGGTTTAGATATGACAACTGCTGTGAAGTTGTTCTTGAAGCAAAGTGTGTTGACGAGAAGTATTCCGTTTGAGTTAAAACTTGATTCAGATTATGAAATTGAGTTAGAAAATGGTGATTATATTCGTACAAGAAATATAGATGAATATAATGAAGTTACTCAGAAGGCTTTTAAAGAGAGTATTAGTAAATATAAAAATGAGGGGATAACAAAAAGTATCGAAAGCGTAGATGATTATTTTGAAAGAATGGTAAGAGAAAATGCTTAGTTATGAGTTCTCGAATAGGTATAATAAAGATTTAGCTAAAATAATTAAGCGTGGAATAGATGTAACTCCTATCAAAGAAGCGGTTAAGAAGATAATAAATGATGAAGAATTGGGTTATGAATATAAAAAGCATGTTTTAGAACCTAGAAAAAGAATACCAAAGCTGTGGGAAATTCATATTGGGGGTAGGAATTCAGATTTGCTTATGATTTATTATTACCTAGAAAGAGGTACTCATGTTGTATTTGAGCGTGTAGGTACACATTCGGATTTGTTTTAAGGAGATAGAATATGGAAATTAAGGAAATAAGTTATCATGATAGACTTCCAAAAACGATGAATTCGAGATTTAATTACTTTGTGAAGGACTTTTTGGAAGAGCATCCTAATCAGTTAGATAAGATGGATTTTGATGAAAATATAATATTTAAGAAAGAATATGAAGCGGATTTAGAAGTTTATTTTGTTGAATTCATGTTGTGTAAAAAGGGAAAAGGCGGATTTTTCTCTCTATCAAGGACGGATAATGAGTTATTTGTGTCTGTTAATGATGAACTTTGGGGAACTGTGATTTTAGAGTAAAAAGCGAAAGAAAATTAAATATTCCTGGATATTTAATTCGCTTTTTAGGTCAAAATAGGCAACTAGGTATTTAAAAAATATTCGGAAATAGAAAAAATAACACTATCTTAGATAATGTTATTTTTTTTGTTTTCTTTGAAAAATTTGGTGGCTATTTCTTTCACGTACACTTCGTAGGAACTTGGTATACCTGCATTTTTGAGATAGTCATGGTAGTTGAAGTGTTCATCTATCGGATACTCGCTGTTGATTAAGCTCATAAAATCAAGAATTCTCCCCTTTTCAGCTCTGTTTTCGATGCGTTGGGAGAAGGTATCGATATGAGCAAGGGAGTTATGGGAATCATCATTCAGTAAGTGGTGCTTCTCGTGTAGTAGGATATTGATTTTTTCTATATCTGTAGTGTCAGAACGTAGAAAGATGAAGTGTTGATTATTTACAAAAAGATAACGACCTTTTGTTTCTAAATGCTCTAGCAAGACGACCTTGCAATTTAGGGCTTCGATTTCTTCTATGACTTTTCTTAGTTCCATATTATTTCTTGCTTGCAAAGTATTCTTTTAGGAAGTCTTTGATAATCATTCTATCGTTATCTTTTATGGGTATACCATTATAGGCGACTGAGTTATCAATGGCTGTATCAATATCTGCTTCTAAAGTTGAATTTGGAATATCGGTTTGACCTAGTAGATAATCAGTAGAAACATTGAAAAAGTCAGCTATCAAGGTTAGTTTTTCTTGAGTAGGTTTTTTCTTGTTTCGTTCCCAATCTGCGTAACTTGATTGGGCTATATTTAACTCTTGAGCAATTTCTTTTTGAGTATAGCCCTTGTTTTTTCTTAGTTCTTTTAGTCTTTCAGAAAACATAAGAGATCCTTTCTAAATAAAAAAATAAATTTTTTCAAAAAAAGTGTTGACAAAAATAGCCATTAGCTATATAATGTAAATATAGCTGATAGCGATAAAGCAAAACAGCTATAATACATCTTTTATAGTTTTCTTAATTAAATCAACGGTTTCATCTGAGAGTAGTTGGTTCTTGTAAGAAATTTTATCAGCGTTGAGAATTGATTCGATACGAACCGTTCCATCAGATAAAAGTTCTTCGATAGAAACATTAAAGAAGTCAGAAAACATTTCAAGGGTGTTAAGGGTTGGCTTGCTTTTACCGCTTTCCCATTTTTGATAGGATTGTTGAGTAATATTCAGCTCTTGAGCAATTTGTACTTGAGTAAGATTGGCTTTCAATCTTAAATCTTTTAAATTTTTAGAAAACATAAAAATTTTTAAAAAACCTGTTGACAGAACAGAAAAAAAGTTGTATTATAATAATACAGATTAAAAGTTGTTAAGTCAATACCTTTCATAAAATAAATGAGGAGTAGAAAAAATGAAACGTTCAGATGTGGCATTATTAGTGGTAGAAATAGAGAAAGAAGCAGAGCGTGACTTTCCATATGTTCTAAACCTTCGATATGGAATGAAGGAGGAGGACCTTTTAAAACGTTTTAGTGCAGAAGTTTTGGAAGAACTAAGACAGGCTTATAAAGAATATTCTGAAAAGCTGTCCAGTATTTCTAAGAATTTACTTAATGAAGTTATTGAAACTCTTCCAAAAGAAGAGTAAGGTCACGGTAAAATAATTCTTTAACTCCGAAGAAATCAGGTGTTCCTAGAGTGTCGATAAGAAGTCTAAGATAATTATTTTTAAATTCTTGGTATTTTTTATCGAATTCTTCGGTAGCATATGGAAATGATTTGAAGAAGTCAGTTTCCTCAAATTCACCAAATAACTCTTCGATTGTTCCGCGAGCAAGGGTTCGATTCGGTTTTTGTTCAAATCTTTCAGCTTTCTTGAATTCGGGTTCAATTAAAAAATTGAGTTTTGCGTTAATTTCGTTTTCGGTGTAAGGCATAATATAGATTCCTTTATTTAATTTAATGGTTCTTTAGTACAATCAAGTGTGAGTTGGTTGTACTGCTAGAGCTATTAAAGCTAGCTAGAGTGAAACTTATCTGTATCTAAAATTTTTAAGAAGAATAATCAATAGTTTGCAATTATGAGTTTTGTTTCAAGTAAGTGATTGAGTAGTTTCTTTTAAAAAGTGATAACAGGTATAAGTTATTTCTCTAACTAACGATAGTAGTTATTGGTCTTTGAAAATTAAATAAAAAAACGTGTCAGGCAATGATAGACACTGACCAAACACGAATATTAAATGTAGCAATTTAATTATATGTGAATTTTGGTAAAATGTCAAGAGTTGCTTGATTGTAGATATATTTCATGGAGTTTAGTTGCATTCAGAAATTTTAGACCTACATAGCAAGTTTTAGCCCAGAGGCTACTAGTTTGCCGGCTTTATATCCTGGATTACGTCCCTCAACCCAATCTGCTTTGACCTGTATTTCAGGTGTTTGACGAATTCAGATTTCCCAAACTCAATGTAATTTTCAATCTCATTAAAGCTACGGAGAATTTTGATAGCCACATCTAGCAACTAGATTCCATGAAATGTATCTACAAAACTTTATAGATTCTAAACTCTTTGCTGACTTTTCTTAGTAGGACTAAGGGAAAAACAGATAACGTACAATCGTATAGATTGTACAAAAAGTTGTCATTTTGGGGTAGTATTCAAAAGATTTAATGTAAAGACGGACTAACAACTTCATAATGTTGTAGATAATGGATATTGTTTTAGTAATGATTTCAATCATAATGTTCTCTTTTCTAATATTTTTTTGAAAACAAAAATCCAGCAAAGTGTGTTTCCATCTTACTAAGCTGTTTACGATATTTTGTTTTTGGTGAATTGGTATTATTATACCATAAGTGAATGGAGTTGGCAAAGAGTTTAGAGTTTGTAAGGTTCACGTTGGGTGTTTTGTCCTTTCGCCTTAGTAGATAAGAAAAGGGAACTGACGGCTGTGGTACAGTCAATGATACTTCTTAGAAGGTAGCTAGAGTGAGATAGTGAGGTCTATGTGTTGTATGGTCGGTGTGTGAGATTAAAATCTTGCTAATGCCTCTGGGTAAGAAAGAGGGGATATTGAGTTATCCTTAAATTTGTGACCTTGGCGAAGGTAGTAGGCTGAGAAGCTGAAAGTATGCGAAGATAGGAGCATACATTTTTATATTGCTATATTCTATTGAAAAAAAACGTAAAAAGGCTTTGAAATAAGCCTTTTTATTTTTGCAAAAATTAACAATAACTAGATTTTTATAAAACAGGTTTTGTCCTGATAAGAATTGAAAGTATTGTTAGTTTTCACAAGGGAATATAAGAAGTATTCTTTTATGTAAACTAACAATATGAGTAGAGAACAGAAAAGAGGAAAGATGGATATTTGGATTTACTTAGTAAGAGTTGGAATGCTATTGTCTATGCTTATTTTGTTGATGTTTTTAATTTATTGGATGTTTAGTCATTTGATAATTCTGTTTGTATTTGTGTTGTTTGTGGTTTTCTTTTCGATTATCACATGGAATTAGAAAGGAAAAGGATTTATGTTGAATGTATCAATGGGACTTCGTTTGTATCGTGAAATGTATAATAAGTCGAAAGAGGACTTAGCGAAGTATTTAGAGGTTCAACCGAAAGCGTATGCTCGATATGAAAGTGGAGAACGTGAGCCTAGTCTTGAGAAACTGTATAAATTAGCTTATCTTTATAACTGTAAAGTTGATGATTTCTTTAATGTTGAAGAAAGTTTTAGTGTTGATCGAGATGATGTTGTGTCAACTAAAGATTTAGATAATTTAGGTTGTCATCATCAGTTTTCTCATGGATTGATGGTTATGATGACTGAGGGTAAGTCGTATGAAGAAATGATTCGTTTTATAGAAAATGATAGAACGAAGTATGCACGAAAATCTGAAGTAAAACAATTTCTACGTGAGTTAATTGAAAAGATTGGTTAGAGAGAGGTGAGTAAAATCAAAGATGTTCTTTTGAAAGGAGAAAGAGATGTAAAGACGTATTCTGAAGAATGGATTTTGGGAGAGTACAATAGAATTTATAGACGGTTTTGTTGGAATTTGAAAATCTATGCCCATGTAAAAAATGGTGCGGATGTTTATGTCTCTTCAAAAAGATGTTGTGAAGATTTGTATAATCGTTTGTATGCTGTTGGCCAAATCACTCGTAGTTATTGTAGTAAGATTGAATCGAAAATTGAAAAAACGTATCATCGTTTTAGAGAAGATGGAGTGATTATTGAATTATAAGAAGGAGTAGTTGTATGGAATTTTATCCTTGTAAAAAATGTGGTGGAACTGTAGCTATTATGAAGCAAAAGATGTCAGGTTTTTCATATTTTAGAGTTAATCTTGATGGAAGTGATGCAGATAATAGTGATATGTATGATGGTTTAGATGTTAAGGATTGTTGGAAGAAATATAGATGTGTGGAGTGTAATTCAGTGATGCCTGTTGTTGAGTAGTGTATCTTGATTTAATTTGAATTAAGAGTCAGTTTTTACTGGCTTTTTTATTTTTGAAAGGAGAAGAAATGGTTTTGGTTATTTGTGAAAGGTCACGTTCACCATCTAATGAATGAGATCGAAAAAGAAAAAACATTATTTAAAATAAAAAAAGAAAAAAGGAGAAAAAATTAATGTTTAAATCTAATGAATATAAGGCTTTTGGTTCAATCCGTAAAACGAAAAAGGCAGGTGTTTGTGGAGTTATCCTTGCCTTTGCTATGATGGCTATTTTTGCTCAAGGAAATGCGTCGGCTGATGAAGTGAAGCCATCATCACCTGCGACTACACAAGTTGCAAAATCAGCTACTGAAGTTGTAAAACAAGAAACTCAAAAACCAGAAACTAAAGCAGAGGAAACAGTAAAACCCGTTGCGTCTCCTGACCTTGATTCTGCTGTTAAAAAAGCGCACGAAGTTGGTATTAAAACGACTGAAACTGAGAAAGTAGGTTACGATACCGAGGAACAAGCTAAAGCAGACGAAAAAGCGCAAGTTGATGAAATTGACAAGAAGATTGCTGAAAAAGAGCTGAATATCAAGGAAATTGAAACAGCTAAAGGTCAAAACAAGGAAATCCAAGCCGGAAATAAATCTGCTATGGAAAAAGCCGGCCTGAAACATACTGGTGATTATCCAAAGGATAAGAAATCTGTTGAAGGCTACAACGCAGGTGCCAAAAAAGAAAACGAAGTGAATGAAGCTAAGTTTAAGAAAGATAAATTGGCAGTTGAAGCAATTAAGGCTAAAAATAAAGCAATTATGGAAGCTAAAGGCTTGAAATTTACTGGTAACTATGCCCAGGATAAGAAAGCTGTTGATGAATGGAATAAAGCAAATGCAGGGAAAGTCATTTCGACTATCCAGACTGGTTTGACTGCAACGTCAAGTACAACATTTGAAGCCATTTCAGGAGCTTCTAAAGCTGTTGCTCCTGACTACACAGCAAACGTTATTCAAGGGTATGCACGGAATACTAATCTAGATGCTAACTTTAATAACGTGTTCCTTCTTGATGACAAGAGTGGAACAGCTAAAATCAAGGTAAAAAATACTTCTCATGGTGATGTTACTTTAACCTTTAGTGGTATTACTCCATCAGCGGAGTCAGGATTTATTCGTTCTTACGTTGCCTTGTGGGCAGCAGAGGACGGAGGAATTGGATACGGAGTATTCATTTCCGCTGGTGCTGGTGCCGCCAATGGCGGCGGTGGCGTTGACGGTCAAGGTGGCGGTGGTGCTTCTGGCGCTTATCGTAGTGATCGACAGGGCTGGGTTAAAATGGTTACTGTTGGAGTGGAAACAGATGCTAGTGATGTGAGCGAAGTGACTATCAATGACGTAGATTCCAACCAAGTTATTGATGTTTCAAATCTTGATGGTGCTAAAGTGAGAACTGGTGTAAACATTACACAAACTGGTAATTCATTTACAGCCAATGATTCTGCGCAATCACAAAGTACATCAGGTGTACTAGATTCTAACGGTATTGGTTGGTCATTTGCTAAAGGACAAAAGATTAACTTTTCTTTTGTCCACTCTAATACATCAGATACATCCTACTCTATTGTGGGTGGGGTATTCGGACGTGCTTCTCAAAAAGAAGTGAAGGAACAACCAATCTCTATTCAAGAGTACAATGATCCAAAATACACTCCTAAGCCGTATGTAACAATCAAGCCTTATGTGCCTGTCCCAGAAGAAAAACAGTTGGAACTTTCTTATCATAAGGCTTATGTTAAGGAAGTTCCTGTAACTCCAGAAACTCCTAAAACTCCTGAACCTCCAAAACCACAAGAACCTAACAAACCAACTCTTCCAAACACTGGGACTGCAGCCAGCATGCTTCCATTGGTTGGGATTGTTTCAGGCATGCTTGGTTTAGTTGGCTTGAAGCGTAAAAATGAGGCAGAATAAAATAGTTTAGTGCGCTGTAAAAGGTGGTAGAGTAACAGGAACTACCACCTTTTTATCTTTTTGAAAAAAATGTAAATAGAAAAGGAAATTAAAAAAATGGCAAAAATTAAAAAAATCCCTGTTGGGTTGGAAGCGATTGGTACAAAAGTTGTAGTGAATCCGAAGTATCGTGAAATTGTAAATGGAAATGGAGAAAACTTTGTTCCATTCCGTGAGTTTGAAGTTTCAGGTGATCAACAGAATAGTGTTACTATCCGTGTTTATGGACTTGGAAATTCTGATACTCCAAAAACAAAAGGTCTTACACTTGTAAAATCTGTTTCAGGATTGAACTTTGTGACTCGTTTGGTTGGTCGAAAAGAAGAAGTTCAGTTTGAAGCTACTGAATTACGTTTTGAAAAATAAGTATAGAAAGTAGGAAAAAGAAATAATGGCTTTTAATATTCGTAAGTTTAACAATTCAGAAATTCCTGTAAATGTAAAAGAAAAATTTGGTACGTTGACTTTTCTTGGTTTTGATGAAAACTGGAAGATGGTGGAAGGAAATCAAGTTGATTATCCTACGCATGCAGAAGTCTTTTCAGATAAAATGCAAGAAACTATTGCGGTTAAACTGGAAGAAGGGATTGTTATTGAAGAAATTCCTTTCATGTCAGAAGTTGAAATTGTTGGTGATGCTACAATTTGGATTTATGATTATGAAGATACGGTTTATCGTGGGAATAACAATGTCTCTGAAATCAAGGCGCTTGCTTTCTCATTGCGTGCTGAAAGTGTTAAGCGTGTAGGTTCTGGTCAACCAAAACAAGACCAGAAGCAGGATCAAAAACCTGAGCAAAAACAGGAACACAAGGGATAATTTTTAAAGGAGAGAGGATATGAGTTCACTTCCTACTTATCGTGGAATTAAGATTAAGCCTTATATGGTGAATCTAAGATACTATGTCTTTTCTTTTTTCTTTTTGTTGTTTAGTCCTTTGCTAGCTTTTTTTGTCTATTCAAATTTTGAGAAGATCAAGAATGTAGATATTTTCTCTATTGTTGTTTCAGTAGTTATGCTGATCTTGATAGTTGGTGTAAGTGTCTATTTGACTTGGTTATCACAAGAAAGAGTATTCCTCTTTCAAAAGATAGAAAGACTTGCTAAACTAGCTTTCTTTCTAAAGGAGAATGGATATACCTATACGAAAAAGGTTAAAACTGAATCAGGAACGGTTGATAAAGTTACATTTCCAACGATCTATTTGAAACAGAATCGGTATGATTTGGAAGTTGCTTTTAAAATGGCTGGAAATAGATTTCAGGATAAGTTCAAGAAGATTGGTAGTGATTTAGAAACTACTTTTTTCATGGACTTTATGGAAGTTCAGGACGATATTAAGTTCAAAACCTATAAACTAGCCTATTCTGCTTTTTTGAATCGAATTAAGGTGAGTGATGTTAATTATTCTGATAAGGGTATTCAACTGATGAAAAACCTTTGGTGGAATCCTATTGATGATCCTCATTTGTTAGTTGTTGGTGGTACTGGTGGTGGTAAGACTGTACTATTAAGAACTTTGATTCGTGCATTGGCAAAAGAGGGGGTAGTAGATATAGGCGATCCTAAACAAGCTGACTTTGTGACAATGGCAGAACAGAAGGCTTTTGAAGGGCGAATTTCATATAAAGCAGAAGATATAGTAGCTATGATTGAAAGAGCAGTAGATATTATGTTTGCTCGATATGCTTATATTCGTCAAAAGCGTGCTGAAAATGGGGATAAGGATTTAAAGAAGTTCTATGAGTATGGTCTTGATCCTTATTTTATAGTCTGTGATGAATATAATGCTTTGTGTGCTATGCTTGATTTTCAAACTAGACAGCGCTTGGATAATGCTATGGGACAATTTTTGCTTCTTGGAAGGCAAGCTGGTTGCTTTGCGATAACTGCTATGCAGAAGCCTTCAAGAGAAGATTTAGGCTCAAAATTACAAGCGAATATCAATTTCCGAATTTCTGTTGGTCGATTGGACGAGGTTGGATATGATTTAACATTTGGAGAAGTCAATAGGAATAAGGAATTTAAGTATGTTAAATACTTGGGCGGTAAGCGAGTATATGGTCGAGGTTATGCCTGTGTGTATGGAGAAGTAGCAAGGGAGTTCTACTCACCATTACTTGAAAAGAAATTCTCTTTCTATGATGAATATGAGAAGATTGAGCGACGAGAAAATCCTTTCAACCCTTTGGAAAATCCGAATGCTGAATTATCAGAAGAAGAAAAAGAGAATCTTCAAGCTGAAATGGAAGCTCAGGAGGAATTGGAAAAAGGAGAAGTTAAGAAGGCTGATCCTGGGCTTGTTCAGGAATTGATGTCTAGTAAACAAAAAGAAACTGGAAATGATTTAGTAAGAACGTTTGCGTTTTCTAAAGAAATTGGTGTGTCTGCTGGTTCAATGAGGAATTTAGTAGATAAGTTAGATGGTATTTTAGAATTTGAAAAGGAAGATAATGTAGTGTATTTGGACAAAGTTCAAAGAAATATTATAAAAGATTTGTTTGAATTGAAACAGAGCACAACTCAAAATTGGAGCGAGATTTTGGAGGATTTTCCTTTTGATGAATATTGATTTAGTTGGTTGTGAGGGGATTTCCCCCTCTTTTTTGGTTACTGTGCTAGTTGGTACAATCCAGCTTGCTAGTAGCTAGTAGCAGGAGCGAGGAAGCGAGTGCGACGAGCGACTGCGTGTACTAGCGTGTACTAGCAGGCTGGATTGTGCGAATTAACCCCCTATGACTAATAGGGGGGTAGAAGATGTGCGTAGAAGCATAAAGCCTTGATAATACTGACTTTTTGGCTTCAAAAAATGCAACACTATTGAAAAGTAAGGAGAAATATGGAATTTGGGAATTTAATTAAGGTACAGAAGATGTACGCTTTTTCAGATCAAGAAATATCGAACTATTTAGAAATTGATAGAGCGACTTTTTATCGTTGGAAAGAAGCTGGCGAAGTTCCTGATTCTTATGATTATAAAATTCAAAGTTTAATAGCTTTTAAGGAAGGTGTGCGAGATAGTGGTTTTTCCTTGGAAGGAAAAGTTGACTATGTGAAGGTTACATTTAAAACGCAAGATTATATAGATGTGATAGCGAAGGTATTGTGTCTCCAAAATAAACCTTTTCTTGAAGAAGAAAAGGGTGGTTCAGGATATGATACAAAATTTACATTTCAGAATATCAATGTTTTCATTTCAAAGAAAAGAGAAGATATGGGCTGTATGGTTGAATTAAAAGGTCAAGCATGCAGACAGTATGAATGGTATTTTGAGAATGAGCAGAAGTCAAGCTGGAGAGATTTCTTTATTCGTTGTTTCGAGTATGAACGTACAATTTCACAAGGTGAAGGGAAATTCATGAATATTCCTCGGCTTGATATAGCACTTGATGAAAAATATAACGAAGATGGAAATTTTGAACTTGGAAAACTGGTTGATCTTTGGAATAGAGGTTTGGTTGAAAGTCGATTGACCATGAAGCAAATTGAAGATAATGGTCAATATGGGAAAGCAAAAACGATTTACTTTGGTTCTCGTCAGTCTGCTTATCATTTCTGTTTTTATCAAAAAGATATTGAGCAGGCAAAGAAGCTAGGTCTTGATATAGACTTGATTCATTCATCATTAAAATTCAAAAATCGTTATGAGGTGAGAATGTGTGATGATGTCGCTTTGGACTTTGTTAGAAAGTCATTGAATGAAAAAATTGATATGGCTAGACTTGCTGTTTGGGTGATCAACAGTAAGATAAAAGTTTTTGAAAGAATGAATGGAGATAAGGTTCTGAATCGTGAGTGGTATTCACTTCTAGGTGAAGTTGATAGAATTGGCTTTTCAACCTCACCTGTAGAAACTGGTTTCTTTGACAAACAGTATAGATGGCTGAATGAAAATGTTTCAGGTGTGACTGCTTTGATAAAAAAGTGGGAGAATATTACTGGTGATAATAAGCTAAAGAAGATTCTTTTTGATGGAGAAATAAGTGATAAAAATTGGAAAAAATTGGAGCAAGCGAGGGTAGCTTATGAGAAAAGTCTACAAGAAAGTAGGTATTGAGTCCATAGTAGTAAATAACAGTGACTTGGTATTTTCAACTGATCGTGGGCTAAAATCAATTAGTCATTATTTACCTTCATTTGAGGGAAATGAAAATTTGACTGTGATTCCTATAGAAAATGAGCGATTGTTTTTGCCTTATTTTAGAGATTATGTGATTGACTGGTCAAGGATTCCTGATGAGGTGAATGCGATTCTTGATATGAAGAAGAAGGGAGATTAAAAGTGTGCGAGTATTGTTATCAATTAAGCCAGAGTTTGTAGAAGAAATTATAGAAGGAAGGAAAAAGTTCGAGTATCGGAAAAAGGTTTTTAAGTGTCCAGAGGTTTCTTCGATTGTAGTTTATGCAACGAAGCCATACGGTAAAGTAGTTGGAGAATTTGAAATCGAAACTATTTTAGAAGAGAATATTGATAAATTATGGAATGATACCAAACATCTATCTGGTATTTCTGAGGAATTTTTCTATGAGTACTTTAAAGATAGGGATAGTGGTTTTGCTATTCAGATTAAAATGTTTAAAGAGTACAAAAAACATCTTGACTTATCGGAATTTGATTCCACAATAAAAGCGGCGCCTCAATCTTTTTGTTATATAAAATAATAGGTAGAATGAAAGGATAAGTATATGAAAAATGAGGAGAAAAAACCTGTTGGTAGTTTGTTGGCGCAGAAACTTTTAAAAACTGAAGATATTAGTTCAGAAGAAGAGTCTGCATTTTGTTTAGGTCTAGTGTTGGCTTCGCTTTTTGTTATACTACTTCTTACTATGCTTATAACACAATGGAGTCCTTTTGATTTATTTGTGGGTGTTTAGCTATGAGTAAGAAAAAAATTACTGATGAGAAATTGAGGAAGTTAGTTTTTTTAATTCCTGCTCGGTATTTCTATGAAGGAGTTGTGACAAGTGATAAAGCTAGAAATTATCAAGATTATATAGATATTCAATGTCAAACCTATAGAAAGACTAAAAGTCGTAAAGAATGGCAAGAGGTAAAAAGATTGACGAAAGAGTATGAGGAGTTTTTAGCAAACGAAGTAGATATTAAGCGAAAATTATTGTTGTTTGGGTTGATGAAACGTGATCAGAAAGAAAGACAAAATGTGTATTTGTTGTTGGTTAAGAAATATCATTTAGAAAGATGGGTTTGAATTGATTTAATGGTAACTTCAAAGATATTTTTCAAAAGACTTAGAGAATTACGCTTCCGATATGGACTTACTCAAAATGAATTAGCTGAGATAATAGGAATAAAGAGAAATACGTATAGCGATTGGGAGAATGGAAAGACAGAGCCTAGCTTTGAAAATCTTGTTAAGTTAGCTGATTTATTTGAGGTTTCGTTGGATTGTTTACTTGGGAGAGAATAGATGAAAGTTAAAAAACGTTCACCTTCTTTTTTAGTTAAGGACAAGTTATAAAAAAAAATAGAAAAATAAGCGAAGAGGTAAGAAATGAAACTACAAGGAAAAGATAGAGAAGTTATTGAATTGTCAAATGAACTTGCTAAAAAATTGAAAGAAGGTGATTTCAAGTCTGCTTACAAGGTAGCAGGTGATTTGCACTATCTTTTAAAAGGGGCGGAGGATTTAACTTTGTCTGAAGAAGTTGTTCAGGAAATTAAGAAAGATTTGAAAAGTTATTATTCCATGAATTATGAGTATAATAAGATTTCAAAACGTGCTTTTGCGATTGGATGCAATTTGGAGCGTTCAGCTTCAATTTAGTTAAAAAAGGTTAAGGAAGTCAATTATGGCTTCCCTTTTTATATGGAAAAGGAGAATAAAAAATGAATAAAAAATTTGATTTTCAAGTAGGAGAAGTGTTTCCTATTGTTGATAGAGAAAGTGCAAGTGACATTGTTTTGGTTCAGCAAGCATTTGTGGTATGTAATGCTTTACGGAGTGAAGCGTATTCTTATGAAAAATTTTTGGTAGAATATGAACTTTTAAAATCAATGGTACTCAAGGTTTTAAAAGCTAGAGATGAAGAAGATTATCCTGATGATTTGTCTTATTTAGAAGAAGGTTCAGATATGTTTTCTCGTGTTTATCAGACTTATCTTTGGGCAAAATCTAATATTGAGTTGTGTGAGTTATCTGAAGAAGATTTCTTGAAAGAAATATCTAATCTTCAAACGGGATTTGAAGTGCACGATTCTGAAAACGTAGATTGTTTTATACTTACTTTTTCTGATATTTTAAGTTTGTTGAAAAAGAAATATATTCATTTTGAAGGCATAGAAGTTGTAGAAGATTGTATTGGAATTTGGAAATTGATTTTAGCTTAAATATGACAAGGAAAAAATGGTGCTGAATATGGCTTCAAAAGTATTGATTAAGAACCCAAAGAATTTAAGGCAGGCTTGGTTTAGCTTGCCTTTATATTTTGGAAGATTATCTCATATTGGTTTGACTGGTTCTTATGATGAACAGATTGAAATTGTTGATTATGAGGGTTCAGGATTTATTGGTTATGGTCTATTTAGCGTTGCTGATTTGGAACAGTTGAATAAGCAGGTAGAAGGTTAGTAAAGGAAGGTGAAAAATGGAATTAACAGCTTTAATTATGGATGATATGACAAAGAAAGTAAAACAATTTTCTTTGCCTGTTGAACTTGAATATGTAGCTTCTGAATTTGGATTTTATGTAGGAGATGTTTCTATAACGATTCAATCTATTGAAGAATTGCCTAATCTAGACGTTGAAAGAAGTCCTTTATTTGTGTTCAATGAACTTGCTGAAAAGTTGGAAAATGTAGATGAAGATATTGTTTTATCATTCATTGAATCAAATAGCTCTGATCCAAAGGATTTATTAAATGCTGAATTTGATGATTGCTGGTTATATCCTGATGTTGCAACTGATAGAGATTTAGGTGAATATCTTGTAGATGAGATTGGTTTTGAATTGTCAAGGGAAACATTAGAAAACTACTTTGATTATGAAAAATTTGGTCGAGATGTTCGCCTATCAGAAGGTGGTAGTTTTGTAGATAAAGGTTACTTTGTATCAAAATGATAGCAAATATAAGAGTTTTAAGAGAAGGGAATTTTGAATTTCTCTGTGAACTGGATATTATGAAATATAGTCAAGAACAGGTTCTTGAAAGAATGAATGAAAGAGGGATTGATAAAGGTAACTTTTTTGTCTGTGGTATATCTGATTGGGAAGTAGATAAGGTGATGTCTTTGGACGAAGTTTACTTACTGAAGAAAGCTGTACTGGAGTTGTATGATGGCGACGAGTTCATTGTGAAATTTCAGTTGCAGCATTATGTTCCTGTAACTCAAATTGCGACTACATATTATAGATTCTGTTCTAAAGATGAAGTTAAGACAATGGTTGAGTTGACAAAAGAGTTAGATTATGAATCAGTTATCAATTACTTTTTTAGATGTGGAAGCTGGGTGACGGTATTTCAGGGATTCATAGATCATGGAGAAGTTTTAAATACTTCCCAAGGATTTTATAGAAAGGTTGTTCTTTAATTTTAAAAAAAAGGAAGGAAGAAAATTGAGGTAATCTATTTGAAATGATAAGAGGATTTAAAAAAAGAGAAAAAAATCAAGAAAGGTTAAAGAAACTTTCTGATAAGAAAGTATACACTCCTAAGAAAATCAATCAAAAGGGTGCGAATTTAGTTTTTGGCTCTTTATTGATTGGTTTTGTAGTTTTTGTGGGTGCTGCTGGAGTTTTATCAATTAAGAATGTATCTAAAGTAAAGGAATTTGAAAAGAATCAGATTGCTAAAGTAGATAATAAGGAAATTGATAGACGACTGGAGCAATTTTTAGATAGCTATGTAAGCTATTATTTTACTTACAAGGCAGGTGAGAAGGATAGTGAAGAAAACGCAAAGCGTTTGAATGAATTCTATGGAACACCGCCTAGTGTCAAAAACCAAGGGCAATCAAAACAAGATATGTCTATTGTGAGTGGTCGTTTGCTTCAGGCGAAAGATGGAGTTGCAGTTTATGCGGTGACTTATGATACAAAGGTTGATAATAAGGTTCAACGTGTATCAATCGAGTTTTCAATCCCATACGTTGAAAAAGACGGTCGCTATTATGTTGATGGTTTGCCTTGGTTTGCTCCTGTTACGGATTTTAAGAGTCAGGAGATTGACAAAGAAAAACAACTGATTTTGACGGCAAATGATGGTCTGAGTGAAAATGACAGAAAAGATTTGGTTGCTTTTATTGAATTGTTTTTCAAGAATTATACAAGCAGTCAATCAAATCTTGACTTGATCTCAAAAAATATCAAAACAATTGGTGGAGCAACTGTTAAAAGTATTGACTATACCTATTTTGTAAAAGGTAGTGATAAGACACTAGCTTATGTGCAAGTTACCTTTGATGTTTTGGGTACAAGTCATAGTGAGAATTTTTCTTTCGAGTTAAGGAAAGATAAAGATAGTTATTTTGTAGATAAAATGGAGCATCAGATTCCATTTGATTATGCGAAGAAGGATAAAAAAGAAAATTAAGGAGAATGAGATAAATGAGTTTTTTTCAGTATTTAGTTGATAAGTTGGGTGTTCCTTTGATTGGATTGTTTGTATTTATTAAAGCGATTCGAGCTTGGAGGGAAGGAAAGACTTGGGGGATTTTGGTATCCATTTTGACCGGTGCTTTAATTTTATGGTTCTTGTTAAGTCCAGAAACCGTATTGAAAGCTCCTGCGACTTTATTTAATAAACTTTTAGAAGTTTTCAAGTAAGCTATGGAAAAAGAAGAGAAACAATTATTTTCGTATAAGCGTGGTTTTGACCAGCCTATATTTGTAAAAGAGTTATCGGATAATTTTAGTTTGCCTTTTGCGGTTGAGATGTCAACTTTGTTATATTTTATCTTTTTTACTCCGATTTTCTTTTTTCTCTTGATGTCAGTAGGTTTTCTTGAGTGGGGTTGGTGCTTAGTTATTGGTTCTGCTTTAGGCTGGCGATTGGGGAAAATTCTGACTAATAATAAAATTGATGGTAAAACGATAGTGATTTATCTTCGTGATTACATTTTTTATTTTTGGCATTATGGGAGATACGGTAAAAAGTATTATATAAATAAAGGTAAACGATATGTAAAAATAGAAAGGATATATCGTGGAAATTACGAGTAATTATTGGGACTTTGCGGACAGTTTGATACTACGTAAAAATGGTGGTGTTTTTGCAGTTTTTGAAGTTCCTAGTGAGGTTTTAGTTACGATAGACAAGAGGGGACGTGAGCGGTTTAAACAAACCGCTTTTTCAGCTTTTAGTAAAATATCGGCTTATGGTGATTTTGAATTGCATACGATTCCTATTCCAATAGATTTGTATGAGCGATTTGAACTCTTGCGCCAAGATATTGACCAAGATAGTGGTACAGCGCCTTTAGCAAATTTGATAATGGATAGTCTTCAAGAAAAGATTGAAGATGAGATTGAGTTTTTGTTTGAGTACAAGCATTATATTTCTGTTCCATTGAAGTCAAACAATATCAGTCCAGACCTAGTTTCAACTTTAAAGGACAGCGTGTCTTTCTACAAAAAAGAAACGTTGAAGTTGCTTGGACTGGGTGAATTACCTCCGCTTAATTGGTTTGAGGATTGGCAGCTGAAAAAAAATACTTTAAAACGTTCCTTGCATCAATTAAGGGTTCGTGAAGTTGAAAAAACGGAGTTGGAGTTTTTAGCTCGTTTACAATTTTTACGAGGTCAATTTTATGACAAGGAAACAGAAGTAGATGCAATTAAGAATTGTATCGATAATATCGATGATACAAATATCTATTTTGAGAATCACAAAGTATTGCGATTGGAGAATAAAGATGATGATAATTTTGTCGCTTGTTTTCCAATTGTGGACTATCCTCAAAATGTGTCTTCGATTCATCTACAAGAAGAATTGCAGTTCCTAGATTTTCCTGTAGAGAGTATCTATAAAGTTGCGTTCTCGGCAGATAAGGGTGTTTCTTCTCCTAAAAAGAAAGCGAGAAATAAACGTAAAAATTTGGAGAATGTGGTTGCTGAAATTGAGGAAGATGGCGATATTCAACGTTTAGAAGTGCTAGAAGCTCATGAAATGTTGGTTGATTATCAAGAAAAGGTTGAAAGTAAAGAAAAAATGGTTGATTTTCTCCATTTCTTGGTTGTAACTGGCGATGATGAAGATGAGATTGAGGAAAGATATGATATTTTAAGTAAGCTCATAGCTAACTTAGGAGGTTCTCTTGCAAGAGGCTATGCGGATAGATTGTATTTTTTCTACAAAGGTCGCTTCACAGAATTGTTGGATAAAAAGCGTGAAAGCTATGTGCAGTATACTTCTTTAGAAGGCTTCTGTCAGAATATGTTTTTTGTCACAAAAGAGGTGGGAAACAGGGTTGGTTTTCCTATTGCTCGAATAGACAATGAAACTGCGAGTTGGGGCGGTGACTTTATGGCAGCCTTACAAGCAAGTAATCGTCTAGTCTTTTCAAATTTGCTTCAGGCGAATAAAATGGGGATTAAGGATAAGATTACAAATAATCCTCATGTTGCTATTACTGGAGAGACTGGAAATGGGAAATCGTTTCTTACAAAATTGTTATTTACATTGAATAGTTTCTTGAAAGTCAAGTCGGTTTATATTGATCCTAAAACTGAAGTGAGAAAACAGTATATGAAGATTTTGAAGGATTATGAGCAACAAAATATTCATGAGGAAGTTCAGGAGTATATTAAATCTATTCACTTTGTAACGCTGAATGCGAAGGAAGATAGAAATATTGGAGTTCTGGATCCGTTTGCTTATATTGATGAAAAGACGACGTTGACTGAAGTTGCTTCAGTTTTAATCTCAACTGTTTTAGACAAAGAGGATTCTAAGCAATTGAAATCTTACTTGTTAGAAAATATTGATAAGGTTTGGGATAGAAAACAAAATGGAGAAACGGTTGGAATGTTACATCTGTTTAAGACTTTTGAAGAAGAGAAAGACGAAGATGTAGCAAGGATTGGTCGTTATTTATCAAAAATGGGCGAAAATACTTTATTGAAACTGTGCTTCTCTGATGGTTCTAATAAGTCTTTGCAGTCTGATAATAAGATTACTGTCTTTGAAATCGCTGGCTTGGATATGCCTGAGACTTCTAAGTATGAGGATATGACAGATACTCAGTTACGAAGTCTTGCGGTTATGTATGGTTTAACTTTCTTCTGTGCGGATTTTGGAGAAAGAGATAGAACACAAGAAACCTTGTTGTATGTGGATGAGGCGTGGCAGATGTTGTTGACTCCTGGTGGTCGTCAATTATTGAAGAGAATCAAGCGTACAGGTCGTTCATTTAATAATTTCTTAGTGTTGGTAACTCAGTCTGTAAAAGATGTTTCAACTGAAGATGATGGTACTGGTTTTGGTACAGTCTTTGCCTTTCCAGAAGATAGTGAGACTTCTTCGATATTGGAACATCTTAAAATCAAAGAAGATGATTTGTCTAAGGCATGGGTTGAAAATCAGACGATGGGTCAATGTATCTTCTCGGACGTTTTTGGTCGAAGAGAAAGAATCACAGTTGATGGTACCATATATGATTCGATAACTCCATTGTATGAAACTGTCACAACGAATCTGAAGTCTACAGGTTAGTAAAGGAGAAAAGATGAAGAAGAAACTAGCTCTGATTGTTTTTTTACTCTCGATTCTCTTTCCTTTGTTGGCATTCGCAGATATAGGAACAGTTTCACTTCCGAATGGTACATTGTCTGAAACTCCAGCTTTTGTAAAGGATAAATCTTCTTCGACAAGCTCGTCTAGTTCTAGTGATGGCTTAACGCTCCCCAATAGCGGTAATACGGGTGCAAGTTCTAGTATTGTTAAGCCTAGTCCATCTGAAAATAAAGATCCTTTAGAAAAAATTGCTGATGATACATTGAGAAGAAGTTCGGATGTTGTCGGTGCAAATGCCAATCAAGGTGTTGCTGATAGCGTTAAGGAAACTCAAAGGAAGCAAGAAGAAGAAAAGAAAAAGAAGGAAGAGGAAGAAAAAGCCAATACAAAATTAAGTTATGCCAATTTCAAGACAAAAATGAAACGCTTGACCAGCTATGTCTATTTTGACAAAGGTCTGTTTGGTCTTGGTGAGGTCGGAAATTATTGGATAAACAAAGTCGTTCAAGCTATTTTCTGGTTCTCTAAATTCTTGTTTGGAATCATTGTAAGTCTAGTATCTGCGGTTGAAAAAATGACGGATGTATCGCCATTCTTGAACAAGGTTGTAGAAATGGCAAGTGCTGTCTTCTTTGTCTTGTTTGGTGCAACGACAAAATATATCGCAGGTGTTTTTATGGCTGTATATATTCTGTCTGTATGGGTCAAAGGCGGACAAGTTTTCAAAACAGCTTTGAAACTTGGCTTGGTCTTTGCGCTCGTTGGCGGTTTTTTCACTAAAATTTCAATCAATGGCAGTCCTGAGCGTTATCTTCCCATTCATCTATACAATGTCACGGATGAGATTACAAGAGAATTTCAGACGGAGATTGTAAAAAAGGTGGGAACTGTAGATACGTCGATGGCTGAAAGCTATTTTAACTCAACGATTATCCCTGCATACAAGAATATGAATTCCAAAAAAGATAGTGAGGGAAATTATTATCTTTCAGAGGAAGATTTTCAAGACTTAACGAATTATCAGGAAGGTAAAGGGAATTTCAAGTTATCGGATAAAGAAATCAAAGCACTGACCAAAAAGAATGACAAAAACGAAACAGAAGATGTCAAAGGTCAAAATTTGGTTGATGAATGGTCTGATAAGTTCACTTATGCTTTTACCTCGATTTTTGATGTAGTTGTGGTTGGTGTTGTGTATCTTTCAATGGGTTTAGGTCGAGTAGTGATTTTGCTTTCCTATGCCGTATTGTTATTGATTTTACCATTTGCTTTAATTTTGAGCCTGTTTCCACAATTTAGTCATTATTTTGGTGGTATTTCTAAAAAAGGTATCTCCTTCTTGTTGATTTCGTCTGCTATCAGTCTGGCAAGTGTTATTGTTCCGATTATTTATGGAAATATGTCAAGTTACATAGAAGATTTTGGCGGAGGACCTGGTCTTGTAGCAACGTTTTTGAAATGTATTGTGATTTACTGGTTATTTAGGAATAGAGACAACCTGCTATCCTTTATGAACGGTAAGGGGAATCCTCTTTCTAGTTTGACAAGAGGTCGACTAGGTCGTCTAGGAAATGGGATGAACTTGCAAAGGGCAAAAACATTTGCAACGAAGGTTGGAGATAGAGTTCCTAACCGAGTAAAATCCTTGGCAAGAATTACCAAAAATAATGCTCAAAGATGGGTCGGTGACAAGGCAAAACCGTTGAAAAACTGGAATGAAAATCGCTTGGAAAAAAGAAGCAATCTAGCCAAAATGGAAGTTCCACAAAATGATGACTATATGGCTCGTAAGATAAAACGTGCTAAAAAAGTTGAATGGAGGAAAGCCCATAGACGAGAAATGCTTGACCGAGCCAAGATGAAAGTTGAGTATTTTAAAAACTATGGAGAAAAGGACAAAGACAAGCGAACAGTAAATGGAAAAAAATACACGACTTTACAAAATAGAGTTCGTGAAAATATGTACAGAAAGCAGGAAATAAAAGGGCATAGACCAAAGGCAAGAACATTTGAAAATGGAGTATGGAAAGAAACGGCTGATTTGCCATCTTTGAAACGCTTGGAACGCAAAGAAAGAATCCGCAAACTACAGAAGAAAAAAGGTAGACTTGGTTTACAAGAAAGGTTAGCTACGTAGATGAAAAAGACTAGACGAACCTTTGCCCTGCTTAGCTTTTTTCTACCGCTGCTTTCTTTTTTGTTTTTGATGCTTCTTCTTGGTGGGCTGATTACAAGTTCTGCTGGTGGTTCATCAGGAAGTACGACTGGAAAAGAACACGTCTAACAGCGCAGGAAGTGGCTCAGAAAGCCAATATCTCTGTCGAAAGGGCAGAAGATGTCATTAAGATTCTAAACTGGCAACTATCAAGAGAAAAGTTTACTTTGGGAAGGTGCTAGTGGTTCTCTGGCGAATGCAGAAAGAGAAAGTGACTTTGATCCAAAACTAACGAATCCGTCAGGCGGAGTTGCTGGATATTTTCAATGGTCAGGCTGGGACGGAAATACTATCAATGGTGATAGATGGGCGAATGCAAGTTCACGTACTTTAGATAGTACGGTAGAACTAGAATTAATGTCTTATGAGTTGAATCATGGCTACAAAAAAGTCAAGGACTACATGCAAAAGGCGACTGATCCTTTTGAAAGTGCCAAGTATTGGTCAGAACACTATGAAGGTGTTTCTTTATCAGACGGGCAGACTAAGCTAGAAAAACTGGAAAAGGACAGCAAGAAGTGGTATGAAGTCTTTAAGGGAACGATTGAATCGGATGGCTCGTCTAGTGGAAATGCTATAGCTGGTAGCTTAGATATTGCTCCTGGAGCTGTTGCGATGGAGATACCGAACGGATACTCCATTGACAAGGAAATCACTAAGGAAGGTTATATCACTCAATCCTATCCTTATGGTGAATGTACGTGGTATGTCTTTAATCGTGCTAAGGAATTTGGAATACAGTTTGATCCATACATGGGAAATGGTCAAGACTGGGCGCATAAGTCAGGATATGAAGTGACGAATACTCCGACAAGCACTCAGCGGTTAGTTTTCAAGGAAGGCAAGCTGGCGGTCACCCTGATTATGGTCACGTAGCTTTCGTCGAAGATGTCAAGGATGATGGCTCTATCCTGATTTCAGAATGTAACTTTGTGCAAAGTGGACAAGGTACTGGAATCACAGATTATCGTGTATTTAGTGCTGAAGAAGCAAGAAATTTTTATTATGTAATTGGAAAATAGAGAAGAGGAAGAAATATGAATAAGAAATTAGTAACATTGTTGTCTGTAGCTATTTTGAGTTCGGCAACGACAACTTTTGCAGATACGCTTTCACTTGGTGGTGATAGTACAGTTACAAATGATACGACAAGCATTGTAGCAACTCCACCAACGGAAACAAAACCGACGGAGGAAAAACCAAAGGAAGACAAGTCATCAACGGTTGTGATTGGTGGTGAAAGTGAGAAGCCTATTGATGATAAAGCAGGTAGTATTGTTGTAACACCTACGGAAAAAGACAAGTCATCAGAAGCGCCTGCAGAAAAACCAGCACCTAAAGTGAATGATAATTTGGATTTGGGCGGTGATTCTGAGAAACAGCAGGAGAAGGACAATAAAGGCATTGTGGTTGATTCGCCTGCTCCATCAGAAAAACCGAAGGAAGAAACGCCAAAAGAAGATACGAAGCCTACTGTAGAAGATACTCCTGAAATCAAGGAGCAGAAACAAAAGGCAGAAGAAAATGTTGGAGTAAAAGAACAAGATACTCCGCAGCCATTGAATGTGACCAAAGAAGAAATTCAGGAACAGCCTATTGAAACCAATACAGGTCATAAAGTAGTTTCTACCAATCAAGGCAAGGTAGTCATTGAAACAAGTGAAGGTGATTATCAAGAAAAAGAACCTTATGAAGTAGGAGCTGTGAAACAGCAAGACGGTACAATCGCTTTGAAGGATAAAGAAGGACAGCTAAAAGTTCTTCCAAATACTGGAACAGCAAGTACAATCTTTGCGACGATTTGGGGCTTGATTGGACTGATTGCGACTGTTTGGGGGCGACGTAAATTGAATTAAGGGAGATAGTATGAAAGAGTTTTTTAGAATTTTGAAAGAAACAGATAAGTTGGGATATAAACTATCTGCGATTTGTGGAGTAAATTGGCTGGTAGGTCAGTTGTTTAAATGGCAATCTTTAGTGTTTGAAATGATAGCGTGTGCTGTTCTGATTAAGAAAATATCAGCCATACTTGAAATTAGTTCAAATTATTTAGGATTTGTAATGATTATTTATATCTTATCTGTTTCTTTTTCAAAATTGCGTTTTGGTGTTGAGAGATTCATTTATTCATTTTTTGGAAGCTTTGTATTAGTTTCGATTTTTTTAATCGCAGTGGATTTTCCATTTCAAGAGAATGAATTTTCATTATGGATTTTAATGGCTCTTATTAGCATTGGTATTTATCAGTTTATGAAGTGGTTTCAAACAAAACTATTTCAACGATATTTATTTAAAAATGTCTTGAATAAGGAATATCTTGGTATTAAGAAGGCGACGGATTCTTTTCCTCCTGAAATCAATTTCTATGTAGATGCTGATGAAAGCGATGTAAACCAACGAATGGTTACGATTAATCAACGTGTAGTAAAAGAGGCTTATCAAGGAATTGTAGAGTTAAGTTTTTTGAATGTTGAAAGATTTACTGGTATTGCTTATTCTAGAGAAGCATGGAATGGTTTTGAAGCTCCTTTGAAAAAGAAATTTTCTGATGTAGATAAAGTGTATCATTTAGTGTTTAGAGTATATCCTTTTGGAAAAGAATTAGATTTTTATTTCAAATTGATTCGATTAGATTTAAGTCGAAGAAAGGCTTTTACAGTGAAAGGTGTTAGTGTGAAAGTGGTAAATAGTTAAGGTAGGGGCAACCCTGCCTTTTTTTGTTGTTTTAAGGAGTAGAAAATGGATCAAGTAGAATTGTTGAGAATGTATGCTGTAAGATTGGCTCAGAGATTAGGAGATAATCAAAAGTATTTGGAATTTACAGCTAGTCGTGATACTGGTTATGGGATTGAAACTATGTTCGTTGAGGTTAAAAGGTATAATCAGTATGCTCGTGTTGTTTATCATTATGAGGGTTGTCATGCCAACCAAAAATTACCAAAAAGACATTATGCTAGTGTATCTGTGTCAGTTGAGGAAGGCTACTATTTTGATTTTATGAGAGGAGCAGCCTATACTTATTTTCCTGATATAGAGAAATTGTTAGAAAAATTATGAAATAGCTTAAAATATGATAAGATAGAAAGGAGAAAAATGATTGAGGGGTATTCATTTATGGATTGGGTTACATTTGGTGGAATTGTAGCAACGATAGCTTCATTAGTTGGTATTGCTATTAAGTTAGCTAGAGATAATAGTGGTCTTAAAGCTGAAATGAAGGCATTGTCAAAAGAACGTGAAATGGAACACGAGAGGTTGTCTAAGGAACATGATGGTTTATACAAAGATCATCTGTCTATTAAAGAAGATACAAGATATATTTCTGATGAAATGAAATATGAGAAAATGGCTAGGGAAAATCTGTATAAAAACAGTACAAAAGCTAAAGAAATCTTGGAAACAATCGATTTGATGAAAGAAGTTGTATTTCAAAATTCAAGGTTGACAGAAGAAGTTACGAGATTGAAAGTTGAGAATCAAGAACTATCTAAGCCTAAACAAAATAATGAACTAGACAAAGTGTTACGTATTTTAGGAAGGATAGAAGGTCAGTTGGCTTCTCTTGAGGGTTATCGAGGTACAGAAGAAGTACAAGTAGTTTTGAAACGTGTTGAAAGTGAATTGTTGGAATTGAATAACTAGCATAGAAAGAATGGTAAGTCAGGAATGGCTTGCTGTTTTTTTGTCGTTTTATGAGAAAAAAAGTGAACATAAAGAAACCAGGATAGGATATAAAATTCGTATTTTAGGTCAAAATGGGCAACCAGGTATTTGAAATTTGTTCGGAAATAGGAGGGTGAAAATGGAAAAATTATATAATAATTATCCTGATATTTGTGTGTCAAAGAAGGATTTAAAAGCCAATTATTTTCCTTCGATTAGTATTAAAACTATTGAAAGACGATTAGACGAAAGTCAAAAGACGAAAGAATTTAAAGATATATCTTTTAGAACAGGACAAAAAGTATTGATTAATGTGAGAGGATTTTATCTATTCCTTCTGCATAGAGAGAGAGTTAGATATATTTGATTAGAAAAAATGATATACTATAGTTATTGACTAGAGATATACTCATTTTTAAAAGGAGTATAAAATGTTTTTTAGAGAATTGGAGAATGGAAAATATAGATACTATGAAAAATATTTTGATTTAGAAGAGAGTAAGTGGAAACAAGTTTCTATAACTTTAACTTCTAAGACGAGGCAAGCTCAGAAACAGGCAAGAATCTTGCTGGATGAGAAAATAGAAAAAAAGAGGGAGAAAATAGAAAAGAAGAAGGAAGTAGTTAAGGATATTACCGTTAAACGAGCTTACGAAGAATATTTAAAAATTCGAAAATCTGAGCTGAAGAGGAGTACTTTTAAGTCTCAGAAATACACTATTATTGGTGAGATCAGGAAATTGGAAGATTATTTACTGGTGAATGTGACAAGTCGAATAATTCAGAATATATTGTTAGAATTGCCATGCTCTGCAGAACATAGGAAAAATAAGAAAGTTTTATTAAACTTATTTTTTAAGTATTGCTTAAATGTTGGTTATATAAGTGAGAATCCTATTGATAATGTTGTTTTGCCAAAAAGGAAGAAGAATTTAAAAAAAGTCAGGAAGAAACAGAATAAGTATCTTACTAGAGCAGAAGTAGTTCAGTATCTTAATTTTTTAGAAAAAGAAGAAAAGAATCAACGAGTACGTTTGATTGTTGAATTTATGTATTTGACTGGATTACGTTTTGGAGAAGTTTTGGCTTTGACTCTTGAGGATATTGATTTTGAAAATAAGACACTAGAAGTTAAGCATACATTGCATACGAGTGGAAGTAAAGCAGAAATATTCCTAGATAGTCCAAAAAGTTTAGCTTCTTATAGAGTCATTGGTATTAGCGATAGAGTGTTAGAAATTATAGAAGAATATCTCCTCATGGAAAAAGAAGGGCGATTTATATTTACGAAAAATGGGAATCCTTTTATGATTTTTTCTTTTAATGATTTTTTGAAGAGAAGTTTTAAAAGAAGTGGAATCCAAAAAGAAGAGGATTTTGTATTGACTACTCATGTTTTTAGGCATTCACATATTAGTTTACTTGCAGAATTGGAAGTTCCAATCAAGGCGATTATGGAACGAGTAGGTCATACGAACGAGAAAATGACTTTGGGAGTTTATACTCATGTTACGGAGCAGATGAAGTTTAATATAACTGAAAAATTGGATAAATTGGACTTGTAAAAGCTAACCAAAAAGTAACCAAGAAATGTCTAAAAATGTCCAAAACAGTCCATAATCTTTGGAGTAAGAATGTAGAAAAAAGCCTTTATGTCTATAATTGACGGTATTTGTCTAGCTTTTATTGAGGGAAATTGTTATAATAGTAGTAATTTAATAGATGGAGTTGAGTTTTAAAAAAACTTTCGTGTAAAAAGAGAGAAAGATTTTAAGGAGATTTTTCAAGATGGGACAAGTTTTGCCAATCGAAAATTTGTTGTCTACCAATTGGAAAACCAGCAAAACCATTTTCGAGTAGGACTGTCCGTCAGCAAAAAGCTGGGGAATGCGGTTACCCGAAATCAGATTAAGAGGCGAATCCGACACATTTTGCTAAGTGTAAGGGAGCATTTGGCTGATAACGTTGATTTTGTCGTGATTGCTCGAAAAGGCGTTGAAAATTTGGATTATGCAGAGATGGAGAAAAACCTACTCCACGTATTAAAGTTATCAAAGATTTACCGGGAAGGAATTAGGAGTGAAAAAGAAACTACAGTTGATTAGTCTACTGGGCTTGTCCCTATTTGTCATGGCAGCTTGTGGGACAAGCGATGTTACAGCGGATACTACAGATATATGGAGTAAATTTGTCTATTTTTTTGCTGAAATCATCCGCTTTTTGTCCTTTGACATTAGTATCGGAGTGGGGATTATCCTCTTCACAATATTGATTCGGACGATTTTATTGCCAGTCTTTCAGACACAGATGGTTGCCTCTAGAAAAATGCAAGAAGCCCAACCACGCATCAAGGCTTTGCGAGAGCAATATTCGGGTCGTGATATGGAAAGTAGAACCAAGCTAGACCAGGAGATGCGTAAGGTCTATAAAGAGTTAGGGATCAAGCATTCATCCTCTCTCTGGCCAATTTTAATACAAATGCCGGTCCTCTTGGCGCTCTTTCAAGCCTTGAGTCGAGTAGATTTTTTGAAAACAGGGCACTTTTTATGGATTAATTTGGGAGGAGTAGATACAAGTTTTGTCCTTCCGATTTTGGCGGCAGTCTTTACCTTCTTGAGTAGTTGGTTATCGAATAAAGCTTTACCCGAAAAAAGTGGAGCTATGACAGGGATGATGTACGGGATGCCGGTACTAATTTTTATCTTTGCCATCTCTTCGCCTAGTGGTGTAGCATTGTACTGGGCAGTATCCAATGCTTATCAAGTTTTGCAGACTTACTTCTTAAATAATCCTTTTAAGATTATTGAAGCGCGCGAAGCAGAAGTACAAGCTAAAAAAGATTTGGAAAATAGAAAAAGAAAAGCCAAGAAAAAGGCTCAAAAAATGAAGTAATAAGGAGGAATCTGGTTATGGTGTTATATACGGGTTCAACAGTTGAAGAAGCAATTCAAAAGGGATTGAAAGAATTAGGTCTTCCTCGAATGAAGACTCATATAAAGGTTGTGTCCAAAGAGAAGAAAGGTTTTTTAGGCTTATTTGGGAAAAAACCAGCTCAAGTTGATATTGAGGCGATTAGTGAGACGACTGTGATTAAGGCCAATCAACAAGCCGTAAAAGGTGTTCCGAAAGAAATCAATGAACAAAACGAACCTGTTAAGACAGTAACAGAGGCGACAGTTGATCTCGGCCATGTTGTTGAGGCGATTAAAAAAATCGAAGAGGAAGGTCAGGGTGTTTCTGATGAAATCAAGGCTGAAATCTTGAAAAATGAGAAACATGCTAGCACTATTCTTGAAGAGACTGGGCATATTGAAATTTTAAATGAGTTGCAAATAGAAGAAGCTAGAACAGAAGCGTCAACAGAGGCCAAAGAACTTGTAGATGAGCAAGAGAAGAAAAAAAGTCAGTCCCTAGAAGATCTAGGTTTAAAAGTTGAACAGAGCTATGATATTGAACAAGTAGCGACAGAAGTAACTGATTATGTTCAAACAATTTTGGATGATATAGATGTTGAAGGTGTCATTTCAAGCGATTATAATCGCCGCATTATCAACCTGCAAATCGATACCAATGAACCAGGTCGTATTATCGGCTATCATGGAAAAGTTTTAAAGGCCCTTCAACTCTTGGCACAAAATTATCTTTATAATCGCTATTCAAGAACTTTCTACATTACGATTAACGTCAATGATTATGTTGAACACCGTGCAGAAGTCTTGCAAACCTACGCTCAAAAATTGGCGACTCGTGCATTGGAGGAAGGTCGTAGCCAACAAACCGATCCGATGTCAAATAGTGAACGCAAGATTATCCATCGCATTATTTCACGCATGGATGGCGTGACTAGCTATTCTGAGGGTGATGAGCCAAATCGCTATGTTGTTGTGGATACGGAATAAACAAAATCAGGCTTGACCTGATTTTTTGTTATAAAAAAGGAGAAGAGACAGATGATGGAAACCATCAAAAACTACCTATCTTACGTGGGAATCCAGTATCGTAATCCAGATAAGGCTGGAGATGAACGAGAGAAGATGCTGGAATTGCGCCACAAAGGCCAGGAGGCTCGTAAGGCTTTTACAAATCTAGCCAAGGCCTTCCAAGCAAGTCATCCAGAATGGCAACTACAACAGACTAGTCAGTGGATGAATCAAGCGCAACGCTTGCGACCACATTTCTGGGTCTATCTACAGAGAGAAGGGGCGGGTAACAGAACCCATGTTGGCGCTGCGTTTGTATGGAGCACCCGCTGACTTTGGAATTTCCTTAGAAGTCAGTTTCATCGAGCGCAAGAAGGATGAGCAGACACTGAGCAAACAAGCCAAGATTTTAGATATTCCACCAGTAGAAGGTGTTTATTACTTAGTCTACTCAAATGGGGAAAGTCATAAGATGGAGGCTACTGAGGAGAATCGTTGTACTTTACGCGAGAAGGTGAGAAGTCAGGAAGTCCGAAAAGTTTTGGTTAAGGTAGATGTTTCCCTCATTGAAAATCAGTCAGTAGAAGCAATATTGGAGAAGCTAGAAGATGCTTATGAGCGCTTGCTTCCCTATTATCAGGCGACTAGAGATTAGAAAATAGGAGACTTATCGAGCATCGAATTGTTTGATTGCTATTCTATGCATTTTTTCATATAATAGTAAAATAGGATGTGTGATTTATTGATCACCTCAAAGAGAAAGGAAATTCTATGTCAAATCTATCTGTTAATGCAATTCGTTTCCTAGGTATTGACGCTATCAACAAAGCCAACTCAGGTCACCCAGGTGTGGTTATGGGAGCGGCTCCGATGGCTTACAGCCTCTTTACAAAACAACTTCGTATCAATCCAGCTCAACCAAACTGGATTAACCGTGACCGCTTTATTCTTTCAGCAGGCCATGGTTCAATGCTCCTTTATGCCCTTCTTCACCTTTCTGGTTTTGAAGATGTCAGCATGGATGAGATCAAGAGCTTCCGTCAATGGGGTTCCAAAACACCAGGTCACCCAGAATTTGGGCATACAGCAGGGGTTGATGCTACAACAGGTCCTCTAGGACAAGGAATTTCTACTGCCACAGGTTTTGCCCAAGCAGAACGTTTCCTAGCAGCAAAATACAATCGCGAAGGCTACAATATCTTTGACCACTATACTTACGTTATCTGTGGAGACGGAGACTTGATGGAAGGTGTCTCAAGTGAGGCGGCTTCATACGCAGGCTTGCAAAAACTGGACAAGTTGGTTGTCCTTTATGATTCAAATGACATCAACTTGGATGGTGAGACAAAGGATTCCTTTACTGAAAGTGTTCGTGACCGTTATAATGCCTACGGTTGGCATACAGCCCTGGTTGAAGATGGAACAGACTTTAGAAGCAATCCATGCTGCTATCGAAACAGCTAAAGCTTCAGGCAAACCATCTTTGATTGAAGTGAAGACTGTTATTGGATATGGTTCTCCAAACAAACAAGGAACCAATGCTGTACACGGTGCCCCTCTTGGAGCAGATGAAACTGCAGCAACTCGCCAAGCGCTTGGTTGGGACTATGAACCATTTGAAATTCCAGAGCAAGTATATGCTGATTTCAAAGGAAAATGTTGCAGACCGTGGCGCATCAGCTTATCAAGCTTGGACAAAATTAGTTGCTGATTATAAAGAGGCTCATCCAGAACTGGCTGCAGAAGTAGAAGCCATCATCGACGGACGTGATCCAGTTGAAGTGACTCCAGCAGACTTCCCAGCCTTAGAAAATGGCTTCTCTCAAGCAACTCGTAACTCAAGTCAGGATGCCTTGAATGTTGTAGCTGCTAAGTTACCAACCTTCCTAGGTGGATCAGCTGACCTTGCTCACTCAAACATGACTTATATCAAGACTGATGGACTTCAAGACGATTCCAACCGCTTGAACCGCAACATTCAGTTTGGTGTTCGTGAATTTGCCATGGGAACAATCTTGAACGGGATGGCTCTTCATGGTGGACTTCGTGTATACGGTGGAACTTTCTTCGTCTTCTCTGACTATGTGAAGGCAGCTGTCCGCTTGTCAGCCTTGCAAGGACTTCCTGTGACTTATGTCTTTACTCACGATTCAATCGCGGTTGGGGAAGACGGTCCGACTCACGAACCAGTTGAGCACTTGGCAGGTCTTCGTGCTATGCCAAATCTAAATGTTTTCCGTCCAGCAGATGCGCGTGAAACTCAAGCAGCTTGGTACCTTGCAGTGACAAGCGAAAAAACACCAACTGCCCTTGTCTTGACACGTCAAAACTTGACTGTTGAAGAAGGAACAGACTTTGATAAAGTTGCAAAAGGTGCCTATGTTGTCTATGAAAATGCAGCAGACTTTGATACCATCTTGATTGCGACAGGTTCAGAGGTTAATCTTGCTGTCTCAGCTGCCAAAGAATTGGCTAGTCAAGGCGCAAAAGTCCGTGTAGTCAGCATGCCATCTACAGATGTCTTTGATAAACAAGATGCAGCATACAAGGAAGAAATTCTTCCAAATGCAGTTCGCCGTCGTGTTGCAGTCGAAATGGGTGCAACTCAAAACTGGTACAAATATGTTGGTCTTGATGGTGCTGTTCTCGGTATTGATACCTTCGGAGCCTCTGCCCCAGCACCAAAAGTATTGGCAGAATATGGCTTTACTGTCGAAAATCTTGTAAAAGTCGTTCAAAACTTGAAATAATCCTAAAAATCAGGGCGAAGCTCTGGTTTTTCTTACTAGAAAAGCAAGGTACAATCTTGTAAAAGTAGCTGAAATTTGATATAGTAGTCCTATGTAAAAGACAAAGGAGAATATAATGGAATCACAATATACATTTTTAATCATTCTTGTGGCTATGGTGGGCTTGATGTTCTTTACGCAACGTTCTCAAAAGAAACAAGCACAAAAACGTATGGAAAGCTTGAAACAAACTACAAAAAGGCTATGAAGTGATTACAATCGGTGGACTTTATGGAACAGTCGATGAAGTAGATACTGAGAAAGAAAACAATTGTTCTTGATGTAGATGGGGTTTACTTGACTTTTGAACTAGCTGCTATCAAGACCGTATTACCACTTAAAGAAACAGCTTCACTCGAAGGTGCAATTGAAAAATAAGACGGGATTACTAACTCCCGTTTTTCTATAGAAGAAAGGAAATGGGATGAAAAAACTAGTCTTTGTCTGTCTGGGAAATATTTGCCGTAGCCCTATGGCTGAGTTTGTTATGAAATCAATGACAGATAACTACGAAATCCAAAGTCGAGCGACTTCCTCTTGGGAACATGGGAATCCGATTCATAAGGGAACTCAAGGGATTTTTCAAGAGTATCAGATTCCTTATGAAAAAGGCAAAACATCGCTTCAGATTAGTAAGGAAGATTTTGAAGCCTTTGATTATATTATCGGTATGGATGCTTCAAATGTTTCTGACTTACGTCAGATGTGTCCAGCAGACTGTCAAGATAAGATTTACTCATTTGCATCTGAAAGTGTTCCAGATCCTTGGTATACAGGAGATTTTGAGGAAACCTATCAGCGTGTTCAAGAGGGATGTCAAGCTTGGTTAGAACGTTTAGAAAAGGAGAGTGAAGATGGAAAATCTTAAGAATTTTTACGACAAAGTATCGTGTCTATCTGACTCGTCCACGTTTAGAGCTTTTAGCAGTCAGTCTACCATTGTTTTTCTGTGCTGTACTCAGTCTTTTTTTCTAAATATTCCCGGAAAAAGGGTGTCTTAAAACTCGATAATGGAACGATTGTTTACGATGGCAGTCTTGTCCGAGTAAAATGAATGGGCAAGGGGTACCATTACCTTTCAAAAATGGAGACCAATATACAGGTGGTTTCAACAATGGAGCCTTTCAATGGAAAAAGGGTACCTTTCAATCTAAAGAAGGCTGGACCTACGAAGGTGATTTTGTAAATGGTCAGGCTGAAGGAAAAGGGAAACTAACAACAGAACAAGAAGTTGTTTATGAAGGGACTTTTAAACAAGGCGTTTTTCAACAAAAATAAAGCCTCCTTATTAAAGGAGGTATTGTTAGAAACAAAAAGTAAGCGCTTACTTGAAAATCTATCTCTTTCCAAGCTCTTTCCAAGCAAGTTTGTGAAATAAAAAAATATTTGATGAAATAAATTTCACAAATCTCTAAAGAAAAGCCTGATCAGTAAAGAGTATGAGAAAAAAATTTCACAAGATAATCAAAAAAATTCTTTGTGAAATGTTTATGAAACTGTTTACAAAACAGAAATAATGCGTTATAATAAACTTGTGAAAAAATTAACAAAGGATTAAATCCTTGAAAGCTATGGAGGAAAATATGGCTGATAAAAAAACTGTAACACCTGAGGAAAAGAAACTCGCTGCTGAAAAACATGTAGATGAGTTGGTGCAAAAAGCTCTCGTAGCCCTTGAAGAAATGCGTAAATTGGACCAAGAACAAGTCGACTACATCGTAGCTAAAAGCGTCAGTTGCAGACTTTGGATGCTCACGGAGAGTTGGCTCTACATGCCTATGAAGAAACAGGACGTGGTGTATTTGAAGACAAAGCGACTAAGAACCTATTTGCCTGTGAACACGTGGTAAACAACATGCGTCACACTAAAACAGTTGGCGTTATCGAAGAAGACGATGTAACAGGTTTGACGCTTATCGCTGAACCAGTTGGTGTTGTCTGTGGTATTACTCCTACAACAAACCCAACATCAACAGCAATCTTCAAATCATTGATTTCATTGAAGACACGTAACCCAATCGTCTTTGCCTTCCATCCATCAGCACAAGAATCATCTGCTCATGCAGCTCGTATCGTCCGCGATGCAGCTATCGCAGCTGGTGCTCCTGAAAACTGTGTACAATGGATCACTGAACCATCTATGGAAGCAACTAGTGCCCTTATGAACCACGAAGGTGTTGCAACAATCCTTGCAACAGGTGGTAATGCCATGGTTAAAGCTGCATACTCATGTGGTAAACCAGCTCTTGGGGTAGGTGCCGGAAACGTTCCAGCTTATGTTGAAAAATCAGCAAACATTCGTCAAGCAGCACACGATATCGTCATGTCTAAATCATTTGATAACGGTATGGTCTGTGCCTCAGAGCAAGCGGTTATCATTGATAAAGAAATTTACGATGAATTTGTAGCAGAGTTCAAATCTTATCACACTTACTTTGTAAACAAAAAAGAAAAAGCACTTCTTGAAGAATTCTGCTTCGGCGTGAAAGCAAACAGCAAAAACTGTGCTGGTGCAAAATTGAACGCTGACATCGTTGGTAAACCAGCAACTTGGATTGCAGAGCAAGCAGGATTTACAGTTCCAGAAGGAACAAACATTCTTGCTGCAGAATGTAAAGAAGTTGGTGAAAATGAGCCATTGACTCGTGAAAAATTGTCACCAGTTATCGCAGTTTTGAAATCTGAAAGCCGTGAAGATGGTATTACTAAGGCTCGTCAAATGGTTGAATTTAACGGTCTTGGACACTCAGCTGCCATTCATACTGCTGATGAAGAATTGACTAAAGAATTTGGTAAAGCTGTTAAGCTATTCGTGTTATCTGTAACTCACCTTCTACTTTCGGTGGTATCGGGGACGTTTACAATGCCTTCTTACCATCATTGACACTTGGATGTGGTTCTTACGGACGCAACTCAGTTGGGGATAACGTCAGCGCCATCAACCTCTTAAACATCAAAAAAGTCGGAAGACGGAGAAATAACATGCAATGGATGAAACTTCCTTCAAAAACATACTTTGAACGTGATTCAATTCAATACCTTCAAAAATGTCGTGACGTTGAACGTGTCATGATCGTTACTGACCATGCCATGGTAGAGCTTGGTTTCCTTGATCGTATCATCGAACAACTTGACCTTCGTCGTAATAAGGTTGTTTACCAAATCTTTGCTGATGTAGAACCAGATCCAGATATCACAACTGTAAACCGTGGTACTGAGATTATGCGTGCCTTCAAACCAGATACAATCATCGCTCTCGGTGGTGGATCTCCAATGGATGCTGCTAAAGTAATGTGGCTCTTCTACGAACAACCAGAAGTGGACTTCCGTGACCTTGTACAAAAATTCATGGATATCCGTAAACGTGCCTTCAAATTCCCATTGCTTGGTAAGAAAACTAAATTCATCGCTATACCAACTACATCTGGTACAGGATCTGAAGTAACTCCATTTGCCGTTATCTCTGATAAAGCAAACAACCGTAAATACCCAATCGCTGACTACTCATTGACACCAACTGTGGCAATCGTAGACCCTGCTTTGGTATTGACAGTTCCAGGATTTGTTGCTGCTGATACTGGTATGGACGTATTGACTCACGCGACTGAAGCTTACGTATCACAAATGGCTAGCGACTACACTGACGGTCTTGCACTTCAAGCCATCAAACTTGTATTCGAAAACCTTGAAAGCTCAGTTAAGAACGCAGACTTCCATTCACGTGAGAAAATGCATAACGCTTCAACAATCGCTGGTATGGCCTTTGCCAATGCCTTCCTAGGTATTTCTCACTCAATGGCTCATAAGATTGGTGCGCAATTCCACACTATCCACGGTCGTACCAATGCTATCTTGCTTCCATACGTAATCCGCTACAATGGTACACGTCCAGCTAAGACAGCGACATGGCCTAAATACAACTACTACCGTGCTGATGAAAAATACCAAGATATTGCTCGTATGCTTGGCTTACCAGCTTCTACTCCAGAAGAAGGTGTAGAATCTTACGCAAAAGCTGTTTATGAACTTGGTGAGCGCGTAGGTATCCAAATGAACTTCAAAGCTCAAGGAATCGACGAAAAAGAATGGAAGAAACATTCACGTGAATTAGCCTTCCTTGCCTATGAAGACCAATGTTCACCTGCTAACCCACGCCTTCCAATGGTTGACCATATGCAAGAAATTATTGAAGATTCTTACTACGGTTACAAAGACGTCCAGGACGTCGTAAATAATCGTTTATCAGCCTAGAGACAGGAAATATCCTGTCTCTTTTTATAGTCCTATTTCTGAAGTCAGAGTTGAACTATGAGAAGAGAAGATGCGGATAGGACTAGAAGAACCAGAAATACAGCAGTCTAGGTAGAATGAAGGAAATGAAAAAGTAGATAAAGCATAGAGAAAAAAACAACGCCCGTACTTGCAATTCAAACTTAAATAGTTATATAATAGGTTTGTTGAAAGGTGATTTGTAGTGATTCAAGTTACTCTTTTCACAATAAAAATTTCATGATTTTCATAAGGAGGAAATCACTAATGGTAGTTAAAGTTGGTATTAACGGTTTCGGACGTATCGGTCGTCTTGCTTTCCGTCGTATCCAAAACGTAGAAGGTGTTGAAGTTACTCGCATCAACGACCTTACAGATCCAGTTATGCTTGCACACTTGTTGAAATACGACACAACTCAAGGTCGTTTCGACGGTACTGTTGAAGTTAAAGAAGGTGGATTCGAAGTTAACGGTAAATTCGTTAAAGTTTCTGCTGAACGTGATCCAGAACAAATCGACTGGGCTACTGACGGTGTAGAAATCGTTCTTGAAGCTACTGGTTTCTTTGCTAAGAAAGATGCAGCTGAAAAACACCTTAAAGGTGGAGCTAAAAAAGTTGTTATCACTGCTCCTGGTGGAAACGACGTTAAAACAGTTGTATTTCAACACTAACCACGACGTTCTTGACGGTACTGAAACAGTTATCTCAGGTGCTTCATGTACTACAAACTGCTTGGCTCCAATGGCTAAAGCTCTTCAAGACAACTTTGGTGTTGTTGAAGGATTGATGACTACTATCCACGCTTACACTGGTGACCAAATGATCCTTGACGGACCACACCGTGGTGGTGACCTTCGCCGTGCTCGCGCTGGTGCTGCAAACATCGTTCCTAACTCAACTGGTGCTGCTAAAGCTATCGGTCTTGTAATCCCAGAATTGAACGGTAAACTTGACGGATCTGCACAACGCGTTCCAACTCCAACTGGATCAGTTACTGAATTGGTAGCAGTTCTTGAAAAGAACGTTACTGTTGATGAAGTGAACGCAGCTATGAAAGCAGCTTCAAACGAATCATACGGTTACACAGAAGATCCAATCGTATCTTCAGATATCGTAGGTATGTCTTACGGTTCATTGTTTGACGCAACTCAAACTAAAGTTCTTGACGTTGACGGTAAACAATTGGTTAAAGTTGTATCATGGTACGACAACGAAATGTCATACACTGCACAACTTGTTCGTACTCTTGAATACTTCGCAAAAATCGCTAAATAATTCTTGAGTCGATAAAAAGCAAGGCCTCTGGTCTTGCTTTTTAAATATTAAAAAATGGATGACGCAATCATCCATTCTTTTTTAATTCTTTTTCGAAAGTATCTGAGAGGGTAGTGAAGCTTAATTTTCTCTAAAGGTAAGCGGATGGGTAAAGGAAAGTCGAAAAGGCGTGAAGCATAAGCCGACTTGTTTTTGATTTACTATTATAGAGAGGATCACCCAGGATAGGGAGGTTGTGATGAGAGAGATGCACGCGAATCTGATGTGTTCGCCCTGTCTTTAGTTTGCAACGAACCAAGGAAGTCTTGTTTGGGAATTGCTTTAATCTGCTTACATGTGTTTCAGCATATTGCCCATTTTTTTAGTATCAACTACTCGTTTTCTGCGATCATGGCGATCACGTCAATTTTGTCTCTGAAAAACAAGTTCTTTGCTGCTGATATTTCCATCAACTAGTGCCCAGTATTCCCTAGAAATCTCTTTTTTCTCCAGTAAGCGATTGAGAATAGGCAGGATAAAAGGATTTTTGGCAAAGAGAACTAAACCACTTGTTTCCATGTCCAGACGATGAACGACATAGCAGGTTTGGCCAACGTAGGCACTGACATGGTTAAGAAGGGCGATTTCGTTTGGCTGATTACCATGCGTTTTCATCCCCTCGGGTTTGTTTACAATAATCAAGTGTTGATCTTGATAAACTTCCTGAACTAAGTCTGGGTTGCCCCAAGGGATTGCCTTTTTAGGATAATCTTCCTCGTCAAAAGTCAACTGGCAAACATCTCCAGGATTTACCATCTCGTTCCAGTGAACTTCTTCTTGATTTATCAAAATATGTTTCTTGACTCTCAAAAAATGACGGATTTTTCTAGGGATGAGGAGTTGCTCCTCTAGTAATTGCTTAACCGTCATTTGAGGTAAAGAGGCGGGTAATGTAAATGTGAATTTCATACAGATATTGTAACAAAAAAAGCCCTATTTGGATAGGAAATAGCTAAATTCTTGTCTTCCTATGATGAAGATGATAAAATAAACGCATGAAAATTAGATAAATTATTTGAGAAAGTTTCTTTCTCTTTTTAAAAAAAGAAACAAGTGAATCAGAGGAGTCTGATTCTACTAGTATACGTCGCTCTCGGAGTGATCGAAAAAAATTAGCCCAAGTAGGGTCCCGATTCGAAAATTTCTGGCGTCGATATCATCTAACAAAAGATTGTCATATACTAGGGTTTGAGTGCAGGCTTTGCTAGTTGGGAACCTATCTGTTTGCTGTAGCCAAGTCAACCAATGTCAATGATTTGCAAAATGCCTTTGAAAACTCGAACTCTGATTTTTTTGACCGTGAAGAAAAAAAGAGGCTGGTGCCCTGTCTGGTCAAAAAGGGAACCTATGTTGAGCTGACTGATATCAGTAAAAGATTTGCAGAATGCCGTTGTTGCGACAGAAGACCGTTCTTTCTATAAAAAAATGACGGGATTAACTATGGTCGTTTCTTCTTAGCTATTGTAACTGCTGGTCGTTCAGGTGGTGGTTCTACTATTACCCAACAGCTGGCTAAAAACTGCCTATCTATCGCAGGATCAAACTGTTGAGACGAAAAGCGAAAGAATTTTTCCTTGCCTTAGAATTGACTAAAAAATATAGCAAGGATCAGATTCTTAACCATGTACCTTAACAATGCCTATTTTGGAAATGGTGTATGGGGTGTAGAAGATGCGAGTAAGAAATACTTTGGAGTTTCTGCATCAGAAGTGAGTCTGGATCAAGCTGCGACTCTGGCAGGGATGCTCAAAGGGCCGGAACTGTATAATCCTTTGAATTCTGTAGAAGATTCAACCAATCGTCGCGATACTGTTTTGCAAAATATGGTTGCAGCGGGTTATATTGATAAAAATCAAGAAACCGAAGCTGCTGAAGTTGATATGACTTCGCAATTGCAAGATAAGTATGAAGGAAAAATTTCAGATTACCGTTACCCCTCTTATTTTGACGCGGTTGTTAATGAAGCTGTTTCTAAGTATAATCTAACAGAGGAAGAAATTGTCAATAATGGCTACCGCATTTATACAGAGCTGGACCAAAACTATCAAGCAAATATGCAGGTTGTCTATGAAAATACAGCGCTATTTCCCAACGGGCAGAGGATGGAACATTTGCTCAATCAGGTAGTGTAGCTCTCGAACCTAAAAACAGGTGGAGTTCGTGGAGTTGTCGGTCACGTTGCTGGCAATGATAAAACTGGATTCCGGAATTTCAACTATGCAACTCAATCAAAACGTAGCCCTGGTTCTACAATTAAGCCTTTAGTTGTTTATACGCCTGCAGTTGAAGCTGGCTGGGCTTTGAATAAGCAGTTGGATAACCATACTATGCAGTATGACAGCTATAAGGTTGATAACTATGCAGGGATCAAAACGAGTCGAGAAGTTCCTATGTATCAAGCCTTGGCAGAATCGCTTAATCTGCCTGCTGTTGCCACTGTTAATGATTTGGGAGTTGATAAGGCTTTTGAGGCGGGCGAAAAATTCGGACTCAATATGGAAAAAGTCGATCGTGTTCTTGGTGTCGCCTTGGGAAGCGGTGTTGAAACCAACCCTCTTCAAATGGCTCAAGCGTATGCTGCTTTTGCAAATGAAGGTTTAATGCCGGAAGCTCATTTTATTAGTAGAATTGAAAAATGCTAGTGGGACAGGTTATTGCGAGCCATAAAAAAATTCACAAAAAAACGAGGTGATTGATAAGTCTGTAGCTGACAAGATGACCAGTATGATGTTAGGGAACATTTCACCAACGGAACAGGGTATTAGTTCATCGCCTGCAGACTATGTCATGGCAGGAAAAACTGGAACAACTGAAGCTGTTTTCAATCCTGAATACACAAGTGACCAGTGGGTAATTGGTTATACTCCGGATGTAGTGATTAGTCACTGGCTTGGTTTTCCGACCACGGATGAAAACCACTATCTAGCAGGTTCTACATCAAACGGTGCTGACCCATGTCTTTAGAAATATTGCAAATACCATTTTACCTTATACACTCAGGAAGTACCTTTTACAGTTGAAAATGCTTATAAACAAAAATGGGAATTGCACCAGCTAAATACAAAAGAGCAAGTACAGACAATGAGAAGAATCAGACGGATGATACGTTTGTCTGATATTCGTAGTCGTGCGCAAAATCTAGTAGATGAGGCTAGTCGTGCTATCTCGGATGCGAAGATTAAGGAAAAGGCTCAAACAATATGGGATTCGGTAGTCAATCTATTTCGCTAAGATGCTTGTCAAAGCCTAGCTTTCTTGTTATAATAGATAAGATGGAGGCGTTATGGCACTAAAAAAAGCAAGCCTAGCTTGTGCGGTTTGTGGTTCGAGAAACTATTCAATCAAAGATTAGTGGGAAACCCCAAGCCTACACGACTAGAAGTAAATAAATTTTTGTAAACATTGTGGAAAAGTACACTACACATAGAGAAACGAGATAGGAGAGAGCGATGCGTTTTATTGGAGATATTTTTCAGACTTCTTAAAAGACACAACATGGCCAACTCGCAAGGAAAGCTGGAGAGATTTTCGTTCTATTATGGAATACACTACTTTCTTTGTTGTGATTATTTACATTTTTGACCAGTTGATTGTTTCAGGTTTGATTCGATTTATTAACATTTTTTAGAAGAGTAGTGAGAAAGTACACTAGAAAATCTTCTATTTATGAAAGGAAATATCATGGATAGTTTTGATAAAAGGGTGGTTTGTTTCTACAAACTTATTCTGGTTATGAAAAATAAGGTAAAAGAAAAATCTATTACAACGTGCACAAACCTACAATATGTTGGATAATATTCTACGCGTTGAAATTCCAACACAAACAGTGCAAGTTGAAAAAAATGGAAAGAGAAAAAGAAGTGAAGAAAATCGCTTTCCAGGTTATGTTCTTGTAGAAATGGTCATGACAGATGAAGCTTGGTTTGTTGTTCGAAACACTCCGAACGTTACAGGATTTGTCGGATCACACGGGAACAGATCGAAACCAACTCCATTATTGGAACAAGAAATTCGTGACATTTTGGTATCTATGGGACAAACTGTCCAAGAATTTGATTTCGATGTTGAAGTTGGTCAAACTGTACGTATCATTGATGGTGCTTTTGCAGACTATACTGGTAAAGATTACTGAAATTGATAACAATAAAGTGAAGATGATTATCTCTATGTTTGGTAATGACACGAGTTGCAGAAGTAAATCTAAACCAAATTGCAGAATTATAACCCCTAGAGAGGCTGACCCTCTCTTTTTTTGTGCAGTTTGAGACGGTGTAGAGAGACAGAATGAGGAAAAGAGATCAAAAAGTTTTTCTGCATTCTGTTAGACTGTATCTAGAAAGGAGAACTATAATGCTTAAAAGAATTATATGAAGAAAGTCAAGGGATTGTGTATAAGTGTAGAAATGAATATTACCTTCATTTATGGGAGCTATCGGACTGGGACCAAGAGGGTATGATTTGCTTGCATGAATTGATCAGTCACAGACAGAGTACTAGTAGAAGATATTCACTCGTTTATGAAATATTTTTCAAAGACCAAAGTTTCCGGAATCGAATCCTAGACTATATCCGTAAACAAGAAAGTCAAAAACGACGATATGATAAAGAACCCTATGAAGAGGTGGGCGAGATTAGTCATCGTATAGTGAGGAGAGGTCTGTGGCTAGATGATTATTATCTCTTTCATGAAACTACTAAGAAATTATAGAAGCAAACAAAGTAAAGAGAAAACAAGAAGAGTTAGAACGCGTCTTAAGAGATGAACGTTTCCGAGGGACGTCAAAGAGTATTAAGAGACTTACGTATTGTGTTTAAAGAGTTTGATATCCGTAGTCATTAGAAAGTCATGCAAAAAATGAAAAAAGCTTTTAAAAAAAGTAGTTGACAAAAGTAGAAAAAAAGTCTGTATAATAGTAAAGAGTTGAAAATAGCAACTCAGGTCCGTTGGTCAAGGGGTTAAGACACCGCCTTTTCACGGCGGTAACACGGGTTCGAATCCCGTACGGACTATGGTATGTTACAGATGGAACACTTGATGAAAAAAGTTTCAAAAAAGTTTCAAAAAAGTGTTGACAAGCGAAAGCGACTGTGATATACTAATATAGTTGTCGCTTGAGAGAAGCGAGTGACAAAGACCTTTGAAAACTGAACAAGACGAACCAATGTGCAGGGCACTACAACTAAGGTTGTAGTACTGAACAATGAAAAAACAATAAATCTGTCAGTGACAGAAATGAGTGAGAACTCAAACTTTTAATGAGAGTTTGATCCTGGCTCAGGACGAACGCTGGCGGCGTGCCTAATACATGCAAGTAGAACGCTGAAGGAGGAGCTTGCTTCTCTGGATGAGTTGCGAACGGGTGAGTAACGCGTAGGTAACCTGCCTGGTAGCGGGGGATAACTATTGGAAACGATAGCTAATACCGCATAATAGCAGTTGTTGCATGACAGCTGTTTGAAAGGTGCAATTGCACCACTACCAGATGGACCTGCGTTGTATTAGCTAGTTGGTGGGGTAACGGCTCACCAAGGCGACGATACATAGCCGACCTGAGAGGGTGATCGGCCACACTGGGACTGAGACACGGCCCAGACTCCTACGGGAGGCAGCAGTAGGGAATCTTCGGCAATGGACGGAAGTCTGACCGAGCAACGCCGCGTGAGTGAAGAAGGTTTTCGGATCGTAAAGCTCTGTTGTAAGAGAAGAACGAGTGTGAGAGTGGAAAGTTCACACTGTGACGGTATCTTACCAGAAAGGGACGGCTAACTACGTGCCAGCAGCCGCGGTAATACGTAGGTCCCGAGCGTTGTCCGGATTTATTGGGCGTAAAGCGAGCGCAGGCGGTTAGATAAGTCTGAAGTTAAAGGCTGTGGCTTAACCATAGTACGCTTTGGAAACTGTTTAACTTGAGTGCAAGAGGGAGAGTGGAATTCCATGTGTAGCGGTGAAATGCGTAGATATATGGAGGAACACCGGTGGCGAAAGCGGCTCTCTGGCTTGTAACTGACGCTGAGGCTCGAAAGCGTGGGGAGCAAACAGGATTAGATACCCTGGTAGTCCACGCCGTAAACGATGAGTGCTGGGTGTTAGACCCTTTCCGGGGTTTAGTGCCGCAGCTAACGCATTAAGCACTCCGCCTGGGGAGTACGACCGCAAGGTTGAAACTCAAAAGGAATTGACGGGGGCCCGCACAAGCGGTGGAGCATGTGGTTTAATTCGAAGCAACGCGAAGAACCTTACCAGAGTCTTGACATCCCTCTGACCGCTCTAGAGATAGAGCTTTTCCTTCGGGACAGAGGTGACAGGTGGTGCATGGTTGTCGTCAGCTCGTGTCGTGAGATGTTGGGTTAAGTCCCGCAACGAGCGCAACCCCTATTGTTAGTTGCCATCATTTCAGTTGGGCACTCTAGCGAGACTGCCGGTAATAAACCGGAGGAAGGTGGGGATGACGTCAAATCATCATGCCCCTTATGACCTGGGCTACACACGTGCTACAATGGCTGGTACAACGAGTCGCAAGCCGGTGACGGCAAGCTAATCTCTTAAAGCCAGTCTCAGTTCGGATTGTAGGCTGCAACTCGCCTACATGAAGTCGGAATCGCTAGTAATCGCGGATCAGCACGCCGCGGTGAATACGTTCCCGGGCCTTGTACACACCGCCCGTCACACCACGAGGTTTGTAACACCCGAAGTCGGTGAGGTAACCGTAAGGAGCCAGCCGCCTAAGGTGGGATAGATGATTGGGGTGAAGTCGTAACAAGGTAGCCGTATCGGAAGGTGCGGCTGGATCACCTCCTTTCTAAGGATAAGGAACTGCGCATTGGTCTTGTTTAGTCTTGAGAGGTCTTGTGGGGCCTTAGCTCAGCTGGGAGAGCGCCTGCTTTGCACGCAGGAGGTCAGCGGTTCGATCCCGCTAGGCTCCATTGGTGAGAGATCACCAAGTAATGCACATTGAAAATTGAATATCTATATCAAATAGTAACAAGAAAAATAAACCGAAAACGCTGTAGTATTAATAAGAGTTTATGACTGAAAGGTCAGAAAATAAGGTTAAGTTAATAAGGGCGCACGGTGGATGCCTTGGCACTAGGAGCCGAAGAAGGACGTGACAAACGACGATATGCCTTGGGTAGCTGTAAGTAAGCGATGATCCAGGGATTTCCGAATGGGGGAACCCAACAGGTATTACCTGTTACCCATATCTGTTAAGGATGTGAGGAGGAAGACGCAGTGAACTGAAACATCTAAGTAGCTGCAGGAAGAGAAAGCAAAAGCGATTGCCTTAGTAGCGGCGAGCGAAACGGCAGGAGGGCAAACCGAAGAGTTTACTCTTCGGGGTTGTAGGACTGCAAAGTGGACTCAAAGATTATAGAAGAATGATTTGGGAAGATCAGCCAAAGAGAGTAATAGCCTCGTATTTAAAATAGTCTTTGTACCTAGCAGTATCCTGAGTACGGCGGGACACGAGAAATCCCGTCGGAATCTGGGAGGACCATCTCCCAACCCTAAATACTCCCTAGTGACCGATAGTGAACCAGTACCGTGAGGGAAAGGTGAAAAGCACCCCGGGAGGGGAGTGAAATAGAACCTGAAACCGTGTGCCTACAACAAGTTCGAGCCCGTTAATGGGTGAGAGCGTGCCTTTTGTAGAATGAACCGGCGAGTTACGTTATGATGCGAGGTTAAGTTGAAGAGACGGAGCCGTAGGGAAACCGAGTCTGAATAGGGCGCATGTAGTATGATGACGTAGACCCGAAACCATGTGACCTACCCATGAGCAGGTTGAAGGTGCGGTAAGACGCACTGGAGGACCGAACCAGGGCACGTTGAAAAGTGCTTGGATGACTTGTGGGTAGCGGAGAAATTCCAAACGAACTTGGAGATAGCTGGTTCTCTCCGAAATAGCTTTAGGGCTAGCGTCGACATTAGAGATTCTTGGAGGTAGAGCACTGTTTGGGTGAGGGGTCCATCCCGGATTACCAATCTCAGATAAACTCCGAATGCCAATGAATTATGGTCGGCAGTCAGACTGCGAGTGCTAAGATCCGTAGTCGAAAGGGAAACAGCCCAGACCACCAGCTAAGGTCCCAAAATAATTGTTAAGTGGAAAAAGGATGTGGGGTTGCACAGACAACTAGGATGTTAGCTTAGAAGCAGCTATTCATTCAAAGAGTGCGTAATAGCTCACTAGTCGAGTGACCCTGCGCCGAAAATGTACCGGGGCTAAAACAATTTACCGAAGCTGTGGATACCTTTATAGGTATGGTAGGAGAGCGTTCTATGTGTGAAGAAGGTGTACCGTGAGGAGTGCTGGAACGCATAGAAGTGAGAATGCCGGTATGAGTAGCGAAAGACAGGTGAGAATCCTGTCCACCGTAAGACTAAGGTTTCCAGGGGAAGGCTCGTCCGCCCTGGGTTAGTCGGGACCTAAGGAGAGACCGAAAGGTGTATCCGATGGACAACAGGTTGATATTCCTGTACTAGAGTATGTAGTGATGGAGGGACGCAGTAGGCTAACTAAAAGCAGACGATTGGAAGTGTCTGTCTAAGCAGTGAGGTGTGATATGAGTCAAATGCTTATATCTATAACATTGAGCTGTGATGGGGGAGCGAAGTTTAGTAGCGAAGTTAGTGACGTCACACTGCCAAGAAAAAGCTTCTAGCGTTTAAACATACTCTACCCGTACCGCAAACCGACACAGGTAGTCGAGGGCGAGTAGCCTCAGGTGAGCGAGAGAACTCTCGTTAAGGAACTCGGCAAAAATGACCCCGTAACTTCGGGAGAAGGGGTGCTGACTTTAAGTCAGCCGCAGTGAATAGGCCCAAGCAACTGTTTATCAAAAACACAGCTCTCTGCTAAATCGTAAGATGATGTATAGGGGGTGACGCCTGCCCGGTGCTGGAAGGTTAAGAGGAGTGCTTAGCGTAAGCGAAGGTATGAATTGAAGCCCCAGTAAACGGCGGCCGTAACTATAACGGTCCTAAGGTAGCGAAATTCCTTGTCGGGTAAGTTCCGACCCGCACGAAAAGGCGTAATGATTTGGGCACTGTCTCAACGAGAGACTCGGTGAAATTTTAGTACCTGTGAAGATGCAGGTTACCCGCGACAGGACGGAAAGACCCCATGGAGCTTTTACTGCAGTTTGATATTGAGTGTCTGTACCACATGTACAGGATAGGTAGGAGTCTATGAGATCGGGACGCCAGTTTCGAAGGAGACGTTGTTGGGATACTACCCTTGTGTTATGGCCACTCTAACCCGGATAGGTGATCCCTATCGGAGACAGTGTCTGACGGGCAGTTTGACTGGGGCGGTCGCCTCCTAAAAGGTAACGGAGGCGCCCAAAGGTTCCCCTCAGAATGGTTGGAAATCATTCGCAGAGTGTAAAGGTATAAGGGAGCTTGACTGCGAGAGCTACAACTCGAGCAGGGACGAAAAGTCGGGCTTAGTGATCCGGTGGTTCCGTATGGAAGGGCCATCGCTCAACGGATAAAAAGCTACCCTGGGGATAACAGGCTTATCTCCCCAAGAGTTCACATCGACGGGGAGGTTTGGCACCTCGATGTCGGCTCGTCGCATCCTGGGGCTGTAGTCGGTCCCAAGGGTTGGGCTGTTCGCCCATTAAAAGCGGCACGCGAGCTGGGTTCAGAACGTCGTGAGACAGTTCGGTCCCTATCCGTCGCGGGCGTAGGAAATTTGAGAGGATCTGCTCCTAGTACGAGAGGACCAGAGTGGACTTACCGCTGGTGTACCAGTTGTCTTGCCAAAGGCATCGCTGGGTAGCTATGTAGGGAAGGGATAAACGCTGAAAAGCATCTAAGTGTGAAACCCACCTCAAGATGAGATTTCCCATGATTTTATATCAGTAAGAGCCCTGAGAGATGATCAGGTAGATAGGTTAGAAGTGGAAGTGTGGCGACACATGTAGCGGACTAATACTAATAGCTCGAGGACTTATCCAAAGTAACTGAGAATATGAAAGCGAACGGTTTTCTTGATTTGAATAGATATTCAATTTTTGAGTAGGGTATTACTCAGAGTTAAGTGACGATAGCCTAGGAGATACACCTGTACCCATGCCGAACACAGAAGTTAAGCCCTAGAACGCCGGAAGTAGTTGGGGGTTGCCCCTGTGAGATATGGAAGTCGCTTAGCTCTAGGGGAGTTTAGCTCAGCTGGGAGAGCATCTGCCTTACAAGCAGAGGGTCAGCGGTTCGATCCCGTTAACTCCCATAGGTCCCGTAGTGTAGCGGTTATCACGTCGCCCTGTCACGGCGAAGATCGCGGGTTCGATTCCCGTCGGGACCGTTTAAGATAACGTAAGTTATTTTTAGACTCGTTAGCTCAGTTGGTAGAGCAATTGACTTTTTAATCAATGGGTCACTGGTTCGAGCCCAGTACGGGTCATATATGCGGGTTTGGCGGAATTGGCAGACGCACCAGATTTAGGATCTGGCGCTTAACGGCGTGGGGGTTCAAGTCCCTTAACCCGCATTAAGATATAATAAATGAGCCGGCTTAGCTCAGTTGGTAGAGCATCTGATTTGTAATCAGAGGGTCGCGTGTTCAAGTCATGTAGCCGGCATTTTTTTATATAGAATAAGAGGTCGATGCGAACGTAGTTCAGTGGTAGAACACCACCTTGCCAAGGTGGGGGTCGCGGGTTCGAATCCCGTCGTTCGCTTAGAGAGGCCGGGGTGGCGGAACTGGCAGACGCACAGGACTTAAAATCCTGCGATTGGTAACGATCGTACCGGTTCGATTCCGGTCCTCGGCATAATATAATGAGCACCCTTAGCTCAACTGGATAGAGTACCTGACTACGAATCAGGCGGTTAGAGGTTCGACTCCTCTAGGGTGCATTTTTTTATTTAACGGGAAGTAGCTCAGCTTGGTAGAGTACTTGGTTTGGGACCAAGGTGTCGCAGGTTCGAATCCTGTCTTCCCGATCATATTCTTCTTCAGAAGATGTGTCATTGTATTTCTATGAGTCTTTAACAACTATTAGTTGTAAATTGAGACTATACTCAGGAGAGAACCTTGTTGGTTCTCTCCTTTTTGGGCTCTTTGTCAACTGTAGTGGGTTACCAAAAAGTCATATTCTGGAGAGGACTAAATCAGTTCTCTCCTTTTTGATATTCAAAGCGATGAGGATTCTAGTTTTAAAATTGTCAAAGTTCCGAAAGCCGAAAGCGTTGCGCTTGATGACTTTGATGAGGTTGTTAGTAGCTTCTAGTTTTGCGTTTGAGTAGTGCAGTTCCAGTGCGTTCATGATCTCGTCCTTAACTTTCAAAAAGGTCTTAAAAACAGTTTGAAAGATAGGCTTCACACACGAAATGGTATCTTCAATGAGTTCAAAGAAATGGTCAGCCTGTTTCTCTTGGAAATGAAAGAGTAAGAGTTGGTAGAGCTCGTAATGTTCTCGTAGTTCTTGAGAGTAAGAGAGAAGTTTTTCTAGAATCTCTTGATTTGTCAAGTGCATACGAAAAGTAGGACGATAAAATCTCTTATCGCCCAGTTTACGGCTATCCTGTTGAATGAGCTTCCAATAACGCTTGATAGCCTTGTATTCATGAGATTTTCGCTCAAACTGATTCATGATTTGGACACGCAAACGACTCATAGCACGACTTAAGTGTTAGAGTAAAACAGTCCAGTGGACTGTTTTAGCCTGAGTTCAGAAATATAATAACAAAGGGTGAAAGCGATCCAGAACGATTTTAGCGTTTGGAAAAAGTTGTCTAGCTAAGTCATAATAAGGACTAAACATATCCATAGTAATGATTTTCACCTGACAACGAATAACTCTATCGTAGCGCAGAAAGTGATTTCGAATGATAGTTTGTGTTCTGCCTTCAAGAACAGTGATGATATTGAGCTTATCAAAATCTTGCGCAATGAAACTCATCTTCATCTCCCGATTGAAACAGTCACTTTTTTTGTGATTTTTATTCTGTAATGTTCAATCAATCTGATCATGTAGTTTAGTACATAAACATTCACAGAAAATTTCTTTGAATGCTGTGCGAAATTTTGAACTGGTTTTCGGCGTTCATAGATTTTAACGTTATCCGAATAAGTTTCTTGCGTAGTAAAAGACCCCAAAAGTTAGATTTTCTTGTCTAACTTTTGGGGTGCAGTTCACTTTAAGTGCTGACTATTTATAATAGATAAATTGTAAAATATAGTGCAACAAAAAAACTCATAGCGTTTCATTGGTGTAAACTGTAAGTAACCACACAAACAGAATTCCGAGGAAAAACTATGAGCTACTTCCATCTTACCATAAGCGACCGAATAAAGATAGAAACCTACTTGGAATTAGGTTTGAAACCTTGCCAAATTGCAAGTAAACTTGGCGTCCATAAGTCTACCATTTTAAGAGAGTTAAGACGATGCCAAAATGGTTACTCCGCAGCCCTAGCACAGGAAAAGTATGACCACAGGGCTAAGCAAAAAGGTAGGAAGTCTCGTTTGACACCAACGTTGAAAAAGGAAATTGAGGACGGTTTAAAATCCTCCTGGTCGCCTGAACAGATTTGTGACCGCTATCAGCTTGAACAAAAGCCAATGGTAGCTTTTAAAACAATCTATAACTGGCTCTATGCTGGTTTGATTGATCTGGATTTGAGTGTCCTTCGTCGTAAAGGAAAAACTCGACAACCCATAGAAACACGTGGAAGATTTAGGATTGGCAGGTCGATTGCCAATCCTAAAGAGGAATCGTGAAACTTTTGGCCACTGGGAGCTTGATACTGTAGTGTCTTCCAGAGGCAAAAGCAAGGAGTGTTTAGCGACCTTTCTAGAGAGAAAAACTCGTTTTTACTTAGCTTTCAAGATACCAGACAGAACAGCCAAATCCATGTTTTCAGCCATCGAACAACTTTGTAGGCTATTTCCAAAAGAGGCTCTTAAATCCTTCACTTCAGACAGAGGAAAAGAGTTTGCCTGCTATCCTATGGTAGAAAACTTAGGAATTTCCTTTTTCTTTGCGGACGCCTATTCATCCTGGCAGAGAGGAAGCAATGAAAACGCAAATGGCTTGCTAAGAGAATATTTCCCAAAGAAAACAGATTTAGCCACTATCTCTTATGAGGCTTTAAACAAGGCTTTATATGATATCAATCACCGACCACGAAAATGTTTAGCTTACAGAACGGCTTGTGAAGCTCTAGAGGATGAGTTCAAGTAAATGTTGCACTTATTCTTGCAATTTATTAATATAAAAAAATCAACTGGAAATATGGAATTTTCTTGTTTAGAAAGATAGACCTAAATTTCTACTAATCAAAACCAGTAGGGCTAATAAGCTAAAAGCGATACCATTAACGATCATATGAAGTAAGATCGACATCTCTAGACGTTCTGTCTTATAGGCTGTCCAAGTCAGAACCGTAGACATCCCTCCATAAATAATCACAGAGGGTAGATTGGTTGGTGTATGGAGTAAGGCAAAGACAATTGCCCCAACAACAAAGCCAATTTTTTCCTTACCACGGAAGATTTTTTTAGGAATAATCCCCCGACACAAGATTTCCTCACAAATAGGAGCAATCAAGACTAGCAAGAAAAAAGTTGAAATCAAGGAACTGTTTTGAACAAAACCATTAATGGCTGATTGATTGCTGGTTGTCGTCTCATTCATCATGCGAAGCAAAGATGAACCAAACAAGTTGGTAGCAAAAATTACTAGATAACTCAACACCAGGCGAGCCAAGTCTTTTGCTTTGAAAAAGGATAGATTAAAAGTGGCAAGTTTTGTTTTTCGTGCACCAATAATGAATACAATCAAAACGACAATGGATAGGGCGGCAACGAAGAGTCCTGACTGTAAAAGTGGAAATTGTTTAACGGCCAACCAAGCAGCTAGTCCTATGGGAACTTGCGATAGAACAAAAGCCGCTAACAGGATGAGCACCCATTTCCCTCTGTTCAAAACCTCTTGCCAAATCGTCTTATCTTTCATGATGTACCTCCTTATAATTAAAAAGGGGAGACTCCCCTTTTTCTATTATACCATTTATAGCGCCATACTGATATAGTTAAGGATAAACAAGGCATCCAAAATCCAAATCATCACGTGCACATCCTTGGCTTGACCTTTGACAACTTTTGTCAAGGTATATGTCAAGAAACCAACAGCAATCCCTTGTGTGATAGAGTAGCTGAATCCCATAAAGATAGATGTGAAGAAGGCAGGAACCGCTTCAGCCATATCATCCCAATGGAATATTTTTTTCAAGCTAGCCAAAGCATCATAATCCCAACGATAATCAAGATTGGAGCTGTAGCAGCTGTTGGAACAATCGCTAGAAGTGGGCTAAAGAAGCTTGAGATAGCAAAAACAGATTGCCACAACCAAGGGCTGTCAAACCAGTACGTCCACCTGCACCGATACCCAGCAGCAGACTCAACATAAGTCGTTACGTTTGAAGTACCAGCGATGGCACCAATTGAAGTAGCCACTCAAGTCAGAGTAAAGAGCCTTGTCCAATTTAGCTGATTCATGGTTTTTCACCACTTTGTCGCAACGATACCAACTTTTTCACCAGTACCGATAAGAGTACCAATTGTGTCAAAAAAATATCTGTTAATGAGAAGGCAAGAATAGCCATCAAGAGTTTCAGGTAAAGCTGAGCTGTATCTGAAATCAAAGCTCCCAAACCTTCTGAACCAAGAGCTGCACCAAACAAATGTTCTTCAAGATCTTCAAATCGCTGCATCCCAAAGATGGTTATTAGCAAAAATCAATACTAGACAAATCTCACAACACCAACTGCGATAGCAAGAACAGTTGTTGTCAAGATAGATAGGATAATTCCCCCTTTAATGCCCTTTAATAACAAAGAAGATGGTAATAGCAAGTCCTGCAAGAGCCACCAAATACAGCTGGATTATTAAAGTCTACCAAATCCTGGAACGGCTGAAGAGTTTGCTGTAATCGCTGCTTGAGCTTTGTCAGCTCCCTTCTCCTGCAACAGTATAAGTTACCTGGATCGATCGAGAATTTCAAAGAGACCCAGCATTCTTAATCCCTACATAGGCAAGGAAAGACACCGATACCAGCTGAAATAGCTGAACGAAGAGCGTTGTAGGAATCGATTCAATGATCATTTTACGAACATTTGTCAAGGTAATAATCAATGAAATAATTCCACAGATGAAGACCATAGCCAAGAGCTTCTTTGCCAAGAATAACCGAGTCCAAATACAACTGTAAAGGTAAAGAAGGCATTTCAGTCCCATACCTGGTGCTTGAGCATATGGCAAAGTTAGCATAGAAAGCCATCATCAAGGGTACCGACTACAGAACCGATAATCGTTGCCAGGAAAGACACCCTGAGCAGGCATTCCTGTTTGCGAAAGCATTTGTGGGTTTACAAAGAGAATATAGCTCATTGCAAAGAAAGTTGTTAAACCAGCGAGAACCTCTGTACGAACGTCTGTACCCGTTCTCTTTTTAGTTTAAATAGTTTGTCCATCTATCAATCTCCTTTTTAATTTTTTTACGAACAATATTAGTATTATATCATTTATCATTCACTTTTTCAATATCTTTGTTTGATTTATTTAAGAAATTTGATGCAAATTTCAGTTTTTTTGTTTTCGAATCTGCTTTTTCTTCCTGCTTTTTGTTATAATAGTAGACATCTTATCTGGAAAACGACACTAGAAAGGTTTCATATGACGAAAAAAATTATTGCAGTTGATCTAGATGGAACCCTGCTCAACTCAGACAGTCAAGATTTCTGACTTTTACCAAAAGAAACCATCAAAAAGTTACTGAAAAAGGGACATCAGGTTATTATTACGACAGGTCGCCCTTACCGCATGTCAAAAGATTTCTACCGTGAACTAGAGCTTAGACACTCCTATGATTAATTTCAACGGCTCCCTTACTCATCTGCCAGGACCAAGCTTTGGGACTTTGAAAAGTGTTTGACCGTAGACAAAAAAATATCTGCTTGATATGGTTCAAACGTTCAGAGGATATTCAAGCCGATTTTATCGCTGGAGAATATCGTAAAGAAAATTTCTACATTACAAATCCTAATGAAGAAATTGCCAATCCCAAACTATTTGGTGTAGAAAGCTTTCCAGCCCTGAAAATCAATTCAAGCCTGAATTGGTGACCAAGGACCCTAAACTGTATCCTCTTACAAACCAGAGCCGAGTGACAAATATGCCCTAGCTGAAAAGAGATGAATCGCCTTCTACCAGCATCAACTGTCTATCAATACCTGGGAGGTCCTCTCAATATCCTCGAGTGTACACCCAAAAGGAGTCAACAAAGGCCTTTGCTTTGGACTACTTTGCTCAAGGTAATGAATCGTGATAAAAAAAGATTTGATTGCCTTTGGAGATGAACACAATGATACAGAAATGCTCGCTTTTTGCTGGGCAAGGGCTATGCCATGAAAAATGCCAACCCAGATCTTCTTCCATATGCAGATGAACAAATTTGCCCTGACCAAATGACCAAGACGGAGTTGCCAAAAACCCTGCAAGACTTATTCTTATAGTCCATACTGACCAGCTTGCGAGCTGGTCTTTGTGCTCTTTTCACAGTCTCAGTCAACCAGTTAATCGATTGTTCTAGATTACCTCCAAAACCTTGGAAAAGGCTTTCTTTTGTGATATACTTCACATATAAATACAAGAGAGCTCGTCACACTCGACTCTAGTTTGACACAAAAATCAATCCAGTCCTGTTTCTCCTGCTCTCAGTTAATATCAAGGAGGATAGCTATGAAAGCTGTTGTTGTAAATCCAGAAAGCACTGGTGTTGTCATTGAAGAAAAAGTACTCCGCCCACTTAAAACTGGGGAAGCGCTTGTAGAAATTGAATACTGTGGTGTTTGCCACACTGACCTTCACGTTGCCCACGGTGACTTTGGTCAAGTACCAGGACGTGTCCTAGGTCACGAAGGTGTTGGTATCGTTAAAGAAATTGCCCCAGATGTGAAAAGCCTTAAAGTCGGTGACCGCGTCAGCGTTGCTTGGTTCTTTGAAGGATGTGGCACTTGCGAATACTGTACAACTGGTCGCGAAACCCTTTGCCGTACAGTAAAAAATGCTGGCTACTCAGTAGATGGTGGTATGGCTGAACAATGTATCGTAACTGCAGACTATGCTGTTAAAGTTCCTGATGGACTTGATCCAGCCCAAGCTTCTTCTATCACATGTGCTGGTGTAACAACCTATAAAGCTATAAAAGAAGCAAAAGTTGAACCAGGTCAATGGGTTGTCCTTTATGGTGCTGGTGGACTTGGTAACCTAGCTGTTCAATATGCTAAAAAAGTATTCAACGCTCATGTCATCGCAGTTGATATCAACAATGACAAACTTGCCCTTGCAAAAGAAGTAGGTGCTGACATCGTGATTAACGGACTAGAAGTTGAAGATGTTCCAGGACTTATCAAAGAAAAAACAAATGGAGGAGCTCACTCAGCTGTCGTAACTGCTGTGTCTAAAGTTGCCTTCAACCAAGCCGTTGATTCCGTTCGTGCTGGTGGTCGCGTAGTAGCTGTTGGTCTTCCTTCTGAAATGATGGATCTTAGCATCGTAAAAACTGTTCTAGATGGAATTCAAGTGATTGGTTCTCTTGTTGGAACTCGTAAAGACTTGGAAGAAGCCTTCCAATTCGGGGCAGAAGGTCTGATAGTACCCGTAGTTCAAAAACGTCCAGTAGAAGATGCTGTAGCTATTTTCGATGAAATGGAAAAAGGTCAAATCCAAGGACGTATGGTACTCGATTTTCACCCACTAATTTAATAGAAAACCTATTTTTAAAAAGTTGGAATGCGTCTTTCCAACTTTTTTTTTATATTAAATTTTTTTAAAATAAAGATTCATAATACATCTTCTCAAAAACTCTATATATATCAATATTTTTGCAAATGTATTTTTCATTGTTTAACATATTTCTATATAAATAGTTGATTTTTTGTATGAAAAACGGTTTATACTTAAAATTTAGTCTTAAAGTTTTCTTAAACAAACAGTCAAAACATTTTAAAGGAGGAATGACAATAATGAGTATCGGAATCATTATTGCGAGCCACGGCGAATTTGCTGCGGGTATTCATCAGTCAGGATCTATGATCTTTTGGTGAACAAGAAAAGGTTCAAGTTGTAACCTTTATGCCAAATGAAGGTCCAGATGATCTATACGCTAAATTTAACAACGCTGTGGCTGCATTTGACGCAGAAGATGAGGTTCTAGTTTTGGCTGACCTTTGGAGTGGATCTCCATTCAACCAAGCTAGCCGCGTGATGGGAGAAAATCCTGAGCGTAAATTTGCCATCATCACAGGACTGAACTTGCCGATGTTGATCCAAGCCTACACTGAGCGCCTTATGGATGCTACTGCAGGTGTGGATAAAGTCGCTGCGAATATCATTAAAGAAGCCAAAGATGGCATCAAGGCTCTTCCAGAAGAGCTTAATCCAGTTGAGGAAGTTGCAAGTGCTGCAGCTACTCCAGTTGCACAAGCTGCTATTCCAGAAGGAACAGTTATCGGTGACGGTAAACTGAAAATCAATCTTGCTCGTCTAGACACTCGTCTACTTCACGGTCAGGTTGCCACTGCTTGGACACCAGATTCAAAAGCAGACCGTATCATCGTTGCTTCAGACAATGTTGCAAACGACGATCTTCGTAAAGAATTGATCAAACAAGCAGCTCCTAACGGAGTAAAAGCCAACGTTGTACCAATCAAAAAATTGATTGAGGTTGCAAAAGATCCTCGTTTTGGTAACACACATGCTCTTATCTTGTTTGAAACACCTCAAGATGCCCTTCGTGCCATCGAAGGTGGCGTGCCAATCAAGACCCTTAACGTTGGTTCTATGGCTCACTCAACAGGTAAAACAATGATTAACAACGTTTTGTCTATGGATAAAGATGATGTTGCAACATTTGAAAAAATGCGCGACCTCGGTGTTGAATTTGACGTACGTAAAGTACCAAACGACACGAAAAAAGACTTGTTTGACTTGATTAACAAAGCGAACGTTCAATAATTAGAATCTTCTTCTCTCGAACTCTTGGAAGAAAGATTTTAAACTTTATTATAATTAAATAGAAAAGGAATAAAACCATGTCAGATATTTCAATCATTTCTGCTATCTTGGTTGTAGTTGTTGCCTTCCTTGCAGGTCTTGAAGGTATCCTCGACCAATTCCAATTCCATCAACCAATCGTCGCATGTACCCTTATCGGACTTGCAACTGGTAACCTCGAAGCAGGTGTTATGCTTGGTGGATCTCTTCAAATGATCGCCCTTGGTTGGGCAAACATCGGAGCTGCCGTAGCTCCTGACGCTGCTCTTGCATCTGTTGCCGCAGCAATCATCTTGATCAAAGGTGGTAACTTTACTACTGAAGGTATCGCCGTTGCAACAGCAACAGCTATCCCTCTTGCCGTAGCTGGACTTTTCTTGACTATGATTGTTCGTACAATCTCAGTTGGTTTGGTTCACACTGCAGATGCTGCCGCTAAAGAAGGAAATATTGCAGCTGTTGAACGTGCTCACTTTATCGCACTTCTTCTTCAAGGTCTTCGTATTGCAATCCCTGCAGCCTTCCTTATCGCTATCCCAGCTTCTGCCGTTCAAGATGCTCTTAAATTGATGCCAGAATGGTTAAATGGTGGTATGGCTGTTGGTGGTGCTATGGTCGTTGCCGTTGGTTACGCTATGGTTATCAACATGATGGCAACTCGTGAAGTATGGCCATTCTTCGCTATCGGTTTCGCTCTTGCAGCGATTTCTCAATTGACTTTGATTGCCCTTGGTGTCATCGGTGTTGCCCTTGCCTTCATCTACCTTAACCTTACAAAACAAGGTGGAAACGGTGGCGGCGGAGCTGCAACTTCTAACGACCCAATCGGTGATATCCTAGAAGACTACTAGAAAGGGGAACAATCATGGCTGAAAAAATTCAATTATCAAAAATCAGATCGTCAAAAAAAGTTTGGTGGCGTTCACAATTCCTTCAAGGTTCTTGGAACTACGAACGTATGCAAAACTTGGGTTGGGCTTACTCTTTGATCCCAGCTATCAAAAAATTGTACACTAAAAAAGAAGACCAAGCGGCTGCTCTTGAGCGTCACCTTGAGTTCTTCAACACTCACCCATACGTCGCTGCTCCAATCATGGGGGTTACTCTTGCACTTGAAGAAGAACGCGCTAACGGTGTTGAAATCGACGACGCGGCTATCCAAGGGGTTAAGATCGGTATGATGGGACCTCTTGCTGGTATCGGTGACCCAGTATTCTGGTTTACAGTTCGTCCTATTCTTGGAGCCCTTGGTGCATCACTTGCTGCATCTGGTAACCTTGTTGGTCCCCTTCTCTTCTTCTTTGGATGGAATGCCATCCGTATGGCCTTCCTATGGTATACACAAGAGTTCGGTTACAAAGCTGGATCTGAAATCACTAAAGACATGTCTGGTGGTATCTTGAAAGACATCACTAAAGGAGCGTCTATCCTTGGTATGTTCATCCTTGCCGTTCTTGTACAACGTTGGGTGTCTATCAACTTTACTGTTAACCTTCCAGGTAAACAATTGGCTGAAGGTGCTTACATCAACTTCCCAGAAGGTGCAGTAACAGGTTCTGAATTGAAAGGAATCCTTGGTCAAGCACTTGGTGGCTTGAGTTTGGATAGCGTTCAACCTCAAACTCTTCAAGGTCAGTTGGACTCATTGATTCCAGGATTGATGGGACTTCTCCTTACTTTCCTTTGCATGTGGTTGCTTAAGAAAAAAGTATCTCCAATCACAATCATCCTTGCCCTCTTTGCAGTTGGTATCGCAGCTCGTTTCTTCAGTATCATGTAATTTGGATTAATTTTCATTCAAAAGAGGAGTAACTGTTCTGTTTTTGGCGGACTGGCTTCCAGTAGCCAATAATAGAAGTAGAAAATTTCTGCATAGAGAGAACAATTATAGTTCTCTCTTTTTTGATGATAAACTATCAGGACTAGTAGTCCAAAAGCATGTTTAGTTATGGAATGTGGCATGGACCAGCTATTATTTTAGGATTCACTATATAAGTCTGATTTAGGATGATATTCATCCGTTCCTAAAAGAAAGATGAATACTAGCGTATCCATCTTTTTCTTTTTATGGTAAAATAGAGAAATAATGTGGTGAAAAACCTTGAGGAGTGACCCTATGTCTAATAAAGCTAGTCAGGCAAAAACAGCCATTTGCGGAATTATCAATGTAACCCCAGATTCCTTTTCGGATGGTGGTCAGTTTTTTGCTGTTGAGCAGGCGCTCCAGCAAGCCCGTAAATTGATAGCTGAAGGAGCTAGTATGCTAGATATCGGAGGAGAATCGACTCGTCCGGGCAGCAGCTATGTTGAGATAGAGGAGGAAATCCAGCGTGTCCTTCCAGTCATCAAAGCCATCCGCAAGGAAAGTGATGTCCTCATTTCCATCGATACTTGGAAGAGTCAGGTAGCAGAGGCTGCTTTGGCTGCTGGTGCCAATCTTGTCAATGACATCACTGGTCTCATGGGTGATGAAAAAATGGCTCAGGTGGTTGCCAAAGCGGGAGCACAAGTGGTCATCATGTTTAATCCAGTTATGGCTCGACCTCAACACCCTAGTTCGCAGATTTTTCCTCGTTTTGGTTTTGGGCAAGCATTTACAGAGAAAGAGTTAGCTGACTTTGAACAACTACCAGTAGAAGATTTGATGACGGCTTTCTTTGAACGAGCTCTAGCGAGAGCGAATCAAGCTGGGATAGCAAGAGATAAGATCATGTTGGATCCGGGAATTGGATTTGGTCTGACCAAGAAGGAAAATCTGGTCCTTTTACGTGACCTGGATAAACTACACCAGCAAGGCTATCCAATCTTTCTTGGAGTTTCGCGCAAGCGATTTGTTATCAATATCCTTGAGGAGAATGGCTTCGAAGTCAATCCTGAGACAGAAGTCGGTTTCCGCAATCGGGACACGGCTTCGGCTCATGTAACGAGTATCGCTGCGAGACAGGGTGTAGAAGTGGTGCGCGTGCACGATGTAGCTAGTCACAAGATGGCAATTGAAATTGCCTCCGCCATTCGTTTGGCAGATGATGCGGAAAATCTAGATTTAAAACAATACAAGTAAGATGAACGAAATTCAAAACAATCAGTGGATTGCTCACTATCGGACGGACCAACCGCATTTTGGTTTGGAACGAATGGTTGAACTCTTGGCACTAAGAGGTAATCCCCATCTCAAACTCAAGGTCATCCATATTGGAGGGACCAATGGCAAGGGCTCTACCATTACTTTTCTAAAAAACATGCTGGAAAAGATGGGGTTGAAAGTTGGAGTCTTTAGCTCGCCTTATCTCATTCATTACACAGACCAGATTAGCATCAATGGGAAATCCATCCCCGAGGCGAGGCTAGAAGCCATGATGGCAGATTATGAGTCGTTACTTGAGGGGGAGAAGGGCCTTGCTTTACAAGGAACGACCGAGTTTGAGATTATCACAGCCCTAGCCTATGATTATTTTGCCGCTGAAAAAGTTGATGTGGCCATTATGGAAGTCGGCATGGGAGGACTTCTGGATAGTACCAATGTCTGTCAGCCGATTCTGACAGGAATTACGACCATTGGCTTGGACCATGTGGCCCTACTTGGTGATACTTTGGAAGCCATAGCAGAGCAGAAGGCTGGTATTATCAAACAAGGTATTCCCTTGGTGACAGGTCACATTGTTCCCGAAGCCTTGGCTGTTATTGACCGCATTGCGAAAGGGAAAGATGCGCCGAGAATTGCCTATGGGACAGATTATCAGGTTCGCCATCAAGAAAGTGTGGTAACGGGTGAGGTCTTTGACTATACAAGTGCTGTCAGACAAGCTTGCTTCCAGACAGGTTTGCTTGGTTTGCACCAAATAGAGAATGCTGGGATGACCATAGCTTTACTTGATACTTTTTGTCAAGAAGATGGTCGAGCCTTACCAGCTAATACCTTGGTTGCTCAAGCTTTGGAAGAAACAAGATGGCCAGGGCGTTTGGAGGTCTTGTCTAGTGACCCCTTGCTGATTTTGGATGGGGCCCACAATCCCCACGCTATCAAGGCTTTATTGGGCACCCTGCAAGAACGCTTTGCGGATTATCACAAGGAAATCCTCTTTACTTGTATCAAAACCAAGGCCTTGGAGGATATGCTGGACTTGCTAGAGACGGTGCCGGATAGTCAACTGACTTTAACCCATTTTGACGATAGTCGGGCGACTGATGAGAGCGTGCTGAAAGAGACAGCTGAGTCTAGAAATCTCAATTACCAAAACTGGCAGGAATTTTTAGATCAGAAAATGACAGAAGATGAAGAGAAAAAAACAGTTAGGATTGTCACGGGTTCCTTGTATTTCTTGAGCCAAGTGAGAGCCTATCTGATGGAGAGGAAGAACGAGAATGGATAAACAAAAGATTGAAACGGCTGTAAAAATGATTATCGAGGCCGTTGGTGAGGATGCTAACCGCGAGGGATTACAGGAAACACCTGCTCGTGTAGCTCGTATGTACCAAGAGATTTTTTCAGGTCTTGGTCAAACTGCTGAGGAACATTTGTCAAAATCCTTTGAGATTATTGACGACAATATGGTAGTGGAGAAGGATATCTTTTTCCACACCATGTGTGAACACCACTTCTTGCCCTTCTATGGGAGAGCGCACATTGCCTACATTCCAGATGGTCGTGTGGCAGGCTTGTCCAAGCTAGCGCGTACAGTTGAAGTCTATTCTAAAAAACCACAGATTCAAGAACGTTTGAATATTGAAGTGGCTGATGCCTTGATGGAGTATCTAGGGGCTAAGGGGGCCTTTGTTGTCATTGAAGCAGAGCATATGTGTATGAGCATGCGTGGTGTTAGAAAACCAGGCACAGCAACTTTGACGACAGTAGCTCGTGGCCTATTTGAGACAGATAAGGATCTCCGAGACCAGGCTTATCGTCTAATGGGACTGTAAAAAAGAATCCGCTTGAAGCGGATTTTTCTAGAAAGGACTAGTTATGGATCAACTACAGATTAAAGATTTGGAAATATTTGCATACCACGGCCTCTTTCCAAGTGAGAAAGAATTGGGGCAGAAGTTTGTTATTTCCGCAAACTTATCCTATGATATGACAAAGGCAGCGACTGAGTTAGATTTGGCTTCTTCTGTCCATTATGGAGAACTTTGCCAACAGTGGACGACTTGGTTTCAGGAAAGCACTGAGGATTTGATTGAAACAGTAGCCTACAAACTAGTTGAACGCACCTTTGAGGTCTATCCTCTTGTCCAAGAAATTGAGTTGGAACTCAAAAACCTTGGGCTCCAGTGCATTTGCCGCTGGATACCTGCTCAGTGACCATTCATCGCTGTAAGCAACGTGCCTTTATCGCTCTAGGAAGCAATATGGGCGATAAGCAGGTGAACTTGGAACAAGCTATCGATAAACTGCGAGCTCGCGGCATCCATATTCTCAAAGAGTCCAGTGTCTTGACGACGGAGCCTTGGGGTGGTGTGGAGCAGGATAGTTTTGCTAATCAGGTGATTGAAGTGGAAACATGGCTACCAGCACCAGTCTTGTTAGAGACCTTGTTAAGTATTGAGTCAGAAATGGGACGGGTTCGAGAGGTGCATTGGGGGCCTCGTTTGATTGATTTGGACTTGCTCTTTGTGGAGGACCAGGTCATTTATACAGACGACCTCATCTTGCCTCATCCTTATATAGCAGAACGCCTCTTTGTCCTTGAACCATTAGTGGAAATAGCTCCCCATTTTATCCATCCGATCTTAAAGCAACCAATTCGTTACTTGCTTAATCAGTTGGAGCAAGGCGATGCCTAAACTTTCTGAGACCTATAGCAAGTGGAAGAGCATCGGGGAGGGACTGCTTGCTATTATTTTAGGGATTCTTTTGATTCGTTTTGGACAAGTTGTTCCACGGATGGGGTACCAGTTGCTGATGGGCTACTTTTCCTTGTCAGCGGTTTGGCACTTGTTGACTCGCTGGTTTCAGGATAAAAAACGTAGGGAAAACATCCTTGTAATCTTGGCTAAGCTGATGGTTGCGGCTCTCGTATTTGACTCTATCATTTTGCAAGACCTTGCCCTCTATCTCCTGGTCTTTATCATTGCGAGTTACCAGCTGTTTACGGGCGCCATTAGTCTTGTGACCTGGTCCCTCTATCGAAAAAATGCCATTCATCCTCGGCTTCATCATCTCTTTGATGCTGTATGGATTATAGGATTTGGTCTTTATAGCATCTCTCCTTTTCACGATGCGGCGAATTTTGAATTGCTCTTGCTTGGATTTTACTTGCTCATGCTAGGAGCCAGCAGTCTTCGGGACGGTTTCTTTTTTTGAGAGGGTAGAAAGCAATCCTAAGCTGAAACGGCGAATGCGAATGACCTTACCGATCTTTATGACGGCTCTGATCCCTATCAGTACCTTACGCAAATTGAATGAGTGGCTGTCAAATCATGAAAGCCAAGAAGGAGAAGTTCATTCAGAAAGAAAAAACGACCAGACGGTTGATCTGGAAGTTTTTGTCCATACTTCAGAAACCTCTTTTTTCCTTGCCATGGGACATGTGGATATTTGTTATCAGGAGAGGGTTATTTCCTATGGTTCGTATGATCCCCACTCAGAGCGTTTATTCGGCATGGTTGGAGACGGTGTTTTGTTTAAAGCCGATCGGGAAAAATACATTGAACTTTGTAAGAGGGAAAGTCAGAAGACCTTGTTTGCTTATGGTCTGAGTTTGACAGACCGACAGAAAGCTGCTATCCAAGCTCGTTTGGCAGAGATAGAAGATTTGTTAATTCCTTGGGAGCCAAGCTCGCAGTTGATGAAAAGAAGAGAGGGCGAGGTCAAGCATACCTACTCCTACCAACTGCAACAGGAAGCAGATGCGACCCTCTATAAATTTAGCTCATCTGAGTTTAAGACCTACTTTGTTCTCAGTACCAATTGTGTCTTGCTGGCAGACTCAATCGTGGGAAAGCTGGGACTGATATATTGAGTCCCCAAGGTTTCATCGTACCAGGTACTTACCAGGATTACCTTGACTTAGAGTATACAAAACCCAATGGTCTGGTTGTTAGTCGCTCCATTTATTAGAAAAATAAAACTCTAGTTCCTCAGTAGTTTGCGCCGAGAAGCTAGAGTTTTTAAAAAAGGTCATTTTCTTCAGGAAGGAGGATGGTTTCTTTCCCGTCCATGTCTAAAACAAGAACCCGAGGAGGGTAAAGAGGGTCGAAGGGATGATTAAAATCAAAGTCGATACTAGTCGGCAGATGCTGACTAGAGAAATGGAAGGTGATGGTTCCCTCATTATTGAGCAGTTGAAATTCGAGTTCTTCTTCTAATTCAAAGACGTTTTTCAAAAAATGATCGATAATAAACCATAAAGAGTCAATGACATCATCAGGCAAGCTGGTCACAACGCCAAAACTGGCCGAACGTCTCTGGGTATTTGTAAAAGCCATAGCCTCTCCCTCCTTTTTTTTCTTATCATACAGCAAACTGATTTAAAAATCAAGAAAAGTTTCTTCCTTTTTTTAAAATGTGAGTATCAAATGAAATTTTTTCAAAGTTTCTCTAAAAAATACTTGAAAGTGTTTACAATAAGTGATAAAATGGAGTAAACAGGTGCGTGAAAGCGAAATTTTCAATACAGAAAGGAAACGGAATGAACACAGACGATACAGTAACGATTTATGACGTTGCTCGTGAAGCGGGTGTTTCCATGGCAACTGTTAGCCGTGTAGTGAACGGAAATAAGAATGTCAAAGAGAATACTCGTAAAAAAGTTCTAGAGGTGATTGATCGTCTTGACTACCGTCCAAATGCGGTAGCGCGTGGATTGGCCAGCAAGAAAACCACTACAGTTGGTGTTGTGATTCCAAATATCACCAATGGCTATTTTTCAACCCTAGCCAAGGGGATTGATGATATTGCAGAGATGTATAAGTACAATATCGTCCTTGCCAACAGTGATGAAGACGATGAAAAAGAAGTTTCAGTAGTTAATACTCTCTTTTCAAAACAGGTTGACGGAATTATTTTTATGGGCTATCACTTGACTGAAAAGATTCGTTCAGAATTTTCCCGTTCTCGGACACCAGTTGTCCTTGCAGGGACGGTGGATATCGAACACCAGTTGCCAAGCGTTAATATTGACTACAAACAAGCGACGATTGACGCAGTGAGCTACCTTCTCAAAGAAAATGAGAAAATTGCTTTTGTGAGTGGACCACTTGTTGATGATATCAATGGCAAGGTTCGTTTGATTGGTTATAAGGAAGCGTTGAAGAAAGCAGGAATCTCTTATAGCGAGGGCTTGGTATTTGAGTCTAAATATAGCTATAATGATGGTTACACCTTGGCAGAACGCTTGATTTCATCACAAGCCACAGCTGCAGTTGTGACTGGTGATGAATTGGCAGCGGGTGTGTTGAATGGTTTGGCTGACCATGGTGTATCTGTGCCAGAAGAGTTTGAAATCATTACGACGGATGACTCTCAAATTGCACGATACACTCGTCCAAACTTGACAACTATTGCCCAACCTCTTTATGACCTAGGCGCTATCAGCATGCGTATGTTGACTAAGATTATGCATAAGGAAGAGTTGGAAGAACGTGAAGTTCTCTTGCCTCATGGTTTGACAGAACGTCGCTCTACACGAAAACGTAAATAGAAAAAATCAGGAAATCTTCACGATTTCCTGATTTTGTGTTCTAGAGAAGAGTATTAGCCTTCCATATAGTCTTTTAAGGCCTGTCCTTTTAGTCCAGCATTAAGGGCGATTAATAATTTGAGTCGAGCTTTTTGAGCATTGAGTTCTTTGACAAAGAGAACGCCAGACTCTTGCAATTGAACCCCTCCCCCTTGGTAAGCGTAGACGGGCTCGGCAATACCATTAAAGCATCGTGAAACCAGGGCGACGGGGATCCCTTTTTGGAGGAGATTTTCCAACTTTTGAGCTGTTTCTTTGGGAACATTTCCAGCTCCAAAAGCTTGAATGACTAGCCATCCAGTTGTTCTAAGTCTAACATATCGATTAGCTCGTCTGTCATACCTGCATAGGCTGAGATGATGGGAACCAGACCTTGTATGCAATCAAGATCAAAGCGGACTCGTGGTTCGGCTGTTTTGAAGTAGAGGATTTCTTGCTTCATGATGAGACCAAGTGGTCCGTGTGTTGGGGTTTGAAAGGTGCTGACGTTGGTTGTATGAGTTTTGGTAACATACTTGGCTGCATGGATCTCATCGTTCATGACGACCAAAACGCCCTTGTCGGCTGCTTTATCATCGCTGGCAACCCGTAAAGCACTCAGATAGTTATATACACCGTCACTACCAAGTTCGTTAGAACTACGCATAGCTCCTGTTAGAACGATAGGCATGTGCGGGATTTCCATAGTATCAAGGAAGTAGGCAGTTTCCTCTAGCGTATCTGTCCCATGTGTGATGACAACCCCATCGTAGTTGTCTGCTTCCTCTTTAATCTTATGGTAGAGGGCTAGCATGTGTTTGGGTTTGATATGGGGGCTCGGAAGGTTTAAAAAATCGAGCGTATGGACTTCTATCCCTTTAAGAGGATTGGTGACGTGGTTCATGGGATTGTCCTTGCTGGTCACAACAGCGCCTGAAGCGTCTGCCTGCATAGAAATAGTCCCACCTGTATGTAAAACAAGGATTTTCTTAGTCATGATTTACTCACTCTTTCTGAAATGTGGTATAATCATTGTAACACAAAAGGGGGGAATGGGATAGGATGGAAGTCAAAGCTGTTTTTTTTGATATCGATGGAACGCTAGTCAACGATCGTAAGAGTGTTTTGAAATCCACTAAGGACGCGATTAAGATTGTCAAAGAACAAGGGGTGCTTGTTGGAGTGGCGACAGGACGAGGACCTTTCTTTGTCAAGGAATTTATGGAAGATTTAGACCTAGATTTTGCAATAACTTATAACGGACAATATATCTTTAATAAAGAAAAAGTCTTATTTGCTAGCCCGATTGCCAAGTCAAGCTTGCGTCAATTGATTGCCTATGCTAAAAAGGAGCGTAAGGAAATTGCTCTTGGAACCGAGCATGCAGTTGTTGGCTCCAAAATTATGTCCTTTGGTCTCGGATCCTTTTCACAGCTGGTTAGCCGTTTTATCCCGACTGTCTTAACAAGAACCGTTAGCCGTTCCTTTAATCGAATGGTTAGCAAGGCAGTCCCTCAAAAGGAAGATGACCTGCTTCGTTTGATTAATGAGCCAATCTATCAAGTGTTAATGCTGATGACTCCTGAAGAATCTGAGAAAGTTGCAAGTGATTTTGAAGATTTGAAATTGACTCGAAGCAATCCCTTCGCTGCAGATATCATCAACCAAGGGAATTCGAAATTAGAAGGTATTCGCCTAGTTGGGAAAGAGTATGGTTTTGACCTCAACCAAGTCATGGCTTTCGGAGATTCGGACAATGACTTGGAAATGTTGGCAGGTGTCGGCATGTCTGTGGCTATGGGAAATGGCAGTAGCAGCGTCAAAGAAGTTGCCAAGCACATTACTGCAAGTAACCAACAAGATGGTATCCACAAGGCGCTCGAGCATTTTGGTGTTTTAGCAGCAGAAAAGGTATTTGTCAGTCGGGACTACCACTTCAATAAGGTCAAAACCTTCCACCACACGATGGATGAACGAACCCAAGAAGAGCCTAAGGCCTGGGATGTTGAAGGGGCAACCCACCGTGCAGACTTTAAAATTGAAGAATTAGTGGAGTTTGTTCGCGCAGCAAGTTCTTCAGAGGAAGAATTCCAGCAGTCGCTTACAAGTATGCATGAGGCGATTGATAAGGCTGCAGAGAAAGTGGTGAAAAAGACACCGGCCCAAAAAGATTTGATTGGGCAAGTCGATGCCTTGATTGATATACTTTACTTTACCTATGGTAGTTTTGTCTTGATGGGAGTGGATCCGGAACGTATTTTTGATATTGTTCATGAAGCGAATATGGGGAAAATCTTCCCTGATGGAAAAGCACATTTTGATCCAGTTACGCATAAAATCTTAAAACCAGATGACTGGGAGGAGAAGTATGCTCCAGAAGCTGCTATTAGAAAAGAAATTCAACGACAAGTCAAGGCTTATGAGCGCCACAAAGAAAAACAGAAATAAGTCATAAAAAAAGGAGCACGGAGCTCCTTTTTTTATAATTACAACGTTTTTTCTCTTTCTCTCACGACCAGCAAGTCGACTTTCGCATGGCGGAGAATGTATTCAGATGAAGAGCCAACCAAGAGGCGTTCAAAGGCATTGAGTCCTGTTGCGCCAACGAGAATTAGGTCAACCCCTTCAGCGTCGGGAATAGTGCGGGCAAGGAGGGTTTTTGGATTTCCCATTTCGATGACGATGTGAATATCAGTCACACCAGCATCTCTTGCGCGCTTTTCGTATTCCTTCATCAGACTTTCAGCGTCGACTTGGAGTTCTTCGTAAACTTCAGCATCAAAGGTAGACACGCTTTGAAGAGCGCGTGTGTCAATAACATGAGCAATGGTGAGCTTGGATTCGTTGCGTAGAGCAGTGTAAACACCCTTGACGAAAGCCAAGTCCGCTTCTTTAGAACCATCAATTGCGACCATAACATTTTGGTAACGTTGTGCCATAATGAAACCTCCTGGAATTTTCTTACTGTTATTGTAACCCTTTTCACTAAAAAAGTAAAGTAAAAAAATATAAACGCATTAAAAGGTTCGACTTTACTAAACTTGGATATTTATGGAGTAATTTTATGGAAATAGAGTCTATGAAATGTAAAAAATGTATTTACATCTATCCCAGGATAATCTCTTTTAGGCAAATGAGACTTTGTTAAATCTTGTTGTATTTCATTGGTATGATTTAGCAAGGTTTTACTATTTTCTGCACCCCTCTCTTTCAGGAAACTTGTCGCAACCCCATTCTAGTGGTATAATGTTACTATCTCGATGAATTGAGGAAACAAGATGAAAGAATATAACAAATCTAGTAAGTTAGAGCATGTGGCCTATGATATCCGTGGTCCTGTTTTGGAAGAAGCCATGCGCATGCGAGCAAACGGAGAAAAGATTTTACGTCTGAATACAGGAAATCCTGCAGAATTTGGTTTTACAGCGCCAGATGAGATCATTCATGACTTGATAATGAATGCGCGTGATAGCGAAGGTTACTCTGACTCTAAGGGTATTTTTTCGGCGCGTAAGGCTATCATGCAGTATTGCCAACTGAAGAAATTCCCCAATGTGGACATTGATGATATCTACCTTGGAAATGGTGTCAGTGAGCTGATTGTTATGTCCATGCAGGGGTTGTTGGACAATGGTGATGAGGTCTTGGTACCAATGCCAGACTATCCTCTCTGGACAGCTGCTGTCAGCCTAGCTGGAGGAAATGCCGTTCACTATATCTGTGATGAAGCTGCAGAATGGTATCCAGATATTGATGATATCAAGTCAAAAATTACTTCCAATACTAAGGCAATCGTCCTTATCAATCCAAACAACCCAACTGGAGCCCTTTATCCTAAGGAACTCTTGTTGGAGATTATCGAGATTGCGCGTCAAAATGATTTGATTATCTTTGCAGATGAGATTTATGACCGCATGGTGATGGATGGTCATGTTCATACACCGGTAGCAAGTCTGGCTCCAGATGTCTTCTGTGTCAGCATGAATGGTCTTTCAAAATCTCACCGCATCGCTGGTTTTCGTGTGGGTTGGATGGTCTTATCTGGACCTAAGACCCATGTTAAAGGCTATATCGAAGGGCTCAATATGCTTTCAAATATGCGCCTCTGCTCCAACGTTTTGGCCCAGCAAGTTGTACAAACCTCGCTAGGAGGTCACCAGTCGGTGGACGAATTGCTCCTTCCTGGTGGTCGTATCTATGAACAAAGAAACTTTATCTACAATGCCATTCAAGATATTCCCGGTTTGTCTGCAGTCAAGCCTAAGGCGGGTCTTTATATCTTCCCTAAAATCGACCGCAATATGTATCGCATCGATGATGATGAGCAGTTTGTCCTTAATTTCTTGAAACAAGAAAAGGTTCTCTTGGTTCATGGTCGAGGATTTAACTGGCAAGAACCAGACCATTTCCGTATCGTTTACCTCCCACGTGTGGACGAGCTAGCACAAATCCAAGAAAAGATGACTCGTTTCTTGAAACAGTATCGTAGATAAGGGTTTCATAGGAAAAGCGAGAAAACATTTGCTAGGAACTATTGACAAAAGTGGCAGAATCAGATAGAATAGTAAAGTATGTTTAGTAACTGATCACTTTATAGCCGGCTAAACGAATACAAAATCTATGAGGAGGTATTCATCGTGAAACGTACTTATCAACCAAGTAAACTTCGTCGTGCGCGCAAACACGGATTCCGTAACCGTATGTCAACTAAAAACGGTCGTCGCGTATTGGCAGCTCGTCGTCGTAAAGGACGCAAAGTTTTGGCTGCATAATCCAAACGAATTCAACAAAGAAGTCAGTAGGAACTCGAGTCTACTGGCTTTTCTTTTTATCTTATATAGTGAATTGTCCATGCAATCGTCCATTTCAACTGAAACTCATAGAAGGCTTATTTAAAAGATGACATATAGAAAAACTCAAAACCAGATATGAGTTACTGATTTTGAGTTTTTGTTTATTCTTTTAAGTGATAGGAGTAGCTAGCGACAACGACATCTTCATGCCATCTGAGTGCGTATTTTAGTTTGAGGCTCATTTGATTGTGCAGGATATTTTGCCAAGGTTTGTTAGGGATAAACTGTGGGACGAGGACTGTAACGGTATAGTTTTTTTGCTTGGCTTCTTGGGCGATTCGTTTAACATACTTGACGCTAGGGGTGATGATGTTTCGGTAGCTGGTGTTGATATTTTTCAGAGTGATATTTGGGAAGTAATCGGCAAATTCCTGAAGAATTTCTTGGTCTTTTTCAGCCGTTTCTTTAGTAGAAATGTGCATGGCCAACACTTCGTCACCGATACTTTGAGCGTAGTTAATGGCTCCGACACTTACTCGAGTGACATTCCCTACTATGACAAGGACAAGGTTGCCGTCATAAGTGCGTTTTTCGATTCCATCGTAGAGTCGTAGTTGTTTTGCCACTTTTTGATAGTGACTGTGGATAGACAAAAAGAGGAAGGTTAGAACTAGGATAATTGGGAAGAATGGCCAGATATCACCTAGTCTGAAGAGGAGTAAAATGAGGACAATGGCATAACAAATGATGGCCCCAAGGATATTAGCAAAGGCAGGTTTTAAGAAGTTTGCTCCTTTTTCCTTTTTCCAATGACGAATCATTCCAGTCTGAGATAGGGCAAAGGGAACGAAGACCCCAATCGTATAAAGAGGAATCAAGCGTTCAGTATTCCCATTAAAAATGAGAAGAAGGATCATGGCCCCAAAAGCCAGAGTTAAGATACCATTGGAGTAGCCAAGACGGTCCCCTTTTTCCATAAAGAGATGGGGCATGTACTTGTTTTTTGCCATATTGTAGGCCAGCATAGGGAAGGCTGAAAATCCAGTATTTGCAGCTACAGCTAGAATCAAGGCTGTCGAGAACTGGAAGAGATAATAGCTAGCATGACCAAAAAATGAATCTCCAAGAATGCCCTTGGCCATTTGCGAGAGGATGGTTTCTCCGTGTTGAGGTGTGATGCCCATCCAGTAGTTTAGGAAGGTAATGCCTGCAAAAAGAAAACCTAGAATTAGTGACATGATGGTCAAGGTCTGAGCAGCATTCTTTTCTTTCGGAGCTTTGAAAAAAGGTACTGCATTTGAAATAGCTTCAACCCCAGTTAGAGAGGCTGAACCGCTAGTAAAGGCTCTCAATAGGAGAACGATGGAAAGGTTTGGAACAGTTTGCCCAATGGTTGAAGTCGCCTGATAGTTTAGGGAACCTGTGAATAGTTGAAAAAAACCATAAAGCAGGAGAAAGACAGTGCTGAAGATAAAGAGGTAGACGGGAATCATCAGAGAACTAGCAGATTCTTTTAAACCTCTTAAATTCAAGAGCATGAGCAGGCAGACTAGGAAAATAGAGATATGAAGATTGTAGGGATGGAGGGCAGGGATGGCTGCTGTAATAGCATCAGCTCCAGACGCAACGGATACGGCTACTGTCAGCATATAGTCAACAAGGAGGCTGCCTCCTGCAATCAAGCCTAGTTCGGGGGAGATATTTTCCCGAGTGACCATATAAGCTCCTCCGCCTTGAGGATAGGCGTGTATGATTTGGCGATAGGAAATGGTCAAACTAGCGAGGAGTAAGAGGACAAAAATACCGATAGGGAGGCTCCACCAAATAGCGAGAGGAGAGAGACTGACTAAAACGAGAATGACTTGTTCAGGTCCATAGGCAATAGAAGACAGGGCATCACTGGATAACATTGCAAGTGCCTGCATTTTTCCTAATAATCCCCCTTCGCCGTCTGTGAGAGACTTGAGTGGCCGACCGATAAAGGTATATTTTAATTTTCTAAACATTTTCTTTTCCTTTGCTGAAAATTTCAATAAGTGTTATTATACTGCTTTGAAAAAAGGCAGTCAAGGGGGAACGATTGGTAGTAGAATATTTTTACAAGCCGAGGGATGCTATTTTTGGTATAATAGAGGGAAGAAAACGAGGTTAGAAGAGATGATTTTTGATACACACACACATTTAAATGTAGAGGAATTTGCAGGACGTGAGGCAGAAGAAATCTCCTTGGCTGCTGAGATGGGTGTGACGCGGATGAATATTGTTGGTTTTGATAAACCGACAATTGAGCGGGCCCTAGAGTTGGCAGATGAGTATGAGCAACTCTACGCAACGATTGGCTGGCATCCGACTGAAGCAGGAACTTACAGTGACGAGGTCGAAGCTTACTTGCTTGAAAAGTTAAAACATCCCAAAGTTGTTGCCTTGGGTGAGATTGGTCTGGACTACCATTGGATGACAGCACCTAAGGAAGTACAGGAGCAGGTTTTTCGTCGTCAGCTTCAGCTGTCTAAGGACTTGGATTTGCCCTTTGTCGTCCACACGCGAGACGCTTTAGAAGATACCTATGAGATTATCAAGAGTGAGGGTGTTGGTCCTCGTGGTGGGATTATGCATTCATTTTCAGGCTCTCTCGAGTGGGCTGAGAAGTTTGTTGAGCTTGGCATGACCATTTCTTTCTCAGGAGTGGTGACCTTTAAGAAAGCGACGGATATTCAAGAAGTTGCTAGAGAACTTCCTTTGGATAAAATACTCGTTGAGACAGATGCCCCTTACTTGGCACCTGTTCCCAAGCGTGGTCGTGAAAACAAGACAGCCTACACCCGCTATGTGGTGGACTTTATCGCCGACTTGCGTGGGATGACGACAGAAGAATTAGCTGCTGTGACAAGTGCTAATGCAGAGCGTATTTTTGGATTGGAAAAGCGATCATGAAAGAAAAAATTTCCCAAGTCATCGTAGTCGAAGGACGGGATGATACGGCCAATCTCAAACATTACTTTGACGTAGAGACCTATGAGACACGAGGATCGGCTATCAATGACCAGGATATAGAGCGCATTCGTCGCCTGCATGACTTGCATGGAGTCATTGTCTTTACAGATCCTGACTTTAACGGTGAGCGGATTCGTCGCATGATTATGACAGCCATTCCGACAGTGCAACATGCCTTTCTCAAACGGTATGAAGCGGCTCCGAAGTCCAAGACCAAGGGGCGTTCTCTGGGGATCGAACACGCCAGCTATGAGGACCTGAAAACAGCGCTGGCTCAGGTGACAGAGCAATTTGAAAACGAGAATGAGTTTGACATTAATCGTAGTGACTTGATTCGACTTGGTTTCCTAGCGGGAGCAGACAGTCGTAAGCGCCGAGAATATCTGGGCGAACAGCTCCGCATCGGCTATTCCAATGGCAAGCAACTCCTCAAGCGTTTAGAGTTGTTTGGTGTGACCTTGGCAGAAGTGGAAGAAGTGATGGCTAAGTATTCAGTCTAAGGGAGTCAGAAATGAAAAGAGTGATTATTACGGGTGGCAATAGTGGTATTGGCTACCAGGCTGCAAAACAATTAGCTGAAAAGGGATGGTCGGTGACTCTCTTTTGTAGACGGGAAGAAGCTGCCGAGCAAGCTTGTGAGGAAATTCGTCAACAGACAGGAAATCGACATGTAGATTATATCTTGGTTGATCTATCTGATATGAAGAGTGTCAGGAAAGCAGTGGAACAGTATATTCAAAAAGAAGACGTTCTAGACGTTCTAATTAACAATGCAGCTGACTTTGATTTGTCAGTCAAAAAGCCCATCCTGACTAAGGGTGGTTTAGAAAAGCAATTTGCGACCAATGTTGCCGCCCCTTTCTTGCTGTCTATCTTGTTGAAAGGTTTGTTGGAAAGATCTGAGAGTGGTCGGATTCTTAATATTTCTTCCCAAGGGCTGATGCTTTATCCTTTCATGAAGCTTGATTTTGAAAATTTATCTGGTCAAAAACGTTACAGTCCTGCTAAGACCTATTATCAAAATAAACTGGCCTTGTTGATGCTGTCGCTTTATATGCGGAAATGGTGGAAAGGTATCAAAATTCAGGCAATCCGTGTGACCAATGTCAGAGTTGATATGCGCCGCTACAATCACCTCAACACTTTTATGAAAAATCTTTATAAAATCAAGTCAAGATTTTCGATTAGTCCTGAAGAAATGGCCAAAGTCTACACATCCTTATCTACAGAAGATGGATATGACGGTTTTTTGTATGACGAGAAATGCAGGGAAGTAAAAGCAAATAGAGCTGCTTACGAAGAAGAGGAGCGAGAAAATCTCTATTTCTTGCTTGAGCAATTGACTTTTTCAAGAGACAATTCCTAAAGGATGAGAAAAATAAATTTTAAGACTTGCTTCAATAGTAGAGGGAAGTCTAGCTATCTACATCTGTTTGGAGAACTCTGAAAAGTGATAACAATAACTAGATAACCCGAAAATATAAGGGTAATGTGTTACAATAGTAGTAACAGATAATAGAAAGAGAATAGATGAGAATTGCAGATTATAGCGTGACTAAGGCAGTGCTGGAGCGTCACGGTTTTACTTTTAAAAAGTCCTTCGGGCAGAATTTCCTGACGGATACCAATATCCTTCAAAAAATTGTCGATACAGCTGAAATTGATGACCGGGTCAATGTTATCGAAATCGGGCCAGGTATTGGTGCCTTGACCGAGTTTTTGGCTGAGCGTGCAGCTCAAGTTATGGCCTTTGAGATTGACCACCGTTTGGTACCGATTTTGGCAGATACCTTGCGTGATTTTGACAATGTAACAGTGGTCAACGAGGACATTCTCAAGGTCGATTTGGCGCAGCATATCCAGAATTTCAAAAATCCTGAACTGCCAATCAAGGTAGTAGCCAACTTGCCTTACTACATCACAACCCCTATTCTTATGCACTTAATCGAGAGTGGCATTCCTTTTAGTGAGTTTGTGGTCATGATGCAGAAAGAAGTAGCGGATCGCATCTCAGCACAGCCAAATACTAAGGCCTACGGTAGTTTGTCTATTGCTGTGCAGTATTACATGACTGCTAAGGTTGCCTTTATCGTGCCTCGTACGGTCTTTGTGCCAGCGCCAAACGTGGATTCAGCTATCCTGAAAATGGTACGCCGCCCAGAACCAGCTGTAGCAGTGGAAGACGAGAGCTTCTTCTTTAAGGTTTCCAAGGCTAGTTTCACTCATCGTCGCAAGACCTTGTGGAATAACCTGACAGGTTACTTTGGCAAGGCTGAAGAAGTCAAGGACAAGCTGACCAAGGCTTTGGATCAAGCAGGTTTGTCACCAAGTGTACGGGGTGAAGCTCTTAGCTTGGCAGAATTTGCTCGTCTAGCAGATGCGCTTAAAGGACAAGGACTCTAGGATGCAGGGACAAATCATTAAAGCCTTGGCGGGCTTCTACTATGTAGAGAGTGAGGGGGAAGTTTACCAGACGCGTGCGCGCGGGAATTTCCGTCAAAAAGGCCACACACCCTATGTTGGGGACTGGGTAGACTTTTCTGCCGAGGAAAATTCAGAAGGCTATATCCTCAAGATTCACGAACGGAAAAACAGTCTGGTCCGTCCGCCTATTGTCAATATCGACCAAGCCGTGGTGATTATGTCGGTCAAGGAGCCGGATTTTAATAGCAATTTACTGGATCGCTTCTTGGTTCTTTTGGAGCACAAGGGTATTCATCCCATCGTTTATATTTCTAAAATGGACCTCTTGTCAGATCGAGGAGAGTTGGATTTTTACGAGCAGACTTATCGTGCCATTGGTTACGACTTTGTGACTAGTAAGGAAGAGCTCTTGCCACTATTGACAAAGAAGGTGACAGTCTTTATGGGGCAGACAGGTGTTGGTAAGTCAACCCTTCTCAACAAAATCGCACCGGACCTCAATCTAGAAACAGGAGAAATCTCAGATAGTCTGGGTCGCGGGCGCCATACCACTCGAGCTGTTAGTTTTTACAATCTCAATGGTGGTAAAATCGCAGACACGCCAGGATTTTCATCTCTGGATTATGAAGTGTCAACAGCAGAAGACCTCAATCAGGCTTTTCCAGAGATTGCCACTGTCAGTCGAAACTGTAAATTCCGTACCTGTACCCATACCCATGAACCGTCTTGTGCAGTCAAGCCAGCTGTAGAAGAGGGAGCCATTGCCAGCTTCCGTTTTGACAACTATCTCCAATTTCTCAGTGAAATTGAAAATCGCAGAGAAACCTATAAAAAAGTCAGCAAAAAAATTCCAAAATAAGGAGAAACCTATGTCTCAATACAAGATTGCTCCGTCAATTCTGGCAGCAGATTATGCCAACTTTGAACGTGAAATCAAACGCCTAGAAGCAACTGGAGCAGAGTACGCCCATATCGATATCATGGATGGTCACTTTGTGCCACAAATCAGCTTTGGTGCAGGTGTAGTCGAGAGCCTTCGCCCCCATAGTAAGATGGTCTTTGACTGCCACTTGATGGTAACTAATCCTGAACACCATCTAGAAGACTTTGCGCGTGCGGGTGCAGACATCATCAGTATCCATGTCGAAGCAACACCTCATATACATGGTGCCCTCCAAAAGATTCGTTCTTTAGGTGTCAAGCCATCTGTCGTCATTAATCCTGGCACACCTGTTGAGACTATCAAGTACGTGCTTCACCTAGTTGACCAAGTCTTAGTCATGACAGTTAACCCTGGCTTCGGTGGGCAAGCTTTCCTACCTGAGACCATGGATAAGATTCGTGAGTTGGTTGCCCTTCGTGAGGAAAAAGGTTTGAACTTTGAGATCGAAGTCGATGGTGGGATTGATGATCAAACTATTGTTCAAGCTAAAAAAGCTGGAGCGACCGTTTTTGTAGCAGGGTCTTATGTCTTTAAGGGAGATGTCAATGAACGAGTGCAAACTCTCCGAAAACAACTGGACTAAAGTTGCCGTTTTTGCAGGTGGAGACCGCAGTCATTATCGGACGGATTTTGACTGCTTTGTCGGTGTGGATCGAGGATCGCTCTGGGTCTTGGAAGAAGACCTGCCTCTCGCTCTAGCAGTTGGAGATTTTGATTCTGTCACTGCAGAAGAGCGTCTGTTGATTCAAAAACGTGCCCAGCACTTTGTCCAAGCTCAGCCGGAAAAAGATGATACGGATCTGGAACTAGCACTCTTAACGATTTTCGAAAAGAATTCTCAGGCTCAGGTCACTATTTTCGGTGCCCTTGGTGGTCGCATTGACCATATGTTGGCCAATGTCTTTTTACCTAGCAATCCCAATTTGGCACCCTATATGCGCCAGATAGCGATTGAGGACGGACAAAATGTAATTGGCTATTGTCCAGAAGGGACCAGTCAGCTTCAACCACGTTCAGACTACGACTATCTAGCCTTTATGCCAGTTCGTGATAGTCAGCTGACTATTCTCGGTGCCAAGTATGAGTTGACAGAGGAGAATTTTTTCTTTAAAAAAAGTGTACGCTTCTAACGAATATATAGATAGGGAAGTTTCGGTGACTTGCCCAGATGGCTATGTAGTCGTACTGCATAGCAAGGACAGGAGATAGGATGGAGATTTTACTTGTTATTTTATTAGTTGCTAATCTTCTTGGGCTCTTTCTCATTTGGCAAAGGCAGGATAAGCAAGACAAATATCTAGCCAAGAGTTTGGAGGACCAGGCAGATCATCTGTCAGACCAGTTGGATTACCGCTTTGAACAAGCCAGACAAGCCAGCCAGCTAGACCAAAAAGATTTGGAAGTGGCTGTCAGCGACCGCTTGCAGGAAGTGCGAATCGAATTGCATCAAGGTCTAACTCAAGTCCGTCAAGAAATGACAGATAATCTCCTCCAAACTAGAGACAAGACTGACCAACGTCTTCAAGCTTTGCAGGAATCAAATGAGCAACGTCTAGAACAAATGCGACAAACAGTCGAGGAAAAACTAGAAAAGACCTTGCAGACACGTTTACAAGTATCCTTTGAGACAGTTTCCAAACAACTGGAGTCTGTCAATCGTGGACTTGGAGAAATGCAGACAGTTGCCCGTGATGTCGGAGCCCTCAACAAGGTTCTCTCAGGAACCAAGACGCGAGGCATTCTGGGAGAATTGCAACTGGGCCAAATCATCGAGGACATCATGACGCCTGCCCAGTACGAACGAGAATACGCAACGGTTGAAAACTCCAGTGAACGAGTGGAGTATGCCATCAAGTTACCCGGACAAGGCGACCAGGAAACCGTCTACCTGCCAATTGACTCCAAGTTTCCACTGGCAGATTATTACCGCTTAGAAGAAGCCTATGAAGCAGGTGACAAGGAGGAGATTGAACGCTGTCGCAAGTCACTCTTAGCAAGCGTTAAGCGTTTCGCCAAGGATATCAAGAGCAAGTATCTGGCGCCACCTCGGACGACCAATTTTGGAGTGCTGTTTGTTCCGACAGAAGGTCTCTACTCAGAAATTGTCCGCAATCCGGTCTTCTTTGATGATTTGAGACGGGAGGAGCAGATTATTGTCGCAGGTCCAAGTACCCTATCAGCTTTGCTCAATTCCCTATCAGTTGGCTTCAAGACTCTCAATATCCAAAAGAGTGCCGACCATATCAGTAAGACTCTTGCTAGCGTCAAGACCGAGTTTGGCAAGTTTGGTGGCATTCTGGTCAAGGCACAAAAGCATCTCCAACATGCCTCTGGCAATATTGATGAACTATTAAACCGTCGCACTACAGCTATCGAGCGGACGCTCCGTCACATTGAGTTATCAGAAGGTGAGCCTGCGCTTGATTTACTCCATTTCCAAGAAGATGAGGAAGAATATGAAGATTAGTCACATGAAAAAAGATGAGCTGTTTGAAGGTTTTTACCTGATTAAGTCAGCTGACCTGAGACAAACTCGCGCTGGGAAAAATTACCTAGCTTTTACCTTCCAAGATGATAGTGGCGAGATTGAAGGAAAACTTTGGGATGCCCAACCTCATAACGTTGAGGCCTTTACCGCTGGGAAAGTAGTCCACATGCAGGGGCGCAGAGAAGTTTATAATAATACTCCTCAAGTCAATCAAATCACCCTTCGCTTACCTCAACCTGGCGAACCCAACGATCCAGCTGATTTCAAGGTTAAATCGCCAGTTGATGTCAAGGAAATCCGTGACTACATGTCGCAAATGATTTTCAAAATTGAAAATCCTGTTTGGCAACGAATTGTTCGAAATCTCTACACCAAGTATGATAAGGAATTCTACTCCTATCCAGCTGCCAAGACCAACCACCATGCCTTCGAAACGGGTTTGGCCTATCATACAGCGACCATGGTGCGTTTGGCAGATGCCATTAGCGAAATCTATCCTCAGCTCAATAAGAGCCTGCTCTATGCTGGGATTATGTTGCACGACTTGGCCAAGGTTTTAGAACTCAGTGGTCCCGATCAGACGGAGTACACCGTGCGAGGCAATCTCATCGGCCATATAGCCCTCATCGATAGCGAAATTACCAAGACAGTCATGGAACTCGGCATCGATGATACTAGAGAAGAAGTGGTGTTACTGCGCCATGTCATCCTCAGTCATCATGGCTTGCTGGAGTATGGAAGTCCAGTCCGTCCACGCATTATGGAGGCAGAGATTATCCACATGATTGACAATCTAGATGCCAGCATGATGATGATGTCAACAGCTCTGGCTTTGGTGGACAAAGGAGAGATGACCAATAAAATTTTCGCTATGGACAATCGTTCCTTCTATAAACCAGATTTAGATTAATAATTTAAGAAAAACGAGCATTTTTTACGCAATAATGTTCGTTTTTTTATGTGAATGTGGTATAATGGATAAAATATCAAAATTAAATGGAATGGTAAATAAAAATGAAATTAAGAAGAAGTGATCCGAATGGTTGTCATTTCCAACTATTTGATTAATAATCCATACAAACTAACCAGTCTCAATACCTTTGCAGAAAAGTACGAATCTGCTAAATCATCTATCTCAGAGGACATCGTGATTATCAAGCGTGCCTTTGAGGAAATTGAAATCGGCCATATCCAGACAGTGACTGGAGCAGGTGGTGGCGTTATCTTTACACCATCCATCTCTAGCCATGAAGCCAAAGAAATGATCGCAGACTTGCGTGATAAGCTTTCAGAAAGCGACCGTATCTTGCCAGGTGGCTACATCTACCTATCTGATTTGCTCAGTACACCTGCCATTTTGAAAAATATTGGGCGTATCATTGCCAAGAGCTTTATGGACCAAAAAATCGATGCCGTTATGACAGTAGCGACTAAAGGGGTTCCGCTTGCAAATGCAGTTGCCAATGTCCTCAACGTTCCATTTGTCATTGTGCGACGTGACCTGAAAATCACAGAAGGTTCAACGGTCAGTGTCAACTATGTATCAGGTTCCAGCGGTGACCGCATTGAGAAAATGTTCCTTTCAAAACGCAGCCTCAAGGCAGGAAGTCGAGTCTTGATCGTGGATGACTTCCTAAAAGGTGGCGGAACTGTCAATGGGATGATTAGTCTCTTGCGTGAGTTCGACTCTGAATTGGCTGGTGTCGCAGTCTTTGCAGATAATGCCCAAGAAGAACGTGAAAAGCAGTTCGATTACAAGTCACTTTGAAGGTAACCAATATTGATGTCAAGAACCAATCCATCGATGTTGAGATTGGAAATATCTTTGACGAAGACAAATAAGAGATAGAACTAAAGGTTGGAACGATTGTCCCAGCCTTTCTTTGCAGACAGAATAGAAGGATGCCTATGAAAACACCATTTATCAACCGTGAAGATTTGGAAACGATTATTGCAGAGTTCCCGACTCCTTTTCACTTGTATGATGAGAAGGGAATTCGCGAGAAAGCAAGAGCGGTCAACCAAGCTTTTTCCTGGAACGAGGGCTTTAAGGAATATTTTGCAGTTAAGGCCACCCCAACACCAGCCATCTTGAAAATCCTCAAAGAGGAAGGCTGTGGTGTGGACTGTTCTAGTTATGTAGAGCTCTTGATGAGCCACAAACTGGATTTCCCCGGTTCTGAGATTATGTTCTCTTCTAACAATACCCCAGACCAAGACTACGCTTATGCCCATGAATTAGGTGCAACTATTAACTTGGATGCCTTTGAAGACATTGCGCATCTGGAGCGAGCTGTAGGCATTCCAGAAATCATCTCTTGTCGTTACAATCCAGGTGGAGTGTTTGAGCTAGGAACAGATATCATGGACAATCCTGGGGAGGCCAAGTTTGGCATGACCAAGGATCAACTCTTTGAAGCCTTTGCTGTTTTGAAGGAAAAAGGAGCCAAGATCTTTGGGATTCACTCCTTCCTAGCATCCAATACCGTGACCCATCTCTACTATCCAGAGTTGGCCCGTCAGCTCTTTGAATTAGCTGTGGAAATCAAGGAAAAGTTGGGCATTTCGCTGGACTTTATCAATCTTTCTGGCGGAATCGGTGTCAACTATCGTCCAGACCAGAAGCCAAATGATATTGCTGTGATTGGTGAGGGTGTGCGTAAGGTTTATGAAGAAGTCCTTACGCCGGCAGGTCTTGGTCAGGTCAAGATTTTCACGGAATTGGGGCGCTTTATGTTGGCACCTCACGGAGTTCTGGTCACAAGAGTCACTCATAAGAAAAAAACTTACCGTACCTATCTGGGTGTGGATGCCTCAGCTGTCAATCTCATGCGCCCAGCCATGTACGGCGCCTATCATCATATCAGCAATCTGACGAAACCAGACGGACCAGTGGAGGTCGTAGATGTGGTTGGTTCACTCTGTGAAAACAATGATAAATTTGCTGTTAATCGCGAACTGCCTCATACAGAAATAGGTGATTTGCTGGTGATTCATGATACAGGTGCCCATGGATTCTCCATGGGTTACCAGTACAATGCCAAACTGCGTTCTGCAGAAATCCTCTATACCGAAGAAGGCAAAGCCCGTCAAATCCGCCGTGCAGAGCGTCCTGAGGACTATTTCGCAACCTTGTATGGTTTTGATTTTGAATCGGATCATTAAAAGAAATTGAAAATGAAAGTGAAAAACAGATTGCTTTCTAAAAAATAGACAAAAAAACCTTGTTTTTCATCTTACTCGTGATATAATAAAACTATAAAACGGTTTCAAGGAAGGTGACGGTATGTCTGAAGAAACAATTGACTATGGACAAGTGACAGGAATGGTGCATTCGACAGAGAGTTTTGGGGCGGTAGATGGCCCTGGGATTCGTTTTATTGTCTTTTTGCAGGGTTGTCACATGCGTTGCCAGTACTGCCATAACCCAGACACATGGGCTATGGAGACCAATAAATCACGCGAACGGACAGTAGATGATGTCTTGACAGAAGCTCTTCGCTACCGTGGATTCTGGGGAGACAAGGGAGGAATCACTGTCAGTGGTGGAGAGGCCCTCTTGCAGATTGATTTCTTGATTGCCCTCTTTACCAAGGCCAAGGAAAAAGGAATCCACTGTACCTTGGACACCTGTGCCCTTCCATTCCGTAACAAGCCACGTTATCTCGAAAAGTTTAATAAACTCATGGCTGTGACAGACTTGGTTCTCTTAGATATCAAGGAAATCAACGAAGAACAGCACAAGATTGTAACCAGCCAAACCAATAAGAACATTTTGGCCTGTGCCCAGTACCTATCAGATATTGGGAAGCCTGTTTGGATTCGCCACGTGCTGGTTCCAGGTTTGACGGACAGAGATGAGGACTTGATTGAACTCGGTAAGTTTGTCAAGACCCTCAAAAATGTTGACAAATTTGAAATCCTGCCTTATCACACTATGGGTGAGTTCAAGTGGCGTGAACTTGGTATTCCTTATTCGCTCGAAGGGGTAAAACCTCCAACAGCAGACCGTGTTAAGAATGCCAAGGAATTGATGGATACAGAAAGTTACCAAGACTACATGAAACGTGTTCATGGATAAAAAAGAAGCCTGATGGGAACATCGGGCTTTTGTGATGCAAAAAGGCCTAGCCTTTCAGCTAAGCCTTTTGAGTCTTATCTAGATCGTTGTTTGCCAGAGTTGCGGTTTTTCTTTTTCTTATTGCTTGTGATAGCCTGAGGCTGCTTAGGAGTTACATCTTTTCTTGCACCTGCAGAAGGGCTGACTTTCGGAGGGTTCTTTTTGTATTCTTCACGTACTTTTTGACGAAGTTTTGGACGAACGACATAGTTGACGATGAACTGTTGGAGAATCATCATGAAACCACCGACAACCCAGTATAGCGTCACACTGGCTGGTGAGAAGAGTGAGAAGATCACAATCATAAGTGGGCTCATGTAGATCATTTTCTTAAGTTGTTCTCTTTGCATCTCATCTTCTACACCATGAAGTGAGAGGAGTGATTGGAGGTAGTAGAGGACACCAGCAAGGGCTACGAGGAGCATACTTGGTGAACCGAGCGCAATTCCTAAGAAGTTAGAATTAGCAACTCCTTCAGTGAGCTGGGCAGCAAAATAGATAGCAGAGAAGAAAGGCATTTGGAGCAAGATAGGGAAACATCCGACGCCTCCTAGCATGCTGATACCGTGTTCTTTCTGAGCAGCAAAGAGAGCTTGTTGAGCCTCTAGCTTTTCTTCCTGAGTTGTTGCTTCTTTAAGACGGGTTTGATGCGGTTCAAGCACGTGTTTGAGGGCGTTCATCTTTTCAGAGTGAAGCGTCGCCTTCCATGATTGGTAGATACCGAGTGGCAAGATAATCAAACGTACAATAATGGTTACGATGATAATAGCGACACCAAAACCAAGACCCTGGTCGTTGGCAAAGTACTTGATAGCCTCAGCCATAGGTGCTCCGATGGTATCCCAAATCAATCCTGTAGGTTGTCCTGTTGCTTTGTCTACTTGGACACAGCCTGTCAAGACGAGTAGCATAGCCACTCCCATAGCAGAGAGGGCAAAACGTTTAATAGATTTCAATGTTTTCATTCCTTCTTTAAAAATTATACCTTTCTATTCTACTGTTTTTTTGTAAAATATACAATAGTTCTGGAGACCTAATTTGCGACTTTGAAGTCTGAATAGGATGAAAAGTTGCTCATTTGTACATCTAGATAGGTAACTTTTGAAAAAGGCGTTGGTCCTTTACGGATTTCTTGGATAAATTTTGCCATAGTGGCGGAGGACTCTGCTTGAGCGAGAATTTCTACTGTACCATCGTCGTTATTCCAGACACGACCAGTGATGCCACCGATTTCAAGCGCTAGAGTAACAACACCCCAACGGAAACCAACACCCTGCACCCTGCCTTGGGCAATCATTCTAACCTTTTGCATACTAAACCCCTTTGATTGTGTTATAATGTTTCTATGACTATTATAACCTCAAAAGCCAATTCAGTGGTAAAAAATGCCAAGAAATTGCATCAAAAAAAATATCGAAAGTCTGCCTATTTGATTGAAGGTTGGCACTTATTTGAAGAAGCTGTTCAAGCTGGGGTGACGATTGAGAAGATCTTTGCTCTGGAAAGTCACGGAGATCAGTTAGCTGCTTTTCCTCAAACGGTCTGGGTTTCAGAGGAGATTTTGCGGGATTTAGCAGATACGCAAACTCCTCAAGGCATTGTCGCAGTTATTCAAAAAGAAGAAGTGGGACCGCCTGATTTTAGTCAGGGTAAGTTTCTATTCTTAGAAGACGTTCAAGATCCTGGTAATGTGGGTACCATGATTCGGACTGCGGATGCTGCAGGTTTTACAGGGGTCATTGTTTCAGACAAGTCAGCAGATATCTACAGTCTTAAGACCCTGCGTTCCATGCAAGGAAGTCATTTTCACTTGCCCATCTATCGTATGTCTCTTGCTACCTTTATAGAAGAGGCAAAGAAGAGCAATTTGCCCATTCTGGCAACGACCTTATCGAGAGATTCCAAAGACTATCGTGAGCTTTCTCCCCTAGAAAATTTTGCTTTAGTCATGGGAAATGAGGGGCAAGGGATTAGTCCTATCATGGCTGAAAGTGCCAATCAGCTGGTTCATATTGGTATGAAAGGTAGGGCGGAGAGTCTCAATGTGGCAGTTGCCGCAGGCATTTTGATGTTTTATTTCAGCTAATTTAAAAAAACTTTGTTATAATCAAGATATAGTTATAGAAAAAGGAGAATCAGAATGAATCAAACAATTATTCAAGAACGTTCAGGTCTCAATCAATTTTACGCTAAGGTTTATGCCTTTGTAGGGATTGGAATTGGACTATCAGCTCTGGTGTCAGCTTTGATGTTGACAGTCTTTCAGGCTCAATTGACTTACTTTTTAATGCATGGCCGTCTCTGGTTGATGATTGCAACTTTTGCAGAACTTGCTCTGGTATTTGTTGCAAGTAGCATGGCTGCAAAAAATAGCCCAGCAGCTCTGCCAGTATTTCTAGTATACTCCCTACTGAATGGCTTCACCCTTAGCTTTGTCGTAGCCTTCTATACACCGGGAACAGTTTTGTCAGCCTTTGTATCCAGCGCTCTTCTCTTCTTTGTCATGGCGGCAATCGGAATTTTCACCAAGAAGGATTTGAGTGGAATGGGACGAGCTTTGATGGCGGCGCTTGTTGGTCTCATCATTGCTATGGTCGTGAATATTTTCTTGGCTAGTGGCTTCTTTGACTATATGATTAGTATTGCCATGGTCTTGGTTTTCTCTGGTTTGATTGCTTGGGATAATCAAAAGATTCGCTATGTTTATGAGCAGTCACGAGAACAAGTAGCGACAGGTTGGGTCATTTCAATGGCTCTCAGTATCTACCTAGACTTTATCAACCTCTTCCTGAGCATCTTACGAATCTTTGGTCGAAACGATTAAAAATCTATAGAGTCAGTGTTTGAAAGAGCACTGACTTTTTCTTATTTACTCTTTTCTTTTCTTGGAAATAGGTGTATAATGCTTTTAACTAATTTTTGAGGAGCCGTTTATGAAGAAAAGTTTTATTCATCAGCAAGAGGAGATTTCCTTTGTTAAAAACACTTTTACCCAGTATTTGAAAGATAAACTAGAAGTCGTTGAAGTTCAGGGACCTATTTTGAGTAAGGTAGGAGATGGGATGCAGGACAACCTGTCAGGTGTCGAAAATCCAGTATCCGTAAAGGTCTTGCAGATTCCAGATGAAACCTATGAGGTCGTTCATTCACTTGCTAAATGGAAACGCCACACCTTGGCCCGCTTTGGTTTTGGGGAAGGAGAAGGTCTGTTTGTCCACATGAAGGCCCTTCGTCCAGACGAAGATTCGCTCGATGCGACCCACTCGGTTTATGTGGACCAGTGGGACTGGGAAAAAGTGATTCCAAATGGCCACCGCAATATCGCCTATCTCAAAGAAACAGTTGAAAAGATTTACAAGGCTATTCGTCTGACAGAACTAGCAGTAGAGGCTCGCTATGATATCGAATCTATCTTGCCAAAACAAATCACCTTTATCCATACAGAAGAGCTGGTAGAACGCTACCCAGACTTGACACCAAAAGAGCGTGAAAATGCAATCTGTAAAGAGTTCGGAGCAGTCTTCTTGATCGGTATTGGCGGTGAATTGCCTGACGGGAAACCTCATGATGGCCGTGCGCCTGACTACGATGACTGGACAACAGAGTCTGAGAATGGTTACAAAGGACTGAATGGGGATATTCTAGTTTGGAACGAATCTCTTGGGTGTGCTTTTGAACTTTCTTCAATGGGGATTCGGGTGGATGAAGACACGCTTCGTCGCCAAGTTGCTCTTACAGGGGATGAAGATAGACTTGATCTGGAATGGCATAAAGCCTTACTTAACGGGCTCTTCCCATTGACAATTGGTGGGGGGATTGGACAGTCTCAGATAGCCATAGTGCTTCTTCGTAAGAAACACATCGGAGAGTACAAACTAGTGTTTGGCCGCGCAAAGGTCCGCGACACTATGAAAATGTCTTGTAGAAGATCAGACCACAAGGTTCGGTTTTCTTCTCTTTTGTCTATAATTTGGTATAATAAACGGTATGAAAATCGTATCAGGAATCTATGGGGGGCGTCCTCTCAAGACGCTAGAAGGAAAGACGACGAGGCCGACATCTGATAAGGTGAGAGGAGCTATCTTTAACATGATTGGTCCTTATTTTGAGGGTGGTCGTGTCTTGGATCTCTATGCCGGCAGTGGCGGTCTGTCTATTGAAGCTGTGTCAAGAGGGATGTCCAGTGCTGTCTTAGTGGAACGGGAGCGAAAGGCACAAGCAGTCATCGCTGAAAATATCAATATGACTAAGGAAATTTCCAAATTTCAGCTCTTAAAGATGGAGGCTGACCGAGCCCTAGAGCAAGTCGGAGGGACATTTGATCTGGTCTTTTTAGACCCTCCCTATGCAAAAGAACAAATCGTAGCAGATATTGAAAAAATGGCTGAGAGAAATCTCTTCTCCCAAGAGATCATGGTTGTCTGCGAAACCGATAAGTCTGTAGAACTTCCAGAAGAAATCGCCTGCTTAGGCATCTGGAAGGAAAAAATATATGGGATTAGTAAGGTGACAGTCTATGTCAGATAAAATTGGATTATTTACAGGTTCATTTGATCCGATGACAAATGGACATCTGGATATCATTGAACGTGCCAGCCAACTCTTTGATAAGCTCTATGTTGGGGTTTTCTACAATCCCCATAAACAAGGTTTTCTCCCCGTTGAAAATCGCAAACGAGCAGTTGAAAAAGCCGTAGCGCATTTAGAGAATGTAGAGGTGCTGACTTCTCATGACCAACTAGTCGTCGATGTTGCAAGAAGATTGGGTGCTAAGACCCTTGTCCGTGGCTTGCAGATACAACCGATCACTAATAGCAGTCTAGTTTTGATTACTACAATCATCAACTGGCTCCAGAAATCAGAAACCATTTACCTATATAGTCGCCCAGAGCATCTTTATATTAGCTCTTCGGCCGTGAGAGAACTTCTGAAGTTTGGTCAGGAGATTCAGCAATATGTCCCAAACAGTGTTGTGGAGGAATTAGAACATGAAGAAAAAAACTAGATGGCCCTTATATGTCATCCTAGCACTAGTATTGACTAGCATTTGTAGTACCTACTTACTACATACAGAAGTTTCAGAGTGGAGCGGAAGATATTCCTTAAGTTTTACAAAAGTCTAATGAAAACAGAAGATGCAGAAGCAGGAGCTTGCCAGGTTTGTAACAGTCGGTATTCGACGGACGACCCTGTCACATCTTGTCTATCTTAGTTAACACCATTTACGGATATTAGAAGTACCAAGGAGACCAGGTGGCTCTACAGATGCCGAGTTTATGCGGATCGATCAGTTCTATATACAAACAGTCCCAAACATAGCCCAGATATCAAGGTTTGAAGACGGCTGGTAGGGATATCGAACTCAAGTACCCTGGGAGTTTTATGCTTAACCGTAACGGATAATTCAACATGAGTGTATTTCTGAACATTGCGGATACCGTGACGGCTGTTAATGATAAGAGGCGTTTGATAGTTCCAAGACTTAGTTGATTATGTCAACTCTCAAAGATTAGGAGATCCAGTCAGTAACCTGGCAGAAGAAGACGGAAGGTTAAGACTGCTGAAGAGTAAAATTATCACTCTCGAAAACAGGAAAAACAGGAGTTGGGATTGGCGATTGACCAGCTAGGAGGTGACAAGTGATGTTCAATTCGTTTCTCCACAGCTAGTATTGGCAGGCCGAGTACAGGTCTCATGTTTAGTCTAGCTATCTACACCCCAGATAGCGGTCAGGCCCTTCGTAATGGTCGTATCGTTGCGGGAACAGGAACTCGTGATCGGGACGGAAATGTTGGCGACATCGGGTGGAATTGACAAAAAGTAGTTGCAGCCTCTCGTCAGGGAGCGAACGTCTTTTTGCTCCTGACAAATCCAGTCACCGAGGAAGCGAAAAGCAGGTCATCTGAAAAGCAACTATAGAAACAGCCCTAGAAGCTGCTAAAGACAATCAAGACAGAGATGAAAATCGTTCCTGTTAAAACCTTGCAGGATGCGATTGATTACTAAAACAATCCTAATCCGTAGAAAAATCGAAAACTAGCGCGCAACAGATAAGATCGATATAATAGTCAAATGGTTCAATTATTATTTCACTCTAAGTAGTCATGTTCTCTTTATCTATTTGAGGTTTTACCTTTTAAAAGGATGCTTGTGAGATGGGAAAAAGGTTTTAAAAAGTAACTGCTATTAACAGTTCGTTTGTTGGTAGAGCTCTTTAGTATTGTAATGTGACATATTGAGTTCATTCTTTTTATTAGTTTGTACCAACTGTGGGAAGCAACTAGTTATTATAAAATCAAAAGTAAAAGGAAACAACTATGGATTGTGGGTTCAAGGCGGAGATAATCGTCTGGTCAGGAGTGATGACCATTGAGGGGCGCAAAGGAATGCCATCTTGCCCTTGTTGGCAGCAGGCTATTCTAGCAAGCAAAGGAGTAAGACAGTCTTGCAGAACGTCCCGATCTTACATCAGATGTTTTCACCATGAATCAAGTAGTTCGTGGTCAGGAATACCAAGATCTGACTGATGAGGAAGCTCATCTTGTCAGAAGTCGATGCGACTAGTGACATCACAGGAGGCTCCTTACAAGTATGTCAACAAGATGCGTGCATCGATCGTTATCTGAGGTCCAATTCTTGCTCAGTATAGGCACGCCAAAGGTATCCATGCCAAGTGGTTTGCACGATGAGGAGTCGTCCGATTGATCTCCATCTCAGGGCTTGGAAGCTATAGAGACTAAGATTAGCCGACAGCTGGTTACATCAAAGCACAAGGCAGCACACATGGCGGCTCATATCTATATGGACTTCCCTAGTGTCGGTGCGACGCAAAGACCTCCATGATGCTTGTAACTCTGGCTGATGGTGTGACAGTGATTTGAGAAAATGCTGCGTGAGCCGAAATTGTGACCTTGCTATCCTCCTTAATGAAATGGGAGCCAAGGTCGAGGGCTAGTCTAGAGCAATCACAGTGACTGGTGTCAGAGGAACTCCAGCCGTACGACTCACAGTGTCATGCAGGACCATATCAAGCCGGAACCTTTATGGTTGCAGCAGCCATGACTAGTGGCGATGTCCTCATTCAGGGATGCAGTCTGGAGCATATGCTCTGTAATCTCAAGCCTACTGAAATGGGAGTGAGGTGACCGTGGAGGTCAGGAGGCATCGTGTCCGTTCTCAACTGGAAAAATCTTAAGGCTATTCATGCAAGAAACTTTACCACACAGGGATTCCGACGGATATGCAGGCTCAATTTACAGCTCTGATGACAGTCACCAAAGGAATCCACCATGGTGGAAACTGTGTTGAGAATCCTTTCCAACACTTGGAGGAAATGCGCCGTATGGACTTGCACTCAGAGATTATCCGTGATACAGCTCGTATTGTTGGGGAGACAGGCTTTACAGGGGCAAGTTCTCTCAACGGACCTTCGTGCCAGTGCAGCCCTTAATTCTGACAGGTTTGGTAGCGCAAGGTGAGACAGTTGTTGGTAAATTAGTCCACCTTCAGACAGAAATTCTACCGTTTTCCATGAAAAGTTAAAGCTCAGCTGGAGCGAGGATTCAACGAATCAGAGGTAAATGATGAAGAATAAAAACTTACGCTATATACTCCGTCGCTTACTGGTGAATTTTTATCCGTACTGTTGACTAGGCTTTTCTTACTTTGAATCGGCTTAGATGGTTGGCTATGGCATCGCCCGGAAGGGACAGGATGCATGGGCTATCTGTCTACGAAAATGGCAGAATTGATTAGCAAATTTGCAGGAAATTAGACTGAGATTGATCTTTTCTTAGAGATATAAGGAGGATATGAACAGAAAAACAAGACGGCTCTAATAGATTAGCATATTCCTTATAACTGCTAGCGGGCTACTATATCAAAGCAGATGCAGCTAGCACCAAAATACCCCAAAACCAAAGTTAGTCAGACAAAGCTAGGGCTCTAGTCGAGTTGGCTGAAACTGTCTTAGCTAGAGTCAATCAAAAACCCAAATTAAGACAGTATTGAGTGGAATGGGGCAGGTGCCTTTGTCGTAAATGCAATAAAACCAATCTAGATGCCAAAGTTTCTAGCAAACCCTATGCGGATAATAAAACAGGATATTGGAAAAGAAACAGTCGCCAACTGTTGCGGCCATGCTCTATCCAGCGACTCAGCAGTATAAGAATCGTGAAGAAACAGGCAACGCTCAACCTCCTGGACGCCACCAGGATGGCATCAGGTTAAGGAGTCTAAAGGCCTATACATGCACAGTCGATAGAGGACGCCTTCAGCTGCTAACAGAGTAATTGGTTTTGGATGGTTTTGATGCCTCTACCAGCAATCCCAGAACATTGCAGTCCAGACTAGCTTGGGCCAGACCAGGCTCAGGCTGAGATTCGACGGGTCAGAACTACTGAGGGTTTGGTCAGAAAAGCCTTGGACCAAAATAAGAGGGTCAGTTATCGCGGCGCTCCACTATACGACAAAATAGAGGACCTAAGTTCCATCCGCTTCACCAAATCGAAGCCAGGATCTTCGGATGTGAGATTGGAGTTCAACGTCTGATTCCAAATGTTCAAAAGGGTATCAACAGTTACCGAACAGGTCAGGTCACGGTGACAAACTAGAGCCAATCTATTAAAAGGAATAAAATTGCTCCTTGTCCGTCATGGGTGATAGAACGGGTGTCATATTATGCAAAAATAATGTGATTCCTAAGGCCGATTTATGATATAATGGAACACAAGATACTATTTTAGGAAAGAGACCATGGAAGCCCAAGCAGTCAGGATTTGCTACTGCAATTTTGTACTTTTAGTTATATTGTACCTAAATGCCTTTTTCTCGCTATCTGAGAAATGGCTATGGTGTCACCTAAATCGTGCCCGAGAGTGGAGAGGCAAAAAGCAGAAGAAGGCGATAAAGCTTATAATATCACACTATAAAGATTAGCTTGAGAAACCCCTAATCACTTTTATCTAACCATTTCAAAGTTTGGTATCCGTTAATTACCACTCTTGTCAGGGGCAAAATTGGTCGGATACACTTGGACAAGTGATCGCATCTTGGATGGGAAGCGGAGAAACAGCTTATGCCATTGCAAGTTTCCTCTCTTTGGCATTCTTGACCTACATCTCTATTGTTTTTGGTGAACTCTATCCTAAACGAATTGCTCTCAATCTCAAAGATGCTTTAGCCATTCGCTCTGTTCCGATTATTATTGGTCTTGGGAAGATTGTCAGTCCCTTTGTCTGGTTGTTATCTGCTTCAACCAATTTGTTGAGTCGTTTAACACCAATGACCTTTGATGATGCGGATGAAACTGGCTCGAGATGAAATTGAGTACATATTGACCAAGAGTGAGGAGACCTTGGATGCAGATGAAATCGAGATGTTACAAGGGATTTTCTCTCTAGATGAACTGATGGCGAGAGAAGTCATGGTTCCTCGGACAGATGCCTTTATGGTGGATATTCAGGATGATAGTCAAACCATTATCAAAGAAATGTTTCAAAACAAAACTTTTTCCATGTCCCAGTTTTCATGATGGGGATAAGGACAATGTGATTAGATTCTTCGCACAAGGCCCTTCTTAAGCAGCCTTTGTGGACGGTTTTACGTGAAATATTGTCTGGAGAGAATCTTAGATCACTCTTTTGTCCCTGAAACCATTTTGTGGGTGGCTTGCTAAAAAGAATTGCAGAAATACCCAAAGACAAATGGCCATTTTGCTCGAGTAGACCATATGGTGGTATGGCTGGTTTGGTAACTCTGGAAGACCTGCTGGAGGAGATCGTCGGAGAAATTGACGACGAGACAGATCGAGCAGAAATCGAAGTCCATCAAATCGGTGAGGACACCTATATTGCACAGGGAACCATGAATCTTAACGACTTCAACGATTAGCTTTGGTGTTGAACTAGAAAGCGATGATGTGGATGCATCGCCGGTTGTTATTTGACAGGGTGTTGGAACAGTTCAACAACTGAGAAAATCAGTTATCAACTGGTCAGCCAAAACAAGCAAATTGTCCTGACCAATGACAAGGTGAAAAATGGACGCGTTACCAAGGTAAAAGTTCAAATCACTGAAATAGAAAATGAAGAAGAAATAGAATAAAGGAGTTCGAGACATCATAAAGGTGCTCAAGCTCCATTTATAAGAGACTCACAGAGTCTTTTGGTTTTACTATAAGGCAGTAGACAGTTTAGAACCGACAATCGACTTTTTGCAGAGCCAGTACTTACATAGCATACCGCCTCAACGTTTATTATTATACCTTGAAAATGATTCTACGTCAATAGTTTCTTAAACGAAAATCCAATTTAGGAAACTTTCCCTTTTTATGACAGACTTTAAAACCGAGAGAGAAAGTCTGAAAATCAGTCTTTCACAGGGCTAATGATTTGCCATTCTAATCCTGGACTGTGAACAAAAGTGTAGAAATTTGACAGATGAAAGTTTTGAGGTATACGCCTAAATATTCTGAAAATTCGTTTACTTTTTAGAAGATATATGTTATAATTTCCAATAAGCTTAAATTTTTCAAGAGGAGTTAAAAACATGAAAAAAAGTAGAGTATTTGTTGCGGCAGGAATTGCCCTATTAGCGACTAGCGTTCTAGCTGCTTGCGGTTCTTCAAAATCATCTGATTCAGCAGCGCCAAAAAATTATGGTTATATTTATTCAGCTGACTAGAAACGTTGGATTACCTCATTTCAGGGAAACAAAGTACTAAGGTTGCCACTTCGAATGGTATCGATGGTCTTTTCACAAACGACAAGTATGGGAACCTAGTTCCTGCAGTTGCAGAAGACTGGTCAGTCTCAAAAGATGGTTTGACTTATACCTACAAGATTCGTAAAGGTGTCAAATGGTATACATCAGATGGTGAAGAGTATGCTGAAGTGACAGCTAAAGACTTTGTAAATGGTTTGAAACACGCGGCTGATAACAAGTCTGAGCACTTTATCTAGCTGAAGGTTCAGTTAAAGGTCTAGCCTGACTATCAGCTGAAACAATAAGACTTTTCTTCAGTCGGTGTAAAGGCAGTTGATGATTATACCCTTGAGTATACTTTGAATCAACCAGAACCATACTGGAACTCTAAGATGGCCTACTCAGTCTTCTGGCCATTGAACGAAGATTTTGAAAAATCAAAAGGGGCTGACTTTGCCAAAGCAACTGACCCTACATCCTTGCCTTTCAATAAGGTCCATTCTTACTGAAAGGTTTGGCTGCTAAGTCTTCTATCCAGTTCGCTAGAGTGAAAGCTACTGGGACGAAAGATAGTATTTCACAGTTGATAAAGTAGCCACTTGCTTTCTATGATGGGTCAGACCAAGAGTCAATTGGACGTAACTTTACAAGTGGAGCTTATAGCTATACTCGTCTCTTGCCCAGAGTTCAAACTATTCTAAAAGTAGGAAGAGACTTTTACAGGACAATATCTACTATACCAGCTGGACCAGGAATCCGCTGGTTTTGGGTGAATAATTGACCATCAAGGTTACAAATACACTTCTAAGACCTGATGAAGAGCTACTAAAGAAGCCTTCTGTAAAGACTTCCATCCAGGCTTTGGACTTTGCCTTTGACCGTACTTCTTACTCAGCACAAATTAATGGTAAAGAGAGGTGACTCCTCTTGCAGTTCATACTCTTTTGTAGAAACCTACGCTGTCTCCTGCAGCTGACTTTCGGTGACTTGGTAACTGAAAAGATGAAAGCTTCTATAGTGATGAGTGGAGGGATATAAACTTTGGATGGTCAGAGATGGACTCTTCCAGCATGATAAAAGCCAAAGCCAGATTTGCAGCTAAAACAGCATTGGAGAGCAGAAGGTGCTGAAAATTCTATCCACTTGGATATCGATAGAACAAACAGCTAAAAACTATATTGCATGTTCAGTCAGTCAAACAATCCGTTGAAACGAGTGCCGTTGTAAAGCAGGCATGGTCGTGATATTCAACAAATTTCTAAAGATGAGTTGAACAATATCACATACTATGCTGCAAATGCTGCGGCAGAAGATTGGGATCTCTCAGGAGCAGTTGGATGGAACCCAGACTATGAAGACCCATCAACTTACCTTGATATCTTGAAAACAACGAATGCTGAACAAACAAAAACATACATGGGTTATGAAGGTGCAGATAACGCTGCAGCAGTTCAAGTTGGTTTGAAAGAATATGATAAGTTAGTTGATGAAGCTGATAAAGAAACCAACGACTTGAATATTCGTTATGAAAAATACGCGGCAGCTCAGGCTTGGTTGACAGACAGTTCTCTCTTTATTCCTGCTATGTCTAGTAGCGGTGCAGCACCAATCATTTCTCGTGTTGTACCATTCTCTGCATCATACAGTCAATCTGGAGATAAGGGTTCAGATGTATACTTCAAGTATATTCAGTTACAAGATAAGGTAGTAACCAAAGCTGACTATGAACAAGCTCGTGAAAAATGGCTCAAAGAGAAAAAAGAATCAAACGAAAAAGTTCAAAAAGAATTGGCTAATCACGTTAAATAAATAACTCTCAAGAGAACTTTCTCTCCATGAGGAGAAGGTTCTTTTGGGATTTTAAAAGGAAACAATATGAAGAAATATATTTTTATGCGTGTATTGCGTTCATTGTTGTCGATTTTCTTGGTGACGACCTTGACCTACACAATTATCTATACGATGGTCCCTCGGAAACTGATTTTCAAGCAGGATACCAACTATAACAAGATTGCAACGACGCCGGACAAGCGGGATGATTATGAAAATACCGTTTATGAACGGATGGGCTATATCGAGTACTACGATACCAAGGAGTTGCAAGAAAAAGCTAGCACGATGGACTCGTCTGTAACAGTGGATGCCAATGATACTAACAAGGCAATCTACGAAAAATACATCAACAAACTTGGAAATGGTTGGACACTTGGTGTATTCTCAGAAAGTGGTCAATTCTATGCTACGCGTGAAATTCCAATTTTTGAACGTGTTTTCAAATTCTATGCCAACTTGATTGATATTGATCATCCAAACAAGATTCAAGACCCTGAAAATCCAAACTTGGAACGTTATCTTCGTTTTGAAAATGACCCTGCTATCGGTTGGTCATTGGTTGGTTCAGGTACAAAACATAAATACCTTTTGTATTTCAACAACCAATTCCCATTTGTACACCAAAACTTTGTGAACATTAACTTGGGTGACTCTTACCCAACTTATGCAAACACACCAGTGCTTCAAGTTATCACACAAGGTCAAGGACAAACTAAAACATCGGAAGTTCAATTCCCTACGGGTAAAAAGACTTCATCTGTTGATATCTATTCTCGTACCTACAAATCTCCAAGTCAAGCAGACGCGCGTGAGGTGGCTAACTATGGTAAGGACGATCCTTACACAGCTACAGAAAGCAATTATCAATACCCATCTATGATTGCAAGTTCAGCGGTTGCTGGTTTGATCGGTTTGATTATTTCTTATGCTATCGCTATTCCTCTTGGATCTGCTATGGCTCGCCACAAAAATACTTGGATTGACAGCTTCTCTACAGGTGCCCTAACCTTCTTGCTTGCTCTTCCAACGATTGCCTTGGTTTACATCGTTCGTTTGATTGGATCATCTATTGGTCTGCCAGACTCATTCCCTATCTTAGGTGCTGGAGATTGGCGTTCTTATGTCTTACCAGCAGTTATTCTAGGCTTGCTAGGAGCACCAAGTACGGCTATCTGGATCCGTCGTTACATGATCGACTTGCAATCTCAGGACTTAGTTCGTTTTGCTCGTGCCAAAGGTTTGTCTGAAAAAGAAATTTCAAATAAACATATCTTTAAAAATGCCATGGTTCCTTTGGTTTCAGGTATTCCTGGTGCCGTAATTGGAGTTATTGGTGGTGCAACATTGACTGAAACAGTCTTCGCTTTCCCAGGTATGGGTAAAATGTTGATTGACTCTGTTAAGGCATCAAACAACTCAATGGTGGTTGGTCTTGTCTTCATCTTTACATGTATTTCTATCTTCTCACTCTTTATAGGAGATATCTGGATGACCATGCTTGACCCACGTATTAAATTGACAGAGAAAGGAGGCAAATAATGTCAACAATCGGAAAAGAAAAATTTCAGTTCGTAAAACGTGACGATTTTGCCTCTGAAACAATTGATGCCCCTGCCTATTCATACTGGGGTTCTGTATTTAGACAGTTTCTAAAGAAAAAATCAACAGTCTTTATGCTAGGAATTTTGGTTGCCATTATCTTGATGAGCTTTATTTATCCAATGTTCTCAGATTTTGACTTCAACGATGTAAGTAAGGTGAATGACTTTAGCGCTCGTTTTATCAAGCCCAATGCCGAACATTGGTTTGGTACAGATAGTAATGGTAAATCCTTGTTTGATGGGGTTTGGTTTGGTGCGCGTAACTCTATCCTCATCTCTGTAATTGCCACTTTTATCAACCTTGTAATTGGGGTTATTGTTGGTGGAATTTGGGGAATTTCAAAATCTGTTGACCGTGTCATGATGGAAGTTTATAATGTTATCTCAAATATCCCATCGCTTTTGATTGTCATTGTCTTGACTTACTCAATCGGTGCTGGTTTTTGGAATTTGATTTTTGCTATGAGTGTTACAACTTGGATTGGAATTGCCTATATGATTCGTATCCAAATCATGCGTTACCGTGATTTGGAATACAACCTTGCTTCTCAAACATTGGGAACACCAACATTGAAAATCATCATTAAAAATATCATGCCCCAATTGGTATCCGTCATTGTGTCTACAATGACCTTAATGCTTCCAAACTTTATCTCTTATGAGGCTTTCCTTTCCTTCTTTGGACTTGGCTTGCCTATTACAGTACCAAGTTTGGGACGTTTGATTTCAGATTACTCACAAAACGTTACGACCAACGCCTATTTGTTCTGGATTCCATTGACAACCTTGATCTTGGTCTCTCTTTCTCTCTTCGTTGTTGGTCAAAACCTAGCGGATGCTAGTGATCCACGTACACATAGATAGGAGTAGACATGACAAAAGAAAATAATGTAATTTTGACTGCTCGTGATATTGTCGTGGAATTTGACGTTCGTGACAAAGTTCTGACGGCTATCCGAGGAGTTTCTCTGGACCTGATTGAGGGAGAAGTCCTTGCCTTGGTAGGCGAGTCCGGTTCTGGTAAATCTGTTTTAACAAAAACTTTTACAGGGATGTTAGAAGACAACGGACGTATTGCCCAAGGAAGTATCGACTATCGTGGACAAGACTTGACAGCTTTGACTTCTAACAAGGAATGGGAGAAGATTCGTGGTGCTAAAATTGCGACCATCTTCCAAGACCCTATGACAAGTTTGGACCCAATCAACACAATCGGTAGCCAAATCACTGAAGTTATCGTTAAACACCAAGGAAAAACAGCCAAGGAAGCCAAAGAGATGGCAATCGACTATATGAACAAGGTCGGAATTCCAGACGCTGAAAAACGTTTTGACGAGTATCCTTTCCAATATTCTGGAGGGATGCGTCAACGTATCGTTATCGCGATTGCCCTTGCCTGTCGTCCAGATATCTTAATCTGTGACGAACCGACAACGGCCCTTGATGTAACCATTCAAGCCCAAATCATTGATTTGCTTAAAACTTTACAAAATGAGTACCACTTTACCATTATCTTTATCACCCATGACCTTGGTGTGGTAGCAAGTATTGCCGATAAGGTAGCAGTTATGTATGCTGGGAAATTGTCAGAATACGGAACTGTTGAGGAAGTTTTTCTACGACCACGTCATCCATATACTTGGAGTCTCTTGTCTAGCTTGCCTCAGCTTGCTGATGATAAAGGAGGGATTGTACTCTATCCCTGGAACTTTCCACCGTCTCTTTATACTGAGTTGAAAGGTGATGCCTTTGCCCTTCGTTCAGATTATGCGATGCAAATTGACTTTGAACAAAAAGCACCTCAGTTTTCAGTTAGTGATACCCACTGGGCTAAGACTTGGTTGCTTCATGAGAATGCTCCTAAAGTTGAAAAACCTGGGGTCATCGCAGATTTGCATGACAAGATTCGTGATAAAATGGGCTTTGCTCATCTAGAAGACTAGGAGGAAGGAAATGTCTGAAAAATTAGTAGAAATTAAAGATTTAGAAATTTCCTTCGGTGAAGGAAGTAAGAAGTTTGTCGCGGTTAAAAACGCCAACTTCTTTATCAACAAGGGAGAAACTTTCTCTCTTGTAGGAGAGTCTGGTAGTGGGAAAACAACGATTGGTCGTGCTATTATTGGTCTAAATAATACCAGTAAAGGTGAAATCATCTTTGATGGTCATAAGATTAATGGAAAAAAATCTCATAAGGAATCCTCAGATTTGATCCGTCGTATCCAGATGATTTTCCAGGACCCTGCAGCCAGCTTGAATGAGCGTGCGACGGTTGACTATATCATCTCTGAAGGTCTTTACAACTATCACTTGTTCAAAGACGAAGAAGATCGAAAAGAAAAAGTTCAAAAGATGATTCATGAAGTTGGGCTTTTGAAAGAACACTTGACCCGTTACCCACACGAGTTTTCTGGTGGTCAACGTCAGCGTATCGGGATTGCTCCTGCCCTTGTGATGGAGCCTGATTTCGTTGCGGATGAGCCAATCTCTGCCTTGGACGTATCTGTGCGTGCCCAGGTTTTAAACTTGCTCAAGAAGTTCCAAAAAGAGTTGGGCTTGACCTATCTCTTTATCGCGCATGACTTGTCAGTTGTTCGCTTTATCTCAGATCGTATCGCGGTTATCTATAAGGGAGTTATCGTCGAAGTGGCGGAGACAGAGGAGTTGTTTAACAATCCTGTCCACCCATATACTCAAGCGCTTCTATCTGCTGTGCCGATTCCAGATCCAATCTTGGAACGCAAGAAAGTCTTGAAAGTTTACGATCCTGATCAACATGATTATGAGACAGACAAAGCCGTCTATGGTAGAAATTAGTCCAGGCCACTATGTTTGGGCCAATCAAGCAGAACTTTCTCGTTACAAAGAAGCTCTTAAAAAATAAACAGATTAGGAGAGGACCGAAAGGTCTTCTCATTTTTAATAAAAAAATCCTCTTTTACTGGCTTGTAAAAGGGGATTGTATTGTAATTAACGCTTAGACCAGGTACGTTTCATAAAGAGTAGCAAAATTGGGTAAATCTCTAAGCGACCCGCAATCATTGCAAATGAGAGCAGGATTTTAGAGATGGGACTGAAGATGGCAAAACTAGAGGTTGTACCTAGAATCGGTCCGATATTGTTAAAACAGCTGAAGACCGCACTGGTCACGACTAGAAAATCATTGCTATCAAGACTGACGATAAAGATGAGAGACAATAAAATCATAGCATAGATCACGAAATATTTGAGAATCTTGTGTTGAGTATCCTTATCAATTACAGTTTTATTAACATGGAGAGTCAAGACACGGTGAGGTGATAAGATGGACAGAATCTGATTTTTTGCGATTTTAGAGAGGATGAGTCCTCTGATCACCTTAAGACCACCTGCAGTTGAGCCAGCTGATCCACCGATTCCCATGAGGAAGAGAAGGATAAACTGGGAGAAGAGGGGCCAGTTGGTAATATCTCCGTAACCAAATCCCGTTGTCGTAATGATATTGGATACTTGGAAGAGAGCCATCTCAAAACTCTTAGAGACACCTTGGTAAAGGTGGAGGGTGTTGAGGGTGATCAAACCGGTAGACACCAGAACAATAATGGCATAAGCCCGCAGTTCTTCATCTCCAAAGAAGGCCTTGACCCGACGGAGCATGAGGAAGTAATAGAGGTTAAAATTGACCCCGAAAACCAGGACGCCAAAACTGACAAGATAGGTAATCAGGGAACTGCCATAGTGGGCAATTCCATCGTTGTAGACGGTGAATCCTCCTGTACCAGCTGTTCCCATAGCGATGACAAAACTATCATAGAGAGGCATACCTGCTAGATAGTAGATGACAACAAAGAGGGAGAAGAGCCCGAGGTAAAGGAGATAGAGGCTCTGGGCAGTGTTTTTGAGTTTGGATACAACCTTACCAAAGACAGGACCAGGTACCTCAGCCTTCATCACCTCTAAGTGACTATTCTTGGCATTGTCCATAATGGCGAGCGCAAAGACGAGCACCCCCATCCCTCCGATCAAGTGGGTAAAACTTCGCCGGAAGAGGAGAGAACGACTGAGAACGGAGACATCGTTCAGAATAGTTGCTCCTGTAGTTGTAAAACCAGAACTGATTTCAAAGAAAGCATCAATGACGCTGGGGATTTGTCCTGAAAAGACAAAGGGTAAGCCACCAAAGAAAGACCAGAGAATCCAACAGAGAGCAACGATTAAGACCCCCTCCTTGGCATAGATTCGTTGATTTTTTGGTTTTCGTAGGACTCCCACCCCACCGAGAAGGACTAAAATTCCAATCGTAGAAAAGAGAGCGATAAATACTTGACTGGATTCTTGATAATAGGTCGCTACACTCACAGGCACTAGAAGTAGAATAGCCTCGATTAAGAGAAGTTTTGAGAGGAGGTAACGAATCATACTTTTATTCATTTTTTACCTCTCAATCAAATCATAAATTTTGGTGATGTTTGGTAATAAGGTTGTCACGAGTAACTTGTCTCCCACCTCAAGCATATCCTCTCCAGTAGGGAAGATTGTTTTTCCTTTTCGGATAATGGCTGCGATGAGCACACCTTTTTTTAATTTTAGGTGCGAAAGGGGTTTGGCAGTCATTTTATTAGCTTCCTTGATATGGAATTGCAGGGTTTCAATCTGGCCATTTGCTAGATGGTGCATGGCTTGAAGATCTGAGTATTGGGCATTTACTCGACCACGGATAAAGTGCATAATGGCATCTACCGCAATGCTTTTTGGTGTAATGATACTTGAAAAATCAGGCGCATGGATGATTTCTAGGAGGCTAGTTCGGTTGACCTTGGTGATATTCTTATGAACGCCAACACGGTCAAGGAACATAGAGGTGATGATATTTTCCTCATCAACTCCAGTCAAGGTTGCGACTGCGTCGTAGTGAGGAGCACTTTCTTCTAGTAAGATATCTTTGGCAGTCCCATCTCCTTGTACGATATAGAGATTAGGAAATTTTTCACTAAAGAAACGAGCTCTTTCAGGGTTAATCTCGATGACCTTGGTATCGATACGACTGTCTTTCAAAATGCCAAGTAGATAATAAGCGATTTTTCCAGCTCCAACGATAAGCAAGCTTTTCACTGCACGTGATTTGAAATAGTTGTGGAAAAGCATCATATCCACACGATTTCCTGTAACAAAAATCCGATCCTTGTCCTGGATAGTGACATCACCACTTGGAATCATGAGTTGATGGTCTCTTTCCATAGCACAGACAATGATGTTGCCAAATTTTTTACGGAAGTCTGAGATTGGCATTTGACAGAGCCCGCTAGAACCTTTGATAACAAACTCCATTAGGCTGACACGGCCTCCAGCAAAACGCTCAACTGAGAGGGCATTAGGGAAATCGATGATATTTGAGATGGCACGGGCTGCTAGGAGTTCTGGATTAACTATAAGTGAAAATCCAAGAATATTTTTCTCTTTAAAATAGGCATTAGAGTACTCAGGATTTCGCACTCGGACGATGGTTTCTTTAGCGCCCATTTTTTTAGCCAGTACCGCTGAAATCATATTCACTTCATCGTATTCAGTTAGAGCGATAAAGATATCACACTCTTGGACACCGGCTTGCTCTAAGATAGTAAAGTCGGCACCATTTCCAAGAAGGCCCATGATATCAAAGCGACTGACAATATGGTTCAGTACAGCTTCATTTTGCTCGATGAGGACAACGTCATGTTTTTCTGCAACTAGTGAACGACAGAGGGCAAAACCGACTTTCCCTCCACCAACAAGGACAATTTTCATATAAAAAACCTACTTTTTCATGATGTAACTATCATACCCTTTTTTAGCAAAAAATGCACTTGCCAAGGCGATTTTTAGGGGGAGAAAGGGCTTTTTCAAGTTTTTGAAGATAAATATGCTTAACCTCTATAACAACGTCTCTGATTTGAAGTGATTTTACTCTTTTACTATCCCTTTTCGGAAATGGAATGACCGAACATGAAAATATCATCAAAAAAAGTAAAAAAATCAAGTCGTTTCTATTGACATTAATTCTGAAAGTGTTATACTAAGGAAGTAGTTTCGCTGATTTACTTCAAACCTGTTGTGAGGTAAGTTAACGACGCCTTAACCACGCTGTTTGCTGAGCTTGACTCCGGGCAGTGTGGCTATTTTTTTGCAATGAAAAAAGGAAGCCAGTCATGACAAATCACATTGTATTATTTGAACCTCAGATTCCACAAAATACTGGGAACATCGCGCGTACCTGTGCTGCGACCAATTCTCCCCTCCACATCATCAAACCAATGGGCTTTCCCATTGATGATCGCAAGATGAAGCGAGCTGGTTTGGATTACTGGGATAAGTTAGAGATTTATTTTTACGAGAATTTGGCAGATTTTATGTCTCAGATGAAAGGACAAGTTTACCTGATTTCGAAATTTGCTGAAAAGGTCTATTCTGAGGCAGATTTGGCAAGTGGTGAAGATCAGTATTTTCTCTTCGGACGTGAAGATAAGGGTTTGCCAGAGGATTTTATGCGTGAGCATCCAGAGAAAGCTCTCCGTATCCCTATGAATGATGAGCATGTTCGCAGTCTCAATGTTTCCAATACGGTCTGCATGATTGTCTATGAGGCTCTTCGTCAGCAAGATTTTGCCGGTTTGGAGCTTGTTCACACTTACGAAGTGGACAAATTGAAATAAACAAAATGCTTGCACTTGCAAGCGTTTTTTGTTATGATTAGAGGGTCTTCAGGGCTGGGTGTGATTCCCGACCGGCGGTGACTTTAACTAGCTATTTTGGCTTACTCTTCGTTGTCTTGTCTCGATATACTCAAGTATTATCTTCGACTGCGACGCCTAGATTAATCCAAAATATCTTAGTTAAAGAAGTCCGCGAGCGCAAGCTGATGTGGTGCGATTCCACAACCGACAGTATAGTCTGGATGGGAGAAGACGAAAGAATAGCCTTGCCTGTTCTGATGAGTTTATAGATAAATTGCAACCGCTTGCTCAACAGAGTGAGAGGGAACTTTTGGGATATAAAAAGTGAGAATAGATAGAGGGATCCTTTCCAACTTCTTCTGATTTTATAGAAAATTGGAGGAACCTGTTATGACAAACACACGTCGAATTTCGACCATTGCGATTTTATCAGCCATTTCATTTGTGCTGATGTACTTTGACTTTCCGCTCTTGCCAGCGGCGACCTTCCTCAAGATCGAATTTAGTATCTTGCCAGTCCTTGTGGGCTTGGTGGTGATGGATTTGCCTGCTGCTCTAGGATCCTTTTGCTGCGATCACTCTTGAAGTTGCTTCTCAATAGCCAGGGAGTGAATACCTACATTGGGTTGCCAATGAATATCGTAGCTCTGGGAGTTTTTGTAATCGCCTTTGGTTTGATTTGGAAAAAGGAACGGACAACCCTTCGTTTCCTTCTAGCATCTCTAGCGGGAACTATTGGATTGACTGTGGCTATGTTGGTTCTCAACTATGTCTATGCTGTTCCTTTGTACGCGAAGTTTGCCAACTTTGATATTGGAAAAATTATGGGACTTTCCAACTACCTCATGACCATGGTATTGCCTTTTAACTTGATTGAAGGTGTAATCTTTGCCATTTCATTCTGGTTGCTATACGTCCTCTTGAAACCAACCTTAAAACATTATGAGAGATAAACAAACATTTTTAATGAAGGGCTCTTTTGCCCTTTTACTTTTCGTCTTTCTTGGCTATATAGTTAAGTTTTACCCTGAAACGCTGGTCGGTTTTGACCAACCGATTCAGACTGCCCTTCGTGGGGACTTGCCAGATTATTTGACAGTTCTGTTCCGTTCCCTTACGCATTTGATTGATATCCCAGTGATTATCACCTGGGTTGTTATTACAGCCTTTATCTTTTATCGTAAGCAGTGGAAGATAGAAAGCTACTTCATGGCAGGCAATCTAGCCTTAGCTGGTCTTTTAATCGTGACCTTCAAAAACATCTACCAGCGCCCACGGCCAGCTATCTTACACTTGGTAGAGGAGAAGGGTTTTTCTTTTCCAAGTGGCCATTCTCTGGCAGTGACGCTGATGGTAGGGACTCTGATTGTCATTCTCAGTCAACGGATGAAAAATCCAGTCTGGAGAAAAATTGTGCAAATTGTCCTTTGCTCTCTACCTAGTCAGTGTGCTGGTATCAAGGGTCTATCTGGGAGTTCACTATCCATCAGACGTCCTTGCCAGTCTCTGTGTGGGTTTGGGAATCTTGTTTATCGAATTTCCTTTCTATGACAAGCTTCGATTCCAATGGCGATTTAAAGGCAAGCAGAAGTGAGATAGGTCTTGCAAGAATGGTAAAAATCTGATAAACTAAGTAGTAATTGAATAGAAATCTGCAAGACTAGTAACTCAAGGGAAGTATATCAGGGAGGGGAGCCGTGACTGCAAGCTCTCTATATGAAAGCTGGGTGAATTCACTTGCGCATGGATTTAGAAATGAAGGTCTGACTTGTCAGATGAAAACGGATGGTACCGCGTGTCAACGCTCCGAGTGGAGTTTTTGACATGTGGTTTTCTTTTTATCTACGAGCGACTGATGGAGGAATTATGTCAACTATTGAAGAACAATTAAAAGCGCTTCGCGAAGAAACGCTGGCTAGCTTGAAGCAGATTACTGCTGAAAATGAAAAAGAGATGCAAGAATTGCGTGTCTCTGTCCTTGGGAAAAAAGGTTCACTGACTGAAATCCTTAAAGGGATGAAGGATGTATCGGCTGAAATGCGCCCTGTCATCGGGAAACACGTCAATGAAGCTCGTGATGTCTTGACAGCAGCCTTTGAGGAAACAGCGAAACTCTTGGAAGAAAAGAAAGTCGCAGCTCAACTGGCTAGCGAGAGTATCGATGTGACACTTCCAGGTCGTCCGGTAGCTACTGGTCACCGTCACGTTCTCACACAAACCAGTGAGGAAATTGAAGATATTTTCATCGGTATGGGTTACCAAGTCGTGGATGGTTTTGAAGTGGAGCAAGACTACTATAACTTCGAGCGTATGAACCTTCCAAAAGATCACCCAGCTCGTGATATGCAGGATACTTTCTACATCACAGAAGAAATCTTGCTTCGTACTCACACGTCTCCAGTTCAGGCGCGTGCTATGGATGCTCATGATTTTTCAAAAGGTCCTTTGAAAATGATCTCACCAGGGCGTGTCTTCCGTCGTGATACGGACGATGCGACCCACAGCCACCAATTCCATCAAATCGAAGGTTTGGTTGTCGGGAAGAACATCTCTATGGCTGACCTTCAAGGTACGCTTCAACTGATCATTCAAAAAAATGTTTGGTGAAGAGCGTCAAATTCGTTTGCGTCCATCTTATTTCCCATTCACAGAGCCATCTGTTGAGGTGGATGTTTCCTGCTTCAAGTGTGGTGGAGAAGGCTGTAACGTATGTAAGAAAACAGGTTGGATCGAGATTATGGGTGCCGGTATGGTTCACCCACGTGTCCTTGAAATGAGCGGAATCGATGCGACTGTTTACTCTGGCTTTGCCTTTGGTCTTGGTCAAGAGCGTGTAGCTATGCTCCGTTACGGAATCAACGATATCCGTGGATTCTACCAAGGAGATATCCGCTTCTCAGAACAGTTTAAATAAGATTGAAACGCGAGGATATTTTATGATTTCGGAACAAAACTATAACAAACTTTTAGAGAAGTTTGGTGATATATCTTCATTTGCGATTTATAAAGAATCTAAAAATAATGATAAAGCAACATCTGAAAATATATCCTATGAAGAAGCTATTGAAAATCATCAAAAAGACTACATAAATCCTTCTAATATAATACTTATGGTAAACCCCTCTGCTAAAAGAGAACAATCCCCTGATAGTAATTTTTCTTCATTTCATCATTCAAATATTAATGATCGTCATTTAAGATTCTTAACTATGAAAACAAGTACATTTTGGAGGAATCTATACGGATCATATGTAACTGATCTATTTTCTGATGTTGTCGAATCTGTAATGGATAATTTAATTTCGGCAGTAAAGGATGATAATAAAAAGGACTACAGAAAACAATCGTATAAAAATTAATCGAACAATTAGAAATATTGTCCCAGGATTCAAAAGAAGAAAAAGTTAAATATATATGTTTGTGGTGCTTTGTCGAAGAGTAAGCGTAAAGATTTTATTTTTTTTATAGAAGAATTAATAGAAGAAATTTCAGAAAACTCAGATTTAAATATTGAACTTAGTTTTTATGCTGTTTATCATCCTGGTTATCAAAAATTTAAAAAATTAATTCAAAGGTGGTTGTGAAAAAATAGTTAAGCATTCTATGAAGGTTGAATGAAATAGTTCTTAATTGGGAAGTTAAGTTTTACTATTTAAATGTAACTTTATAGAAAGAGTTTGTTCACAGAGTTGTGGCTAAAAACTTTTATTCTATAGAGATGGTAAGAGATAAGAGCTCTTCCTAAGACAGCCTCGGGCTGGAAAACACAAAATGAAAGGATCTAAACGAGGGCCAAAAGAAATCTAGGAAAGTCATCTAGATTTCAGCATAGCCCTTGGTATCTTACATATGTTAGTTAGTTATAAATGGTTAAAAGAGTTGGTGGACATTGATGTGCCATCACAAGAGTTGGCTGAAAAAATGTCAACTACAGGGATCGAGGTCGAAGGTGTCGAATCACCTGCTGCTGGTCTCTCAAAAATTGTCGTCGGTGAGGTCTTGTCCTGCGAAGATGTGCCAGAAACTCACCTTCATGTTTGTCAGGTTAACGTTGGCGAAGAAGAAGCGCGTCAGATCGTTTGTGGTGCCCCGAATGTGCGTGCTGGTATCAAGGTTATGGTGGCACTTCCAGGAGCTCGTATCGCTGACAACTACAAAATCAAAAAAGGGAAAATCCGTGGTTTAGAATCACTTGGAATGATCTGTTCCCTTGGTGAATTGGGAATTTCTGACTCAGTTGTACCAAAGGAATTTGCAGATGGTATCCAAATCTTGCCAGAAGATGCTGTTCCAGGCGAGGAAGTCTTCTCATATCTGGACTTGGATGATGAAATCATTGAACTTTCCATCACTCCAAACCGTGCAGACGCTCTTTCGATGCGTGGGGTTGCGCACGAAGTCGCAGCTATCTATGACAAGGCAGTCAACTTCAAAGAATTTACTTTAACAGAAACTACCGAAGCTGCAGTAGATGCTCTTTCTGTCAGCATTGAGACAGACAAGGCGCCTTACTATGCTGCCCGTATCTTGGACAATGTGACTATCGCACCAAGTCCACAATGGTTGCAAAACCTTCTTATGAACGAAGGTATCCGTCCAATCAACAACGTAGTGGACGTAACCAACTATATCTTGCTTTACTTTGGTCAACCTATGCATGCCTTTGACTTGGATACCTTTGAAGGGACTGACATCCGTGTGCGTGAAGCGCGTGCTGGTGAAAAATTGGTGACCTTGGACGGTGAAGAACGTGATTTGGAAACAAATGACCTAGTTATCACTGTTGCTGACAAACCAGTAGCCCTTGCAGGTGTCATGGGTGGTCAAGCAACAGAAATCTCTGAAAAATCTAGTCGTGTAGTTCTTGAAGCAGCTGTTTTCAATGGCAAATCTATCCGTAAGACCAGCGGTCGCCTCAACCTTCGTTCAGAGTCTTCTTCTCGTTTTGAAAAAGGCATTAATGTGGCAACGGTTAATGAGCCCTTGATGCGGCAGCTAGTATGATTGCCGAACTTGCTGGTGCGACGGTACGTAAAGGCATCGTTTCAGCAGGGGAACTTGATACTTCTGATGTGGAAGTTTCTTCAACTCTTGCAGATGTCAACCGCGTCCTTGGAACTGAGCTTTCCTACGTGGATGTAGAAGATGTCTTCCGTCGTCTTGGCTTTGGCCTTTCTGGAAATGCAGAAGCCTTTACAGTTAGCGTACCACGTCGTCGCTGGGATATCACTATCGAAGCGGACCTCTTTGAAGAAATCGCTCGTATCTATGGGTATGACCGCTTGCCAACTAGCCTTCCAAAGGATGATGGTACAGCTGGTGAATTGACTGCGACACAAAAATTGCGCCGTCAAGTTCGTACTATCGCTGAAGGGGCAGGCTTGACAGAGATCATCACCTACGCTCTAACAACTCCTGAAAAAGCAGTTGAGTTTACGGCTCAACCAAGCAACCTTACAGAACTTATGTGGCCAATGACAGTGGACCGTTCTGTCCTCCGTCAAAATATGGTCTCAGGTATCCTTGATACAGTTGCTTACAACGTAGCTCGTAAGAACAAAAACTTGGCACTTTACGAGATTGGAAAAGTCTTTGAACAAACAGGAAATCCCAAAGAAGACCTACCAAACGAGATCAATAGCTTTGCCTTTGCCTTGACAGGCTTGGTTGCAGAAAAAGACTTCCAAACAGCAGCGGTTCCAGTTGATTTCTTCTATGCTAAGGGAATCCTGGAAGCCCTCTTTGCTCGTTTGGGACTCCAAGTAACTTATACGGCAACAGCTGAAATTGCTAGTCTCCATCCAGGTCGTACAGCTGTGATTTCACTCGGTGACCAAGTTCTTGGTTTTCTTGGACAAGTACATCCAGTCACTGCCAAGGCTTACGATATCCCAGAAACTTATGTAGCGGAGCTCAACCTTTCAGCCATCGAAGCTGCTCTACAACCAGCGGCTCCATTCGTGGAAATCACGAAATTCCCAGCAGTCAGCCGTGATATTGCCCTTCTTCTCAAAGCAGAAACTAGCCATCAAGAAGTTGTAGACGCTATCCAAGCTGCAGGCGTGAAACGTTTGACAGATATCAAACTCTTTGACGTCTTCTCAGGCGAAAAACTAGGACTTGGCATGAAGTCAATGGCTTATAGCCTAACCTTCCAAAATCCAGAAGAGAGCTTGACAGACGAAGAAGTCGCACGCTACATGGAAAAAATCCAAACTTCTCTCGAAGAAAGAGTCCATGCAGAAGTGCGTTAACTCATCAATCCATCCTTCGGGGTGGATTTTTAGTTTCAAGAAGACAGTTCAGGATCAAAAATGAACAATTGGGGAGTAAAAGCCCTCAGCTATACTTTATTGGGTTATAATTGGTCTATCACTTGGGTACTCAAAAATCTTAGAGAGTTTAGTTTTTAAGGAAGGATGAACAAGATAAAAATGTACATAAATCCTTGTAAAGGCTATCAAAAAGGAGTATAATAAGTGCAACATATTTCGGAGGTGGAAAATGCTAGAAGTAAGAAATCTAGAGAAAAGTTTCGGTTCCAAGCAAGTTTTGTTTGGTGTAGATTTTCAGGCAAGTCCAGGACGGATTCTGGGGCTGGTCGGGAAAAATGGTTCTGGGAAAACAACGATTTTCCACAGCATTTTGAAATTTTTGGACTATCAAGGAGAGATCAGTCTGGATGGACAGGAGATTCGCCAGGAAACCTATGCTCGAATTGGCTATCTGCCTGAAGAACGCAGTCTTATGCCCAAGTTGACAGTTCTTGAGCAAGTTCGCTACCTGGCTACTCTAAAAGGCATGGATGCTAAGGAGGTCAAGGAAAAACTCCCTCAATGGATGGAAAAACTGGAAGTGAAGGGGAAATTGACTGACAAAATTAAGAGTCTCTCAAAAGGAAATCAGCAGAAAATCCAGTTGATTATCACCCTAATCCATGAACCGGACTTGATTATCCTGGATGAGCCCTTTAGTGGTCTGGATCCAGTCAATACCGAGTTGCTCAAGCAGGTCATCTTAAAAAAAAAAGAGCGTGGTGCGACCATTATCTTTTCAGACCATGTCATGACCAATGTCGAGGAGCTTTGCGATGATATTCTCATGATTCGAGATGGGCGTGTGGTCTTGCATGGACCAGTCCAAGAAGTTCGCAATCAATACGGTAAAACGCGTCTCTTTGTTTCAAGTGAACGAAGCAAGGAAGAACTGGAAAGTCTTCCTCATGTCAAACAGGTGAGCTTGACCAAGCAAGGCAGTTGGAAATTGATCTTAGATGATGAGAGCGCTGGAAGGGAACTCTTCCCAATCCTCACTCAAGGTCAATACATCGCGACCTTTGACCAACAAGCTCCAACAATCGATGAAATCTTTAAACTAGAATCAGGGGTGGAAGTATGAGAAATATGTGGGTAGTTATTAAAGAAACTTATCTGCGACATGTCAAGTCCTGGAGTTTCTTCTTTATGGTGATTTCGCCGTTCCTCTTTTTAGGTTTGTCTGTAGGAATCGGATATCTCCAAAATTCTTCGATGGCTAAAAATAGCAAGGTAGCAGTGGTGACAACTGTACCATCTGTAACAGAAGGGCTCAAGGGTACCAATGGGATTAACTTTGACTATCAGGATGAAGCCAGTGCCCAAGCCGCCATCAAGGATGAAAAAATCAAGGGTTATCTAACTATTGATCAAGAGGACAGTGTCCTCAAAGCTGTTTACCATGGTGAAACTTCGCTTGAAACAGGTATCAAGCTAGCAGTAACCAATAAACTCAATGAACTTCAATACCAACTCAATCGCTCGGCAGCTAATTTGTCTCAAGAACAGGAAAAACTCCTGGCTCAGACTGTTGACTTTACTGAGAAGATTGACGAATCCAAAGAAAATAAAAAGATGGTCCAAACCATTGCAGCTGCAGGTCTCGGCTTCTTCCTCTATATGATCTTGATTACCTATGCTAGTGTCACTGCTCAGGAAGTGGCTAGTGAAAAGGGAACCAAAATCATGGAAGTGGTCTTCTCTAGTATTCGAGCTAGCCATTATTTCTACGCTCGCATGATTGCCTTGCTTCTTGTGATTTTGACCCATGTTGGGATTTACGTAGTGGGTGGAGTTGCTGCGCTACTTCTCTTCAAAGACCTCCCTATCTTGGCCCAGTCTGGTATTTTAAACCACTTGGGAGAGGCCTTCTCGCTCAATACTTTATTGTTTGTCTTAGTCAGCCTCTTTATGTATGTTGTTTTGGCAGCCTTTCTAGGTTCCATGGTTTCTAGGCCTGAGGATTCAGGAAAGGCCTTGTCGCCATTGATGATTTTGATTATAGCCGGATTTGTCGGTGTAACCTCTCTAGGTGCTGCAGGGGACAATTTGGTTTTGAAAATTGGGTCTTACATTCCCTTTATTTCGACCTTCTTTATGCCATTTAGAGCCATTAATGGGTATGCAAGTGATTTAGAGTCCTGGATTTCATTAGCGATTACAGTCGTTTTTGCAGTGACTGCAACGGTCTTTATCGGCCGCATGTATGCCAGCCTAGTCCTTCAGACAGATGATCTAGGCCTATGGAAAAGCTTTAAACGTGCCTTAGCTTACAAATAGGAGAGCCTCGCGAAAGCGAGGTTTTTCTAGACTTTAAACGGGAAAATAGATAAAATTATTTTTTATATCTATTGACTTTTAGTAGTAAAATTTGGTATGATAGTAGACGGTATTGTTTACCCCATTTGTAAGGCCCCGGAACCTTTCAAATACCCCGCGGACCGGAACATCCGCCCTGTAAACAAAAACGATATTCATATAGGAGAAATCATGAACAAAACTACATTCATGGCTAAACCAGGCCAAGTAGAACGCAAATGGTACGTTGTTGACGCAACTGATGTACCTCTTGGACGCCTTTCAGCAGTTGTTGCTAGCGTACTTCGCGGAAAAAACAAACCAACATTCACACCACACACTGATACAGGTGACTTCGTAATCGTTATCAATGCTGAAAAAGTTAAATTGACTGGTAAAAAAGCAACTGATAAGATCTACTACACTCACTCAAACCACCCAGGTGGATTGAAACAAATCTCTGCTGGTGAACTTCGTTCTAAAAACGCAGTTCGTTTGATCGAGAAATCAGTTAAAGGTATGCTTCCACACAATACTCTTGGACGCGCTCAAGGTATGAAATTGAAAGTATTCGTTGGAGCTGAGCACACTCACGCTGCACAACAACCAGAAGTTCTTGATATTTCAGGACTTATCTAAGGAAAGGAACAATAAAGTATGTCACAAGCACAATATGCAGGTACTGGACGTCGTAAAAACGCTGTTGCACGCGTTCGCCTTGTTCCAGGAACTGGTAAAATCACTGTTAACAAAAAAGATGTTGAAGAGTACATCCCACACGCTGACCTTCGTCTTGTTATCAACCAACCATTCGCAGTTACTTCAACTGTAGGTTCATACGACGTTTTCGTTAACGTTGTAGGTGGTGGATACGCTGGTCAAGCAGGAGCTATCCGTCACGGTATCGCTCGTGCCCTTCTTCAAGTAGACCCAGACTTCCGCGATTCATTGAAACGTGCAGACTTCTTACACGTGACTCACGTAAAGTTGAACGTAAGAAACCAGGTCTTAAGAAAGCTCGTAAAGCATCACAATTCTCAAAACGTTAATCAATACGATACTATCAACGTTTCAAAGCACTCAAGAGTTTACCTCATGGGTGCTTTTTTCGTGTTTTTTGAAAAAGTTTACCTCAAAGTTCACCTTATTTTTACCTTATTGTTTTAGAGACTTTAAAGCAAATTCACCAACTGCCATAGGGACTACATTAGAAGTATTGACATAAGTCTTCGTTATTTAGATGTCACTATGAGTAAATGCTTCTGAGATAGCATTTAATGATGTTCCAGCCCGTCTTGCCAAAGTTGCTCCAGTGTGTTTTAATTTGTGAGGAGATGCTGGAGGAAGTTCCGGATGTCTTCTTCGAATAGTATTCATTCGATGATTAAGGTAATCAATATGAAGTGGAACGTTAATACTGTTTTTTCTATTATTGTATGTGAAAACGAATTGCTTTTCATTCTGTCTGATTCCAAACAGCTTTAGTTGCTTTTTTGTTCTATTTTCCAATCGGTCAGGATATTTATTAGCTCTTTAGGAGCTTTAAATAGAGTTTTTTTATTTCCTTTGATTGATTTCAGATTCCCGAATTTGTCTAATGTTTGTTCAATGAGAATTTCATTTTTTTTAATAATTGATATGTTTCCATTGGAGAGCATAGGTTTCTGATTTTCTATATGATAAAAAGAATGTCGTATAGAACAAAGCATAATTAATTCCATTCGATCATTTTTTAGCTCTTCATCAAATGCTTGTAGCCATTGTTTAAGTTACTCCTCATTTAATGCTAATTCTTCAAACTTTTTACTTTCTTTGAGAGCTAGTTTTTTATTAGCTTTAATTCTACTGATTGAAGAAATTGAGAAAGCAATACAAGACAAGGGTGTAACTTTTTCAAGCTTTGTCATTCAAGCATGCGAGTATGAGCTGAGAGATATGGATAAGTAGAATATAAAAAAGAAAAATATTATAATAGGTTTATGACAAAGAACCATCACCTTATGTAAGCAATATTAAGGTGCTTGGTTTTAGTAACATGTAGTAAGGAAATGGTGTATCATGAGCATAATTGATGGAAATATGACTGCAGAGTTATCTAATAAAATAAAATCAATAGAAGTTGATTTTATTGAGACATTTTCAAATGGATTTCAATCAGACAATCAGTATCTATATCAAGAAGATTTTGGAGAACGTCTTTCTTTGCTATTATCAAGTATTCATTACCATGTAAATCTACTTTTGCGTGAAATGAACTCTAGAATGAAGCAGAAAAATTTTTACTATTTGGCGGATTCAAGTAGGAAATTGCTGGCTTGTATCAACATTGTGGATAGGTTATCAAAGATTTCGGAATTAAAGAATATTGGTTTTACAGTTGATAAAGAATATGGTGAAATATTTCAAAAATGTAATCAATTCCTTATGGAGTATAATGGAAGTTCTATTCCTACAGATATGGAGCAAAAATGAAATTAAATACGAACTACCTATATTTTTTTATTGGAGATACTATTAATAAAAAAGTGGGGAGTTGAATCTGGTTTTTAAATTGTTTCCCTATTGGTGAAGGGTCGTATGCTCAGGTTTTTAAATACTTTGATGATTTCTATGATAAATATTTTGTTGTGAAAAAGAGCTAGGACTAATTTAGATGCTAAAGAGTTGGAGAGATTTTATAAAGAGTATGAAGTTATGAAATCCATAAATTCTCCTTATGTATTAGAAGTTTATCGTTTAGATAAAAATAAAAATGAATACTTCATGGAGTTTGCAGATTTTTCATTATATGATTTTATTTTGAAGAATAATCAGAAGCTCAATTTTACGATACGTAGAAAGCTCTGTTTACAAATAATTAGGGCTTTTGAAGTGTTTGACAGAATTGGGGTTTTGCATAGAGATATTAGTCCCAAAAATGTTTTACTCAAAAAATATCAAGATGAGGTTGTCGTAAAAATTGCTGACTTTGGATTAGTTAAAACAGTTGATAGCCAGCTGACATCATTAGAAACAGAAGTTCGTGGATATTTTAATGATGTATCTAGTTTAAGTACAGAAGGGTTTAAAAATTACAACAAGCAATACGAATATTACGCACTCTCGAAATTAATTTACTTTGTTTTAACTGGAAGATATAAAAATATGAATAAATTTGATTTTCCAAAACTAAAAGAGTTTATGGAAAAAGGCTTGAATTCTAATCATAATTTGAGGTACAAAGCAATAGCGGAGCTGAGGGATGCATTTTTAGAAATACAAGAAGAATGGAAATTTTAGAATTCTGAGGTAAGTGGAATGGATTATACAGAACTGAACTATTCCTTTTGTATATTATCTGCATACAGAACTGAACTATTCCCCTATTTAAAAAATATTGATTCATATTTTATGAAATGAATAAGTAGTTTTAGTTCTGAAAAGCCTTGATATTGCGCTGTTTTTACTTTAACTGAAACTCATGCTTTCCAAACCAGGTCTTAAGAAAGCTCGTAAAGCATCACAATTATCAAAACGTTAATCAACACGCTTATATCAACGTTTACAGACATTTAAGAAATTTCTCTTGGATGTCTTTTTTTGTCTAGCTAAATTTTACAAATTGGGCAATTTAGGTTTACTCAATAATATAAAAAGATAAAAAAATTTAAAGTTCAATTTTAATTTTAAAAAAGTAATTATTATTGAATATCTGTTCAAACATTTTTTTCTTTTCTAAGGTTAATATAAGTATATATACTTTAAAAAAGGAAGTCAAACATCTTGCTCATAGATTTTTGCATTTTTAAAAAATACATTTTGTCATATAATAATGTGGAAAATTGACGGATTCCTTAAATAATCATATAATATGAATATATAAACCCTTACATACTATTCTACTTATACTTGATAAAATGCAAGTTCTTGAGGATCTATAAATATATAGACACTCTTCTATTTATAAAGTGAAATAAAGAATCACGGAGAAAGTTTATGGATATTAAAGAGACATTCAACCAGCTAGACAATACAAAATTTAATGATTTCAATAATCGCCTTGAAGGTTTTGAGAAACTTTTTAAAGACAAATATTATTTTACCCATCCCGAAGATTTTTAGCTCAATCTTTAGCATTTTGGTAAAGTATGGAAAAAAAGTACAAGTAAATATATTTTTATCGAAAGGAGAGATATATGAGTGAAATAGTTATTAATGCTCAGAATTTATCTAAAAATTTTTATAATTTTGATTCAAGACTCCCATTTATCAAGAGATTTTTGAAACGTAATCAAATAACGATTCGAGCTGTTCAAGATATTAGTTTTACGATTAAGAGAGGGAGTATAGTTGGCTTTATTGGGAGTAATGGAGCTGGTAAATCCACAACGATTAAAATGTTGACTGGGACTCTTTATCCTAGTTCCGGAAAATTAGAAGTGAATGGAGAAATTCCATTTAAAAGAAGTATAAATTTTAGAAAAAAAATTTCAATAGTAGTAGGAAATAAATTACAGTTATTTCAAGATGTTTCGGCTATGGATTATTTTCAATTGATTGGTACTTTATATGAGGTAGAACCGGCGATTTTACAAGAACGAATTCAGGAATTAAGCAATTTGTTGAATGTAAAAGATCAGCTTTACCAGCAGGTCCGGACCCTCTCTCTTGGACAAAAAATGAAAATGGAGTTTATCGCGGCATCTTTAACAAGTCCGGAAATATTATTTTTAGACGAGCCTACTATAGGGTTAGATATACAGTCTAAAAAAGATATCAGAACATTTTTAAAGAAAATGAATGAAGAATGTCATACTACTATTATTTTAACGAGTCATGATATGGATGATATTTCGTCTGTTTGTGACGAATTAATCGTCATTGACAAAGGAAAAATTATTTTGCAGGAGTCAATGGATGTTATTTTATCTAAATTTTCTGATTTTAAATATTTAAAGATAAAAATGACATTAGATTTGGTACCAGAGTTATGCTCTGTTAAAGGAGTAGTAGTCATTTCTCAAACAAAATCGGAATGTATACTAAAAATACCTAGAGATTTTGTCTTTGAGACATTAGAATCAATCAATAAGCTTGTAGATATAGAAGATTTTGAAATATCAAATCTTTCTTTAGAAGAAATTATTTTACAAAACTATTTTACAAAAAAGGAGCACAATTGAAAAAAGAAATGTCTATTATTCTGATATCATTTCGATCTATTTTGAACTATAAATCAAGTGTACTATTGTTAATGTTACAGGCAAGTATACAAATTATGATATCAGTATTTTTTTATGGACGTATATATATCAGAGTAACCAGATAAATATAGCAGGATATGATTTTACCTCAATGGTTCAATACTATTTGGGGACTATAATTTTTTCATATTTTGTTTTTTATCCAGTTGATTGGGAAATCAATGACGATGTTCATTCAGGAAATTTTTTTAGCATATTAATAAAACCTGTTACTTTTTATAAGTATTATTTTTTTGTAAAAATGCTTGGAGATAGGCTTGCTCATTTATTATTTATCATCATTCCTGTCATTTTATTCTCCAGTGTTTATTACAAGAATGAGTTATTAACCATTGAAATTCTTATTTTAGGAAGTATTGCAATTATTCTATCTATGGTTCTATGGTTTTTAATATCATGTTGTGTAGGTATGCTTTCTTTTTGGTTAGAAAAATATTTTTTTGTCCTTACTGTTAAAGAAATAGTAATTCAGTTTTTATCAGGAATATTATTGCCTTTAAGTTTTTTTTCAAATAATTTTCGTCTGTTTTTAGATGTATTACCTTTTAAATACTTAGTATATGAACCGCTTCAGATGTTTAGTAATGATACATATAAATTAATAGACTATTTGAGAATTATTTGTATTCAATTGATTTGGTGCATCATTTTTTTATATTATATCAAGATTCATATTGAGAAAAAGGAGTGAGCACTTCTCAAATGTGGGAGGATAAAATGTTTAGAATAAAAAGTAATTTTTAGGCTACTTCATTTTTGGTTTTTAAATCTGATATGAATTTTCATTTTGACTTCTTTTTGTGGTCTATTTTCGTCGATACTGTGGATTGGTTTTACCTATTGTATTTTTTTAGATTGATTTTCTTAAACATAGACTCTTTTAATGGTTGGGACTATTATCAAATTTTATTTTTGGTAGGTTCCTACACTATTGTAGATGGAGTTATGATGGGATTGTTAATTAGAAGTATGGGAATTTTAGAATCAGATATTTTGAGTGGTAACTTGGATCAAATTTTATTGAGGCCGTTTGATACTCAGTTGTTCTATATTTTTAGATCATTTAATTTAGTTCAATTCGTGAATACTTTTTTTGGTCTTGCGATCATTTTTATAAGTTATGGAAATTTAAATGTACATTTAAATTCATTAAAAATATTATTTTATATCCTTTCTTTAATGTGTGGTTGTATTATATATTATTCAATTTGGTTTCTAATAACGATTAGTTCATTTTGGTTCCCAACTAAATTTTCAAAAGTAGATGTATTTTTGAATTATATTGGAATTTCTAAGTATCCATATAATATTTTTACAGGTATTAACAGATTGATCACTATGTTATTTGTTCCCAATTTATTAATTGCCAATCCTGCAGTATTAATATTTTTAGGGAAAGATACATTGAACCTATTTTTCTATCAAATAGTTTTTACAGTTTTTTTGATTATTATCAGTCGTACAATTTTTAGAAAAGGATTGAAAAAATATGAAAGTGCAGGAAGATAAACAATGTTGTTCAGTTATATGTTTGACTAAAGGAAGTGATTCGCTGTACTTTGTTTTGTGGTCATTGAAACATCAGATAATTATAAACTATAATTTAAAGAATAGTATTATTAACTTATAGGTGCTAAGAAAAAATTTAAAGAAATTCCCTCATTCAATCAAACTTATTCATATTTTTTAAAATAAGAAAATAGTTGGATTTTGATGATGGTTGATATAAAGCTAAACTGAAAGTACCTGAAATCCAACTGTGTCAAACCAGGTCTTAAGAAAGCTCGTAAAGCATCACAATTTAGTAAACGTTAATTCGAAAGAATTACTATACTTACAAAGAGCACCTTTTGGGGTGTTCTTTTTTATCGATACTTTGTAGATTTATAATTGGGGCTCTCGTTGAAGGGTATCAGGTAAATGAAAAGATTCGTTGATCATATCCTATTTCTTCGTACTTTAGTCTCATACCTATAATGTAAAAAACTCTAGCTATCAGGTAGTTGATAGTTAGAGTTTTTTTCTATTCATATGATTTAATGAGATTAAATAAGGCTTCTACTTCTGATGACAGTGTAGCTGATTTAAGGTAAGCGTAATAAACTGTAAATGTGATCTGGTCCTCCGGTATTAGAGGGATTTTTATTAAATCATCATCTTCATCAGAAAGTGCGATATCAGCCAGTAAACTAAGGCCGATACCTTTCTTTAAAAGTTCTTTAAGAATGACAATGTCGTCACTCTTAAAGAATATTTCTGCCTTGTTTTGATACTTCTGATTAAGTAGTTCAAAAGCTTTCAGGTGAACAAAGTGTTCGTCTAAAAGGATGAAGGATTGCTCTACTAATTCTTCAAAAGCTAGGGAAGGAGCAGTAGCAAGAGGATGGTTCTTAGATAAAACGATATATAGTTCTTTTTGAAAGAGTTCATGCGTCTCTATTGAAGGATGATTGAGTGGTTCAATCAAACCGAGTAGGCTTGCGTCAAGGTCTCCCTTGAGGAGAAGGTTTAATAACTCCACGGAGCCACCGCGGATAGGGCGCACTTTTTTTAAAAAATCGAATTTATCTTTTTCCTTCAAGGCAGCAAAGAGATACTGAATGATAATAGGAGGGAATCCTACAGTAGAGTATTGGGCCAAGGAACGATTGATTTCTTTGTGAGCAGAACTGATCTCAGGTAAGATCTGTTCTGTATGTTTTAGAAGGATTTGTCCTTGGGGAGTTAGTTTGAAGGAACGATGCGAGGGATCGTGGTGAATCAATTTGCAATTAAAAGATTCCTCTAAGCGCTTGATGGCATAAGAAATAGATGGTTGGCTGACTTTGTGTTGTTTTGCTACTTCTGTATAGGATTGAAGCTGGCAGAGGTCATAAAAATATTGTAGATCTTTTAAATTCATATGGGCTCACTTTCAATAGTTGGAGAAGGAAAATAAGTGGAAATCACCAGATAAATAATTTTTATCCGTATCCCACAATTTGACTATACGAGTATTCACCAGTTAAAATGTAAGTGAGTCAGGGATATCAAAGATTATCTAAGATACTTTCGAAAATGCTTAACATTTTTTCTCGTTTTCCAACAGGGAGCTGTTTAACCTTCATGTTGATTCTTTTGAGTGAAAGATTGTCAGTCTTATCAGAGGTTGATTCAAGGCTATCAAAATTGAAAAATTCCTCTGGGGTCATCTCTAGGGCGTCAATCACTTTTTCAAGACTGTGAATGGTCAGATTCACATTTTGGTTTTCGAGTTGATTGATATACTTAAGACCAAGTCCCGCTTGTTCCGAAAGTTCTTCCTGGCTCATTTTATTCTGTGTTCGAAAATATTTCACTTTTTGGGAAATATATTGTTGTAAATAGTTTTTAGTTGTCATATAAATAGAATACAAGTTTTATATGACAAAAAAACACCTTAAAAAATACAAAGTATCATATAACAAACTTATAGGGTCTTTATTTTAATTCGGATTGCCAATTTGTATGATTAGTTTCTTTTAGTCGAAACTTTGAGTAAAGAGTGATTCTCAATATTAGTATTTTAAGTATCAAAAGGCTTATTATAAATTTTCTCGTAGCTCCATTATAACATATGCGTACACAACTGTATTATATAAACAACAAAGTTTTGTAAACGGTTCATTTTAATGGTATACTATCAGTAAAAAGGAGGTTGCACTATGAATGCACATGATATTTTAAACAACCCTTTCCTCAATAAAGGTACTGCCTTTACCTTAGAGGAGCGAAAGGAACTAGGCCTTATTGGTTTACTGCCGCCTTATGTTCAAACAATTGAAGAGCAAGCAGCGCAAACCTATGCACAAATGCAAACAAAGGTCAATGACCTGGAAAAACGTTTGTTCTTAATGGAAATCTTTAACACAAACCGGACTCTTTTCTATTACCTCTTTTCTCAACATTTGGAAGAATTCAATCCAATTGTGTATGACCCAACCATTGCAGATACCATTGAAGGCTATAGTGACCTCTTTGTAGATCCACAATATGCGGGATATCTTGATATTAATCATCCTGAAAATATTGAAGCTACTTTGAAAAATGCTGCCGGGGACCGTGAGATTCGACTCATTGTTGTAACAGATGCAGAAGGAATCCTTGGAATTGGAGACTGGGGAACAAATGGTGTCGATATTTCTGTTGGGAAATTGATGGTCTATACTGGCGCTGCTGGAATCGATCCTTCTATGGTCCTTCCTTTAGTCATTGATGCAGGGACTAACCGTGAAGAACTTCGTAACAATCCTAATTACTTAGGAAATCGTCACGAACGGGTCCGCGGAGATCGTTACTACGACTTCATTGACCAATTTGTTCAAACAGCAGAACGTCTCTTTCCTAAACTCTACCTTCACTGGGAAGACTTCGGTCGCTCAAATGCTGCCAATATTCTTGAAAAATATCGGAAACAAATCCCAACCTTTAACGATGATATCCAAGGTACAGGAATCGTTACCTTGGGTGGTATCTTTGGTTCGCTAGATATTAGTGGTGAAAAATTAACCGATCAAGTTTATCTCTGCTATGGTGGTGGTACTGCGGGTGCAGGAATTGCCTCTCGTGTCCTTCGTGAAATGGTGAGTGAAGGTCTTTCTGAAGAAGAAGCCTATAAGCGTTTCTTTATGGTGGATAAACAAGGTCTTCTCTTTGATGATATGGATGATTTAACTCCTGAACAAAAACCGTTTGCTAAGAAACGTGCTGACTTTAGCAACGCTGACAAGTTGACTGATCTGCTTGAAGTCGTGAAGACTGTGAAGCCAACCATTCTTGTAGGAACTTCAACTCAACCTAATACCTTCACTAAAGAAATTGTAGAAGCGATGTGTGAAAACACAGAACGTCCAATGATTTTCCCATTATCAAATCCAACTAAGCTAGCCGAAGCAAGTGCCAAAGATTTGATTGAATGGTCAGATGGCAAGGCTTTTGTCGCAACAGGAATTCCTGCTGATACGGTTTCTTATAAAGGTGTAGACTATGTGATTGGTCAAGCCAATAATGCCTTGATTTACCCAGGTCTTGGTCTAGGTATGCTGGCTTCTGAAGCAAGTCTTTTGACTGATGAAATGATTGGAGCAGCGGCTCATTCATTGAGTGGTATTGTCAATCCAGGACAACCAGGAGCTCCTGTCTTGCCACCGTTCAAGTATGTAGCAGATGTTTCTATTAAAGTAGCAGAAGCAGTCGCTAAAAAAGCACAAGAGCAAGGTCTTGCGCGTGCTAAGGAAACAGATATGGCTAAAGCAGTTCGTGATTTGAAATGGTATCCAGCCTATAAATAAGTAAATGGAAATGGGGTGTACGAGTGTGACTGGATGCTTCGTACACCTCCTAATATATGCTGGGTCATATAGAAAGGGAGACTATGGATATCTTTTTAACTTCAATTCAGAGTATTGTACCTATTATCGTCATTATCATTTTAGGTTACTTCTTGCAAGTCCGTGGTTGGTTTCAAGAGAGTTTTGGAAATGATTTATCAAAACTCATTATGAATGTGGCCATGCCAGTGGCAATTTTTACCTCTGTTCTTAAATATTTAACGTTAGATAAATTGATTAGCCTGTCTAGCGGTTTATTGTATACGTTTATCGCCTTCATTCTCGGTTACCTAATGGCTTTTATAGCGGTGAAACTTTTTGGAGTGCGCCCAGGCCGTCGAGGAACCATGATTAATACCTTCGTGAATGCCAATACCATTTTTATTGGTTTGCCTTTAAACATAGCTCTATTTGGAAATCAAGCCCTTCCCTACTTCTTGGTGTATTATATTACAAATACGGTATCTACTTGGACATTAGGTGTCTATCTAATGACCTCGGATAGCAAAGAAGGGGCTTCAAAGCAAGCTCAAAAATTCAATTGGAAGAAGCTCTTCCCAGCACCTTTATTGGGATTTCTCGTAGCCCTCGTATTTTTAGTGCTCCGTCTTCCTGTCCCAAGTTTTGCGGAAAGTACCTTGACTTATATTGGTAGTTTAACAACGCCATTATCTCTTGTTTATATCGGTATTGTTCTTGCTAAGGCCGGCTTGAATACGATTACTTTTGATAAAGATACAATTGTCACTTTAGTTGGACGCTTTATCCTAGCTCCTCTGATTATGCTTCTTATATTGAAGTTCTTTGCCCCAAATATGGCAACAGCAGAATTTAAGACCTTTATGATTCAGTCTGCTACACCAGCTCTAGCAGTTCTTCCAATCCTTGCCAATCAAGGAAAAGGAGATGTTGAGTTTTCAACGAATGTGGTGACTCTAAGTACAGTGCTCTTTATCATTGTTATTCCAATACTCCAAACTTTATTAGGATAATTAGGGTTATGGTCTGAGTGAAGGTTCTGAATTAAGAAATTCCCCTATTTAAAAAATATTGATTCAAATTTTATGAAATCAATCAGTAAATATCGTTCTGAATAGCCTTGATATTACGCTGTTTTTACTTCAACTGAAACTCATGCTTTCCAAACCAGATCTTAAGAAAGCTCGTAAAGCATCACAATTTAGTAAACGTTAATTCGAAAGAATTATTATACTTATAAAGAGCACCTTTCGGGGTGTTCTTTTACTTTTCCCTTCTTCTCATGGTATTTCTCATATGGTATAATGAGGTAAGGACTGTCCCTCATTTCAGACTAGTTTATGGTGTTCAAGGGGAACCTATCTGAATTGCCAAGGAGTTAGTGCCCATTGCTCGGATTGGGCGTTTCCTCGTAGTTTATTTGATTCTAATCACTTAGAAAGCACCTGGTGTGGGAGATCATTGTGATTTCAAGGCACTGTCTCGTATGTTAGGTGGGAAAATTGAAATTCAGGATAAGTTAGTAGGCGAGAAGAGTATTTCTGTCAATCTCCTATACACCTGTTAACAGCTATCCAAAATAAAAGGAGATTGTAGATTGGTTTTATTAGTATTAGGGATTTTGATTTTGCTCATTCTAATTTTTAAAAGGAAAAAGAAAACTGGTAAAAAATCTGAAGAAAATTCCAAGAATAAAAATTGGATATTAATAGGTTGCTTATCCATAGTTATCCCCATCGCAATCCTCACAGTGAGTAGTCCTATTCTTTCTCTAATGGATATGTGGGGGTTATTTGCCCATGCAAGTCGAACTGAGCTTGAGCAAGCTGTGCATCGTTCTTATCAAAACTATGGTTTAACAGGTCAATTTGAGTTAGAAAAATATGAGAAAAACTATACAAGCGTGGGAGGATTTATAATCCATGGTACCTATAGTGAAAATATAGCCGGAAAAACCTATGAGGTTCAAACTCGATTTAAATACTATACTCGTTTTTCGGAAAATAAAACATATGGAAAGACAGATGCAGAGGTTGATTACAAAAATGATAAAAAAATTTATAATGTTTTCCCAGAATTAGCCTATTTAGGGATTGAAGTTAGTCCAGGCACGAACGAATTCTTAAAAACTTTAGACAGTTCAATCAAAGATCCTAAACTGTCTGATTTGAAGTATGAGGGGATTCGTTTTGAATTCAATAGCCAATCTGATAATATCTATCTTTATAATGAAATATTAGAGGAAAATCAAAGTAAGGGTCAAGCTCTGCAAGGAATGTATCCAATGGATGCTCAATATCTTTTCCAAAAAGAGATTTTTATACCGACATTTGAATTTCAGTATTTCGTTCCAAAAGAAAAAAGAGATCTCTTGTATGATGACTATCTTAAAGAGCTTGAAAAGCTCATGAAGGAATTTTTTGCCAACCAACCCTTACCAAGAGGTCTTTACGCTGTAAAGATTGCTAAATATCAAGAGAATAAACTTGTCAATGATAGTGGTGTATACTATGTGAGGATTGAAAATCGTCAAGTTGTAAAGCTGTTGCAAAAATTAGAGTAGGAGTTGCTAGGGATAGGTCAGTCTAACAACATTTTTACTAAGAAGAGAAGGGGAGATTTATCAGCTTATCCAACATTTTAGCTAGAGTCAACATACAAAAATTTGAGTGTGGATAATGATGGGAGAGGATTTGAAATGATCAGTTTAGAGTTGCTGTCTGAAGAAAATAGTCTAGATGTATATGCTTTTGAAACAGAAAATCGGGAGTATTTTGAGCGAAATTTACCTCCTAGACCAGCTAACTATTTTGATTTAGAAGATTTTAAAGAAATTACAAGGGAATTGTTAACGGAACAAACGGATCGTGATGTCTATATGCACCTTATTAGAGATTCGCAAGGTGTTATGGTCGGGAGAATCAATTTAAGTGTCTTAGAGGGTGATCGAAAAACAGCAGAGCTTGGGTATAGAATTGGGGAAAATGTTAGTAACTTAGGTTATGCAAGCGAAGCGGTTAAGCTCGTTTTAGACAAGGCCTTTACGACTTATGGTTTCAATAGAATCATTGCAGGAACGGCAACGGGTAATCTAGCCTCTCAGAGGGTGCTTTTAAAAAATGGCTTCACCTTTAGTAGAATAGAAGAAAATGACCTACAAATTCATGATGAGTGGGTTCATACAGCAGTATTTGAGCTAAGGAGACCATAATATCATCAATTCCGGTCTATTGATAAGGTTAATGAAGTTATAATCTTTTCAGACATTCAAGAATTTACTCTTGGATGTCTTTTTTGATGTTTTTATATTAAAATGGTACAAATGTGGTCGCAAACCGACAGAGTCAGTCATCTCAAAACATTAATTAATACTGCTATATCAATGTTTACAGACACTTTATGGTTCACACCATTATTTAGGCAGCGATAAGCAATCTCTCCAACAGCCATTGAAATGTTGACGTCAGTCTTAGTTGTAATCATATCACTATGGGTCAACGCTTCAGAAATAGCTTCAATAGACGTTCTAGCTTGCTTGGGCAAGGTTGCTCCAGTATATCGCAATTTATGAGGAGTTACATGTGCAAGTTCTGGATAATGGTTTCTAATGCTTTTCATTTTATTGCTGAGGTAGTCAGAATGTAAAGGTTCATTGAAGTTCCCTTTGTGTTGAGGTATGTAAAAACAAATTGTTATGGATTGATGATGATTCAAACTTTGCTAGTTCCTATTTTTGCATTTATCTAAAGTTTGTACCAGCTAGATTTTCTGTTTACTTGTATTGATATGCTTCCATTGTAAAGCGTAACTTTTTGATTTTCTATCTCCTAACGAAGAAGGCGAGATCACAGGCGTTCGTCAGGGAGGTGGTAGCCTGATCCAGTACGAGTATGATGCTTATGGCAATATCTCGAAGATGATTTACCCAGATGGTAGTACAGTTTCCTACACTTACGATGAACTGGATCGCCTGACTTCCGTGACAGATGTCAAGGGACAAAAGACCAGCTATAGCTATAACACAGCAGGGGATCTGACGGAAGTTAATCGAGGAGATCTGACAAGTGCAAACTAGTCAGATAAAGCTAGAGACCTTCTCAAAAAAATTCTCAAAAAATGTCATATATACTTGACATATCGCTCTTGAAAGAATATAATATAGTCAAATATATACGACATATCAGAAAGGAGACCATATGAACCGTGTTAAAGAATTCCGAAAGGAACTGGGTATTTCCCAACTTGAGCTCGCCAAAGATATCGGTGTCTCGAGACAGACCATCAACATGATTGAAAATGACAAGTACAATCCAACTCTGGAACTCTGTCTCAATCTCGCCCGCAGCCTCCAAACTGACCTCAACAGTCTCTTTTGGGAAGACGATTTTTAAAAAAGGAGCTAACTCATGAAAAAAGAAACCTTCACTGAAAAACTGATCAAACGCACATACGGCATTTCCGGACCTCTTGACGAACACAAACGCCGGGAAGCTGATCGTATCGGTAACCAAGTCTTTATCATCCTCTTTTACCCGATGATACTTGTCAATTTCATCCCACTCGTCCTCGCCAATAAGTATCCAGAAATAGTTGCTTTCGGCTATCCTCTGGTGATATTTGCTATTTCTATGATATCCGCTTTCTATGTGCTTTCTCAAAGCAAGAAAACGGGTATCACAGCCATCGATTCTGATATGTTGAGCCAAAAAGAAAGCAAGCAACTACATTTACCTGGTCTTAAAGCGGGTTTGTTCTTTGGCCTATGGATGTTTTTTATAACTCCTCTTCTCCATATACTCTTAGGTGAAGGTCAGGACTATTTTCATTCTCTTCTCACTATAAGAAATGGTGTATCAAGCATTCTCGGTTCTATCTTCTTCGGAGCGAGCATACAGTTCCTCATCTCCCGTCGCATTCAAAAAGCCAAGGAAGACCAGGACGACGATTAGGAGGAAACTTATGAAATCATTACAAAATTTACTGCTAACTCATATTTTAGTTGGCATTTTTATAACCTTTTTCTTAGTTCATGGCCATATTACACGTCCATTTCTGATAGTCTTCCTGTTAGCTCTTCCTGTGTTGAACAAGGGACAGAGATTTCAGAAAATCAAATCCAAAAAAATACGCCTTCTAAACGCATCTCTCTGCTTTATTCTCGTATGCTTACCACAACTCTTAACGAATTCTATGGATTGGAGATATCTCGTATTTCTAACCATTTGCATCATTTTTATTCTAATCTACTGCTATACTCTCTATCAACTCTTTAGAGAAGCCAATACAAAATAATGTTTTAAGAGATCACTCCCATGAAAAAAGAAGATTTCACCACTCGCTTACTCAAACTATTCTTTCACATACAAGGCCCCTTTGATGAATGCCGCCAAGAGATAATCTACAGAGCTTGTGCCCGAGCCTTGATTCAAATCGTTTACTCTTCCCTTCTACTCTTCTTGCTTTATCTTCTATTTGGACGCTTCATAGAGTTGGTTCGAGATGCTATGCCCTACCTCTATTTTGGACTCATCTTCATCCTCTCATCTAGGGTGAGACTAGCAGTTCGAGACTTACATTTGGACAAGGACGACCAGTCCGAGATTCATCACAAAAGCTACAGCAAAAGCCAAATCAAAGTTCGTAGTTGGGGTGTATTCCTCAGCATTCAGCTCGGTCTCTTCCTCTTACTAATCTTTCATAAACTCTTTGTTCAACATCTTCCCCTTGACACCTTTTGGGATAATCTCTCCCAGTTCGATAAAATGCTCCCTTTACTAGTGTTGAGTTTGGGAATTGGTGCCATCTTTGGAACCATGACCTACGCCTTTTTATCGGAACACGTTAAAAAATAGACCAAGATTCGCTAATTTCTCATTTCATAGGCAAAGAATCCCACCTAGCTCGTTCTAGGTGGGATTTCCTCTTCAATTCATAGGATATTTTCCAAAATATCTACTGACCCTCGTCACCAATTCTCCCACTGGGTTTCGACTTTCACATCGCCATAGTTACTTGGCGAGAACTTGCTGTCATAAATGGTACACCAGTCTTTTAAGACTTTCTGATTGACGATTTCATCGTAGTAAGAATCTAAGTCCTTAGCTGTAATACCGTACTGCTCTAGGTATGATTTTACCTGAGCCTCGTCTTCGATATAAGTTTCCGTATCTGCTTTCTTTAAACCTATTTTTACAAATTTTTTTAAAACACGATCCTTACGAGAATAGTTATCCCATATTCTAACTCTAACATTTGGCCCAATTCGCTTTTCAAACGAGATTGAACTTAATTGTGTTTTTGTAGCAAAATTAAAACCAATTTCGATTTCAAAATAGTCTTCTGGGGTATTGTTTTTATTATAAGTTCCAAATGGATAATATTTAGAATACTCTCCATCACTTGGCCAATCCGGTCTGATTTCAAATCCATCTATATTTCTTAAAATATTATTTGACCGATAGGTTTTCTCCGTCTCCTGATATATCTCATCAAAAATATTTTTAGGTTGTTGGATAAAAAAGTAGAAACAAGATAATACAATTAGTACAAATAATGCTACTAGACCGAGTATTTTTTTCATCATCATCCTCCTAATCTGCCACAACTTCTAAACGATTTAAAAACTTGGACACACCTGGATATTTTCTTCAATATATGCTTTAAGAGCACCCTCCCCATCTAGCTTAATATCCGTTGGTCGCAAACTATCATAAATAGTATCCCTGACTGTATTCCAATCCTTATTTTTCAAGAATTCTCTTTCTCTCTGAGAAGAGTCTTTTTGAAGGTCAGCATAGTAAGAAGATATAGCTTGGTCATAGGATTGCCCCTTCTGCATCCGGCCGATAAGGTTGACCGAGTCCAAATCCGCCTTGTAGTCATCCTCTCCGATACTTGGCTTCATATCATTTGCATTAAAGGTCGTGTCTCCTTCCCAGCCTGAAAGATCCTTGACACGCTCTCTACCGCCATAGAGATCGGATAACTGAACTTGATTAGGATTAAGGTGAGTCGCCATAGTGATGGACTGGTGGGTGAAGTCTGCATGGCCCGCTCCGTTGTTAGAGTAGGCCTTCAGTTTGCTATCCCAAAATTGGTCAAAGTTACCAGAAGTACCATAAACTTTTTCATATTTAGTCTTGGCACTGTTATATTCAAATCTTTTTTCTTTTAACTTTGTTATATTAGCAACTTCACCACCCGCCATCTCATGCTGCAATCTAAGATTATAATACAGTTCTTTGGCCTTTTCTTCTTTTAACCCCAATTCTTGAAAGATTTCAAGAACTGGTTTTAAAGTTCTTAATTTTTGGCCTGTCTGCGGATCACTCACAAATTCGTAATAAAAATATTGCCACAATCCACCTGCCGTTTCATTCCACTTAAAGTCATCATAGTTGGCCGCACCGACGACTCGCAAAAAGATATAGTCACGGAACTCTTGGCTAGAGTTCGGGAACTTCCTGTCTATCCCTTGCTTGATGGTCAAGAGCTGTTGAGCTGTCTCTGCGTCAAAGCCGTATTCTGCCATCATGGTTTGGACAAAGGCTTTTTCCTGACGACTGAGTTGCATGTCCTTTGTATCAGCATAGGCAGTCAGGTAGTTGACCCAAGTCAGGTCAGATGGGACTTTAAAGACCCCATTTTTTGCATCCCAACTACTTTCAATCTGAGCTAGTCCACGACTCAGTTGCACATCGATACTGTCTAGATCATCGAACAGTCCTCCTGAGTAGCTATCATAGGAGCGCAGATCTCTCAAAATCGTTTCATAGACGCGTTTGTTCGCATGATGTCCTCGTATGAGTTCCGTATTATTCCCCTTTTTTTCGCTATCTAGGCTCAAGGTGGAGAAGGATTGATTGACTTCATATAAATAGGCAATCATTTGCTCTTCCTGGCGGATCTTATCAAGCAGATCATCCTCGCGCCAACTCTTGGTGTCGACCATCGTTTGGTAGTCTTCTGGTAATTTCTTGATAACTTGAGAGAAGGTTTCTGCATAGAGTTGTCCCCCTTTGCTCAAGGGCAGTAAGACACTTGCGAAAAAACTTCTAGCCGAATCATAAGCATCTCCCTTTAGACTCTCCGTATCCTCTGAAAATTTTCGAATGGCTGATTGCAAGTCTTGATAAGCCTCCACCTGTGATTGGCACATGGTCGCTACACTCGAACTTTGTAGTTGTGATTGTTCCAAGTACATATCAATGCCCATGTCGTTTCTCCTCCTCTCTTTCTAGTTCTCGGCGTCTTTCATAGTAAACCTCATCCAAGTCTTCCTCTAACCGGAACTCTTCTTTTTTCAAATCATCCATATGGTAGCTGAGGTCCTCAAGGATTTGGTTTTTGAGTTGGTTTCTTTGCAGGAGCGTTTCTTCCAACTGTCCTGCATATCGGCTTTGATAGGCTGCCTCCCACAAATCACTTTGATAACGGTGACTAACTCTATCATACCCTTCAAAGATTTCTATCAGTTCTGTGGTGCGGTACTTCTCTTTTCCATTGTCTTCTAGCTGGTACAAAAGTTCTCGCTCTCTTTTCTTCAACTCATCCAACTTGCTCATGTATGACTCCTAAAACCATTTGCAGCAGCCTCATCTAGCGCCTCAAAATCACTCGCTACAGAGTGCAGTCGTTCTGAAGTTAGGGTTACAGCAGCCGAAATCTGACTAGCTAGATTTTGAGCCTTTGTCAGACATTGATGGGCCTTGTTATTTCCTTGAAGAGTCGTTAGGTCATCTTGACTAGCCACAGCGATAGTTGTTAAAGATTGACAAGCATTTTTCAGCCGACTCGCATACGTTTGAGCCAGATTTAGATCACTTTTTACTGTTGACATGCCTTTTCTATCCTTTTTCTCAATCCCTAGTGTTAGGTTTACTTCATTTAGCTATATAGGCCTATTATACCATGTTTTATAAAAGGGTCATCATTTTATGCTGATTTATTAACAATTGTGTATTTTTCAACAACCTCTCCCATCCGACTCGACGAAAATAGTAAAAATTGTTACAATGTAGAAAAAGAAAAGAGGTCCTCATGACAAGTATATACGATTTTTCCGTATTAGACCAAGATAATCAGATGACTTCTCTGGATACCTATCGTGGTAAAGTCCTCTTGATTGTCAATACTGCTACGGGCTGTGGTTTAACCCCCCAGTATCAAGGATTACAGGAACTTTATGACCGCTATCACGATCAGGGCTTTGAAATCTTAGATTTCCCTTGCAATCAATTTATGGGGCAAGCTCCGGGTAGCGCAGAGGAAATCAACGCCTTCTGTAGTCTACATTATCAAACTACTTTTCCACGTTTTGCCAAGGTCAAGGTCAACGGCAAGGAAGCAGACCCTCTCTATGTATGGTTGAAAGACCAGAAATCTGGTCCTCTAGGAAAACGAATTGAATGGAATTTCGCTAAATTTCTCATTGGTCGAGATGGGCAAGTCCTTGAGCGCTTTTCCTCCAAAACAGCCCCCCAGAACCTCCAAGAGTCTATTGAAAATCTGCTCTAACCTCTTTTCACTCCGACCCTTCATTTCTAAAACCAAATGAAAGGTCGGATTTTTCTTTAAAAAGTAACTTATTTTCTTTAATTTCTGTTTATTTTTTTAGTTTTTACTCTTGCATTTTTTTAAAAATAATTTAGTATATTTTTTTTATATTAAGGATTTTTGGCTATTTTAAGGGAGAAAATGGCTTTTTAAATTTTTATCTTAAAATGAAAGCGCTTTATACCGCGGGAGGTTGGATAGAGTAAATAAAAACTGAGATTATTTGTCTCTCGTTTGAGAGCAGAAGTAGATTGTTACCAAGTTCAACTTGGGCTCTGGCAGTAGCTGACTGCCTTGATAAAAACTAGGAGTATATTATGAATCGATACCTCTTTGAAAAAGGGCAAACTTTTAGCATTCGGAAACTGACCGTTGGAGTTGCCTCGGTCATGGTCGGACTAGCATTTTTTGCTTCAGGAACTGCTCTAGCTGATGAAAATCTTCCTGATGGAAAATCAAACCTTGAGAGTAAAATTGAGCAGGTTTCCAATCTAGAAGAAAACAAAGTTGAACCCGAGAAGAAAGAAAACCTCAACCAGCCAGCAGCACAGCAATTAGAAAAAGAAGAAGCTCCTACTGATACAAGTAAGGCTGATCTGCTCCCTGAAGAAATTCACGATCAAGCATATCCTGACACCGACGTCAAACCTCTCAAAACTTCAGCTACCATAGAAAAGGCTGAAAGTCCTCAAGTTGAATCAAAAAGTATTTTGAAATCAACGGAAGAAGAGAACGCTCAAAAAGAGAATCGTGCTATTATTAACGGCGGTTTGGACCTCAAGCATATTCAATACGAGGGACAACCCGCAACTGCTGCCACTATGGTCTACAGCATTTATAATGGTGGAACTCAACGATACATCGTTTCTGGTTCTGGTATTTTCGTAGCTCCTAACGTTTTCTTGACAGTTGCTCATAACTTTTTAGATAAAGATGGGAACGTTCGTGGTGGAAACTCAGCACGTTTCTACTACAATCTAGGATCCAACGCTCCCGTTAAGAATTCTCAACCAAATTCAGGAAATACCACACTCTTCCAAGAAAAAGATATCCACTTCTGGAACAAAGAAGAGTTTAGCAAGGGATATCAAAATGACTTGGCAGCAGTTGTAGCACCTGTCCCTGTACAAATTGCAAGCCCAAATAAAGCAGCAACTTTTGTGCCACTCGCTGAGCATAAGACTTACAAAGCAGGGGATCCTGTCAGCACGATTGGCTATCCAACTGACTCTAGTTCGAAAGAACTCAAGCAACCTATCGTAGCTGGCCAACTCTATAAAGCTGACGGCAAGGTAAAATCCGTTGACCCTTATGATGACAAGGGAGCTACTGGCATCACTTACCAAACAACTTCTGTATCTGGTTTGTCTGGTGGTGGAATTATCAATGGTGATGGAAAAGTCATCGGCGTACACCAACACGGAACTGTTGACAGCGGTGTCCCTGAGAAAGACCGCTTTGGTGGTGGACTTGTCCTCTCTCCTGAACAACTCAAATGGGTTAAAGAACTCATTGACAAATATGGTGTCAAGGGCTGGTATCAAGGTGATAATGGCAAACGTTATTACTTTACACCCGAAGGTGAGATGCTTAGAAATAAGACAGCTGTCATCGGAGAAAATCAGTACTCCTTTGATGAGAGCGGTGTCGCTACTCTAGTCAAGGGAATTGATTACGGACGCGTCCTTATCCAGCACGTGGATGAAGCAGGCAATACAGTCAAAGAAAATGATACTTTCTTAGACAAAACAGAAGTGGGAACTGGCTTTGACTATGATTTCAAGAAAGCAATCACTCCAACCGAATTCTACAAGCAAAATCTAGAAAAATATCAAATTGTTTCTATCGATGGTGTAGCAATCAATCAACAACTAAAAGATGAGTGGAATCACAATGTCGTTAGCAAGACAGCTCCTGGAACCCGTATCATCAAGGTAGTCTATAAAGTCAACAAAGGCTCTTTCAAAGTTTACTACCGTCAAAAAGGAACAACTTCTGAACTAGCTGAGGCGACAGTTGATAACAATGACGGTCAAGAGTACGACGTTTCCTTTGTCAACACCTTCCATGCAAAAGACATTGCTGGCTACCGTCCAGTCAAGGCTAGCTTGGAAGCAACCATCCAGCATAAAGGTGTGAATGAAGTCGTCTTTGAATACGAACCAATCGCTGATACATCCAATCCAACGACTGCGACTCCTCCAGTAGTTCATCCAGAAGATAAAGAAACTGAGATTGGCAATCATGGACCTCTTCCAAGCAAGGCCCAACTCGATTACCACAAGGAAGAATTGGCGGCCTTCATTCACTACGGAATGAACACTTATACTAATTCCGAGTGGGGAAATGGAAAAGAAGACCCTCGATACTTCAATCCAACCAACTTGGATACTGACCAGTGGATTCGCACTCTGAAGGAAACGGGCTTCAAACGAACCATTATGGTGGTTAAACACCACGACGGTTTCGTTGCTTACCCATCTAAGTACACCAACCATACCGTAGCTGCTAGCCCATGGAAAGATGGAAAGGGTGACCTTCTCGAAGAAGTTTCCAAGTCTGCTAGCAAGTACGACATGAATATGGGTGTTTACTTGTCACCATGGGATGCCAACCATCCTAAATACCATGTCGCAACCGAAAAGGAATACAACCAATACTATCTCAACCAACTGAAAGAAATCCTTGGAAATCCGAAATACGGAAATAAAGGCAAATTCATCGAAGTTTGGATGGACGGTGCGCGTGGTAGCGGTGCCCAAAAAGTAACCTATACCTTTGATGAATGGTTCAAATACATCAAAGAAGCTGAAGGAGATATCGCTATCTTCTCTGCTCAACCGACAAGCGTTCGCTGGATCGGAAATGAACGTGGTATCGCAGGTGACCCTGTCTGGCATAAAGTCAAAAAGGCCAATATCACAGACGATGTGAAAAACGAATACCTCAACCACGGTGACCCAGATGGTGATATGTACTCTGTAGGGGAAGCTGACGTTTCGATCCGTTCTGGTTGGTTCTACCATGACAATCAACAGCCGAAATCACTCAAAGAGTTGATGGATATCTACTTCAAGTCTGTTGGTCGTGGAACCCCACTCCTTCTCAATATTCCACCAAACAAAGAAGGAAAATTTGCAGATGCGGATGTGGCTCGCTTGAAGGAGTTCAAGGCAACTCTAGACCAAATGTATGCGACTGACTTTGCCAAAGGTGCCACTGTAACAGCAAGTTCTACTCGTCAGAACCACCTCTACAAAGAAAGTCACCTGACTGACGGTAAAGATGATACGAGCTGGGCGCTCTCAAATGATGCTACAACTGGTAGTTTCACAGTCGATTTAGGACAAAAGAGACGTTTTGACGTTGTCGAACTCAAAGAAGACATCGCCAAAGGTCAACGTATCTCTGGTTTCAAGATTGAAGTTGAAATCAACGGACGCTGGGTGACTTACGGGGAAGGTTCAACGGTTGGTTACCGTCGCTTGATCCAAGGTAAACCTGTAGAGGCACAAAAAATCCGTGTGACCATCACAGGAGCACAAGCTACACCAATCTTGAACAACTTCTCTGTCTACAAAACGCCAAGTAGTATCGAAAAGACAGACGGATACCCTCTTGGACTTGAATACCACTCAAACACAACAGCGGATACAGCCGGTACAACTTGGTACCATGAATCTGAAGGTGTTCGTGGCACTTCTATGTGGACCAATCAAAAAGACGCCAAAGTAAGCTATACCTTCACAGGAACCAAGGCCTATGTCGTCTCTACAGTCGACCCAGGTCATGGAGAAATGTCCGTCTACGTTGATGGCCAAAAAGTTGCGGATGTGCAAACTAAGAATGCTAGCCGTAAACGTAGTCAAAAAGTCTTTGAAACAGGCGATTTAGCACCTGGCCAACACACTATTACCCTCGTTAATAAAACAGGTGAACCAATTGCTACAGAAGGAATCTACACCCTAAACAATGATAGCAAAGGGATGTTTGAACTCGAGTCTACTAACTACGAAGTCGAAAAAGGAAAGCCAGTCACTGTTAAAATTAGACGTGTTGGTGGAAGCAAGGGAACTGCTACTGTTCGATTCATTACGGAACCTGGAACTGGAGTTCATGGTAAGGTTTACCAAGATACAACTCAAGATGTGACTTTTGAAGATGGAGAAACAGAAAAGACTGTTACCATCCCAACGATTGACTTTACAGAACAAGCCGACTCTGTCTTTGACTTCAAAGCCAAGCTCACTTCTGTTTCTGATGGTGCCTTGCTCGGTTTTGCTACCGATGCAACAATCCAAGTGATGAAGGCTGAATTGCTGATCAAGGATCAAACAAGCTATGATGACCAAGCTAGTCAGTTGGATTACAGTCCTGGCTGGAACCACGAAACCAATTCCGCAGATAAATACCAAAAGACGGAGTCTTGGGCTTCCTTTGGTCGCTTAACTGACGAGCAAAAGAAAAAGACAACTGTAACAGCTTACTTCTACGGTACTGGACTTGACATCAAGGGATTTGTAGATCCAGGTCACGGTATCTACAAGGTCTTCTTAGATGGTAAAGAAGTTCCTTACCAAGATGGCATGGGAAATTCTTCGACTATTGATGGCAAGAAATACTTTAGCGGTCACGCTGCCCAACGCCAAGGAAATCAAACTCTGGTTAGCCTAAAAGGTCTTGATGAAAACTTGCACGCAGTCACCCTTCAACTAGATCCTGATCGAAACGATTTGTCTCGAAACATCGGTATTCAGGTGGATCAATTTATCACTCGTGGTGAAGGAAGCGAACTCTACAGCAAAGAAGAGCTTCTCCAATCCATCACTAAATGGAAGGACGATTTGGCTAACTTTGACCCAACAGGATTGAAAAATACACCTGCTGCACGCCAAGCTTTCCAAGCAAATCTAGACAAATTGAGAAACCAACTCAGCGCTGAAACTGTAGATGCTCAGGATGTTATGTTGACAGTAAGTACTTTGCAAGATATTCTCAGCAAGGACGAAAACTACCAAAAACCTGGCGAAGAACCTAGTCCAGAACAGCCCGCTGAACCGAAACAGCCGGAAATCGAATACAATAAGGCCATGGCTAGCTTGACAGAAGCTATCGAGAAAAAAGTCGGTGAGCTTGGAACTAACAATGAAGCTAAGAAGAAATTAATTGAACTTGCAAACCAAGCAATCGCTGCAATTCAAGAGGCCAAGACTCAAGAAGAAGTTAATAAAGCGCTAGAATCCGCTCTTGAACAAATTAACAAGCTTGAAGCAGCTAAGCCTGAGAAGCCAGCTGAGCCAGAGAAACCAGCTGAACCAGAGAAACCAGCTGAACCAGAGAAACCAGCTGAACCAGAGAAACCAGCTGAACCAGAGAAACCGGCTGAACCAGAGAAACCAGCTGAACCAGAGAAACCAGCTGAGCCTGAGAAACCAGCTGAGCCTGAGAAACCAGCTGAGCCTGAGAAACCAGCTAAGCCTGAGAAGCCAGCTGAACCAGAGAAACCGGCTGAACCAGAGAAACCGGCTGAACCAGAGAAACCAGCTGAACCAGAGAAACCGGCTGAACCAGAGAAACCAGCTGAACCAGAGAAACCAGCTGAACCAGAGAAACCAGCTGAACCAGAGAAACCAGCTGAACCAGAGAAACCGGCTGAACCAGAGAAACCAGCTGAGCCTGAGAAACCAGCTGAGCCTGAGAAACCAGCTGAACCAGAGAAACCAGCTGAACCAGAGAAACCGGCTGAACCAGAGAAACCAGCTGAGCCTGAGAAACCAGCTGAGCCAGAGAAACCAGCTGAACCTGAAAAACCAGCTGAACCAGAAAAACCAGCTGAGCCTGAAAAACCAGCTCAACCTGAAAAACCAGCTCAACCGGAGAAACCAGCTCAGCCTGAAAAACCGGCTGAACCGGAGAAACCAGCTCAGCCTGAGAAACCAGCTGAACCTGAAAAACCAGCTGAACCGGAAAAACCAGCTGAACCAGAAAAACCAGCTGAACCAGAAAAACCAGCTGAACCGGAGAAACCAGCTGAGCCTGAAAAACCAGCTCAACCGGAGAAACCAGCTGAGCCTGAGAAACCAGCTCAACCGGAGAAACCAGCTCCAGTAGTAACAGATAATTCACCAACAAAAGATGAGAAAGCTCCTGTTGCAAGAAACAGTAAACAAGAAAAGGAAAACCAACTCCCAGAAACTGGGGAACAAGAAGGAAACACCTTCCTCTTCTTGGCAGCAATTACTTCGGTCTTGTCTCTCATCATCTTCAAAAAGAATTTTAAAGACTAAAAAAATCTTTGATTGATTCTTTTCTATCATTCTAGTTCCCCCGTAGAGAAGACCATCTTGTCTTCTCTTTTTAGGCTCTTTGTCAACTGTAGTAGATTGAAGTCAGCTAACACCTGGGGAGGACGATTGCTGTCTTCTCCATTTTTATATTCAGAGCAATGAAAATTCGTTTCTTAAAGTTGTCAAAGTTAGGGAAACCAAGGCATTGTGTTTGATGAGTTTAATGAGTTTATTGGTTGCTTCCAATTTGGCGTTGGAATAGGGTAATTGAAGGGCGTTGATAATCTTGTCTTTATTCTTAAGGAGGGTTTTAAAGATAGTTTGAAATAGAGGATAAACCTGCTTGAGATTATCTTCAATGATTCCGAAAAAATTCTCAGAATCCTTGTTTTGAAAGTAAAAAAGCAAGAGCTGATAGAGAACATAATGTTTCTTCAAGTCTTCTGAGTAGCTCAAGAGTTTGCCTAAGATTTCTTTATTGGTCAAGTGTATGTAAAAAGTAGAAGTATAAAATCGCTTAGCTTCCGACTATCTTATGGGATGAGCTTCCAGTAGCGCTTGATAACCTTGTATTCGTGAGATTTTCGGTTAAATTGATTCATAATTTGCACACGAACTCGACTCGTGGCATGGCTTAAGTGTTGGACAATGAGAAAGCAATCAAGAACGATTTTAGCGTTTGGGAGTGATACAGTCTGAACCTAGAAATTCGAAAGCGAAGTTGTCTAGCAAAGTCATAGTAAGGACTGAATAGAACCATTGTAATGATTTTCACCCGACAGCGGATAATGATGAAGTAACTTAGCAATTTGAGAAAAATTTAGGCCTTGCATATGGTAAATGAGAATACTTTCACGCTCATCTAGGGTAAAATGATGGTAGCTAATAAGATTTCCTTTCGTAACTAGTTCGTTCAATTCTATTTTACTAGAAAATCTTATGAGTTTTTATTGTGCACTGAATATTGTACATTCAAGGGACAAAGTGTACTGGACTTGGGAGGTTAAGTTGAAATAATTCTATTCACTGCAGAAGTTTTTGTCTTACTTCATATACTGCCTCTCTGTAGTAGTCGAAAAAATCGGCTAGAGCGCCATTTTGCTGATAAAAATGTTGAAGTTTCTGTATGAATTTATAGAAAATAGGGTAGAGCTATCTGACAAGTGCAAGCTGGTCAGATTTGTGGTAAAATAGATAAGATATGACAAAAGAATTTCATCATGTAACGGTCTTGCTTCATGAAACGATTGATATGCTTGACGTAAAACCTGACGGTATCTACGTTGATGCGACCTTGGGCGGAGCGGGCCATAGCGAATATTTATTAAGTAAATTGAGCGAAAAAGGGCATCTCTATGCCTTTGACCAGGACCAGAATGCCATTGACAATGCGCAAAAACGTTTGGCACCCTATATCGAAAAGGGGATGGTAACCTTTATCAAGGATAACTTCCGTCATTTGCAGGCACGTTTGCAGGAGGCTGGTGTCCAGGAAATTGATGGAATTTGTTATGACTTGGGAGTGTCCAGTCCTCAGCTAGATCAGCGTGAGCGTGGTTTTTCATATAAAAAAGATGCGCCACTGGATATGCGCATGAATCAGGAAGCTAGTCTGACGGCCTATGAGGTGGTCAATCATTATGACTATCATGACTTGGTTCGGATCTTTTTCAAGTATGGCGAAGATAAGTTTTCTAAACAGATTGCCCGCAAGATTGAGCAAGCGCGTGAAGTGAAACCAATTGAGACGACGACGGAGTTGGCAGAGATTATCAAGTCTGCCAAGCCTGCCAAGGAACTCAAGAAAAAGGGACACCCTGCCAAGCAGATTTTCCAGGCTATCCGAATCGAAGTCAATGATGAGCTGGGTGCAGCAGATGAATCCATCCAGCAGGCTATGGACATGCTGGCTCTAGATGGGAGAATCTCGGTCATTACCTTCCATTCGCTGGAAGACCGCTTGACCAAGCAACTATTTAAAGAAGCTTCAACAGTGGAAGTTCCCAAAGGCTTGCCCTTCATTCCAGATGACCTTAAGCCCAAGATGGAATTGGTATCCCGCAAGCCAATCTTGCCAAGTGCTGAAGAGCTAGAAGCCAACAACCGTTCGCATTCAGCTAAGTTGCGCGTGGCTAGAAAAATTCACAAGTAAGAGGAAAAACATGGCAGAAAGAATCGAAAAAACAAGCCAGTTATTGCAAACGAAGTTTAAAGGTTTTTCACGTGTGGAAAAGGCCTTCTATGTTTCGATTGCTGCAACAATGATTATCCTGGCAATTAGCGTTGTGTTTATGCAGACCAAGCTATTACAAGTTCAGAATGAATTGACCAAGGTCAATGCTCAAATCGAAGAAAAGAAAACAGAGCTCGACGATGCCAAGCAAGAGGTTAATGAATTGATTCGTTCAGAACGTTTGAAAGAAATTGCAAACTCTAAGGATTTGCAGCTGAATAACGAAAATATCCGAGCAGCGGAGTAAGAAATGAAACAGTGGAAAGAAAAAATCATCCGTTATGCCGTTCGTAACCGTAAATCTCCAGAAGAAAACCGCAGAAGAGTAGGGAAAAGCCTGAGTTTATTGGCTGTCATACTCTTCGCTGTCTTTTTGGTGAACTTTGCGGTTATTATCGGAACGGGTAAAAATTTGGTAAGGATTTGGTTCAAGAGGCCAAAAAGGTTCACCAAACAACCAAGACGATTCCAGCCAAGCGGGGGACCATCTACGATCGTAATGGAACGCCTATTGCTGAGGATGCAACTTCTTATAATATCTATGCTGTTATTGACAAGACCTACAAGTCAGCAACAGGCAAAATTCTCTATGTAGAAGATTCTCAATTTAATAAGGTAGCTGAAATTTTCCATAAATACCTCGATATGGAGGAGTCTTATGTCAAGGAACAACTTTCTCAGCCAGATCTAAAACAGGTGTCTTTTGGTACCAAGGGAAATGGGATCACCTATGCCAATATGATGGCTATTAAAAATGACCTTAAAACAGCTGGCGTTGAGGGAGTTGACTTTACAACTAGCCCTAACCGCAGTTATCCCAATGGACAGTTTGCTTCTTCCTTTATCGGTTTAGCGCAACTCCATGAAAATGAGGATGGGACCAAACGTTTGATTGGGACATCTGGATTGGAGAGTTCTTTAAATAACATTCTGGCGGGTACAGATGGGATCATCACCTATGAGAAAGATCGTCTGGGAAATATTGTTCCGGGTACAGATCAAGCTTCTCAACAAACGGTAGATGGAAAGGATGTGTACACAACCCTTTCTAGTCCCTTACAATCCTTTATGGAAACACAGATGGATGCCTTTCAGGAAAAGGTAAAAGGCAAGTATATGACGGCTACCTTGGTTAGCGCTAAGACAGGGGAAATCCTGGCTACGACCCAACGGCCAACCTTTAACGCAGATACCAAGGATGGCATCACAAAAGACTTTGTCTGGCGTGATATCCTCTATCAAAGTAACTACGAGCCAGGATCGACCATGAAGGTGATGATGTTGGCCTCAGCCATTGATAACAATACCTTCCCTGGTGGCGAATACTTTAACAGCAGTGAATTGAAAATAGCAGATGCGACCATTCGAGACTGGGACGTCAATGAAGGATTGACTAGTGGTGGCACTATGACCTTCTCTCAAGGATTTGCCCACTCAAGTAATATCGGAATGACCTTACTTGAGCAAAAGATGGGAGATGCAACCTGGCTTGATTACCTTAACCGCTTTAAGTTTGGGGTGCCAACTCGTTTTGGTCTGACAGATGAGTACACAGGTCAATTACCTGCGGATAACATTGTCAATATTGCCATGAGTGCATTTGGACAAGGGATTTCTGTTACCCAGACCCAGATGCTTCGTGCCTTTACAGCTATTGCCAACGATGGGGTTATGTTGGAGCCGAAATTTATCAGTGCCCTCTATGATCCAAATGACCAGTCTGTCCGTAAGTCTCAAAAGGAAATTGTCGGAAATCCTGTGTCAAAAGCAGCAGCATCCTCTACTCGGGAGCACATGGTCATGGTCGGAACAGATCCTGTCTACGGTACCATGTACAACCACAGTACAGGAAAACCAAATGTCAATGTTCCGGGACAGAATGTCGCTCTGAAATCAGGGACTGCTCAGATTGCCGATGAGAAGAATGGGGGCTATCTGACAGGTGAAACCAACTATATCTTCTCAGTTGTGTCGATGCATCCTGCAGAAAATCCTGACTTTATCCTCTATGTAACGGTGCAACAGCCAGAGCATTATTCGGGTGTTCAGCTTGGGGAGTTTGCCAACCCAATCCTTGAGCGAGCTTCTGCTATGAAAGAGTCCCTCAATCTTCAGTCAACTGCCAAGAGCTTGGATCAGTCAGCAAGACGACAAGCTATGCCATGCCAGCTACCAAGGACTTTACGCCGGGTGACCTAGCAGAGGAATTGCGTCGTAACCTTGTCCAACCAATCGTTATCGGAACAGGAACCAAGATCAAGGAACTCTCGGTTTCTGAAGGAGATAATTTGGAAGCCAATCAGCAAATCTTGATCCTGTCAGATAAGGTCGAAGAAATGCCTGATATGTACGGCTGGACAGATGAAAATGTGCAAACATTTGCCAAATGGCTGAATATAGAAGTCGAGTGGGAAGGTAGTGGCAAAACGGTCAAAAAACAAAGTGTTCGTGCCAATACAGCCCTCAAAGACATTAAAAAAATGAAAATAACTTTAGGAGATTAAGATGATTAGTTCCATTAGTGCTGGAATTCTGACCTTTCTATTGACCTTGATAGGTATTCCAGCCTTTATCCGATTTTACCGAAAAGCACAGATTACAGGTCAGCAGATGCACGAGGATGTCAAGCAACACCAAGCTAAAGCTGGGACTCCAACCATGGGAGGTCTTGTCTTCCTGATCGTTGCAGTTGTTGTGAGCTTCCTTGTCGCTCTCTTTACCCAACAATTGACCAACAATGTAGGCATGATTTTGTTTATCTTGGTTTTGTATGGTTTAGTAGGTTTTTTGGATGATTTCCTCAAGGTCTTTCGTAAGATTAACGAAGGTTTGAATCCTAAGCAAAAGCTTGCTCTCCAGCTCCTTGGAGGAGTGATTTTCTACCTCTTTTATGAGCGTGGTGGCGATATGCTTTCAGTTTTTGGCTATCCTCTTCATTTGGGTATTTTCTATATTTTCTTTGCCCTCTTCTGGCTAGTTGGTTTTTCAAATGCGGTGAATCTGACTGATGGGATTGACGGTTTAGCGAGTATTTCAGTGGTGATTAGCTTGTCGGCCTATGGTGTGATTGCTTATATGCAAAATCAACTGGATATTCTTCTTGTGATTCTTGCCATGATTGGTGGTTTGCTAGGTTTCTTCGTCTTTAACCACAAACCTGCCAAGGTCTTCATGGGAGATGTGGGAAGTTTGGCTCTTGGTGGAATGCTAGCAGCTATTTCTATGGCTCTCCACCAAGAATGGACCCTTTTGTTGATTGGGATTGTCTATGTCTTTGAGACAAGCTCTGTTATGATACAGGTTACCTACTTCAAACTTAGTGGTGGAAAGCGTATCTTCCGTATGACACCTGTCCATCACCATTTTGAGCTTGGAGGATTCTCAGGCAAGGGCAATCCTTGGAGCGAGTGGAAGGTTGACTTCTTTTTTTGGGGAGTTGGCCTTCTAGCAAGTCTCTTGACCTTAGCTTTTTTATACCTACTGTAAAAAATAGAGAGTGCTCTCGCATTGAGTAAAGTTTTCCATGATAAAACGCATAGTATCAAGTTTTTTGAATGCCTGATAGTATGCGTTTTTAATATTTCTAAAATAAAATCTCCCCTTATCTAGATATTCCAACATAAGTAATACTTGAAATTCAATCGTTTCAGATATTCGGGAACATCTTAGGGATTTGAGTTCAAAGTTTAAATATGGAAGTTCTTGGATTGTTGAAATGATAGATTTATTTTTCTCAAAGACCTAGTACTAACACACAAAAGGCCCCCTTGTTGCTAAGGGAGCCTTTCTATATATCCTAATGAAGCAGATGATTTTACCTAATCTCTTCTTAAGAATTGATCTAAATAGTAATTGAAATAGGTTTTGCGACCTGTAATCACGACCGCTCGCCCCTCAATACCATAACGCAATTTCTCAGCCTGTTCATCCGTTAAGCTCGTTTCAGCCTCTACTTTAAAGAAGTTGCCTTTTTCGGTCTTTGTCGCATTGCTGTCAATATTAGAAATAGTAGACGTGAGAACAAATTCCTTATTGTTTTCATCCAAGGCAGTGAAACGGATGGTCTCTCCCTGTTTAAGGCTAGAGACATCTTTTGAAGTCACATAAGTTGTGATGGTTACCTTCTTTTCTGTCGTCAAAACAGGATATAACTGGGCCAAGACCTTACCTTCGGGAACCAAATTAGCCCCAGCAGTTTCAGGATTCAGGTGGAGAACCCCGTCTTCCATCGCTGTAATGGCCCCTTTTTGTGTGATTCCTCCCTGTACTTTGAGATTATTTTCAACCTCTAAAATCTTTTGATTTAGGGCGGTCAACTCTTGTCCGACCTTTGCCAACTGTTGAGCCTTCAAGGACTCAAGCTGACTATCCAAACTACCAGAGTAGGCCTGTTGCGCACCTGAGCCCGCATATTGAACCCGATAACTGGCCAGAGCGGATTCAAATTGGGCAATCTGGCTGTCAATCTGTGCAATGACTTGACTCTTGAGCTGTCCTTGACTATCAGAAGCAGCCTGCGCCGCATAGGATTGATAAATACTATAGCCAGCGTTGCTTGAAGGAACACTGGTTCCATTTTGAATGGCATTTTTTAATGTTTGATAGTCCGACAATTTGGCATTGGTTTCCTCGATGAGATTTCCAAGTTCAGCTTGGGAATTGCTGGCAGCTGAATTTTGAGAGGCAATATTGGAATTCTGTTGTTCCGTATTACTACGGATGCTGGCAGCTTGGTTTTTATAGTCATTAAAGATCTGTTCGTAGCCAAAGCGATCTTCCCCCGAAGCAAACTGGCTAGTTCCTGTCTTCAAACTTTCCTGCAATAATTCCAACTGTCGTTTTTGTTCTTTCAAGGTTTCCACTTGAGAGGAGAAGGTGTCTTTTTGAGTGTTTTCACTGTCAGAATGATACTGAACCAAGAGGTCCCCTTTTTTGACCACCTTATTTTCCTCTAGATTATTAGTGACAATCGCATTATTACTGGTTGACTGGATGGTTGCCAGGATCTTACTCGGTTCGATAGAGGCAGCCGAGGTAATCGTGATTTCCTTTTTCGCAAAGAGAGAGAATAAGACGATAAAAATCGCTAAGAAGAAAGTCGGTAAAATCACGCGTACAGAAAAGTTGGAATATCTACGATTATAAAATTCAGCACTCTCTAAGTAATGTTCTTCCATCTTCTTTCTCCCTTCTAACTATTGACCAGATGGGCATAGAAGCCATCCTGAGCAAGCAATTCTTCGTGTGTTCCTTGTTCGACGATTTCCCCCTTGTCCAGAACGACCACTTTTTCAGACCGCTCCGCAATGGTCAAGCGATGGGCGATGAATATGATGGTCTTGTCCAACTCCAAGAGATTGTCGATAATCTTTTTTTCTGTCAGGATATCCAGATTGCTGGTTGCCTCGTCGAGAATTAAAACAGGAGCATCGGTCAAAAGAGCCCGAGCTAAGGCCAAGCGTTGACGTTGACCACCTGAAATCCTGTTCCGTCTGATGTCAACTCTGTTTGGTAATTCAAAGGCATCCGTTCAATGTCTTCCCGAATCTCCGCAATTTCTAGCGCCCGAATGATTTCTTTCTGAGTCGTTCCAGGCTTAGCACCTAGGAGAACATTCTCTAAGATAGTACCATTAAAGACATAGGGCTGTTGCGGCAAGTAGTTGATATGACGGCGCAAGACATGCTTGTCAATCTGATTGAGGTTGATATGATTCACCAGAATCTCTCCCTCATTCGGATCATAGAAATTCACAATCATCTTGGCAAGGGTCGTCTTTCCAGAACCAGAAATGCCCACAAAGGCCACCTTACTGCCTCGTTCAATGGTCAAGTTAATATCTGAGAGGACATTTCGCCCATATCCATATTTATAGCTGACCTGTTTCAATTCAATGTTACCCTTGGTCATGCTTAAATCACGGATTGCTTTTTTATCCACAAACTCAGAATCTACCAGATAGACTTCGTTCAAGCGGTTATTGGCAACTTGCGCTGTTTGGAGCTTAGTCTGTAAATTGATGATGTTTTCTAGTGGATTTGTGAAATAAACCAGCAAGGTGTTATAAGTAATCAGCTGCCCCAAGGTCATTTTATTGTCCATCACCAAAAGGGCTCCCATCCAAAGAATAGCGATATTCAATAGGAGTTGAGCTGTTTTCTTCAAGCCGATTTGAATGTTTTCCATCCGACTATAGGCAAATGATTTTTTCAGATAGTCCACAAATTCTCTGTCAATCTTTTGGTAACGATAATTTTCACTGGTCAAGGATTTGATTGTTTCAATCCCATTGATGTCTTCGATAATGGAAGAGGAAAGAATAGCATTGGATTCCATGGTGTCCCGGTTCATTTTTTCAAATGGTTTCATGAAGGCAAAAATTACGACGATATAAATCGGTAGTGAGAGAAGACTGATAAAGAAGAGATTCAAGTTTTGTGAGAACAAAACAATGGCCATGACAATCACGATTGAAACATCCAGGAAGATGGAAAGAATGGTACTGGCCAAGGCATCAATAATACTGTTGGCATCATTGAAGCGTGAGACAATCTCCCCTGTTCTTCTGGTCGCAAAAAAGGACATGGGTAAATGGAAGACATGCTTGATATAAGACAAAATCACATCAATTGAAAGCCGTTGTCCCAAAATGAGAAGCAAATAATTCTGGGCATAAGATAGAATCTGTTGCAAGATATAGACGACCACCAACCTAAAGAAATAATCCCTAAGGTATTGCGCATCTGATTGGGGACATAGGTATCAATAATCCCCTGCATATAGTAAGAGCCCACGATATTGATGATCGTAACCAATAGAGTTGCGATAACGATATTGGCAATCAAGCCTTTTTGTCTCATCAAGATGGGCACAAAAGACCAGAGGCCATTTTTCTGTTCCTTATGAGGCTTGTATTCGGGTGCAGGGGCAATGAAAATAGAGACCCCTGTCCATTCTTGGGCAAACTGTTCCTTGGAAAGTTTGGTCATTTTAACAGCCGGATCGGGGTCGGCAATATGAACAGAATGTTTGTCATGTCCCGTCACGACATAGTAATGAAGTAACTTTTTATCCTTGATGACATGAGCGATAAAGGGGTAGATGACCCCTTTCATATCAAACAAAGACATATCCGCTTTTAGGGCTCGTGTTTCAAAGCCTAATTCTTCAGAGACCTTTACCAGTCCAAAAGCGGTTGTTCCTCGTAAGGTTGTCTTGGCCATTTCACGCAAGCTGGCCAAAGAGTAGTAGGAGCCATAGTAACCATAAATCATGGCAAGGGCTGCCACACCACAATCTCTTGCGTCAACTTGAGCTCTATAATGACGCTTTGTAAATCTCATACAAACTCCTTTATTCACAAAAGTATGGATGCCTTATGAAGGGAAAGTCTTCATAAAGGTTTTGGGGAGTTAGGAAACTCCCTCTATACTAGCTTTCTCCAGAAAAACAAACTCAGAAAGAGGAGAAAAGACGAAAGTAACTAGTTCTATCATACACTAATGTGGCTTATTTTTCCAATGGTATCAATCGTTTTAAAGATATTGATCCGAGATAGACTTGGGCTCGCTTTCACATGAAAAAGCCTCTTGTCCCAATCAAGACGAACAAGAGGCTCTCTGTCGAAAGACAAACTATTAGTTAAAAACGTCTGGGCTTGCAGCACCACCGTTGTTAGCGCCGCCACCATTGCTAGAACCACCAGATCTTGAACCAATTCTACCTCTGATGCGACCATATGCACGGATAGCAACGCCACGAATAGCGCGACCTACTTCACGACCGATGTCAAATACGGCACGAACAAGGTCACCGCCGACCCAACCACCTTCTACTTCAACCAATTCAGCTTCAGAAAGTGGCATAAATTTTTGATCCAATGATTTAAAATCTTTGTTCATGAAATTCACCTTTTCTATTTAAGATACTAAATTAGCTAAAAAGTCCTACAAAGAAACCTGAAAGTAGTGATCCACCCAAGATAGCCAAAGAAACTGTGAATACATCAACAGGGACACCGTAGAATGACCATCCACCGTCGATCATCATCATTTCTTCATCAGTCAAGGCAACAAATTGGTTGTCCATCATAGCAAAGTTTTCCATAAAAGTTCTCCTTTTATTAATATGTTGTTCTTAGTTGGAGGAAAGCCCTCTCAACTCGACACTTACATTATACAATAGGAAGGGCTTTCTGTCAACTGAAATAAGAAGATAAGAGCTAAAAAATTGAGCCTATATCTTAGGTGAAATCTGGGTGAGGAGGGATATTTCCTTCAGAGGTTGGAAAGGTTTTTTTCTATCATTTGTCTAGTCAGCTACAGCCCCTCAAAAGTTAGATTTTTCTGTTTAATTTTTTGGGGGCGGTAGGATAAATCGCTCATGCAATGTACTTCACGAAGTGATTTCGATGAGCGGGGGTTAAGTCTATTTATAGATTAAGCTTTCTGAGATACTCCCACAACTACAGAGAGTCATCATTTCCAGCTGGGATTTATAGGCAAGAGGTGTAGCTACATCCATCGTTATGATTGCTGAAGGCCTATTGTCTAAGAATATTAGCGGGTAATATTGCTAGTAGATTGATAAGTGACCAATTGAATTCCTTCTTGCTACCTTTCCCCTTCCCTGAAAGCGTAAAACAAACTAGTCAGAAAAGCCACTTTGTGGTATAATATAGAAGACTCAAAAAGAAACAGGAGAAAAAGAATGGATTTACTTTTAGCAATTATCTTGATTGTGCTAGCTTTTCTAGGAGGAGCTCTTGGAGGTATGTATTTGGTTCGTAAGCAAATCGAAAAAGAATTTGCAGACAATCCACGTTTGAACGCTGAGGCAGTTCGTGCTCTCTTGAGCGCAAATGGTCAAAAACCAAGCGAAGCCAAGGTTCAACAAGTTTACCACCAAATCATCCGTCAACAAAAAGCAGCCCTTGCTAACAATAAAAAGAAATAAATAGGAAAAGTCTGGGATGAAAGTTCCAGACTTCTCACTATGTTCAATAGTTCTCAAGGATAAGACTTTTTCCTTGCATTCTATTGATATTTGATTATGATTAAGAGAGAGGCAGTTGACATTCTATCAAGCTGTCGGTCAGTTCGTTTAGGACAAGGAATCATGATGAACTATCAATCAGAAAAAGAAGACTAGAAAGAAGACTGTATGGATAATCGACCAATTGGTTTTTTGGATTCGGGTGTCGGGGGCTTGACTGTTGTTCGTGAGCTCATGCGCCAGCTTCCCCATGAAGAAATCGTCTATATTGGAGATTCGGCGCGGGCGCCCTATGGTCCCCGTCCTGCTGAACAAATTCGTGAATATACTTGGCAGTTGGTCAACTTTCTTTTGACCAAGGATGTCAAAATGATTGTCATTGCTTGTAATACTGCGACTGCGGTCGTCTGGGAAGAAATCAAGGCGAAACTAGATATTCCTGTCCTAGGTGTGATTTTGCCAGGAGCTTCGGCAGCTATTAAGTCCAGTCAAGGCGGGAAAATCGGAGTGATTGGAACCCCCATGACGGTACAATCAGACATCTACCGTCAGAAATCCATGATTTGGATCCAGACTTACAGGTGGAAAGTTTGGCCTGTCCCAAGTTTGCCCCCTTGGTCGAGTCTGGTGCCCTGTCAACCAGTGTAACCAAGAAAGTCGTTTATGAAACCCTGCGTCCCTTGGTTGGCAAGGTGGATAGCCTGATTTTGGGTTGTACTCATTATCCGCTCCTTCGCCCTATCATCCAGAATGTCATGGGACCAAAGGTTCAGCTCATCGATAGTGGGGCAGAGTGTGTACGGGATATCTCAGTTTTACTCAATTATTTTGAAATCAATCGTAGCCGGGACGCAGCCCCGCTTCAGCACCGATTTTACACTACAGCCAGCAGCCAAAGTTTTGCCCAAATAGGAGCAGAATGGCTGGAAAAAGAGATTCATGTGGAGCATGTAACATTATGACAAATAAAATTTATGAATACAAGGACGACCAGGACTGGTATGTCGGTGTCTGGGATGTCTATGGAGGCATCTACAGCCTCATCAAAGATCCGCTTGAGCTTGATTTTATGGATTTGGCTCGGATTTTTCGTGATGAGGAAAATGGCTTTCCGATTACGATAACAGTGATGCGCTGGTCTTCTAACTTCCGTCTGCTCTCTTTTATCGTTGAGATTTTAAATGCCGAAGCAGGACGCAACTTGGAAGTTATCCAACGTCAGGGGGCCCTGCTCTTGGTTGAAAACGGGCAACTCCTGCATGTAGAATTGCCTAAAGAAGGGGTCAATGTTCAAGCCTTCTTTGAAACTAGTAAGGTTAGAGAAACCTTGTTGATTGCGACTCGAAACGAAGGCAAGACCAAGGAATTTCGAGCTATCTTTGACAAACTAGGCTATGATGTGGAAAATCTCAATGACTATCCTGACCTGCCCGAAGTAGCAGAAACAGGCATGACCTTTGAAGAAAATGCCCGCCTCAAGGCAGAAACCATTTCCCAATTAACAGGCAAGATGGTTCTAGCAGATGACTCAGGCCTCAAAGTCGATGTTCTTGGTGGTTTGCCAGGTGTCTGGTCAGCCCGTTTTGCAGGTGTGGGAGCGACTGACCGTGAAAATAATGCCAAGCTCTTGCACGAATTGGCTATGGTCTTTGATCTCAAGGACCGTTCGGCTCAATTCCACACAACCTTAGTCGTAGCCAGTCCAGGTAAGGAAAGTTTGGTGGTTGAAGCTGACTGGCCAGGTTATATCAATTTTGAACCCAAGGGTGAAAATGGCTTTGGCTATGACCCGCTCTTCCTGGTAGGAGAAACTGGGAAAACAGCAGCAGAATTAACCCTTGAAGAAAAAAATAGCCAATCTCACCGAGCCTTAGCCGTTAAGAAACTTTTGGAGGTATTTCCATCATGGCAAAGCAAACCATCATTGTAATGAGTGATTCTCATGGCGATAGCTTGATTGTGGAAGAAATTCGTGATCGCTATCTGGGGAAAGTCGATGCCATTTTCCACGATGGTGACTCAGAACTCCGTCCTGATGCTCCACTTTGGGAGGGCATCCATGTCGTCAAAGGCAATATGGACTTTTATGCGGGCTACCCAGAACGTTTGGTGACCCAACTTGGTCCGACCAAGATTATCCAGACTCACGGACACTTATTTGATATCAATTTCAACTTTCAAAAGTTGGACTATTGGGCTCAGGAAGAAGATGCCGATATCTGTCTCTATGGTCACTTGCATGTGCCAAGTGCTTGGATGGAAGGAAAGACTCTTTTTCTAAATCCAGGTTCCATCAGCCAACCACGAGGCGCTATTAGAGAATGTCTCTATGCCCGTGTGGAGATTGATTACAGCTATTTTAAAGTAGACTTTTTAACACGTGATCATGAGGTTTATCCGGGCTTGTCCAAGGAGTTTACTCGATGATTGCCAAAGAATTTGAAGCATTTTTACTAGAGCGGGAAGAGACCTTTCTCACCCCAGCTGACAATCTAGCAGCCTTGATTGATACCCATAACGCTGACCATGCGATTTGGTGTTGAGCCAAATCACCTACACCCGTATCCCTGTTGTGACCTTTGACAAACGCTTTGTTGGGACCATTGGTCTGAGAGATATTTTGGCATATCAAATGGAGCAAGGTTTGACAGATGAGCAGATGGCAACAACAGACATCGTCAATATGACCAAGACAGATGTGGCAGTCGTCGCTCCAGACTATAATATCACTGAAGTCCTCCATAAACTGGTAGATGAACCCTTCTTGCCAGTGGTAGATAATGAATGGATTTTTCAAGGAATTATCACGCGCAAGTCCATCCTCAAGGCAGTTAATGCCCTCTTGCATGACTTTAGTAAGGAATATGAGATTCGATGCAAATGAGAGATAGGATTTTAGACTTTTTAGAGGGAAAGCAGGGTTTGTCTGCCAATTCCAAGCAGTCCTATAAGTATGATCTGGAGCAATTTTTGGACTTGGTAGGGGAGCGGGTCTCTGAAACTAGTCTCAAGATTTACCAAGCCCAGCTAGCCAATCTAAAAATGAGCGCCCAGAAACGGAAACTTTCGGCCTGTAACCAATTTCTCTACTTTCTCTATCAAACAGGAGAGGTGGACAGTTTTTACCGCTTGGAATTAGCCAAACAAGCTGAAAAGAAGACCAAAAAGCCAGAACTGTTAGACCTAGAGTCTTTTTGGCAAGAAAGTGATTATCCAGAGGGGCGCTTGCTGGCACTCTTAATCCTAGAAATGGGACTCTTGCCTAGCGAGATTTTAGCTCTCAAGGTTGCGGATATCAATCTGGATTTTCAGGTGTTGCGAATCAACAAGGCTTCCCAACAGAGGATTGTCACTATTCCCATGACCTTGCTTTCAGAATTGAAACCCTTGATGGGCCAGACCTATCTTTTTGAAAGGGGAGGGAAAGCCTATTCTCGTCAGTGGGCCTTTCGTCAGCTAGAATCTTTTGTCAAGGAGAAAGGTTTCCCAGCCTTATCAGCCCAAGCCTTGCGGGAACAGTTCATTCTAAGACAAATAGAAAACAAGGTCGATTTGTACGAAATAGCAAAAAAATTAGGATTAAAAACAGTTCTGACCTTAGAAAAATATAGATAATGGATATTAAATTAAAAGATTTTGAAGGGCCACTGGACTTGCTCTTGCACTTGGTTTCCAAGTATCAGATGGATATTTACGATGTGCCCATTACGGAAGTCATTGAACAGTATCTAGCCTATGTCTCAACCCTGCAGGCTATGCGTCTGGAAGTGACTGGTGAGTATATGGTCATGGCCAGTCAGTTGATGCTGATCAAGAGCCGCAAACTCCTTCCAAAGGTAGCAGAAGTGACAGATTTAGAGGATGACCTGGAGCAGGATCTCCTCTCCCAAATCGAAGAATACCGCAAGTTCAAACTCTTGGGTGAGCACTTGGAAGCCAAGCACCAAGATCGGGCCCAGTACTATTCTAAAGCGCCTACTGAGTTGATCTACGAAGATGCGGAGCTTGTGCATGACAAGACGACCATCGACCTCTTTTTGGCTTTTTCCAATATCCTAGCCAAGAAAAAAGAGGAATTCGCTCAGAATCACACGACCATCTTGCGGGATGAGTATAAGATTGAGGATATGATGGTTATCGTAAAAGAGTCCTTGGCTGGACGAGACCAGTTGCGTTTGCAGGATTTGTTCAAGGAAGCCCCAAATATCCAAGAGGTCATTACCCTCTTTTTGGCAACCCTAGAGTTAATCAAAACCCAGGAGCTGGTCCTCGTTCAAGAGAAAAATTTCGGAGATATCTATCTCATGGAAAAGAAGGAAGAAAGTCAAGAGGCACAAAGCTAGACTTGATAGAGAGGAAAGATGAGTACTTTAGCAGAAATAGAAGCGCTCTTGTTTGTAGCAGGTGAAGATGGGATTCAAGTCCGTCAGTTGGCTGAACTCCTATCGCTTCCTCCGACAGGCATCCAGCAGAGTTTAGAAAAATTAGCCCAAAAGTATGAAAAAGACCAAGAGTCGAGTTTGTCCCTGATTGAGACAGGGGGCGCTTACAGATTGGTGACCAAGCCTCAATTTGCAGCGATTTTGAAGGAATACTCCAAGGCCCCCATCAACCAGAGTTTGTCTCGGGCGGCCCTTGAGACCTTGTCTATCATTGCCTACAAGCAACCCATCACGCGGATAGAAATTGATGCCATCCGTGGAGTCAACTCGAGTGGGGCTTTGGCAAAGTTGCAGGCCTTTGACTTGATACGAGAAGATGGGAAAAAAGAAGTGTTGGGTCGCCCCAACCTCTATGTGACTACGGATTATTCCTAGATTACATGGGAATTAACCATTTGGAAGAATTACCAGTGATTGATGAGCTTGAGATTCAAGCCCAAGAAAGCCAATTATTTGGTGAAAGGATAGAAGAAGATGAGAATCAATAAATATATTGCCCACGCAGGTGTGGCCAGTAGGAGAAAAGCAGAAGAGTTGATCAAGCAAGGCTTGGTGACGGTCAACGGCCAAGTGGTGCGTGAACTAGCAACGACCATCAAGGCTGGTGATAAGGTTGAAGTTGAAGGCCAACCTATCTATAACGAAGAAAAGGTCTACTATCTTCTCAATAAACCCCGCGGAGTGATTTCTAGTGTGACAGATGACAAGGGCCGCAAGACTGTTGTGGACCTCTTGCCACAGGTCAAAGAGCGCATCTACCCTGTGGGACGTTTGGACTGGGATACATCTGGTGTCTTGATTTTGACCAATGATGGGGATTTTACGGATGAAATGATTCACCCGCGTAATGAGATTGACAAGGTCTATGTTGCGCGTGTTAAAGGTGTGGCCAACAAAGAAAATCTCCGTCCCTTGACCCGTGGCCTTGAGATTGATGGCAAGAAAACCAAGCCTGCTGTCTATGAGATTCTCAAAGTGGATCCAGTCAAAAATCGCTCAGTAGTGCAGTTGACCATCCATGAAGGGCGTAACCATCAGGTTAAAAAAATGTTTGAAGCCGTCGGTCTCCAAGTGGACAAGTTGTCTCGGACTCGTTTTGGACACTTAGATTTGACAGGCCTTCGTCCAGGTGAATCCCGTCGTCTTAACAAAAAAGAAATCAGCCAACTGCATACTATGGCTGTAACCAAGAAATAATGAAACGAATCTTAATAGCGCCAGTTCACTTTTACCAACGCTTTATCTCACCAGTCTTTCCACCCTCTTGTCGTTTTGAGCCCACTTGTTCAAACTACATGATTGAAGCTATTGAAAAACATGGCTTCAAGGGAGTTTTGATGGGCTTAGCTCGGATTTTACGTTGCCACCCTTGGTCGAAAATAGGCAAGGATCCTGTGCCAGACCACTTTTCACTCAAACGAAATCATAAACAAAAAGAATCAGCCTGATTCTTTTTTGTATACTTTAGAAAGGAAGTTGGCAGATTAAGATTTTCACTATCCTTCTCCTATAAAAAGTGGTAAAATGGAGGACAGAAAGAAGGAACTGATATGACAACATTATTTTCAAAAATCAAAGAAGTAACAGAACTTGCTGCGATCTCAGGTCATGAAGCGCCTGTCCGTGCCTATCTCCGTGAAAAGTTGACTCCGCATGTGGATGAAGTTGTGACAGATGGCTTGGGCGGTATTTTCGGGATTAAACATTCAGAAGCTACCGATGCGCCCCGTGTTTTAGTCGCTTCTCATATGGACGAAGTTGGCTTTATGGTCAGCGAGATTAAGCCAGATGGAACCTTCCGTGTCGTTGAAATCGGTGGCTGGAATCCCATGGTAGTTAGCAGCCAACGCTTTAAACTCTTTACTCGTGATGGTCGTGAAATTCCCGTGATTTCAGGATCTGTTCCACCACATTTGACTCGTGGAAAGGGCGGACCAACCATGCCAGCTATTTCAGATATCGTCTTTGATGGTGGCTTTGCGGATAAGGCTGAGGCAGAAAGCTTTGGCATCCGTCCTGGTGATACTATCGTACCAGATAGTTCAGCAATCTTGACAGCCAATGAAAAAAATATCATCTCAAAAGCTTGGGATAACCGCTATGGGTCCTTATGGTTAGTGAGCTAGCAGAAGCCTTGTCAGGTCAGAAACTTGGGAATGAACTCTATCTTGGTGCTAATGTCCAAGAAGAAGTGGGTCTCCGTGGCGCACACACTTCAACAACTAAGTTTGACCCAGAAGTCTTTCTTGCAGTTGACTGTTCACCTGCTGGTGATGTTTATGGCGGCCAAGGCAAGGTTGGGGACGGTACCTTGATTCGTTTCTACGATCCAGGTCATTTGCTCCTCCCAGGTATGAAGGATTTCCTTTTGACAACGGCTGAAGAAGCTGGTATCAAGTACCAATACTACTGTGGTAAAGGCGGAACGGATGCAGGTGCAGCTCATCTGAAAAATGGTGGTGTTCCATCAACAACTATCGGTGTTTGCGCTCGTTATATCCATTCTCACCAGACCCTCTACGCTATGGATGACTTTTTAGAAGCTCAAGCTTTCTTGCAAGCCTTAGTGAAAAAATTGGATCGTTCAACAGTTGATTTGATTAAAAATTATTAAAGAATAAGAGAGGTGAGCGAAATGACAGAACCAAACCTAGAAAGCCTTATAAAAGATCTCTATAATCATGCCCGTCAAGGCTTGAGTGATGAGTTAGTCGCCGCTCTCCTAGAGACTGCTAAAAAACTACCTACTACAAATGAGCAATTACTAGCAGTCCGTCTCTCAGGCCTGGTCAATCTTGAACTGTTCAGAAATCCCAAACACCCAGCACCTGAATTGATCAACTTGGCTCGCTTTATCAAAAGAGAAGAAGCCAAGTACAGAGGAACCGCAGTTTCTGCTATTATGTTTGGGGAACTCTTTAAAATGCTTTGATTCCATTGTGAATCAAAGCATTTTTTATACGTCAGAAAAGCCATTCTTGATTAAGAGACGAAAAAACCACCTAGGTCAAGGTGGCTTCTTGTTTATTAAATTTGTTCAGCAATGACCTTTTCAGCTAGGTTCATGGCGTGGTCAGATACGCGAGTGTAGTGGGAAATGATGTCGATAAAGTTGACCCCTGCTTGTGTTGAACACTCGCCCTTGTTAAGGCGCTTGATATGGGTCTTTCTGAGAATGCGTTCCATATTGTTAATCTCTTTATGGCGTTCAATCAGGCTTTGAGCTTTTTCAATATCATTGTTCTCAACACTATCAAGGGCATCCTTGATAAACTCAGTAGTTTTTCGATAGATATCAGCTAATTCCTCTAGAGCAGCTTCAGAAAAATGAACATCTTTGCGTTGGAGATAGTCTGTTAGGTTGAGCAAACCTTCTGCGTGATCTCCAATCCGTTCCAAATCACGAGATGAATCTAGGATGTTGGTCAACACTTCGCTTTCTTTCTGACTTAAGGATTCGCTTGAGAGCCTGATGAGGTAACGAGTGAGTTTTTCATCGATGGTATTGATGGCCTCCTCTGTTTTGTGTCCTTTTTCAGCTACCTTTTCATCCAAACCGATGATATAGTTATAAGAAAGGTCAAAAGCTTTAGCTGCATAATTCCCCAAGTGCAAGAGTTCTTTTTTTGCATTTCCTAGTGCGATAGAAGGAGATTGCTGGATAAGTTGTTCGTCGAGATAAAGGGGCTCGTACTTGACAACTTCATCTTCACCAGGGATGAGCTTGGTTACAAAGTAGGCCAAAGCTCCGATGAATGGAAATTGTACAATAGTATTACTTACGTTAAAGGCACCGTGAGAGAAGGCAATGGTCATCTCAGGTGAGAGGTGAAGGAGTGCCTGGAAGTACTCAATCATAGCAGTGAAGGGACCTAATAAGATTAAGCAAAGAATAGTTCCTAAAACGTTAAAGGTAACGTGGGTTGCTGCAACGCGCTTTGCAGAGACATTGGCTCCAGCAGCCGCTAGGATAACAGTTAGGGTTGTCCCGATATTATCCCCAAAGAGAACGGGTAGAGAACCTTTAAGATTAAGGAACCCACCTGCATAGAGACCTTGCAAAATCCCAATTGTCGCAGAAGAAGCTTGGATAAGGACGGTAATCACTGCACCGGCTACCACTCCTAAAATAGGATTTTGTCCCAAGGTTACCATATATTCCTTGAATTGTGGTAAATCTTTAAGTGGGTTCATACCGGCACTGATGAGGTTGAGGGCGTAGAAGATTCCCCCAACACCAAATAGGATGCGTCCGATATTGTTTGCTGTTCTATTTTTTTGTAAAGAAGAGGAACATGGTTCCAAGGAAAATCAGGGGTAAAGCATATTCGCCAAGCTTGAAACCGATGATAAAGGAAGTAACGGTGGTTCCAATATTGGCTCCCATGATGATTCCGATAGCTTGTCTAAGAGTTAGAAGGCTAGCGCTGACCAGTCCAACTGTGATAACTGTAACCCCTGTACTTGACTGAATCAGGGCGGTTACGACAATCCCGACTAGAACACCTAAAAAGGGATTGCTGGTGTACTTGTCAATGTAAAAACGAAGGCGATCTCCAGCAGCTTGTTGCAAACCGTCCCCCATGGTCTTGATACTATATAAAAACAGTCCTAGACCTCCTAAAAAGTGAAATAAAATTTCCTGCCAATTAATGGACATTTCTTTTTCCTCCGAAAAATAATAACGGAATTTCTCCTATTCTATTTTAAAGGATAAAAGTAAATCTCACAAGTGTTTTCTCGATATTTTAGTAAGAAATCGCTAACTTTTTTAAATTTCTTCCTTAAGCAGAGTTCTTACTTCAAGTATAAATGTCTGAAAGGATTGTGTCCAAATTTTACTGATTCTTATCCTAGTTATAGTTTATACGTAAAATAGATTGACATCGCTTTCATATAAGATAAAATGAAGATAACCCTGTTCTGGTGGTATGGCATGAGAACAGTTACTTTTCATCAAAAGTAAAGCGCTTACTTTATATTTTATTAGGAGGATAAGATGAAAAATTTATTTTTGAAAAACGTTGCCGCTACAGCATTCGTAAGCTGTCAATCGGAGCTTGTTCTTTGATGATTGGGTCAGCTCTATTTGCGAGCCCAGCTCTTGCAGAGCAGGTTGCTGTCCCTGAGGCAGTTTCAAATACGAGTGCCCAAGCTACAAGCGCTAGTGAAACAGCGAGTCCAGACACTGCGACCATCGAAAAACAATTAGAAAAAACTGAAAACAAAGTAGCTGAGCAATCAATTTCAGAAAACACTCCAGCAATTACTGATTTGGTTAATGAAAAAGAAGAAGCGAAGCCAGCTTCGACAGATAAAGTTGAGAAACCTACTCAATCAACTGATAAAGAAGAAGTTAAACCGGAGGAAGCTCCTCAAGTGGTTGACAATAAAGCCGACAAACCAAGTCTAGCAGACGTTCCTAAAAATGAGGAGAAGAGTCTCCGACCAAAAGAAATCAAATTTGATACTTGGGAAGATTTGTTGAAATGGGAACCGGGTGCGCGTGAGGATGATCCCATCAATCGTTCCTCAGTTGAACTAGCCAAGCGCCATAGAGGTCAGTTGGTTAACGAAAAAGCAAGCAGAAGAGCCAAAGTTCAGGCACTAGCAAATACCAACTCAAAGGCTAAAGACCACGCTTCTGTTGGTGGAGAAGAATTCAAGGCCTATGCTTTTGACTATTGGCAATACTTGGATTCAATGGTCTTCTGGGAAGGTCTAGTTCCAACTCCAGATGTCATTGATGCAGGCCACCGCAACGGAGTTCCTGTTTATGGAACACTTTTCTTCAACTGGTCAAACAGCATTGCTGACCAAGAGAAGTTTGCTGCCGCTTTGAAGCAAGATGAGGATGGCACCTTCCCGATTGCACGTAAACTCGTTGATCTCGCTAAATACTATGGTTTTGATGGCTACTTCATCAACCAAGAAACAACGGGGGAATTGGTAGCACCTCTTGGTGAAAAAATGCGCCAATTCATGCTCTATACAAAGGAATATGCAGCTAAAGTCAACCACCCAATCAAGTATGCTTGGTACGATGCCATGACCTACAAATATGGTCGATACCACGAAGATGGCTTGGGAGACTACAACTACCAGTTTATGCAAAAAGAAGGTGACAAAGTCCCTGCAGATCAATTTTTTGCCAATTTTAACTGGAACAAGGAAAAGAATGACCACTCTGTAGAGATGGCAAAATGGCTGGAACGTAGCCAGTATGATGTCTTTGCGGGCTTAGAATTGCAACAAGGTGGCTCTTATAAGACCAAAGTCAAATGGGATGCTCTCTTAGATGAAAAAGGCAAGTTGCGTTTGTCACTTGGACTCTTTGCACCAGATACAATTACCAGTCTAGGAAAAACAGGTGAAGATTACCACAAGAACGAAGACATCTTCTTCACAGGTTACCAAGGAGATCCGACAGCTCAAAAACCTGCTGATAAAGAGTGGTATGGGATTGCTAATTTAGTTGCGGACCGCACACCAGCAGTAGGACGCACCTTCACTACTTCTTTCAATACAGGTCATGGTAGAAAGTGGTTTGTAGACGGCAAAGTTTCTAAGGATTCTGAGTGGAACTACCGTTCTGTTTCAGGTATCTTACCAACATGGCGCTGGTGGCAGACTTCAACGGGGGAAAAGCTTCATGCAGAATATGACTTTACAGATGCCTACAATGGCGGAAATTCCCTTAAATTCTCAGGTGATGTAGCTGGTAAGACAGACCAAGATGTGAATTTGTATTCTACTAAACTAGAAGTAACGGAGAAAACCAAACTTCGGGTTGCCCATAAGGGAGGAAAAGGCTCGAAAGTTTATATGGCCTTCTCTACGACTCCAGACTACAAATTTGAGGATGCAGATGCATGGAAAGAACTGACCCTTTCTGACAACTGGACAAATGAAGAATTTGACCTTAGCTCACTAGCAGGTAAAACCATCTATGCAGTTAAACTCTTCTTCGAACATGAGGGAGCTGTAAAAGATTATCAGTTCAACCTAGGTCAATTAACAATTTCAGACAATGACCAAGCACCACAAGCACCGACAGGTCTCTCTGTGGTGAAGCAATCTCTTAAGAATGCCCAAGAAGCTGAAGCAGTTGTTCAATTTTCGGGTAACCAAGATGCCGATTTCTATGAAGTCTACGAAAAAGACGGGGATAACTGGCGATTGTTGACAGGTTCATCTGCTTCAACCATCTACTTGCCAAAAGTTAGCCGTTCTGCTAATGCGACTGGTACGACTCAAGAATTGAAAGTCGTTGCAGTTGGTAAAAATGGACTTCGTTCTGAAGCTGCGACGACATTCTTTAACTGGGGGATGACTGTTCAGGATACAACTCTCCCAAGACCTTTGGCTGAAAATATTGTTCCAGGGGCAAAGGTAATCGGTAGCACCTTCCCAAATACTGAAGGTGGAGAAGGTATCGAAGGCATGTTGAACGGTACCATTACCAGTCTATCAGACAAGTGGTCTTCAGGACAATTGAGCGGTAGTGTCGATATTCGTTTGACCCAACCACGTCGTGTTGTTAGATGGGTGATGGATCATGCGGGAGCTGGCGGTGAGTCTGTTAACGATGGTTTGATGAACACCAAGGACTTTGATCTTTATTACAAGGATACTGATGGCGAGTGGAAACTAGCTAAGGAAGTCCGTGGTAATAAAGCGCACGTTACAGATATCACTCTTGATAAACCAATCACCGCCCAAGACTGGCGTTTGCATGTCATTACATCTGATAACGGAACACCTTGGAAGGCCATTCGTATCTACAACTGGAAGATGTACGAAACCTTGGACACAGAAAGTCAAAATATTCCAATGGCTAAGGTAGCGGCTCGTTCACTTGGAAACCATCAAGTTCAACTAGGCTTCTCTGATGTTCCGGCAGGCGCAACCATCACCGTTTACGACAAGGCGGATTCACAAACACCGATTGCGACCTTGAAGTCTGAAACTGGTGGGGACCTGGCAACAGCACCATTAGCCTTTAACAAGCAACCAAATCTCCTCTACTATCGTACCCAACTACCTGGCAAAGAAATCAGTAACACTTTGGCTGTAGCGATTCCACAGGATGAAAGAAAAATTAAATCTGTCAGCCTTGAAAAAGGACCTAAGAAGGCGGTTTATAAAGAGGGAGAAAAACTCGACCTCAGAGGCGGAACACTCCGTGTTCAATATGAAGGGGGACAAGCCGACGAGCTGATTAACCTCACCCACTCAGGTGTGACTGTATCTGGATACGACGCTCATCAAAAAGGGGAACAGAAGCTCACAGTCAGCTACCTTGGACTTCCAGTTACTGGTGATTTAAACGTACAAGTGACTGGCCAAGATGAAGGAAAACCAAAAGAAGTAGCAGGCTTGTATATTACTAAGAAACCAAAAACAGACTATCTAGTTGGAGATCAACTGGATCTTGCAGAAGGTCGCTTTGGAGTTCTCTATGATGATGAGACAGAAGAGGCTCACAGCTTTACTGATAAAGGTGTTGAAATTACAGGCTACGATGCTCAGAAGACTGGACGCCAGACCTTGACTCTGCATTACAAAGGGCACACAGCTGAGTTCGATGTCTTGGTTTCTCCAAAGGCTGCAGTCAATGATGAGTACCTCAAACAAGAAATTACTGCTGCCCAAGGTCGTCAGTCAACCCTTGCCTATACCTTCTCAAGTGAGGACAAACAAGGAGCGTTAGTAGAGAAGCTCAATGCTGCGAAAGCTGTAGCAGAAAACCACAATGCTAGCCAAGAAGAAGTCAACCGGGCTTTGAATGAGTTGAAACAAGCAGGTGCGGACTTGGATGGCAATCAACGGTATCAAACTGCTAGAGAAGAATTGGAAGGCTTGCTCGAATCTGTCCGTGAAAAAGATTCTCAAGCTGAGTTGATTGCCCAAGCAGAAGCTTTATTGTCTTCACAAACACCAACTCCACAAGCTTTTGCGGACATGAAAGAAAAGCTGAATAAGAAACTAGCTCCTGCAGAAGAAAGCCACCACGTTGGTAGTATGGATCCAAATGAAGTAGCTCCAACAGTTGAAGCCCTCCCTGAACTGGTTATTGAAACAGAAACAACAGCCTTCGAACGTCAAGAAAGACAAAATGTGGATCTTCTTAAAGGTCAACGTCAACTTGTCCAAAAAGGAGAAGAAGGTCAAATTCGTCGTCTAGTAGAAGTAGATGCCCAAGGCAAACGCACCCTTCGTTCAACAGAAGTTCTTAAGGAAGCTATCCCAGAAATCACAGAAGTTGGAACAAAAAGAGCAAGTGGCGCCAAGTCCAGATAAACCTCATGCTGATACCCTCTCTAAAGAGCAAAAGGAACTTCCAGCTACACCAAGTACCAATGCTCCAACTGCAGAAGTGCCTGTCAAAGGTGAAGTAGCAAGCAAACAACTGCCAAATACAGGAGTAGAAACAGATGCCAGTCTAGTAGCTCTGGGGCTTCTCAGGTGATGAGTGGCTATGGACTTGTAGCTTTGAAAAAAGAGAAGACTAATCGGATTTACGAATCTTGGATTTCCTCTTAACAACTAAAAAAACAAGGTTTGACTGTAGATTAGTCAGGCCTTGTTTTAATGATTTTATCTCGCATTCATTACTTATTTGATAAGGTTTTTTTCTAGTTTTGATTTTAAGGAATGCTAGTTTTCAATTGCAAGAAAAGAACTGGAAAAAGTGCAGGCTTTTTTTCTATCTCTTTTGCTGATTTTGTGATATAATTAACACGTATAAAAAAAGAAGGAGTCATATCTAATGGCAAAATTGACTGTTAAAGACGTTGACTTGAAAGGGAAAAAAGTTCTCGTTCGTGTTGACTTCAACGTACCTGTTAAAGATGGCGTGATTACCAATGACAACCGTATCACTGCAGCTCTTCCAACTATCAAGTACATCCTTGAACAAGGTGGACGTGCAATCCTCTTCTCTCACCTTGGCCGTGTAAAAGAAGAAGCAGATAAAGAAGGTAAATCACTTGCTCCTGTAGCTGCTGACTTGGCTACTAAATTGGGACAAGAAGTTAAATTTATCCCAGGTGTTACACGTGGTGCTGAATTGGAAGCCGCTGTTAACGCTCTTGAAGATGGACAAGTTCTCTTGGTTGAAAACACTCGTTTCGAAGATGTTGACGGCAAGAAAGAATCTAAAAATGACCCTGAGCTTGGTAAATACTGGGCATCACTTGGAGACGGTATCTTCGTAAACGATGCATTTGGTACAGCTCACCGTGCACACGCATCTAACGTTGGTATCTCAGCAAACGTTGAAAAAGCAGTTGCTGGTTTCCTTCTTGAAAACGAAATTGCTTACATCCAAGAAGCAGTTGAAGCTCCAGAACGTCCATTCGTGGCTATCCTTGGTGGTTCAAAAGTTTCAGACAAGATCGGTGTTATCGAAAACTTGCTTGAAAAAGCTGATAAAGTTCTTATCGGTGGTGGGATGACTTACACATTCTACAAAGCTCAAGGGATCGAAATCGGTAACTCACTTGTAGAAGAAGACAAATTGGATGTCGCTAAAGCTCTTCTTGAAAAAGCAAACGGCAAATTGATCTTGCCAGTTGACTCAAAAGAAGCAAACGCATTTGCTGACTACACTGAAGTACGTGATACTGAAGGTGAAGCAGTAGACCCAGGCTTCCTTGGTTGGATATCGGTCCAAAATCTATCGCTAAATTTGACGAAGCCTTGACTGGTGCCAAAACAGTTGTTTGGAACGGACCAATGGGTGTATTTGAAAACCCTGACTTCCAAGCTGGTACAATCGGTGTCATGGACGCTATCGTGAAACAACCAGGCGTGAAATCAATCATCGGTGGTGGTGACTCAGCTGCGGCAGCCATCAACCTTGGTCGTGCAGACAAGTTCTCATGGATCTCAACTGGTGGTGGAGCCTCAATGGAACTTCTTGAAGGTAAAGTATTGCCAGGACTTGCGGCCTTGACAGAAAAATAAGCTTTCGTAAATGAAATGATGAAAAGAGGAACTTTGTTTCCTCTTTTTCTTGTAGCTTGAATTAAAAACGTTTCCGATTGATTTTGGCTCATAAAATCAACTAATTTATGATAAAATGGAAATAGAAAGTTGAGATTATGGGTTATTTTAAAAAATATAAATTTGACAAGTCACAGTTCAGGCTTGGTCTACGAACCTTTAAAACCGGGATTGCTGTTTTTTTAGTTCTCTTGATTTTTGGTTTTTTTGGTTGGAAGGGACTTCAAATTGGGGCTTTGACAGCAGTCTTTAGTTTGAGAGAGAGTTTTGATAAGAGTGTTCATTTTGGAACATCACGCATTCTAGGAAACAGTATCGGAGGTTTCTACGCTCTTGTTTCTTCCTCTTAAACACTCTATTTCAAGAAGCCTTTTGGGTGACCTTGCTGGTTGTTCCAATATGTACCATGTTAACCATTATGACAAATGTTGCTATGAACAACAAGGCAGGAGTTATCGGTGGTGTAGCGGCTATGTTGATCATTACCCTATCAATACCAAGCGGAGAAACATTTTTGTACGTGTTTGCGCGTGTATTTGAAACTTTTATGGGTGTTTTTGTGGCCATACTCGTAAATTATGATATTGATCGTTTCAGAAATCTTTTGGAGAAAAAAAGAAAATAATGTTATATTTTATGACATTATCAATTGACGTATGTGTTTTTTTAGACTATAATAGACAGAAAGAAGGAAATTGTAAATGAAGGAAAGAGAATTTCGCCGAAATATGGCTGTTTTTCCTATTGGCAGTGTTATGAAATTAACCGATCTCTCGGCGCGTCAGATTCGTTATTATGAGGATCAAGAGTTGATAAAGCCTGATCGAAACGAAGGGAACCGTCGCATGTATTCTTTGAATGACATGGATCGTTTGCTTGAGATCAAAGATTATATCTCTGAAGGTCATAATATTGCTGCGATTAAGAAAAAATATGCTGAACGGGAGGCGAAGTCCAAGAAAGCCGTGAGTCAGACGGAAGTGCGTCGCGCACTTCACAATGAACTCCTCCAGCAGGGACGCTTTGCTTCAGCGCAGTCACCCTTTTGGTCGCGGTTAGGGCAATCGCAAGTAGTCATATATTAAGGAGAAAACCCATGCCAATCACAGCTGCAGATATTCGTCGTGAAGTCAAGGAAAAAAATGTTACCTTTATTCGTCTCATGTTTTCAGATATTCTGGGAACCATGAAAAACGTCGAAATTCCTGCTACAGATGAACAGTTAGACAAGGTCTTGTCAAACAAAGCCATGTTTGATGGCTCTTCTATTGAAGGTTTTGTACGTATCAATGAGTCAGATATGTACTTGTACCCAGACTTGGATACATGGACAGTCTTCCCTTGGGGAGATGAAAATGGAAGTGTTGCAGGTTTGATCTGTGATGTCTATACAACAGAAGGTGAGCCATTTGCAGGTGACCCTCGTGGTAATTTGAAGCGTGCGCTTCGTCATATGGAGGAAGTGGGATTCAAATCTTTCAACCTTGGTCCAGAACCAGAATTCTTCCTATTTAAGTTGGATGAAAATGGTGATCCGACTCTTGAGGTAAATGACAAGGGTGGCTACTTTGATTTGGCCCCTACTGACCTTGCAGACAATACGCGTCGTGAAATCGTGAATGTCTTGACCAAAATGGGATTTGAAGTAGAAGCGAGTCACCACGAGGTTGCGGTTGGACAACATGAAATTGACTTCAAGTATGATGAAGTCCTCCGTGCCTGTGATAAGATTCAAATCTTTAAACTCGTTGTTAAAACCATTGCTCGCAAACATGGTCTTTATGCTACCTTTATGGCGAAACCAAAATTTGGTATTGCCGGATCAGGTATGCACTGTAATATGTCCTTGTTTGATGAGAATGGAAATAACGCCTTCTTTGATCCAAACGATCCAAAAGGAATGCAGTTGTCTGAAACGGCCTACCATTTCCTTGGTGGTTTGATCAAGCATGCGTATAACTATACTGCCATCATGAACCCAACAGTTAACTCATACAAACGTTTGGTTCCAGGATACGAAGCGCCTGTTTACATTGCTTGGGCTGGTCGTAACCGTTCACCACTTGTGCGCGTACCTGCTTCACGCGGTATGGGAACTCGTCTTGAGTTGCGTTCGGTGGATCCGATGGCAAACCCATACATCGCTATGGCAGTTCTGTTGGAAGTTGGTTTGCATGGTATTGAAAATAAAATCGAAGCACCAGCTCCTATCGAAGAAAATATCTACATCATGACAGCAGAGGAGCGTAAGGAAGCTGGCATTACAGATCTTCCATCAACTCTTCACAACGCTTTGAAAGCTTTGACTGAAGATGAAGTGGTTAAGGCAGCCCTAGGTGAACACATCTATACAAGCTTCCTTGAGGCTAAACGTATCGAGTGGGCTAGCTACGCAACCTTTGTGTCACAATGGGAAGTTGATAACTATTTAGATCTTTATTAATATAGAAGAAAGATTGCCTGAGGGCGGTCTTTTTTTCTTGCGTTTTATATCGAGGTGTGATATATTTTATATAACGAGGTGCGATGTATCGAACTGAATAGGAGGTGATTATAAATGGAATTAGCAGATAAGATCAGGCGTGTTTACCTTCCCATGACGGAAACGGGCTTTATATCTTGTTTTGTCTACAGAAGGAGAACCATGGCTATGGTATTACACAAAAGGTCAAGGAGATGACAGATTCGCAAGTTTTGATTAGTCCTGGAACTATGTATGGAACCTTGTCAAAGATGGAAAAGGATGGTTTGATTTTCTTTGTCCGAGAAGAAGAAAAACGGAAAATCTATCAGATTACAGACTTGGGACGCAAGGTCTTAGATATTGAATTGAAACGTATTGAACGACTCTACAGAAATAGTCGGGAGGGAGGATGATGGAAAAGAAGGTTGTTTATAGAATTGCTACCATTGCGGATTATGATAGAGAGGCTTTATATCTTAGAAAAATGCATGCTGAGGGCTGGAAACTTAAGAGAGTAAGCTACTCTAACTTAGTAGTTGCAGTTAAGTATACTTTTGAAGAGTGTCAGCCTGAGCAGGTGTCTTATCAGTTGGACTTTTATCCCATGAAAAAATCAGAGAGAGCCTCTTATTTACAACTATTTAAAGACTATGGCTGGGAGCATATTACAGACTTTAATAGTTTTTCCTACTTTAGTAAGCCTTATTCTCAAATTGAATCGGATGCGGAATTTGAAATTTATAACGATGCGGCCGGGAGGTTAGCTATGGTCAAACGTATTTTAACAATGCGGATGCTTCCTATCTTGCTTCTATTTTCAGCTCTACTACCGGTTTTCTCAAAGTTTGTCAGTGGAGTTAGTTCTTTTAGTTGGGAATTGTTTTTGATTTTCATAATAGATGGTGTTTTATTGATAGTATTTGCAATTCAGATTTCTTATATTCTTTGGAGATTGTTTCAAAAATGGAAAGTATTATCTGATAAATAAAACAATGTATGTTTTCTAATTGGGAGGAAGGATTATGAAAAGTAAAGCACAATTTCGAATTTTCACCATTGTTGATTTGGACAAGGAAGAAGAATATTTACATGAGATGCATTTGAAAGGTTGGAGGTATAGAACGAGTCGTTTTGGTTTTTTCTATTTTGACCAATGTCAACCGGAAGATATCATCTACCGTATCTATGATTCTAGATTTCTTAAAAAAAGTATAAGCATGAACTGCAAGAACTCAGAAATAGAGGTTGGGAACTGATAGAAACAGGTTCTTGTTCAATTCTTCGTAAATCATCTTCTGATTTACTTCGGAGGATCAAGTCTATATGAGTAAGACTCTCAGGTGGGAAGTTATGCGGTATAGACTTCGTTCATGTACAGCTGCTTTCTCGGGTGGTCTTGTTGTTTGTATGAGTTTGTTTCGAGAAGAACTGTCGCAATCTTTCTTCGTCATTTTTGCTCTATATGCCTTTATAATTTCTTATCTATTCTATGGTTTTTTCAGGCTTAGAAGGAAATATCGAGTAGATGGAAGGTAAGTTTCTAGGTCTTTAGACTGATTTTTAGCACTCTTGATAAAAGAGTGCCAATTTTTTGAGTTTTTGTCTTGACATTCTCTTTTAAGGGTGTATAATAGAATCATAAGTTAGCACTTAGGTGTATCGAGTGCTAATCAATCTGACAGAGGGGAGTGATGAGATGGTTACAGAGCGTCAGCAGGATATTTTGAATCTGATTATTGACATCTTTACCAAAACGCACGAACCTGTCGGATCCAAAGCACTACAAGAGTCTATTAACTCTAGCAGTGCAACCATTCGTAATGATATGGCGGCTCTAGAAAAGCAAGGTTTGCTTGAGAAAGCTCATACTTCTAGTGGTCGGATGCCAAGTGTCGCTGGTTTTCAGTACTATGTAAAACATTCACTGGATTTTGACCGACTGGCTGAAAATGAGGTTTATGAGATTGTTAAAGCCTTTGATCAGGAATTTTTCAAACTGGAGGATATTCTGCAAGAGGCTGCCAATCTACTAACAGACCTAAGTGGCTGTACGGTAGTGGCTCTGGATGTTGAGCCAAGTAGACAGCGCCTGACAGCTTTCGATATTGTCGTTCTAGGACAACATACTGCTCTTGCAGTTTTCACCCTAGACGAGTCTCGAACGGTTACCAGTCAGTTTCTGATTCCAAGGAATTTCTTGCAAGAGGATTTGCTGAAACTGAAGACCATCATTCAGGAACGTTTCCTCGGTCACACCGTTCTGGATATTCACTACAAGATTCGGACGGAGATTCCGCAGATTATCCAGCGTTACTTTACAACAACGGACAATGTTATGGATCTCTTTGAACACATTTTTAAGGAAATGTTCAATGAAAACATTGTGGTGGCGGGCAAGGTCAATCTCTTGAATTTTGCCAATCTCGCAGCCTATCAGTTCTTTGACCAACCGCAAAAGGTGGCTCTGGAGATTCGTGAAGGTCTGCATGAAGATCAGATGCAAAATGTCCGTGTTGCAGATAGTCAAGAATCCTGTCTAGCTGATCTAGCAGTGATTAGCAGTAAATTCCTTATCCCTTATCGTGGTTTTGGAATTCTGGCGATTATCGGTCCAGTCAATCTGGACTACCAGCAACTAATCAACCAGGTCAATGTGGTCAATCGAGTCTTAACTATGAAACTCACAGATTTCTACCGCTATTTGAGTAGTAATCATTATGAGGTGAGTTGAACATGAAATTACATAAATTCCTAAAAAGGAGGCGAAAAATGTCTGAGGAAATAAAAAACGAAGAAGTAAAAGAAGAGGAAGTTGTGGAAACAGCTGAAGAAACAACTCCTGAAAAGTCTGAGTTGGACTTGGCTAATGAACGTGCGGACGAGTTCGAAAACAAATACCTTCGCGCTCATGCAGAAATGCAAAATATCCAACGTCGTGCCAATGAAGAACGTCAAAACTTGCAACGCTATCGTAGTCAAGACTTGGCGAAAGCAATTCTCCCTTCTTTGGATAACCTTGAACGCGCCCTTGCCGTTGAAGGTTTGACAGACGACGTCAAAAAAAGGATTGGAGATGGTGCAAGAAAGCTTGATTCATGCTTTGAAAGAAGAAGGAATCGAAGAAATCGCAGCGGATGGAGAATTTGACCATAACTATCATATGGCCATCCAAACTCTCCCAGCAGACGATGAACATCCAGCAGATACCATAGCCCAAGTCTTCCAAAAAGGCTACAAACTCCATGACCGCATCCTAAGACCAGCCATGGTCGTTGTCTATAACTAGGCTAGAGAACTTAAAAAACTTGTCCGAAACGACAATAAACTATGAAGAAAGATAAGAGGCAAGCCGGAGGCTTGTACAGGAAAGGTATTTCCGCCGTGGTGAAAGTTTCAGTAGCTTATGCTACTGAAGCAGAGATTTTTGAGACAATGGGCTCAAAAAAATAAGTGATGAAATCCCGTAGGGAGTTGCTCACGTCCCCACCACTTAAGGGAATATCAAGAAAAAAATCAAAAATTAGAATTAAAAATAATAAGGAGAAAAACACATGTCTAAAAATTATCGGTATTGACTTAGGTACAACAAACTCAGCAGTAGCAGTTCTTGAAGGAACTGAAAGCAAAATCATCGCAAACCCAGAAGGAAACCGCACAACTCCATCTGTAGTTTCATTCAAAAACGGAGAAATCATCGTTGGTGATGCTGCAAAACGTCAAGCAGTAACAAACCCAGATACAGTCATCTCTATCAAATCTAAGATGGGTACTTCTGAAAAGGTTTCTGCAAATGGTAAAGAATACACTCCACAAGAAATCTCAGCTATGATTCTTCAATACTTGAAAGGTTACGCTGAAGAATACCTTGGGGAAAAAGTAACCAAGGCAGTTATCACAGTTCCAGCTTACTTTAATGATGCGCAACGTCAAGCGACAAAAGATGCTGGTAAAATCGCTGGTCTTGAAGTAGAACGTATCGTTAACGAACCAACAGCAGCAGCTCTTGCTTACGGTTTGGACAAGACTGACAAAGAAGAAAAAATCTTGGTATTTGACCTTGGTGGTGGTACATTCGACGTATCTATCCTTGAACTCGGTGACGGTGTCTTCGACGTATTGTCAACTGCAGGGGACAACAAACTTGGTGGTGACGACTTTGACCAAAAAATCATCGACCACTTGGTAGCAGAATTCAAGAAAGAAAACGGTATTGACTTGTCTAATGACAAGATGGCAATGCAACGTTTGAAAGATGCAGCTGAAAAAGCGAAGAAAGACCTTTCTGGTGTAACTTCAACTCAAATCAGCTTGCCATTTATCACTGCGGGTGAAGCTGGACCTCTTCACTTGGAAATGACTTTGACTCGTGCGAAATTTGACGATTTGACTCGTGATCTTGTAGAACGTACAAAAGTTCCAGTTCGTCAAGCCCTTTCAGATGCAGGTTTGAGCTTGTCAGATATTGACGAAGTGATTCTTGTCGGTGGTTCAACTCGTATCCCAGCCGTTGTAGAAGCTGTGAAAGCTGAAACTGGTAAAGAACCAAACAAATCAGTGAACCCTGACGAAGTAGTTGCTATGGGTGCGGCTATCCAAGGTGGTGTCATCACTGGTGATGTCAAAGACGTTGTTCTTCTTGACGTAACACCATTGTCACTTGGTATCGAAACAATGGGTGGAGTATTTACAAAACTCATCGAGCGCAACACAACGATTCCAACATCTAAATCACAAGTCTTCTCAACTGCAGCAGACAACCAACCAGCTGTTGATATCCACGTTCTTCAAGGTGAACGCCCAATGGCAGCAGACAACAAGACTCTTGGACGCTTCCAATTGACAGACATCCCAGCTGCACCTCGTGGAATCCCTCAAATCGAAGTAACATTTGACATCGACAAGAACGGTATCGTATCTGTTAAAGCTAAAGACCTTGGAACTCAAAAAAAGAACAAACAATCGTCATCCAATCAAACTCAGGTTTGACTGACGAAGAAATCGACCGTATGATGAAAGATGCAGAAGCAAACGCTGAAGCAGATAAGAAACGTAAAGAAGAAGTTGACCTTCGTAACGAAGTAGACCAAGCAATCTTTGCTACTGAAAAGACAATCAAGGAAACTGAAGGTAAGGGCTTTGACGCAGAACGTGATGCTGCCCAAGCTGCCCTTGATGACCTTAAGAAAGCGCAAGAAGACAACAACTTGGACGAAATGAAAGCAAAACTTGAAGCATTGAACGAAAAAGCTCAAGGACTTGCTGTGAAACTCTACGAACAAGCCGCAGCAGCCCAACAAGCTCAAGCACAAGCAGGAGCAGAAGGCGCACAAGCAACAGGAAACGCAGGCGATGACGTCGTAGACGGAGAGTTTACTGAAAAGTAAGATGTTGAGGCGTTAAGAAAACGAAAGAAAAATAGGAAGCCATCGCCTTGTGCGATGCACAAAAGATGGCTTATCTTTTTTCCGAAGTTTTTAGCCGAAACTCAGTTAAGCATTACTAGTTTGATTTTTAAAACTCGAACGTCGTAATGATAAGAAGAAATCCAGAGGTTGCAACCCAGCCTCTGTTTTTCGGTAAAAAGGGATAGGACTTGAGTGGTTTGGGTTTTATCTCATCAATATAAAAGAAAGGAATTGAACCCGACCTAAACTGCGGTTTGATTCACAATATCAATAGAAAGGAACAAGGGTGTTCGTAATTGAACCCGAGCGGAAAGCTTGGAAATTAGATAAACCTCCTAAGAAATCAGGATTTCTTGTTGGTTTCCTAAATTTCAGTCGCTTTCTGTTCGCTCTTGGTATCTTGTATGAACAATACTGAATTTTATGATCGTCTGGGGGTGTCAAAAAACGCTTCGGCAGACGAGATCAAAAAGGCTTATCGTAAGCTTTCTAAAAAATATCACCCAGATATCAACAAGGAGCCTGGTGCTGAGGAAAAGTACAAGGAAGTTCAAGAAGCCTATGAGACTTTAAGTGACGACCAAAAACGTGCAGCCTACGACCAATATGGTGCTGCAGGTGCCAACGGTGGCTTTGGTGGTACTGGCGGTTTCGGTGGCTTTGACGGAGCAAGTGGCTTCGGTGGTTTTGAAGATATCTTCTCAAGTTTCTTCGGTGGAGGCGGAGCTTCGCGCAATCCAAACGCCCCTCGTCAAGGGGATGACCTCCAGTACCGTGTAAATTTGACCTTTGAAGAAGCTATCTTCGGAACGGAAAAAGAAGTGAAATACAACCGTGAAGCAAGCTGTCGTACATGTAACGGATCTGGTGCTAAGCCAGGAACAAGTCCAGTCACCTGTGGACGCTGTCATGGTGCAGGTGTCATTAACGTTGATACGCAGACTCCTCTTGGTATGATGCGTCGCCAAGTAACCTGTGATGTCTGTCATGGTCGAGGAAAAGAAATTAAAGACCCATGTACTACCTGTCACGGAACAGGTCATGAAAAACAAGCTCATAGCGTACATGTAAAAATCCCTGCTGGTGTGGAAACAGGCCAACAAATCCGCCTAGCTGGTCAAGGTGAAGCAGGCTTTAACGGTGGCCCTTACGGGGACTTGTATGTGGTGGTTTCAGTTGAAGCCAGTGATAAGTTTGAACGTGAAGGAACAACTATTTTCTACAAGCTGAACCTTAATATTGTTCAAGCAGCCCTTGGTGATACTGTGGAAATTCCAACTGTGCATGGTGACGTTGAATTGGTCATTCCAGAGGGAACTCAGACTGGCAAGAAATTCCGTCTACGTGGCAAGGGTGCTCCGAGCCTTCGTGATGGTGCCGTTGGTGACCAATACGTTACAGTTAATGTCGTGACTCCGACAGGTTTGAACGACCGGCAAAAAGCTGCGCTTAAAGAATTCGCCGCTGCAGGTGACTTGAAAGTCAATCCAAAGAAAAAAGGCTTCTTTGACCATATAAAGGACGTCTTTGAAGGTGAATAAAGTAAAAAGAGCCGATTGGCTCTTTTTTGCGTTATCTTTGAAAATTTAGCATCGAAAAATCATTTTCCAGTTAGCCTGCTATTTATACTTTTGAGTAAGCAGGCCAGCTGCATCCATCTCTCGGATGAGTTGCTTGATTTCCGCTTCTTTACCTGACTTAACGGTGACGGTATCAATGTGTTTGATTGCTGAATTATCCTGAATATCCACTAAAGTCAAAGCTTTTTCATAGAATGCAATTCCCCTTTTTAGACTTTCCTGATCATTTCCAAAAGAGAGTTGAGTAATTGGGATTAAATTTCTTTCCGATTTCTTGGAGATACTTCTCGCCCTCCTCCTCTAAAAAAATTGTATTAAACCATGATTGAACAAGTTATCCCCTACTTTATAGTATGAAATCTCTCCTGTCTGTAGGACATAGACTTCGAGTCGGTTTTTGGTGAGTTTTGGACTTTCTTTTTAGGACAGGGGTGACTATTGATAACCTCATCTGAGAAAGTAACATAAAAATGTAAGCCTCCACCCTCGAATTGATAATGTCCATTTGATTCTACTTTCTTAGGAGGCATGTCAAGGGAGATAAAGATTTGTTTCAAGGCTTCATTCCCTCACGGATGTCACTCGGTGAAGCCTTGAAAAAGGTTCATCAGTAGTAGAAATGCTAGGGCCACAAGAAGGCAGAGACAGCCACAAGGGATCGCGATGACCTTCGCTAGAACTTTTAAAAACTGTTTCACTTTCATTCCCTCCCTTTTCTGTTCGAATCTAGTAACCCAAAATGAATTTTAGGAAAGTTGGAGGCTTTCTTATCCTTGGTTTTCTTCTTGGAGGACCGCCATTCTGGTTTGGAAATCTTTTTCTAAAACTTTGAACTTGTAGGTCAAATCTTTTTGGTATTCCTTGATAAGGGCTTTTTGTTGGTCGATGATTTGTAGGCTGTTTTGGATGATATCCAAATCATCCTTAATGGCCTCAACACGGTCGCTAGTATCAATAAACTCCTCTGTGATGGCTTGGCGATTTTTCACGACAAAATAACTTCCGGCTGCAGCTCCTGCGAAGAGCAGTAGATTTGATAGTTTCATGGTATCTCCTTAAGCATTTTTAATGGTTTCCGCGACTTGGGCAAGTTTGTCAAAGTCAGGTTCGTGGGCGATAAAGTCAATCTTGAGGTCATCTTCTGCACCGTAGCGAGGTACGAGGTGCACGTGAGTATGAAAGACTGTTTGACCAGCGATTTCCTCGCAGTTGGCGATGATATTCATACCAGCAGCCTTAGTAGCCTTCATAACTTTTTGAGCTACCAGTGGCACTTGGGCAAAGAGTTGGCTGGCGCTAGTAGCGTCCATCTCCAAAAGATTGCGATAGTGCTCTTTTGGTACAAGGAGGGTGTGTCCAGGCGTTACTTGAGAGATATCAAGAAAGGCAAGGATCTGCTCATCTTCGTATACTTTTGAAGCAGGAATCTCCCCTGCGATGATCTTACAAAAAATGCAATCTGACATAAAATCTACCTCTACTGTATTGAATTTTGATATAATATAGCTACATTATACCAGATTCGGAGAAAATATGTTAGAAATTAAAAACCTGACAGGTGGCTATGTTCATGTCCCTGTCTTGAAAGATGTGTCCTTTACAGTTGAAAGTGGGCAGTTGGTCGGTTTGATTGGTCTCAACGGTGCTGGGAAATCAACGACGATTAATGAAATTATCGGTCTTTTGACACCTTACAGTGGGGAAATCAAGATTAATGACCTAACCCTGCGAGAAGATGCGACCAACTACCGAAAAGCAGATTGGCTACATCCCAGAAACGCCTAGCTTGTATGAGGAATTGACTCTCAGAGAGCATATCGAAACGGTGGCAATGGCTTATGGTATCGATCAGAAAGTGGCTTTTGAGCGAGTAGAACCTTTGTTAAAGATGTTTCGCCTGGACCAGAAATTGGACTGGTTTCCGGTCCATTTCTCCAAAGGGATGAAGCAGAAGGTCATGATTATCTGTGCCTTTGTCGTGGATCCGAGCCTCTTTATAGTGGATGAACCTTTTCTTGGTCTCGATCCCTTGGCGATTGCCGACTTGATTCAGCTTTTGGAAGTAGAAAAACAAAAAGGCAAGTCCATCCTTATGAGTACCCACGTGCTGGATTCGGCGGAAAAGATGTGTGACGCCTTTGTTATCCTCCACAAGGGAGAGATGCGGGCACAGGGGAACCTCCAGCAACTCCGCGAGGCTTTTGATATGCCCGAGGCTAGCTTGAACGACATTTACTTAGCTCTAACCAAAGAGGAGGACCTATGAAAGACTTGTTTCTAAAACGAAAGCAGGCTTTTCGTAAGGAGTGTGTTGGTTATCTGCGTTATGTTCTCAATGACCACTTTGTCTTGTTCCTGCTGGTTCTCATCGGTTTTCTAGCCTATCAGTACAGTCAACTCTTGCAAGATTTTCCTGAAAATCATTGGCCCATCCTCTTGTTTTTGGGAATTGTATCTGCCTTGCTTTTGGCTTGGGGAGGAGTCGCTACCTACATGGAAGTACCTGACAAGCTCTTTCTCTTAGTAGCTGAAGAGGAGGTCAAGTCATACCTCAAAGGGCAGACCTCTCGTTCATTGGTTTTCTGGACAATTGTTCAAACCCTCTTTTTACTCCTATTTGCACCCTTGTTTTTAGCCATGGGCTATGGCCTGCCAGTCTTTCTCGTCTATGTGCTTTTATTGGGGACTGGGAAATACCTCCTCTTTCGCCACAAAGCTAGTAAATTTTTCACTGAAACTGGGCTGGACTGGGACTATGTCATTGCCCAAGAAAGCAAGCGCAAGCAAGTCTTGCTTCGTTTCTTTGCTCTCTTTACTCAGGTCAAGGGCGTTTCAAATAGTGTCAAGCGTCGCGCTTATCTAGACTTTATCTTAAATGCTGTTCAGAAGGTACCTGGCAAAATCTGGCAAAACCTCTATCTTCGTTCTTATCTGCGAAATGGAGACCTCTTTGCCCTCAGTCTCCGACTCTTACTCCTATCCTTGTTAGCTGAGATCTTTATTGAGCAATCTTGGATTGCGACAGCAGTGGTTGTCCTGTTTAATTACCTCATGCTCTTCCAGTTGCTGGCTCTCTATCGTGCTTTTGACTACCAGTATTTGACCCAGCTTTTCCCACTAGAAAAGGGTGAAAAAGAGAAGGGACTACAGGAAGTTATCCGAGAATTGACAGGTTTTGTTTTAATGGTTCAACTGATAGTTGGTTTGATTACCTTCCAAGAAAAACTAGCCCTTCTAGCCCTGCTTGGAGCTGGACTGGTTTTACAAGTCTTGTATTTGCCTTATCAGGTAAAACGTCAGATACAGGATTAATCTTACTTATAGGACACTAAAAAAGAAGTTGAGTTCTGTCTCAGCTTCTTTTATTTTCTACAAGATAATAGTTGGTCCGTAGAGACTTAGCTTGGTTTTGACTTGGTCAAAGTGGAAACGGTCATAGGCCCGCCAAGCGGCGCGAGTAGGAGTATCTGGATTGAGAGCGCTGAGACCCAGGAGAAGACTGGAAGTCTGGTAAAATTTTTCCAGCTCAATCAAGAATCGATTATCCACTGTCTCAGTTTTAGAGAGAAAGTCAAGGATATTGTCCAGCTGCTCCTGAAAGCGGACATCGTCAGCTGTTGCCTGTCTGCAGACTTGGTAGGCTTTGTTTAAGTCAGTAATCAAAGTCTGAGCTCTTTTGATTGGGTCTGTAACCGTCATGAGAATTCCTCCTTTCTGCTGGTTTTAAAGTTGTTTCAAGTGATTTTCTTTTTATAATTAGAGCTTATCACCTTTAACTCTTTTTTTACCTTCAAATCTTTAATTGTCATTGAAATTTCCTGAATGGTAATTGCAGGATTTTATGATAAAATAATTGTAAGGTTATCATATATATTTTTTAGAATACTTCGACACTTTAGGAATTTTTGAGAACCGTTTAGGATTTGGTGAAAAATAGTTTCTAGACTTATGCTATCCTCTTTTTAGGAGGTTTTATCCATGAACTACATTATCATCCAAAAAGAGAAAGAAATTTTCAAATTAAACATAGAGGATATCTACTATATCCAAACGCATCCAAACAAAGCCCATACCGTGCAGATTGTTACAGAAAAACGCTAGCTTTGATCATTTCAAAATTTAAGCAATCTTGAGAAACAATATGGAGAAACCTTGACGAGATGTCATCGAAATTGTCTGGTTAACCTTGAACGGCTAAAATCCATGGATATCCAATCAAAGACCCTCTTTCTTGGAGAAGAAGGTCGATATGCTGTTCAGTATGCCAGACGTCGCTATAGAGACATTCGCCAAAAATGGTTGAAAGAAGGAGAGTAAGAAGATGAGAATATTTGTTTTTAGAAGATGATTTTTCCCAACAGACTAGGATTGAAACGACGATTGAGAAACTTTTGAAAGAACATCATATCATTCCCAGCTCTTTTGAAGTCTTTGGCAAGCCAGACCAACTTCTGGCAGAGGTGCATGAGAAGGGAGCACATCAGCTTTTCTTTTTGGACATTGAGATTCGAAATGAGGAGATGAAAGGCCTAGAAGTGGCAAGAAAGATTCGGGATCGAGATCCTTATGCCCTGATCGTCTTTGTGACAACTCACTCAGAGTTTATGCCCCTGTCCTTTCGCTACCAAGTGTCAGCTTTGGACTACATTGATAAGGCTTTGTCGGCAGAGGAGTTTGAATCTCGTATCGAGACAGCTCTTCTCTATGCCGATAGTCAAGACAGCAAAAGCCTGGCGGAAGATTGCTTTTACTTTAAATCAAAATTTGCTCAATTCCAGTATCCTTTTAAAGAGGTTTACTATCTCGAAACGTCCCCAAGACCCCATCGTGTTATTCTCTATACCAAGACGGATAGGCTGGAATTTACGGCGAGTCTAGAGGAGGTTCTCAAGCAGGAGCCTCGTCTCTTGCAGTGTCATCGTTCTTTTCTCATCAATCCAGCCAATGTAGTGCATTTGGATAAGAAAGAAAAACTGCTTTACTTTCCCAATGGTGGAAGCTGTCTAATCGCGCGTTATAAGGTTAGGGAAGTGTCTGAGGCTATCAATAACTTACACTGAGTGAGGTGATGGAATGGAATTAGTTTGGAAGATAGTATATGCGTTTTTGATATCTGGATTGGAATTGTTTATATTTTTTAAGGTAGATGGAATTGTTCTGACTCTGGAGAGAGTTTTTAAGGCCTTTCTTTTTAAGATACTGTTGGCAGTTGTTTTTGTAACGATTAGCTATATAGTAGGAAATAATTACCTATCTTATTTTGTGGAACCCTTGTACGGCATCGGTTTATCTTTCTTGTTTTTAAGAGGGTTTCCTAAAAACTCCTTCTATTTTATGGTCTCTTTCCAATGATATTGGTGAATCTCTTTTATAGAGGAGTCTCCTATTTTGTGCTTCCATTTTTGGAGCAAGGGCAGGTGTATGATGACCGCTCTTTTATTTGGTTATTTATAAAAATTTTCATTTGCTTTGTTTCTCTAGCCTTTTTGAAATGGTTAGACTATGATTTCACTAGCTTGAGAAGGGAGATTCTAGATAAAGATTTTCAAAAGTCCCTGACTAAGATTAACTGGATAATGGGGGCTTACTATTTGGTGATACAAAGTCTGTCTTACTTTGAATATGAGCAAGGTATCCAATCAACGACTGTTCGTCATCTGATCCTAGTGTTTTACTTGCTTTTTTTTATGGGGGTTGTCAAGAAATTGGATACCTACTTGAAGGAAAAACTTCAGGAGAAACTGAACCAAGAGCAGACCTTACGCTACAGAGATATGGAGCGGTATAGTCGGCATATAGAGGAGCTTTATAAGGAAGTTCGGAGCTTTCGTCATGATTACACCAACCTCTTAACCAGCTTACGTCTGGGCATTGAAGAGGAGGATATGGAGCAGATAAAAGAGATCTACGACTTCGTCTTGAAGGATTCTAGTGAAAAATTGCAGGACAACAAATATGACCTTGGTAGATTGGTGAATATTCGGGATCGTGCCCTCAAAAGTCTCCTCGCAGGAAAATTTATAAAAGCAAGAGAAAAGGATATTGTCTTTAATGTCGAGGTTCCTGAGGAGATTCAAGTTGAGGGTATGAGCCTACTTGATTTTCTAACCATTGTGTCTATCCTTTGTGACAATGCTATTGAAGCTAGTGCAGAGGCCAGTCAACCTCACGTTTCAATTGCCTTTTTTAAAAATGGGGCACAGGAGACCTTTATCATTGAAACTCCATCAAAGAAGAGGGCATAGATGTTTCTGAAATCTTCTCTTTTGGAGTTAGTTCTAAAGGGGAGGAGAGAGGAGTTGGTCTTTATACCGTTATGAAGATAGTGGAAAGTTATCCCAATGCTAGTCTCAATACCACCTGCCAAAATCAAGTCTTTCGTCAGGTTTTGACAATTCACTCGACGTCAGTTGATGATTAGAAAACTTGTGAAAAGAAGTACTGCCTGCAGTCATCAATTAAAATGCCATAGTATATGAGGTATCCTATATGAATAAGAAATCCTTTTTTATCATCTGTTCTACGTTGGTCATATCATCGAATCTTCTCATGATTTCCGTGGTGAACAAGGGAGAAGAAACGGGGAGCAATCTGTTTGTGATTGCTATATCCTGTGTCTTGCTACCAGCCTTTTTATATGCGGTTGAAAATCAACTGACTTCATTAGTAAATGTAGAATCAATACTCCTGATTCAGTTGGCAGTTATATCTCTACTCCGTCTTATCAACAGAATAGGGAGTATGCCTGAAATCCTCAACATTATCATTACCCTTCTCGTTTTGGCAGTTGGGACAGCTGGTATCTTTGTTGCAATCATGAGAATATATCAGAACAGACAGAAGTGAGGGTGAGTAGCTTTTGATTTTAGGTCTTTACGTTGCTAAATTCCCTTGGGGAAAGTATGTTTTTCATGCTTGCTTTTTTTAATTGTTTTACAATTTAGGAAATTTCGATGACCATTCATGATTTGGGTGAATTAAGCTCAAAAGGAGTGCTATACTAGGAGTGTAAAGGGTGTAGCTTATCTAAGATTAAGCACACATTTAGGAGGAAATCTTATGAAGAAAAAAATACTTATCATTTTCGTCTTGTATTTAATCATGTCCATCTTTCTTTATCCGCTTAGGGAGAGTATTTGGTATCATCTATTTTATACCATAGCCTATCTGATTGCAGTTATGATCTATTTTGCTTTAACTAAAAAGAAAGGAGCAAAAAAATGAAAACTTTTCTTGCTAAAAAACGGAACATTTCTTACGAGATTGTTCCTAGGGCAGTTTCCCCTGCTTGTCTCTACTTATCTATTTCTATCTCGTCAGTTTTTAAATTTTTCCTTGGTTTTCCAATTTCTTTTAGTGGTTATTAACTTGGCTTCGATTTTGGTTACTGTTTACCTCACTAGGGAAATGAGGATAAGAGAGTTTGAAGATGATGATTTGGTTAGTCCTAGAACCAATCAAGTCATGTTCATCGGCTTGACAGGTTTTATGTCTATTATCTGTTTGTATAGAGGTATAACAGCAGGAGAATTCTATCAACAATTAATTGCCTATATTGGCGCTATTCTCTGCTTGATCATCATGCTTCTGCTCATTTGGGGATTGAAGTATTATAAAAAGTAGCTTGCCTTCCTCTTCTGACAGAATCTTTTATTAGAAGGCTCTATTAAACTGTCCGTGAAATAAGTGAATGGAGGTATTTAATATGAAATATAGATTATTTCTTGTTATTTTCTTGAGTAGTATTTTGGATATTCTTTTAGGAACATTTTTACAAATCTCTAATGTATCAATTGGGTGGCTTGTTCTCTACAGTGCCTTGTTTGAAGCAGGGATTTTTCTTCTTACCAATAAAGGGTTGACGGTACAAATCAAGGAGGCAGACATTCAAAACCGTTTTAAATTTATTTTTGGAAAAACGATATGGTTTCAAATTCTTTTGCTTATCTTTGTGATGGCCAAACTTTATCTTGGTTTGGATGCGAAGTTGATTTTATTTTACGGGCATATTTTCATTATCTTTAATGCCTTAATATATCTATTATCTAGTAGTCGGGTTAGTCTTAAAAAGAGCAAACCGTCCTCTTAATCTTGCAGCAGTAGAGCCCGGCAAGGGGAGGTATTAGGCTAGTCGTTGTCTTGTAAATAGTAGGGGGATTTCTATGAAAAAACACTCTATTCTTTTCAAAACGAGTGCAATTCTTTCTTATTTGTTTTTGTTTTTTGGATTATTTTGGACAACCCAATTTTGGAGCAATTATTGGGAGTTCTCGTCTTGGGTAGGAAATATTATCTGGATCCGAAACATCATCAGTGTTCTCTTTATCGGCTTGATGGTTTGGATTTTGGTCAGGTCGGGCCATGCTTATCTCTTTCGCATCCCTAGGAAAAAGTGGTTGAGCTATTCTGTTCTGACGGTGTTAGTAGCTGTCGTGCTGATATGCTTTAACTATCTGACAGCTAAACACGTTCAGGGAACAAACGAAGGTTGGAATTTATTTATTGCCTATAGTGAGACCAATTTTGCGGAGTTCGGTGTTTACCTAACTTTAATCGTACTAGGACCTCTGATGGAAGAATTGGTGTGTAGAGGACTGCTTCAGCATGCCTTCTTTAAGAATTCGAGATGGGGGCTGGATCTTCTCTTTCCTTCACTCCTATTTTCCTTGCCTCACTTTTCTAGCTTGCCAAGTCTCGCAGATATTTTTGTCTATACGACAGTAGGCTTTCTATTTGCTTGTCTGACACGTTATACGAAGAGTATCTATCCTTCTTATGCGATTCATATTGTTAATAATATCATCGCAAACTTACCATTTTTGCTCACTTTTCTACATAGGATCTTGGGGTGAAAAAACCAAAAGGTTTACTTTTAGCCATAGAGGAGTTCATCATGTATAAACACTTATTTTTTCTAGATTCAAAAACTTTAGACTGGTTGACACCTTATATTCTAGTCTTGGCTTCTGACACCATTGCCTTTAATGTTTTTGTGTTAACCTTTGTATCTGCGGCGGTCTTTTCTTCCCTGAATCCCATGTTAGCTTTTATGGCTATATTCTTAGGAGCTGGTTATGTTATCGGATTTTGGTTACTAAAATGGTTTGTTTTGGAAAGACTAGAGCTAAAGGATGACTTGTAGGAGAGTTTGTTTGTTGAGGAGGATAGCTTTATGACCATTCTCAATAAGTGTCATGCCTTGTTTTTTGGATTTTTAGTATTTGCAATCGTTGGTGCAGCGAGTTATTCCATTAATCAAGGGGATTATTTTCAACACCAGTGCACATTCATTATTATAAAGAGTCTCTTGCTTTTCCTTAGTTTTGGCTATGCGAGATGGTTTGATATGATTTCTTTTGGGATTTTAAGCAAGAAACAACTCTTGCTGTTCATTGGAATCTTTCTTCTCACGGTGCTGGTAAATATAGGCTATCATGCTTTTTTCTCAGTTGCTTCTGGTGCCTCGGCTCAACACCTTGAGGAAACGAGTAAAGGACTTCCGCTTTCCTTTATTGTAAGTGTTACAGTTTTGGGACCAATCCAGGAGGAACTCATGTTCAGAGGACTTCTTCAGGGGGCTATATTTGAAAATTCTTGGTTAGGGCTTGTACTGACTTCCTCTCTCTTTTCTTTCATGCATGAACCTTATGATGTGCCTTCGTTTTTCTATTATCTACTTGGGGGCTTGTTGCTGGGCTTTGCTTACAAAAAGAGCCAAAATTTGTGGGTTTCTACTCTAGTCCACATGTCTTACAACAGTTTGCCACTTTTAACTTATTTCTAAAAATCATGAAAAGGTAAGCAGAAGACGGTGCTTGCCTTCTTTAAGCTATAATGATATCTTGAGCCAATTGAGATGCTTTTCTTTGGGAATCGGGTGTGAAGCGGTTGACGAATAGACCAAAAACTAGTAGAATAGTAAGGAAACTTTATACGGAGGAAAGAAATGGACTTGGGTGATAATGAGCTAACGCTGACCCCTATACCTGGGAAGAGTGGCAAGGCTTATATGGGAAGCTATCCTGATGGGAAGCGCGTCTTTGTAAAAATGAACACCTCTCCAATCCTACCTGGCCTAGCCAGAGAACAAATCGCTCCTCAATTACTATGGACTCGTCGTTTAGCGGATGGTCGTGATATGTGTGCCCAAGAATGGTTGACGGGCAAAATCTTGACCCCGCACGACATGAATCGTAGCAAATCATCAATATCTTGACGCGTCTCCACCGCTCACGTCCCTTGATGAAGCAGTTGAGCCGTTTGGGATATACCATGGAGACGCCAGTAGACTTGTTGCAGTCTTGGAAGCAAGAAGCGCCTGAAGTCTTGAAACGACATCAGTACTTAAATTCGGTGATTGATGATTTGCGCAGGACGGTTCCAGGTTTTAGGGAAGATCATGCAACGATTGTGCATGGGGATCTTCGCCATAGTAATTGGATTGAGACAGAGAGTGGACTCGTTTATCTAGTGGATTGGGATTCGGTTCGCCTGACGGATCGCATGTTTGATGTGGCGCATATGCTGTGCCATTATATTCCAGAGCAACATTGGCATGATTGGCTGACTTATTACGGTTATAAGTACAATCAGACAGTGTTAGATAAATTGTATTGGTACGGCCAGTATTCTTACTTGAGCCAGATTACCAAATACTTTGTAAATCAAGATTTAGATAATGTAAACCGGGAGATTTATGCCTTGCGTGTCTTCCGTGACAAGTATGGAAAGAAAAGATGAGAGTAAGAAATCGTAAAGGGGCGACAGAGTTACTAGAGGCTAATCCCCAGTATGTTGTCCTCAATCCCTTGGAAGCTAAAGGGAAATGGCGAGACTTGTTTGGAAATGATCATCCTATTCATATTGAGGTTGGAAGTGGGAAAGGAGCCTTCGTATCAGGAATGGCCAAACAAAACCCTGACATCAACTATATCGGGATTGACATCCAAAAGTCGGTATTAAGTTATGCCTTGGATAAGGTATTAGAAGTTGGAGTTCCTAATATCAAGTTGTTGTGGGTAGATGGTTCAGATTTGACGGATTACTTTGAAGACGGTGAGATTGATCGTCTCTACCTAAACTTTTCAGATCCCTGGCCTAAAAAACGCCATGAAAAACGCCGTCTGACTTACAAGAGTTTCTTGGATACCTTCAAGCGCATCTTGCCTGAGAATGGGGAAATCCATTTCAAGACAGACAATCGTGGCTTGTTTGAGTACAGCTTGGTGAGTTTTTCCCAGTATGGGATGAAACTGAACGGAGTTTGGTTGGACTTACATGCCAGTGATTTTGAAGGAAATGTCATGACGGAATATGAGCAAAAATTCTCCAACAAGGGTCAAGTGATCTACCGAGTTGAGGCAGAATTTTAAGAAATAGCTTAAAAACCAGCCGTTTGAGTGCTTATGCTTTACATAAATTGAGAAACGTGCTATACTGATAGTTAGAATATGAGAAAGAGAGGCGGGGAAATATCTTCGCCTCTTGCTTATGAGGAGGTGGACGCAATCGCAACAATCGTAGAATTAGTCAGAGAAGTTGTAGAACCTGTCATCCAAGCACCTTTTGAACTCGTGGATATCGAGTATGGAAAGATTGGCAGTGACATGATTCTCAGTATTTTTGTAGATAAACCTGAAGGAATTACCTTGAACGACACGGCAGACCTGACAGAAATTATCAGTCCTGTCCTAGACACCATCAAGCCCGATCCCTTCCCAGAACAATATTTCTTAGAAATTACCAGTCCAGGCTTGGAACGTCCTTTGAAAACCAAGGATGCAGTCGCCGGAGCGGTTGGGAAATACATCCATGTCGGGCTCTACCAAGCTATCGATAAGCAAAAAGTCTTTGAAGGAACTCTGTTGGCCTTTGAAGAGGATGAGTTGACCATGGAGTATATGGACAAGACGCGTAAGAAAACTGTCCAAATTCCATACAGTTTAGTATCAAAAGCACGTTTAGCAGTAAAATTATAGAAAAGAAAGGATAGCTTTTGAGGATTCAAAAGTGAAAAAAACATGAGTAAAGAAATGCTAGAGGCCTTCCGCATTTTGGAAGAAGACAAGGGAATCAAAAAAGAAGACATCATCGACGCAGTAGTAGAGTCGCTTCGTTCCGCTTATCGCAGACGCTATGGTCAGTCTGATAGCGTAGCCATCGACTTCAATGAAAAAACAGGAGACTTTACAGTTTATACTGTCCGTGAAGTTGTTGATGAAGTATTTGATAGCCGTTTAGAAATCAGCTTGAAAGATGCCCTTGCCATTAATTCAGCCTATGAGCTTGGTGACAAAATCAAATTTGAAGAAGCACCTGCTGAGTTTGGTCGTGTAGCAGCCCAATCTGCTAAACAAACCATCATGGAAAAAATGCGCAAGCAAACACGTGCCATCACCTATAATACTTACAAGGAACATGAACAAGAAATCATGTCTGGTACGGTAGAACGCTTTGACAACCGTTTCATCTATGTCAATCTTGGCAGCATCGAAGCCCAATTGTCAAAACAAGACCAAATCCCTGGAGAAGTCTTTGCTTCTCACGATCGTATCGAAGTTTATGTTTACAAGGTTGAAGACAACCCTCGTGGCGTCAACGTCTTTGTTAGCCGTAGCCATCCAGAAATGATTAAGCGTTTGATGGAGCAAGAAATTCCAGAAGTTTATGATGGAACTGTTGAAATCATGAGCGTAGCTCGTGAAGCAGGTGACCGTACCAAGGTTGCTGTTCGTAGCCACAATCCAAACGTGGACGCTATCGGGACAATCGTTGGTCGTGGTGGTGCCAATATCAAGAAAATCACCAGCAAATTCCACCCAGCTCGCTACGACGCTAAGAGCGACCGTATGATTCCTGTAGAAGAGAACATTGACGTTATCGAGTGGGTAGCAGATCCAGCTGAGTTTATCTACAATGCCATCGCACCTGCAGAGGTTGACCAAGTTATCTTTGATGAAAACGACAGCAAACGTGCCTTGGTCGTTGTACCTGATAACAAGCTTTCTCTTGCTATCGGTCGTCGTGGGCAAAACGTTCGCTTGGCAGCTCACTTGACGGGTTACCGTATCGATATCAAGTCTGCCAGTGAGTTTGAAGCTATGGAAGAAGCAGGTCAAGTTGATTACGCAGTTGCGGACGAATTGACGGAAGAATAAAAGCTGCTAGAGGAGGGAAAGATGAAAACAAGAAAAATCCCTTTGCGCAAGTCTGTTGTATCCAATGAAGTGATTGATAAGCGTGATTTGCTCCGCATTGTCAAGAACAAAGAAGGACAGGTCTTTATCGATCCGACAGGCAAGGCCAATGGCCGCGGCGCTTATATCAAGCTAGACAATGCAGAAGCCCTAGAGGCGAAAAAGAAGAAAGTCTTTAACCGTAGCTTTAACATGGAAGTGGAAGAAAGCTTTTATGACGAGTTGATCGCTTATGTGGATCACAAAGTAAAAAGAAGAGAGTTAGGACTTGAATAAGCAAAAGATAAGTAATCTCTTGGGACTTGCTCAGCGAGCAGGCCGGATCATATCAGGTGAGGAATTGGTGGTCAAGGCTATCCAAGACCAGAAAGCCAAGCTAGTCTTTCTAGCACAGGATGCTGGTCCCAATCTGACAAAGAAAATTCAAGATAAAAGTGACTATTATCAAGTAGAAGTTATAACCGTGTTTTCAACACTGGAATTAAGCATAGCAGTCGGAAAATCGAGAAAGGTTTTGGCTGTGACAGATGCTGGATTTACAAAGAAAATGAGGTCTCTTATGGAATAGAAGAGGAGGACATGATTTGTCTAAGAAAAGATTGTACGAAATCGCAAAAGAACTTGGAAAAGAAAGTAAAGAAGTTGTAGCGCGTGCAAAAGAGTTGGGCTTGGATGTGAAAAGCCACTCATCGAGCGTGGAAGCAGCTGCTGCTGAACAAATCGCAGCTAGCTTTAAACCTGCGCCTGCCCCTAAGGCAGAAGCAAAACCTGCAGCACCAAAAGCAAGTGTAGAAAAGAAAGCAGAAAAGCCTGTATCAGCTAAACCAGTAGCCGCTAAGGAAGAAAGTAAACCAGCTGCATCTGCAGCTCCTAAGGAAGAAAAAGTAGTGGCCGCAAGACCACAAAGTCGAAACTTCAAAGCGGAGCGTGAGGCGCGTGCCAAAGAGCAGGCAGAGCGACGCAAACAAAACAAGGGCAACAACCGTGACCAACAACAAAACGGCAACCGTCAGAAAAATGACAGCCGTAATGGTGGCAAACCTGGTCAAGTAAACCGCGACAATCGCCGTTTTAATGACCAAGGGAAAAAACCACAAGGTCAAGGGAATCGTGGCAATAATCGCCGTCAGCAACAAGACTTCCAGCCAAAACCAGCTGGACCACGTGTTGACTTTAAAGCCCGTGCAGCAGCCCTAAAAGCAGAGCAAAATGCAGAGTACGCACGCTCAAGCGAGGAGCGCTTCAAACAATCGCAAGCTGCCAAAGAAGCCTTGGCTCAAGCTAATAAACGCAAGGAACCAGAGGAAATCTTTGAAGAAGCTGCCAAGCTAGCTGAACAAACGCAGCCAGCAGTAACAGTAGCTCCTGTAGCGAAAGAAGCGCCAGTGGATACACGTCGTAAAAAACAAGCTCGACCAGACAAAGAACGTGACGATTATGATCACGAAGAAGATGGTCCTAGAAAACAACAAAAGAATCGAAGTAGTCAGAATCAAGTGAGAAATCAAAGAAATAGTAACTGGAATAACAACAAGAAAAATAAAAAAGGGAACAAGCAAAACAACCGTAACCAGACTCCAAAACCTGTTACAGAGCGTAAGTTCCACGAATTGCCAACAGAATTTGAATATACGGATGGTATGACTGTTGCGGAAATCGCAAAACGTATCAAACGTGAACCAGCTGAAATCGTTAAGAAACTCTTTATGATGGGTGTTATGGCCACACAAAACCAATCTTTGGATGGTGACACCATTGAACTCCTATTGGTAGATTATGGTATCGAAGCCAAACAGAAGGTTGAAGTGGACAATGCGGACATCGAGCGCTTCTTCGTAGAAGATGGTTATCTCAATGAAGATGAATTGGTTGAGCGTCCACCAGTTGTGACCATCATGGGGCACGTTGACCATGGTAAAACAACCCTTCTAGATACCCTTCGTAACTCTCGTGTTGCAACAGGAGAAGCAGGTGGAATCACGCAGCATATCGGTGCCTACCAAATCGTTGAAAATGGTAAGAAGATTACTTTCCTTGATACACCAGGACACGCGGCCTTTACATCGATGCGTGCGCGTGGTGCCTCTGTTACCGATATCACCATCTTGGTCGTAGCGGCAGACGACGGTGTTATGCCTCAAACTATCGAAGCCATCAACCACTCAAAAGCAGCCAACGTTCCAATCATTGTAGCCATCAATAAGATTGATAAACCAGGTGCCAATCCAGAACGTGTTATCGGTGAATTGGCAGAGCATGGGGTTATGTCAACAGCTTGGGGTGGAGATTCTGAATTTGTTGAAATCTCAGCCAAATTCAACCAAAACATCGATGAACTCTTGGAAACGGTCCTTCTTGTGGCTGAAATCCAAGAACTCAAGGCAGACCCAACAGTTCGTGCGATCGGTACGGTTATCGAAGCTCGCTTGGATAAAGGAAAAGGTGCGGTTGCAACCCTTCTTGTTCAACAAGGTACTTTGAATGTTCAAGACCCAATTGTTGTCGGAAATACCTTCGGTCGAGTCCGTGCCATGACCAATGACCTTGGTCGTCGTGTCAAGGTTGCAGGACCATCAACACCAGTTTCTATCACAGGTTTGAACGAAGCGCCAATGGCGGGTGACCACTTTGCTGTTTACGAAGATGAAAAATCTGCGCGTGCAGCAGGTGAAGAACGTGCCAAACGTGCCCTTATGAAACAACGTCAAGCAACGCAACGTGTCAGCCTTGAAAACCTCTTTGATACACTTAAAGCTGGTGAACTCAAGTCAGTTAACGTTATCATCAAGGCCGACGTACAAGGTTCTGTCGAAGCCCTTTCTGCCTCACTTCAAAAGATTGACGTAGAAGGTGTCAAAGTTACCATCGTCCACTCAGCTGTGGGTGCCATCAATGAATCTGACGTGACTCTTGCGGAAGCTTCAAATGCCTTTATCATCGGTTTCAATGTGCGCCCTACACCACAAGCGCGTCAACAAGCAGAAGCAGACGATGTGGAAATCCGTCTCCACAGCATTATCTACAAGGTTATCGAAGAGATGGAAGAAGCTATGAAAGGGATGCTCGATCCTGAATTCGAAGAAAAAATCATCGGTGAAGCGGTTATCCGTGAAACCTTCAAGGTGTCCAAAGTGGGAACCATCGGTGGATTCATGGTTACAAGTGGTAAGGTTACCCGTGACTCTAAAGTCCGTGTCATCCGTGACGGCGTCGTTATCTATGATGGCGAACTCGCAAGCTTGAAACACTACAAAGATGACGTCAAAGAAGTTACGAACGGTCGTGAAGGTGGATTGATGATTGACGGCTACAATGATATCAAGATGGATGATGTGATTGAGGCTTACGTCATGGAAGAAATCAAGAGATAAGATTTTTGCTCCTTTCTTAGGTGGTGAGGGACGCAAGCAAACCAATGGTTTCATTGCTTATTTTTGAGCCTAAGGTCTCAAAAATCCCCTGTGATGGGACTGATAAATCAGTTCCATCACTTTCACCACAGCGAAAGAAGCGGATGATTTCAAATTGAACTTCATTTCAATTTGAAATGAAGTTCAATAAGTTTAAAAATAGCTAGGTCTGCTGGCCTAGCTTTTGGTTCATTATAAAAGTGAAAGGAAGAAACATGGCAAATCATTTCCGTATGGATCGTGTGGGCATGGAAATTAAGCGTGAAGTCAATGAGATTTTGCAAAAGAAAGTCCGTGATCCTCGTGTCCAAGGTGTGACCATCACTGATGTTCAGATGCTAGGTGACTTGTCTGTTGCCAAGGTTTACTACACCATTTTGAGTAACCTTGCTTCGGATAACCAAAAAGCTCAAATCGGGCTTGAAAAAGCAACTGGCACCATCAAACGTGAACTTGGTCGCAATTTAAAATTGTACAAAATTCCAGATTTGACCTTCGTCAAAGACGAATCCATCGAATATGGAAACAAGATTGACGAAATGCTACGCAATCTGGATAAGAATTAAGAAAGGGGGATTGACCCTCTTTTTTCTTTTCAGAGTAGTCTGTTTGCTAATCATCGATATGTTGCTCTTGTAAAAGGCAGTTTAAAAAATTTGTAAATTTCAAATAGTATGATATGATAAAGCATAATATGAATGAAAAATGGAGATACAAATGGCTAAACAAGATATAGCTATGCAAGTATTGCAACAAGTGGTGAAACTTCCCGTAGTCAAAGTTGATCGAGAGAAATTTTTGGTGGAAAAATTTTCCAAGGAATTAGACCGCAAGGATATTGCAACCTTATTAGAACAAGGACCGACTTCATTGTTACCTCAGGAAAGCTTGGATCGAGTGGCAAAGTCCTGTATTAAGGACAATGTCTTGCTGGCCAGTGGAACTTCGGTATTGGCAGGTCTACCTGGAGGTCTAGCCATGGCAATCACTATTCCAACAGATATAGCACAGTTTTACGCTTTCTCATTAAAACTAGCTCAAGAACTAGGGTATATTTACGGATTTGATGATCTATGGGCATCGCGCAATGAGTTGAGCGAAGATGCTAAAAACACACTCTTACTGTATCTTGGTGTGATGCTGGGAGTAAATGGTGCAGGTGCCCTGCTTCGATCAGGTGGAGTGACAGTAGCCAAACAAGTCATAAAAGTAGTGAATAAGAAAGCTTTGACAAAGACGCTCTGGTATCCTATTTTAGAGAGAATTTTGAAAATTTTTGGTGTTAATCTGACAAAAGGAGGTTTAGCCAAAGGAATGGGGAAAGTGATTCCTATCCTAGGCGGAGTCATTTCTGGTGGCTTAACCTTTGCGACCATGAAGCCGATGGGAGAAAGATTGCAACAGGAATTGTCCAAACTAGTTAACTACAATGAAGTTCAATATCAAAAAGATGTTGATATTATCCGAAAAGAGGTAGAAATCATCGAAGGTGAGTAAGATGGGTCTCATAAAAATGATAGCTAAAACTTATGGGAATTACTTTTTTACGATGCAGGGTTTAAAAGTGATGAAAACGATGAAAAAAGATGATAATCTTGTTGTTGGTCTAGGGAAGTTATTTCTTGTAGATAAGTTAATGGATACGGCTCACTGGTTAGCAAAACCAGAGGATAAGGAATAACTTGAAATGAAAGAAACTAGCAGGAACTCCGTTGCTAGTTTTTTAATCTCTTCCCATATGGTATAATATAAGCAGTAAAATCATTTTATACTCTTCGAAAATCAAATTCAAACCACGTCAGCTTCACCTTGCCGTACTTAAGTACAGCCTGCGGCTAGCTTCCTAGTTTGCTCTTTGATTTTCATTGAGTATTAGAACATACAATGGAGGTCGTCATGGACAATATCATCGATGTGTCAATTCCCGTTGCAGAAGTGGTGGACAAGCATCCAGAAGTCTTGGAAATTCTAGTGGAGCTGGGTTTTAAACCACTGGCTAATCCCTTTATGCGAAATACCGTCGGTCGCAAAGTATCGCTCAAACAGGGTTCTAAGCTCGAAGGAACTCCTATGGACAAGATTGTCCGCACACTGGAAGCGAATGGTTATGAAGTGATTGGATTAGACTAATGGCAGATGAACGGATTCATATCCTACGGGATATTTTGTTAGAATTGCACAATGGTGCCTCTCCTGAGTCAGTTCAGGAGCGTTTTGATGCGACCTTTACAGGTGTGTCCGCCATCGAGATTTCCCTCATGGAGCACGAGCTGATGAACTCAGACTCAGGTGTCACTTTTGAAGATGTCATGGAGCTCTGTGATGTCCATGCCAATCTTTTTAAAAACGCTGTTAAGGGTGTCGAAGTGGAGGATACCGAGCATCCTGGTCACCCCGTTCGCGTCTTCAAGGATGAAAATCTGGCTCTCCGTGCTGCCTTGATTCGCATTCGGAGACTGTTAGATACCTATGAGTCTATGGAAGACGAGGAAATGCTGACAGAGATGCGCAAGGGTTTGGTCCGTCAAATGGGACTTTGGGCCAGTTTGACATCCACTATCAGCGCAAGGAAGAGCTCTTCTTTCCTATCATGGAGCGCTATGGACACGATTCACCTCCCAAAGTTATGTGGGGAGTGGATGACCAGATCAGAGAACTCTTTCAAACAGCTCTAACGACAGCCAAGTCACTACCAGAAGTGTCGATTAGCAGTGTAAAAGAAGATTTTGAAGCTTTTGCGACAGAGTTTGAAAGTATGATTTTCAAGGAAGAGTCCATCCTTCTCATGATTCTCCTCGAGTCCTTCACTCAGGATGATTGGATTCAGATTGCGGAGGAGAGTGACGCCTATGGTTATGCCATCATCCGTCCGTCTGAGAAATGGGTGCCTGAGCGTCAGCGCTTTGTTGAGGAAAAGAGTGCAGAGGAACCTGTTCAACTAGACACGGCTGAAGGTCAAGTGCAGCAAGTTATCGATACACCAGAAGGTCAGTTCACCATTACCTTTACCCCTAAAGAAAAGGAAGCAGTGCTGGACCGCCATAGTCAACAGGCTTTTGGGAATGGCTATCTCTCGGTCGAGCAGGCAAACCTCATCCTCAATCACCTCCCTATGGAGATTACCTTTGTCAATAAAGACGATATTTTCCAGTATTACAATGACAATACGCCAGCTGATGAGATGATTTTCAAACGGACACCGTCCCAAGTCGGGCGCAATGTCGAGTTATGTCATCCGCCTAAGTACCTAGAAAAGGTGAAGGCCGTTATGAAAGGTCTTCGTGAAGGGGTCAAGGACAAGTATGAAATGTGGTTCAAGTCTGAGTCGCGAGGCAAGTTTGTCCACATCACCTACGCTGCGGTACACGATGAAGAGGGAGAATTTCAAGGCGTGCTAGAGTATGTTCAGGATATCCAGCCCTACCGAGAGATTGACACGGACTACTTCCGTGGATTAGAATAAGGAGAAGTAATGAGTTACGAACAAGAATTTATGAAGGAATTTGAGGCCTGGGTTAATACCCAGATTATGATCAACGACATGGCGCACAAGGAAAGTCAAAAAGTCTACGAAGAAGACCAAGACGAGCGTGCCAAAGATGCTATGATTCGCTACGAAAGTCGCTTGGATGCTTATCAGTTTTTGCTGGGTAAGTTTGAAAACTTCAAAGCAGGAAAGGGATTTCATGATTTGCCAGAGGGCTTGTTTGGTGAGAGAAACTATTAAAATGAATATCCTTTCTTGATTTTTTCCCAAAATCTTGATAGAATATTTTTATTAAATCCTTGTCAGAACAGGGATTTTTTATTGAAAGGATTTTATCATGTCAAAGAAACTCCAACGTAAAAAACAATTGCGAAATAGCCTTCGTCGTTCAGGTGCATTTTCAACTACAGTGACCAAGGTTGTAGAAGAAACTAAGAAAGTCGTGAAACATGCGGAAAAATCTGCCAGCGAAGCAGGAAAAGTTGTCTCTAAAAAAGTGGAACAAGCAGTAGAAGCGACCAAAGAACAAGCTCAAAAGGTGGCGAATTCAGTTGAAGATTTCGCAGCTACTTTGGGTGGCCTCTCAGTAGATCGTGCTAAGACTTTCTATGATGAAGGAATCAAGTCAGCTTCTGACTTCAAAAACTGGACTGAAAAAGAACTTCTTTCCTTGAAAGGAATCGGCCCAGCTACGATTAAGAAATTAAAAGAACACGGCATCAAGTTCAAGTAATCTTTCTTGTCCCTTGCATTTCCGTAAAAAACTTGTTACAATAAAGCCATTAGAGGTGTTTTGAATCCCACATTTTACAGAAAGTGGCGGAGCTGAGAAGTCCACAAATGTGTCAAAACTGGTTGCTGATGGATGAAAATGAAATATTACTGTCTTTTTATTTTAAAGACGAAAGATGCGGGCTCTGCCCGAAATTGGGTGGTACCGCGGATAAACACATTCGTCCCTGTCATGTAGATGGCAGGGGCATTTTTTTATGGAAAGTGAGGGAGGAAGATGGAGCAAGCACAATTACCTGAACGATTAGAAACCGAACGGCTCGTCTTGCGCGTCCGTACAGTAGCTGATGCCGAGGATATTCATGCCTACGCTAGTTTGCCAGAAGTTGCCTACCCAGCAGGCTTTCACCCCGTCAAGACCTTGGAAGATGAGATTTATTATCTGGAGCATATCCTTCCTGAGCGCAATCAAAAGGAAAATCTCCCAGCTGGCTATGGAATTGTCGTCAAAGGGACTGATAAGGTCATCGGCTCTGTTGACTTCAATCACCGTCATGAAGATGATGTTCTTGAGATTGGCTATACCTTGCACCCAGACTATTGGGGCCGAGGATATGTACCAGAAGCAGCGCGTGCCTTGATTGACTTAGCTTTTAAGGAACTTGCTCTTCACAAAATTGAACTCTCTTGCTTTGGTCACAATCTCCAAAGTCAACGAGTCGCAGAAAAACTTGGTTTTACTCTTGAAGCTCGCATCCGAGACAGAAAAGATGTTCAAGGAAACCGCTGTGACAGTCTTATATATGGCTTGCTGAAGAGTGAGTGGGAGGGAATAAGATGAGCGATGTAAAAGAGGAAGTAAGCTCTTTATCTGAGGAACAGTTACGTCAAATTGATGTGGAGTATGCTGAATTAAATGATAATGATATTATCGAGCGACTAGCATATTTAGAAATTAACAACAATGAAAAACGTTTTATCATCTCAGATATTGAACCAACCAAGGAAATAATGTCAGTTTCGAACCAAATTTTTGAGATTCAAAAGGATTTTCAAAAAATCAAGAATATGTTCGAATTGTTTATTTCAGATGTCTCGGATTTTTTAAGTATTAAAAATAAACTTGAGTCAAAGGAATTGAAAATTGAAGAGGCAGACGTGAATCGTTTCATGATTCATTTATTATCCAGTGGAAAATTGTTTGTCGATTTTAATGAAAATCAAATCAAACAAAAATATTCCCAGGATAGTGAGGAATTTGATTGTATACATAGTTTCGCAAGCTATCAGTATGATACGAACTTTGCTTATCGATTTTGTCATTCTTTGAGAAATTATTCGCAACATATTGACTTACCAATAAATGAAGTAAAAGCTGTTAGCCCAGATGATGAGACTGTTACAATAGATTTCTATATTGATTTAGATTATCTTTTAAATTCCAACTTTAAATGGAAAAAATTGAAAATGGAATTGATAGAACTAAACAGAAAAACATCTAAGATTGATGCTATAGATCTAGTGAAAGAATACTTTAATGCTATCACAGAGCTCTATGGTAATTATAACAAGTTGTTTTTAAAGTTAAACCATAATACATTAGTAGATATTAAATCAAAGTTGGAATCATTAGAATTGAAACACTCTAGGTATTATATTTCAAAAATAAGCAAGTATGATCTCAAATATAATCCTGGAAATTATACTATGTCACCACTTGCAGCATTTGCAGAAATTGATGAAATTTATATTGAATTATCAAAAATTGGTTTGGTAAATATTGTAAATAAAAATAATTAAGGAGAAAAATAATGTCTAAAGAACTTTCACCTAAATACAATCCAGCCGAGGTTGAGGCTGGTCGTTACCAAAAATGGCTTGATGCGGATGTTTTCAAGCCTTCAGGCGATCAAAAGGCTAAGCCTTATTCGATCGTGATTCCACCACCAAACGTAACTGGGAAACTCCACCTTGGTCACGCTTGGGATACGACTTTGCAAGATATCATCATCCGTCAAAAACGCATGCAAGGTTTTGATACGCTTTGGCTTCCTGGGATGGACCATGCGGGGATTGCGACTCAGGCTAAGGTTGAGGAGCGCTTGCGTGGTGAGGGCATCAGCCGTTATGACCTCGGTCGTGAAAAATTCCTAGATAAAGTCTGGGAATGGAAAGACGAATATGCCACTACTATCAAGGAACAATGGGGTAAGATGGGGCTCTCTGTAGACTGCTCTCGTGAACGTTTCACTCTTGATGAAGGTTTGTCTAAAGCCGTTCGTAAAGTCTTTGTGGACCTCTACAAGAAAGGCTGGATTTACCGTGGTGAGTTTATCATCAACTGGGACCCAGCTGCTCGCACGGCCCTTTCTGATATCGAGGTGATTCACAAGGATGTCGAAGGTGCCTTCTACCACATGAACTACATGCTGGAAGACGGTTCACGCGCTCTTGAAGTAGCGACCACTCGTCCTGAAACTATGTTTGGGGACGTTGCCGTTGCGGTCAATCCAGAAGACCCACGCTATAAGGATTTGATCGGTCAAAACGTCATCCTTCCAATCGCTAACAAACTCATCCCAATCGTTGCCGACGAACACGCAGACCCTGAGTTTGGTACAGGTGTCGTGAAAATCACCCCTGCTCATGATCCAAACGACTTCTTGGTTGGTCAACGTCACAACTTGCCACAAGTCAACGTGATGAACGACGACGGAACCATGAACGAGCTTGCCTTCGAATTTGCAGGTATGGATCGTTTTGAAGCTCGTAAGGCAGTCGTTGCTAAGTTGGAAGAAATCGGTGCCCTCGTTAAAATCGAAAAACGTGTTCACAGCGTTGGTCACTCAGAACGTACAGGTGTCGTGGTTGAGCCACGCTTGTCTACGCAATGGTTCGTCAAGATGGACCAATTGGCTAAATGCCATTGCTAACCAAGATACTGATGATAAGGTAGAATTCTACCCACCTCGTTTCAACGATACCTTCCTTCAATGGATGGAAAATGTCCACGACTGGGTTATCTCTCGTCAGCTCTGGTGGGGCCACCAAATCCCTGCTTGGTACAATGCCGAGGGTGAAATGTACGTCGGTGAAGAAGCTCCAGAAGGCGACGGATGGACTCAAGACGAAGACGTCTTGGATACTTGGTTCAGCTCTGCCCTCTGGCCATTCTCAACCATGGGCTGGCCTGATGTGGACTCAGAAGACTTCAAACGTTACTTCCCAACTTCAACCTTGGTAACAGGTTACGACATCATCTTCTTTTGGGTGTCTCGTATGATCTTCCAATCTTTGGGAATTCACTGGCCGTCAGCCATTCCAAAATGTCCTTATCCACGGTCTCATCCGCGATGAGCAAGGACGCAAGATGTCTAAATCTCTTGGAAACGGGATTGATCCAATGGATGTCATCGAAAAATACGGTGCCGATGCCCTTCGTTGGTTCCTCTCAAACGGCTCTGCACCAGGGCAAGACGTGCGCTTCTCTTACGAGAAAATGGATGCTTCATGGAACTTCATCAACAAATCTGGAACATCTCTCGCTACATCCTCATGAACAATGAAGGCTTGACCCTTGAGCAAGCAACTGCCAATGTGGAAAAAGTTGTCAACAAGGAAGCTGGAAATGTCACAGACCGCTGGATTCTCCACAACCTCAATGAAACCATCGGCAAGGTTACTGAAAACTTTGATAAGTTTGAATTTGGTGTAGCTGGACACATCCTCTACAACTTTATCTGGGATGAGTTTGCGGACTGGTATGTTGAGTTGACTAAGGAAGTCCTTTATAGCGACAATGAAGAAGAGAAAGTCATTACACGTTCTGTTCTCCTTTATACTTTGGACAAGATCCTTCGTCTCCTTCACCCAATTATGCCATTCGTGACAGAAGAAATCTTTGGACAAATCTCAGAAGGCTCTATCGTTACAGCAGAATACCCAACTGTCAACCCAGCCTTTGAAGACCTTGCTGCCCACACAGGTGTGGAAAGCCTCAAAGACTTGATCCGTGCCGTTCGGAATGCGCGTGCCGAAGTAAACGTAGCACCAAGCAAGCCAATCACCATCCTTGTTAAGACTAGCGATAGCGACTTGGAAGCCTTCTTTAACAGCAATGTCAACTACATCAAACGCTTCACAAATCCAGAACACTTGGAAATCGCGTCAACCATTCCTGCACCTGAACTCGCGATGTCAAGCGTCATCACAGGAGCAGAAATCTACCTGCCACTGGCAGACCTCCTCAATGTCGAAGAAGAACTAGCTCGCCTCGACAAGGAACTGGCTAAATGGCAAAAAGAACTGGACATGGTCGGTAAGAAGCTCTCTAACGAACGCTTCGTAGCCAATGCCAAACCAGAAGTCGTCCAAAAAGAACGCGACAAACAAGCTGACTACCAAGCTAAGTACGACGCGACAGTGGCGCGTATTGATGAGATGAAGAAGTTGGTGAAATAAGGTTTTAATAATTATGAAAACGTTAGCAAATGCTAACGTTTTTTGCTATAATGAAGTAAAACTTGGTTATTAGAGGGTAATGTGTATGATAGATAAATTGGTAAATATTTCTAAAAAAGTCATTTCATAATTTCTCGTTTGATGAAAACTTGCGTAAATGTAATATTTTTTTTGGAACAAATGGGAGTGGTAAATCGTCATTATCAAACTGGATTTCAGAAAATCATGAGTCAGTAAAAAGATTTGATACGGATTACGTATTAGATAATGTTTATACAGTTGATTCACTATCTGGAATCAAACTATTAGTTGGTGCTAATAGAATTGGTATTGAAGAAGCAATTGAAAATATCAAGAATGCAAACCTCTATTTAGTTCAGTATAATCAGAACATAGATAAGCAGATTGAAGATTATAAAAATGAAGTATTTGAATTTATGGCTTATAATCTTTCTGAAGCTCGTGAACTTTTTAGAATGACCCGACAAATTAATCAGAAGCGAAATGCAAAGATAAATCCAATTGATGCTCTAAAAGCATGGGAAAATGATATTATTGATGCAGATTTTTCAAAAATAAGTTCTAGTGATTCAATTGAGTTGGAATTAACCAATCTAAAAAAAGAAAAAAGTGAAATTACGTTTGATACGAGTAGAAAAATAGATATTATTCTTACTGAAATTCAAAAATATATTCACACAGAAAATAATTAAGCCAGATTTTCAAATTACAAAAAAATTTATCGGAATGGTTAAAGGAAGGGTTACATTTACATAATGATGGTATAAAACCAATGTAAGTTTTGTGGTAATCATTTTGATTATGAAAAAGTTCATGATAGCATTCAAGAAAAAAATACAATCTCAATATTCTAAAGCAGTTGAAAGTTTAGAAAGAAATAAAATATTACTTGAAGGAATAAAAAATGACTTGTTTAGTCAACCTAAGCATCTCATTGATGATAGGTTTGAGATTTTGAACTCAAATATATCAGAAATTATCAATAACATAGATGAAAAAATTGAAAATCCTTCTTTAGTTTTACCGTATACATTTGAAATTGAAGAAAAATTATAACAAAGTAATTTGTAATATAAAGGCGGAGATAGGTAATCTTGATAAAGAGATATTTAAACAAGAGGCTCTATTAGGTGAAATTGAAAATGTTGCAAAGTCTTGGGTCGCTCAAAAAATATTGGAGCGATATCCTATTGATGAAGTTAGTGAACAACTCCAAAAGTATGAGGAACAACAAAGAGCTAATGAACGATATATTGAAGAGAATAAACAGTGGATTCAGGAAGTTGAGTCAGCAGGGAATTTACAGCCATTTGCAGACTTACTCAATTATGAATTTAGAGTTATTGGGATGAATATAAAATGTCAAATTGATGGAAATCATTATTTGTTAAAGCATAGAACTGACCCTTCAATAATTATTAGTACGAAAGATTTAAGTGAAGGGGAGAGGCGTTTATTAGGTTTTTTACATTTTTATTATGATTTATATTTAGAGCCTGGAAAAAGTTTAAAAAATAATGTTGAATACGTTATTTTTGATGACCCTATTACTAGCCTAGACTCAGATAATAGGTATTTTTTTGACAGAGTTGATAAATATAATAATAAAAAATTGACATCAATGAATGCTCAGGTATTTATTTTAACTCATTCTTCAATTGATTTTCATAATTTTGGCTTTGGTTTCAATAATAACTCACTTTTAAAAGCATTAATCTATAAAGATGAGCATGGAAACAGTAATATTCGAAAAGTTGAACCTCATGAGAGTAAAAATTTTAGTGATTACTACAGAGCTAATTTCAAAACAATATATGATTTTGCTAAAACAAGTAATAGTAAACTTAGCACAGTTGACAATTGTGTGAGATTTGCAAATATGGGAAGACTGATTTTAGAATCACATGCAAGAAGTAATTATAGGTTAGAGTATGCAACCTCATCTGCAATAACTCAATTAATGAAATTTTATAATATTTCAGAAGAGAAAGAAGAGGAATTTAAAGGAATGTTAGATGTGATAAATAGCCTATCGCATGGTTTATCGTTTTATGACATAGATATAAACCAGATTTCCCCTCGTGAAATTAGAGATGCTATTAGAAAACTCATATCAATTATGTTTAGTTATGACAAAAATCATGTAATTGCAATGATTGGATTAGCTGATGATAGTAAAACTTTAGCAGAGATTGAATCTTGGTAACTATTCTATATTTCTTTGGTCCTGGATTTGGAAGCTTTGAACCTGGAACTAAAAAACTAGCTCTATCTAAAGAAGAAAGAACTTTTAAACTACGCTTTTTATCTTCTGGTGATATAATTAACGCTTATATCAACCAAGAAGCCGGTAAGGCGATTCAGTCAACCGATAAGCAAGAAATTCTTGGGAATTGGATTTTGCGTGGTGTTTTCCAGTTAAAAGAACGAGAAGTCTTAACAGGTCAACGACTCAATGAGCTGGAAATCAACGGCATTCGATTGACCAAATTTAAAAATGGTGAAATCGGCATCGAATTTATCTGGATTGATACCGAAAATCCACCAAGCGATGCCATCGGCTGGGTAGCAAAGAAATAAAAAGTCCTGTCACTTTCTCCCATTTAACCTTTGACTATTCCGCAAAATTATCGTACAATAAAAAGTACGTGATAAAATGAGGTCAGAGTCTGTCTGCTCTGGCGATAGTAGTAAAAATGAGGAGAAACGCTTTGGAATTAGAAGTATTTGCTGGGCAAGAAAAAAGTGAACTATCTATGATTGAGGTAGCGCGTGCTATCTTGGAACTTCGTGGTCGCGATCATGAGATGCATTTTAGCGATCTTGTAAACGAAATTCAAAACTACCTTGGAACATCAAACAGCGATATCCGCGAAGCTTTACCTTTGTTCTACACAGAGTTGAACTTTGACGGTAGCTTCATCTCACTTGGAGACAACAAATGGGGGCTTCGTTCATGGTATGGTGTAGACGAAATCGACGAAGAAATCATCGCTCTTGAAGAAAGTGACGACGATGAAGTAGCACCAAAAGCTAAGAAAAAACGCGTCAATGCCTTTATGGATGGCGATTCAGATGCTATTGACTACAATGCGGATGATCCAGAAGACGAAGATGCATACGAAGCAGATCCAGCTCTTTCATACGATGATGAAAATCCAGATGATGAGAAATGAAGTGGAAGCTTACGATGCAGAGATCAACGAAATCGCTCCTGATGACTTGGGTGAAGACGTGGATCTCAACGAAGAAGACGACGAGTTTTCTGACGATGACGCTGAAACAAGTGAAGAAGAGTAAAAGACTTCACAGAGGAGATCGCCTGATCTCCTTTTTTGTTCCTTGAGCAGGTCATCCGTTTGGATGCGGATCTTTAGTTGGTTTTCTGAAAACAATCTCCTTTTTTCATGTTTTACCAATTCGGGTTGACAAATGATCTGCTTTAAGGTATCATATTGTTCGGGCACCTCTTTTAGAGGTCGGGGCTCCCTAGTTACTAGGGAGCTATTTTTGTTTTTTCAGGAAGTTTTCTTGAAAAGTCGTTATTCATAAGGGTCTTGTTTTCGATCTTCCCTCGTAGTTAACAAGACCTTGAGCATTTTAGAAAGAGGAATCTATGTCTACGAAATATATTTTTGTAACTGGTGGTGTGGTATCGTCTATTGGGAAAGGGATTGTCGCAGCAAGTCTGGGCCGTCTCTTGAAAAATCGTGGTCTAAAAGTAACCATTCAAAAGTTTGACCCTTATATCAATATCGATCCGGGAACCATGAGTCCTTATCAGCACGGGGAAGTCTTTGTGACAGATGATGGGGCTGAGACGGATTTGGACTTGGGTCACTATGAACGTTTTATCGATATCAATCTCAACAAATATTCCAACGTGACAACTGGTAAAATCTACAGTGAAGTTCTTCGTAAAGAACGCCGTGGCGAGTACCTTGGCGCAACTGTTCAAGTCATTCCTCATATCACAGATGCTTTGAAAGAAAAAATCAAGCGTGCTGCTGTAACGACCGACTCGGATGTCATTATAACAGAGGTTGGTGGAACCGTTGGAGATATCGAATCCTTGCCATTTTTAGAGGCCCTTCGTCAGATGAAGGCAGATGTGGGTGCGGATAATGTCATGTACATCCATACAACCTTGCTTCCATACCTCAAGGCAGCTGGTGAGATGAAGACCAAACCGACTCAACACTCTGTCAAAGAATTGCGTGGTTTGGGGATTCAACCAAATATGTTGGTCATTCGCACCGAGAAACCAGCTGGTCAGGGCATTAAAAATAAACTAGCACAGTTCTGTGACGTAGCACCGGAAGCTGTTATCGAGTCTTTGGATGTTGAACATCTTTACCAAATTCCACTGAATTTGCAGGCACAAGGTATGGACCAAATTGTCTGTGACCATTTGAAACTAGATGCACCAGCAGCGGATATGACAGAGTGGTCAGCCATGGTGGACAAGGTCATGAACCTGAAAAAACAAGTTAAAATTTCCCTTGTTGGTAAGTATGTTGAGTTGCAAGATGCCTATATCTCAGTGGTCGAAGCCTTGAAACACTCTGGGTATGCCAACGACGCAGAAGTGAAGATTAATTGGATCAATGCCAATGATGTGACAGCGGAGAATGTAGCAGCACTCTTGTCTGATGCGGACGGGATCATCGTACCAGGTGGTTTTGGCCAGCGTGGTACGGAAGGGAAAATCCAAGCCATTCGCTATGCGCGTGAAAATGATGTTCCAATGTTAGGTGTCTGCTTGGGAATGCAGTTGACTTGTATCGAGTTTGCTCGTCACGTTTTAGGACTTGAAGGTGCAAATTCTGCAGAGCTTGCACCAGAAACAAAATACCCTATTATTGATATCATGCGTGATCAGATTGACGTTGAGGATATGGGTGGAACCCTTCGTTTGGGACTTTATCCATCTAAGTTGAAACGTGGTTCTAAGGCAGCAGCCGCTTATCACAATCAAGAAGTAGTGCAGCGCCGTCATCGTCACCGTTATGAGTTTAACAATGCCTTTCGTGAACAGTTTGAGGCAGCAGGTTTTGTCTTTTCAGGAGTTTCTCCAGACAATCGTTTGGTAGAAATAGTGGAAATTCCTGAAAATAAATTCTTTGTGGCTTGTCAGTATCACCCTGAACTGTCAAGTCGTCCAAACCGCCCAGAAGAACTCTACACTGCCTTTGTCACTGCAGCAGTTGAGAACAGCAATTAGCAAAATCAGAACCTTTGAGAAGAATCTCAGAGGTTTTTTGACCCCTTCATGAAATTCTTGTTAATTCAGGCGTTTAGTAATAAGGATAAGCTGTCCTCTCTTCTCATTGAGGGAAAGGGATTTCCTTGTCTAGATATTGCTTCCCTATTTGTCCTAAAGCCCTTTTTGTGTTACAATGAAAGGTATGAAAGCTAAGAAATTATGGATGACTGGCTTGACTGTGGCTGGTCTAAGTGCCCTTGCTTTGGGTGCCAAAAAAGCAGCAGATCATCACAAACTCATGAAGACGCAAGAGGAGTTAACTGCTATCGTGCGGGATCTTTTTTCAGATATGGGTGAGATTGCGACACTCTATGTTCAAGTTTACGAAAGTAGTCTAGAGCGACTCGTCGGAGGAGTCATTTTCGAGGATGGTCGTCACTATACCTTTGTCTACGAAAATGAAGATCTGGTCTATGAGGAGGAAGTCTTATGATTACTCCTGGTAGTATAGAAGAACTCGCAGGTTTTGTCGAGCAAGATGGCAAGAAGGTCTTTCTTTTTGTGGCGGATTGGTGCGGAGACTGTCGTTATATCTATCCTGCCTTACCAGAGATCGAGGAGACCAATCCAGAGTTCACCTTTATTCGAGTTGACCGCGACCAGTATCTGGATCTGGCTAAACTCTGGGATGTTTACGGGATCCCTAGCCTTGTTGTGCTAGAAAAGGACAAGGAAATCGGCCGTTTTGTCAATCGCGATCGTAAAAGCAAGGAACAGATTAATGACTTTTTAGCAGGACTGAAATAGGAGAAAAAGGAAACAATGATTTTTACATATAATAAAGAACATGTTGGTGATGTCCTTATGGTCATCGTGAAAAATAGCGGCGATGCCAAACTGGACGTGGAGCGCAAAGGCAAGGTAGCCCGTGTTTTCCTCAAAGAAAATGGGGAAACAGTGGCTTGGAATATTTTTGAAATTTCAAGTTTATTTGAAATTGCAGAGCGCGGTCAAGTCTTTTTATCAGATGAGCAAGTCACTCGTTTAAACCAAGAGTTGCAGGCGGAAGGTTTTATAGAAGAGATTATCAACGATAAGGAACCTAAGTTTGTTGTTGGTGAGATTGTCGAGATGGTAGCTCATCCAGATAGTGACCACCTTAATATCTGTCAAGTTGCAGTCGCAAGTGACAAGACAGTGCAAATTGTTGCAGGGGCTCCTAATGCGCGTCTTGGCTTGAAAACTATTGTAGCTCTTCCTGGAGCGATGATGCCAAAAGGAAATCTCATTTTCCCAGGCGAACTTCGTGGCGAAAGAGTTTTGGCATGATGTGTAGCCCTCGTGAATTGAATTTGCCAAATGCTCCGCAAAAACGTGGGGTTATTGAATTATCAGAAGACCAAGTTGTTGGAACTCCATTCGACCCAGCTAAACACTGGACTGCCTAGGAAGTTGTTAGTATCTGATAAATCAGATAGAAGGAAATAAGATGGCAAAAAATGTAGTGATTACAGGAGCGACCTCAGGAATCGGTGAAGCGATTGCGCGTGCTTATCTGGATCAGGGTGAGAATGTCGTCCTAACAGGGCGACGGACAGACAGACTAGAGGCCCTCAAGTCAGAGTTTGCAGAAACTTTTCCAAATCAAACAGTTTGGACCTTTCCACTGGATGTGACGGATATGGTCATGGTAAAGACTGTCTGCTCCAATATTCTAGAAACGATAGGCCAGATTGATATCTTGGTCAATAACGCCGGACTGGCTCTAGGATTAGCACCCTATCAGGACTATGAAGAGTTGGATATGCTGACCATGTTGGATACCAATGTCAAAGGTTTGATGGCAGTCACTCGCTCTTTCTTGCCTTCCATAGTTGCAGCAAATCAAGGCCATATCATCAATATGGGGTCAACTGCGGGAATCTACGCCTATGCGGGTGCAGCGGTCTATTCAGCCACCAAGGCTGCAGTCAAGACTTTTTCAGATGGGCTTCGAATCGATACCATCGCAACTGACATCAAGGTGACAACCATTCAACCGGGGATTGTTGAAACAGATTTCTACAGTACGTTTTCATGGTGACAAAGAGCGGGCTGCGACAGTCTATCAGGGAATTGAAGCCTTGCAGGCACAAGACATCGCAGACACAGTAGTCTATGTGACCAGCCAACCCCGTCGTGTGCAGATTACAGATATGACTATTATGGCCAATCAGCAGGCAACAGGATTTATGATTCATAAAAAGTAAAAAATTTTCCTCGAAAAGTTACAAATTTCTGTAACTTTTTTTGATTTCCTGCGAATAGATAAGTAGGAGGAAGAAAATATGTATAATAAAGTTATCCTTATTGGAAGAATCGTTGCCGCACCAGAATTGCACAAAACCAACAATGACAAGTCAGTTGCGCGAGCTACCATTGCTGTGAATCGTCGTTACAAAGACCAAAATGGGGAACGTGAAGCTGACTTTGTCAATATGGTACTATGGGGCAGGTTAGCAGAAACCTTGGCAAGCTACGCAACCAAAGGTAGTCTTATTTCTGTTGATGGGGAACTACGTACCCGTCGCTACGAGAAAAATGGCCAGACCAACTATGTGACAGAAGTTCTCGTGACAGGATTCCAACTTTTGGAAAGCCGAGCTCAACGTGCCATGCGTGAAAATAAGGCAGGTCAAGACTTGGCAGATTTGGTTTTGGAAGAGGAGGAATTGCCATTTTAATACTCTTCGAAAATCTCTTCAAACCACATCAGCTTCACCTTGCCGTAGGTATAGGTAACTGACTTCGTCAGTCTTATCTACAACCTCAAAACTGTGTTTTTAGTAGCCTGTGGCTAGCTTCCTAGTTTGTACTTTGATTTTCATTGAGTATAAAGATTGAAAAGTCTGAGTTGGTCTCAGGCTTTTTATCTTGAGAAAGTCAGACTTTTTTCTTGACTATTTCTGACCAAGTGATACAATAGAACTATGGATTAGCACTCAAATATAAAGAGTGCTAATGATATCTATTTCATTATGGAGGAACGCAAATGTTGAAACCATTAGGAGACCGTGTGGTCTTGAAAATCGAAGAAAAAGAACAAACCGTTGGAGGCTTTGTCCTTGCAGGCTCAGCCCAAGAAAAAACAAAAGCAGCCCAAGTTGTAGCTACTGGACAAGGTGTTCGTACCTTGAATGGCGACTTGGTCGCTCCAAGTGTTAAGGCTGGAGACCGTGTCTTAGTTGAAGCTCATGTAGGTATTGATGTCAAAGATGGAGATGAAAAGTATATCATCGTAGGTGAAGCTAACATCTTGGCAATTGTGGAAGAATAATAGAAGGAGAAAGTAAGTATGTCAAAAGAAATTAAATTTTCATCTGATGCTCGTTCAGCTATGGTTCGTGGTGTCGATATCCTTGCAGACACTGTTAAAGTAACCTTGGGACCAAAAGGTCGTAACGTTGTTCTTGAAAAATCATTCGGTTCACCCTTGATTACCAATGACGGTGTGACCATTGCCAAAGAAATCGAGTTGGAAGACCATTTTGAAAATATGGGTGCCAAATTGGTATCAGAAGTCGCTTCTAAAACCAACGATATCGCAGGTGACGGAACGACAACTGCAACTGTTTTGACCCAAGCTATCGTCCGTGAAGGAATCAAGAACGTCACAGCAGGTGCCAACCCAATCGGTATTCGTCGGGGGATTGAAGCAGCGGTTGCTGCAGCTGTAGAAGCCTTGAAAAACAATGCCATCCCTGTTGCCAATAAAGAAGCTATCGCTCAAGTTGCTGCCGTATCTTCTCGTTCTGAAAAAGTCGGTGAATACATCTCTGAAGCCATGGAAAAAGTTGGTAAAGACGGAGTCATCACCATTGAAGAGTCACGTGGTATGGAAACAGAACTTGAAGTTGTAGAAGGAATGCAGTTTGACCGTGGTTACCTTTCACAGTACATGGTGACAGATAGCGAGAAAATGGTGGCTGATCTTGAAAATCCATACATCTTGATTACAGATAAGAAGATTTCCAATATCCAAGAAATCTTGCCACTTCTAGAAAGCATTCTCCAAAGCAATCGTCCACTCTTGATTATTGCAGATGATGTGGACGGCGAAGCTCTTCCAACCCTTGTCTTGAACAAGATTCGTGGAACCTTCAACGTGGTAGCAGTTAAGGCACCTGGCTTTGGTGACCGTCGTAAAGCTATGCTGGAAGACATCGCTATTTTGACAGGTGGAACTGTCATCACAGAAGATCTTGGTCTTGAGTTGAAAGACGCGACGATTGAAGCGCTTGGTCAAGCAGCGAGAGTGACTGTGGACAAAGACAGCACGGTTATCGTAGAAGGTGCTGGAAATCCTGAAGCCATTTCCCACCGTGTCGCAGTTATCAAGTCTCAAATCGAAACTACAACTTCTGAATTCGACCGTGAAAAACTCCAAGAACGCTTGGCTAAATTGTCAGGTGGTGTCGCAGTTATCAAGGTCGGTGCTGCAACTGAAACTGAGTTGAAGGAAATGAAACTCCGCATTGAAGACGCCCTTAACGCTACTCGTGCAGCCGTTGAGGAAGGAATCGTTGCTGGTGGTGGAACAGCTCTTGCCAACGTGATTCCAGCTGTTGCTGCCTTGGAATTGACAGGAGACGAAGCAACAGGCCGCAATATTGTTCTCCGTGCCTTGGAAGAACCTGTTCGTCAAATCGCTCACAATGCAGGATTCGAAGGGTCAATCGTCATCGATCGCTTGAAGAATGCTGAGCTTGGTACAGGCTTCAACGCAGCAACTGGTGAGTGGGTTAATATGATTGAAGAAGGAATCATCGACCCAGTTAAGGTTAGTCGTTCTGCCCTTCAAAATGCAGCATCTGTAGCCAGCTTGATCTTGACAACAGAAGCAGTTGTAGCCAATAAACCAGAACCAGTAGCCCCAGCTCCAGCCATGGATCCAAGCATGATGGGCGGCATGATGTAAGCTTTCTATACTAAACAATTAAAAATCATCAAAAGGAGGGAAGCACATTCCCTCCTTTTAAGTTTTTCTCTTCTAAATTGATTTGAGCTCTCCTAACTTATATGATAAAATAAGACTAGAAAAAGGAGAAGAACATGATTGATGTAGAAGAAATTCTGAGCAAGATGAATCCCAATCAGAAGATTAATTATGACCGTGTTATGCAGAAAATGGTTCAGGTTTGGGAAAAGAATGAGCAGCGGCCAACTATTCTCATGCATGTTTGCTGTGCTCCTTGCAGTACCTATACCCTAGAATACCTGACCAAATACGCTGATGTGACCATCTATTTTGCTAATTCCAATATCCATCCCAAGGCAGAATATCACAAGCGTGCCTATGTCACCAAGAAATTTGTCAGTGATTTCAATGAGCGAACAGGAAATACGGTTCAGTATCTAGAAGCTCCCTACGAACCAAATGAATACCGTAAGTTAGTCAGAGGACTAGAGGAAGAACCAGAAGGTGGCGACCGTTGCAAGGTTTGTTTTGACTACCGTTTGGACAAAACAGCGCAAGTGGCTATGGATTTGGGCTTTGACTACTTTGGTTCAGCCTTGACCATCAGTCCCCATAAGAATTCTCAAACAATCAACAGTATTGGGATCGATGTGCAAAAGATTTATACCACCCACTATCTTCCAAGTGATTTCAAGAAAAATCAAGGCTACAAGCGTTCGGTGGAGATGTGCGAGGAGTATGATATCTATCGTCAATGTTATTGTGGATGCGTCTATGCAGCTCAAGCCCAAAACATTGATCTTGTTCAGATTAAGAAGGATGCCACGGCTTTTTTGTTGGATAAGGATGTTGAGAAAGACTATTCCCACATCAAGTTTACTGTTACTAAATTAGATATATAGAAATCAACCCAGCTGAAAAGCTGGGTTTTTCAAATAAAAAACCAGGGTTCTCACCCCAGTTTGACAACTTTACCGATTCTTTAGTTCTATGTAGCGTTTGTACCAAATGTTGACATAGGCCTCTGAGAAAGGACCGCGTCCATTGTTAATCCAATCAACAAGGATTTTAACATGCTCTTTCAAAATATAGTCTAAATCATCAGAATACTTCATCTTGCGTTTGTGACGCTCATACTCCTCAACGTCTAAGAGACGCTTTTCACCATCAGTGAAGACCTTGACATCCAAATCATAATCAATGTATTTCAGGGCTTCCTCATCTAGATAGTAGGGGCTAGCCATATTGCAATAGTAGGAAATCCCATTATCGCGAATCATAGCAATGATATTAAACCAATATTTTTTGTGAAAGTAAACAATAGCCGGTTCTCGAGTCACCCAACGACGACCGTCACTTTCGGTAACAAGTGTGTGGTCGTTGACGCCGATAATGGCGTTCTCTATTGTTTTTAGTACCATGGTGTCCCGCCAAGTACGGTGAAGACTCCCATCATGCTTATAACTTTGAATTGTAATAAAGTCGCCTTCTTTTGGAAGTTTCATAACTAACCAACTTTCTACAATTTATAAGTTTATCGTTTACTATTATATCATAAATTGGTCTAATTTTTTTGAATTTTACACGAAAATGTTAAAGATATTCTCTGAGAGCGCTGGCTATATCCGAAAAGTCATAGCCTTTTCTAGCTAAAACTTGGGTCAAACGTTGCTTTAGTTCGTATCCTTCATATTTACGAGCATACTTGGCATATTGTTTGTCTAGCTCTTTAAAAATGAGTTCCTGGGTCGTTTCTTGGTCAACTTGACTATCCAAGCCATCAAAGGCACTTTTAGCATCAGAATAGGAGAAGCCTTTGTTAGTCAAGTTTTGAATAATCTTATCTTGTAAAGCACGAGCAGGAAGCTTTCCAGTGTATTTTTTGAGCAATTTATCCGCTACACGTTGAGCGACTTCTGTAAAATCAAAATCCTTTAGAATATCTTCAATAGTTGATTTGGAAATCCCTTTTTGAGCAAGTTTCTGGGCGAGTACATAAGGCCCCTTATCTCCAGAGAGTTGATTGGCATTGATGATGGAATAAGTATACTGATGGTCATTAATCCAATTGTCCTCCTTGAGAGCTTGAATGACTTGGGGGATGGTTTTCTCATCAATCTCATGTTTAACTAAATAGTCTATGACTTCTTTTTCTGTACGGGCCTTGAAGGATAGATGGTAGAGAGCAAGATTCTTACCATAAGAAAACTGAGCAAAGTTCTGAATCTCGGTCAATTCTTCCTTGCTAATGACCTTATCTTTAGACAATATAAAACGGACAATGGTATCCTCCGTGATATATGAGATTTGTTGATGATCTAGCTCCATCAGGTAGAGGCGTTTTTTCTTTTCAAGTTTTGTGATTTTCATAGTACTATTATACCCTAAAATGTGATAAGATAGGGGTATGAATCTGAAAGTCAAACAAAAAATACCTTTAAAAATCAAGCGGATGGGCATCAATGGTGAGGGAATTGGTTTCTACCAGAAAACTCTCGTTTTTGTGCCAGGCGCCCTCAAAGGAGAAGATATCTATTGTCAGGTTACTTCTATTAAACGCAACTTTGTTGAAGCTAAATTGCTAAAGGTTAATAAGAAGTCTAAATTTCGAGTGGTACCAGCATGTACGATTTATAATGAATGTGGTGGTTGCCAAATCATGCACCTTCACTATGATAAACAGTTAGAGTTTAAAACGGATTTGCTCCACCAAGCCTTGAAAAAATTTGCTCCTGCAGGATATGAAAACTATGAAATCCGTCCAACTATCGGAATGCAGGAACCAAAGTACTACCGTGCTAAACTACAATTCCAGACTCGAAAATTTAAAAATCAGGTCAAAGCAGGCTTATATGCACAAAACTCTCATTACCTCGTAGAATTGAAAGACTGCTTGGTTCAAGATAAGGAAACCCAGACGATTGCGAATCGCCTAGCTGAGCTTCTTACTTACCATCAAATTCCCATTACCGATGAGAGAAAAACGCTAGGCGTTCGCACCATCATGGTACGCCGAGCAAGAAAAACTGGACAAGTTCAGATTATCATCGTCACAAATCGCCAGCTTAATTTAAATCAACTAGTCAAAGATTTGGTCAAGGATTTTCCAGAAGTCGTTACAGTTGCGGTCAATACAAATACAGCAAAAACAAGTGAAATCTATGGTGAGAAGACAGAAATTATCTGGGGCCAAGAGAGCATTCAAGAAGGAGTACTCGACTATGAGTTCTCTCTCTCACCCCGTGCCTTCTATCAGCTCAATCCGGAGCAAACCGAAATTCTCTATAGTGAAGCGGTTAAGGCTCTTGATGTTAGCGAAGAAGATCATCTGATTGATGCTTATTGTGGTGTCGGGACAATTGGATTTGCCTTCGCAAAGAAGGTCAAGAGCCTTAGAGGGATGGATATTATTTCAGAAGCCATTGAAGACGCCAAGCAAAATGCTCGAAGGATGGGGTTTTACAATACCTATTATGAAGCAGGTACAGCTGAAGAGATTATCCCCCGCTGGTATCAAGAGGGCTATAGGGCCGATGCTCTGATAGTCGACCCCCCTAGGACGGGTTTAGACGACAAGTTATTAGATACCATCCTAACCTATGTACCGGAAAAAATGGTTTATGTATCTTGCAATGTATCGACATTAGCTCGAGATTTGGTTAAACTAGTAAAAGTTTATGATCTCCAGTATATCCAGTCAGTCGATATGTTCCCACACACTGCACGGACAGAAGCAGTCGTTAAGTTAGTGAAGAAAAGAAAAAATCAAATTCACTGAAAAAAGTTCTTGACAAAGTAGGAAAAGTAGGTATAATAGAAAGAGTTGAAAAGCTCAGGTCCGTTGGTCAAGGGGTTAAGACACCGCCTTTTCACGGCGGTAACACGGGTTCGAATCCCGTACGGACTATGAGTGTATCGCAGGGTTGAAAAAAGTAAAAAAAGTTTCAAAAAAGTGTTGACATAGGTCAGCAGCTGTGATATACTAATATAGTTGTCGCTTGAGAGAGAAAGAGTGACAAAGACCTTTGAAAACTGAACAAGACGAACCAATGTGCAGGGCACTACAACTGAGGTTGTAGTACTGAACAATGAAAAAACAATAAATCTGTCAGTGACAGAAATGAGTGAGAACTCAAACTTTTAATGAGAGTTTGATCCTGGCTCAGGACGAACGCTGGCGGCGTGCCTAATACATGCAAGTAGAACGCTGAAGGAGGAGCTTGCTTCTCTGGATGAGTTGCGAACGGGTGAGTAACGCGTAGGTAACCTGCCTGGTAGTGGGGGATAACTATTGGAAACGATAGCTAATACCGCATAATATTGACTATTGCATGATAGTCAATTAAAAGGTGCAATTGCATCACTACCAGATGGACCTGCGTTGTATTAGCTAGTTGGTGAGGTAACGGCTCACCAAGGCGACGATACATAGCCGACCTGAGAGGGTGATCGGCCACACTGGGACTGAGACACGGCCCAGACTCCTACGGGAGGCAGCAGTAGGGAATCTTCGGCAATGGACGGAAGTCTGACCGAGCAACGCCGCGTGAGTGAAGAAGGTTTTCGGATCGTAAAGCTCTGTTGTAAGAGAAGAACGAGTGTGAGAGTGGAAAGTTCACACTGTGACGGTATCTTACCAGAAAGGGACGGCTAACTACGTGCCAGCAGCCGCGGTAATACGTAGGTCCCGAGCGTTGTCCGGATTTATTGGGCGTAAAGCGAGCGCAGGCGGTTAGATAAGTCTGAAGTTAAAGGCTGTGGCTTAACCATAGTACGCTTTGGAAACTGTTTAACTTGAGTGCAAGAGGGGGAGAGTGGAATTCCATGTGTAGCGGTGAAATGCGTAGATATATGGAGGAACACCGGTGGCGAAAGCGGCTCTCTGGCTTGTAACTGACGCTGAGGCTCGAAAGCGTGGGGAGCAAACAGGATTAGATACCCTGGTAGTCCACGCCGTAAACGATGAGTGCTAGGTGTTAGACCCTTTCCGGGGTTTAGTGCCGCAGCTAACGCATTAAGCACTCCGCCTGGGGAGTACGACCGCAAGGTTGAAACTCAAAGGAATTGACGGGGGCCCGCACAAGCGGTGGAGCATGTGGTTTAATTCGAAGCAACGCGAAGAACCTTACCAGGTCTTGACATCCCTCTGACCGCTCTAGAGATAGAGTTTTCCTTCGGGACAGAGGTGACAGGTGGTGCATGGTTGTCGTCAGCTCGTGTCGTGAGATGTTGGGTTAAGTCCCGCAACGAGCGCAACCCCTATTGTTAGTTGCCATCATTTAGTTGGGCACTCTAGCGAGACTGCCGGTAATAAACCGGAGGAAGGTGGGGATGACGTCAAATCATCATGCCCCTTATGACCTGGGCTACACACGTGCTACAATGGCTGGTACAACGAGTCGCAAGCCGGTGACGGCAAGCTAATCTCTTAAAGCCAATCTCAGTTCGGATTGTAGGCTGCAACTCGCCTACATGAAGTCGGAATCGCTAGTAATCGCGGATCAGCACGCCGCGGTGAATACGTTCCCGGGCCTTGTACACACCGCCCGTCACACCACGAGAGTTTGTAACACCCGAAGTCGGTGAGGTAACCTTTTAGGAGCCAGCCGCCTAAGGTGGGATAGATGATTGGGGTGAAGTCGTAACAAGGTAGCCGTATCGGAAGGTGCGGCTGGATCACCTCCTTTCTAAGGATAAGGAACTGCGCATTGGTCTTGTTTAGTCTTGAGAGGTCTTGTGGGGCCTTAGCTCAGCTGGGAGAGCGCCTGCTTTGCACGCAGGAGGTCAGCGGTTCGATCCCGCTAGGCTCCATTGGTGAGAGATCACCAAGTAATGCACATTGAAAATTGAATATCTATATCAAATAGTAACAAGAAAATAAACCGAAACGCTGTAAGTATTTAATGAGTTTTCTAATTTTTGAAAAAATTAGGTTAATAAGGTTAAGTTAATAAGGGCGCACGGTGGATGCCTTGGCACTAGGAGCCGAAGAAGGACGTGACAAACGACGATATGCCTTGGGTAGCTGTAAGTAAGCGATGATCCAGGGATTTCCGAATGGGGGAACCCAACAGGTATTACCTGTTACCCATATCTGTTAAGGATATGAGGAGGAAGACGCAGTGAACTGAAACATCTAAGTAGCTGCAGGAAGAGAAAGCAAAAAGCGATTGCCTTAGTAGCGGCGAGCGAAACGGCAGGAGGGCAAACCGAAGAGTTTACTCTTCAGGGGTTGTAGGACTGCAAAGTGGACTCAAAGATTATAGAAGAATGATTTGGGAAGATCGAGCCAAAGAGAGTAATAGCCTCGTATTTAAAAATAGTCTTTGTACCTAGCAGAATCCTGAGTACGGCGGGACACGAGAAATCCCTGTCGGAATCTGGGAGGACCATCTCCCAACCCTAAATACTCCCTAGTGACCGATAGTGAACCAGTACCGTGAGGGAAAGGTGAAAAAGCACCCCGGGAGGGAGTGAAATAGAACCTGAAACCGTGTGCCTACAACAAGTTCGAGCCCGTTAATGGGTGAGAGCGTGCCTTTTGTAGAATGAACCGGCGAGTTACGATATGATGCGAGGTTAAGTTGAAGAGACGGAGCCGCAGGGAAACCGAGTCTGAATAGGGCGCTTTAGTATTATGTCGTAGACCCGAAACCATGTGACCTACCCATGAGCAGGTTGAAGGTGCGGTAAGACGCACTGGAGGACCGAACCAGGGCACGTTGAAAAGTGCTTGGATGACTTGTGGGTAGCGGAGAAATTCCAAACGAACTTGGAGATAGCTGGTTCTCTCCGAAATAGCTTTAGGGGCTAGCGTCGACATTAGAGATTCTTGGAGGTAGAGCACTGTTTGGGTGAGGGGTCCATCCCGGATTACCAATCTCAGATAAACTCCGAATGCCAAAGAATTATGGTCGGCAGTCAGACTGCGAGTGCTAAGATCCGTAGTCGAAAGGGAAACAGCCCAGACCACCAGCTAAGGTCCCAAAATAATTGTTAAGTGGAAAAGGATGTGGGGTTGCACAGACAACTAGGATGTTAGCTTAGAAGCAGCTATTCATTCAAAGAGTGCGTAATAGCTCACTAGTCGAGTGACCCTGCGCCGAAAAATGTACCGGGGCTAAAAACAATTTACCGAAGCTGTGGATACCTTTATAGGTATGGTAGGAGAGCGTTCTATGTGTGAAGAAGGTATACCGTGAGGAGTGCTGGAACGCATAGAAGTGAGAATGCCGGTATGAGTAGCGAAAGACAGGTGAGAATCCTGTCCACCGTAAGACTAAGGTTTCCAGGGGAAGGCTCGTCCGCCCTGGGTTAGTCGGGACCTAAGGAGAGACCGAAAGGTGTATCCGATGGACAACAGGTTGATATTCCTGTACTAGAGTATGTAGTGATGGAGGGACGCAGTAGGCTAACTAAAAGCAGACGATTGGAAGTGTCTGTCTAAGCAGTGAGGTGTGAATTGAGTCAAATGCTTGGTTCTATAACATTGAGCTGTGATGGGGGAGCGAAGTTTAGTAGCGAAGTTAGTGACGTCACACTGCCAAGAAAAAGCTTCTAGCGTTTAAACATACTCTACCCGTACCGCAAACCGACACAGGTAGTCGAGGGCGAGTAGCCTCAGGTGAGCGAGAGAACTCTCGTTAAGGAACTCGGCAAAAATGACCCCGTAACTTCGGGAGAAGGGGTGCTGACTTTAAGTCAGCCGCAGTGAATAGGCCCAAGCAACTGTTTATCAAAAAAACACAGCTCTCTGCTAAATCGTAAGATGATGTATAGGGGGTGACGCCTGCCCGGTGCTGGAAGGTTAAGAGGAGTGCTTAGCGTAAGCGAAGGTATGAATTGAAGCCCCAGTAAACGGCGGCCGTAACTATAACGGTCCTAAGGTAGCGAAATTCCTTGTCGGGTAAGTTCCGACCCGCACGAAAAGGCGTAATGATTTGGGCACTGTCTCAACGAGAGACTCGGTGAAATTTTAGTACCTGTGAAGATGCAGGTTACCCGCGACAGGACGGAAAGACCCCATGGAGCTTTACTGCAGTTTGATATTGAGTGTCTGTACCACATGTACAGGATAGGTAGGAGTCTAAGAGATCGGGACGCCAGTTTCGAAGGAGACGTTGTTGGGATACTACCCTTGTGTTATGGCCACTCTAACCCGGATAGGTGATCCCTATCGGAGACAGTGTCTGACGGGCAGTTTGACTGGGGCGGTCGCCTCCTAAAAGGTAACGGAGGCGCCCAAAGGTTCCCTCAGAATGGTTGGAAATCATTCGCAGAGTGTAAAGGTATAAGGGAGCTTGACTGCGAGAGCAACAACTCGAGCAGGGACGAAAGTCGGGCTTAGTGATCCGGTGGTTCCGTATGGAAGGGCCATCGCTCAACGGATAAAAGCTACCCTGGGGATAACAGGCTTATCTCCCCCAAGAGTTCACATCGACGGGGAGGTTTGGCACCTCGATGTCGGCTCGTCGCATCCTGGGGCTGTAGTCGGTCCCAAGGGTTGGGCTGTTCGCCCATTAAAGCGGCACGCGAGCTGGGTTCAGAACGTCGTGAGACAGTTCGGTCCCCTATCCGTCGCGGGCGTAGGAAATTTGAGAGGATCTGCTCCTAGTACGAGAGGACCAGAGTGGACTTACCGCTGGTGTACCAGTTGTCTTGCCAAAGGCATCGCTGGGTAGCTATGTAGGGAAGGGATAAACGCTGAAAGCATCTAAGTGTGAAACCCACCTCAAGATGAGATTTCCCATGATTATATATCAGTAAGAGCCCTGAGAGATGATCAGGTAGATAGGTTAGAAGTGGAAGTGTGGCGACACATGTAGCGGACTAATACTAATAGCTCGAGGACTTATCCAAAGTAACTGAGGATACGAAGCGCGAGGTTTACTTGACATTTGATAGATATTCAATTTTGAGTAGGTATTACTCAGAGTTAAGTGACGATAGCCTAGGAGATACACCTGTACCCATGCCGAACACAGCAGTTAAGCCCTAGAACGCCGGAAGTAGTTGGGGGTTGCCCCCTGTGAGATATGGAAGTCGCTTAGCTTTTGGGAGTTTAGCTCAGCTGGGAGAGCATCTGCCTTACAAGCAGAGGGTCAGCGGTTCGATCCCGTTAACTCCCATAGGTCCCGTAGTGTAGCGGTTATCACGTCGCCCTGTCACGGCGAAGATCGCGGGTTCGATTCCCGTCGGGACCGTTTAAGATAACGGAAGTTATTTTAGACTCGTTAGCTCAGTTGGTAGAGCAATTGACTTTTAATCAATGGGTCACTGGTTCGAGCCCAGTACGGGTCATATTTGCGGGTTTGGCGGAATTGGCAGACGCACCAGATTTAGGATCTGGCGCTTAACGGCGTGGGGGTTCAAGTCCCTTAACCCGCATAATAGAGATTAGCCGGCTTAGCTCAGTTGGTAGAGCATCTGATTTGTAATCAGAGGGTCGCGTGTTCAAGTCATGTAGCCGGCATTTTTTTATATAGAATAAGAGGTCGATGCGAACGTAGTTCAGTGGTAGAACACCACCTTGCCAAGGTGGGGGTCGCGGGTTCGAATCCCGTCGTTCGCTTAGAGAGGCCGGGGTGGCGGAACTGGCAGACGCACAGGACTTAAAATCCTGCGATTGGTAACGATCGTACCGGTTCGATTCCGGTCCTCGGCATATACTAATGGGCACCTTAGCTCAACTGGATAGAGTACCTGACTACGAATCAGGCGGTTAGAGGTTCGACTCCTCTAGGGTGCATTTTTTTATAAAACGGGAAGTAGCTCAGCTTGGTAGAGTACTTGGTTTGGGACCAAGGTGTCGCAGGTTCGAATCCTGTCTTCCCGATTGATGGCGGTGTAGCTCAGCTGGCTAGAGCGTCCGGTTCATACCCGGGAGGTCGGGGGTTCGATCCCCTTCGCCGCTATAATGATCTTGTTGGACCTTTAGCTCAGCTGGTTAGAGCTCTCGGCTCATAACCGAGTGGTCGTAGGTTCAAGTCCTACAAGGTCCATTGAAAAATGGAGGATTACCCAAGTCCGGCTGAAGGGAACGGTCTTGAAAACCGTCAGGCGTGTAAAAGCGTGCGTGGGTTCGAATCCCACATCCTCCTTTCATATTAACGCGGGATGGAGCAGCTCGGTAGCTCGTCGGGCTCATAACCCGAAGGTCGTAGGTTCAAATCCTGCTCCCGCAATTTTGGCTCGGTAGCTCAGTTGGTAGAGCAATGGATTGAAGCTCCATGTGTCGGCGGTTCGATTCCGTCTCGCGCCATATTTAATCTTCTATGCGGGTGTAGTTTAGTGGTAAAACTACAGCCTTCCAAGCTGTTGTCGCGAGTTCGATTCTCGTCACCCGCTTTGAACTTTGTTCAAATACCAAGTTTTTTTACTTGGGCGCGTAGCTCAGGTGGTTAGAGCGCACGCCTGATAAGCGTGAGGTCGGTGGTTCGAGTCCACTCGTGCCCATTAATAGGAGAATTACTCAAGAGGCTGAAGAGGACGGTTTGCTAAATCGTTAGGTCGGGTAACTGGCGCGGGGGTTCGAATCCCCCATTCTCCGTAAACTAAGAGTGTCATCTCTTTTTTTATTGTCTTTGTGTGATAAGTTTACCCCCTCTTAGTGAACTGCACCCCAAAAGTTAGACAGAAAAAATCTAGCTTTTGGGGTGTTTTTATTATGAAGTTAACTTATGATGATAAAGTTCAGATCTATGAACTAAGAAAGCAAGGACAAAGCTTCAAGCAGCTTTCAAAAAGATTTGGAGTGGATGTTGCTGGTCTAAAGTACATGGTGACATTAATTGACCGTTATGGAATAGAGATCGTTAAAAAGGGGAAGAATCGATACTATTCCCCAGAACTAAAACAAGAAATGATTGATAAAGTTCTGCTGGAAGGTTGTTCACAAAGAAGTGTAGCTTTGGCTTATGCTTTACTTGATCGTTCGCTGTTGACAAATTGGCTGGCGCAATACAAGAAAAACGGGTATACTATTGTTGAGAAACAAGAGGGAGACCAGCTAAAATGGGACGTAAACGAAAGAAAACTTGGGAAGAGATGACAGAACTGGAGCGACTTCAGGAGGAGAATGAACACTTACGGACTGAGGTGGCCTCCCTAAAAAAGTTAAAAGAGTTAGAGGAAAGGGACGAAGCCTTAGAGCGAGAAAGGCAGAGACAGTTAGAGAAATGGTTTCAGGAGGATTTCGACTAGATTTTCTTCTTGAAACAGCACGTTTAGCTCGTTCGACTTACTATTATCAGTTGAAGCAACTGGATGGGCTTGATAAAGATAAAGAGCTTAAAACCGAAATTCAGACCATTTATAGTGAGCATAAAGGAAATTATGGCTATCGGAGAGTTACTCTTGAACTAAGAAATCGTGGTTTTGTAGTGAATCATAAGAAGGTCCAACGTCTGATGAAAGTCCTTGGTCTAACAGCTCGGATTCGTCGGAAACGAAAGTATTCTTCATACCAAGGAGAGATTGGCAAGAAAGCAGAGAATCTCATTCAACGCCAGTTTGAAGCATCAAGGCCAATGGAAAAGTGCTATACGGATGTGACAGAATTTGCCATTCCAAATAGCACACAGAAACTCTATTTATCGCCTGTTTTAGATGGATTTAACAGTGAAATTATTGCTTATCATCTTTCTACTTCGCCCAACTTAGAACAAGTGAAAGTCATGTTGGAACAGGCCTTCACAGAGAAACACTATGAGAATACCATTTTACACAGCGACCAGGGCTGGCAATACCAACACGATTCTTATCATCGATTCCTAGAGAGTAGGGGAATTCAAGCATCTATGTCACGCAAGGGCAACAGCCCAGATAACGGTATGATGGAGTCCTTCTTCGGTATTCTTAAGTCTGAGATGTTTTATGGTTATGAGAGGAACTTTAGGTCTTTAGAAGGCCTTGAACAAGCTATTATCAACTACATTGATTACCACAATAACAAACAAATCAAAGTCAAACTAAAAGGACTTAGCCCTGTGCAATACATAACTAAATCCTTCGGATAAATTAATTGTCTAACTTTTTGGGGTCAGTACATAGTTTACAAGAGGGGGATTTTATTATTACCAGCTCGTTAGGTATATTTCTCCGCTATTCAGCCAGATAGTATGTTTATCTTTAAGTTCGACTTTAAGTTGACCGGCGTTTGAGATTTCTTTTGCAAGGCCTTTTTTCTCTTTTCCATCTAGCTGGAAGGTGACTTCTTTTCCAAGAACTAAAGATCTCTCTTTATAGATATAAAGTAGCTCATCTGGATCAGTCTTGTAGAAACAAGTCCATATTTCGCTAATCAACTCATTGCGACTAATTGGGGTAGGTAGTGTGAATAAACTTCCTGCTTTCTCGTTTAAATCGTCTGGGAAATTTGTAATAGAAAAATTTATTCCAAGTCCGATAATGACATCTGTCACTAAACCTGTTTCAACGGACGTCATAGCTTCGGTAAGGATACCTGCTATTTTTTTATGTTTAAAGTAGATGTCATTAACCCACTTGATATCTACTTCTATCATGGTTAGATTTTTAATGGCTTTGTAGACTGCTGCGGCTACAAGGAGTGTATAGGATGGCAGTTTTTCATAGGGGAGATTTGGTTGAATATGCAATGACATATAGATGCCTCCCTGAGAAGGAGAGTAGTAGGGACGTTGAAAGCGACCACGTCCTGCTGTTTGGCATGTGGAAAGATAGAGAGTATTGCCTTGGCTTCCACCTTCAATACCTTCTTTTGCATCAGTTTGAGTAGATTTTGTTTCTGGTTTGTAGAGAATGGTTAAGTTGGTTTTCTCTTGAATCACATCAGGCAATATCAAATCGCCTTGGATAAGCTTGTAACCTCTATTTTTAATACTGTCAATCATGAGCCCTTCTTGTTGGAGGCGTTGGATTGCTTTCCATATGGATGTCCGACTTAGATTCAGTTCTTCGCCAATTTTTTCTCCGCTGACATAGTCGTTTTCTCTGGCTAGTATTTGGTAGACTAGTTGGTGTGATTTCATACTTTCTTTCCTTTTTACTGTCGTTCAATAGTAGATATTTTCGCCTTTCTTATATTCTACCATAGCTTTTCCTTTTTTAGGAAGTTTACTTCTTTTTCACCAGCGACAATTTTTTTGTAATGCTTATTATGACAGAGTGCATATACTTGTATTCCTACCTAAAAGTTTTTTCATTTTGATAACGTGTTCATTGTTCCCAAATGACGGAAAAAATGGTAGAATATAAAGATAGTTTAGCATTTATCTTCTGGAGAAATCCAGAACAGAAAGGATCCGTTTTGAAATCAATTGGATTACTGGATAAGATAAGAGGGCTTTCGAAAAAAGATTTCTTTTTGTATTTGATGATCATAAGTATCTTTTTACCTTTTTATTTATTCTTAGGGCTCTTTGCTTTATATTTGATAGGTTTACTTGTTACTGGAGAGATGAAGGGAATTATCAAAGGATTGGCCAAACATCCTGTACTTCTCTTTTTTATTGCCTACAGTAGTATCATCTCTATCGTCGCCAAGAACTGGCTTGGATTGGTTGCATCTTTACTGATGTTTCTCTTCCTCATTTTCTTTAGTTTTTACCAGAAACGTCTGACGCATGCTTTCTTTCGACTGATACTGCAGACAATCTTGTTTGGTAGTGTGCTCTCTGCGATTTTTGCTACTTTGGAGCATTTCCAAATTGTAAAGAAATTTAACTATGCCTTTCTTTCGCCTAATATGCAAGTATGGCACCAGAACCGTGCAGAGGTAACCTTCTTTAATCCGAATTACTATGGAATTATCTGTTGTTTCTGTATCATGATTGCCTTTTATCTCTTTACAACGACGAAGTTAAGATGGTTAAAAGTCTTTTGTGTGCTAGCAGGTTTTGTAAATCTATTTGGTTTGAATTTTACGCAGAATCGAACAGCCTTCCTGCCATCATCGCTGGTGCGATTATTTATCTTTTTACAACCATTAAAAACTGGCGTGCCTTCTGGCTCAGTATAGGAGTTTTCGGGATTGGCCTTTGCTTCCTCTTCTCAAGCGATTTGGGTGTCCGTATGGGAACATTAGATTCTTCAATGGAGGAGCGTGTTTCAATCTGGAATGCGGGTATGACTTTGTTTAAACAAAACCCGATCTGGGGTGAAGGACCACTGACCTATATGAATTCCTATCCGAGAATCCATGCTCCCTATCACGAACACGCGCACAGTCTTTACATTGATACCATTTTGAGTTATGGCTTAATTGGAACCATTCTCCTATCCATTTCTTCGGTTATCCCGGTTCATATGATGATGGATATGAGCCAGGAGTCTGGTAAACGACCAATTATCGGTCTTTATCTCTCCTTCCTTACAGTAGTCGCTGTACATGGAATTTTTGACCTGGCTCTCTTCTGGGTTCAGTCAGGATTTATCTTCTTGTTGGTTATGTGCAGTTTACCACTGGAACATCGTACCTTAGTAGCGGACATGACAGACTAAGTTTATAAATAGTGAAGATCTTCTACCTTGAGTAGGAGATTTTTTTATTTGGAAAATTATTTCTAAATCGAAATAGTTGACATGTGTAACAAAAACAGTTACAATAATTTCATGAAGTTCGATATAGAAGAAAAAGGAGACAAAATGGATAAGATGATAGGGGGCTACCAAGCTCTACAGATTCGTTTATTGAATGGGCGTATCTTTCAAAAACTATTGAGGAAGGAACCAGAAGCTCAATACAGAAGTGACCAAGGGAAAATTTTAACAGTGCTTTGGCAAAAAGAAGATGGTAGAGCAACTGCTACGGATATCGCCCTTGCTTCAGGACTAGCTAACAATACCCTGACCAGCATGATTAAGAAGCTAGAAGACCAGGGCTTGGTTACTGTAAAACCTTGTACTCAAGATAAGAGGAGAAAATTTGTTAGTTTGACCGAATTGGGTTGGGCACAAAAGGAAATTGGGGGTCGTGTTAGTAAGGAACTGGGCGATATTTTCTACCAAGGCTTTTCGGATCAAGAAATCCGAGAATTTGAGGCTTATCAAGAGCGAATTATCTCAAATCTAAAAGCTAAAGAAAATGAACTATAGAAGGGAAAATGCTTATGATTGGAATTACGGGTGTAACAGGGGAATTAGGCGCATATGTGGCTGATCTTGTCGATAAGAAAGGAATCGCTTCCGTCCATCTAGCACGAAGCCCAGAGCGTGCAAAAGTCTATGCGTCTGCGGAAATTCGTAAGATAGTGTATGCCAATACTCCAGACGTGGTTGAGGCCTTAAAGGGTATCAATGTCCTCTTGATGATCTCTGCTCGGGAAAATCCAGAGCGTGTGAAGGAACATAAGAGTTTTTTAGATGCCGCAAAGCTAGCGGGGGTGCAGCATATCGTCTATACCTCCTTTTATGGGGCAGATGGGAAGGCAACTTTTACCTTATCTCGAGATCATGCCCAGACGGAAGCTTATATCAAGGAGTTAGGATTCACCTACACTTTTCTAAGAGATAATTTCTACTTGGACTTATTTATTGATATCGCGCTTGAAAATGGAGAAATTCGTGGACCTGCTGGCAGTGGCCTTGTGTCAGCTGTTACCCGTAAGGACACATCTAGGGTTGCAGCGGAGATTCTCTTACATGCTAAGAAATGGGAAAATCAAACCTTAAATCTAACAGGACCAGAGAATCTTTCCATGGAAGAGATTGCGACATTCCTTTCAAGAGCAACCAAACAACTAATCACCTATGTAGATGAATCAGTAGAAGAAGCCTATGAGTCACGGAAAAAATGGCCAGCACAAACTTGGGAGTACGATGCCTGGGTCAGTACCTATACAGCTATAAAAGTTGGGGAACAAGCTGGGGTTTCAACAGATATCGAAAAAGTCCTGGGGTATCCAGCAAGTAGCCTATTGGATATTCTTAGAGACAGAAAACTTATTGAGGAAGAACATGATTGAATACAAAAATGTAGCGTTGCGCTACACAGAAAAAGATGTCTTGAGAGATGTCAATTTACAGATTGAGAATGGTGAGTTCATGGTTTTAGTTGGGCCTTCTGGGTCCGGTAAGACGACCATGATTAAGATGATTAACCGTCTCTTGGAACCAACGGATGGAAATATTTATATGGATGGCAAGCGCATCAAAGATTATAATGAGCGTGAGCTTCGTCTTTCTACTGGTTATGTTTTACAGGCTATTGCCCTCTTTCCCAATCTAACGGTTGCAGAAAATATTGCCCTGATTCCAGAAATGAAGGACTGGACTAAGGAAGAAATTGCTCAAAAAACTGAAGAGCTTTTGGCTAAGGTTGGTTTACCAGTAGCTGAGTATGGGCATCGTCTACCCAGTGAATTATCTGGTGGAGAACAGCAACGGGTTGGTATTGTCCGTGCCATGATTGGTCAACCTAAGATTCTCCTCATGGATGAGCCCTTTTCGGCCTTGGATGCTATTTCGAGAAAAACAGCTACAGGTTCTGACGAAAGAATTGCATAAAGAGTTTGGGATGACAACGATTTTTGTGACCCATGATACGGATGAAGCCTTGAAGTTGGCGGACCGTATTGCTGTCTTGCAGGATGGAGAGATTCGTCAGGTCGCAGAACCTGAAACAATTTTACAAGCTCCTGCCACAGAATTTGTAGCAAACTTGTTTGGAGGTAGTGTTCATGACTAATTTAATATCAACTTTTCAGGACCGTTTTGGTGATTGGTTGACAGCCCTATCTCAACATTTGCAGTTGTCACTTTTGACCCTGTTACTGGCTATTTTGCTTGCAGTCCCCTTAGCGGTATTTCTTCGTTATCATGAAAAGATGGCGGATTGGGTCTTGCAGATTGCAGGGATTTTCCAGACCATCCCGTCTCTGGCCTTGTTGGGGCTCTTTATTCCCTTGATGGGAATTGGGACCTTGCCTGCTTTGACAGCTCTAGTGATTTATGCTATTTTCCCGATTTTGCAAAATACCATCACTGGACTGAAGGGAATTGATCCGAGTCTGCAAGAGGCTGGGATTGCCTTTGGGATGACCAAGTGGGAGCGTCTCAAGAAGTTTGAAATTCCACTTGCCATGCCTGTTATGATGTCTGGGATTCGGACGGCAGCGGTCTTGATTATCGGTACGGCAACCTTGGCAGCCTTGATTGGGGCAGGCGGACTGGGTTCCTTTATCCTTTTGGGAATTGACCGCAATAATACCAGTCTGATTTTGATTGGGGCCCTTTCTTCAGCAGTGCTAGCCATTGCCTTTAACTTCCTACTAAAAGTGATGGAAAAAGCGAAATTGCGGACGATTTTCTCTGGTTTTGCCTTGGTGACAATCTTGCTCGGTCTGTCTTATAGTCCAGCTCTATTAGCCCAAAAAGAGAAAGAGAACTTGGTGATCGCTGGGAAATTGGGACCGGAACCAGAAATTTTGGCTAATATGTATAAGTTGCTGATTGAAGAGAATACCAGTATGACTGCGACTGTTAAACCGAATTTTGGGAAAACAAGCTTCCTCTATGAAGCTCTGAAAAAAGGGGATATTGATATCTATCCTGAATTTACTGGTACGGTGACTGAAAGTTTACTTCAACCAGCACCTAAAGTAGGTCATGAGCCAGATCAGGTTTATCAAGTGGCGCGTGATGGCATTGCCAAACAGGATCATCTGGCTTATCTCAAACCTATGTCTTATCAAAATACCTATGCTGTAGCTGTTCCGAAAAAGATTGCTCAAGAATATGGCTTGAAGACCATTTCGGACTTGAAAAAGTGGAAGGGCAGCTGAAGGCCGGTTTTACACTCGAATTTAATGATCGTGAAGATGGAAATAAAGGCTTGCAGTCAATGTATGGTCTCAATCTCAACGTAGCGACCATGGAGCCAGCTCTTCGCTACCAGGCAATTCAGTCAGGCGATATTCAAATCACAGATGCCTATTCGACCGATGCAGAGTTGGCACGTTATGATTTGCAGGTCTTGGAAGATGACAAGCAACTCTTCCCACCTTATCAAGGAGCTCCACTAATGAAAGCAGCTCTTCTTAAGAAACATCCAGAGTTGGAAGCTGTACTGAACAAATTGGCTGGTAAGATTACAGAAAGCCAGATGAGCCAGCTCAACTATCAAGTCGGTGTCGAAGGTAAACCAGCAGAACAAGTAGCCAAGGAATTTCTACAAGAACAAGGTTTGTTGAAGAAATAAAAGGAGAGAAAGTCAGTGGTAGCCACTAGCCACTTTCTTCCGTAGACAAAATCCCATCTCGTCTATAATTCGAGATGGGATAATGTTAGAGTAAGATAAGCAAGAGCGTGATCAAAGCCGCTAGTGTGCCTCTTATAATGTGGTGCGATATATGTTGACTTTCTTTCTGTTGGCCGTTCCAGTAGGCTCCATAGCAGACAATACTCGCGCCCACAATCCATAGAAAAATAGTTGCAAGTGGGATGAAGTAAAAGATGGCTAGAGCCAGAGAAGTGAGGCAACTGCCGACCAAGATGCACTTGTTTCCCAGACTGTAGTCCCTTTGTTTCATAGCTGAAAAAGCAGCAGCAAGGTGAAGGAGCGAGAAGGCAAGAGCTAGTACGATTGTTAATATCCCTAAAATCATCGAAGTTAACATAGTTGGTTCCTTTCTGAGTTACAGGCTTAGATATCAAGCGGAGTTGTATAGGTCATCTCCATTACCTCAAGGTAAAATCTTACCACTTGGTCTTCTGTATAGGTTTGTCCTTTTTAAGCCACCAGGTTAGAGTCTCGATAAAGTTCGTCACAACAAAATGCTGGAGGTAGGAGGCTGGAATAGTTGGATAGGCTTCTTGCAAGTCATCCGCAACCATGGGGTAAACGTGGTGTTCGAGTTCCTTTTGTAGTTGGCGGAGGAAGTAGTCGTTTTTGGAAAAAAGGAGACTGGTAACATGGTCCTGGTTTTTTGAAAATGTAAAAAGATATGTGCGAGGTAGTCTTCTGTAGTTAAGTGTTCTTCCCTTTCAAAGAGATGATGAAAGAGGTAGCGACAGAGTTCATCTAAAAGCAGTTCTTTGCTCTCGTAGTGACAGTAAAAGGTCGAACGTCCAACATCTGCCAAGTCAATGATATCTTGGACAGTAGTAGCATCATAGCCCTTGTCGTTCAAAACTTGTAAAAAAGCTTGATAGATGGCTTTTTTTGTCTTGTTGACTCGACGATCTCTTTTTAGCATATAGACACTTGAGACAAACTGTTCAGAACTGAATAAGACTGACCGTTTGCTTCTATCCTTTCTTTGGATTTTATTAGATAATACAAATGAAAGAAGTATGTATATACCCATTATACCAAAGGAGGGAGAGAAATGAACTCTAAAACATCAATCTGGTTAGCTTTTTTCTTAAATTTAAGTTATGCTATTGTTGAGTTTATCGCAGGAGGAATCTTTGGTTCGAGTTCAGTTCTTGCTGATTCTGTTCATGACTTGGGGGATGCTATAGCCATTGGCATATCTGCCCTTTTAGAAACGATCTCCAATCGTGAAGAAGATAGGCAGTATACCTTGGGTTACAAACGTTTTAGTCTTTTAGGAGCCATGCTAACGGCTGTGATTCTTATGATAGGGTCTGTCCTAGTGATTTTGGACAATGTCACAAAGATCGTTCACCCTCAACCTGTCAATGAGGAAGGCGTCCTCTGGCTAGGAATCATTGCAGTCAGTATCAATGTGCTAGCTAGTCTAGTAGTTCGTAAGGGAAAGACAAAGAACGAGTCAATTCTGAGTCTGCATTTTTTGGAAGATACTCTTGGTTGGTTGGCTGTCATTCTAATGGCCATTATCCTCCAATTTACAGATTGGTATATCCTTGATCCGCTCTTATCTCTTGTCATTTCCATCTTCATTCTAACAAAAGCTATTCCTCGCTTTTGGAGCGCACTCAAGATTTTCTTGGATGCTGTGCCTGAAGGAGTAGATATCAAACAAGTGAAGAATGACTTGGAGCAATTGGACCATGTGGTCAGTGTTAATCAGCTCAATCTCTGGACTATGGATGGTTTGGAAAAAAATGCCATTGTTCATGTTTGCCTAGAAGAGATTGAACATATAGAGTATTGTAAAGAATCCATTCGTAATTTACTCAAAGATTATGACTTTCAAAATGTCACCATTGAGGTTGATGCAAACCTAGCAAGTCACCAAACCCATAAGCGAAAAATTGAGGAGTTGGGAGTAGGTCAAAGTCATGGACATCATCATTCATAAGAAGTCGATTTTCCATTTGTTGATTATTTTTGATGAATTGTAAATGTAACATCTTTACTCCATTATGAAATTGTGATAGACTACCTATATCACTGAAAGGAGATAGGCGATGTTACAGCTACAACACATTTCAAAAGTCTATCATACGGGCGATCAAGAGTTCCACGCGCTAAAGGATATTTCGATTTGCTTCCGTGAGAATGAGTTTGTCTCCATTCTTGGGCAATCGGGTTCTGGGAAAACCACCCTATTAAATATCATCGGGGGACTCGACCAATACACATCTGGTGATTTACTCATCCAAGGAAAATCAACAAAGCAATTTAAAGACCGCGATTGGGATAGCTACAGAAACCACACCATCGGTTTCGTCTTTCAGTCTTATAATCTCATCGGGCACCAAACTGCACTCTCTAACGTAGAAATTGCAATGACTCTTTCGGGTGTTTCAAAAGCAGAACGTAAGAAACGTGCTATCGAAGTGCTCGAACGCGTAGGCCTAAAAGACCATTTATATAAGAAACCAAGTCAAATGTCTGGGGGACAAATGCAACGAATCGCGATTGCGCGTGCTCTTGTTAATGATCCCAAAGTCGTTTTAGCCGACGAACCGACAGGAGCGCTCGATTCTGAGACTTCTGTTCAAATCATGGATTTATTAAAAGACATCGCCAAGGAACGTTTAGTTATCATGGTGACGCATAACCCAGAGCTGGCACAGAAGTACTCCACACGTATCGTACAAGTATTAGATGGAAACATCTTGAGCGACTCAAACCCATGCGAACCAACAGAGGAGACAAAGCAAGTCGACATCCAGTTCACGAAGACGAAGATGAGCTTTATAACCGCCCTTGTACTTTCCTTTAATAACCTATTGACGAAGAAAGGTCGTACCTTACTAACAGCTTTTGCGGGTTCTATTGGAATTATCGGGATTGCTCTTATCTTAGCCCTTTCCAATGGTGTGAGTGATTACGTTAAAAAGGTGCAGGAAGATACTCTCGTCTCTCTTCCACTGACGATTAGCGAGCAGAACCAGAGCAACTTGTTGGCGACCTCTCCAGATTTGAGCGAGAAGCTTTACAAGGATAATCATGAGCTCGGTATCAATACGATTTTAACGAATTTATTGAAAAAACAAATCGGAAAGAACGACCTAGCTTCCTTTAAGACTTACTTGGAGGAACATGCTTCGAAGGTCGAATCTCTCACAAAAGACATTCGTTACCGATACAATTTACAACCGTTTATCTATGCAAGTGATACTTCCAACGGACCCAAAAGTATTCTGCCTTCAACCTTAGCTGATGAAGTAGAAACAGCGAATCAAACGATGAAGGGATACTTACAAAACCTCAACTACTGGAGTGAACTTTCTAGTGATTCTTCAATGCTAGAAAGCAAGTACGACGTGTTGGAAGGACGCTTCCCACAAGATAAGTCCGAGATCGTCCTTATCGTAGATGAAAACAATCAAATTAGCGACTTGTTGCTCTATAGTTTGCGTATCAAAGATCCCAGTGAATTGAACGATACGAAGAAGCTCGACGAACTCTCTTCTCAAACGTATCAATATAGTGACTTTATCGGAAAAACTTTCAAAGCAGTTGTCAATACAAACCGTTTTGTGAAAGAAAATAACTTATGGGTCAATAAGATTGCAGATGCTTCTTATATGAAAACTCAAATCGAGAATGGGCTCGAACTTAAAATTGTGGGTGTCCTTCGCCAAAAAGACGGCACAAGTTCAAGCGTGAATGCTCCTTCAGGAGGAATCGCCTACACAAGCACCCTTATTGATTACACTTCCGAACACATTCAAAATAGTGATATCGTTAAGGAACAGGAAGCCAATCAAAATCTAAATGTATTTACGGGTAAAGACTTTGCCAAAGATCCTAAACCATTCAGTTCGGAGAATTTAACCGAAGAAGAAAAAATTCAGTTGGCTAAAATGACGCCTGAAGAACAGGCGCAGTATGTCCAACAATATAACGACAACTTGGCTTCAACTTACGAGGAAAACCTCGCAAAAATGGGCGTCATCAACAAATCCAAACCAGCTGCCATTGAGCTCTACACCTCTTCGTTCCAACAAAAACAAGACTTAAAAGAATTCATAAACGCCTATAACACGGCGAAAAAAGAAGCTGGAGAAGACGATAAGGTACTCGCTTATTCAGATGATATCCAAACTATCATGTCTTCAATTACGACATTGGTTGGCGTAGTGACAACTGTGCTCGTTGGCTTTGTGGCCATCTCACTCATTGTATCTTCTATAATGATTTCGATTATCACGTACATTTCAGTTCTCGAACGTACAAAAGAAATCGGAATCCTACGTGCAATGGGGGCTTCGAAGAAAGATATTCGTCGTATTTTCACTGCTGAAACAGCCATCGAAGGATTCATCTCTGGGGTGCTCGGTATCGCGGTTACTCTCCTTGCGACATTTCCAATCAATGCGATTGTTGCTAAAATGACAAATGTGGGAAATGTAGCGCAATTACCAATAGAAGTAGCTCTAATCCTTATCGGTATTTCGATTGTCCTCACCATGTTAGCCGGTCTAATCCCTTCACGCATCGCCGCCAAGAAAGACCCAGTCGAATCGCTTCGTAGCGAATAACAACTAAACCGCAAAAAGGTGGATAAAAGCCTACTTCTTTATTCACCTTTTTCTATTGGCTGGAAACTATTAAAAACGTAATCGAAAAATCTCTCCTTATAAAACTTAAATTTCGAGAAGAAAAGACTATATTGGACTAAACCAGTGCCTTATCGCCGTTAATAATGATTGATACGCGCGAAAGCTTGACAAAAAGTGTATAATAAAAGTGAGAAACTAATAGAAAAGGAGTGATTCTATGAAGAAAACAGTTTATACAAAAGCTGGTCAGGTTGGTCTTGTTGAAGTGGAGCATCCGCAAATCATTGAGGCAGACGATGCCATTATTCGGATCGTTCGGACTTGTGTCTGTGGCTCTGATTTGTGGAGCTATCGCAATCCGGATATTGAAGCAGGGCATCAGAATAGCGGGCACGAAGCGATTGGTATCGTTGAGGCAATTGGTGATGCAGTGACGACCGTTAAACCTGGCGATTTTGTCATTGCCCCTTTCACACATGGTTGTGGTCAGTGTGATGCTTGTCGTGCTGGTTTTGATGGTTCGTGTGATAATCATCCTGGTAACAACTGGTCAGGTGGTGTCCAGGCTGAGTATATCCGTTTCCACTATGCCAACTGGGCACTGGTTAAAATCCCTGGACAACCTTCTGACTATACAGAAGGCATGCTAAAGTCCCTCTTGGCTCTTGCAGATGTTATGCCGACAGGCTATCATGCGGCGCGTGTTGCAAATGTTCAAAAAGGGGATAAGGTTGTGGTCATTGGTGATGGGGCTGTTGGTCAATGTGCTGTTATCGCAGCTAAAATGCGTGGAGCATCGCAAATTATCCTTATGAGTCGTCATGAAGATCGTCAAAAGATGGCTCTGGAGTCGGGTGCGACAGCTGTTGTAGCTGAGCGAGGTCAAGAAGGTATTGCCAAGGTGCGTGAAATCCTCGGTGGTGGAGCAGATGCAGCACTTGAATGTGTTGGAACAGAAGCAGCGGTCGATCAAGCGCTTGGTGTTCTCCATAATGGAGGGCGCATGGGATTTGTTGGTGTACCGCACTATGAAATCGAGCCATTGGCTCAACCTTTGGTCAAAATACAATAATCGGTGGTGGCCCAGCTTCTGTCACAACATACGATAAGCAATTCTTACTAAAAGCCGTCCTTGATGGCGACATTAATCCAGGTCGCGTCTTTACCTCAAGTTATAAATTGGAAGACATTGACCAAGCCTATAAAGATATGGATGAACGTAAGACGATTAAGGCAATGATTGTGATTGATTAAAAAAATCCTAATGGAGATTTGAGAATCTCTATTAGGATTTTTGACTTTATTATATTAGTTGAGTTATGGCAGAGTACTTTCTCTCAGAGTCAGTCTAGTTCCCAGCATAGTTAGGCTAGGAATTTTCCGACCATGGAGAACTTCCTTGTTAAGAATATCCATACCTGCTCGGCCCATCTCCTCAGTATAGACTGTGATGCTAGATAGGGGAGGATAGACCTGCTTGGTTAGGCTAGTGTCGTTAAAGGAAATGAGACTGACACGGTCTGGTAGGCTAATTCCAGCTTCTTGAAGGGCACGGAGGGCACCGATGGCTAAACTATCGCTGGCTGCGAAAAATGCTGGGGGGAGTTGATCACCCAACTTGTGAATAGCCTCCTTCATCAAGTCATAGCCAGACTGGGCGGTGAAGCTTCCTTGAAAGACCAGTTCTTCATGATAGATTCCTTTTGTCTGAGTATAGTCTCTAAAATATTCTAGGCGCTTATCCTGAACAATTTCTTCTTGGTCTGTTGTTTCTTCAAGGCCGGTGAGAATCCCGATACGATCAAGCCCTTGGCTGAGGAAGTGGTCTACAACTTGTTTCACAGCAGTGTAAAAGTCAGTGATAATACAGGTATGACCTAGTGAGAGGGTATCGCTGTCTATAAAGACTAGGGGTTTTTGGTATTCCTCAAAGGCAGAAATCTGTGCTCGACTGAACTTTCCAATACAGAGAATCCCAATCACTTCCTCGCTCAGAGTAAAAGGATGGTCGTTAAAATAGCGCAAGATATCATAGTCCAACTCTTGGGCTCTTTTTTCAATACCGAGACGAATCTGGTAGTAGTAGAGGTCGTCCAGTTCCCCCTGCTCACTGACCCATTGAATAATGGCAATCTTCTGCTTGGGTTTGTGGGATTCGCCTGTCTTGAGGTGCTTAGTATAGCCCAACTCTTCAGCGACAGTTAAAATACGGTGTCTGGTTTCTTCGGTGACAGATAGGCTCTGGTCGCGATTGAGGACACGAGATACGGTCGCGATAGAGACAGAGGCTAGCTGTGCAATGTCTTTTAAGGTAGCCATAAAACCTCCTCCTTTTAGGTTAGTATATCATATTTTTCCTCTTTTTACCGATTGTTTAGTAAAACTTTAGTAAAAAGGATTGACCTTAGAAAATCCCTTGGATACAATAGAAGAAAAACGATTACACGTTAAGGCGACTTAACGGACAGTCAAAAGGAGAAATCATATGACACAACATCTTACTACTGAAGCTCTTCGTAAAGACTTTTCTTGCTGTTTTTTTGGTCAAGAAGCAGATCAAACATTTCTTTTCACCAGGTCGTATCAATCTGATTGGTGAACACACAGACTACAACGGCGGACACGTTTTTCCAGCGGCTATTTCCTTGGGAACTTATGGTGCAGCTCGCAAGCGTGACGACCAAGTTTTGCGTTTCTACTCAGCCAACTTTGAGGACAAGGGCATTGTCGAAGTGCCTCTTGCTGACCTCAAGTTTGAAAAAGAGCACAACTGGACCAACTATCCAAAAGGGGTTCTTCATTTCTTGCAAGAAGCTGGGCACGTGATTGATAAAGGGTTTGATTTTTATGTTTATGGGAATATCCCAAATGGTGCCGGCTTGTCTTCATCAGCATCCTTGGAACTCTTGACAGGGGTCGTGGCAGAGCATCTCTTTGATTTAAAACTAGACCGTTTGGATTTGGTTAAAATCGGAAAACAAACAGAAAATAACTTTATCGGAGTTAATTCTGGTATCATGGACCAGTTTGCCATCGGTATGGGAGCTGACCAACGTGCTATTTACCTAGATACCAACACTCTAGAATACGACTTGGTGCCACTTGATTTAAAAGACAATGTCGTTGTTATTATGAATACCAATAAACGCCGTGAACTGGTGGACTCTAAATACAATGAGCGCCGTGCTGAATGTGAAAAAGCTGTGGAAGAATTGCAAGTTGCCTTGGATATTCAGACCTTGGGTGAATTGGATGAGTGGGCTTTTGACCAATATAGCTATCTGATCAAAGATGAAAATCGTTTGAAACGCGCTCGCCATGCTGTGCTTGAAAACCAACGTACTCTTAAAGCTCAAACAGCTCTTCAAGCAGGTGATTTGGAAACATTTGGTCGCTTGATGAATGCTTCTCACGTCTCTCTAGAACATGACTATGAAGTAACTGGTTTGGAATTGGACACACTTGTTCACACAGCTTGGGCACAAGCAGGTGTTCTTGGTGCTCGTATGACAGGAGCAGGTTTTGGAGGCTGTGCCATTGCCTTGGTTCAAAAAGACGCTGTTGAGGCCTTTAAGGAAGCTGTAGGCAAGCACTACGAGGAAGTCGTTGGATACGCTCCAAGTTTCTATATCGCTGAAGTTGCAGGTGGCACTCGCGTCCTTGACTAGTTAAAAGGAGGCTCTATCGTGACCTTAGTAGATAAATTTGTAACACACGTTATTGCTGAAAGTTCATTTGAGGAAATGGATCGAATCTACCTGACCAACCGTGTCTTAGCACGGGTGGGGGAAGGTGTTTTGGAAGTTGAGACGGATCTAGATAAATTGATTGACCTCAAAGACCAGTTGGTTGAGGAAGCGGTTCGATTAGAGACGATTGAGGATAGTCAGGCTGCGCGTGAAATCCTCGGTGCTGAACTAATGGACTTGGTAACGCCTTGTCCAAGTCAGGTCAATCGTGACTTCTGGGCAACCTATGCCCAATCTTCCGAACAGGCAATTGCGGACTTCTACCAACTTAGCCAGAAAAATGACTACATCAAACTCAAGGCCATTGCAAAAAATATTGCTTATCGTGTTCCGTCTGACTACGGAGAACTTGAGATCACGATTAATCTCTCTAAGCCTGAAAAGGATCCGAAGGAGATTGCAGCAGCCAAGTTGGTGCAAGCTAGCAATTATCCCCAGTGTCAGCTTTGTCTAGAGAACGAAGGCTATCATGGTCGCATTAACCATCCAGCCCGTAGCAATCACCGAATTATCCGTTTTGAAATGGCTGGTCAGGAGTGGGGCTTCCAGTATTCGCCCTATGCTTATTTTAATGAGCACTGTATCTTCTTAGACGGCCAGCATCGTCCCATGGCCATTAGTCGTCAGAGTTTTGAGCGTTTGTTGGCTATCGTAGAGCAGTTTCCAGGCTATTTTGCGGGTTCCAATGCCGACCTTCCGATTGTGGGAGGTTCTATCCTAACCCATGACCACTATCAGGGAGGGCGTCATGTCTTTCCTATGGAATTGGCTCCTATGCAAAAGACTTTCCGATTTGCTGGTTTTGAGCAGGTCAAGGCTGGGATTGTCAAGTGGCCTATGTCAGTACTACGTTTGAACTCGGATTCTAAAGAGGATTTGATCAACTTGGCTGATAAGATTTTACAGGAATGGCGTCAGTATTCAGATCCTGAAGTGCAGATTTTAGCAGAAACAGATGGGACACCGCATCACACCATCACACCGATTGCTCGTAAACGTGATGGACAGTTTGAGTTGGACTTAGTCTTGCGGGACAATCAGACATCGCTAGAACATCCTGATGGCATCTATCATCCCCACAAGGATGTCCAACATATCAAGAAGGAAAATATCGGCTTGATTGAGGTCATGGGCTTGGCTATCCTGCCACCACGTCTGAAAGCAGAAGTGGAGCAAGTAGCTAGCTATCTTGTAGGAGAAGGTGATGCAGTTACAGACTATCATCAGGAATGGGCAGACCAACTCAAAGTCCAACATTCAGACCTGACGGGTAAAGAAAAAGCCCTTGAAATCGTTAAGGACTCTGTGGGTGCTATCTTTGCTCGTGTACTTGAGGATGCAGGAGTCTACAAGCAAACGGAACAGGGACAAGCAGCCTTTATGCGCTTTGTAGAACAGGTCGGAATTTTACCAGACTAGGAGCTTTCTCCTTGCACAGTCCTATAAAAAGTAGTATCATAGTGTCGTTTGAAATATCAGGAGGAAACGATGAAAGATTTTCATTTTGACGCTATATCTGCCTTTGAAAATTACGAAATAGAAAAAATGAGAGATGGTCAGGTTGTAGTGACGACCAAAGTGGTGGACTCGTCACTCAACTACTATGGTAATGCCCATGGTGGCTATCTCTTTACCCTTTGCGACCAAATCAGTGGTTTGGTGGTTATCTCGCTGGGGCTTGATGGAGTGACGCTTCAGTCCTCTATCAACTACCTCAAGGCAGGAAAACTCGACGATGTGCTGACCATCAAAGGAGAATGTGTCCATCAAGGTCGCACAACCTGTGTGGTGGATGTTGCTATCACCAATCAAGAGGGTAAAAATGTCTGTAAGGCAACCTTTACCATGTTTGTCACAGGCCAGCGGTCAGATGAGAGACAGGTAAGGATATAGAAAAAAAGAGGTCTACACCTCTTTTTTATCTTTAAGTAAGTTAGTCAATTTTTTTAATAAAATCACCAATTTTTCTTACTATCTCAGTAACTAAAGCATTTCCCATAAAGAACATTCTCATTTTATCTGACACTTCTACAATAGAGCCATCAGTTAATTTCTTTTTAGCTGTCCAATTATCTGGAAAATCTTGAAGACGTTCTGCTTCAACTGGAGTTATAAGACGGTATTTACCATTAACTTTAAGAAAATGGGTTGAACGGTTAACGGTACCTTCAGAAGTTAACATTGTACGACCAGGTAAATTTAAATCGTCAGTAGGAGCCATTCCTCCTTCTGAATAGATATAAGTATGCCCGTCGGCAGAAGTACGTTCTATTCGTTTAGGACCGCGTAGGAATTGGAATTTTTCCAATTTTGCTGGATCTGTAATGAAATATTTCTCTGGTACATCCTCTTCATCTTGAAGAATCTCACCTAATGTAATTGGTTTTCCATTATAGTTAGGTTCTGTATCTATAGAGTAGTATTTTCCATATCTCATGATACCTGTGTTCCAGACAGTACCTGTAAAATTATCAGATACCTCTATGATATCATCTCCAAGCTCATGAAAAACATGTCTATTTTTAACTGGTATGTTTTTGATTGGAAATTGAGTCGCGAATAAACCTGTTCTAAACAAATACTCATCATATTTATGTTCTTCAGCTACAGATTCATTGTTTTCATATTGTTCATCAACAGATTTAGCAAATTTGGCATCATTACGATAAACGAAGAAGAAGACTCGACGACGTCTTTGACTACGTCCGTAATCAGCTGCGTTTATAACTCTCCATTCAACTGAATATCCCAAATTATTAAAGGCCGTTAACATGATTGCAAAGTCTCTTCCTCTTTGTTTAGAAGGTGCTTTTAACAATCTATCAACATTTTCGAGGATAAGATATTTAGGCTTAATGTTTTCAGTAGCACGAATGATTTCCCAAAAGAGGACTCCTTTTTTTCCTTCAATCCCCTTTTCATTCTTTTTACTTCTAGCAACAGAATAATCTTGGCAAGGAAAACCTCCTACAATCATATCTGCATCCATTTTTGAAAATTGTTCGTCTGTAATATCAGAGATACTAATATTGATATTCTTACTGCCTGGGAAATGATAGTCATAAACCTCAAATGCATCTTGAGATTTACGAGATGGTTCCCACTGATTTGCCCATTTAGTTTCGAAATATTCTCTATCTGAGTTCTCGAGCCCAACTCGAAAACCTCCTACTCCAGCAAATAATTCTAGTACTTTCATCTTTTTCTCCTAATCTTTTTACAGTTTAATCTAATTATATACTATTTTTCAATGAATCGATCAAGTATTAATGTTTGCTTTAGTTTAATTTGATATAATGTAAAGACAGGAGAAGAAAATGAATCAAAATTTATTTAACTATAATGATGAAGATATCAATAGTGTTATTGAGTATACTCACCAACTATTGAATAGAAAATTTGCCGATGTCATGGAAGAGTACAATCGCTCTCTCTATAAAACATACGAGGACTATAGTGAAAGAGTAGTTTCGGAAGTAAATGATAAAAAGATTAGTATGAAGTCAAAAGGGCAATACGGAAATTATATTGAAAAATATTTTTTTGGTTACCAACCTAATAATGATTCGGAAGCTGATTTTGAAAAAATAGGAGTGGAGTTAAAAGTAACGCCTTTCAAGGTCAATAAAAATGGTACACTTAGTGCAAAAGAACGTCTAGTATTAACAATTTTGAATTATATGGAGGAAAATCTAGAAGATTTTTACTCAACTCATTTATGGAAAAAATGTGCAAAAATTTTATTGCTTTTTTATAACGGTTTAATACCTAATCAGACAATGGAAGACTATGTCATTGAAAAAATCTTTTTGTATGAATGGTTTGAAGAGGATATGCCTGTTATCCTTGAAGATTATAAGAAGATTACTGATAAAATTAAAAGTGGTAAAGCGCATGAATTATCAGAATCAGATGGAAACTATTTGTCAACTTGTACAAAAGGGGCAGGTAAAGGAAAGGATTTAAGACAACAACCTTTTAGTCATGAATTAGCAAAGCAAAGAGCTTGGGAATTAAAATCAAGTTATATGACCTATTTGATTAATCATAAAATATTTAATCAGTCAGATCAAGAAAGTGTTTTAACTAGTTTTAGAGGTGATAAAAAATCATTTACTGAGGTTATTTCAGAGAAGATTCTCTCTTATAAAGGCTTTTCTGAACAAGAGTTATACGATAGGTTTGAAGTGAATCCCAAAGCAAAAGGTAAGAATAGTACCTTGATTAGAAAAATTTTAGGCTTAACAGGGGATTTAGATAAGACAAAAGAATTTCAAAAAGCAAACATGAATTTGAGAGTTATTCGAGTAGATAAGAATAATTTACCTCAGGAAGACTCTCCATTTAAAACTTATTGTTTTAAAGAACTAGCAGAAACAGATAGTTGGGAATCATCACATGTTTATAATGAAATTTATAATAAACGATTCCTCTTCGTTATTTTTAAAGAAATTGAACCTAAGCTATTTGTATTAGATTCTATCAAGTTTTGGGGATTTCAGGATAGACAATTAGAAGAAATACAAAGAGTGTGGCAGGAAACTAGACAAATTATTTCTGATGGAGTCAAATTAACTCAAAATGGTAATAAAGTTTCAACTAATTTCCCTCAAAGTAAGGTAAACAGAATCTTATTTACGAAATTACATGCTACCAATACTTATTATGAAATTGAAAAAGGAAAATTTGTTGGGAAAGGTTCATTATCTGATACGGATGAACTTCCAGATGGACGTAGGATTACAAAACACTCCTTTTGGATGCCTAAGAAGTTTATAAAAGAGATATTAGATGGGAATTGGGATTGATTGTATTTGTAATCAATTTTTGATAAACAAAAAAGAGGTCTACACCTCTTTTTTCTTATTTCTTTTTCCGATTTAATACGGCATTGAGTACAATGGCGAGTAGGCTTGCTACGACGATTCCGTTTGAGAAGAACATTTGGAAGGCTGTCGGCATGCTGACAAAGAGATTACTATTATTTAGACCTACACCAGCAGCGATTGAAACAGCTGCGATAAGGAAGTTGTGTTCATTGTTAGCAAAGTCAACGCGAGCTAGAATTTGCATACCTTGAAGGGAAACAAAGCCAAACATCACCAGCATGGCACCTCCAAGGACAGGGTTTGGAATGATTTGAGCAAGGGCACCAAACTTAGGTAGGAGTCCGAGGAGGACTAGGAAACCAGCTGCGTAGTAGATTGGCAGGCGAGTCTTGATACCTGACAATTTAACCAAACCAACGTTTTGTGAAAATCCTGTGTAAGGGAAGGTGTTAAAGATTCCTCCGAGAAGTACGGCTAAACCTTCTGCACGGTAACCGTTACGCAGGCGCGTGCTGTCGATTGGGTCATTGGTGATATCAGACAAGGCCAGGTAAACACCAGTGGACTCAACCATAGAAACCGTTGCAATGATACACATCATGACAATAGATGAGATTTCAAAGGTTGGCATCCCAAAGTAGAGGGGAGTTGGGACATGGACAAGTGGTGCTGCCGCAACAGGGGAGAAATCAACCAAGCCCATGGTAGCAGCAATGGCAGTTCCAACAACCAGACCAATCAAAATGGAGATAGACTTGATGAATCCTTTGGTAAAGATGTTGATCAAGAGGATGATTAGAACAGTGATGGCTGCAAGCAAGAGACTTTGACCAGTTGGCTCTGGAACGTTATTTCCCATATTTCCAATAGCGACAGGAATCAAGGTTAAACCAATCGTGGTAATGACAGAGCCTGTTACGATAGAAGGGAAAAGATTAGCTACTTTTGAGAAGATGCCTGAAATCAGAACTACATAAATCCCAGAAACGATAAGGGCACCAAACATAGCACCGCTACCGTGGCTTTGCCCAATCATAATTAAAGGAGCGACGGATTGGAAGGCAACTCCGAGAACGACTGGTAGTCCAATCCCAAAGTATTTGTTGAGTTGGAGTTGGAGGAAGGTGGCCACCCCACACATGAAGATATCTGTGGAGATCAGGTAGGTCAACTGATCAGCTGAATAGCCAAGAGCTGTCGCAATCATGATAGGAACCAGGATAGAACCTGAGTACATGGCTAGTAAGTGCTGCAAGCCAAGAACGGCTGCTTGCGAATGTTTTTCTTGTTTTTGCATTAGAGATCTGCCTCCTTAAATACGACCTGACCATTTTCAAAACGATCCAAGCGAGCCAGTGATAGGACTGGATATCCTGCTTTTTCAAGCAAATCACGACCATCTTGGAAAGATTTTTCAATCACGATACCAATCGCTTCAACTTTTGCTCCAGCTTGTTCGATGATTTGGATCAAGCCTTTGGCAGCTTGGCCATTAGCAAGGAAATCATCGATAATCAAGACTTTGTCCTCTGGTGATAGGAATTTTCCAGCGATGGAAACGGTGCTGGTCACCTGCTTGGTAAAGGAGTAGACTTGGGCGGTTAAGATACCTTCGTTCATGGTGATGTTTTTAGCTTTCTTGGCGAAAATCATAGGGACATCTAAGGCTTCGGCAGTAAAAACGGCTGGGGCAATGCCTGATGCTTCAATGGTTACGACCTTGGTAATGCCAGAAGAAGCGAATTTGTCCGCAAATACCTTACCAATCTCTCGCATCAAGCTAAAGTCAACTTGGTGGGTTAAAAAGGAATCCACCTTGAGGATGTTGTCACCCAAGATATGCCCATCCTCAAGGATGCGCTCTTCTAATAATTTCATAAGACCTCCTAAAGTCTAAAAGCCAGTTTACTTGTTGGTTAAATATTTCTATAGTGAACCAGTTTGCTAGTACTATATATTTGATAAAACTAGTACGAGCGAAGCGAGTTTTATCAAATATTTCCCGCCGTAGTGGTATCATAGACAATAATCTTGTTATTGTCTATGACGGGATTTTTGAGACTTTTGGCTCAAAAATTAGGGATGAAATTCCCTGGATTCCTGAAATTATCCACAGGGTAATTTCACCTCCCGTCCGCACTAATTAAGGGAAATATTAAAAATATTTAGTTTACACTTAAAGGCGTGCTTTAACAAAAATATTCAAAAAGGACCTACTTAATCCCCCCTAAGCAAGTCCCCAAAATAGGCATGGCCAAAACCATACCTTCAGCTGACATACTCATTGTTAGGTGTTCCAGCACCTTGTAGAAACGTCGTGCCAATTCACGACATAAACAAGTAAAATGATATTCAATTTTAAATAGGCTACTGCCAATGTTTTTATTTTACACCAATTAGCTTTATAAATCAAATATTTTGTTAGCAAATAGATCATAAAAGCGAACGAAAAAGCCTACAAGGCTAGATAGTATTGTAGACTTCGATTATTCTATTCGCTAAATCTTAGAAAATAACCATCTGGATCCAAAATCGCAAATTCATGAGGGTAAATAAAGCTATCTCCCACTCGAAATTCTCTTTTTGTCAGCGGACGATGGATAGGATGGTCAGCTTCCAGCAGTTTTTGGTGGAGCTGAGGGACATCTTCAATACCAAAGGAAATATTGACACCGCGCCCGAAAGGATAGGTTAGTTGGGCTAATTCTTCTGTGCTGCCTTCTTCTAGCATAAGTTGGCAGTCTTCAAGCGAGAGGAAGAGAAATTTCTCCTCTGGACGCTCGTATTCGACAGAAAATCCCAGCAAGTCGCAGTAGAAGTGGCGTGACTTTTCGAGGTCAGATACTACAAATTCAGGAATGACAGCTTGATAGTCCATTAGCTTTCTCCTTAGAGTTCAATTTCCAATACAATCGGCGTATGGTCTTGACGCGCACCCGAGTCAATCATGTCAGACTTGGTCACCTTGTCAGCCACGCGGTTGCTAGTGAGCCAGTAGTCGATTCTCCAGCCTGTATTGTTGATTTTAGAAGTCTTGCTACGTTGGGCCCACCAAGTATAACGCTCTGGGACATCGCCGTGAACGTGGCGGAAGGTGTCAGTAAATCCAGTTGCCAAAAGGTTGGTAAATCCAGCACGCTCCTCGTCGGTAAATCCTGGTGAACGGCGGTTGCTAGCAGGATTTGCAAGGTCGATTTCATTGTGGGCTACATTGTAGTCACCGGTTGCAAGGACTGGTTTTTCTTTGTCTAGTTCAGCCAAGTACTCCGCATATTTGAGATCCCAGACTTGGCGTTCTTCCAAGCGTTTGAGGCCATCGCCAGCGTTTGGTGTGTAAACTTGGGTCACGAAAAATTCATCAAATTCCAAGGTGATGATGCGGCCTTCCAAGTCCATGGTAGAAGGAGCACCGATTTCTGGGAAGCTGACAGTTGGTGTGAGTTCTTTCTTATAAAGGAACATGGTTCCGGCATAGCCTTTGCGGGCAGGTTCTTGGGAAGAGCGCCACGTATTTTCGTAGCCTGGGAAGAGTTCTTCTAAAATTTCCAAGTGTTTCTTTGTAGGCCCTTTGGCAGAAAGCTTGGTTTCTTGGATAGCGATGATATCAGCATTTTCTGCCACAAGGGTTTGTAGGACTTCTTGGGACAATTTGGCGCGAGCTGAGTCACTAGTTAGGGCTGCGTTGAGGGAATCAATATTCCATGAGATGAGTTTCATAAAGTTACCTTTTTCATTCAGATTATAGATTTTATTATACCAAAAAAAGGTCTATTTCCCCAACGTATGGTTTGAAAAATCACTCTCTTTCGTTTATAATTAAGAATGATTTTATGAAAGGGAGTGAAAATAAATGAAATTTTACTCATATGACTATGTACTTAGCCAAATCAGTCAGCAAAATGGCATCATGATTGGCTTTGGAATTGTTCTCCTAGCTATCACAGGATTTTTTGCTTTTAAAGCCTATCGAGATAAAAAGGGGACTAAGTTTCGGGAATTGGTCATGATTTTGGCCTTGACCTTGGTGGCCATGCTTTTGGTGACAATCTCAAAATACCAGACCAATCAAGCCTCTAACAACCAATTTCAAACTTCCCTTCATTTCATAGAGGTTGTTTCCAAAGACTTGGGGGTGGATAAATCAGAAGTTTATGTCAATACTTCTGCAGCCACTGATGGAGCACTTATCAAGGTAGGTTCAAATTTCTATCGTGCCATGAACGGGAGCCAACCAGACAAGTATCTTTTAGAGAAATTAGAATTGCATCAAACAGACGCTATTGAATTGGTGGAGGTAAACAAATGACACTCAATTATATGGAAATTTTAATCAAACTGGCCTTGGGTCTTTTCTCTCTTGTTTTTGTTATTAATGTGACAGGAAAGGGGAATCTAGCACCTAACTCTGCTACAGACCAAATTCAGAACTATGTTCTTGGTGGTATCATCGGTGGGGTGATTTACAATAGTTCAATCAGCATTCTGCAGTACGCAGTGATTTTGATGATGTGGACGATTTTGGTCTTGACCCTCAAGTGGCTCAATAACAATGTTCGTTTTGTCAAACGCTTGATTGATGGCAAGCCAACTCTCCTCATCAAAAATGGGCAGATTGACCCAGAAGCCTGTCGTTCAGTTGGTTTGTCTGCAGCAGAAGTTGCTCTCAAACTTCGTAGCCAAGGGATTTTCCAGATGAAACAGGTCAAATGCGCTGTGCAGGAGCAAAATGGCCAACTCATCGTGGTCCAAATAGGAGATGAAAATCCTAAGTATCCAGTTGTGACTGACGGTGTGATCCAAGTCGATGTCTTGGAGTCGATTGGTCGTAACGAAGAATGGCTGCTTGATAATCTCAGCAAACAAGGACATGACAATGTAGCCAATATCTTTATCGCTGAGTATGACAAGGGTGCGGTTACAGTCGTAACCTATGAATAAGAAAAACCTGAGGTCTTGTACTCTTCGAAAATCAAATTCAAACCGCGTCAACGTCGCCTTGCCGTACTCAAGTACAGCCTGCGGCTAGTTTTCTAGTTTGCTCTTTGATTTTCATTGAGTATTGGCCTCAGGTTTCTATTTGCAATCAGAAAGGGATGTTATGTCCATTATTCAAAAACTTTGGTGGTTTTTCAAGTTAGAAAAACGCCGTTATCTAGTCGGGATTGTGGCTCTGGTCTTGGTTTCCGTCCTCAACCTCATTCCCCCAATGGTTATGGGGAGGGTCATTGATGCCATCACATTGGGGCAATTAACCCAGCAGGACCTCCTTCTTGCCCTATTTTACTTGCTTCTTGCAGCCTTTGGGATGTACTATCTGCGCTATGTTTGGCGTATGTATATCCTTGGGACTTCCTACCGTTTGGGACAGATTATGCGATCTCGCTTATTTGAACATTTCACAAAAATGTCTCCAGCTTTTTATCAAACCTATCGGACGGGGGACCTGATGGCACATGCAACCAACGATATCAATGCCTTGACTCGTTTAGCAGGTGGAGGAGTCATGTCTGCGGTGGATGCCTCTATCACAGCGCTGGTGACCTTGCTGACCATGCTCTTTAGCATTTCGTGGCAAATGACTCTAGTTGCCATTTTACCCTTACCTTTCATGGCTTATGCGACCAGTCGTCTAGGGAGAAAGACCCACAAGGCTTTTGGCGAATCACAGGCTGCCTTTTCCGAACTTAATAACAAGGTGCAGGAGTCTGTATCAGGTATCAAGGTGACCAAGTCATTCGGTTATCAGGCGGACGAGTTGAAGTCCTTTCAGGAAGTCAATGAATTGACCTTCCAAAAGAACCTCCAAACCATGAAATACGATAGTCTCTTTGACCCCATGGTTCTCTTGTTTGTTGGTTCGTCCTATGTTTTAACCCTCTTGGTCGGCTCTTTGATGGTTCAGAAAGGGCAAATCACGGTTGGGAATCTGGTTACCTTTATCAGCTACTTGGATATGTTGGTCTGGCCTCTTATGGCCATTGGCTTCCTCTTTAATATCACTCAGCGAGGCAAGGTTTCTTACCAACGGATTGAGGAACTTTTATCTCAGGAATCACCTGTAAAAGATCCTGAATGTCCTCTGGACGGTATTGAAAATGGACGCTTGGAGTACGATATTGATAGTTTTGCCTTTGAAAATGAGGAAACACTGACGGATATTCACTTTAGTTTGGAAAAAGGGGAAACTCTTGGCTTGGTCGGACAGACAGGCTCTGGGAAACATCCTTGATCAAGCTTCTCTTGCGTGAATACGATGTGGATAAGGGAGCTATTTTCCTAAATGGTCATGATATTCGAGACTATCGTCTGACAGACCTTCGCAGTCTCATGGGCTATGTTCCTCAGGACCAGTTCCTCTTTGCGACCTCTATCTTAGACAATATCCGTTTTGGCAATCCTAACTTGCCCCTTTCAGCAGTTGAGGAAGCGACTAAGCTAGCTCAAGTTTACCAAGATATTGTGGACATGCCTCAAGGATTTGATACAGTTATCGGTGAAAAAGGGGTCAGTCTATCTGGTGGGCAAAAGCAGCGTCTGGCCATGAGTCGGGCTATGATTTTAGACCCTGATATTTTGATTTTAGATGATTCCTTGTCCGCCGTGGATGCCAAGACGGAGTATGCAATCATCGACAATCTCAAGGAGACGCGGAAGGATAAGACAACCGTTATCACAGCCCATCGCCTCAGTGCAGTTGTCCATGCAGATCTGATTTTGGTTCTACAGAATGGTCAAATTATCGAACGGGGCACACACGATGACTTGCTAGCCCTAGATGGCTGGTATGCCCAAACCTACCAGTCTCAGCAGTTGGAAATGAAAGGAGAAGAAGATGCAGAATAAGAAAGAACAATGGGCTGTATTGAAGCGCTTGATGTCCTATCTCAAGACCTATGGCCTCCTGACCTTTTTGGCACTCAGTTTTCTCCTCGTGACTACAGTCATTAAAAGTGTCATTCCCCTTGTGGCTTCCCACTTTATCGACCAGTACCTCAGCAATCTCAATCAGTTTGCTATTACAGTTTTATTAGCCTACTATGGTCTTTATCTCCTACAAACTCTGGTCCAGTATGTCGGAAATATTCTCTTTGCGCGGGTGTCCTACAGTATTGTCAGAGATATTCGTCGGGATGCCTTTGCCAATATGGAGAAACTGGGCATGTCTTATTTTGACAAGACGCCAGCAGGCTCCATCGTTTCTCGTTTGACCAATGATACCGAGACCATCAGTGATATGTTTTCAGGGATTTTATCCAGCTTTATTTCAGCAGTTTTCATCTTTCTGACAACCCTTTATACCATGTTGGTTCTGGATTTTCGTTTGACAGCTTTAGTCCTGCTCTTTCTTCCCTTGATTTTCCTTTTGGTCAATCTCTATCGGAAAAAGTCAGTCAAGATTATCGAGAAAACCAGAAGTCTCTTGTCGGATATCAATAGTAAGCTGGCAGAGAATATCGAGGGAATCAGGATTATCCAGGCCTTTAATCAAGAGAAGCGCCTGCAGGCAGAATTTGATGAAATCAACCAAGAACACTTGGTCTATGCCAACCGATCTGTAGCCTTGGATGCCCTCTTCTTGCGCCCTGCCATGAGTTTGCTGAAACTCCTAGGCTACGCCGTTTTGATGGCCTACTTTGGTTACCGTGGTCTTTCTATTGGGATAACAGCTGGAACCATGTATGCCTTTATCCAGTATATCAACCGCCTTTTTGATCCCTTGATTGAGGTGACGCAAAACTTTTCAACCCTTCAAACGTCCATGGTATCTGCAGGTCGTGTCTTTGCCTTGATTGACGAAACGACCTATGAGCCTCTTCAAAAAGATGGGCAAGCTAAAGTCAAAGAAGGCAATATCCGTTTTGAACATGTGTGTTTCTCATATGATGGCAAACATCCGATTCTGGATGATATTTCCTTTTCAGTTAAGAAGGGGGAAACCATTGCCTTTGTAGGTCATACAGGTTCGGGAAAATCATCGATTATCAATGTCCTCATGCGTTTTTATGAATTTCAGTCAGGCCGCGTTCTCTTGGATGGTGTGGATATCCGAAACTACAGTCAGGAAGAGCTGAGAAAGAACATCGGTCTGGTCTTACAGGATCCCTTCCTCTATCACGGGACTATCAAGTCCAATATCGCCATGTACCAAGATCTTAGTGATGATCAGGTCCAGGCTGCGGCTGCCTTTGTGGATGCAGATTCCTTTATTCAGGACCTTCCGCAGGGTTATGATGCCCCCGTTTCCGAGCGTGGTTCGAGCTTTTCTACTGGCCAGCGCCAGCTTCTTGCCTTTGCTAGAACAGTCGCCAGTCAGCCTAAAATCCTGATTTTGGATGAAGCGACAGCCAATATTGACTCTGAAACAGAAAGTTTGGTTCAAGATTCCCTAGCTAAGATGAGACAGGGGCGGACAACCATTGCCATTGCTCATCGCCTTTCGACCATCCAAGACGCCAACTGCATCTACGTCTTGGACAAGGGGCGTATCATCGAGAGTGGAACCCATGAGGAACTCTTGGCCTTGGGAGGAACCTATCACAAAATGTATAGCTTGCAGGCAGGGGCCATGTCCTAATACTCTTTGAAAATCTCTTCAAACCATGTCAGCTTTATCTGCAACCTCAAAGCTGTACTTTGATTTTCATTGAGCACCAGAAGGAAATTCTTCAAATCACAGATTTCTTGCACCGCCTTTTCCATTTTGTGGTATAATGAAAAATGTTGACAAATAGTATAATAAAAACAAAGGAGAAACAGCATGCTGAAATGGGAAGACTTGCCCGTGGAAATGCAATCAAGCGAGGTTGAGTCTTACTACCAGCTTGTCTCTAAAAGGAAGGGTTCGCTGATTTTCAAGCGTTGCCTGGATTGGGTTCTGGCCTTGTTTTTGCTACTTTTGACTTCTCCCATCTTTCTTGTCTTGAGCATTTGGATTAAGTTGGATAGCAAGGGACCTGTCATTTTACAAGCAAGAGCGCGTGACCCAGTACAACCGTCCGTTCAAGATTTGGAAGTTCCGTACTATGGTAACGGATGCGGATAAAAAAAGGAAGTCTGGTGACTTCTGCTAACGATAGCCGTATTACCAAAGTGGGGAATTTCATTCGCCGTGTCCGTTTGGACGAACTGCCTCAGCTGGTCAATGTCCTTAAGGGCGAAATGTCCTTTGTAGGCACACGACCTGAGGTGCCACGTTACACCGAGCAGTATAGCCCTGAAATGATGGCGACCTTGCTCTTGCCAGCAGGAATCACCTCTCCAGCCAGCATCAACTACAAGGATGAGGATACGATCATCAGTCAAATGACGGAGAAAGGTCTGTCAGTTGACCAGGCCTATGTCGAACATGTCCTTCCTGAGAAGATGCGCTATAACCTCGCCTATCTCCGAGAGTTTAGTTTCCTTGGAGACATCAAAATCATGTTTCAAACCGTGTTTGAAGTGCTAAAATAAAGTAGTCATGAGAAAATGAGTACAGATAAAAGGAGCAAATCAATGCCAAATTACAATATTCCATTTTCACCACCCGATATTACCGAAGCTGAAATTGCTGAAGTAGCAGATACCCTGCGTTCTGGTTGGATCACAACAGGTCCGAAGACAAAAGAACTGGAACGTCGTTTATCTCAATACACACAGACGCCCAAGACTGTCTGCCTCAACTCTGCGACGGCCGCTCTTGAGTTGATTTTGCGTGTATTGGAAGTGGGACCTGGTGATGAGGTTATCGTTCCAGCCATGACCTATACAGCTTCATGTAGTGTTATCACTCACGTAGGGGCGACACCTGTCATGGTGGATATCCGAGCCGATACGTTTGAGATGGACTATGATCTGCTGGAGCAAGCCATCACTGAAAAAACCAAGGTGATCATCCCAGTAGAGCTTGCAGGGATTGTTTGCGACTATGACCGTTTGTTCCAAGTTGTGGAGAAGAAACGTGACTTGTTTGTAGCGTCTAGCAAGTGGCAAAAAGCCTTTAACCGTATTGTCATTGTTTCTGATAGTGCTCATGCTTTGGGATCTACTTATAAAGAACAACCGGCTGGTTCCATCGCTGACTTTACATCATTCTCATTCCATGCCGTTAAGAACTTTACAACTGCTGAAGGTGGAAGTGCCACTTGGAAAGCCAATCCAGCGATTGACGACGAAGAAATGTACAAGGAATTTCAGATCCTTTCCCTTCATGGTCAAACCAAAGATGCCCTTGCCAAGATGCAACTGGGATCATGGGAGTATGACATCGTAACTCCTGCCTACAAGTGCAACATGACGGATATCATGGCTTCCCTTGGTTTGGTACAATTGGATCGCTATCCAAGTTTGCTTGCCCGTCGTAAGGAAATCGTGGACCGTTATGATCGTGGATTTGCAGGTTCTCGCATCCATCCGTTGGCACATAAGACTGATACTGTCGAATCATGCCGCCACCTCTACATCACCCATGTAGAAGGTGCTAGTCTAGAAGAGCGTAATCGTATTATCCAAGAATTGGCCAAAGCAGGGATTGCAAGTAATGTACACTACAAACCGCTTCCTCTCTTGACAGCCTATAAGAATCTTGGTTTTGATATGGCAGATTATCCAAGAGCCTATGCCTTCTTTGAAAATGAAATTACGCTCCCTCTTCACACGAAATTAAGCGATGATGAAGTAGACTATATCGTTAAGACTTTGGTGAGAATTTCCGAAGAAATACTCGGTTCTGGAAAAAAATCATAAAAAAATCTTGACAAAGATAGAACAATAACATATAATATTCTCAATAAATCAGAAAAGTAGTTATTTTTGATCTTCAGGGAGCCTGTGGTGATTGTGAACAGGTGGTTGGAAGTAGTGAAAGTGGGCTGATTTTAAAAATGAATTTGAAACAATGAAAATTCGGTGCGCACACCTTACAGTGCAACTTGTTGTTAGACAAGGCAGAGATGTAAAGGGGATAGTCCCTTTATAATTGAGGTGGCACCGCGTTACCAACGCCCTCACACGGAAGTAGATTCTGTGTGTGGGCTTTTTTCATATCTTTAAATTAATACTGAAAGAGGAAAAATTTATGACAACTAAAGGTTATTTTGGACAATTTGGTGGTAGTTTTGTACCGGAGCCGATTCAGGCTTTGTTGGATGAGTTGGAAGTGACATTTGACAAGTACAAGGATGATCCAGAGTTTTTGGCAGAATTTCGCCATTACTTGAAGGATTATTCCGGTCGCGAAACACCGCTTTATTTTGCGGAAAGTTTGACAGATCACCTAGGTGGCGCTAAGATTTATCTCAAGCGCGAAGACCTTAACCATCTGGGTTCTCACAAGCTCAATAACGTTTTAGGACAAATCTTACTTGCTAAACGTATGGGCAAAAAACGGGTTATCGCAGAAACAGGGGCTGGTCAGCACGGGGTTGCGACGGCAGCAGCTGCAGCTAAGTTTGGTATGGCCTGTGATGTCTACATGGGGGCAGAAGATGTGGAACGTCAACGTCTCAATGTTTTCCGTATGGAGATGATGGGAGCAACTGTTCACGCAGTTGAAACGGGAACGAGAACTCTTAAGGATGCGGTTGATGCAGCCTTTGGAGCATGGATGAATGACCTTGAAGCCTTCTATGTTTTAGGATCTGCTGTGGGACCTCATCCGTATCCAACCATTGTCCATGAGTTCCAAAAGGTCATCAGTGAAGAATCTCGTCGTCAAATCTTGGAAAAAGAAGGTCGCTTGCCAGACTACGTTATTGCCTGTGTAGGTGGTGGTTCCAATGCCATTGGTGCTTTTTCACAGTATGTGGCTGATGAAGAAGTTAAATTGGTTGGGGTCGAAGCTGCTGGTCATGGACTTGATACAGACAAGCACGCAGCTACTATGACAAAGGTAGTGTCGGTATTGTCGACGGAATGAAGACCTATGCAGTCTTTAAGGAAGACGGAGAGCTGGCGCCAGTTTACTCTATCTCAGCTGGTTTGGATTATCCAGGCGTTGGCCCAGAACACGCCTACTTTAAAGATTCAGGTCGCGTGGAATATGTGGCAGCGACGGATGAAGAAGCTGTCCAAGCCCTGCTCCTTCTCAGCAAGACAGAAGGGATTATCCCAGCGATCGAAAGTTCACACGCTATCGCAGAAGCAGTTAAACGTGCACCGAAACTAAGTAAAGATGAGATTATCATCATCAATGTCTCTGGTCGTGGAGACAAGGACGTAGCTGCAATTGCAGACTACCTAGAAGCTAAAAAATAATAGATGGAAAAATTACAGTCTTTTCTCTCACAGAGAGCTTGTGGTTGCTGGAAACAAGCAGAGAAAGCTGTAAGGTTGGGTCCATCTGAAACGAGAGAAGAAAACATAATTCTCAAGGGAGTGCCCTTTATCGCACAGCCTGTTACAAGAGGTATCTGAGACAGGAATGAGAGATAGGAGAAATCTTATAATTGAGGTGGCACCGCGAATTTCGTCCTCACGCAAGTTAGTTTGCGTGGGGATTTTTCATATAGTCACCACGAACTAGAATTGAAAGGGAAATTACAATGGAACGAATCATTCATGGAGATGTCTTATCGCCAATCTTGGCTTATATGCGCCTAAAGGGGCAACACAAGGTTATCTTAGAGAGTATTCCGAGAGACAAGGAAACAGCTCGTTTCTCTATCTTAGCCTATAATCCAGTTTTTGAGATAAAGTTTGAAAATGGAGTTCTTTATCAAAATGGGCAAGTAATTGATCGTGATCCCTTGGATTTCCTTTATCAAGTAACTCATAAGAGTCAGCACCATTCAGACCTACCTTTTGGTGGAGGAGCTATTGGCTTTGTTGGTTACGATATGATTTCGCTTTATGAAGAAATTGGTCAAATTCCTGAGGATACAATTGGGACGCCAGACATGCATTTCTTTGTCTATGAGAGTTACATGGTCTTTGATCACAAGAAGGAAAAAATCCATGTCATCGAGGATGCTCTCTATAGCGAGCGCAGTCAAGAAGACTTGGAAAAAGCCTTGAATCAAGTGCTTGAGGAATTACGCATTCCTGCTCCAAATGAATTTGAAGACTTGTATCTATCACCGCTTGACTTCAAACCGCATATCGCTCCTCAGAAGTTTGAGGAAATGGTGGAAACCGCTCGTGACTTGATTCGTAACGGCGATATGTTCCAATGCGTGCTCAGTCAGCGTTTCTCAGCAGAAGTGACTGGAAATCCATTTGACTTCTACAGAAATCTTCGCGTGACCAATCCATCTAATTACCTCTATTTCTATGATTTTGGGGATTATCAAATCATCGGTGCCAGTCCAGAAAGTTTAGTTTCTGTCAAAAATAGTATCGTGACAACTAATCCGATTGCGGGTACGCGACCAAGAGGGGCCACGGATGAAGAGGACAAGGCTTTGGCGACGGACCTCCTTTCGGATGAAAAGGAAACAGCAGAACATCGAATGTTAGTGGACTTGGGCCGTAACGATATTGGCCGCATCTCTGAAACGGCAAGTGTCCAAGTTACCAAGTATATGGAAGTGGAGTTCTTCCGCTATGTCATGCATTTGACTAGTGTGGTCAAGGGGCGTTTGCTTCCAGAACTCACTGCCATGGATGCCTTGAAAGCTACACTTCCAGCTGGAACAGTTTCAGGAGCTCCAAAGATTCGAGCTATGAGACGCATCTATGAACTGGAAACAGAAAAACGTGGCGTATACGCAGGAGCAATCGGATACTTGTCTGCGACGGGTGATATGGATTTGGCCATTGCCATCCGAACGATGATTCTTAAAAATCAAAGAGCCTATGTGCAGGCCGGGGCAGGGATTGTCTATGACTCTATCGCGCAAAACGAATACCAAGAAACCATTAACAAAGCAAAATCTATGACTAGAATTGGAGAACTAAGACTATGATTTTATTGATTGATAACTATGATTCTTTTACCTATAACTTGGCCCAATACATTGGGAATTTTGCAGAGGTACAGGTCTTGAGAAATGATGATCCCAAGCTGTATGAAGAAGCTGAAAAAGTAGATGGTCTGGTCTTTTCTCCCGGTCCCGGTTGGCCAGTTGATGCTGGTAAGATGGAAGACATGATTCGTGACTTTGCTGGTAAGAAGCCGATTCTTGGGATTTGTTTGGGTCACCAAGCCATCGCAGAAGTCTTTGGTGGTAAACTAGGTTTGGCTCCCAAAGTCATGCATGGGAAACAGAGCAATATCAGTTTTGAAGCGCCATCTGTTTTGTATCAAGGCATTGAGGATGGCCGTCCGGTTATGCGTTACCACAGTATCTTGATTGAAGAAATGCCTAAAGACTTTGAAGTGACAGCTCGTTCGACTGATGACCAAGCCATTATGGGAATTCAACACAAAAACCTACCGATTTATGGCTTCCAGTACCATCCAGAGAGTATCGGAACGCCAGACGGCTTGTCTTCTATTCGGAATTTTATCGAGAAGGTTGTAAAGTGAGGTTGCCTATATGAAAGAGATTATTGAAAAATTAGCAAAATTTGAAAATTTATCAGGTGTTGAAATGACGGATGTCATTGAGCGTATCGTAACTGGCCGTGTAACAGAGGCACAGATTGCTTCTCTCCTCTTGGCGCTTAAGATGAAGGGGGAAACACCTGAAGAACGCACAGCCATTGCCCAAGTCATGAGAGGCCATGCCCAACACATTCCGACTGAAATTCATGATGCTATGGACAACTGTGGTACAGGCGGGGACAAGTCCTTCAGTTTTAACATCTCTACGACGGCAGCCTTTGTCTTGGCTGGTGGTGGTGTTCATATGGCTAAGCATGGTAACCGCTCGATATCTTCTAAATCTGGTTCGGCAGATGTCCTTCAAGCCTTGGGAATCAACCTAGACCTCAAACCAGTTGAACTAGGTAAGGTCTTTGATAAGACTGGAATCGTCTTTCTCTTTGCTAAAAATATGCACCCAGCTATGAAATACATCATGCCAGCTCGTTTGGAATTGGGAATCCCAACGATTATGAACTTGACTGGTCCCCTTATTCACCCAATGGCCTTGGAAACACAACTTCTTGGCATTAGTCGTCCAGAACTTCTAGAAAGTACAGCTCAGGTTTTGAAAAATATGGGTCGCAAACGGGCCATCGTGGTTGCTGGACCAGAAGGACTGGATGAAGCTGGTTTGAATGGAACAACCAATATTGCTCTTCTTGAAAATGGTGAAATCACCTTGTCAAGCTTTACTCCAGAGGATTTGGGGATGGAAGGCTACGCTATCGAAGATATTCGTGGAGGAAATGCTCAGGAAAATGCAGAAATTTTGCTCAGTGTTCTCAAGAACGAACCAAGTCCATTCTTGGAAACTACAGTCTTAAATGCTGGTCTTGGTTTTTATGCCAATGGTAAGGTAGCTAGTATCAAGGAAGGAGTTGCCTTGGCTCGTCAAGTGATTGCTAGTGGCAAGGCACTTGAAAAACTCAGACTGTTACAGGAGTACCAAAAATGAGTCAGGAATTTTTAGCACGAATTTTAGAGCAGAAGGCGCGTGAGGTCGAGCGGATGGAGCTGGAGCAAATCCAGCCCCTGCGCCAGACCTATCGCTTGGCTGACTTTTTGAAGAATCACCAGGACCGTTTACAGGTAATCGCTGAGGTCAAGAAGGCTAGCCCTAGTCTGGGAGATATCAATCTCGATGTGGATATTGTGCAACAGGCCCAGACTTATGAAACAAATGGCGCAGTGATGATTTCTGTTTTGACAGATGAGGTTTTCTTTAAAGGACATTTGGATTATCTACGAGAGATTTCCAGTCAGGTAGAGATTCCGACGCTGAACAAGGACTTTATCATCGATGAAAAGCAAATCATCCGTGCTCGCAATGCCGGCGCGACAGTTATCTTGCTCATTGTGGCTGCCTTGTCAGAAGAACGCCTCAAGGAACTTTATGACTATGCGACAGAGCTTGGCCTGGAAGTCTTGGTTGAGACTCACAATCTTGCTGAACTAGAAGTAGCCCACAGACTTGGTGCTCAGATTATTGGGGTCAATAACCGCAATTTGACCACCTTTGAAGTCGACTTACAGACCAGTGTAGACTTGGCACAATACTTCAAGGACGATTGCTTCTACATTTCCGAATCTGCTATTTTCACAAGTCAGGATGCGGAACGACTAGCACCATACTTTAACGGAATTTTGGTAGGGACAGCTCTTATGCAGGCAGGGGATGTGGCTCAAAGAATCAAGGAGTTGCAGATTGACAAAGGTTAAGATTTGTGGACTATCGACCAAAGAAGCGGTAGAGACAGCCGTATCAGCAGGGGCGGATTACATCGGTTTTGTCTTCGCACCTAGTAAAAGGCAGGTGACCTTGGAAGAGGCTACAGAGCTGGCAAAGCTCATTCCTGTCAACATTAAAAAGGTTGGTGTATTTGTTTCACCAAGTCGAGCAGATCTGCTAAAAGCGATTGACAAAGTTGGCTTGGACTTGGTTCAAGTTCACGGTCAGGTAGCAGATGATTTGTTAGAGGATTTGCCTTGTGCCAGCATTCAGGCTGTGCAGGTTGACGGAAATGGTCATGTCCCTCATTCTCGGGCAGATTATTTACTCTTTGATGCCCCTGTTGCTGGGAGTGGCCAGACCTTTGACTGGGGTCAACTGGATACGACAGGACTAGCTCAGCCCTTCTTTATCGCAGGTGGGCTTAATGAAGACAATGTAGTAAAAGCAATTCAACACTTTACTCCCTATGCAGTAGATGTATCAAGCGGAGTGGAGACAGATGGACAAAAGGATCATGAAAAGATTAGAAGATTTATAGAGAGGGTAAAGCATGGCATATCAAGAACCAAATAAAGATGGATTTTACGGGAAATTCGGTGGACGTTTTGTCCCAGAAACATTGATGACAGCAGTTTTAGAGTTGGAGAAGGCCTACCGTGAAAGTCAGGCAGACCCAAGTTTCCAAGAGGAATTAAATCAACTTTTACGCCAGTATGTAGGACGTGAAACGCCTCTTTACTATGCAAAAAACCTGACCCAGCATATCGGTGGAGCCAAGATTTACCTCAAACGGGAAGACCTCAACCACACAGGTGCCCACAAGATTAACAATGCCTTAGGACAAGTTCTTCTGGCTAAACGTATGGGTAAAAAGAAAATTATTGCTGAGACAGGTGCTGGTCAGCATGGTGTGGCAACTGCAACAGCTGCAGCCCTCTTTAACATGGAATGTACCATCTATATGGGTGAGGAAGATGTCAAACGCCAAGCCCTTAATGTCTTCCGTATGGAGCTTTTGGGAGCCAAGGTTGAGGCAGTGACAGATGGTTCGCGTGTACTCAAGGATGCGGTCAATGCAGCCCTTCGTTCATGGGTGGCAAATATCGATGATACCCACTATATCCTTGGTTCTGCCTTAGGGCCTCATCCTTTCCCAGAAATTGTTCGAGACTTCCAAAGCGTCATTGGACGAGAGGCTAAACAACAGTATCGCGACTTGACAGGTCAAAATCTGCCAAATGCCCTAGTAGCCTGTGTTGGTGGTGGTTCTAATGCCATCGGGCTCTTCCATCCATTTGTAGAAGATGAGTCTGTAGCCATGTATGGAGCTGAAGCGGCAGGACTTGGTGTGGATACGGAGCACCATGCAGCTACCCTGACCAAGGGTCGTCCAGGCGTCCTTCACGGTTCCCTCATGGATGTGCTCCAAGATGCTCATGGTCAAATTCTTGAAGCCTTCTCTATCTCAGCAGGATTGGACTATCCTGGTATCGGTCCAGAACATTCTCACTACCACGATATCAAACGTGCCAGCTATGTCCCTGTGACAGACGAAGAAGCCTTGGAAGGATTCCAACTCTTGTCTCGTGTGGAAGGTATTATCCCAGCATTGGAATCTAGCCATGCTATCGCCTTTGCGGTGAAATTGGCCAAAGAACTGGGACCAGACAAGTCCATGATTGTCTGTCTATCAGGTCGTGGGGACAAGGATGTGGTCCAAGTTAAGGACCGCTTGGAAGCAGACGCAGCAAAGAAGGGAGAAGCGCATGCCTAAGACACTAACAGAAAAATTAAAGGCTATAAAAGCGACTGGAAAAGGAATTTTCGTTCCTTATATCATGGCTGGAGACCACGAGAAAGGTTTGGATGGACTCGCTGAAACGATTCATTTTTTAGAAGATTTGGGTGTCTCTGCTATTGAAGTAGGCATTCCTTTCAGACCCAGTTGCAGATGGACCTGTTATCGAAGAAGCTGGCTTGCGCAGTCTAGCTCATGGCACCTCGACACAAGCTTTGGTTGAAACCTTGAAAACCATTCAAACAGAGGTGCCACTTGTTATCATGACCTACTTCAACCCCCTCTTTCAGTACGGTGTGGAGAACTTTGTCAAAGATTTGGCAGATACAGCGGTTAAGGGCTTGATTATCCCAGACTTGCCTCATGAACATGCTAATTTTGTAGAGCCATTTTTAGCAGACACAGACATGGCCTTGATTCCTCTAGTTAGTTTGACAACAGGAATGGAGCGTCAGAAAGAATTGATTAAAGGGGCAGAAGGCTTTGTCTATGCAGTTGCCATCAACGGGGTGACAGGGAAATCAGGAAATTACCGCGCAGATTTAGACAAGCACTTGGTTCAATTGCATCAAGTAGCCGATATCCCAGTTTTGACAGGATTTGGCGTATCTAGTCAAGCCGATGTAGAACGCTTCAATGCGGTGTCAGATGGTGTTATTGTTGGTTCGAAAATTGTAAAAGCTCTCCACCAAGGAGAGCCGATTCAGGACTTTATCAAACAAGCAGTAGCTTACCAAAAATAATCACACAAGCAGCAAGTAAGAGGAAAGGCACAAAAGGAAGCCTTTCCTTTTTCTTTTGCAGGAGAAAGGCTAAAATCCCCGTCGCAGAAGCAAACTGGATCAAGATGAGAAGTTCTGTCGTTCTAAAGACGAGGACACAAGAAGCTAGAAAGAGAAAATCCCCTGCGCCCATGCGGATATCGATGAAATGAGCCAAAATTCCAAGGGCAAGGAAGAAGACCATAACCAGATTCCAACTACAGAAAGCCATGAGGATTAGGTGGAAAGTCATCCAGACCAGTAAGGGATATTCCTGATGGCGAAAGTCGTAGATGCCCAAAGTCAAGCCAGCAGTGATCAGATGACTTGACCCAAGGAAAGCAAGCCCCAAGACCAAGTCAGAAAGAGGAGCCCTAAGCCCAATTCAAAGAGGGCATACCAGAATGGATAGCGAATCTTGCAGTAGCGACAGCGAAAGCGATTAACCACCTGCGAAAGGATAGGAATCAAATCTAAGGGACGCAAGCGAGTCTGACAGGAATCGCAGTGACTAGCTGGTCGAATAATGGATTGCTCAGGGAAACGGTCAATGACCAAACCCAAGAAAGAAGCGAGAATGCTCCCGACAAGAAAAAAATAAAAATCAATCATACTTATCTATTCGTAAAAAATAGGAGAAGTGGTATAATGGAGAAACATAGATAAGAAGGTGAGGTCAAGATGACAATTCGTTTTGAAGAAAATGTGAGCACAGAAAATGCTCAGCTCGTATGCCAATGGTCCAACTCCCTTGGCAAATCCTTTCAAGAACAATGGATGGGAACAATGATTCCTTTTCCCTTGACAATTCAAGTTTTGCAAGATTTGGAAGGAATCTTTTCAATCTTTGATGGACAAGAGTTTGTGGGGCTTATCCAGAAAATCAGGCGAGAAGACAGTAATCTTCATATTGGAAGATTTTTTATCAACCCCCAGAAACAGGGGCAAGGCTTAGGAAGCCAGGCTTTAAGGAAATTTGTTAGTTTGGCCTTTGAAAATGGAGACATAGATAGTGTCTCTCTAAATGTCTACGAGGCAAATCAAAGAGGCAAGCACCTCTATCAAAAAGAAGGATTTGAAATCGTTCAGATGGTTGAAGAACCTATACGAAAATACGTTATGAAAAAGGGTAGATAGAAGACGAAGAAGATAGGGAAAGCAGCTTTAAAATCATAAAAAACGCATAATATCAGGTGTTAAAAAACTTGATACTATGCGTTTTATTATAGAGGGATTTACTAGATTTTCTCTACAACTTGAGTTTATATCCAACTTCTCTTTCTACTAACGATTTTTCCAAGCTTGGTAACGGGTGTCAATCAAGAGTTGGGTTAGGCGTCCCATGGTTTCTCTTTCTTCGGGAGTGAGGGATTGAGCTTGGACAAAGAGATGGTGAATGTGTTCAATAACCTTGAAGGAAGAAAGATCGTTGATGGAGGAGATGCCTGCATCAAGAATGATTCCGAAAAAGAGGTCGAAGTAGAGCTGCAGTTCTTCGTCAGGAACTGTTTCAACCCATTCCTTGAAAGTAGTATCGACTTGCTGGCTGTCACTATTGGTCTCATCCAGTTGGACAAAGTGTTTGTCTGCAACCTGCCAACTAAAGGTGTCGTGCTGGGCAATACCACCTAGGGCAGTGCTTCGAACGACAATTTTTTTATCAGGAATTTCTAGCATCATCCCGATGATAGAACCTTGTGGGACAAATACTTTCGTTCTTTCCATCATGTTTTGATAGCCAGCTGTTTCGGTCAGTTCCTTGTGAAGTCCAGGCGCATCAAAAGTATAGACAGAGACAATGTTTTTTTGTAAGAGTGGGTCGAGTTGACTGGCAGCATAGACAGCTAGATTGCCCCCTTTTGAGTGTCCTGCTAGGATAACCTTTTGGTTGGGATGTTGAACAAAAAAGTCCTGTAAATACTGGAGGGCATGTTTTTGAGCTGGAATTTCCTTCATATAGGTCATATGGAAATCTTCTTTCCAACCAATAATACTATCATCCGTACCGCGAAAAACAAGCAAGTAGGTATCGAGACTGATACGATAAGTCATAGCTGCAAACTGTTTGCAATTCAGGATCAATATCATTGATAAAGTTTGAGAGTTTGCAATTTTTAAATCGTTTGTGTTGAGAGAGTTGATCCAACAACTGGAGGCGGTTCTTATTGGTCAGCATAGTCGTTTCTCTAGGGATTTGAGGTGCTAGATCTATGAGACGCTTTGGTTCTTGAGCGGCTACATCATCAAAAGGAAGATAGGTTAATTCAGTCAAAGCAAGGACATCTAACTCGTTCACGGGAAGGTCATAAAAGGAATCGTATGCTACATCATTCAAGTAGTCAAAAATATTGGCCATAAAAGCTCCTTTCTCAATGTTTATCTTACCACATTTACCTAGAATTAGCTAGTGGGCTTGTTCGAATGACCTAGTAGGGTTTGATTGAAATACATAGAAGATAGATTGCTCCTATTTCAAACCTCTAAACGAGCTTACTTGTATGTTTTTGCTATCAATCCCATTTTCCTTTAAAAAATTCTTCATCTCATTTACATCATCAGGCTGACCTGTGATGAGATAGCTGGCTTGATTGCCGTATTCATCAATAGCACGTTTTAAAAATGCTTGACTTTGAGAAAATTCATCGCTAGTTTTATAAGTAAAATTCGATGTTTTTTGAGCCAGTTCCTTCATCTCATTATTGAAAATAGTAACTCCTTTGTCAAAATGGTTGAGAATAATCGGACATTTACCAGCCCATTCTTTGATAAGGGGGCGTAGAGCAGAAATACCGACATCAGATGCAAAGCAAACTAGTGGCTGATTCGTATCTTTAACAGTCAAAAAGGAATCCAGCCAACTCATCTCAATCTCACTGCCAGCCGGTAAATGTGTCAAGGTTTCCTTAAAGAGGCTACCACTATTATGAGTTAAAATGAGAATTTCATCTTCATCAGGTGTGGAGGCAATGGTTAGCCATCGACTGGTCTGCTCACCCTTAGCTTCGTTTTTCCTAGAAGCGGACGACGTATCAGGGAGTGTAAACTTAGCATAAGCCCCAGCTTTCCAGGTTTGATGACTCGGCTTTGTGATATGAATTAAATACAGATCTCCGGTAGGGTTTTCGATGGATTTTATCGATAATGTCTGACTTCGTCCAAGATAGGCGATGGCACCCCAAGTTATAAGGGCTAGTAATCCAAGTGTTGATAGAATGATAATAAACATTTTTTTACCTCTTTTCATTTTTTTATGACTCTATTCTTAATCATTGAATGAATTATAATTAAATTCATTCATAAATTTCCAAAAAAATAAAGAAAACCATTTTTCTTTATTTTAGAACTCCTTTTATGAAGTTGGTTGCAAGTATTTCGACAGTTTTGCCAATATCTGGAAAATCTTTTTCCGTGATATGCATATCCATGTAGTAAAATAGGTTATAAACTTGTAAAATCTCTTGAATCTTTTCTGGAGAATACCCTTCAGCCTGCATACGATTTGTAAAAGTTTTAACTAGAAACTGATGAAAAGGATTTGCGACTTTGCCTTCTTCCGAGGAATAGTAGCTGTGCAACTCATCTGCGATGGCAGGATTGTACCATTCTGCAAGGATTTTATTGGAAGAAACGAGAGTTCTGGACTGAGCAAATAGTTGACCAATGAGGTCGATCATGTCAATTTCCCAATCCAGTTCTTCGATCATAGCTTGGCGAACACGGTTGTTTTCATCTATATAGATGTCTAGAAAAATGGCTTCTTTACTCTCGTAATAGTTATAAAAAGAACCAACTGCAACACCAGCTTGTCTAGCAATTTCTGAAATTCCTGTCGCCTTGTAACCTTTTTTCGAAAAAACTTCATAGGCTGCAGTCTTTAAAGATTGTTTTTTGTCCAATATGATTTAACCTCCTTTGCTTCATGAATGAATAATTTTATTCGTTCATTCACATTCTAACAAATCATGGCTAGCTTGTCAATAAGAAGGATAGATCTATTAAATAAGTGAAAGAAATGCTAACTAAATGAATACAAAAAGGAAAATATAGGATAAGGCTGGAACTATAGTTAAAAATAAGGTATGATATCAATGGGATTATTCTCTATTTAGCTTTCGCTTCCTAATCTGGATTTGAAAAATAGATAGCCGAATAGTTGAGATACTAATCCATAGATTTTTTTATTAAGGCATTTGATATTTTGAACAAGAGTAAAGGAGGAGCGCATGCACAAGATTTTACTAGTAGAAGATGACCAAGTCATTCGGCAACAAGTGGGGAAACTGCTCTCTGAGTGGGGGTTTGAGGTCGTTTTGGTAGAAGATTTTATGGAAGTTTTGGCTCTTTTTGTTCAGTCGGAACCTCATTTGGTCCTCATGGATATTGGTTTGCCACTCTTTAATGGTTACCACTGGTGCCAGGAGATTCGTAAAATTTCCAAGGTACCTATCATGTTTCTGTCTTCGAGAGATCAGGCTATGGATATCGTCATGGCTATCAATATGGGAGCGGATGACTTTGTGACCAAGCCTTTTGACCAGCAGGTCCTCCTTGCCAAGGTTCAGGGCTTATTGCGCCGTTCCTATGAGTTTGGGCGGGATGAAAGTTTGCTAGAGTATGCAGGTGTGATTCTCAATACCAAGTCTATGGATCTGCACTATCAAGGTGAAGTCCTGAGCTTAACCAAGAATGAGTTTCAAATTTTGCGGGTTTTGTTTGAATATGCGGGCAATATCGTGGCGCGTGATGACCTGATGCGGGAACTCTGGAACAGCGACTTTTTCATCGACGACAATACCCTGTCTGTCAATGTTGCTCGTTTGCGCAAAAAGTTGGAGGAACAAGGATTAGCTGGCTTTATCGAAACCAAGAAAGGGATAGGATACGGACTGAAACATGCTTGATTGGAAACCATTTTTTCTAGCCTATCTGCGCTCTCGTAGTCGGATCTTTGTCTATATTTTTTCGTTGGGTTTTCTTGTCCTACTCTTTCAGTTTCTGTTTGCTAGTCTAGGATCTTATTTTCTTTACTTTTTCCTGCTCAGTAGTTTTTTGACCTTTTTATTTTTGGCTTGGGATATGTTTGCAGAAGCTCGGACTTACCGACAGGAAGTTCTCTATGCTGAGAGAGATCCCAAGTCTCCTCTGGAATGTGCGCTGGCAGAGAAACTTGAAGAGCGAGAGTCTGAATTGTATCAAAAGAAGTCGGAAGCTCAAGCAAGCTGACGGATTTGCTTGATTACTATACCTTATGGGTTCACCAGATTAAGACCCCCATTGCGGCGAGTCGTCTCTTGGTAGCAGAAGTCTCTGATCGGGAGGTCAAACAGCAGCTGGAACAGGAAATTTTCAAGATTGACTCCTATACCAACCTGGTCTTACAGTACTTGCGTTTAGAGAGTTTTCATGATGACTTGGTCTTTGAACAGGTCAAAGTGGAGGACTTGGTCAAGGAAATGGTTCGTAAGTACGCACTTTTCTTTATCCAGAAGGGGTTGACAGTCAATCTGCATGATCTCGACAAAACCATCGTGACCGATAAGAAATGGTTGTTAGTCGTCATTGAACAAATTCTTTCAAACAGCCTCAAATACACCAAGGAAGGTGGGTTAGAGATTTATATGAAAGGCCAGGAGCTCTGTATCAAGGATACGGGAATCGGGATTAAAAACAGCGATGTGCTCCGAGTCTTTGAAAGGGGTTTTTCAGGCTACAATGGTCGCTTGACCCAGCAGTCATCTGGACTGGGCCTCTACCTATCCAAGAAAATTTCTGAAGAACTTGGTCATCAAATTCGTATCGAGTCTGAGGTCGGAAAAGGGACGACAGTAAGAATCAAGTTTTCCGATATGAATCTGAGAATTGAGTGAGGATAATAGATAAGAGCCCAGGATAAGACAACTGGGCTTTTTTAGTATCCTAGTACATTATTTGCTTGGGCGTTTCCGGTTAAAAAATAAAAATCAACCAGACTTTGTGAAAGGTTATCTACAAATCAAGCTACTCTTTTAACATCAGACTATAATTATCTAGTCGCATCCAATCTTCAATCCTTCCTAAGAACTGGGTTCAACATCAAAATGCAGAAATTACTAGTGAACTTGCTGGTGGGATGGATGGACTGTATGCGAAGAGGGACAGTTGAAACTAGCTGATGATTATCCCGACTGTTTTAATAAATCGATATTGCGTTTTGAAGTTCAGGCTAGTCTTGTTTACGGCTCTATTCAAGCAAGTACCAGTGAGCAAATCAATGAGATTTTTGGTGCGTTCTTCTTTATCGGTATCTTTCTATTTATTATTTTTATGGTTGGTGCAGTATTAATTATCCACTATAAACAAATCTCTGAGGGATATGAAGATTGCGAACGCTTCATCATCTTGAAAAAGGTAGGTCCTGATCAAAAGCAGATCAAGCAAACCATTAACAAGCAAATCTTGACCGTTTTCTTTCTTCCTGTAATTTTTGCCTTCCTCCATTTTGCCTTTTCTTATCATATGCTTAGTTTGATTCTCAAGGTCATTGAAGTAGTTGATGCGACCATGATGTTAACGATAATCTTATCTATCTGTTAAATTGATAGATTTCTTCAGAGAAAGACTGTAAAATTTTTGATATAATAGTTAGGATAGACTGATGGATATTTAAGGGATCATTTTCAAAAGAATGACAGATGAGAATTAAACATATGTAAGATTGGACAGAAGTCTCTCTATCATCATCCATGCAGAAACAAGATTATATGAAATAAAAGGAGTAACCAATGACCGGAAATTATTCAACGCGTGAATTCCGCGAGAAACTATATGATGACCTTCATGTTCGATTAAGAGATACATTGATTTTGATGTGTGCTATTTTTATTGCCTCTATAGGTTTAAATATGAATTCAACTGCTGTCATTATTGGAGCCATGCTGATTTCCCCTCTTATGACACCGATTGTTGGACTGGGTTTTGGTTTAGCTATTTTTGATACGCGTTTAATCAAGCAATCTCTAGAGGTTTTATTTACTCAAGTATTGGTCAGCTTGCTTGTCTCGACTCTGTATTTCTGGGTTTCTCCCTTATCTTATGCAAGTAGCGAGTTGATTGCACGAACCTCTCCAACCATTTGGGATGTTCTCATTGCTATTGCGGGTGGGATAGCAGGTTTTATTGGTTCAAGGAAAAAAGAAGCAAACAATATCGTACCAGGAGTAGCCATCGCAACAGCTCTGATGCCACCTATCTGCACTGCAGGATATGGTTTAGCTAATGGAAATCTACGATTTTTATTTGGGGCTCTTTATCTTTTCTTGATCAACTGTGTCTTTATCATGCTAATCAACATTGTTGGAACAAGAATTATGATGAGAAAATCTCCCTTAAGTTCATTTAAAGAGCTAAACATTAAAATGAAAATTGGGCTGATATCCTTGATTGTATTATTGATTCTTCCAGCCAGCTATTCAGCAGTCACTCTGACGATGGATCAAGCGCGAAAAGAAGGGATCAAACAGTTTATAGCAAAAGAGTTCGCCAATCATACAGTCATTAATCAAGTCTACAAGTCAAGTAACAATGAATTGGTCTTGACAGTTGTTGGGGATCCGATTTCAGAAGAAGAATTAGAAACAATCCACCAAAAACAAGCCTCTTACGGAATTCAGTCTGTTCAATTGAAAGTTAATCAAGTCCATAATTCGATAAAATTAGATAGTGAGACGACCAAGGAATTTTATGAAACCATTGACAAGTATATTGATCAAAAACTCTCTGAAAAAGATTCACAAAAAGATCTCGTAAAAGAAAATGAAGCAGATAAGGATTGAGGATATTGACCTTATCTAACTCATGAAAGCAAATCTTGTGTGGTGGTTTGACCAATCACTACTAGCTCAGATTAAATAAAATATAAAAAGCAACAGCTGTTTGTACTGACCCCAAAAAGTTAGACAATTAATTTATCCGAAGGATTTAGTTCTGTATTGCACAGGACTGAGTCCTTTTAGTTTTATCTTAATTCGTTTATTGTTGTAGTAATCAATGTAGTCCACAATAGCTTGTTCCAATTGGTTAAGCGTCTGAAATGACTTCTCATAACCATAAAACATTTCGAATTTCAAAATACCGAAGAAGGACTCCATCATACCATTGTCTGGGCTGTTGCCCTTGCGTGACATGGATGCTTGAATTCCCTTACTCTCTAGGAACCGATGATAAGAATCGTGTTGATATTGCCAGCCCTGGTCGCTGTGTAAAATGGTATTTTCATAGTGTTTCTCTGTGAAGGCCTGTTCCAACATGACTTTCACTTGTTCTAAGTTGGGCGAAGTAGAAAGATGATAAGCAATAATTTCACTGTTAAATCCATCTAAAACAGGCGATAAATAGAGTTTCTGTGTGCTATTTGGAATGGCAAATTCTGTCACATCCGTATAGCACTTTTCCATTGGCCTTGATGCTTCAAACTGGCGTTGAATGAGATTCTCTGCTTTCTTGCCAATCTCTCCTTGGTATGAAGAATACTTGCGTTTCCGACGAATCCGAGCTGTTAGACCAAGGACTTTCATCAGACGTTGGACCTTCTTATGATTCACTGTAAATCCGCGATTTTTTAGTTCAAGAGTAACTCTACGAAAGCCGTAATTTCCTTTATGCTCATTATAAATGTCTTGTATTTCCAATTTGATAGCTTGATCTTTATCTACTTGATTCAGCTGATTTAAGTGGTAATAATAGGTTGAACGAGCAAGCTTCATAATGTTTAGAAGGATATCTAAAGGAAACTCTGTTACTAATCCTTGAACAATTTCTGTTTTTCTTCTAGCTCTTTTTCCTCCTTCAATCGGAGTTCCCTCAACTTTTTTAGAATAGCATTCTCCGCTCTCAGGTACTCATTTTTCTGCTTGAAGACGTTCTAACTCTGTCATCTCTTCGGGTTTCTTCTTTTGGTTTTACGTCCCATTTTAGCTGGTCTCCCTCTTGTTTTCTCAACAATAGTATACCCGTTTTTCTTGTATTGCGCCAGCCAATTTGGAAGCATACCACGATTTGGGAGAGCATATTCGAGAGAAACTCTATCTTGAGACCAGTTTTCATGTAGGACTTTATCAATCATTTCTTGTTTTAGTTCTGGAGAATAGTAACGATTCTTGCCTTTTTTGACGAACTCTATTCCGTAACGATCCATCAATTTAATCATGTACCTAAGATTAGAATTGTTTATCCCAAATTTATTTGAAAGTTGCTCTAAGCTATATCCTTGTTTTCTAAGTTCATAGATCTGAACTTTATCCTCATAACTCAATTTCATAATAAAACACCCCAAAAGTTAGATTTTTTCTGTCTAACTTTTGGGGTGCAGTTCATTTTCAGTTGTTGCTTTTTAGGTAGCTAGAATTTTATCCCAAGTTTTATATTTTATTTTTCAACGCGTGATTTGTTGGCAATATCAGCTAGGATAGCTTCTACAAAGTCATCAACTGAGACAGTTTGTGTTTCTTTTTGGCCGTAACGACGAACGTTGACTGTTCCGTCTTCCATTTCCTTATCCCCAACGATTAATTGGTACGGGATCTTGCTGGTTTGAGAAGCGCGAATCTTGAACTGCATTTTTTCATTGCGCTCATCTACGTCTGCACGAACACCGTGGTCACGGAGTTTCTTGGCCACTTCCCAAGCGTAGTCTACGTGTTTTTCGTTAGATACTGGGATGAGGGTTACTTGGTGTGGTGCCAGCCATGTTGGGAAGGCACCCTTGTAGTTTTCAATCAAGATAGCTGTGAAGCGTTCCATAGTTGAGATAACCCCACGGTGGATCATAACTGGACGGTGCTCTTCGCCATCAGCTCCGATGTATTTGAGGTCGAAGCGTTCTGGAAGCAAGAAGTCAAGCTGGATAGTAGAAAGTGTTTCTTCTTTACCAAGGGCAGTTTTAACTTGGATATCCAATTTTGGTCCGTAGAAGGCTGCTTCACCTTCGGCTTCAAAGTAGTCCACACCCATTTCATCAAGGGCAGCACGAAGCATGGTTTGGGCATTTTCCCACATCTCATCGTTATCAAAGTACTTGTGAGTATCTTGAGGGTCGCGAAAGAGAGAGACGGAAGCGGTATTCAGTCAAGTTGAAGTCTTCATAAACATCGATAATCAACTGCAGAGCACGCTGGAATTCTTCTTGGATTTGTTCTGGTGTAACGAAGAGGTGACCGTCGTTGAGAGACATTTCACGTACACGCTGAAGACCTGTGAGGGCACCAGATTTCATAACGGTGCATCATACCGATTTCAGCAATACGGATTGGCAACTCACGGTAAGAGTGAACATGGTGTTTGAAGACTTGGATGTGGTGTGGGCAGTTCATTGGACGAAGGACAAATTCTTCCCCGTCACCCATGTCCATGGTTGGGAACATATCTTCACGGTAGTGATCCCAGTGACCAGAAGTCTTGTAAAGTTCCACAGAGGCAAGTGGTGGAGTGTAAACGTGTTGGTAACCTGCAGCTATTTCCTTATCAACAATGTAGCGTTCCAATTCACGACGGATTGTCGCACCATTTGGCAACCAGAATGGCAAGCCTTGTCCAACTTCTTGAGAAATCATGAAGAGGTCGAGCTCTTTACCAAGTTTACGGTGGTCACGTTCTTTGGCTTCTTCACGCATTTGAAGGTAGTTCTTCAAGTCTTTCTTGTCAAACCAAGCTGTACCGTAGATCCGTTGCATCATAGCATTGTCACTATTTCCACGCCAGTAAGCACCAGCCACATGGAGAAGGTGGAAGATTTGGATACGACCTGTTGATGGGACGTGCGGGCCACGGCAGAGATCCACGTATTCACCCTGACGGTAGATGGTCAACCCCCCTTCGTCTTCTGAGTGTTCTTCGATCAATTCCAATTTATAAGGGTCGTTCTTGAAGATTTCACGGGCCTCGTCTTTTGTTACTTCCTCACGAATAGAAGGGAAGTTTTCTTTAACGATTTTTTGCATTTCTTCTTCAATACGAGGCAGGTCTTCGTTAGAGATTTGACCAGCAGTATTGTCGGTATCGTAGTAGAAGCCATCTTCGATAGCTGGACCAACTCCCAAGTGAATGTCTGGGAAAAGGCGACGAGCTGCTTGGGCGAACAAGTGAGCCGCTGAGTGGCGCAAAATCGGAAGGGCATCTTCGTGATCTGGTGTCACAATTTCGATGCTTCCATCTTCAGTGATAGCACGAGTCGTGTCGATGAGTTTGCCGTTGAATTTACCAGCCAAGGCTTTTTTAGCTAGGGAATTGCTGATGCTTTGCGCAATTTCAAAAGTTGTAACGCCAGATTCGAATTCACGAACAGCGCCATCTGGGAAAGTAATCTTAATCATGGTTTTCTCCTTATTTAATACAAATATTTTAAGAATCTATTCTTTTATTGTAATAGTTTATTTCTAGGATTTTTTGTAGCTCAGTTTTATGCCAGCCTGCACCAATCATTACCTTATTAACATTAAATTCAAAACTCTGTGTATCATTCATCGAAAACTTAAGTTTATATCCCATGAACAAGCGCTTCTTAAATTGATATGCTTGGATATCTTCTGCTGGAAATTCTCCTACAATAGCTCCTAATTTCCCCATAGGGGTAATAGAAATGATGTAGATTCCTGTCTCAGTAAAAACAATTAAAAAGTAGGCATTTGCAGTGCCTCCCAAGCGCTGAGTTCCATAGACCGCATGCAGCGACTCAGCTATGTTCGAATCTAAGCCATGTTTCATTAAACAAGCCTTAATTTCTTCGAATTTGAATCCCATACAGTTCTCCTTTATTCATTTTATTTTTTATAATATTGTAGCAAAGAAAAAGCCATTTCTCGCCACCCAAAAAGTAACAAAAGAAAATAAAAACAAAAAACGACATCCATAAAAGGACGTCGCAACGTGGTTCCACCTTCATTTATGTTCCTCAAAAAAGAGGGACACCTCTGATTGGCTCTAACGTGGCCACCGTTTTATGTTTTCATAAAAGTCAGTAGAGTAGTATCAGTTTAGACTCTCTATGCGTTTCCAGCAACCACGCACTCTCTAGTAGAAAGGGACTAAGTGACTTGTCTCTATGCATTATTATAGCATGATTGCGAGAATTTTCAAGGATTTTGTGAAAGTTTTTTATTTTTTCCTTGCTGGAGCATATATTTAATACCTGAACCTGAAGCCATACCAAGTAGGGCAAAGAGTTCATAGGCTAGGAAATAAAGCAGAATGAACTCACCAAAGGTGATGATGGTAAAAGCAAAGAGCAGACCCGACACCGAGTAGCCACCACAGTGAGAAATGGAAAATCGATAGCTATAAAGAAGGGATACGATAAAGGTTGCCAGAGGGTGAAAAGAGGATGATGTTATAAATGTAAAGTCCCTTTCAGTGTATATGGGTCAGAGATGAGCAGCAGAGAGCAGCTCATAGAGGGGCCAGTAAAAGAAGAAAATGACAAGGCAGTAGGGGATATACTTAAGATATTTCCGCATGGCAATAGTCCTCCAATCTACAAAAATTGAGAGATGTTGAAGACCACATAATCCTAAATGAAGGGGAACTCTCTACCTACTATTATAGCACGATTTGGAAGCTCTTACAAGTTGATCAGGTAAGCAGTGATAGTGATTTTTTGGAGTATTTTCTGCTATAATACTAACAGAAGAAGTAAGAGGAAATGAGGAGAAAGAATGACGAAAATAGCAGTTCTTTCAGATATACATGGAAATACGACAGCTCTGGAAGCTGTACTGGCTGATGCAAGAGCTACAAGGGTAGACGAGTACTGGCTTTTGGGGGATATTCTTATGCCTGGAACAGGACGTAGAAGGATTTTGGACCTCTTGGCTGATTTGCCCATCACAGTAAGAGTTCTTGGAAATTGGGAGGATAGTCTCTGGCGAGGCCTGCATCGCAAGCTAGATCTTACAAAAGCGAGTCATCGTTATCTCCTGCGCCAAATGTCAGTACATCTTAGAGGAGGTCAGCCCTGAAAGAAATCGAAGATCTCAATAATCAACCCATGCAAGTTCATCGTCAGTTTGGTGATTTGATGGTAGGGAATCACTCACCATCTTCCTGATAAAAACTGGGGTAGGGAGTTGATTCATACGGGAAAACAAGAAGATTTTGATAGATTAGTTATGGATCCACATGCTTCTATCGCAGTGTATGGCCATATCCATCAACAGTTGCTTCGTTACGGAAGTGACGGACAGTTGATTCTTAATCCAGGTTCGATTGGGCAACCCTTCTTTTTAGATGCGCGGTTGCGTAAGGATCTGCGGGCTCAGTATATGATCTTAGAGTTTGATGAAGCAGGTTTGTCTGATGTTGATTTTCGTCGAGTGGATTATGATGTAGAGGCTGAGTTGCAGCTGGCTAAGGATTTGAAGCTTCCTTATTTTCAGATCTATTATGAAAGTTTGGTAAATGGGATTCACCACACTCATAACCATGAATTGTTAGATCAGATTAGTGAACAAGAAGGTTATGATGAGGATATTGAGTGCTGGATGGAAATAGGAAAGAAGGATTGGTTTTAAGAGTACTTCTAGCTAGAAATAAGATAGTCTAGTGACTGCTGTTTTGCGATAAGTCAAACTGGATACGAATTGACGGCTTCTCAAAATTTATGTTAGAATAACGGAATATAAACTAATTTGAATCTCATACTAATTGATGTTCAAAATAAAAGGGAGATATGTAATGAAACCAGAAGAGTTACACGCTATTGCCTCGGAGTTGGGCTTGCAATTTGACGAAGATTCACGTAGTATTTATGGCACGCAGTCAGGCTATTTACTTTATTCCTGCAAGAAACTGACGTGAAAAACCAGTTTCGACTTTGTGTCAGTGTGAGTTTGAATGGCAATCCTGCGGATTCAGAAGAAAATGAATTGGTTTGGGATGAGTTTAAGAGTGAATCTCTTCCAAACTTGTCGACCTTGTCTATCAACCAGTACCTTGTTTCTTTTGTCGTAAAAGGTGCAATGCGCAAATCAAAAACAATTGAAAAGTTACAGACGCTCATAACAGATCTCGTTGCTTTCCTTGAATCCCACCATTTCGTCCAAGTGTGTGCCTACAGCGGTCAGGAGGGTCCAGTTGGTCTCTATCAATTAGGTGATTCAATTTTCCTTATCAACGAGGAAAGCTATCAATTGCTGAAGAGCAATCTTCAGATTGAGGTAGATTCTTATCAAAATCAAAAGGAAAATGTTCTTCTTGGAGCAGTTGGTGCCTTGCTGGGAGCCTTGATTGGTGGAGCAGTTGCTCTATTTATCGCTCGTCTAGGTTATGTAGCTATGGTAGCGGGTATTGTTCTGGGGATTTGTACCATTAAAGGATATGAAATCCTTGGAAGAAAGCTATCTCGAAAAGGGATTGTGATTTCAGCTATTTGGATGGTGATTACTGTCTTTCTAGTGAATCAAATTGATTTGGCGATGGAAGTCGTTGCCCAACTAGGGGTTGAGTTTGCCTTTGCTTTCCGAGTGGTGAATCAATTAATCTTTAGCGGTGATTTCCCAGATAACTATTTTTATAATCTATCTATGTTAGCTGTGTTTACCTTAGTTGGTGCTGGGGTTTCTGTCAGCTCGGTTTGGTCAAGTCATAAAACAAAAGGGATTGTCCGTAAAATTGCATAAAAAATAAGTCTTTGTATGTCCTCTACCGCATTGCTTACCAAGAGGGATACAGGACTTTTTGCATGGAGAAGATAATCAGTCGTTAATATTTGACAGGATAAGCAAAAAAGGTATAATGTTTATACGGGAAAAGATGAATAAAATATCAATGAAAGGAGAAGAAGATGCAAATTTCAAGCCGATTTACAATTGCGACTCATATGATGATTATTATTGCAATGCAGGATACAGATAGTAAGGTAACCAGCGATTTTCTTGCGGCCAGTGTCGGAGTCAATCCAGTCATTATCCGTAAGACTTTATCGCAACTCAAAAAAGCTGGATTGATTTCAGTTGCTCGTGGTACGGGAGGAACTGAGATAATAAAAGACCTTCAGGATATCAGTTTGTTGGATGTCTACCAAGCTGTGGAGTGTTTAGGAAAATCCGGTAAGCTCTTTAGTTTCCATGACAATCCAAATCCTAATTGCCCAATTGGTGCTAATATCCATGCAGTCTTGGACCAAAAGTTGTTCGATGTTCAAGCAGCTATGGAGAACCAACTTCGTCAGACAAGTCTGGCTCAGGTTGTAGCAGATGCTCAGAATAAACTCTCAAGTAAGAGGACTAAGGTTCTCTTTTTCTATTGCCATAATTATGGTACAATGTAGTCATCAAAGGAGGAGACTATGTACTTTATCACAGGATTTTTTTGTCCTACTTTTTTTCTCGTTTCTGTTTTTTTAGGGACAATCGCAGTCTCTGGAATCCAGCTCTTTGCTTTTTGTCTCTGCTCTTTTTCTTATATGTCCATTGCCAATCTTTTTACGAAGCTGGGCAGAAAGAAGTGCACATGGTTTTCTTTTGCAGTGATTTTTTTCTCCTGCTGCCTCTTTTTAGTTTTTTTTCTAAGTGGTTTTTCCTTATTTATAATGGATTTGTGTTATTGAAAAAAGAAGGAAAAATCCAAGGCAAATTATTTGTCTCTAGGGATTAGGGTGCGTGATTCTATTCTTTTTGTAATCATGGCGATTCGAGTGAGCGATACCAAGGGCTTGTTCTACACCAATCATCTAGTGAATATTATCTTTTTTTCTTTTTGATTTATTCGTATTTGATTTTTTTGGTTTTGCCTTTTGCAGGATTTCTGCTTTATTCTATTCTGTATCTTTTTATTCCTAAGAAAAAAATATTATGATTTTTATCATCATTCACGGAGCAGGCTTTGTTGAATGGAGAAAAAGTGACTCCCTTACTGAAGAGTCGCATTGATAAGGCAGTAGAAGCTTATCACCAGTCTCTCAATCCCAATGTTAAAAATCATCGCAAGTGGTGGTCAAGGTGGGGATGAGAAGATTTCCGAAGCTCAGGCCATTTGTAATTATTTGCTGGAAGAAACTGATGTTTCGAGAGAAGCGATTCTCCTAGAGGAAGACTCAACGACGACTTATGAGAATCTTCTCTCTCAAAAAGAAATGGGAGAGAAGCTGGTGGCCAGTCCACGTTTTCTCTTTGTGACCAATGATTACCATGTTTTTTTCGTACCAGTACCTATGCTCGCCGTATTGGGATGAAGGGAGATGGTCTTGGTTGCCGTACAGCCGCCTACTATATTCCATCGGCCTTTATCAGAGAATATATTGCTCTATGTGTGAAGATGAAATGGCTTTTTATCGCCTTTCTATGTTTTATTGATTTTAGCTCTGATTTTCTCTTATAGAGGTGTTCTATGGTAATATGTAAAATTCATATTGTAATTCTTGTTAGAATCTCTAAAAAATCTTGTAGTAACCCTAAGGGAAAAATTGTCACTAGTAATGAAAGAGCAGGGTAAGTGATTGTGAGTGCGGTTTTTGGAATGGTTTTGATGATTGCTCGTCAATCAATTGAACAATTTCTAACCTAGTTGCAGATTTTCAGAGAGGGTCAAAAATAGGCAACTGAATATGAGTAGACTAGAATTTTACAGTCAACGACAAATAAAAATGTGAACAGCAACAGAGGTTCACATTTTCTTTTTGGTCTATGGCAAAATGGCTTTTAGTTCCTTCAGGATAGTTTGCAAGGTTAGGACCGCTTGTTCTCCTTGTTGTGGTTGGTAGAGTAGTTGGAAAATACTTGCGAATAGTTTCTTCAAATTGCTTAGGGAGGAGAGTACAATTGGCCTTTGCGTACTCCAGCATCCGTTTTTCACCAGGATGGGTTTGCTCATTGAGCGCAAATAACAAGTCAAAGTAGGAAGCAAAAAATTCACTCGAACGATGATTCATACTGAGAAGATCTTGACGTTTGATAGCTTTTTCTATTTGGACAGAGAAGGCAGGCATGGCTTGATCCAGCAAAAGGAGTTGCTTTTCGATGATATGTTTTTTGAGTTCTTGAGGGTAGGGAATCTGGTAGGCTTTTTGAAGAGAAGCATAGCGCCCATTCGAGTCGTATAGAATCTTGCTGTGGAGTAGATTGTGCCACATACAGGTTGTATAAGAGTTTTGGGCTTGATGCTGAAAAACAGTTGAGTTTAGTTCTTGTTCAAACGACTCCAGCGAACGATAAATCAACTCGATTTGGATACCGTTGTTTAGTACACAGTCGTCCTCTAACTCCCAAAACTGGTTTCCAATTTCTATATAAGAACAGTACTTACTCAGAATGTTTTGGCGAATCGTCTCATCTATAGGAGAGTTGAGATAGACATAGACATCATAGTCAGAATTTTGATCGTAGTCTTGTCCTGCACGTGAACCACCAAGAGCGATAGCTTCTACTTGTTCCAGTTGAGAGAATTCTTTGTAAAGTTCTTGGATCATGATTTTTCTCCTAGCTTTATGGTTTTAAAGTCATTTTACCAGAAAGTAAAACGTTTGCATAGTATTGAGTTACTCTTTTTCATTTATAGCAAAAAATGTGAACCCTTGTTTTGAGTTCACATTTCTTTTTTATTCTGCAGCTTGTTGCCAACGTTTTGCTAGCTTATGAGACAAGACTTGAAATAGCTAAAGTTAAAGATAAAGTAAATCAAGGCAATCAGGATATAAAGACTGAAGACCTGCTCTGGTTCGAAATAACGTCCCATGAGAATTTGGCTGGCTCCAAAGAGTTCTTGTAGAGCGATAACAGAGTAGAGAAGACTGGTATCCTTAATCACAGTTACAAACTGAGAAATGATGGCTGGCAGCATTTTACGGATCGCTTGTGGGAGAATGATGTGGTAGAGGATTTGCGCAGAGGTAAATCCTTGCGACATTCCTGCTTCGTACTGGCCCTTGTCCACGGCATTGAGACCGCCTCGGATAATCTCAGCCAAGGCTGCTGAGGTAAAGAGGGTAAAGGCGGTAATACCAGCTGGTGTGGACTTCATCTTAAACACCAAAAAGATGGTGAAAATCCAGAGGAGGTTGGGAACGTTACGTACAAACTCGATATAAATGCTGGAGATGATCCGTAAGACAGGATTTTTCCCATTTCTCATGACGGCTAGTACTGTTCCGATAAGGGTCGAGAGGACGATAGCAATCAGAGAAATGTAGAGGGTCAAGCCAAATCCTTTAAAGATAAAGATTAGGTTATCTGGGGTCAAAACTTCTAAAATAGATTCCATAGTAACCTCCTAAAGTGAATAGGCTTTTTGATTGGCTTGCTCCATCTTGCGACCAAACTGGGCGACAGGGAAGCATAGAGCAAAGTAGAGAAGAGCAGCGCCTAAAAAGGCTGGGATATAGTTTCCGTTGAGAGCTCGACCAAGATTTGGTCACAAACATCAAGTCCACTCCAGAGATGATAGCAACAGTTGAAGTATTCTTGATAAGGTTAACGATTTGGTTGGTCAAAGGAGGAAGGATGATACGGATGGCTTGAGGCAAGATAATCAAGCGCATGGCGCTGATATAGGTGAAACCTTGTGATAAGGCGGCCTCCATCTGACCACTAGGAATAGACTGAATCCCTGAACGAATGACCTCAGCGATATAAGCACCGTGATAGAGTCCCACACAAAGTACAGCTGTCCAATAAATCGGAATCATGATGGTGTGTTCACTGATAAGAGGCAAACCATAAAAAAACGATGACAAACTGCACCAAGAGGGGGAGTATTTTGGTAAAATTCGACAAAGATACGAGCCAAAAATTCGCAAAATTTGGACGTTTGCTGGTTGACATGGACTCCCAAAGAAGATGCCCAAAACCATAGCGAGGATAAAAGGATCCAATCGCTAGGGCAAGGGTGAAGAGGAAACCATTGAAAAAAATTGTCCAAAAATCCTGAAAAATAGGCTGTCCAAGATGATAAATCTGTCATGGGGTGTCCTCCTTAATCTGCGGTATGGCTAGATGGTTTGAGCTTGTAACGGTCATAGAGTTTCTGCAAACTACCGTCCTTGGTCCATTTAGTGACCAAGGTATCAAGATAGTCGTTTAGCTCGGTATTTGATTTCTTGGTGACGATACCGTAGTCAGATGGCTTGAAACTATCATCTAGTAGTTCTGTCCGTTTACTAATGTAGCCAGACAGGATAGAGCGATCCACGGAAAAGGCATCAATACGGTGAGCGTGAAGGGAAGTAATCAATTCTGGGATAGGAACCAAGTTCAACGAATTTAAAGGTTAGACCTTTCTTTTTGCCCAGTTCAGTAATCAGGCGTTGGGTGATGGATCCTTGGGCAACCCCAATCGTTTTTACCGTTTAGGTCCTCAATGCTTTTGATGTTGGCAGATTTATTGACCAAAAAGCCAGAAGCGTCCGTGTAGTAGGGACTTGTAAAGTTATAGAGTTTTTTGCGTTCGTCTGTGATGGTGAAGGTTGCGATATCCAAATCGACCTGTTCATTGTCAAGAAGAGGTCCACGGGTTTGAGCGGTAACAGGAACGTAGCGAATCTTGACCTTGAGCTCATCTGCAATCATCTTGGCTAAGTCGGTTTCGATACCAGAATAAGTCCCTGTCTTGGGATCTTTGTAACCAAAATTGGGAACGTCTTGTTTGACACCGACAACCAGTTCGCCTCTTTTTTGAATGTCTGCGACGCTAGTATCGGCTTGGACTGGTTTTGCAGCAGCAAGACCGAAAAAGGCTAATCAATAATGCTGATAAAAAAAGAATTTCTTTTTCATAGGCGCCTCCTTATTTGACTTTTGTCACTTTCGTGGTTGATAATTTTGCTGAGGAATTGCTGGGCACGAGGTTCGCTTGGATTGTCGAAAAAGTCATCGACATCTGTCGTATCCACCAAAACTTCTCCGTCGGCCATAAAGATGATACGGTCAGCAACTTCACGGGCAAAGCCCATTTCGTGGGTAACGATGATCATGTTCATTCCGTCATGTGCCAGTTTTTGCATAACTGCTAGAACATCTCCGATAGTCTCAGGATCAAGAGCAGATGTTGGCTCATCAAAGAGGAGGAGTTCGGGATGCATAGCGAGTCCGCGTGCGATGGCAATCCGTTGTTTTTGTCCACCAGATAGCATGGCCGGATAAGAATCTTTCTTGTCCCACATATTTACAAATTCCAGATATTTTTGGGCTGTTTTTTCAGCTTCTTTTTTATCAATTCCTAGAACTTTAATGGGTGCAAGTGTTACATTTTCTAACACTGTTTTGTGTGGATAAAGGTTAAAATGTTGAAAAACCATGCCCACTTCCTTACGGAGAGGAACTAGATCTTTCTGACTGGCACCTGCTACTTGATGTCCATTGACTAGGAGACTTCCTTTGTCAACAGCCTCTAAACCATTAATCGTTCGGATAAGAGTGGACTTCCCAGAACCGGAAGGTCCAAGCAGGACAACAACTTGTCCTTTTTCAAAACGGAGATTGATGTCGCGGAGTGCGTGGTAGTCTCCGTAATATTTTTCGACGTTTTTAAATTCTACTAAAGCCATGAGAGATCTCCTTTGTGTTAGATTTTATAACATGATTCTACAACAAAAGAATGTTCTTGTCAAATCATATCTGAAAAAAATTCACTAAAATATTATAAAAAAGCAATCTGGATAGAGAAAAAGCCTAAATCATGTTATAATGAAACGATAGAATTCTTAGAAAGAGTGGATGTTTTTTTGATAACTCCTACTTATGAATGGCAGTTTGCTCCGCAAGTTGAAGATGCGGATTTTACAAAGATAGCCAAGAAGGCTGGACTGGGTCCTGAGGTGGCTCGGTTATTATTTGAAAGAGGGATTCAGGATGAAGAAAGTCTAAAGAAGTTTTTAGAACCTTCTTTAGAGGACTTACATGACCCCTATCTGCTCCATGATATGGATAAGGCAGTGGAACGGATTCGTCAGGCCATTGAAGAAGGGGAAAACATTCTCATCTATGGAGACTACGATGCGGATGGTATGACTTCAGCGTCGATTGTTAAGGAAAGTTTGGAACAGCTTGGCGCTGAGTGTCGTGTTTATTTGCCCAAATCGTTTTTACCGATGGCTATGGCCCCAATGCCAGTGTTTACAAATACTTTATCGAGCAAGAGGGGATTTCCTTGATTGTGACAGTGGACAATGGAGTTGCGGGTCACGAAGCCATTGAACTGGCCCAGTCTATGGGAGTAGATGTCATTGTGACTGACCACCATTCCATGCCGGAAACCCTTCCTGATGCCTATGCGATTGTTCACCCTGAGCATCCAGATGCGGACTATCCTTTCAAACAGTTGGCCGGATGCGGAGTGGCTTTCAAGCTAGCTTGCGCTCTTTTAGAAGAAGTGCAAGTGGAATTGCTTGATTTGGTCGCTATCGGAACCATTGCAGATATGGTGAGTCTTGACGGATGAAAACCGTATCTTGGTTCAATATGGTCTGGAAATGTTGGGGCATACTCAGCGCATCGGTCTGCAAGAAATGCTAGACATGGCTGGGATTGCTGCGAATGAAGTGACAGAAGAAACGGTTGGCTTTCAGATTGCCCCTCGTTTAAATGCCTTGGGGCGATTGGATGATCCCAATCCTGCCATTGATTTGCTGACTGGGTTTGACGATGAGGAAGCACATGAGATTGCCCTCATGATTCACCAGAAAAACGAAGAGCGCAAGGAAATCGTCCAATCAATCTATGAAGAAGCTAAGACCATGGTGGATCCTGAGAAGAAGGTCCAGGTTTTGGCCAAGGAAGGCTGGAATCCTGGCGTTCTGGGTATCGTTGCTGGTCGTTTGTTGGAAGAACTAGGGCAGACAGTCATCGTTCTTAATATAGAAGACGGTCGTGCCAAGGGCAGTGCTCGTAGTGTGGAAGCGGTCGATATTTTTGAAGCTCTGGATCCCCATCGAGACCTCTTTTCATCGCCTTTGGAGGCCATGCTGGTGCAGCAGGAATGACGCTGGAAGTTGAGAAACTTTCAGATTTATCTCAGGTCTTGGAAGACTATATCCGTGAAAAAGGTGCAGATGCTAGTGGTAAGAACAAGTTAAATCTAGATGAAGAGCTAGACTTGGAGACGCTTAGCTTGGAAACGGTTAAAAGTTTTGAACGCTTGGCACCTTTTGGAATGGACAATCAGAAACCTGTCTTTTATATCAAGGATTTTCATGTCGAAAGTGCCAGAACCATGGGAGCAGGCAATGCCCACCTCAAACTAAAAATTTCCAAGGGTGAGGCGAGTTTTGAAGTGGTGGCCTTTGGACAAGGTAGATGGGCGACAGAGTTTGCTCAAACAAAAAACTTAGAATTGGCAGTCACCTTGTCTGTCAACCAATGGAATGGGCAAACTGCTCTGCAGTTGATGATGGTAGATGCGCGTGTGGAAGGTGTTCAACTCTTTAACATTCGTGGGAAGAACGCAGTCTTGCCAGAAGGGGTTCCGGTCTTGGATTTCTCTGGAGAGTTGCCAGATCTAGCGACCAGCGACGCGATTGTTGTGAAAAATATTCCGGAAGATATTACCTTGCTGAAGACAATTTTTCAAGAACAGCATTTCTCTGCTGTCTATTTCAAAAACGACATCAACAAGGCCTACTATCTGACAGGTTATGGGACTAGAGAACAGTTTGCAAAATTGTACAAGACCATTTACCAGTTCCCAGAGTTTGATATTCGTTATAAGCTCAAGGATTTGGCAACTTATCTCAATATCCAACAAATCTTGCTGGTCAAGATGATCCAAGTATTTGAGGAACTGGGCTTTGTAACGATCAAAGATGGTGTCATGACAGTCAATAAAGAAGCGCCGAAAAGGGAAATTGCTGAAAGTCAGATTTACCAAAATCTCAAACAGACCGTTAAGGACCAAGAAATGATGGCGCTGGGTACCGTGCAAGAAATATATGACTTTTTAATGGAGTTATAGATGGAAAGGGACTGAGATGACCTATTTCGGTCTCTTTTTGTCGGATAAATGCTTGATGTGGGAGTGGTTGATAAGACGGTCTTTTGAGTGGTTCACTGATGTAAAAATTGGGGAAAATGATTCATTTTTTATTCTCTTCTATCACTTTATACGATGTCTGCTTTTAAACCTTATGTAGTAAAAGTATAAATTTTTGTAACATGACTAAAATATAACTCTAAACTAACTGACATGTAAATCAAGTATGATTTTCTTATCAAGAAAATATAAGGGGACTATAGTTATGAAAAAAACAGTTACGAAACTGACTCTTGGTTTGACTTCTACCGCTATTTTGGCTACAGTTGGGGCTCAAACGGTTCATGCGAACTCTTACGTTGTCCAAGACGGTGATTCATTTTATGCCATTGCAACTGCAAACGGCATGGATCCGCATGAGTTGGCAGCTTTGAATGGAAAAACCATCTTTGACACTATACACCCAGGCGATGTATTGGAAGTTAGTGGTTCTACTCAGGCTAGCTCTACCTACAGTGCTCCAGCTAGCACTGCGAACGTGGTATCAGATACAGAAAATGTTGTCGAAAAGACTCCAACAAACTATGGGAACTCTTATCCTGTTGGTCAGTGTACATGGGGTGTGAAAGAATTGGCGCCTTGGGCTAGCAACTGGTGGGGAAATGCCAACACGTGGGCAATCTATGCGAGTGCTCAAGGTTATAAGACAGGAAGTGTTCCAGTAGTAGGAGCAATCGCCGTTTGGGACGGTGGTGAATATGGACACGTTGCTTATGTCACAGATGTTCAAAGTGAAAACTCTATCCAGGTATTGGAAGCAAACTACAGACGCCAAAAGCAGATTGCAAATTACCGTGGCTTCTTTAATCCCCATGAATTTTTAGGAAACGTCACGTATATCTATCCAAACTAAAGATGATAAAAAGATTTAGAATTTCTAAGTCTTTTTTCTTTTTGAAGAAATTTCCTATCGTTAAGCTCCATCTTAGTGGCTAATTGCTGAAAAATTTTTAGATTCTGTAGCGAACAGGAAATTCTCGCTTTTGGATGTAGATAAACCATGTCTTTGAAAAAATAGTTCTCAAGTTGAGAGGTAAAAGAAAGTTTTTTGAACTAAAAGAGAAATTTAGAGTTCGAGAAAGGTATCTGAAATCAAATTGATTCAGAAGTCCATATTTTTGATGGTATAATCGTTCCATTATCTTAGATGAAGCCTCTAAAAGAGAAGTCAAAGTAAAAAGATTTGATTCACAGTAGTGATTAATCTCTAGTTAAAAACCGATCTTCGTTTTGAAAATAATCAAAAAAATGGTATAATGGTAGGAAAAGATTCGGCTGAAAGTTTTAGAACTTTTAGAATAAGAGGGTGAATTCGCCCTATAATCAAGATAAATGAAGTTTCGGAGGAAAAATGAGTAATATTAGTTTAACAACACTAGGTGGTGTACGAGAAAATGGGAAAAATATGTACATCGCTGAAATCGATGGTTCTATTTTTGTTTTGGATGCAGGGCTTAAATACCCTGAAAATGAACAACTAGGGGTTGATGTCGTCATTCCAAATATGGACTACCTTTTTGAAAATAGCGATCGTATCGCAGGGGTCTTTTTGACCCACGGACATGCGGATGCTATTGGTGCCCTGCCTTACCTTTTGGCAGAGGCTAAGGTGCCTGTGTTTGGCTCTGAGTTGACCATCGAGTTGGCAAAACTCTTTGTCAAAGGAAATGATACGGTTAAGAAATTCAATGACTTCCATGTGATTGATGAAGATACGGAGATTGACTTTTGGAGGGACTGTGGTTTCCTTCTTCCGTACAACTCACTCTATCCCAGAAAGTTTGGGAGTTGTCTTGAAAACAAGTGAAGGTAGCATCGTTTACACAGGTGACTTCAAATTTGACCAGACAGCTAGTGAATCCTATGCGACGGATTTTGCCCGTTTGGCAGAAATTGGCCGTGATGGTGTCTTGGCGCTCCTCAGTGATTCAGCCAATGCAGACAGCAATATCCAGGTGGCGAGTGAGAGTGAAGTTGGAGACGAAATTACCCAGACCATTGCAGACTGGGAAGGTCGTATCATCGTTGCAGCAGTTGCCAGCAACCTTTCTCGTATCCAGCAGGTTTTTGATGCCGCTGCAGATACAGGTCGCCGAGTTGTTTTGACTGGATTTGATATTGAAAAATATCGTCCGCACTGCGATTCGACTCAAAAAAATTGTCTCTGGCTAATGAAAGTCTCTTGATTAAACCAAAAGAAATGTCTCGTTTTGAAGACCATGAGTTGATTATCCTTGAGACGGGTCGTATGGGTGAACCTATTAATGGACTCCGTAAGATGTCCATTGGACGCCACCGTTATGTGGAAATCAAAGATGGGGACTTGGTCTATATCGTAACGACTCCATCTATCGCAAAAGAAGCTGTCATGGCGCGTGTTGAAAATCATGATCTACCAAGCTGGTGGTGTGGTGAAAACTCATTACCCAAAGCTTGCGAGTATCTGGACACGGAAATGCGCGTGATTTGCAGTTGATGATCAATCTTTTGCAACCAAATTACCTCTTCCCTATCCAAGGGGAGTACCGTGAGTTAGATGCGCATGCCAAGGCTGCCATGGCAGTTGGAATGTTGCCAGAGCGCATTTTTATCCCTAAAAAGGGAACCACCATGTCCTACGAACACGGGGACTTTGTTCCTGCTGGCGGAGTTTCCGCAGGTGATGTTTTGATTGACGGAAATGCTATCGGAGATGTTGGAAATGTTGTCCTTCGTGACCGTAAGGTTTTGTCAGAGGATGGGATTTTTATCGTGGCAATCACTGTCAACCGTCGTGAGAAGAAAATTGTAGCTAAGGCCCGTGTTCATACGCGTGGATTTGTTTATCTCAAGAAGAGCCGTGATATTCTCCGTGAAAGTTCAGAATTGATTAACCAAACGGTAGAAGAGTATCTTCAAGGTGATGACTTTGACTGGGCAGATCTCAAAGGCAAGGTTCGTGACAATCTGACCAAGTACCTCTTTGATCAAACCAAGCGTCGCCCAGCAATCTTGCCAGTCGTGATGGAAGCAAAATAATAAGCAGAATACCTACAGAAAAAGTCGAAATTCGGCTTTTTCTTATAGAATAGTAAAAGGAGACAACCATGGCAGTTATGAATATCGAGTATTACTCAGAAGTTTTGGATATGGAGTGGGGTGTTACCGTACTCTATCCAGATGGCAGTCGGGTGACTGAACCTGATTGCACAGATATTCCTGTCCTTTATCTTTTGCACGGAATGTCAGGAAACCAAAATAGCTGGCTCAAACGTACCAATGTCGAACGCTTGTTGAGAGGCACCAATCTCATTGTTATCATGCCCAATACTAGCAATGGCTGGTACACAGATACTCAGTATGGCTATAACTACTATACAGCTCTAGCAGAAGAACTCCCCCAAGTCATGAAACGTTTCTTCCCCAATATGACCAGCAAGCGAGAAAAGACCTTTATAGCAGGTCTCTCCATGGGAGGATATGGTTCCTTCAAACTCGCTCTATCGACAAATCGTTTTTCTCATGCGGCTAGTTTTTCTGGTGCGCTCAGTTTTCAGGAATTCTCTCCTGAAAGTCAGGATTTGGGATCGCTTGCCTACTGGAGAGGAGTTTTTGGAGAAATCAAAGACTGGACAGCTAGTCCTCATTCGCTTGAAAGTATCGCTGCGAAATCGGATAAAAAAACCAAACTTTGGGCTTGGTGTGGCGAACAAGACTATCTCTACTCAGCCAATAAGCTCGCTGTGAAAAACCTCAAAAAGCTTGGTTTTGAAGTAACCTATAGTCATAGTGCTGGCACTCACGAGTGGTACTACTGGGAAAAACAATTGGAGCGTTTTTTAGCTACTCTACCAATTAACTTTGTTTTGGAAGAGCGTCTATCTTAGTTTTAGGTTTCTTTCAGTTTTTTTGAGTAAAATAGAGAATCTATCTTGATTATGGGAGACCATCGATTTTAAGATAGGTTCTTATTTTTATGAAAGGTGGAGCGTCATGTTCTGGATTATTCGACTATTCTTCCGATTTCTTTTGGGAATTTGGCGTTTCTTCTGGCGTCTGGTTTGGACTGTGGTTATTTTACTACTCATTGCCTTTGGAGTGGTTTGGTATCTGTCTGGTGATTTTCATTCTGCGGTCAATCAAGTTGAAAAAATGAGTAAAATTGGTCAAGGTGGCTGGAATCAATGGAAGGAGACGGGAACGCTAGAAGTCTTGTCTCAGACAGACAGTCACCAACATGCAGAAGGCAAGTGGGCTCAGGCTTCAGCTCGCATCTATATTGAACCTCAAATGGATGAGACCTTCCAAGGTGCCTATGCAGAAGCTATAAAAAACTGGAATCAAACGGGAGCCTTCACCTTTGAGGTGGTTGCGGATCCTAGTCAGGCAGATATTGTGGCAAGTGAGATGAATGATGGATCGACCGCTGTAGCAGGTCAAGCCGAGAGTCAAACCAATTTGTTAACCAAACAATTTATATCTGTAACGGTTCGCCTGAATCATTATTATCTATCCAATCCAAACTATGGATATTCTTATGAACGAATCGTGCACACGGCGGAGCACGAGCTAGGGCATGCCATCGGATTGGATCATACCAACGAAACTTCTGTCATGCAGCCAGCAGGTTCCTACTATGGGATTCAGCCTCAGGATGTAAAGGCTGTTCAAGAACTCTATACCAGTAGCGACTAGATGAAGTCGGTGCAATCCGAAAATGAAATCAAAGCTCCTCCATCAAGTGATTGGTGGGGCTTTTTGTTCGTCCTGTTACGGCCTTTTTGCTATAATGGAACTATGAATAACTTGATCAAATCAAAACTAGAGCTCTTGCCGACCAGCCCTGGTTGTTACATTCACAAGGATAAAAATGGCACCATTATCTATGTAGGAAAGGCTAAAAATCTGCGCAATCGCGTGCGGTCCTATTTCCGTGGAAGTCATGATACCAAGACGGAGGCTCTGGTGTCTGAAATTGTGGATTTTGAATTTATCGTCACTGAGTCCAATATTGAGGCACTTCTCCTAGAAATCAACCTCATCAAGGAAAACTAAAGCCCAAGTACAATATCATGCTCAAGGATGATAAGTCCTATCCTTTTCATCAAAATCACCAATGAGCGCTATCCTCGCTTGATTATCACCCGTCAGGTCAAAAAGGATGGAGGTCTTTATTTTGGTCCTTATCCAGATGTGGGGGCAGCCAATGAAATCAAGCGACTACTGGATCGGATTTTTCCCTTTTCGTAAGTGTACCAATCCTGCCGTCTAAGGTCTGTTTTTACTACCATATCGGCCAATGTATGGCCCACACCATCTGTAAAAAAGATGAGGCTTATTTCAAGTCCATGGCTCAGGAGGTTTCTGATTTCCTAAAAGGGACAGGATGACAAAATCATCGATGAACTCAAGGGCAAGATGGCAGAGGCAGCTCAAAGTATGGAGTTTGAACGTGCGGCGGAATACCGTGACCTGATTCAGGCCATTGGAACGCTTCGGACCAAGCAACGGGTCATGGCGAAGGATCTCCAAAATCGGGACGTCTTTGGCTACTATGTGGATAAAGGCTGGATGTGTGTTCAGGTTTTCTTTGTCCGTCAGGGAAAGCTCATTGAGCGGGATGTCAATCTCTTCCCCTACTACAATGATCCGGATGAGGACTTCTTGACCTATGTGGGACAATTTTATCAAGAAAAATCTCACCTGGTTCCCAATGAAGTATTGATTCCGCAGGATATTGACGAAGAAGCTGTCAAGGCCTTGGTGGATACCAAGATTCTCAAACCCCAACGTGGAGAGAAAAAGCAGCTGGTCAATCTAGCCATAAAAAATGCTCGTGTTAGTCTGGAGCAGAAGTTCAATCTGCTGGAAAAATCTGTCGAAAAGACCCAAGGAGCTATTGAAAATCTGGGACGCTTGCTCCAAATCCCGACCCCAGTACGTATCGAGTCCTTTGATAACTCTAATATCATGGGAACCAGTCCTGTTTCAGCTATGGTGGTCTTTGTCAACGGTAAACCGAGTAAAAAAGACTACCGAAAGTACAAGATAAAAACGGTTGTCGGTCCAGATGACTATGCTAGTATGCGTGAGGTTATTCGCAGACGTTATGGTCGAGTACAACGTGATGGTTTAACCCCGCCAGATTTGATTGTCATTGATGGGGGGCAAGGTCAAGTCAATATCGCTAAGCAAGTTATTCAAGAAGAGCTAGGTTTGGATATCCCAATTGCAGGTCTGCAAAAGAATGACAAGCACCAAACCCATGAATTGCTCTTTGGAGATCCACTGGAAGTGGTGGAGTTGTCTCGCAATTCTCAGGAATTTTTCCTCCTCCAACGCATCCAAGATGAGGTGCACCGCTTTGCTATCACCTTCCACCGTCAACTGCGCTCAAAAAATTCCTTTTCTTCACAACTGGATGGGATTGACGGTCTGGGACCTAAACGCAAACAGAATCTCATGAAGCATTTTAAATCTCTCACTAAAATCAAGGAAGCCAGTGTGGATGAGATTGTCGAAGTTGGAGTGCCAAGAGCAGTCGCAGAAGCTGTGCAAAGAAAGTTGAACCCGCAGGAAGAAGTGGAATTGGCTCAAGTAGCGGAAGAAAGAGTGGACTACCAAACAAAAGGAGATTATGATGAACCATAAAATCGCAATTTTATCAGATATTCATGGCAATGCGACGGCCCTAGAAGCAGTGATTGCAGATGCTAAAAATCAAGGAGTCAGTGAATACTGGCTTCTGGGAGATATTTTTCTTCCCTGGTCCAGGTGCAAATGACTTGGTCGCTCTTCTAAAAGGACCTTCCTATCACAGCAAGTGTTCGAGGCACTGGGATGATTGTGTCCTTGAGGCCTTGGATGGCGAATACGGCTTGGAAAATTCGCAAGACATCCAGCTTATGCGAATGACACAGTTTTTGATGGAGCGAATGGATCCTGCAACGATTGTCTGGCTACGAAGCTTGCCTTTGCTGAAAAAGAGAGAAGTTGAGGGACTGCGCTTTTCAATCTCTCATAATTTGCCAAATAAAAACTATGGTGGGTGACTTTGTTGGTTGGGAATGATACAGATAAATTTGACCAACTCCTAGATGCGGAAACGGACGTGGCAGTCTATGGTCATGTTCACAAGCAGTTGCTTCGTTATGGAAGTCAAGGGCAACAAATCATCAATCCAGGTTCGATTGGCATGCCCTATTTTAATTGGGAGGCGTTAAAAAATCACCGTGCTCAGTATGCTGTGATAGAAGTAGAAAGATGGGGAATTGGTCAATATCCTATTTCGAAAAGTTGCTTATGACTATGAAGCGGAGTTAGAATTGGCCAAGTCCAAGGGTCCTTCCCTTTATCGAAATGTATGAAGAACTACGCCGAGAAGACAACTATCGGGGGCACAATCTGGAACTCTTAGCTAGTTTAATTGAAAAGCATGGGTATGTAGAGGATGTGAAAGAATTTTTGGAGGCTATAAAGTCAGAATATAAGGTAGACTAGTTTCTTTAACCCCTGAAAAATAGTTGGAACTGGATGAGGGAATCCCTGACTTAAATGATGGACTTCGTTTGGTTACTCATCCGTGTTCCAATTTCTTTCTATGAAAAATCTCTGCAAGCTCTTTCAAAATATGGTAGAATGGATGCAGTAGAATTAGAAAAGGAAATCGATTATGAAATTTCTTGAATTAAATAAAAAACGTCATGCGACCAAGCATTTCACTGATAAGCCGGTGGATCCCAAAGATGTGCGTACGGCTATCGAAATCGCAACCTTGGCACCAAGTGCCCACAACAGCCAGCCTTGGAAATTTGTGGTGGTTCGTGAGAAAAATGCTGAATTGGCAAAATTGGCTTATGGTTCGAACTTTGAGCAGGTATCATCAGCGCCTGTAACCATTGCCTTGTTTACCGACACAGATCTAGCTAAACGTGCTCGTAAGATTGCCCGAGTTGGTGGTGCTAACAATTTCTCAGAAGAGCAACTTCAATACTTTATGAAAAATTTGCCTGCTGAGTTTGCGCGTTACAGTGAACAACAAGTTAGTGACTACTTGGCCCTCAATGCAGGTTTGGTTGCCATGAACTTGGTTCTCGCTTTGACAGACCAAGGAATTGGTTCTAACATTATTCTTGGTTTTGACAAATCAAAAGTCAACGAAGTTTTGGAAATTGAAGACCGCTTCCGTCCAGAACTCTTGATTACAGTAGGGTTACACAGATGAAAAATTGGAACCAAGCTACCGCTTGCCAGTAGATGAAATCATCGAGAAAAGATAGAAAGAAGAAAAAATGACAGCAATTGATTTTACAGCAGAAGTAGAAAAACGCAAAAGAAGACCTCTTGGCTGACTTGTTTAGCCTTTTGGAAATCAACTCAGAACGTGACGACAGCAAGGCGGACGCTCAGCATCCATTTGGACCTGGTCCAGTAAAAGCCTTGGAAAAATTCCTTGAAATCGCAGACCGTGATGGCTATCCAACTCAAAAATGTTGATAACTATGCAGGACATTTTGAGTTTGGTGATGGAGAAGAAGTTCTCGGAATTTTTGCCCACATGGACGTGGTGCCTGCTGGTAGCGGTTGGGACACAGATCCTTATACACCAACTATCAAAGATGGTCGCCTTTATGCGCGTGGAGCTTCAGACGACAAGGGGCCTACAACAGCTTGTTACTATGGTTTGAAAATCATCAAAGAATTGGGCCTTCCAACTTCTAAGAAAGTTCGTTTCATCGTCGGAACAGATGAAGAATCAGGCTGGGCAGACATGGACTACTATTTTGACCATGTAGGACTTGCGAAAACCAGACTTTCGGTTTCTCTCCAGATGCTGAATTTCTATCATCAATGGTGAAAAAAAGGGAAATATCACTGAATATCTCCATTTTGCAGGTGAAAATACAGGTGCAGCCCGTCTTCACAGCTTCACAGGTGGATTGCGTGAAAACATGGTACCAGAATCAGCAACAGCAGTTGTTTCAGGTGACTTGGCTGACTTGCAAGGGAAACTAGATGCCTTTGTTGCAGAACACAAACTCAGAGGAGAAATCCAAGAAGAAAACGGCCAGTACAAGGTGACTGTGATTGGTAAATCAGCTCATGGTGCTATGCCTGCTTCAGGTGTCAATGGTGCGACCTATCTTGCCCTCTTCCTCAGCCAGTTTGACTTTGAAGGGTCCTGCAAAAGACTACCTTAACATCGCTGGTAAGATTCTCTTGAACGACCACGAGGGTAAAAACTTCAAGGTTGCTCATGTAGATGAAAAGATGGGTGCCCTTTCTATGAATGCCGGTGTTTTCCGCTTTGATGAAACAAGTGCTGACAATACCATTGCCCTCAACTTCCGTTATCCAAAAGGAACAAGCCCAGAGCAAATCAAGTCAATCCTTGAAAACTTGTCAGTTGCTTCTGTTAGCCTTTCTGAACACGGTCATACCCCTCACTATGTGCCAATGGAAGATCCGCTTGTGCAAACCTTGTTGAATGTCTATGAGAAACAAACTGGTCTTAAAGGTCATGAGCAAGTCATCGGTGGTGGTACCTTTGGTCGTTTGCTAGAACGTGGGGTTGCCTACGGTGCTATGTTCCCAGACTCTATCGATACCATGCACCAAGCCAATGAATTTATCGCCTTGGACGATCTCTTCCGAGCAGCAGCAATCTATGCAGAAGCTATTTATGAATTGATCAAATAAAACGATAGAAGTCTGAGATGTTATGCTTGGACTTCTTTTTGGAGGGAAAACAGATGTCTCAAATTGAAAGAATCAAGCAAGCCATTATGGCGGATCCACAAAATACCAGCTATACAGAACGCGGAATCGAACCTCTCTTTGCGGCGCCAAAAACAGCTCGCATCAATATTGTCGGTCAAGCGCCGGGATTTAAAACGCAAGAAGCTGGAATTTACTGGAAAGATAAAAGTGGCGATCGCTTGCGTGAGTGGTTAGGTGTTGATGAAGACACCTTTTACAATTCGGGTTTGTTTGCAGTTATTCCCAATGGACTTTTTATTTCCCAGGACATGGAAAATCAGGGCGACCTTCCACCTCGTAAAGGCTTTGCTGAAAAAAATGGCATCCCACAACTCTTGCAAGGAATTGCCCGATATCCAATTAACTCTCTTGATTGGGCAATATGCCCAAGCCTATTATTTACAGGAGAAAATCAGTGGCAAGGTGACAGAGAGGGTAAAACATTACCAGAACTACTTACCAACCTATTTTCCACTAGTTCACCCCTCACCACGAAATCAAATCTGGATGGCTAAGAATCCTTGGTTTGAGTCAGAAGTGGTGCCCGATTTGAAAAAAAGAATTAAAACAATTTTAGGAGAAAAAGAATGAAAGAAATAGCCTTCGATGAATTTTACCAGCTTTACCAGAAAGGGTCCCTTTCCGTTTTAGATGTGAGAGAAGTAGAAGAGTTTGAGACGCTTCATTTAGAAGGTGTTCAGAATCTTCCGCTCAGTCAATTGGCTGATACTTATGATCAGTTGGATAAGGACCTCTTGCATTATGTCATTTGCAAATCTGGTATGAGATCAGCGCGTGCTTGTCAATTTCTAGCTGAACAGGGTTATGACGTTATCAATGTCCAAGGTGGAATGACGGCCTTTGAAAATCTTTAAACCTCTATGGTGATAGACCCTAATCTTCCCTTGCTCGGTTCCAACTGAGTGAGGGATTTTGTTTTTAGATAATTCTTATTTTTAAAAATATTGAAAACATTCAATGATTAATTTTGGATACTTTTTTCAGAGTCTTAATCATGGTATACTAGGTCAGTATTTTAGAAATATGAAGGAGATTTTTATGGCTAAAAAAGGTGCCCTAACAGGCTTGCTCCTGTTTGGAATATTTTTTGGTGCGGGGAAACTTGATTTTTCCACCTTCTCTAGGTGCCCTATCTGGAGAACAGTTTCTTCCTGCCATCGCAGGTTTTGTATTTTCGGGTGTCGGGATTGCTGTCCTAACGCTCATCATCGGAACGCTAAACCCTAAAGGATACATTTCACGAGATTTCTAAGAAAATCTCACCTTGGTTTGCGACTCTTTATCTTGCAGTCCTCTATCTATCGATTGGTCCCTTCTTTGCCATTCCGCGTACAGCCACAACAGCTTATGAAGTTGGGATTAGCCCTCTTGTCTGAAGCAAATAAAGGCCTAGGATTGATTATCTTTACTGTGCTGTATTTTGCAGCAGCCTATCTGATTTCACTCAATCCATCAAAGATTTTGGACCGTATCGGACGAATCTTGACACCAGTCTTTGCTTTGTTGATCGTTATCTTGGTTGTACTAGGTGCCTTTAAATATGGTGGAACAAGTCCCTCAAAGCGGCTTCAGATGCTTATCAAGCGTCTGCCTTTGGTACAGGTTTCCTAGAAGGGTATAACACCTTGGATGCCCTTGCCTCAGTGGCTTTTAGTGTGATTGCTGTTCAAACCTTGAAACAACTTGGATTTTCAAGTAAGAAAGAGTACATCTCAACTATTTGGGTTGTTGGTATTGTTGTAGCTCTTGCCTTTAGCGCTCTTTACATTGGTTTAGGATTCCTTGGAAATCATTTCCCAGTACCGGCAGAAGTCATGAAGGGTGGAACTCCAGGTGTTTATATCTTGTCACAAGCAACCCAGGAAATCTTTGGTTCAACAGCTCAGCTCTTCCTTGCTGTCATGGTAACTGTAACCTGCTTCACAACGACAGTTGGCTTGATTGTGTCGACAGCAGAGTTCTTTAACGGACGTTTCCCTCAAATCAGCTACAAGGTCTATGCAACTGCCTTTACCTTGATTGGATTTGCTATTGCAAATCTTGGTCTGGATGCGATCATCAAGTACTCAATTCCAGTATTGGTAATCTTGTACCCAATCACCATCGCCATTGTGATGATCGTGATTGTTAATAAGTTTGTCGCCCTATCAAAACCGGGCATGCAGTTAACTATTGGGCTTGTTACAGCTATTGCTCTTGCAAGCGTCCTTGGAAGTTCCTTTAAGATTGAGTTTCTAGAAAATCTGATTAATGCCCTTCCGTTTGCGTCAGCCTCTCTTCCATGGCTAGTGCCAGCTATTATCGGAATCTTGCTTTCATTGGTTCTACCAAACAAACAAGAGAGTGACGTTTTTGAGATGGAATAAAAAAATTCTTGGTCATCGACCAAGAATTTTTTGTATGAGCACGACTCATTAGTTGGTTTGTTCAGTATAACCAGCCTCTTTAAGCATTTTTTTAGAAGCAGTAAAGCTAACACGGTTTACCCATAGCCAGAATATTCTTCTGGTATTGCTTTTTTTCAGTCTCGTCAGATCCTGCGACAGTCATGTCAACTTCGCATGCTTTGGATGACTTTTTCCATCTTTGAATTTTGATACTTTTGTGTAACACCTTTAAGGCCTTCATATCCTTTTTATAAGTTTTTCAACAAAGTTTCTTTAAGACTTTCAGCAGTAGTATCAAGTATTTTCAGGGATCATAGACATTATAGACCTGATTTGTTTTCAATACTTTCATCTCCATCTACAGTGTAGGTCAAGGTAGAATTAAATTCCAGTACGAGTATGCATTGTGACAAAAGTGTCAAGTTTTTGTCTCATCTTTCTTTTCAGATGATTGTTGGCTGCTTTGTTTGGTCTCGCTTGACTGAGTTGTTTTGTCTTCTTTGCTGACTGCTAGTTGATGAGGTTGTTGATTGTTTTGGAACATCCGAGTAGGAGGACGAGTGAAGCTACTAGGGCTAGTGAAGTTTTTAACAAGAGTTTTCATAGAATTTCCTTTCATAATCAAAGTATTTTGTATTATAACATGATTCTACTTCAAAATCAACTAGGCTTACCCTTTCATCTGAACTGACATGACAATGAACAGAAACTAATCAGACGATTAAAGTTTTGTCTCTATCTATTTCAAATAACTTTTATTCTATGGCTTTATAAGGGTGTGAAGTTTTAAATGCACTTTTTATGGGATTGGGAGGACTCTATTGGACTCATCGGTTAGGGATGTAATAAAATACCCCAAGAGTTAGAGTTTGTGTCTAACTTTTGGGGTGGACCTACACTAGTCTATATGAAATTTTAGGAGATTAGTTCGTCTTTTCTGTGAATCCCATTTTTTCCAGTGCTTTTTTAGAGTTTGAGAAACTGACACGATTGCCGATACCAGAATATTCTTCAGGAAGTGCTTTTCTAAGTTCGCTAATGCTTGCAACTGAGAAATCAACTTCTAGATCTTGAACAACTTTTCCATCTTTGATTTCAATCGTTTGTTTAACACCTTTGAGTCCATTATAACCTTTGTACTTTTCTTCAATAAAACTCTTGACATCTTCTGGAGTTGCACCAAGGATTTCAGGATCAGCAATGTTATGAGCTGATTGCTTGATAACATTGTCCCCCTCTACAGTATAAACCAAGGTAGAAGTGATTCCAGAATTGCTTTTTGTTGACAAAAGTATGTGTCTTGGCTGTTTCTTTCCTTTCTCAGATGATTGTTCAGTGCTTTGTTTGCTCTCACTTGACTGAGTTGTTGTGTCTTCTTTAGAACTGCTGTTTGTAGGTGTTGATGCTTGTTTGGAACATCCGAGCAGGAGGACAAGTGAAGCCACAAGGGCTAGTGATACTTTAAAGTATGATTTCATATTTGTTACTTTCCTTTCATAATCAAAGTATTTGTATTATAACATGGATCTATAGTGAAAGCAACTAAACACAGTTTTTCTCCTTTTGAGAAGGAGTCTGACTAGAAAAATGTTATAATGGTAGGAAAGAGGTGAAGAAATGAATCAGACTATAAACTATATCAAAGAACTAACCGCAATTGCATCTCCGACGGGCTTTACTCGTGAGATTTCAGACTACTTAGTCCATACTTTAGAAGAGCTTGGTTACCAGCCGGTTCGTACAGCCAAGGGCGGTGTCAATGTGACCATTAAAGGTCAAAATGATGATCAACAACGCTATGTGACTGCCCACGTGGATACGCTGGGTGCTATTGTTCGTGCAGTCAAACCGGATGGTCGTCTCAAATTGGACCGTATCGGTGGTTTCCCTTGGAACATGATTGAGGGAGAAAACTGTACCGTTCATGTGGCTAGCACAGGTAAAACGGTATCTGGAACCATCCTCATCCACCAGACTTCTTGCCATGTCTACAAAGATGCAGGAACTGCTGAACGCATGCAGGACAATATGGAAGTGCGTTTGGACGAAAAAGTGACCAATGAAAAAGAAACCCGCGCCTTGGGTATTGAGGTTGGAGACTTTATTAGTTTCGATCCGCGAACAGTTGTGACAGAAACTGGTTTTATCAAGTCTCGCCACTTGGATGACAAAGGTCAGCGCAGCAATTTTGCTCAATCTTCTTCGTAGTTTATAAAGGAAGAGGGAGATTGACTTGCCAGTAACAACTCATTTTGCTTTTTCAGTCTTTGAAGAGGTGGGTCACGGTGCTAACTCCAATATTCCAGCTCAGGTAGTGGAATATCTAGCTGTGGATATGGGAGCAATGGGCGATGACCAGCAGACGGATGAATATACAGTGTCTATCTGTGTCAAGGACGCTTCAGGTCCCTATCACTATGACTTCCGTCAACATTTGGTAGCTTTGGCGAAGGAGCAAGATATTCCATTTAAGCTCGACATTTATCCATTTTACGGTTCGGATGCTTCAGCAGCTATGTCAGCAGGAGCAGAGGTCAAGCACGCCCTCCTTGGAGCTGGTATTGAGTCTAGTCACTCTTATGAACGTACTCATGTCGATTCTGTAGTTGCGACTGAGCGTATGGTTGATGCCTATCTCAAGAGCGCATTGGTAGACTAATATGTGCTTGATTTGTCAAAGAATTGAATGGATCAAGGCAGGGGAAAATCCCTACTTTGTCAAAGAACTAGATACAGGCTATGTGGTTATTGGAGACCACCAATACTTTAGGGGTTATACCTTGTTTTTAGCAAAAGAACATGTCACAGAACTTCACCAAATGGAGAATCCTGTAAAACTTCGTTTTCTAGAGGAAATGAGTTTGGTTCAAGAAGCAGTCGCCAAAGCATTCGAAGCTAAAAAGATGAATATTGAACTCCTAGGAAATGGCGATGCCCACGCTCACTGGCACCTATTTCCAAGGCGGTCAGGTGATATGAAAGGTCACGGACTTAATGGCCGTGGCCCAGTCTGGTGGGTGCCCTGGGAAGAAATGGCAGCAGAAGATTGCCAAGTACAATCCCCAGAGCTGGAAGAGATGATTAAAGCCTTATCCCAAGAATTGGAGAAGCATTTAGCCTAAGAGAAAGGAAGAAAGAAGTGAAAAAAAGATATGTCATTTTATCGGGTTTACTAGCATTGACCCTTGCAGCTTGTTCTCAAGAAAAACCTAAAAATGAAGAAAATACTCAAAAAACAGAACAAACTAGTCAACCTGAAGGAACTGTAGGGAGCAAATCTCAATCTTCTAGTCAGAAAAAGGCACAAGTTGTTAATAAGGGAGACTACTATAGTATTCAAGGGAAATACGATGAAATCGTCGTAGCTAATAAGCACTATCCTTTGTCAAAAGACTATAATCCAGGAGAAAATCCAACAGCTAAAGCAGAGTTGCTGAAACTCATTGCAGCAATGCAAGCAGCTGGCTACCCAATCAGCGATCACTACAGTGGTTTTAGAAGTTATGAAACTCAAACCAAACTTTATCAAGACTATGTGAATCAAGACGGTAAGAAAGCAGCAGATCGCTACTCAGCTCGACCAGGTTATAGTGAACACCAAACGGGTCTTGCTTTTGATTTGATTGGGACTAACGGAGAATTGGTAACAGAGGAGAAGGCGGCTCAGTGGCTCTTGGATCATGCGGCTGACTATGGCTTTGTCGTTCGCTATCTCAAAGGCAAGGAAAAAGAGACTGGCTACATGGCAGAAGAATGGCATCTCCGCTACGTTGGAAAAAGAAGCCAAAGAAATTGCTGCAAGTGGTCTCAGTTTGGAAGAGTACTATGGCTTTGAAGGCGGAGATTACGTCGATTAAAAAAAGTAATTTTTCTCTTGCATTTTTTTAGATAAATAGTGTATAATGGAAAGGTATGTGTAAAGCATACTTGTGGGAGGTAAAAATCTTTAATTACCGCCAAAACCACAAAGGAGGATTTAAAAATGGCTAAAAAAAGTCGAAAAAAACTTGTAAAATTGCAAATCCCTGCTGGTAAAGCTACACCAGCTCCACCAGTTGGACCTGCTCTTGGTCAAGCTGGTATCAACATCATGGGATTCACAAAAGAGTTCAACGCTCGTACAGCTGACCAAGCTGGTATGATCATTCCAGTTGTTATCTCAGTATACGAAGACAAATCATTTACTGTTACAAAAAAACACCACCAGCTGCTGTTCTTTTGAAAAAAGCTGCAGGTGTTGAAAAAGGATCAGGTACACCTAACAAAACTAAAGTTGCTACAGTTACTCGTGCACAAGTACAAGAAATTGCAGAAACTAAGATGCCAGATTTGAACGCAGCAAACATTGAGTCTGCAATGCGTATGATCGAAGGTACTGCTCGTTCTATGGGATTCACTGTTGTTGACTAATCAATAACACCCCCAATATAACCCGCAAGACTTCATCATTTCGAGGAGTGACGTGGGAGATGAAAATCGATTGAACCACTTACAAGGAGAATAGAAAATGGCTAAAAAAAGCAAACAACTTCGTGCTGCACTTGAGAAAATCGACAGCACAAAAAGCATACAGCGTAGAAGAAGCTGTAGCACTTGCAAAAGAAACTAACTTTGCAAAATTCGATGCAACTGTAGAAGTTGCTTACAACTTGAACATTGACGTTAAAAAAGCTGACCAACAAATCCGTGGTGCAATGGTATTGCCAAACGGTACTGGTAAAACTTCACGTGTTCTTGTTTTTGCACGTGGTGCAAAAGCTGAAGAAGCAAAAAGCTGCTGGTGCAGACTTTTGTTGGTGAAGATGACCTTGTTGCGAAAAATCAACGACGGTTGGTTGGACTTTCGACGTAGTTATCGCTACACCCTGACATGATGGCTCTTGTTGGACGTCTTGGACGTGTCCTTGGACCACGTAACTTGATGCCAAACCCTAAAACTGGTACTGTAACAATGGATGTTGCTAAAGCAGTTGAAGAGTCTAAGGGTGGTAAAATTACTTACCGTGCTGACCGTGCAGGTAACGTTCAAGCTATCATCGGTAAAGTATCATTTGAAGCTGAAAAATTGGTTGAAAACTTCAAAGCTTTCAACGAAACAATCCAAAAAGCAAAACCAGCTACAGCTAAAGGAACTTACGTAACAAACTTGACAATCACAACTACTCAAGGTGTTGGTATCAAGGTTGACGTAAACTCACTTTAATCAACAGATTTTTAAAAACGAGTACCAATGTGCTCGTTTTTTTTGATGATAAATTCATTCCAGGGGAAATAAGTCCATTAATAGCCTGATGGAGCAAGAGAATAGTGCTTTCTCCTTCTTCTTTCACAGAAAATATGGTATAATAGAGAGTAAAAAACTTTGAAAGAAAGAAAAAGATGAATTTAAAAGATTATATCGCAACGATTGAAAATTATCCCAAGGAAGGCATCACCTTCCGTGATATCAGCCCATTGATGGCAGATGGCAATGCTTATAGCTATGCTGTTCGTGAAATCGTTCAGTATGCAACAGACAAAAAGATTGACATGATCGTGGGACCGGAAGCCCGCGGATTTATTGTCGGCTGTCCCGTTGCCTTTGAGTTGGGGATTGGATTTGCTCCTGTACGTAAACCAGGGAAATTACCACGCGAAGTAATTTCTGCTGACTATGAAAAAGAGTATGGTATTGATACCTTGACCATGCATGCTGATGCGATTAAGCCAGGTCAACGTGTTCTCATCGTAGATGATCTTTTGGCAACAGGTGGAACTGTCAAAGCAACCATTGAGATGATTGAAAGACTTGGTGGAGTTGTAGCCGGTTGTGCCTTCTTGATTGAGTTGGATGAGCTTAAAGGCCGTGAAAAAATCGGAGATTACGATTACAAGGTACTTATGCATTATTAATGAAAAACAGTCCTTGGGGCTGTTTTCTCTTCATCTGCTATATAAACAAACTATAGCTAGTTAGAGAAAAACTATAATTGAAAACTATATCTTCTTGCAGTATAATAAAAGGACTAAGTGTTTGAGATTTGACTTCAAACACATTCAATTATTTCTAAAAGAGTACAGTTAGGAGAAGGTTATGCCGATTAGAATTGATAAAAAATTGCCAGCTGTTGAGATTTTACGGACAGAGAATATCTTTGTCATGGATGATCAACGTGCGGCCCACCAAGATATCCGTCCCTTGAAAATTTTGATTTTAAACCTAATGCCCAAAAAAGTGGTCACAGAGACCCAGTTGTTACGGCATTTAGCAAATACTCCTTTGCAATTGGACATAGACTTTCTCTATATGGAGAGCCACCGTTCCAAGACGACTCGTGCAGAGCATATGGAGACTTTTTATAAAACTTTTCCTGAAGTCAAGGACGAGTATTTTGATGGGATGATTATCACAGGGGCTCCGATTGAGCATTTACCATTTGAGGAAGTGGACTATTGGGAGGAATTCAGTCAGGTGCTTGAGTGGTCCAAGACCCATGTCTATTCGACCCTTCATATCTGCTGGGGTGCCCAAGCAGGTCTTTATGCTCGCTATGGAGTTGATAAACACCAGATGGAGCAGAAATTGTCAGGCATTTACCCGCAGGATACCTTGAAAGAGGGCCATCTTCTCTTTCGTGGTTTTGATGATAGCTATGTAGCTCCCCATTCTCGTTATACAGAAATCTATAAGGAAGAGATATTAGGAAAAACCAATCTGGAAATCCTCTCTGAGGGAGAACAAGTCGGCGTTTCTATTTTAGCCAGTCGGGATCTTCGTGAGATTTATAGTTTTGGTCATTTAGAATATGACCGTGATACGTTAGCAAAAGAGTATTTTCGTGATTGTGAGGCAGGACTTAATCCTCACATTCCGGAAAATTACTTCAAAAATGATGATGTGAATGAGATACCGTGTCTCTGTTGGTCTTCATCAGCTGCTCTCTTTTTCAGTAACTGGGTTAACTATGCTGTTTATCAGGAAACTCCCTTTGACTGGAAAAAGGTAGAGGACGATGCGGCTTCATTTGGATATTTATAAGAGGAATTATGACATATTTTGACGCTTTTAAATCAGGGAACTTGGTTTTGCCAAGTGCCCTGCTCTTGCATTTTAAGGAACTCTTTCCTTCCAGTGATGATTTTCTCGTTTGGCAATTTTTCTATCTACAAAATACATCTGCTTTGGATGAGCTGTCGCCAAGCCAAATCGCAGAAACTATTGGAAAAGAACTTGCAGATGTCAACCAATCCATTTCAAATTTGACTGAAAATGGGCTACTACAATATCGAACGATTGAACTAAATGGGGAGATTGAGCTCATTTTTGATGCTAGTTTGGCCTTTGAACGCTTGGATAGCTTGTTGGACAGCCAGACTCCAGTTGCAACTACCCCAAACCCGCAAAACCAATTGAAGGATCTGGTTGAGACGTTTCAGCAGGAGTTAGGACGCTTGTTAACGCCGTTTGAAATCGAAGATCTTTCTAAGACAATCAAAGAAGACGGAATCAAGGCGGATTTGATCAAAGAAGCTCTTCGAGAGGCCGTTCTAAATGGCAAGCCAAATTGGAAATATATTCAGGCGATCCTCCGTAACTGGCGCCATGAAGGTATCCAGTCTGTTGCCCAGGTAGAGGCCAAACGAGCAGAGAGAGAAGCAAACAATCCTAAACAAGTTCAAGCTTCGGCTGATTTCCTCGATGCCATGAATTTGTGGCAAGATTAGTCGCTTGAAAAGTCTTGAAAATTAGAGTAAGGTTTGCAAGCTCCTTATAAATATGATAAAATAATAGAAAATAAAATGAAAAAAGAGGTATGTGAAATGTCACGTAAACCATTTATCGCTGGTAACTGGAAAATGAACAAAAATCCAGAAGAAGCAAAAGCATTCGTTGAAGCCGTTGCCTCAAAACTTCCTTCATCAGATCTTGTTGAAGCTGGTATCGCAGCTCCTGCACTTGACTTGACAACTGTTCTTGCTGCTGCTAAAGGTTCAAATCTTAAAGTTGCTGCTCAAAACTGCTACTTTGAAAATGCAGGTGCTTTCACAGGTGAAACTAGCCCACAAGTTTTGAAAGAAATCGGTACTGACTATGTTGTGATCGGGCACTCAGAGCGTCGTGACTACTTCCACGAAACAGATGAAGACATCAACAAAAAAGCAAAAGCAATCTTTGCAAATGGTATGCTTCCAATCATCTGTTGTGGTGAGTCACTTGAAACTTACGAAGCTGGTAAAGCAGCTGAATTCGTAGGTGCTCAAGTATCTGCTGCTTTGGCTGGCTTGACAGCTGAACAAGTTGCTGCATCAGTTATCGCTTATGAGCCAATCTGGGCAATCGGTACTGGTAAATCAGCTTCACAAGACGACGCACAAAAAATGTGTAAAGTTGTACGTGACGTTGTAGCGGCTGACTTTGGTCAAGAAGTTGCGGACAAAGTTCGTGTTCAATACGGTGGTTCAGTTAAACCTGAAAACGTTGCTTCATACATGGCTTGTCCAGATGTGGACGGAGCTCTTGTTGGTGGTGCGTCACTTGAAGCTGAAAGCTTCTTGGCATTGCTTGACTTTGTAAAATAATCTAGGTTTTTCCAGACAGACAGTCAAAAGTACTAGGTGACTTTGACTGCCTGTCTTGTTTTTACTTGGAGTATTCTTGTGAAAGAGAAATTTCTGGTCTAGGAAAATTCCTTAGGGAAGGAAAGGCGTGCGGATGCGCGCTCTTTTCTGTATCAAAAAGTTATGAAAGGAGGAGTCATGCTTTATATTTGGTCTTATTTGAAAAAATATCCCAAGTGGTTATTCTTGGATTTCTTTGGCGCTATTTTCTTTGTTATCGTCAATCTTGGACTGCCAACTGTTCTGGCTCGGATGATTGATGAAGGTGTGAATAAAGGGAATGAACATCAATTGTATGTTTGGGCCGCTATTATGCTGGTGATTATCCTATGTGGAACCTTAGGGCGTGTAGTCTTGGCCTACGCAGCTAGTAAGCTGACGACCCATATGGTCAAGGATATGAGGGATGATCTCTATGCCAAATTACAAGAGTATTCCCATCATGAATATGAAAAGATAGGAGTATCTTCACTGGTTACTCGTATCACCAGTGATGCCTTTGTTCTCATGCAGTTTGCAGAACAGACCTTAAAACTGGGTGTCATTACTCCCATGATGATGTTGTCTAGTATTTTAATGATCTTTTTGACCAGCCCGTCATTAGCTTGGATAGTAGCTTTTGCAGTACCTTTCTTGGCTGTGGTGGTTATTTATGTGGCTGTCAAGACTCGCCCTTTGTCAGAAAAACAGCAGGCTACCTTAGACAAGATCAATCAATACGTTAGAGAAAATCTGATGGGACTCCGTGTCATTCGTGCCTTTGCCCGTGAGGAGTTTCAAGTGGAACGCTTTGCAGGGCAAAATGCGGTCTATGCAGCTAATTCCAATCGTCTGTTTAAACTAACTGGCTTGACAGAACCCTTGTTTGTTCAAATTATTATTGCTATGATTGTGGCTATTGTCTGGTTTGCTCTGGATCCTATCAAACAAGGTTCTCTTCAAATTGGGGACCTGGTAGCCTTTATCGAATATAGTTTCCACGCCCTCTTGTCCTTCCTTTTTTTATCTAGCCTCTTCACCATGTACCCTCGTACAGCTGTTTCGAGTGAACGCTTGAAAGAAGTCATGGATATGCCGATTTCTATTGATCCAAATGAAGGAGGTATCAGAGAAACTGAAACTCACGGCTATTTGGAATTTGAAAATGTCACCTTTGCTTATCCAGGGGAGACGGAAAATCCTGTTTTGCACAATATTTCGTTCTGTGCCAAACCGGGTGAAACCATTGCCTTTATCGGTTCGACCGGATCTGGTAAGTCCTCTCTTGTGCAATTGATTCCCCGTTTTTACGATGTTACCCTTGGGAAAATCAAAGTTGATGGTGTCGATGTGAGGGATTATCGACTTAAGTCTCTTCGTCAAAAGATTGGTTTTATTCCACAGAAGGCTTTACTCTTTACAGGAACCATCGCTGAAAATATCCGCTATGGGAAGGAAGATGCCAGTCATAAAGACCTACATCAGGCGGCAGATGTGGCGCAAGCTAAAGATTTTATTGAAAGTCGAGAAGAAGGATTTGCGACTCATCTAGCTGAAGGCGGAAGCAATCTTTCTGGTGGACAGAAACAGCGTCTTTCAATTGCCAGAGCGGTTATAAAGAATCCTGATATCTATATTTTTGATGATTCTTTCTCAGCCTTGGATTATCGCACAGATGCCATTCTACGCCGTCGTCTCAAGGAAGTCACTCAAAATGCTACAGTCTTAATCGTTGCCCAACGTGTTGGGACCATTATGGATGCGGACCAGATTATCGTTCTTGATAAGGGAGAAATCGTAGGTCGCGGTCGACATGAGGAATTGATGAAGACAAATGACATCTATCGTGAAATTGCTGAGTCGCAGTTGAAAAATGCATCTCTAACAGAAGAATAGGAGGAAACATGAAAACACAATCTAGTTTGGCTCGTTTGTGGAGCTATTTAAAAGCCTACCGTTTTTCTGTCTTTTTTGCAGTCTTTCTAAAAGTTTTAAGTGTGGTCATGAGTGTCTTGGAGCCTTTTGTCTTGGGGCTGGCCATTACGGAGTTGACAAAGAATCTCTTAGATATGGCTAAGGGTCTTTCAGGTGCTGGTATCAATACTGGCTACATCGGAACAGTTTTAATCATTTACCTCTTTAGAGGTTTTTTGTATGAACTTGGGTCTTATTATTCCAACTATTTCATGACCAATGCGGTCCAGTCCATGACCCAAGATCTGCGAAATGAAATGACTGAAAAGATCAATCGTATCCCTGTGTCTTTCTTTGACAAACACCAGTTTGGTGATTTATTGGGACGCTTTACCAGTGATGTTGAGACAGTTTCCAATGCCCTTCAGCAGTCTTTTCTTCAAATTGTAAATGCCCTTTTGACGATTGTCCTCGTCATGGGAATGGTATTATACTTAAACTTTCAGCTGGCTATAGTGGTGATTCTATCCATTCCAGTGACCTATTTTGGTGCAAGAAGTATCCTGAAACGTTCTCAGCCTTATTTTAAAGAGCAGGCGGCTATTTTAGGACGGATGAATGGCTACGTGCAGGAAAATCTCACAGGTTTTAATGTCTTGAAACTCTATGGTCGTGAGGAAACTTCTCATAAAGAATTTTCTGAGATTACGGACAACCTTCAACGTGTTGGCTTTAAAGCCAGCTTTATCTCTGGACTCATGATGCCAGCCCTCCATGCCGTATCAGATTTGACCTATCTGATCGTTGCAGTTCTTGGTGGTTTGCAGGTTATTGCGGGCCGTTTGACAGTGGGGAATATGCAGGCCTTTGTTCAGTATGTTTGGCAGGTTAGCCAGCCTATCCAAAACATCACACAACTTGCGGGTCAAATGCAAAGTGCCAAGTCTTCGCTCGATCGTATCTTCGAAATCTTGGATGAGACAGAGGAAGTCGAGGGAGAAGAACTCGAAATCCTTGAATCTCTAACGGGTCAGGTAACTTTCAAGCAGGTTGACTTCCAGTATGTTGAAAACAAACCATTGATTCGAGACTTTAATCTAGAAGTTCAACCGGGAGAGATGGTAGCGATTGTTGGTCCAACTGGTGCTGGTAAGACGACCTTGATCAATCTACTCATGCGCTTTTACGATGTTACAGCAGGTGCAATCTTGGTTGACGGGCAGGATATTCGTCAGTTGTCACGACAAGACTACCGCCGTCAGTTTGGAATGGTCTTGCAGGATGCTTGGCTCTATGAAGGGACTATCAAAGAAAACCTACGTTTTGGAAATCTCGATGCCAGTGATGAGGATATTGTAGAGGCTGCCAAAGCGGCAAATGTAGATCACTTTATCCGAACGCTTCCTGGTGGTTACAACATGGAGATGAATCAAGAGTCCAGCAATATTTCCCTCGGGCAAAAACAACTCTTGACTATCGCGCGTGCTCTCCTAGCCAATCCTAAAATTCTCATTCTGGATGAAGCAACTTCCTCTGTTGACACCCGTTTGGAACTCTTGATTCAAAAAGCCATGAAACGGTTGATGAAGGGGAGAACCAGCTTTGTCATCGCCCATCGTCTCTCGACCATTCAAGAAGCGGATAAGATTCTCGTTCTTAAAGATGGACAGATTATTGAGCAGGGAAATCATGAAAGCTTGCTCCAAGAAAAAGGCTTCTATTACGACCTTTATCAAAGTCAATTTTCGAGTAAATCCGATCAAGTCAGCTAATAAAATAAGGCTAGATTTTTCTTAAATTATCAGTCTATTGCAACTTTTCTCAGATAGTACACTTTCCTTGCTATCGTTTTATGATAGTAGTATACTTATACTATAACCACTAATAAGAAGGTTATAAAAAATGAAAAGAGGTAAGAAATATGGTTGAATTGAAAAAAGAAGCAGTAAAAGACGTAACAACATTATCTAAAGCAGCGCCAGTAGCATTGGCTAAAACAAAGGAAGTATTGAACCAAGCAGTAGCGGACTTGTATGTGGCTCACATCGCCCTTCACCAAGTTCACTGGTATATGCGTGGCCGTGGCTTCCTCGTTTGGCATCCAAAAATGGATGAATACATGGACAGTCTTGATGGCTATCTTGACGAAATTAGCGAACGCTTGATTACTCTTGGTGGCAAACCTTACTCAACTTTGACAGAATTCCTTCAACACAGTGAAATCGAAGAAGAAGAAGGAGAATTCCGTAACGTCGAAGAAAGCTTGGAACGTGTTCTAGCTATTTATCGCTACCTCATCACTCTTTTCCAAAAAGCTTTGGATGTAACTGACGAAGAAGGCGATGATGTTACAAACGATATCTTTGTTGGGGCTAAGGCTGAACTTGAGAAAACAGTCTGGATGCTTACAGCAGAACTTGGACAAGCTCCTGGTTTGTAAGATATAGTTGCTACCCCTTTTATCATGAGGTGCTTGATAAGTGCCCATGACAAATCATCTTTTAAAAGTCATGTAACTGTAAAAAGGTGCATGACTTTTTTTGTCTGCTGGACTTCGGACACATTGTCAAAAGTAGGATTTTACGGTATAATAGTTGCTGTTCAATAATATATGAATTTCAAAGAATAATTGATAGTTTAAGGAGGACTTATGAACAACTTACCAAATTGCCCAAAATGTAATTCAGAATATGTCTATGAAGACGGAAGTCTCTTGGTCTGCCCAGAGTGTGCCTATGAGTGGAACCCTGCTGAAGTCGCAGAAGTAGAAGAAGGTGTTATCGCTATCGATGCCAATGGAAATAAATTGGCTGATGGTGATACTGTAACCCTCATCAAGGACTTGAAAGTAAAAGGTGCGCCAAAGGATTTGAAACAAGGAACTCGTGTTAAAAATATTCGTATCGTAGAAGGTGACCACAACATCGACTGTAAGATTGATGGTTTTGGAGCTATGAAACTCAAGTCAGAGTTTGTTAAGAAAATCTAGCCATGAAACTGAATTACAAATTTATCTTTTATAGTCGTGTGCTCTTGTTCTTAGCGGCATTTACAGGAGTTTATTTGGAGATTACCAAGCATGGTGGTTTTGGTATGCTCCTTTACTACACAGTGTTGTCTAATCTTTTGGTAACGATTTTCACGGGTTATCTGCTCCGTGTGATGAGCCGTTCAGGTGAAAATTGGCAAAGTCCGACCTTGCTTCGTCTCAAGGGTGGCGTTACCATGAGTATCATGATTACCTGTGTGATTTACCATTTTATGCTTGCTCCGATAGCGACAGACTTTTATCGTGTGGAGAATTTCCTTTGCCACTATATCGTTCCACTCTGGTTTTTAGCCGATACCCTCTTCTTCGATAAACAGGGTCAATACAAGATCTGGGATCCAGTCTTGTGGACCATCTTGCCCTTGGTTTATATGATTTTTGCCTTGTTTAACGGCCTGGTCTTAAAACTCAATATTCCGAATTCCAAGGACAATCCCTTCCCTTATTTCTTCTTAAATGTGGCTAAGGGTTGGGACGTGGTCATAAAATGGTGTTTGATCATTTTTGTAGCCTATATGGTTGCAGGCTTTATCTTCTATCTGATCAAACAAATCAAGCGAAAATAGTCTTCCTATTAGGAAAGTTAGAACGGAGTCTCTAGTTCAAACAGGCTCCTTCTTTTCTTGCCATCTTCCTTTTAAAAGGATCAACAGTGAGAAATATATAGAAAGAAAATTCATGAAACAATATTTAGAACGGGCTAGCATTCTAGCCCTCTCCCTCGTTTTGATTACTTCCTTTTCCATCTCGAGTGCTCTACCAGCTATGTTTGACTACTATCAGGGCTATCCCAAAGAACAAATTGAGCTTCTCGTTAGCCTTCCTTCTTTTGGAATTATGATCATGCTGGTCTTAAATGGGGTTTTGGAGCGTTTGTTGCCTGAACGCCTTCAGATTAGTCTAGGGCTTCTCATCCTCTCTATCGGTGGAACAGCTCCCTTCTGGTATCAGGATTACAACTTTGTCTTTGCGATGCGGATTTTATTTGGCTTGGGCGTTGGAATGATCAATGCCAAGGCCATTTCCATCATCAGTGAACGCTATCATGGAAAGACACGGATTCAGATGCTGGGGCTCCGCGGATCAGCAGAAGTTGTCGGGGCGTCGATTTTGACTCTAGTGGTTGGTCAACTCTTATCCTTGGGATGGACAGTGACTTTCTTGGCTTATAGCGCTGGATTTTTAGTTTTGATCCTTTATTTGCTCTTTGTCCCTTATGGGAAAGAAAAAAAAGAAGTCAAGAAAAGAGAGGCCGAAACGACTCGTTTGACAGGACAGATGAAAGGCTTAATTTTTCTATTGGCTGTTGAAGCAGCAGTTGTTGTCTGCACTAATACAGCTATCACCATTCGTATTCCAAGCTTGATGGTGGAAAGAGGGTTAGGGGATGCCCAGTTATCGAGTTTGGTTTTAAGTATCATGCAGTTGATTGGTATCTTGGCTGGTGTGAGTTTTTCTTTCTTTATCTCTCTTTTTAAAGAAAGGTTGCTCCTGTGGTCAGGTATTGCCTTTGGATTGGGGCAGATTGTGATTGCCTTGTCTCCGTCATTGGGTGTGATGGTAGTTGGAAGTGTTGTGGCAGGTTTTTCCTACAGTGTGGCCTTGACCACTGTCTTTCAGCTTCTTTCTGAAAGAATCCCAGCCAAGCTCCTTAATCAGGCAACATCTTTTGCAGTGCTAGGATGCAGCTTTGGAGCCTTTACGACACCTTTCATTCTTGGGGCGATTGGCTTGGTGACTCAAAATGGTATGTTGGTCTTCACCATTTTAGGATGTTGGTTGATTGTCACTTCTATCTTTGTTATGTACGCACTTCAAAAGAGAGCTTAGGATTAATTTCCTAAGTTTTTCTTTCTGGGAATTTTGTACCCATACAATTTTTGGTTTTTAAACTTGTTTACACTTTTATTTCCTGATAAAATAGAAGTTATGACAAGATATAAAGCAATCATTTCCTATGATGGTTATGCCTTTGCTGGTTTTCAGCGCCAGCCTCATGTGCGTAGCGTTCAAGAGGAAATCGAAAAAACCTTAACGAGACTCAATAAGGGGCAAGCCATCGCTGTACACGGTGCTGGTAGGACGGATAGTGGGGTCCATGCTCTGGGACAGGTCATTCATTTTGATCTGCCCTATCAGATGGATGAGGAAAAACTCCGTTTTGCTCTGGATACCCAGTCTCCAGAAGATATTGATGTGATTTCAATTGAGATTGTGGCCGATGATTTCATTGCCGTTATGCCAAACACAGCAAGACCTATGAGTTTATCGTGGATAGAGGACGTCCCAAAAATCCTATGCGTCGTCACTACGCTACTCACTTTCCCTATCCGCTTGATGTAGAGCGGATGCAGATGGCAATCAAAAAGCTAGAGGGAACTCATGATTTCACCGGTTTTACAGCATCTGGAACCAGTGTAGAGGACAAGGTTCGTACCATCACAGAAGCAAGTCTAACAGTTGATGAGACAGGCCAATTTTTGACCTTTACCTTTTCGGGAAATGGTTTCTTGTATAAGCAGATTCGCAATATGGTGGGGACACTGCTCAAAATCGGAAATAATCGAATGCCAGTTGAGCAGATTGACTTGATTTTGGAGAAGAAGGACAGGCAGCTAGCAGGTCCAACGGCGGCACCAAATGGCTTGTATTTAAAGGAGATTCGTTATGAAGAATAATCGTATTTTAGCCCTTTCTGGGAATGATATTTTTAGTGGTGGTGGTTTGTCAGCTGATTTGGCCACCTATACCTTAAACGGCTTGCATGGCTTTGTAGCTGTCACTTGTTTGACGGCCTTGACCGAAAAGGGCTTTGAAGTCTTCCCTACGGATGATACTATTTTCCAGCATGAGTTGAATAGCTTACGTGATGTCGAGTTTGCAGGGATTAAGATTGGCCTTCTTCCTACTGTCAGTGTGGCTGAGAAGGCCTTGGACTTTATCAAGCAACGTCCAGGAGTGCCTGTGGTATTGGACCCCGTTTTGGTCTGCAAGGAAACGCACGACGTGGCTGTTAGTGAACTCTGTCAAGAGTTGATTCGCTTTTTTTCCCTCATGTCAGTGTGATTACGCCAAATCTTCCTGAAGCAGAATTATTGGCTGGTCAGGAAATTAAAACATTGGAAGACATGAAAGCTGTAGCGCAGAAATTGCATGATTTAGGAGCGCCAGCAGTCATTATCAAGGGAGGCAATCGCCTCAGTCATGACAAGGCAGTGGATGTCTTTTATGATGGACAAACTTTCACTGTTCTAGAAAACCCAGTCATTCAAGGCCAAAATGCTGGTGCAGGATGTACCTTTGCCTCAAGCATTGCCAGTCACTTGGTTAAAGGTGATGAACTTTTACCAGCAGTAGAGAGCTCGAAAGCTTTCGTTTACCGTGCTATTGCACAAGCAGATCAATATGGAGTAAGACAATATGAAGCAAACCAAAACAACTAAAATCGCCCTTGTATCTCTTTTAACCGCCCTTTCAGTAGTCCTAGGTTATTACTTGAAAATTGGAACGCCAACAGGAATATTGACTCTCTTGGACGCAGGTATTTTCTTTACTGCTTTTTACTTTGGCAGTAAAGAAGGAGCTGTCGTTGGAGGACTAGCAGGATTCCTAATTGACCTTCTATCAGGCTATCCACAGTGGATGTTTTTTAGCTTGATAAATCATGGCTTGCAAGGATTTTTTGCAGGTTTTAAAGGGAAGTGGCAATGGCTAGGCCTTGTCTTGGCTACTATCGTCATGGTAAGTGGCTACGCCCTAGGTTCTACCCTGATGAATGGCTGGTCAGCAGCCTTACCAGAAATCCTTCCAAACTTCCTGCAAAATACCTTGGGAATGGTTGTGGGGTTTGTAGTCTTTCAGAGCGTCAAGAAGATAAAATAAAAAAGTCAGCTTCAATAGCTGACTTTTTGCTTGTCTATATTTAATCAAAATAAAGCAAATCTTTGCTGGTGCTTGTAAAGAGGTCAAAGCCATCTTTGGTAACAACACCGCAGTCTTCGATACGAACACCGACTTTACCAGGGATATAGATACCAGGTTCAACAGAGAAACACATGCCTTCTTCGATGACCATGTCGTTTCCTTCCATGATAGAAGGGAATTCGTGGACATCCATACCGATACCGTGACCGAGACGGTGGTTGAAGTACTCACCATAACCGGCTTTTTCGATGACTTCACGAGCGGCGCGGTCTACTTCATGAGCAGTCACACCAGGTTTGATAAAGTCAAGGGCAGCTTGTTGGGCTTCAAGGGTCAAGTTGTAAATATCTTTTTGAATTGGTCTGGTTTGCCGACAGCGACCGTACGAGTCATATCTGAGGCGTAACCATTGACCATAACACCGAGGTCAAAGAGGAGAAGGGCGTCCTTTTCAACCTTGTTTGCACCAGGAATTCCGTGTGGATTTGCAGCGTTATCGCCAGTCAAGACCATGGTATCAAAACTCATTTCATAGCCTTCACGCTTCATAGCGAAGTCGATTTGTGCAATGATATCTGTCTCAGTCTTGTCAAGAGAGATGTTGTCAAAACCAACTTTTACAGCCTTATCAGCATAGATACCTGCAACCATCATTTTTTGCACTTCATCAGCTGATTTGATGAGGCGCATGCGTTGGATGCGAGGAGTGAGGTTTTCAAACTCAGCAGTTTCAAAAACTGTTTTCAAACCATGGTATTTGGTCAAGATGAGATTGTCAAACTCAACAGCGACACGTTTGAAGTCAAGTTGAGGCAAAGCGTTTTTGATTTTTTGCCATGGATTTTCAGAATCCACATAGCCCACAACTGGGAAAGAGACAGTGCTGCTTGCACGCTCAACCTCAAGGGCTGGGACAAAGAGGAGAGGTTCCTGATCCGCTAAAACAAAGAGGAACATTTGGCGTTCATGGGGATCACTGTAAAAGCCAGTGAGGTAATTGATAGTGACGGGGTCAGATACGACAGCGACGTCTAGTTTTTCTGATTCAAGATATGTTAGGATTTGTTGTAATTTAGACATATGCTACCTTCTTTCTACCCCTCTATTTTGGCAAAAAATGAGAGAAAATGCAAGGGAGAAGGGTAAAAGAACAGGCAAAAAGAACTCCGAAAGGATAGCGGAGTTCTTTTATCTAATTTTCCTTAGTTTAAGAAAAGTCAGCCTTGCTTTTCACGTCGCTGTATTCTTCAGCGATTTCTTGACTGAGAATGTCCTCATAAGCAGGGAGTTGGATGTCCTGACCGTATTTTTTCCGGAGGGCAGTAGTAACCAGGCGATAAGCTAGATTGGCATTGCGAGAGAGGATAGGTCCGTGGAAGTAGGAACCAAAGACATTCTTATAATGAACCCCTTCGCCGATTTTTTCTTCGTTATTTCCATTTCCATAGACCACCTGTCCCAGCGGTTTTTGGTCATCTGAGAGGAAGGTACGTCCCTGGTGATTTTCAAATCCATAGTAGGTTTCATCAAAATCTTCATTGTGAATTTTGATGTCACCGATAAAGCGGTTATTGGTTTGGTTGAGGGTATAGTGGCCCATGACCCCTAGCCCTTCGATGCGTTTCCCTGAAGCTTCAACATAATATTGACCCAATAGTTGGAAACCACCGCAGATAGCGAGAACCACTCCGTCGTTTTGGATGTAGTTGTCAATGCTCTCTTTTTTAGCAGGAAGGTCGCCTGCGATGATGCTTTGTTCAAAGTCTTGGCCGCCACCGAAAAAGGCGATATCGTAGTGATTTTCGTCAAAGTCATCATGGAGAGAAACGATGTCAACCGTCACATGTGCCCCCAGTTTTTCAGCCACATACTTGAGCATGAGGATGTTTCCATTGTCCCCGTAGGTATTCATGAGGTTTCCATAGAGGTGGGCGATGTTGAGCTGATAAGGGTAGTTGCTAGCTTTTGAGGAAAGTGAAGTATAAACCATCAGTTCATCTCCTTTCTAACAATCTGACGACTAGCCAGCAGTTCACGGAATTCCAGCATAGCAGTATAGGTAGCCAGGATATAGGCATGCTTGCAGTCTTGGTTCTCAATGGTCTTGAGAACTTGCTCTAGATTGCTTGTTTCAGTGATTTTCTCAGCTGGATAGCCTGTCACTCGTAGACGACGTGCGATTTCAGAATGACGAACACCGCCAGCGTTTATTTCTGGAATGTCCATGTCAGTGATTTGTTCAAAGTCAGCATCCCAAATCCAGCTAGTATCAATCCCATCAGCATAGTTGGCGTTGAGAAGGACAGATAGGCTAAATGGATAAGGAGCTAGTTTGATCATCTCGATAGCCTGAGTTGCACCGACTGGATTCTTAATCAAGACGAGAGTACATTCCTTGTCGCCGATATGGAAGGTTTCCTGGCGTCCAAAGACAGCACGGCTCTTATCAAATCCTTGCTTGATGAGTTGTGAATCAGCCCCGAGGAAACGGGCAATAGCGACCGCAGCAAGGGCATTGTAGATGTTGTAAAGTCCACCGATTTGGATTCCGTATTCTTGTCCGTCAATGACAAAACGAGAGCGATTGTTGGTCAACTCAACCAAGTCTGTCAGACGGTAGTCCAAGTCAGGTCGTTTGCAACCACAATTTTCACAGATATAGGCACCCAAGTTGGCATAGGTATTGTGCTCATATTTGAGGATGCCTTGACAGTCAGGGCAGAGGATTCCTTCGGTATTGTAGTGAGCCAGTTGGGCTGGCCCTTTTTCCAAGTCAAAACCAAAATACTCTACAGGATTTGGAATAGCTGGCTTGTAGAAAAGCGGACTGTCACCATTGAGGAGAACAGTAGCCGTAGGCACCTTACGGATGGCATCCAAAATCATGTTATAAGTTGTGTAAATCTCACCGTAGCGGTCCATCTGGTCACGGAAAATGTTAGTGATGACAAAAAGGCTAGGCTGGATATAGTCACAGATACGAGAAAGACTGGCTTCGTCGATTTCGAGGACGGCAATGTTTTTCCCAGTTTTAGAAGATTTGGCTGTTAGGAAGGTTGTTGTAATCCCTGTAATCATATTGGCACCGCTAGGATTGGTCAGAACCTGACCATAGACCTCTTTTAAAATGCCGACAGTGAGGGCAGTTGTCAGGGTTTTTCCATTGGTTCCAGTGACCACGACAATCTCGTAGTTCTTAGCTAAATTTTGTAAAATATCTTTATCAAATTGAAGGGCGAGTTTTCCTGGGAGCGTGCTTCCACGGCCAAGACGGCTCAAGATGAAGTGAGAAGAACGCCCAGCAAGGAGGCCCAAAGTAGTTTTTAATTTCATGTTTCTATTATATCATAAAAGAGGGAAAAGACAGTTTTGAGATTTCGCAGAAACAAAAACAGCCCAAAGAGGGCTGTTAGCTAACAAATCAGTCTCAACTTAAATCGCAAACAAGTCATTCAAGTTCTCAGCCAAAGTTGGGTGAGTGAAGATTTGTTTTGTGAAGTAAGTATAAGGGATTTTGTTGTCCATGGCAACAGTGATGATGTTGATGATTTCTTGAGAACCTTCTGAGAAGATAGTTGCTCCAAGAATTTCTTTTGTTTCAGTATTGACAACAGCTTTGAAGGCTCCGCGAAGGTCTCCATTTACGTGACCACGAGGCATTGCTGCAACAAGGATTTCCTTCACTGCATATGGAAGTTTCAAATCTGCTGCTTGGCTTTCAGTCAAGCCAACTTGAGAAAGTGCAGGTGTGATGAACATGGTGTTTGGTACATTGAGACGGTCTTCAAGAGTGTAGCTACCATCTCCAGCAAGGTAGCTGTAGACAACGCGGAAGTCATCAAGTGAAATGTAGGTAAATTGAGGTCCACCGTTGACGTCTCCGACTGCAAAGACACCAGGAACGTTTGTTTGACAATGTTTGTCTACTTTGATAGCACCACGCTCTGTTAGTTCAATATCGGTATTCTCAAGTTGAAGTGGTTCAACGTTTGGTTTACGTCCGGTTGCGTAGAGAAGGGCATCGAAACGGTACGTTTCGTTTTCAGTTACGACAAGGACTTGGTCACCGTCGTTTTTGATTTCAGTAGTACGGATGTTTTGAAGCAATTCAATACCGTCTTCTTCCATGTATTGTTTAGCAAGAGCTGCGATGGATGGTTCTGCACGAGGAAGGAAAGTATCCAAGGCATCTAGGACTGTAACCTTGCTTCCAAGTTTGTTGTAGAGTCCTGCAAATTCAAGACCGATATTTCCGCCACCAAGGACACCAAGTTTCAGGCAATTTGTCCAAGTTTTGAATACCAGTCGAGTCAAAGACATTCTTACTTGTAGCAAGTCCAGGGATTGGCAAGACGTTTGAAACGGCACCGGTATTGATAACGATAGTTTCAGCAGTCAGTTCTTGTTTTTCATCACCAGCTTGGATTTCGATGACTTTGTTTGAAAGGAAGTGAGCTTCCGCATCAAAGATATCCACACCTGTACCAGCAACAGTCGCATAGTTTTTACCATTGAGGCGACTAATGATAGTATTTTTGGTAGCAATGACTTCTTCAAAAGACAAATCTTTCTCAGCAGCAACTAGCAAAGTTTTAGTTGGGATACAACCAATGTTGATACAAGTTCCGCCGTACATAGCCTTACTACGTTCGATAAGGGCAACTTTTTTACCAGCTGAAGCTAGTTTACCAGCCAGTGTTTTCCCTGCCTTACCAAATCCGATAACGATTAAATCATAAGTTAACATTTATAGTCCTCCTATTCGCATTTCATTCTAGCACAAGAAAAAAACTTTTGCACAATTCTGCTACGGGAAATGGAGTGAGTTTGAAATGCTCCCTTCAAATCCTTTGAAAAACCAGTTTCGGGCTACTTTACTGCTAGAAAATCGCTTACATGATTTTCTAGAGAAATTGGGCTATCTTTTGCTTCTCTCTTGTGTTATACTAGATAGGTTGCAAAGAAACCAGTACTTTTCTTTCGTGGAAAAGAAGCAACACGGTATCTCTTTTTTGTAGAAGATACGTCATGAAAAGAAAAGTATAAACTAAAGCCCTATAGGGTGGCTTCGCACCACCTTTAGAAAGAAGAATAACGTGAAATTTAATGAATTTAACTTGTCTGCTGAATTGCTAGCAGAGATTGAAAAAGCTGGATTTGTAGAAGCCAGTCCTATCCAAGAACAGACCATTCCCTTGGCTCTCGAAGGAAAAGACGTTATCGGTCAAGCTCAGACAGGTACAGGAAAAACTGCAGCCTTTGGCTTGCCAACCCTTGAAAAAATCCGTACAGAAGAAGCGACCATCCAAGCCTTGGTTATCGCTCCAACTCGTGAACTCGCTGTCCAAAGCCAAGAAGAACTCTTCCGCTTTGGCCGTAGCAAAGGAGTGAAAGTTCGCTCAGTTTACGGTGGTTCCAGCATTGAAAAACAAATCAAAGCTCTTAAATCTGGTGCCCACATCGTGGTAGGAACACCAGGCCGTCTCTTGGACTTGATTAAACGCAAGGCCTTGAAATTACAAGATATTGAAACTCTGATTCTTGACGAAGCGGACGAAATGCTCAACATGGGCTTCCTTGAAGACATTGAAGCCATCATTTCCCGTGTCCCTGAAATCGTCAAACCTTGCTCTTTTCAGCAACCATGCCAGATGCTATCAAACGTATCGGTGTTCAGTTTATGAAAGACCCTGAGCATGTCAAGATTGCTGCCAAGGAATTGACAACAGAATTGGTAGATCAGTACTATATCCGTGTCAAGGAACAAGAGAAATTTGATACCATGACACGTCTTATGGATGTGGAACAACCAGAGCTTACTATCGTATTTGGTCGTACCAAACGCCGTGTAGATGAATTGACTCGTGGACTTAAAATCCGTGGCTTCCGTGCAGAAGGGATTCATGGTGACTTAGACCAGAACAAACGTCTTCGTGTCCTTCGTGATTTCAAAAATGGCAATCTTGATGTTCTAGTTGCGACAGACGTTGCAGCACGTGGTTTGGATATCTCAGGTGTGACCCATGTCTACAACTACGATATTCCACAAGATCCTGAAAGTTATGTTCACCGTATCGGTCGTACAGGTCGTGCTGGTAAGTCAGGTCAATCTATTACTTTCGTAGCACCAAATGAAATGGGCTACCTTCAAATCATCGAAACCTTGACTAAGAAACGCATGAAAGGCTTGAAACCAGCGACAGCAGAAGAAGCCTTCCCAAGCTAAGAAACAAGTAGCGCTCAAGAAAATCGAACGAGACTTCGCAGACGAAGCCATTCGTGGGAACTTTGAGAAATTTGCTAAAGATGCTCGTAAGTTAGCTGCAGAATTTAGTCCAGAAGAATTGGCTATGTATATCTTGAGTCTGACAGTCCAAGATCCAGACAGCCTTCCTGAAGTGGAGATTGCGCGTGAAAAACCACTGCCATTTAAACCATCAGGTAATGGATTCGGTGGTAAAGCTAAGGGAGGTCGTGGAGGCCGTCGTGGGGACGACCGTCGAGACCGTGATCGCCGCGGCAATGGTCGCCGTGATGATTTCAAAAAAGGCAGTCGTGGGAACGATCGTTTTGATAAAGACAGACGTTACCGTAATAAAGACAATAAAAAACCTCGCAACACTTCAAGCGAAAAGAAGACCGGCTTTGTTATTCGTAACAAAGGAGACAAATAGAAAAAAGCGATTCACAGTGTGAATCGCTTTTATATATAAGGAGACCGATAGTAAAAGAAGATGGTGATAGTAAAGGATAGGTGAAACGGAAAGGGATTTATCATGTCATCTTCTTATAATGTTATAATATCAAAAAAAAAATAGGATGTCAATAAAAAAATCGCTTTTTTTTAAAATATTTTTGCTGTTCAAAATTGCAATTAAATAAGCAATTTTCAGATAATTATTGAAATAAAGACTTTTCTATGTTATAATGGAAGCGATTATATGCGAGGTAAAAAATGGCACATTTATTAGAAAAAACAAGAAAAATCACGTCTATTCTAAAGCGCTCTGAGGAGCAACTCCAAGATGAACTTCCTTACAATGCGATCACACGCCAGTTAGCTGATATTATTGACTGTAACGCTTGTATTGTGAATAACAAGGGACGTCTCTTGGGCTACTTTATGCGTTATAAGACCAATAATGACCGTGTAGAACAATTCTTCCAAACCAAAACCTTCCCTGAGGTCTATGTACAAGGGGCGAACATGATTTATGATACGGAAGCAAATCTTCCTGTTGAACATGATTTGACCATTTTCCCTGTGGAGAGCCGTGCGGACTTTCCAGATGGGTTGACAACTATTGCTCCGATTCATGTATCAGGGATTCGCCTAGGTTCGTTAATCATTTGGCGCAATGATAAGAAATTTGAAGATGAAGATTTGATTCTTGTCGAGATTGCGAGCACGGTTGTGGGAATTCAACTATTGAACTTTCAACGTGAAGAAGATGAGAAAAATATTCGCCGTCGTACGGCTGTTACCATGGCGGTCAACACCCTTTCCTATTCAGAACTTCGTGCCGTATCAGCTATTTTAGCTGAATTGGATGGAAATGAAGGGCAGCTGACTGCGTCTGTTATTGCAGACCGTATTGGCATTACACGCTCAGTGATTGTCAATGCGCTTCGTAAACTGGAGTCAGCGGGAATTATTGAGAGTCGCTCATTAGGAATGAAGGGGACTTATCTCAAAGTTCTAATTGGTGATATTTTTGAGGAAGTGAAAAAGAGGGACTACTAATGGCAAAAGCTTTAATCTCGATTGACTATACAGAGGATTTCGTAGCAGACCATGGAAAGCTAACTGCTGGCGCACCTGCTCAAGCAATATCAAAAGCCATTGATCAGGCAACCAGATTAGCTTTTGATCGTGGAGACTATGTCTTTTTTACCATTGATGCTCATGAAGAGAAGGATACATTCCACCCAGAAAGCAAGCTCTTTCCACCGCACAACATCATCGGAACTAGTGGGCGTAACCTTTATGGCCCCCTAGCTGATTTTTATGCTGAGTATGAAGCGGATAGTCGTGTCTTTTGGATGGACAAGCGTCACTATTCAGCATTTTCAGGAACGGACTTAGATATCCGTTTGCGGGAACGTCGGGTAGATACGGTCATTTTGACCGGTGTATTGACTGACATTTGTGTCCTTCATACGGCTATTGATGCCTACAATTTAGGTTATGACATTGAAGTTGTCAAACCTGCGGTTGCCTCTATTTGGCCAGAAAATCATCTGTTTGCTCTTGGGCATTTTAAGAACACATTGGGAGCAAAATTACTGGATGAAAACCTTGCTGAAATTGAACTATAAGCCGGTTGGAAAAATGAAAAAAATCTGAAAAAAGTGTTGACAAAGATTTTGAAAGTTGATATACTAGTAAAGTAATCGACGCGGGGATGGCGGAATTGGCAGACGCGCAGGACTAAGGATCCTGTGACCGCTTTAGGTCGTGAGGGTTCAAGTCCCTCTCTCCGCATAAGGTAAGAGTTAGCTTTGGCTAGCTCTTTTTTGTTTTTCTAAAGAAGACTAGAGGAGGCATTTTGGATATCGGAAGGTAGTGGCATCAAGAACTATCATTTATAGAATGGAATCGATTTTTGATTGGTAAAACGTGTTCTAATATGAGGAAAGTTAGCTCTTGCTAGCTTTCTTCATTTTTTCAACAAATAAATCAAAAATTTTTTTCGATTTCATAAACATTTCATATTTGGATTTTATAATAGTCTTACAAATATGGAGGTGACAAATGAATCCAATCCAAAGAGCTTGGGCTTATGTCAGCAGAAAACGACTGAGAAGTTTTATTTTATTTCTGATTTTATTGGTCCTATTGGCCGGAATTTCAGCCTGTTTGACGCTGATGAAGTCCAACAAAACAGTGGAAACCAATCTTTACAAATCTCTCAATACCTCTTTTTCTATTAAGAAGATAGAAAATGGACAGACCTTCAAGTTATCGGACCTAGCATCCGTTAGCAAGATTAAGGGACTGGAAAATGTCTCTCCTGAACTCGAGACGGTCGCAAAACTAAAAGACAAGGAAGCAGTGAGTGGCGAGCAGAGCGTGGAGCGTGATGATTTATCAGCTGCAGACAAGAATTTAGTGAGCTTAACGGCTCTTGAGGATTCTTCTAGGGATGTTACCTTCACCAGCTCGGCTTTCAATCTAAAAGAAGGTCGACACCTTCAAAAAGGGGATGCTAAGAAAATCCTCATCCACGAAGAGTTGGCTAAGAAGAACGGTCTTTCGCTTCATGACAAGATTCGCTTAGATGCTGGACAGTCAGAATCTGGCAAAGGACAGACAGTTGAGTTTGAGATTGTCGGCATCTTTTCTGGTAAAAAACAAGAGAAATTTACAGGCTTGTCTTCTGACTTCAGTGAAAACCAAGTCTTTACAGACTATGAAAGTAGCCAAACCCTTTTGGGGAATAGTGAACCTCAAGTCAGTGCAGCGCGCTTCTATGTAGAAAATCCTAAGGAAATGGACGGACTCATGAAGCAGGTTGAAAACTTATCTCTAGAAAGTCAAGGTTATCAAGTTGAGAAGGAAAACAAGGCCTTTGAACAAATCAAAGACTCAGTTGCCACCTTCCAAACCTTCCTAACCATCTTCCTTTATGGGATTATGATAGCTGGAGCTGGAGCTTTAATTTTAGTCTTGTCTCTCTGGTTGAGAGAAAGGGTCTACGAAGTGGGAATTTTACTCGCACTTGGGAAAGGCAAGAACTCGATCTTTCTACAGTTCTGTTTAGAGGTAGTTTTGGTATCTCTCGGAGCTTTGCTTCCATCTTTCATCGCTGGAAAGGCCATTACATCCTATCTGCTACAAACTGTACTAGCAAGTGGAGATCAGGCAACCTTACAAGACACGCTAGCCAAAGCAAGTGGTCTATCAACCAGTCTCCTATCCTTTGCAGAATCCTATGTCTTTCTGCTCCTGATTGGTTGCTTATCAGTAGCCCTTTGTTTCGTATTTCTATTTAGAAAATCGCCTAAGGAAATTTTATCATCTATTAGTTAAGAAGGAGAAATCATGACTTTATTACAATTACAAGATGTTACCTACCGTTATAAGAACACTGCTGAGGCAGTTTTATATCAGATCAAGTATAATTTTGAACCCGGAAAGTTTTATAGTATCATTGGTGAGTCAGGAGCAGGAAAATCCACTCTCTTGTCCCTGCTTGCGGGTCTAGATAGTCCTGTTGAAGGTTCTATCCTTTTCCAAGGAGAGGACATTCGGAATAAGGGATATTCTTATCATCGCATGCACCATATTTCTCTGGTCTTTCAAAATTATAATTTGATTGATTACCTTTCTCCACTGGAAAATATCCGCTTGGTCAATAAAAATGCCAGCAAGGATACTCTTCTTGAACTTGGTTTGGATGAAAGTCAGATCAAGCGGAACGTTCTCCAGTTATCAGGTGGCCAACAGCAACGTGTTGCCATTGCTCGCAGTTTGGTCTCAGAAGCTCCAGTTATTCTAGCTGATGAGCCAACAGGAAATCTGGACCCTAAAACTGCTGGAGATATTATCGAACTGCTCAAATCACTTGCTGAGAAAACAGGTAAATGTGTAATCGTTGTCACCCACAGTAAAGAAGTGGCGCAAGCGTCAGATATTACACTTGAGTTGAAGGACAAGAAACTGACTGAAACTCGCAATACTAGTAATAATATAAGCTTGTTTTGATAGAATTATTAAATCAAATCTAGAAAGGGAACCTATGTTACACAACGCATTTGCCTATGTTACAAGGAAGTTTTTCAAATCGATTGTTATCTTCCTGATTATTCTCCTCATGGCGAGCTTAAGTTTGGTCGGCTTGTCAATCAAGGGAGCTACTGCCAAGGCTTCTCAGGAGACATTTAAAAATATCACCAACAGCTTCTCCATGCAAATCAATCGTCGCGTCAACCAAGGAACGCCTCGTGGTGCTGGGAATATCAAGGGTGAAGACATCAAAAAAATCACCGAAAACAAGGCCATCGAGTCTTATGTTAAACGCATCAACGCTATCGGGGATTTGACTGGATATGAACTCATCGAAACGCCAGAAACCAAGAAAAATCTCACTGCTGACCGTGCCAAACGTTTTGGAAGCAGCTTGATGATTACAGGCGTCAATGACTCCTCAAAAGAAGATAAGTTTGTCTCTGGTTCTTATAAACTGGTCGAAGGAGAGCACCTAACCAACGATGACAAGGATAAGATCCTCCTGCATAAGGACTTAGCAGCGAAGCACGGTTGGAAAGTTGGGGACAAGGTTAAACTGGATTCCAATGTCTATGACGCAGACAATGAGAAAGGTGCCAAGGAAACAGTTGAAGTGACAATCAAGGGACTCTTTGATGGTCATAATAAGTCAGCAGTTACCTACTCACAAGAGCTTTACGAAAACACGGCTATCACAGACATCCATACGGCTGCTAAACTTTATGGATACACAGAAGACACAGCCATTTATGGGGATGCAACCTTCTTTGTAACAGCGGACAAGAACTTGGATGATGTCATGAAAGAGTTGAACGGTATCAGTGGTATCAACTGGAAGAGCTACACACTTGTTAAGAGCTCCTCTAACTACCCAGCTCTTGAACAATCCATCTCTGGTATGTACAAGATGGCCAATCTCCTCTTCTGGGGTAGCTTGAGCTTCTCAGTTCTTCTCCTTGCCCTCTTGCTCAGTCTTTGGATCAATGCCCGTCGCAAGGAAGTGGGAATTCTCCTTTCTATCGGTCTCAAGCAGGCAAGTATCTTGGGTCAATTCATCACCGAATCGATTTTGATTGCCATCCCTGCTCTCATTTCTGCTTACTTCCTAGCTAACTATACAGCTCGTGCAATCGGAAACACCGTCCTTGCCAATGTCACTTCAGGTGTTGCCAAGCAAGCCAGCAAGGCGGCTCAAGCCTCTAACCTTGGTGGTGGTGCAGAAGTAGATGGCTTTAGTAAGACCTTGTCGAGCCTAGACATTTCCATTCAGACATCAGACTTTATCATCGTCTTTATTCTTGCTTTGATTCTAGTGGTTCTCGTTATGGCGCTTGCTTCAAGCAATCTCCTTAGAAAACAACCAAAAGAGCTCTTGCTAGATAGCGAATAAAAAACTTGCTACCTATTCTCCCCTAAATGGGGTATAATATAGGTAGCATTTTTATCTATTTCATCTTCATATTGAGATGAAACAGAAAGATTTACAAGAAATTTAAAGGAATGTGAAAGATTTTTCTATGAAGATTTTAATTGTAGAAGATGAAGAGATGATCCGCGAGGGGATCAGTGACTATTTGACAGATTGTGGTTATGAGACCATTCAGGCTGCGGACGGCGAAGAAGCTCTAGAACAATTTTCCAGCTATGAAGTAGCACTAGTTTTACTGGATATCCAGATGCCCAAGCTCAGTGGTTTAGAGGTCCTAGCTGAGATCCGCAAGGCCAGTCAGGTTCCTGTCTTGATGCTGACTGCCTTTCAGGATGAGGAATACAAGATGAGCGCCTTGCTTCTCTAGCAGACGGCTATCTGGAAAAACCCTTCTCCCTCTCCCTCTTAAAAGTGAGGGTGGATGCGATTTTCAAGCGCTACTACGATACGGGACGAGTCTTCTCCTATAAGAATACCAAGGTGGACTTTGAGAGTTACAGTGCAAGCCTCGCAGGTCAAGAAGTTGCCATTAATGCCAAAGAGTTGGAAATTCTGGACTATCTGGTGAAAAATGAAGGACGGGCCTTGACTCGTTCTCAGATTATCGATGCTGTCTGGAAGGCGACAGATGAGGTTCCCTTTGACCGTGTTATTGATGTCTATATCAAGGAATTACGGAAAAAGCTAGACCTGGATTGTATCCTCACTGTGCGCAATGTTGGTTATAAATTGGAGAGAAAATGAAACGAACAGGTTTATTTACAAAGATTTTTATCTATACCTTCTCGATTTTTAGTGTTCTGGTTATTTGTCTTCATTTAGCCATTTATTTTCTCTTTCCCTCTACTTATCTGAGCCACCGTCAGGAAACCATTGGTCAGAAAGCGACAGCCATTGCTCAGTCCCTAGAAGGAAAGGATAGGCAAAGTATCGAGCAAGTGTTGGACTTGTATTCCCAGACTAGTGATATCAAGGGGGCCGTCAAGGGAGAGATGACAGAGGACAAGTTAGAAGTCAAGGACAATCTTCCTCTGGACACAGACCGCCAGACCACCTCTCTCTTTATCGAGGAGCGTGAGGTGACAACCCAAGATGGTAGCACCATGACTCTTCAGTTTTTAGCTTCCATGGACTTGCAAAAGGAAGCAGAGCAGATCAGTCTCCAGTTTCTTCCCTATACCTTGCTGGCGTCCTTTCTGATTTCCCTCTTGGTGGCCTACATCTACGCTCGGACTATTGTTGCGCCGATCTTGGAAATCAAGCGGGTGACCCGTCGGATGATGGAACTAGATGCTCAAGTGCGATTGCGCGTGGATTCCAAGGATGAGATTGGCGATCTCAAGGAACAGATCAATAGCCTTTACCAGCATCTCTTGACTGTCATTGCGGACTTGCATGACAAGAATGAAGCCATTCTCCAGCTGGAGAAGATGAAGGTCGAATTCCTACGAGGAGCTTCTCATGAATTGAAAACACCTCTGGCTAGTTTGAAAATCCTAATCGAAAATATGAAAGAAAATATCGGTCGTTATAAGGATAGAGACCACTATCTGGGAGTTGCCTTGGGGATTGTGGATGACCTCAGTCACCACGTTCTCCAGATATTGTCTCTTTCTTCTGTTCAGGAATTGCGAGACGAGAAAGAAGAGGTTGACCTCCTTCAGATGACGCAAAGTCTGGTCAAGGATTATGCTTTGCTCACCAAGGAGAGAGAACTTCAGGTAGACATTAGCCTAACCCATCAGCAGGCTTACATAAACCCATCTGTCATGAAATTGATTCTATCGAATCTCATCAGCAATGCTATCAAGCACTCCACTCCAGGTGGCTTGGTTCGAATTGGTGAAAGAGAAGGGGAGCTCTATATCGAGAATAGCTGTAGTCCTGAGGAACAAGAAAAATTGGCCCAGTCTTTTTCTGAAAATGCTAGTCGCAAGGCCAAGGGTTCGGGGATGGGACTCTTTGTGGTCAAAAGTTTATTAGAACACGAGAAATTACCTTATCATTTTGAGATGCAAGATGATCGTTTGACCTTCTTCATGTCTTATCCTAAAGTCGCTCAAGACTAAGGGAAAGAAAGGGTTTACATTGATTGAGTTGGAAGAAATTCAATCTAAAGTATGGGAAAAACTAGCTTTTTTTATCAAAAAGTGATAAAATGAACAATGTAAATGGGATGTCCCAAAAAATATATAGGAGGCCTGACAAATGGCAATCGTTTCAGCAGAAAAATTTGTCCAAGCAGCTCGTGACAACGGTTATGCAGTTGGTGGATTTAACACAAACAACCTTGAGTGGACTCAAGCTATCTTGCGTGCAGCAGAAGCTAAAAAAGCTCCAGTTTTGATCCAAACTTCAATGGGTGCTGCTAAATATATGGGTGGTTACAAAGTTGCTCGCAACTTGATCGCTAACCTTGTTGAATCAATGGGTATCACTGTACCAGTAGCGATCCACCTTGACCATGGTCACTACGAAGATGCACTTGAGTGTATCGAAGTTGGTTACACTTCAATCATGTTTGACGGTTCACACCTTCCAGTTGAAGAAAACCTTAAATTGGCTAAAGACGTTGTTGAAAAAGCACACGCTAAAGGTATCTCAGTAGAAGCTGAAGTTGGTACTATCGGTGGTGAAGAAGACGGTATCATCGGTAAAGGTGAATTGGCTCCAATCGAAGACGCTAAAGCAATGGTTGCAACTGGTATTGACTTCTTGGCAGCTGGTATCGGTAACATCCACGGTCCTTACCCAGCTAACTGGGAAGGTCTTGACCTTGACCACTTGAAGAAATTGACAGAAGCTCTTCCAGGCTTCCCAATCGTATTGCACGGTGGTTCAGGTATTCCTGATGACCAAATCCAAGCAGCTATCAAACTTGGTGTTGCGAAAGTTAACGTTAACACTGAATGCCAAATCGCATTCGCTAACGCAACTCGTAAATTTGCTCGTGACTACGAAGCAAACGAAGCAGAATACGACAAGAAGAAACTCTTCGACCCACGTAAATTCTTGGCTGACGGTGTCAAAGCTATCCAAGCATCTGTTGAAGAACGTATCGACGTATTCGGTTCAGAAGGTAAAGCTTAATCTAGCTGAATAATACAGATAAAACCTGCCCCTGGGGGTGGGTTTTTTGGTGTGGAGAAAATAAATTATTTTTCAAGTTTAGGAGGTAGAATTTAATGTGATTCTAAGAAATTTTTTAATTTATGATAAAATAATAGTATGAGTATTATTAATTGAATTCAAGTTTTTATTTAGTTAGAATATAAAAAAATATTCTGGTATCATTGATTTTAATTACATTGTATAGAATATTCTATAATTCATTATTTTGAAAAACTTTGTTTTATTCCAGTATAGTATGTAGGTGATATAAAATGAATAAATTGGCAAACAATATTAAAAAGTTTAAGATTAAGCATGGGTGAAACTCAAGAAGATTTAGCTTATGCTCTAGATTTAAATAGTAAGAGTGCTGTTGCAAATTGGGAAAAGTGGTGAAAAATGTTCCTTCGTCAGAAAAATTTACATAGAATCTCGAATAGATATGGAGTTACAATTGATCAATTAATGAATGATGATTTAACTTCCGAGTTTTCTTTTATAAAATATTTTTTTGTAATGTTAATAGTGTCGATGAATTAACAAAATTATTTATGAATTTATTTCCTGTTATACTTTTTAGATTCTGAGAAATCAAATTTAAAAGTTAATTGAGGCAATTGAGTGTCAAAAAGAATTTAAAAAAATCTGTATGATTAGAGGAGATAATCAAGAGGAATTTGATTTCTATTATGATAAAGCAAGTTATATTTATATGGAACTAATTGATAAGGAGGAATGGGTTTCGGCTAAAAGCTAATCTTGTGAGTATGTTTCTTTTATGTGCTTCTTACAATAGAATTGGAAAGGAGTGGGATGGTATTCAAGATTGTTTCGAATTTAGTAATAAAAGTTTAAGAAAAAAAGAATTAAAACGTTTTATTTCGGAAATATATTTAAGTAGAAATTTAAATAAACTCGATAAATGATCAGCCAGAGTATCATCTTTTTAAATGAAACTATTTTTGGAATTAATAAAGGAACTAAAGTATCAAAAAAAGAATTAATTCAATTAAGTGATTATTTTATGTGTTTACGTTACTTTTTTTAGGTGTAGTTGATAATAATCTTAATAATGCTATTAATCAACAAATAGGATTTGCTATTTTAAGTGATTTATCTTTAATGAAAAAAATAAATATGTGGGGCGTATATATAATTATTTAAATAAACTGAAGAAAGTTCAGTAAAAGTGAACGACAAATTTTGTTTGATACTATATAATTAAAAAAATAAGAATTAAGGAGCTCATTAATGAATTTTATAATTATTTGTAATATGATGTTGGTTTGTTTATTGTTAGTATCGATTCTAAAACTAGAATATCTTAAAAAGACAGTTAGCTAGATATATTGTAGATAATAGAAGTAGTGAATTATCCTTTATAGCATCTGGTGACTTAAGTGTTTTAGAATGTGCAAAAAAATATTGAACAAAAAAATATAAAATTGGATTAATTAATTCATATATTGTGGTTAATTCAATAAAAAGTCAGATAAAAATTAAAAATAAAAAAAGGGAAAGGAATGAAAATTAATACGCAAAGAATCAAAAGATCAAGCAAATAGTGCATTAAACATTACCATGAAAATATCAAAATCTGTTGGCAAAAGTATGTCAAAAGGTGGGAGTCAATGTCTAAATTTTGTTGTAAACAATCCTGAATTTATATTAATTATTTTAAGTTTGATAACTAATAAGAATAGCCTTAATCAAAGACGGATTAATGAATTGGAAGATACAGAGCAAGACAGATCACTAGATGATTCAACCTTTTCTGAACTGCTACAAGAAGAACAAGCTATTAATCATTTTTATCCTGATGAAAGAAAATCTCCTTGTGTACATTTATATCATCTAGGCGAAAATACTTTTGTAAGAGGAGGAACAGAACTAGAAAAAGAGGAATTCCGTAAAGAGAATAACTTGTAGTTTTACACTCTATATTTGATTGAAACATAATTTAAAAAGGACAAAGAGAGGTAATTATATGTCAAAATTATATACATGTGAAGAATGTGGTGGAGAGTTCACTAAGAGAGAGCTTAATTGGGATGGTAGCGATCATATTGATGGAGTTTACTATTGCAAAGACTGCTTTCATTTTTTAGAACAATGTGGGATTGATGCGATGGATCCTGATGGATTTGGATATGATGAGTATGGCAATTGGGATCAAGAACGTTTAGGTTTTTAGATTTTTGTGAGTTTTACTTTACTGTATTAGATATATTTTTAATTAATTTAATCAACCAACTTGCTCTAAGTGCAGGTTTTTGTGTGTTTTAAGGAAATTATTAAACCAAAATTTTGGACTAAAAATACCATTTTAAGAGAGAAATCTCTAATTTTATAATCTATAGGCAAACGCTTGCATTCTATTTTTTATTGGACTATAATAGGTTGGTATAAAGCCTTCTGTAATAATATTGAGAAGGTGTAGAAAGTAAGGATTTAGATATTTGTAGTCAAAAATACAAAGTTGCTATTCCTTGCGATAGGGAGAGATTTATGGCAATGATAGAAGTGGAACATCTTCAGAAAAATTTTGTGAAGACAGTTAAGGAACCAGGGTTAAAGGGGGCTTTGCGCTCCTTTATTCATCCTGAGAAGCAGACCTTTGAAGCGGTCAAGGATTTGACCTTTGAGGTTCCCAAGGGGCAGATTTTAGGCTTTATCGGGGCAAATGGTGCTGGGAAGTCGACCACCATCAAAATGTTGACAGGGATTTTAAAGCCGACATCGGGTTATTGTCGGATCAATGGCAAGATTCCGCAGGACAATCGTCAGGATTATGTCAAGGATATTGGAGTGGTCTTCGGACAACGCACCCAGTTATGGTGGGATCTGGCTCTACAAGAGACCTACACGGTCTTGAAAGAGATTTACGATGTACCGGACTCGCTTTTCCATAAGCGCATGGACTTTTTGAATGAAGTTTTGGATTTGAAGGACTTTATCAAGGATCCCGTGCGAACTCTTTCGCTGGGTCAACGGATGCGGGCGGATATTGCGGCTTCTTTACTCCACAATCCTAAAGTTCTCTTTTTGGATGAGCCGACCATTGGGTTGGACGTTTCGGTCAAGGACAACATTCGTCGGGCAATTACTCAGATCAATCAAGAGGAAGAAACAACCATTCTCTTGACTACTCACGACCTGAGCGATATTGAGCAACTCTGTGATCGGATTTTCATGATTGACAAGGGGCAAGAGATTTTTGATGGAACGGTTAGCCAGCTCAAGGAAACCTTTGGCAAGATGAAGACTCTTTCCTTTGAACTGCTACCAGGTCAAAGTCATCTCCTTTCTCACTATGAAGGCCTACCTGATATGACCATTGATAGACAAGGAAACAGTCTCAATATTGAATTCGATAGTTCCCGCTACCAGTCGGCCGATATTATCAAGCAAACCCTGTCTGATTTTAAAATCCGTGATTTGAAGATGGTGGATACGGATATTGAGGATATTATCCGTCGCTTCTATCGAAGGAGCTCTAAGATGGTCAAATTGTGGAGACGTTATAAACCCTTTATCAATGCAGGGATTCAGGAGTTGATCACCTATCGAGTCAACTTTATTCTCTATCGAATTGGCGATGTCATGGGTGCTTTTGTGGAATTTTATCTCTGGAAGGCGGTCTTTGATTCCTCGCAGGAGTCTTTGATTCAGGGCTTCAGCATGGCGGATATCACCCTTTACATCATCATGAGTTTTGTGACTAATTTATTAACTGAGTCAGATAGCTCCTTTATGATCGGTGATGAGGTCAAGGAAGGTTCCATTATCATGCGTTTGTTGCGACCAGTGCATTTTGCGGCTTCTTACCTCTTTACCGAGCTTGGTTCCAAGTGGTTGATTTTCATCAGCGTTGGCCTTCCATTTTTAAGTGTCATTGTGTTGATGAAAATCTTGTCTGGACAAGGGATTGTAGAAGTACTGGGATCGACGGTTCTATATCTCATTAGCTTAACGCTCGCCTATCTGATTAACTTTTTCTTTAATATCTGTTTTGGATTTTCAGCCTTTATATTTAAAAATCTATGGGGTTCTCAAGTATTTAAGGCTTCTCTAGTATCCTTTATGTCTGGAAGTCTGATTCCCTTGGCTTTCTTTCCAAAGGTGGTTGCAGATATTCTTTCCTTCTTGCCTTTTTCATCCTTAATTTACACTCCGGTCATGATTATTCTTGGGAAATACGATGCCAGTCAGATTCTTCAAGCACTTTTGCTTCAGCTTTTCTGGCTCTTAGTGATGGTGGGCTTGTCTCAGTTGATATGGAAACGAGTCCAGTCATTCATCACCATTCAAGGAGGTTAGTATGAAAAAATATCAACGCATGCATTTGATTTTTATCAGACAATACATCAAGCAAATCATGGAATACAAGGTTGATTTTGTGGTTGGTGTTTGGGAGTCTTTCTGACCCAAGGCTTGAATCTCTTGTTTCTTAATGTCATCTTTCAACACATCCCTTCGCTAGAAGGATGGACCTTTCAAGAGATTGCCTTTATCTATGGCTTTTCCTTGATTCCCAAGGGATTGGACCATCTCTTTTTTGACAATCTCTGGGCACTGGGGCAACGCTTGGTGCGAAAGGGAGAGTTTGACAAGTATCTGACTCGTCCTATCAATCCTCTCTTTCACATCCTAGTTGAGACCTTTCAGATTGATGCCTTGGGCGAACTCTTGGTCGGAGGCATTCTGCTAGCGACAACGGTGTCTAGCATTGCTTGGACTCTTCCAAAATTCCTGATTTTTCTAGTCTGTATTCCTTTTGCGACCTTGATCTATACTTCCTTGAAAATTGCGACTGCCAGTATCGCTTTTTGGACCAAGCAGTCAGGCGCCATGATTTACATTTTCTATATGTTCAATGACTTTGCCAAGTATCCGATTTCCATTTACAATTCGCTTCTTCGTTGGTTGATTAGCTTTATCGTACCTTTCGCCTTTACGGCCTACTATCCTGCCAGCTATTTCTTGCAGGACAAGGATGTACTCTTTAATATCGGAGGTTTGATTCTGATTTCCCTTGTTTTCTTTGTTATTTCCCTCAAACTCTGGGACAGGGGATTGGATGCCTACGAAAGTGCGGGTTCGTAAGAGATAAGATAGGATGAGATTTAAAAATTAAATATGTTACAAACAACCGTTGAAAATTATTGCGGTTGTTTTTGTATATTTATTGATGCATAAATTGTATCCATTCTCCCTTTTTGCGATTTTGGTAGTTGTTCAAGTTGATTGATAATATTTTTGATGGCACGAATGAGTTTATACTGTACCCAGTTAACTATAAAATTTATTGACTAGATTTTTTTGTTAACATGGATTATTAACCAGTGTTAATTTTTTTCTTGACTTAAAAATTTTTTAATTGATATACTATTTTTCAGAGAGCTAACAATTATATATAAATGTACTACTCTATCCCACTAGATAATACGTCATAAAACTTTTTATAACAAAGGCTAGCAAGGTTAAAGTTTTCTATCTATTGGGTTTAAAATAAAAAATTAAGGAATTAAAATGAAAAAAAGTACGGTATTGTCATTAACTACTGCTGCAGTTATTTTAGCAGCATATGCCCCCAATGAGGTAATTTTAGCAGATGCACCTAGTTCTGAAGATGCTTTAAGAATTTCTGATAAAGAAAAAGTAGTAGCAGATAAAGAAACAGAAAACAATGAACGATCTGAAGATATTCATAATGTTATAGAAACTTCAAAGGATACTGAAGAGAAGAAGACAACAGTTATTGAGGAAAAAGAAGTTGTTAGTAGAAAGTCTGAGATAGACAAAAAAACTAGTAACGAAGGAGCAAGTATCAAAGAAGACTCCAATCAATCCAAAGGAAATGATGCGAACTCATTTGTAAATAAAGATACAGAAAAACCGAAAAAAGAAGATAAAGTTGTCTATATTGCTGAATTTAAAGATAAAGAATCTGGAGAAAAAGTAATTAAGGAACTATCAAAACTTAAGGATACAAAAGTTTTATATACCTATAATACGATTTTTAATGGTAGTGCAATAGAAACAACTCCAGATAATTTGGACAAAATTAAACAAATAGAAGGTGTTTCGTCGGTTGAAAGGTCACAAAAAATCCAACCAATGATGAATCATGCCAGAAAGGAAATTGGAGTTGAGGAAGCTATTGATTACCTAAAGTCTATCAATGCTCCATTTGGGAAAAATTTTGATGGTAGAGGTATGGTCATTTCAAATATCGATACTGGAACAGATTATAGGCATAAGGCTATGAGAATCGATGATGATGCCAAAGACTCAATGAAATTTAAAAAAGATGACTTAAAAGGCACTGATAAAAATTATTGGTTGAGTGATAAAATCCCTCATGCGTTCAATTATTATAATGGTGGTAAAATCACTGTAGAAAAATATGATGATGGAAGGGATTATTTTGACCCACATGGGATGCATATTGCAGGGATTCTTGCTGGAAATGATACTGAAAAAGACATCAAGAACTTTAATGGTATAGATGGAATTGCGCCTAATGCACAAATTTTCTCTTATAAAATGTACTCTGACGCAGGATCTGGGTTTGCGGGTGATGAAACAATGTTTCATGCTATTGAAGATTCGATTAAGCACAATGTTGATGTTGTTTCGGTATCATCTGGCTTTACGGGAACAGGTCTTGTAGGCGAGAAATATTGGGAGGCTATTAGAGCATTAAGAAAAGCTGGAATCCCAATGGTTGTTGCTACAGGTAACTTTGCGACTTCTGCTTCAAGTTCTTCTTGGGATTTAGTAGCAAATAATAATCTGAAAATGACAGATACTGGAAATGTAACACGAACTGCCGCACATGAAGATGCAATAGCCGTTGCTTCTGCTAAAAATCAAACCATTGAGTTTGATAAGGTTAACATTGGAGGACAAAGTTTTAAATACAGAAATATAGGGGCTTTTTTCGATAAAAATAAAATCCTGACAAATGAGGATGGTTCAAAAACTCCAAATAAATTAAAATTTGTATATATAGGCAAAGGTCAAGATCAGGATTTGATAGGATTGGATCTTAAGGGCAAAATTGCAGTAATGGATAGAATTTATACCAAGGATTTAAAAGATGCTTTTAAAAGAGCTACGGATAAAGGCGCACGTGCCATTATGGTTGTAAATACTGTAAATTACTACAATAGAGATAATTGGACAGACCTTCCAGCTATGGGATATGAAGCGGATGAAGGGACTAAAAGTCAAGTATTTTCAATTTCAGGAGATGATGGTGTAAAATTATGGAACATGATTAACCCTGATAAAAAAACTGAAGTCAAAAGAAATAATAAGGAAGATTTTAAAGATAACTTAGAACAATACTATCCAATTGATATGGAAAGCTATAATTCTAATAAACCGAATGTAGGTGATGAAAAAGAAATTGACTTTAAATTTGCACCTGACACAGACAAAGAACTTTATAAAGAAGATATTATAGTTCCAGCAGGGTCTACATCTTGGGGGCCAAGAACAGATTTGCTTTTAAAACCGGATGTTTCAGCACCTGGTAAAAATATTAAATCTACTCTAAATGTTATTAATGGTAAATCCACTTATGGTTATATGTCAGGAACTAGCATGGCAACTCCAATCGTAGCAGCTTCTACTGTTTTGATTAGGCCAAAATTAAAGGAATTGCTTGAAAGACCTGTCTTGAAAAATCTTAAGGGAGATGACAAAATAGACCTTACAAGTCTTACAAAAATAGCCCTACAAAATACTGCAAGACCGATGATGGATGCAACCTCTTGGAAAGAAAAGAGTCAATACTTTGCATCACCTAGACAGCAGGGAGCGGGGCTAATTAATGTTGCCAACGCTTTGAGAAATGAAGTTGTAGCAACTTTCAAAAATACAGATTCTAAAGGTTTGGTAAATTCATATGGTTCCATTTCTCTTAAAGAAATAAAAGGTGATAAAAAATACTTTACAATCAAGCTTCACAATACCTCAAATAGACCTTTAACATTTAAAGTTTCTGCATCAACTGTAACTACAGATGCTCTAACTGATAGGCTAAAACTCGATGAAACATATAAAGATGAAAAATCTCCGGACGGGAAGCAAATTGTTCCAGAAATTCACCCAGAAAAAGTCAAAGGAGCAAATATCACATTTGAGCATGACACTTTCACTATAGGCCCAAATTCTAGCTTTGATTTAAATGCGGTTATAAATGTTGGGGAAGCAAAAAATAAAAATAAATTTGTAGAATCATTTATTCATTTTGAGTCAGTGGAAGAAATGGAAGCTCTAAACTCCAACGGGAAGAAAATAAACTTCCAACCTTCTTTATCGATGCCTCTAATGGGATTTGCTGGGAATTGGAACCATGAACCAATCCTTGATAAATGGGCTTGGGAAGAAGGATCAAAATCAAAAGCAATGGAAGCTTATGATGATGACGGTAAACCAAAAATTCCAGGTACCTTAAATAAGGGAATTGGTGGAGAACATGGCATCGATAAGTTTAATCCAGCAGGAGTTATACAAAATAGAAAAGATAAAAATATTACCTCCCTTGTTCAAAATCCAGAATTATTTGCTTTCAATAACGAAGGGATAAATGCACCATCAACGAGTGGATCAAAAATTGCGAAAGTCTATCCTTTAGATTCAAATGGGAATCCTCAAGATGCTCAACTTGAGAGAGGATTAACACCTTCTCCACTTGTATTAAGAAGTGCAGAAGAAGGGGTGATTTCAATAGTAAATACGAATAAAGAGGGAGAAAATCAAAAAGACTTAAAAGTCATTTCGAGAGAACACTTTATTAAAGGAATTTTAAACTCTAAAAGAAATGATGCAAAGGGCATTAAATCATCTAAACTAAAAGTTTGGGGTGACTTGAAATGGGATGGACTCATTTATAACCCGAGAGGTAGAGAGGAAAATGCCCCAGAAAGTAATGACAAAAAAGATCCTGCTACTAAGATACGAGGACAATTTGAACCGATTGCGGAAGGCCAATATTTCTATAAATTTAAATATAGATTAACCAAGGATTACCCATGGCAGGTTTCCTATATTCCTGTAAAAATTGATAACACCCCTCCAAAGATTGTTTCAATTGATTTTTCAAACCCTGAAAAAATTAAGTTAATTACAAAGGATACTTATCACAAGGTCAAAGAGCAATATAAGAATGAAACGCTATTTGCGAGAGATCAAAAAGAACATCCTGAAAAATTTGACGAGATTGCCAATGAAGTTTGGTATGCTGGCGCCGCTCTTGTTAATGAAGATGGAGAGGTTGAGAAAAATCTTGAAGTAACTTACGCAGGTGAGGGTCAAGGAAGAAATAGGAAACTTGACAAAGACGGAAATACCATTTATGAAATTAAAGGTGCAGGAGATTTAAGAGGCAAAATCATTGAAGTGATTGCATTAGACGGTTCTAGCAATTTCACAAAGATTCATAGAATTAAATTTGCTGATCATGCAGATCAAAATGGAATGATTTCGTATTATTTAATAGATCCTGATCAAGATTCATCTAAATACCAAAAGCTTGGAGAAATTCCTGAATCTAAATTTAAGAATTTAAAAAATGTTAAAGATGATAGCCTAAACAAAGAGACAGCTGAGATGGAAAATAACCTTTTAGTAGATGAGCGGCCTATCGAAGGAAAATCTATCTTTACTATTCATAAAACTATTTCAACAATTAGAGATTTTTGAAAGCAAAGACTTAAAGAAACTCATTAAAAAGAAATATAGAGAAGTTGATGACTTTACAAGTGAAACTGGTAAGAGAATAGAGGAATACGATTATAAATACGATGATAAGGGAAATATCATTGCTTATGATGATGGTAGTGCCTTACAATATGAAACTGAAAAACTTGACAAAATTAAGTCAAAAATTTATGGCATTCTAAACCCATCTAAAGATGGACACTTTGAAATTCTTGGAAAGATAAGTAATGTTTCTAAAAAAATGCCAAGGTATATTATGGAAATAACTATAAATCTATAGAAATCAAAAACGACCAAGTATGATTCCCACTCAAAAACGATGACATTTGATTTATACGCAAATATTAATGATATTGTGGATGGATTAGCTTTTGCAGGAGATATGAGATTCTTTGTTAAAGATGATGATCAGATAAAAGCTGAAACTAAAATTAGAATGCCTGAAAAAAATAAGGAAACTAAAGCAGAATATCCGTATGCATCAAGTTATGGGAATGTAATAGAATTAGGAGAAGGAGATCTTTCAAAAAACAAACCAACCAATTTAATGGAGATGGAATCTGGTAAAATCTATTCTGATTCAGAAAAACAACAATATCTGTTAAAGGATAACATCATTCTAAGAAAAGGCTTTGCACTAAAAGTGACTACCTATAATCCTGGAAAAACGGATATGTTAGAAGGGAATGGAGTCTATAACAAGGAAGATATAGCAAAAATCCAAAAGGCCAATCCTAATCTAAGAGTCTTATCAGAAAAAATAATTTATTCTGATAGTAGAAATGTTGAAGATGGAAGAAGTACTCAATCAGTATTAATGTCGGCTTTGGACGGCTTTAACATTGTAAGATATCAAGTGTTTACATTTAAAATGAACGATAAAGGAGAAGCAATCGATAACGATGGCAATCTTGTAACAGATCCTTCTAAACTTGTATTATTTGGTAAGGATGGTAAAGAGTACACAGGAGAGGATAAGTCCAATGTAGAAGCTATAAAAGAAGATGGCTCTACGTTATTTATTGATACAAAACCAGTAAATCTTTCAATGGACAAGAACTACTTTAATCCATCTAAATCTAATAAAATTTATGTACGAAATCCAGAATTCTATTTAAGGGGTAAGATTTCTGATAAGGGTGGTTTTAACTGGGAGTTGAGAGTTAATGAATCGGTTGTAGATAATTATTTAATCTACGGAGATTTACACATTGATAACACTAGAGATTTTAGCATTAAGCTTAATGTTAAAGACGGTGACATCATGGACTGGGGAATGAAAGACTATAAAGCAAACGGATTTCCAGATAAGGTAACAGATATGGATGGAAATGTTTATCTTCAAACTGGCTATAGCGATTTGAATGCTAAAGCGGTTGGAGTACACTATCAATTTTTATATGATAATGTAAAACCTGAAGTAAGCATTGAGCCTAAGGGAAATACTAGTATCGAATATGCTAACGGAAAAACTGTAGTGTTTAATATTAATGATAAGAGAAATAATGGATTCGATGGTGAGATTCAAGAACAACATATTTATGTAAATGGAAAAGAATATAAATCATTTGACGATATTAAACAAATTACAGATAAGACACTAAACATTAAAATTGTTGTAAAAGATTTTGCGAGAAATACGACAGTAAAAGAATTTATTTTAAACAAAGATACGGGAGAGGTAAGCGAACTAAAACCTCATAGGGTAACCGTGACCATTCAAAATGGAAAAGAAATGAGTTCAACGATAGTGGCGGAAGAAGATTTTATTTTACCTGTCTATAAGGGTGAATTAGAAAAAGGATATCAATTTGATGGTTGGGAAATTTCTGGTTTCGAAGGGAAAAAAGACGTTGGCTATGTTCTTAATCTATCAAAAGATACCCTTATAAAACCTATATTCAAGAAAATAGAGGAGAAAAAGGAGGAGGAAAATAAACCTACTTTTGATGTATCGAAAAAGAAAGAAAAAACACAATCTGATTCAACTAATGATGTCAACAGTATTGTTTCTGATGAAAATGATAAAAACTTTGAAATTAACAAGAAAGTTTATCTAAATGAAAAAGGGAACTTAACTAATAAAAATACCAACATCAATAGTAAATCAACTATTAACAATCCTAATGAGTTGCCAAAAACCGGAACAGCAAGCGGAGCCCAGACACTATTAGCTGCCGGAATAATGTTTATAGTAGGAGCTTTTCTTGGATTGAAGAAAAAAAATAAAGATTAAGACAAAAGCTATAGAAAAAATGGTTTATGTACTGAGATTAGATAGTGAGGTGATGACATAGTTTTGTGAAAATATTGATTTATAAATATATTATTTAGATTTCTATGAAAATGGGAGATTTTAAAGATATATATAAAAGCCTTGTCTCCGGACAGGCTTTTTCTAATAGTGATGAAAATCTCTTGACATCTATTTTCAGAGTGCTATACTAAAAGAGTAATCGCCGATTTAGCTCAGTTGGTAGAGCAACGCACTCGTAACGCGTAGGTCACAGGTTCGATCCCTGCAATCGGCAGAATGAAGAAGCCCTAATGGGTTTCTTTTTTGTAAACACAGAAAAGGTAAAATATTTGAGATGGCTTCTGTTTAAAAAACATACCTTCGACTTATGAAAAAATAATTACAAACGGTAGTTTATATTTTGTGGTATAATGTATTGTAATAAATACTTGTTTTGCTACCAATCTAGAGATGTTTTTATAGTGAATTATTCTAGCAATTTTTGCTTAGATTTTTTAAAAAAGTCATAAAAATTCATGGATAGTAACGAATGAAGTCTCGCAAGTTTGGCTGAAAATAAAGCAAAAAGGAGAAAATTATGAATAAGAAAGAACGGGAAAAACAATTTGAAGAGATCAATGGACCTAAGCGGTCTGAATCAAAGTCGGCTCCAAATATAAAAATCTATATTGGCATAGCACTTGCTGCTTCAGTCACTCTCATTTTGATATGTATTTTTTCATATTCTCTGATCGGAAAGAAAGAGTCAAATCAAGCATCGTCTTCAGTTTCAACTACAGAGACAACAAGTCAAGCGTCTACAAGCCAAGGAAAAACGGATGAGACTGATAAGGATAAACAAGAGGAAATTCAAAAACTCAAGAATCAACTGGCTGATTTGGACACCAAGATTACTGAAGCAGAAGCACTTGTTAGCAAGTTAAAGAAAGAAACTGCTGTTCCAAAACTAGATATAGAAGCCATCAAGAACAATGATTTGTCTAGTTTAGAAGGTACTTGGCGTAGTCAATCTGGTAATGAATACATTATTAATGATTCTGGAGAAGTAGATGCGACTTGGTTTACAAATGATCAAAAGTACGAATCTGTAGTTGGATTAAAGGTATCAAAAGGTCAGGATAGTCGTAACCCTGAGACAGCTTCTATCAGTGCATGGGTAAAAGATTCTGTTGCTGGAGGATTTGTAGTAGTTGCTGTTCCAAGTGGAGTTGTTATGCAACCTGGTGATGATGGGAAGATTACGGATAAAAGCAATCATGCTGAGGAGAGACTTTTTTCTGGACAACAATATGAAGCGATGTTAATGAAACCAGAAGATGTTTATTATCGTGTGAAACCAGATACCAGTAAACTTGAGGAAGAAGAAAAGAACTTAGCTCAACTACAAGCAGATCGTGAAGCAATCAAATCTTCTCTAGAATCTAAGGAAAAGAAAAACTAGTTTAGAATCTAACTTTAGATTCACTTAGTTCAGAAATGTTCTTGTACTTGGTAAGATCAAGAAGCTCAAATGAGCTTCTTTTTTTATCACTACTATTCAACCACTTAGACCGAGATATAGACCAGATAGGCAAAAGGCCTTGTTCTTGAAAAAATCCTCTGCTATAATAATTTTCGTAAGGGACGTGAGCGTCAATGTCAGACAACTCAAGTTCCTAAAAAAGAAATTGGAAACAAAAAAATGAAAAAATTATTGGGAATCATATTTTTAGTAGCAGCAGCGGCAGTATTGTATTTCGGTTATGTTGGATGGCCAAGTTTGGATGTCAACCTCTGGTCACTCATTCCGGTAGGATTGTTCCTCTATTTCACTCTAGAAAATCTGTTGAAAAAAGACTATAAGGCTAGTCTGATGTGCCTTATCATTGCCTTTATCATTGCAAATGCTATTTTTGATATTTTGCCAATCTCAAGTGGTTTGGTAATTGGTGCCGGTGTGCTAGCTTGTGTAGGACTTGGCTACCTCTTTCCTGATAAAGATAAAAAAGAAGACAAATAGAAAAGTCTCGAGGTTTCTCGAGACTTTATTGTTATTTACCAGCGTAATATTTTTGGATACCTTTTACAATGCCTGCCACCAGTTTATCTTGATAGTGGTTATCTCTGATTTGTTGGTTTTCGGTGAAATTATCCATATATCCAAGCTCCAGTAGGACGGCTGGTTTAGCTGTTTCACGTAGTACGGCAAAGCTGCTTTCCAATAAACCAGCATTCTTGGCCCCTGTTTCTGCTAGAAGAGAGGAGTGGATAGCAGCAGCAAGGCGTTTGCTTTCACTCATACGATCAGGGTGGTTGTGCCAGTATTGATTAATCTTGCTTGGATAATCAGGTTCATCACTATAGGAGTAGGTTTGAATACCGCTCGCTTTTGAGTGAATGTTTCCAGTAGCATTGAAATGGATACTGATAAAGATGTCAGAGTTGGTTTTATTTACCATTCTTGAACGCTCAGTCTTAAAATCAACATCGATATCACTGTCACGTGATGTGAGGACAGTATAACCTAATTCTTCTAGTTTCTTACGCAGTTTGCGATAGATTTGCATGTTGAGATCTTTTTCAGCTACATTGTAGTAAAAGGCGCCGGAATCTCGACCACCATGCCCAGGATCGAGGAAGATGGTGTTACTGTATTGGCCTTTTACAAATCCCCCCCTCAGTTGAAACTTCAGAAATCCATTGACCGTATTTTTGGAACAAATGTTCCTTTCCATCTATCTTGTAGGTCCCTGATACATAATGTCCGCTATCGTCCAAATAGTAACGAGCCTTGTAATAGTCGTCGTAAATCCACTCATTCTTGGCCATATAACCACCAGACTTGAGATAGTAGGCTCCAATCCATTCACGAGCTGCATAAGTCCCATTCGCTTTTAGATAGAACCAACTGTTGTAGGCCTTATCAAAGATCCACTCTTTTTCAGCCATGGCTCCACTAGATTTGAGGTAGTAGCTTCCTTTCCATTTATTGGAAAGCATGACTCCATTTTGTTCAAAAGCATACCAAGTTCCCTTGATTTTCTCCCATTTGTCTTGGCTATATTTCCCATATTCATTAGCGTAATACCAGTTTTGATCAATCTTCACCCAAGAGTTTTCCGCCATAGCCCCGCTACTGCCGAGCAGGTAGGCACCAACGGTCGTTTTGCTGAGCATCACGCCGTTTTTGTCAAAATAATACCAAGAACCGTTTACTTTTTCCCATTTGTCTTGCGAGATTCTGCCAGATGGTGTGACATAATACCAATTTGGTCAACCTTCACCCAGCCACTATCCGCCATAGCTCCACTTTTAGTGAGAAGGTAGCCATCAACGATTGTCTGACTGAGCATGATACCATCTTTGTCAAAGTAGTACCAAACTCCTCCGATTTTTTTCCATTTTTGCTGGATGATTTTTCCAGACTCACTGGCGTAGTACCATTTCCCTTCAAGAGCCACCCAACTATTTTCTACCATGACCCCGTCTTTATTGAGAACATAGCCATCAAAGATAGTATCACTGAGTCGATTTCCCTCTTGGTCAAAATAGTACCACTTATCTTGAATTTTTTTCCATTTGAGGACGGGCTGATTGTTTTCATAGAAACGCCACTGCTTGTTTTCTTCCTGCCATCCTTCTTTTTTAGGGGCTTCTTCTTTTGACTTGTCTTTTGGAAGTGTTGCAACCTCCTCTTCAGTTTTAGTTGAAAGATCTTTCTTATCTTCCTTAGAGTTGCTTTGTTCGGTGGTAACAGGAGGATTAGCATTGCTTTCCTCGGCGTAGATAGGTGCTTGGACAAATCCTGCCATTGAAAGGACAACAGTACTTGCCAATATGAACTTTTTCAACGATATTCTCCAATCATTATTTTCTAAGAAATATTATAAAATATGTCTGATGGTTTATCAACTATCAAACTGAACTTCTTCAAGTAGATACTCGATAAAGCGTTCGCCCATTTTGGATAGGCTGGTTTTTTCATGTTGGATATAGACTAGTTCAATGGGATCGTCTATGTCCAGTGGAATGGAAACGATATTGTCTCCATTGAGGTTGCTATTCAAAATCCCTGTCGCAATAGTATAACCATCCAAACCAATCAAGAGATTAAAGAGGGTGGCACGGTCGCTGACCACGATAGATTTCTTGTGGTGCTCTTGTGAAAGAATCTCTTCCGAAAAGTAGAAAGAATTGTGTGTCCCTTGGTCATAGCTGAGGTATGGGAAGTTCTCCAAGTCTTCTAGTTTCACCTTATCTTTCTTTGCCAGAGGGTTGGTCTTGCTGACAAAGATATGGGGCTGGGCTGTGAAGAGATGGTGGGCAAGCAGGTGGTTGTCATCCAGCATTTTCGTTAAAACATCACGGTTGTAGCTGTTTAAGAAGAGGACACCGACCTCACTACGGAAGTTTTTGACGTCGTCAATAATCTCCCAAGTCCGAGTTTCACGAAGGAAAAGCTCGTATTTTTCCATATCACTTTTCTTAAGTAGCGATACAAAGGCGTTGACCACAAAGGCATAGTGTTGAGACGAAACGCTAAAGAGTTCGCGGTGGGCGACAGGGTTTTTATAGCGTTCCTCCAGAAGCTGGGTTTGCTCGACAACCTGACGGGCATAGGAGAGAAACTCCATCCCATCACGAGTCAAGGTAATGCCCTTGGGATTGCGGATAAAGATTTCAATACCCATTTCATTTTCCAAGTCTCGAACGGCATTAGAGAGACTGGGTTGGGTGATAAAGAGTTGCTTGGCTGCTTCATTCATAGAGCCAGTTTCGACGATTTTGATAATATAGTGTAGTTGTTGAATTCTCATGCTTTTATTGTACCACACTTGCGGAAGAATGAGCAAAGAAGATGAAGGGAAGAGAGGAAAGGCCCAAACTGGTATTGAAAAAATGTCTAGAATCTGCTAAAATGGAAGCTATGAAAACATTCTATGATGTGCAGCAATTTCTCAAACAATTTGGCATTATTGTCTATGTGGGGAAGCGCTTGTATGATATTGAACTGATGAAGCTCGAACTCTCTCGGATCTATGATGCAGGTCTGATGGACAAGCTAGACTATTTAGAGGCGGAAGCTGTTCTTCGTAGAGAGCACAAGATAGAATTAGACTACATAGAGAAAAATGGAGATAAGAACTTATGACAATTTGGATTGTTTGGGGAATCGTTCTGGCGATGGCGGCATGGATGGGCTATAACTACCTTCGTATTCGTCGTGCGGCTAAGATTGTAGACAATGCAGAATTTGAAGCCTTGATTCGGAAAGGACAGTTGATCGATGTCCGTGATGCAGCAGAATTTCACAGAAAACATATCCTCGGAGCCCGCAATATTCCCTCAAGTCAATTGAAGTCAAGCCTAGCGGCCCTTCGTAAGGATAAACCTGTCCTTCTCTACGAGAACCAACGTGGACAACGAGTGACCAATGCAGCCCTCTATCTGAAAGCAAGGTTTCTCTGAGATTTATATCCTATCCTATGGGTTGGATTCTTGGATTGGTAAGGTCAAGACTAGCTAAGATTCTATTAAAAACTGTCGAATGATAGATAAAGCTAGCATTTTAAGGTATCATCATTTATATTAAACATAAGGAGACTTTATAATATGAATTCACAACAAAAGAAAAAACACTCACTTGTTTTAGGTATCCTATCTATTGTGCTCGGTTTGTTATCTCCAATTGTAGGTCTGGTTTTGGGGATCGTAGGATTGGTCTTGGCTATTTCATATCAAAAAGAGTCACAATTAGACTATAAAACAGAAAAAATTCTCAACATCGTAGGACTTGTGGTTTCTGTACTTAACTGGATTGTAGCTGTCGCAGTATTTTTTAGATAAGCAATAAACAAAAAAGCTTTAAATTTAAAGCTTTTTTATTTTATCGACTCATCTCTAAGTAGTTTTTTATGATTTCCAATTCCTCTGGATTTAAGGGACGGTATTGCCCTTCTGATAGCTCTGAATTTAATGTAAAATCGCCGAACTGGACTCTTTTTAAGGCAGTCACCTTGACACCAACTGAGAGGAACATTTTTTTAACCTGATGAAATTTTCCTTCTGAGATGGTAATAGAGGCATGGCTCTCTGTTGGGCTTGCGTCTAGAATTTCAAGCTGAGCAGGTTTACAGGCAGTCCCATCTAAAAAGATAATCCCATCTTTGAACTTTTGGATATGGTCTGGTGTGAGCAGTCCATTAACCTTGACTTGGTAAGTTTTATCTACATGATATTGAGGATGGAGGAGTTGAAAACCAAGAGGTCCATTGTCTGTCAAAAGGAGCAGTCCTGTAGTATCGCGGTCTAGCCTGCCTATCGCGTAGAGTTGGTCTGACTGGATATTTTTGGGGACTAGGTCCATGACGGTTGGAAGTTTCTTATCCTTGCTAGCTGTAACGACTCCGTTTGGCTTATGAAGCATGAGGTAGTTGTGCTCGTATCCTTGGATTTGCCGTCCTTGAAAGACTAGTTTTTGTAATCCAGTGTCGACATTTTGAGCGAGGGAGCTGGCTGGACAATCGTCCACTAGGATTTCTTTTTTTTGAAGTGCCTGTTTCATAGCCTTGCGACTGACCTTTTCTTGGGCTAATAATCTATCTAAACGCATACCAGCTTATCTTATCATAAGTCTCTGACTTTGAAAAGGGTTGCCTTGCCTAGAAAAGCAGAGTGAAAACATTTACACTTAGCTGAACTGTGATTTTTGGATAAGACTGTGGTATAATTGTTCAGTTAGAAATAAAAATTTAAATATTAGAGGAAATCATGACAAAATTAAGAGAAGATATCCGTAACATTGCGATTATCGCCCACGTTGACCACGGTAAAACAACCCTCGTTGACGAATTATTGAAACAATCAGAAACGCTTGATGCACGTACTGAATTGGCAGAGCGTGCGATGGATTCAAACGATATCGAGAAAGAGCGCGGAATTACCATCCTTGCAAAAAATACAGCCGTTGCTTACAATGGAACTCGTATTAATATCATGGACACACCTGGGCACGCGGACTTCGGTGGAGAAGTTGAGCGGATCATGAAAATGGTTGACGGTGTTGTTTTGGTTGTGGATGCCTACGAAGGAACCATGCCACAAACTCGTTTCGTATTGAAAAAGGCCTTGGAACAAGACCTTGTCCCAATCGTGGTTGTCAACAAAATCGACAAACCATCAGCTCGTCCAGCAGAAGTAGTGGACGAAGTCTTGGAACTCTTCATCGAGCTTGGTGCAGATGATGACCAGCTTGATTTCCCAGTGGTGTATGCTTCTGCTATCAACGGAACATCTTCCTTGTCTGATGATCCTGCTGATCAAGAAAAAACAATGGCACCAATCTTTGATACCATCATCGACCATATCCCAGCTCCAGTAGACAACTCTGATGAGCCTTTGCAATTCCAAGTGTCACTTTTGGACTACAATGACTTCGTAGGTCGTATCGGCATCGGTCGTGTCTTCCGTGGTAGTGTAAAAGTTGGAGACCAAGTTACCCTTTCTAAACTTGATGGTACAACCAAGAACTTCCGTGTTACAAAACTCTTCGGTTTCTTTGGTTTGGAACGTCGTGAAATTCAAGAAGCTAAAGCAGGTGACTTGATCGCCGTTTCAGGTATGGAAGATATCTTTGTTGGTGAAACCATTACTCCGACAGATGCCATTGAACCACTTCCAATTCTTCACATTGATGAGCCAACGCTTCAAATGACCTTTTTGGTAAACAACTCACCATTTGCAGGTCGTGAAGGGAAATGGGTAACTTCTCGTAAGGTGGAAGAACGCTTGCAGGCAGAATTGCAAACAGACGTTTCCCTTCGTGTCGAGCCTACAGACTCACCAGATAAATGGACTGTTTCAGGACGTGGAGAATTGCACTTGTCAATCTTGATCGAAACCATGCGTCGTGAGGGTTATGAACTTCAAGTATCTCGTCCAGAGGTTATTGTAAAAGAAATCGACGGTGTCAAATGTGAGCCATTTGAGCGCGTGCAAATCGACACTCCAGAAGAATACCAAGGATCTGTTATCCAAAGCCTTTCTGAACGTAAGGGTGAAATGTTGGATATGATTTCAACTGGTAATGGTCAAACTCGCTTGGTTTTCCTTGTTCCAGCGCGTGGTTTGATTGGATATTCAACTGAGTTCTTGTCAATGACTCGTGGTTACGGTATCATGAACCATACCTTCGACCAATACTTGCCATTGATTCCAGGGGAAATTGGTGGACGTCACCGTGGTGCCCTTGTTTCTATCGATGCTGGTAAGGCAACAACTTACTCAATCATGTCTATCGAAGAACGTGGAACTATCTTTGTTAACCCAGGTACTGAGGTTTATGAAGGAATGATCATCGGTGAAAATTCTCGTGAAAATGACTTGACAGTCAATATCACCAAGGCTAAACAAATGACCAACGTTCGTTCAGCTACCAAGGACCAAACGGCTGTTATCAAGACACCTCGTATCTTGACCCTTGAAGAGTCACTTGAGTTCTTGAACGATGACGAGTACATGGAAGTAACGCCTGAGTCTATCCGTCTCCGTAAGCAAATCCTTAACAAGGCAGAGCGTGAGAAAGCCAACAAAAAGAAAAAATCAGCTGAGTAACAGCTAGAAAGAGATAAAGATGGTTTATTTAATCATAGGGATACTCTTATTACTACTCTATGTATTTGCGACACCTCAAAGTATCAAAGGAACAGTCAACATCGTTATCTTGGTCTTTGTATTTGTTGCACTTTTGATTTTGTTGATGTTGTCCATCTTGCAAATCTTCCAATTACCAACAGAATTCTTTGTCACAATAGCCATGCTGGCCCTAGCCTACTTTAGCTTGAGGGACATTACACTCATGCCTGTAAAAAAGAGCAAAAGAAGATAAATAGAAAGGGAGCTAAGGCTCTCTTTTTTGATGTTATAATGAGGGTTAGAGCATTTTCGCTTAGTATTATTTCTATAAAAATGGTAAAATAGTAGGAGTAGAAATGGAGTTTGAGACATGAAAGTAATCGATCAATTTAAAAATAAGAAAGTCCTTGTTTTAGGTTTAGCTAAGTCTGGTGAGTCTGCGGCCCGTTTGTTGGATAAGCTGGGTGCTATTGTCACTGTTAATGACGGCAAATCTTTCGAGGAAAATCCTACTGCACAAAGCTTGCTAGAAGAGGGAATCAAAGTTGTCACTGGTGGGCATCCTTTGGAATTGTTGGATGAAGATTTTGCTCTGATGGTAAAAAATCCAGGTATCCCGTATAGCAATCCCATGATTGAAAAGGCATTGGCAAAGGGGATTCCAGTCTTGACTGAGGTGGAATTGGCTTATTTGATTTCGGAAGCGCCAATTATCGGTATCACTGGTTCAAATGGGAAAACAACCACAACAACGATGATTGGGGAAGTTTTGACTGCTGCTGATCAGCATGGTCTCCTATCAGGAAATATCGGCTATCCTGCTAGTCAAGTGGCTCAAACTGCAACAGCCAAGGATACCCTTGTCATGGAGTTGTCTTCCTTCCAACTAATGGGAATCCAGGAGTTCCATCCAGAGATTGCGGTCATTACCAATCTCATGTCTAGCCACCTTGACTATCATGGCTCTTTTGAAGAATATGTAGCAGCTAAGTGGAATATCCAGAAGAATATGACAGTAGCTGACTTTCTTGTCTTGAATGTTAATCAAGACTTGGCAAAAGACTTGACCACAAAAACACAAGCCACTGTTGTTCCATTTTCAACAAAGGAAAAGGTTGATGGAGCTTATCTAGAAAACGGTCTACTCTACTTCCGCGGCGAAGCAGTCATGTCAGCTGATGAGATTGGTGTTCCAGGTAGCCACAATGTGGAAAACGCCCTTGCAACAATTGCAGTAGCCAAACTTCGTGGTGTAGACAACCAAACCATCAAGGAAACTCTTTCAGCCTTTGGTGGTGTCAAGCACCGTCTCCAGTTTGTTGATGAAATTCAGGGTGTCAAATTCTATAACGATAGCAAGTCAACCAATATCTTGGCTACTCAAAAAGCCTTGTCAGGATTTGACAACAGTAAGGTTATCTTAATTGCAGGTGGTTAGACCGCGGTAATGAGTTTGACGAATTGGTTCCAGATATTACTGGGCTCAAGAAGATGGTTATCCTCGGTCAATCTGCAGAACGTGTCAAACGGGCAGCGGATAAGGCTGGTGTGGCTTATGTAGATGCGACAGATATTGCAGATGCGACCCGCAAGGCTTATGAGCTAGCGACTCAAGGAGATGTGGTTCTTCTCAGCCCTGCCAATGCTAGCTGGGATATGTATGCCAACTTTGAAGTACGTGGTGACCTATTTATCGACACAGTAGCGGAGTTAAAGGGATAATATGAAAAAAATAGTTTTTACTGGTGGGGGGAACGGTTGGACACGTCACCCTTAACCTCTTATTAATGCCTAAGTTTATTGAAGACGGCTGGGAAGTTCACTATATTGGTGACAAGCATGGAATCGAACACCAAGAAATCCTCAAGTCAGGTTTGAATGTGACCTTCCATTCCATAGCGACAGGAAAATTACGTCGCTATTTCTCTTGGCAAAATATGCTGGATGTCTTCAAAGTTGGTTGGGGAATTGTTCAATCTTTCTTTATCATGTTACGACTGCGTCCACAGGCTCTCTTTTCTAAAGGGGGATTTGTCTCTGTGCCGCCAGTTATCGCTGCGCGTGTATCTGGAGTGCCTGTCTTTATCCACGAATCGGACCTGTCCATGGGCTTGGCCAATAAAATTGCCTATAAATTCGCAACTAAGATGTACTCAACCTTTGAGCAGCCTGCTAGTCTTGCAAAAGTCGAGCACGTGGGGGCAGTGACCAAGGTAACAGGCCAAGAGATGCCAGAACCAGACGAGTTGGTGGATATCCAAACCCACTTTAATCCCAAATTACCGACGCTCCTTTCGTCGGTGGTTCTGCAGGAGCTCGTGTCTTTAACCAATTGGTGACAGAACATAAAAAAGAGCTGGCAGAACGCTACAATATCATTAATCTCACTGGAGATTCTAGCCTCAATGAATTGAGTCAAAATCTCTTTCGTGTTGACTATGTGACGGACCTCTATCAACCCTTGATGGAGATGGCAGATGTGGTGGTGACGCGTGGTGGTGCCAACACAATTTTTGAGCTTTTGGCAATGGCGAAACTCCATCTCATCGTACCATTGGGTCGTGAAGCAAGTCGAGGAGACCAGATTGAAAATGCAGCCTACTTTGTTAAGAAAGGTTATGCAGAAGAACTTCAAGAAAGTGACTTGACCTTGGAAAGCTTGGAAGAGAAAATCAGTCACCTGCTTAGTCACAAGGAACAATACCAAGCTAGTATGAGGGCTTCAACTGAGTTGAAATCTCTTGATGATTTTTATGCCCTACTAAGAAAAGACTTATCATAAGGAATATCAATGTCAAAGGATAAGAAAAAAGAATCAACCCCCAAGAAAGAATTGTCTGAATGGCAGAAACGAAACCAAGAATACCTAAAGAAAAAGGCTGAGGAAGAAGCTGCCCTAGCTGAGGAGAAGGAAAAGGAAAAACAAGCTCGAAAGGAGGCCAACTCGAAACTATTGGAGGAGGCCAAAAAATCCTCGAGTCAGTCGGACGAAGAAGATACAAGTCCAAGTAAGGAACTATCCGAAAAAGAAGAAAAATCTCAAAAGGATGACTATAAAGTCAACGAAGAAAAAGAGAAGAAAAAAGAAAAACCAGCCAAGCCTAAAATCGCTCCAGTTCATATTTGGCGAGCTGTGAGTATCTTAGTGCCAAGTATTCTGGTCCTCCTTCTCTCAGTCTACCTGTTGACTCCGCTCTCGACCATCAAAAATATCGAAGTTAAGGGAAATAGTAACACCCAGGCGGACGACATTAAACAGGCTTCTGGGATTCAAGACAGCGACTATACCTTAGCCCTGTTGTTGGATAAGGAAATACGCTGAGCGAATCAAGTCCAACCATTGGATAGAGTCAGCAAAGATTGATTATCAATTTCCAACTAACTTTACGATTGAGGTTAAGGAATTTGATATTGCTGGTTACTATGTGACAGGTGAAGACCACTATCCAATCCTATCTAGTGGAACAATTGACTCAAGTCCTGTCAACCTTTTGAACCTGCCTGAGACCTACCTAACAGTTACCTTTAACGATGAGCAGCAGGTGAAAGAGCTGATTGCGGGTCTTTCTAGCATCAGTGAGGACATAAAGAGCCAAATCCAGAAAATAGAATTAGCGCCAAGCAAGGCAACAGCAGATCTTCTAAAAATTACCATGCTGGATACAGATGAAATATTGGTTCCCTTGTCAGAGTTAAGTAAAAAATTGCCTTATTATAGCAAAATTAAGCCACAACTAGCAGAACCGAGCTTTATTGATATGGAAGCTGGAATCTATAGTACTAGCCTAGCGGATAAACTTTTGCAAGAAGCTGAGGAAAAAGCTAAAAAAGAGGCACAGGAAGCTGAGAAGAAAAAACAGGAAGAAAAAGAAGCAGAAGAAAAGAAACAACAGCAACAACAATAAAACCCAGTTTTTACTTGACAAGTTCCTATATAAATAATAGAATAGTAAAAAACCTTTAAAGCAGTCCAGAGAGGCAGCTAAGGTTAGACGGTGAAAGGGAGGAGACTACCCATTTTTCGTGGAACCTTGCTGCTAGCAGGTTCCTTTTTCATAGTCATTTTAAGGAGTTTGATGGACTGTAAGAAGAATCAAAAGGAGAAATATATGCGTGAGAGTCGTCCAGTCATTGCCCTAGATTTTCCAAGTTTTGAAGAAGCGAAGGAATTCTTAGCCCTTTTTCCAGCAGAAGAAAACCTTTATCTAAAGGTAGGGATGGAGCTCTATTATGCAACGGGTCCTGATATCGTGTCTTACTTGAAAGGTCTGGGTCATAGTGTCTTTCTGGATCTCAAGCTTCATGACATTCCCAATACAGTCAAGTCAGCTATGAAGGTCTTGTCTCAGCTTGGTGTGGATATGACCAATGTTCATGCTGCTGGTGGTGTGGAGATGATGAAGGCTGCGCGTGAAGGTCTTGGGACACAGGCCAAATTGATCGCTGTAACGCAGCTTACATCAACGTCGGAAAGTCAGATGCAGAATTTTCAAAATATCCAAACCAGCCTGCAAGAGTCTGTGATTCACTATGCTAAAAAGACAGCTGAAGCGGGCTTGGATGGTGTCGTTTGCTCGGCTCAGGAAGTGCAACTCATCAAAGAAGCCACCAATCCAGATTTTATCTGTCTGACACCGGGAATTCGTCCAGCGGGAGCTGCGGTTGGAGACCAAAAACGCGTCATGACGCCAGCGGATGCTTATCAAATCGGTAGTGACTATATCGTAGTAGGACGTCCCATTACCCAAGCTGAGGATCCTGTTGCAGCTTATCATGCTATCAAGGATGAATGGAACCAAGACTGAAATTAAAGAAATAGATTAGAAAAACAAAAGGAGAATACTATGACACTTGCTAAAGATATCGCTAGCCATCTCTTAAAAATCCAAGCCGTTTACCTCAAACCAGAAGAGCCTTTCACTTGGGCATCTGGTATCAAGTCACCGATTTACACTGATAATCGTGTGACACTAGCCTATCCAGAAACTCGTACCTTAATTGAAAATGGCTTTGTGGATGCTATCAAAGAAGCCTTTCCAGAAGTTGAGGTGATTGCGGGAACAGCAACAGCGGGGGATTCCTCACGGAGCTATCATTGCTGACAAGATGAACATGCCTTTTGCCTACATTCGTAGCAAACCAAAAGACCACGGAGCTGGTAATCAAATCGAAGGACGGGTAGCTCAGGGGCAAAAAATGGTAATTGTAGAAGACCTAATATCAACTGGTGGTTCAGTTCTCGAAGCCGTAGCAGCCGCTAAACGAGAAGGAGCAGATGTGCTTGGAGTTGTAGCGATTTTCAGCTACCAATTGCCAAAAGCAGATAAGAATTTCTCAGACGCAGGTGTCAAGCTAGTCACGCTTTCTAACTACAGCGAACTGATTCACCTAGCTCAAGAAGAAGGCTATATCACACCAGAGGGATTGGATCTCTTAAAACGCTTTAAAGAAGACCAAGAAAATTGGCAAGGATAATTTATAAAAAAGACCAGACAAGTTTGAGCGAGCTTATCTGCCCAACTTTTAAAATGAAGGTCAGACTAAAGAAAAGGTCTCGATTAGCGAATTGATTTCCTCTTTTCTTCATAGTCAATTACAGTAAAACTCCTAGAACGATTGGAATATCCATCTTTCTAGGAGTTTTTTATTATGTATTTAATTGAGGTTTATTTGGAATGATTTTCATTCAAATCAGCTTTTCTTTAATTGATAGCTGCAAGAAGGTCGTCAGCTTGTTTGGCAAGTGATGAGGCAGTCGCTTCTTCTAACACCAATTTTCCGTCTGCCCAAGCAGAGTCATTGACACGAGCGGCAGTAAAGTCACCAACGACTTGTGTACGGATAAATGGCAAGAGATCTTTGTAAATAGCAAAGAGTTGTTCGTGGCCTGCATTGGCTACAGATGAGACGGTAACAAGCTTGTCTTGGAGGGCAGAAGTACCACGTGTATCAGATAAGTCAAGGGCGCGAGAGAGCCAGTCAAGCAAGTTCTTCACTGTTCCAGGGATAGAGAAGTTGTAGACTGGAGAGAAAATCCAAATGGCATCGGCATCAAGGACAGCTTCGCGAGCAGCAGCTACAGCTGGATGAGTTGGAACTTCAAGATCTTGGCTGAAGAGAGGTACAGCTGAATAATCAAGATAGCCAACTTCCGCTTTCCCAGCAAGTGCTTTTTCAGCTTCAAGGGCCATTTGGTGGTTAAAAGAATCTTGGCGTAGTGATCCGACGATAAATAGGACTTTTTTAGACATAATGTGTCTCCTGTAGTTAAAATTTAAAGAGCGAACTCTTTTGTTACCAGCTATGTTACAACAAATGATACTAATTAGCAATAATTTTGCTCACAAATCTTTAAATTTTTTTAAAATCCGAATCAAATCTTCCTTTTCGCCATCTTCCAAGATACTAAAAGCATCTACAATAGAGTTAATATGGTCAGGAAGAACCTCTTCAATTTTTCTGCGTCCTGCAGGTGTTAATTTCAGGAAAAATGATCGGCGATCCTTGGGATCACAGGTTCTAGAAATCCACCCATCTCGAACCATATTTCGAATGACAACAGTCATGTTTCCAGAAGTGGCTAGCATTTTTTCAATCAAGTCCTGAATGCGTAGTTCCCCCTTGCTATAGAGGGTTTCCAGAACAGAAAATTGAGTAGGGGTTAGTCCGTGTTCTTTAGCAGCCTTGGTTTCATAAGGTTTAAAAGTTCGTATGGCCTTATTGAGAACGATAGCCGTTTTCAAGTCTAATTGATTTTGGGAAATTTTTTCTTTCAAATATTGTTTCATAAGGGTATTCTATCAATAAACAAATAGAAATACAAGAGGCATAGATTTTATAGGGAAAGATTCTTAGAATGTTCCTGTCTTCACTTGTAATAAAGGAGGAGAGATGGTAAAATAGACGAGTGAAACTAAGACAGAAAAAAGCAAAAAACAAGCTACTTATACAATACGGAATCGGCATTGCTCTGGTATTGCTAGTCATGACCACTTCCTTTCTTTATCTGATATCGCTCAGCATGAAACCCTATCAAGATGCTAGGGTTGAGGGAGAAAAACTGGCCAAGCAGTATGCAGAATTGGAAAAGGCAGATCAGGTTGATTTTTTTAATGGTTCGGAAGCTTATTACAGCGTTCTGGGGCATAATAAAAAGCAAGAGGCCATTGCCGTACTGATTGAAAAGAATAACCACAAGATTTACGTTTATCAGCTAGATAAGGGGATTTCTCAAGACAAGGCGGCGACGATTTCGAGGGAAAAAGGAGCTAGCGATATTGACAAGATCACCTTTGGTCGCTATCAGGACAAGCCAATTTGGGAAGTTAAGTCAGGAAACCAGTACTATCTAGTCGATTTTGAAACAGGAGCAGTGATCCAATAAGGAGGGCATATGAAACTATCCAAGCGTGTACTAGAAATGGAAGAAAGCGTCACTCTAGCTAGTGATGCAAGAGCCAAAGCATTAAAAGCTCAAGGAAAGGATGTTCTTTTCTTAACCTTGGGACAGCCTGATTTTCATACTCCTGAAAATATTCAGGATGCAGCGGTGGAAGCGATTCGTGATGGACGAGCTTCCTTTATACAGTTGCTTCAGGGCTACCCGAGTTAAAAGCGTCGGTTAATACCTATTTTGAACGCTACTATGGGTATTCTGTAGCAGCTAACGAGGTTACATTTGCCACTGGTGCCAAGTTCTCTCTCTACACCTTCTTTATGGCTGTAGTCAATCCGGGTGATGAGGTCATCATCCCTACACCATACTGGGTCAGCTATGGAGATCAAGTCAAAATGGCAGAAGGAGTGCCAGTCTTTGTCCAGGCCAAGGAAGACAATCACTTTAAAGTAACAGTAGAGCAGCTAGAAGCAGCCCGAACAGATAAGACCAAGGTCTTAGTTCTCAATTCGCCATCGAATCCGACCGGTATGATTTACTCTCGTGAGGAACTCTTGGCCATCGGAAATTGGGCTGTTGCGCATGATGTCCTTATCCTAGCAGATGATATTTATGGTCGTTTGGTTTATAACGGGAACGAATTTGTTCCAATCTCTAGTCTGTCAGAAGCGATTCGCAAGCAAACCATTGTTATCAACGGTGTATCTAAGGCTTATGCCATGACCGGTTGGCGGGTAGGTTATGCAGTAGGAAATCCTGAGATTATTGCTGCCATGAGCAAGCTAACAGGTCAAACAACCTCCAACCTTACTGCTGTATCACAATATGCTACCATTGAAGCCCTAACTGGGCCACAAGACTCTGTCGAAACCATGCGCCAAGCATTTGAGGAACGTTTGAATACTATTTATCCTCTTTTGTGCCAAGTACCAGGATTTGAAGTTGTCAAACCCCAAGGAGCCTTCTATCTTTTCCCAAATGTTAAAAAAGCGATGGAGATGAAGGGTTATACCGATGTGACGGACTTTACAACGGCTATTCTTGAGGAAGTCGGTCTGGCCTTGATTACAGGAGCAGGATTTGGGGCGCCAGAAAATGTCCGTCTCAGTTATGCAACAGACTTAGATACATTAAAAGAAGCGATTCGCCGTTTGCATCAATTTATGGAAAAATAAAACTTAGAATCTTCGCCTTTTTAGCGGAGATTTTTTGTATTGAAAATCTCGCGATTTTTCTCTAGTAGAACCTAGCTATCGCAGTCTATTTATGGTAAAATAGTGGGTAATGATGTCTTCGGACAAGTTAAACGAAAAAAGGAAGATAGATTATGACAAAACGTGTAACAATTATCGAAGTAAAAGACTACGTTGGTCAAGAAGTGACCATCGGGGCCTGGGTTGCCAACAAATCAGGAAAAGGAAAAATTGCCTTCTTGCAATTGCGTGATGGAACAGCTTTTTTCCAAGGAGTTGCCTTCAAACCAAACTTTATTGAAAAATTCGGCGAAGAAGTTGGTCTTGAAAAATTTGAAACGATTAAACGTCTGAGCCAAGAGACATCTGTTTATGTGACAGGGATTGTCAAAGAAGATGAGCGTTCTAAGTTTGGCTATGAACTCGATATCACAGACATCGAAGTCATCGGTGAATCTCAAGACTACCCAATCACACCAAAAGAACACGGAACAGACTTCTTGATGGACAACCGTCACTTATGGCTCCGCTCTCGTAAGCAAGTGGCTGTGATGCAAATCCGTAACGCTATCATTTATGCAACTTATGAGTTCTTTGATAAGAACGGCTTCATGAAGTTTGATAGCCCAATTCTTTCAGGAAATGCGGCAGAAGATTCAACAGAGCTCTTTGAAACTGACTACTTTGGGACGCCAGCCTACTTGAGTCAATCAGGTCAGCTTTACCTAGAGGCAGGTGCTATGGCTCTTGGTCGTGTCTTTGACTTTGGTCCAGTATTCCGTGCTGAAAAATCAAAAACGCGCCGTCACTTGACTGAGTTCTGGATGATGGATGCTGAGTATTCCTACTTGACACACGACGAGTCACTTGACTTGCAAGAAGCTTATGTAAAAGCTCTTCTTCAAGGTGTTCTAGATCGTGCGCCTCAAGCTTTGGAAACCTTGGAACGTGATACAGAACTCTTGAAACGCTACATTGCAGAGCCTTTCAAACGCATTACCTACGATCAAGCCATTGACCTCTTGCAAGAGCATGAAAACGATGAAGATGCTGACTACGAGCATTTGGAACATGGAGATGACTTTGGTTCACCACATGAAACATGGATTTCAAACCACTTTGGTGTACCAACCTTCGTTATCAACTACCCAGCAGCTATCAAAGCCTTCTACATGAAACCAGTCCCTGGCAATCCAGAGCGCGTGCTTTGTGCAGACTTGCTTGCTCCAGAAGGCTATGGAGAAATTATCGGTGGTTCTATGCGTGAGGAAGACTATGATGCTCTTGTAGCTAAGATGGAAGAACTTGGTATGGACCGTACAGAGTACGAATTTTACCTTGACCTTCGTAAATACGGTACTGTACCACACGGTGGATTTGGAATCGGTATCGAGCGTATGGTAACTTTCGCAGCAGGTACAAAACACATCCGCGAAGCTATTCCATTCCCACGTATGTTGCATCGTATCAAACCATAAACTAGAAAAAAAGAAGATGATTTCATCTTCTTTTTTCACTTTTATCTTGCGATCTATCAGTTTTTCTAGTATAATAGTTAATTGTGAGCAAACCTCACTTACCCCTTGCAAAGACTAGGGGTCATTAGACCAAAAGGAGGAACATATCAATGGCTAAATACGAAATTCTTTATATCATTCGTCCAAACATTGAAGAAGAAGCGAAAAACGCTTTGGTAGCACGTTTTGACTCTATCTTGACTGACAACGGTGCAACTGTTGTTGAATCAAAAACTTGGGAAAAACGTCGTCTTGCATACGAAATCCAAGATTTCCGTGAAGGACTTTACCACATCGTTAACGTTGAAGCAAATGACGACGCAGCTCTTAAAGAGTTTGACCGTCTTTCAAAAATCAACGCTGACATTCTTCGTCACATGATCGTCAAACTTGACGCGTAAGAAGGTAAATTATGATTAACAATGTTGTACTTGTAGGGCGTATGACACGTGACGCTGAGTTGCGTTATACCCCATCAAATGTAGCAGTTGCGACTTTTACTCTTGCAGTAAACCGTACATTCAAGAGTCAAAATGGCGAACGTGAGGCTGATTTCATCAATGTCGTTATGTGGCGCCAACAGGCTGAAAATCTTGCTAACTGGGCTAAAAAAGGCTCTCTTATCGGGATAACCGGTCGTATCCAAACTCGTAGTTACGATAACCAGCAAGGACAACGTGTCTACGTAACAGAAGTCGTGGCTGATAATTTCCAAATGTTGGAAAGCCGTAGTGTGCGTGAAGGACATACAGGTGGAGCTTATTCTGCACCAACTACTAGTTATACAGCACCTACACAATCAGTACCTGACTTTTCACGTGATGAAAATCCATTTGGAGCAACCAATCCATTGGACATTTCAGATGATGATTTACCATTCTAATGGACAATTAATACTATAAAGGAGAAAAAACATGGCTCAACAACGTCGTGGCGGATTCAAACGCCGTAAAAAAGTTGATTACATCGCAGCAAACAAAATTGAATATGTTGATTACAAAGATACTGAGCTTCTTAGCCGTTTCGTTTCAGAACGTGGGAAAATCCTTCCTCGTCGTGTAACAGGAACTTCAGCTAAAAACCAACGTAAAGTAACAACAGCTATCAAACGCGCTCGCGTAATGGCTTTGATGCCTTTCGTAAACGAAGATTAAAGAAAAAAAAAGACCCCAACGGGTCTTTTTTTCACGAGCTTTGAAATGAGAAGGCGAGTCAGGTCCGAGGGACCTCTTTTTCTGATCAACTCGGGTCTTTTTTCAGATTCGGTTGAACCTCTTTTTCAGACTTTTACGGGGTTCTGTTGGACAGAGCTACTTTTGACCTAGTAAGATGCTTTTTTCTTACTAGGTTATTTCTTTTTATTTTTATTATCGTGCTATAATGGTGGGAGAAAGTTTTAAAGGAGCAGCTTATGAAGACGACGTGTTCAATTAGAAAAATGCAAGAATCTGACATTAAAGATCTCTCTCGAGGATTTATCAGCCAAGGTTGGCCAAGTAGAGAGGAGATTTTAACTCGATACTTTAAGGAGCAGGAAAGTGGAGAGAGGGAAGTGTTAATTGCTGACCTTACCAGTGCTGTAGTGGGCTACATTACTATTTTACCTGATGCTAAGCAGGGACCCTTTGCTGGAACGGCTCCAGAACTGTCAGATTTCAATGTCTTTGAAGCCTTTCAAAATCAAGGTATTGGCAATCTCTTGATAGAAGAAGCAGAAAAACGAGTAAAGCTTTTTTCGGACAAAGTGACGTTAGGTGTAGGTTTGCACTCAGGCTATGGAGCTGCCCAGAGATTGTACATCAAACGAGGCTATATTCCAGATGGTTCAGGCGTTTGGTATCGAAACCAACCTTTGGAAATGAATGCCACTATTCAAAATAATGATGATTTAGTTCTGTATCTATCCAAGAAATTCGAATAAGAGATAGTGAACTTCTTTGAAGATAGGGGATTTCTCTACTTTATGGTATAATGGAAAGAGTGATAAAAAAGAGGTAGAGAGATGGATGCAAAATTAAAATACAAGGCAAAGAAGATTAAAATCGTCTTTTTTGATATCGATGATACCCTGCGTGCGTCAAGGACAGGTTTTATTCCGGATACAATTCCTACTGTCTTTAAGCAGTTGCGTGAAAAAGGGATTTTGACAGGAATTGCTTCTGGGCGTGGCATTTTTGGAGTTGTTCCAGAGATTCGTGAACTCAATCCGGACTTTTTTGTAACCTTGAATGGTGCTTATATAGAAGATAAAAAAGGAAATATTATTTATCAACATCGGATTGAGAAGTCAGATGTTGAGGAGTATATCTCTTGGGCCAAGCAAGAAGGGATTGAATATGGTTTGGTTGGCAGTCATGCTGCTAAACTCTCCATTCGGACAGAAATGATCAGTGAGGCTATTGATCCGATTTACCCGAACTTGGATGTGGATCCTGACTTCCATGAAAAAGCAGATATTTACCAGATGTGGACCTTTGAAGATAAAGGGGATGACTTGCACTTGCCAGATTCTTTGTCGGATAAACTTCGCATGGTGCGTTGGCATGAACATTCATCTGATATCGTGCCCATTTCAGGATCAAAAGCAAGTGGTGTAGCTAAGGTTGTGGAGCATCTAGGCTTGAAACCAGAAAATATCATGGTTTTTGGAGACGGTCTCAATGACTTGGAACTCTTTGATTATGCAGAAATTAGTATTGCCATGGGAGTTTCCCATGAAAAAATCAAAGAAAAAGCAGATTATACTACAAAAACAGTAGAAGAAGATGGTGTTTTTGATGCCTTAACTAAGTTTGGTTTAGTAGAAAAGAATTGCATTTTCCACAAGTAGACATTGAAACAGTAGAAGGTCCGCTAGCGACCATTAAGACAAATCACGGAGACTTGCGTATCAAGCTCTTCCCTGAACATGCTCCTAAAACAGTAGCTAACTTTATCGCTCTTTCAAAAGATGGTTACTATGATGGCGTCATTTTCCACCGCATCATCAAGGACTTTATGATCCAAGGTGGAGACCCAACTGGTACTGGTATGGGAGGAGAATCTATCTATGGAGATGCTTTTGAAGATGAATTCTCTGAAGAACTTTATAATGTTCGTGGGGCTCTGTCTATGGCCAATGCTGGGCCAAATACCAATGGCAGTCAGTTCTTTATCGTGCAAAACCAACACTTGCCATACTCTAAGAAAGAGATTGCGCGTGGTGGTTGGCCAGAACCAATCGCTGAGATTTATGCAGAGCAAGGCGGAACTCCTCACCTTGACCGCCGTCACACTGTTTTTGGGCAATTGGTCGATGCAGAATCTTTTGCAGTCTTGGATGCCATTGCAGCTGTTGAAACTGGTGCTATGGACAAGCCAGTTGAAGATGTAGTAATTGAAACGATTGAAATTGAGGACTAATATGAAAATTGGTGATAAGCTAAAGGGGCGTATTACAGGAATTCAGCCCTATGGTGCCTTTGTCGAATTAGAGACAGGGGTGATTGGGCTGATTCATATTTCAGAAATTCGGACAGGATTTATCGAAAATATCTATGAAGTTTTGAAAATTGGTGAAGAAGTGCAAGTTCAGGTTGTTGATTTGGACGAATTTTCAGGTAAAGCCAGTCTATCTATTCGCACTCTGGAGGAAGAAAAACACCAACTGCCAAGACGGAGACGTTTTTCAAATGACCGTATCAAGCACGGTTTTGCACCTCTTAGCCGAATGATGCCAATCTGGACAAGGGAAGCCCTCAACAATCTGAAAGAGAAAAACTAGTCTATTAGATTTCGTATTTTAAAATTAATATATGGAAGAACAATTATTAAAACCAGGAGAGCGAATCAACCAGCTCTTTTCGACAGATATCAAGATCATTCAAAATAGAGAAGTGTTTAGCTATTCGGTGGATAGCGTTCTCTTGTCACGCTTTCCTCGCTTTCCTAAAAATGGCTTAATTGTGGACTTTTGTGCTGGAAATGGTGCAGTTGGACTTTTTGCAAGTAGTCGTACCAAGGCAAAAATTCTCTCTCTGTGGAGATTCAGGAGCGCTTGGCGGATATGGCTGAGCGTTCGGTTCAGTTGAATGGCTTGGAAGAGCAGATGCAGGTTATTTGCGATGATTTGAAAAATATGCCTGCTCACATCAAAGGAAGTAAGGTGGATATGATTTTGTGCAATCCGCCTTATTTCAAGGTGGACCCGCATTCCAATCTCAATGAGAGTGAACACTACCTCTTAGCTAGACATGAAATTACAACTAATTTAGAGGAAATCTGTCGAAGTGCCCAGAGTATTCTCAAGTCTAATGGCCGTTTGGCCATGGTTCATCGTCCAGATCGGCTCTTGGATATCTTGGACATGCTTCAACGCCACAATTTGGCACCCAAGCGCCTGCAATTTGTCTATCCTAAACGTGAGAAGGAGGCCAATATGCTCTTAATCGAAGCCATCAAGGATGGATCGACCAGTGGCTTTAAGGTCTTGCCACCACTCATCGTTCACAATGATGATGGTTCTTATACACCAGAAATTCAAGAGATTTACTATCGATCATAAGGCCTATATGTATGTGGTGGAGTGCCGCGACGGTTCTTACTATACGGGCTATACAACAGATGTGAAGAGGCGCCTTGCCGTTCATAATAGTGGTAAGGGAGCAAAGTATACCCGAGCTCGCTTGCCAGTCAAACTCATCTATGCAGAGGGTTTTGCCACTAAGGAAGAAGCCATGTCTGCCGAAGCTCTCCTCAAACGAAAGAAACGACCGCAGAAAGAACGATTTATATCTGAACATCAAGAGAAAAATCTAGTCAACCATATTGATGTCTAACGAGGAGTCTTTTGGATCCTCTTACTTTTGTCAAAAGAGGAAAAAAGTGCTACAATAAGATGAATAAATTTAAAGAGGTATTATCATGTCTAAGATTCTAGTATTTGGTCACCAAAATCCAGACTCAGATGCCATCGGGTCATCTGTAGCCTTTGCTTACCTTGCAAAAGAGGCTTATGGATTGGACACAGAAGCAGTAGCACTTGGAACTCCTAATGAAGAAACAGCCTTTGTTTTGAACTATTTTGGTGTAGAAGCACCACGCGTCATCACATCTGCTAAAGCAGAAGGGGCAGAGCAAGTTATCTTGACTGACCACAATGAATTCCAACAGTCTGTATCAGATATCGCTGAAGTAGAAGTTTATGGTGTTGTAGACCACCACCGTGTAGCTAACTTTGAAACTGCAAGCCCCCTCTACATGCGTTTGGAGCCAGTTGGATCAGCTTCATCTATCGTTTATCGCATGTTCAAAGAACATGGTGTGGCAGTTCCTAAAGAAATCGCAGGATTGATGCTTTCAGGTTTGATTTCAGATACTCTTCTTTTGAAATCACCAACAACTCACCCATCTGATAAAGTCATTGCTCCTGAATTGGCAGAATTAGCAGGCGTGAACTTGGAAGAGTACGGTCTTGCTATGCTCAAGGCTGGTACAAACTTGGCTAGCAAATCTGCTGAGGAATTGATTGACATCGATGCTAAGACCTTTGAACTCAACGGAAATAAGGTTCGTGTAGCCCAAGTAAACACAGTTGATATCGCTGAAGTCTTGGAACGCCAAGCTGAAATTGAAGCTGCAATGCAAGCTGCCAATACAGCAAACGGTTATTCTGACTTTGTCTTGATGATTACAGATATCGTCAACTCAAACTCAGAAATCCTAGCACTTGGTGCTAATATGGACAAGGTGGAAGCAGCCTTTAACTTCAAACTTGAAAACAACCACGCTTTTCTTCCAGGTGCTGTTTCACGTAAGAAACAAGTGGTGCCTCAGTTGACTGAAAGCTTTAATAGCTAATAGTCTGAGTGATAATTAATTCTGAGTGATAATTAATAATGAGGAAACTTTGTTTTCCTTATATCGAAAGGAGTTTCGGCTCCTTTTTTTCTAGGAGAGAAAGATGTTAGAAAATGGTGACTTGATTTTTGTGAAGGATCTTTCAGATATGGGGCAGGCTATCCAAGCTTCCACTGGGAACTATAGTCATGTGGCTATCTTTTTAGACGGATTGATCTATCATGCTAGTGGACAAGCAGGTGTTATCTGTCAAGAGCCAGCAGCATTTTTTGAACCGACTCATCTCTATGATCTTTATGTCTATCCAGAGCTGGAAGCTGACTTGGTGAAGGAAAGAGCTAGCAAACATTTAGGTGCACCCTATAATGCCTCTTTTTATCCAGATGGGTCTGGTTTTTACTGCTCTCAATATATCGCTGAAATCCTACCTATTTTTGAAAGCGTTCCGATGAAATTTGGGGATGGGGAGCAGGAGATTAGTGATTTTTGGAGAGAATATTATAGGAAACTCGAGCTTCCTGTGCCTCTAAACCAGCCGGGGACCAATCCCAGTCAGTTAGCAGCATCTCCTCTTTTAGAATGTAAAGAAAGGAATCTTCATGATTCAGATTTTTAATCCCTCTCGTTTGACTCGACAGCCATTTTTTATAGATTTGGTGGACTATCTGGACCAGCATGATGATGTAATCCTCCGAGAAATCAAGGCTCAGTTTCCAGATGTGGCAGTTGATAAACTCATGGAAGAGTATATAAAGGCAGGCTTGATCCGAAGGGAAAACAAACGTTATTCCCTCAATCTACCTATGCTTGAGTCACTCGATAGTCTAGAACTAGATCAAGAGATTTTTATCAGAGAGGACAGTCCAGTCTATCAAGCCTTGCTGGAGAAGACTTTTGAGACAGAATTGCGCAATCAAACCAATGCAGCCATTTTAGTCGAATCTACGGATTTTGCCAGAGAAAAAATGACCCTGTCTAATTATTTCTACAAGGTAAAGAATCAATATCCTTTGACAGAAAAACAGCAGGAACTCTATGCCATTTTGGGAGATGTCAATCCAGAGTATGCCCTCAAGTACATGACGACTTTTTTACTCAAGTTCCTCAAAAAGGACCAGCTCATGCAGAAACGGCGTGATATCTTTTTGGACAGTTTAGTCGTCTTGGGCTATATTGTGCAAAATGAAGCTGGAAAGTATGAGTTGGCTGTTGATTTTGACAAGGAATGCTTGTCTTTCTATTTGCCTTAATTGTTTGCTTTTGAGCAGATTGTTTGACTTTGCTAAAGAATAAGCATAAACTGAATGTAAGCGATAACCATTATCGTATTAAAACAAAAAGGAGACAGAGCTATGTCACTTGAAAATAAATTGGAACAAGCAACTGGTGCTATCAAAGAAGGATTTGGTAAGGTTACTGGTGATAGCAAAACAGAAGCAGAAGGTGCTGTAGAAAAAACAGTTGCCAAAGCAAAAGAAGTTGTTGAAGATGCTAAGGGTGCTGTAGAAGGTGCCGTTGAAGGTCTTAAAAACTCATTTAAGAAAGAAGACTAAAAAAATCAAGGGAGGACTTCCCCTGATTTTTTGATTTTATAGGTAACGTTCTGCAACGGCTGCATCTCCAGGGTAGGATTCTTTCACTCCATTGACGATCTGGTAGCAGTCAGCTCCCTTACCTGCAATAATCACGGCATCGAGTTCTTGGTCTGTAATGGCCATTGCCGCCTTGATGGCTTGTTCGCGATCGGTAATCTTTTCAACAGGATGGCTGATATAGCTACTGATTTCCTCTGCAATCTCCATTGGATCTTCATAGTTGGGGTCGTCGGCTGTGAGAAAGACTTGAATCTCAGGGTGTTGATTGAGGAGGAGACCAAAGTCTTTGCGACGACTTTCCCCCCTTGTTTCCAGTAGAACCGAGAACCAGAGCGATTTTTCCAGTTTGATGAGTTTCAACCACATTGATGAGTTTTTTCAGACTGTCCCCGTTGTGGGCATAGTCAATGAAAACCTTAGCTCCATTTTTCTGTGTGAGGACTTCCATGCGTCCAGGAACTCGGGTTGTAGCAATTCCTTTTTTGATGTCCTCTAGACTAGCACCTAGACGAAGGCAGGCAAGTCCAGCAGCAACTGCGTTTTCTTGGTTAAAGTGGCCAATTAGCTGAATATCATAATCGCCAGCGAGTTTTCCTGTAGCTGAAAAGCTAAAGGCTTTGGGAATTCTCGATTTGGTTGCCAGACTTACTACCATAGAAGTCATGCTCTTGTTGTTCCACTTGTTCTTTCAGTACAGAGAAGTGGTCCATGTCGCTGTTAATGACAACTGCTCGGCTATTTTTCATCAAGAGACGTTTGTGGTAGAAGTAATCTTCAAAAGTCGGATGCTCAATCGGACCGATATGGTCAGGACTGATGTTAAGAAAGACTCCTACATCAAAGGTCAGACCATAGACTCGATGGACTAGATAGGCTTGACTAGAGACTTCCATTACGAGATGGGTTCTACCATTTTTAACAGCCTGAGCCATCATGTCGAAAAGATCGATATTTTCAGGTGTTGAAAAGGAAGATTTAAAGAAGGTCTTGCCATCTAGAGTTGTGTTCATAGTTGACAAAAGGGCTGTTGGGTAGCGTTGAGATAGGATGTTGTATGAAAAGTAAGCTGCTGTTGTCTTACCCTTGGTCCCTGTGAAGGCGAGAATTTTGAGTTTCTCTTGGGGATTACCATAAAATTCCATAGCAATCAAACTCATGGCTTTCTTGATATCGTTCACAATGATAACAGGGATACCGACTTCGTAGTCCTTTTCAGCTACATACCAGGCTAATCCCTGAGTTATAGCAGAAAGAAGGTATTCTTTTTTAAAGGCAGCACCTTTTGCAAAAAAAAGAGTGCCCTCTTTTACTTTCCGGCTGTCGTAACTGATGCTGTCAAAAACAACTTTACTGTAGTTGTAGTGGTAGTGTCCTTGGTCGATAATCTCGCGAAAAAGGCCATCTTTCTTTAAAACATCTAATACATTTTCAATCTTAATCATACTTTCTATTATAAACTTCAAGCCCGAATTTTACAAGTAACAAGGAAAAGTTTATAATGGAAGATAAGGAACTTTGTCCTAGTTATCAAAATTGAATGAGGAAGCTATGTCTAACGAAAACAATCACCAGCAAGCCCAGATGTTGCGAGGGACTGCTTGGCTAACAGCTAGTAACTTTATTAGTCGCCTGCTTGGTGCTATCTATATTATTCCCTGGTATATCTGGATGGGGACCTATGCAGCCAAAGCCAATGGTCTCTTTACCATGGGCTACAATATCTATGCTTGGTTCTTGCTGATTTCAACAGCGGGTATCCCAGTTGCGGTCGCTAAACAAGTAGCCAAGTACAATACCATGCGAGAAGAAGAGCACAGCTTTGCCTTGATTCGGAGTTTCCTAGGCTTTATGACAGGCTTGGGCCTAGCCTTTGCCTTGGTCTTGTATCTCTTTTCTCCTTGGTTGGCAGATTTGTCCGGTGTAGGAAAAGATTTGATACCCATCATGCAGAGCTTGGCTTGGGCGGTCTTGATATTCCCGTCTATGAGTGTCATCAGAGGCTTCTTCCAAGGGATGAACAACCTTAAGCCCTATGCTATGAGTCAAATCGCGGAGCAGGTGATCCGTGTTATCTGGATGTTGCTGGCGACCTTCTTCATTATGAAGATGGGGTCTGGTAACTACCTATCAGCAGTTACCCAGTCGACCTTTGCAGCTTTTGTGGGGATGGTGGCTAGTTTTGCAGTCTTGATTTATTTTCTTTCCAAGGAGGGACTGCTTCAAAAGGTATTTGAAACACGGGACAAGATCAATAGCAAGCGACTTTTAGTTGATACCATCAAGGAAGCCATTCCCTTTATCCTTACAGGATCAGCCATCCAGCTCTTCCAAATATTGGACCAGATGACTTTTATCAGAAGCATGACCTGGTTTACCAACTATAGCAATGAAGACTTGGTTGTTATGTTTTCTTATTTCTCAGCCAATCCTAACAAAATCACCATGATTTTGATCTCTGTAGGAGTTTCCATTGGGAGTGTCGGCTTACCACTTTTGACGGAGAACTATGTAAAAGGTGACTTGCAAGCAGCAGCTCGCCTAGTTCAAGATAGTATGACCATGCTCCTCTTATTCTTGCTGCCAGCAACTGTCGGAGTCGTCATGGTGGGAGAACCTCTCTATACAGTCTTTTATGGAAAACCAGATAGTCTGGCCATGGGCTTATTTGTCTTTGCTGTTTTACAGTCTACTATCCTAGGCTTGTATATGGTCTTGTCTCCTATGCTCCAAGCCATGTTCCGCAACCGCAAGGCAGTACTTTACTTTGTCTATGGTTCCCTTGCCAAGCTAGTCTTGCAACTTCCAAGTATTGCTATTTTCCACAGTTATGGTCCCTTGATTTCAACGACTATCGGGCTGATCATTCCGAATGTCTTGATGTATAGAGATATCTGCCAGGTAACGGGTGCTCGTCGAAAGATTATCTTGAAACGAACTATCTTGATCAGCATCTTGACACTTGTCATGTTTATCTTAGTTGGTTTCATACAGTGGCTTTTAGGATTTTTCTTCCAACCAACAGGACGTTTGTGGAGCTTCCTATATGTTGCTCTTATAGGCGGTATAGGTGGAGCCCTCTATGGCTTCATGAGTCTAGCTATTTGCTTGTTGGATAAAGTAATCGGGAAATCGAAGGCAGAACGCTTGCGAGCACGATTTAAATTATCATAAAAATAAATTATAAATATAGATAAAGAAACAACCTTTCTGTTATATGAAGGTTGTTTTTATTCTATTTTTATCAAAAAAGGAGTATTTTTTCTAAAGTTAATAGAGTGAAAATATGTTTTTTAAATTTTTGTTTAAAAAACTATTGACTAAATAAAACTTAAGTTGTATAATAAGTCAAATATTAAAAACAGGAGGTTCTGGAAATGAAAAAGTCTAAGGCCAAGTATCTGACACTGGCAAGTGTCGTGTTAAGCGCAGGGATCCTACTAAGCGCATGTGGGAACTCAGCAAGGTCATCCAAAACATATAACTATGTTTATTCAAGTGATCCATCTAGTTTGAACTATCTGGCTGAAAACCGTGCAACAACCAATGACATCGTTACCAATTTGGTAGATGGATTGATGGAAAATGATCAATACGGTAACTATGTTCCATCTTTGGCAGAGGATTGGACTGTTTCTCAGGACGGTTGACCTATACTTACAAATTGCGTAAGGATGCAAAATGGTATACTTATGAGGGTGAAGAATACGCCCCTGTAACGGCCCAAGACTTTGTGACAGGTTTGAAATATGCTGCTGACAAAAAATCCGAAGCCTTGTACCTGGTTCAAGACTCTGTAGCAGGTTTGGATGACTATATCAACGGTAAAACAACAGACTTTTCAACTGTCGGTGTTAAGGCGATTGACGACCAAACAGTTCAGTATACTTTGACTCGACCAGAACCTTATTGGAATTCTAAAACTACGTCCACTATTCTCTTTCCTGTTAATGCTGATTTCTTGAAATCAAAAGGAGATGACTTTGGTAAGGTGGATCCTTCTAGTATTTTGTACAGTGGACCTTTCTTGATGAAATCCTTTGTTTCAAAATCTGTTATCGAATACAAGAAAAATCCGAACTACTGGGATGCTAAAAATGTCTTTGTGGACGATGTGAAATTGACCTACTATGATGGAAGTGACCAAGATGCCCTAGCACGTAACTTTACAGAAGGAGTATACAGCTACGCACGTCTCTATCCAAATAGCTCAAGTTTTGAAGGGATTAAAGAGAAGAATAAGGACAATATCATCTACAGCATGCAAGATGCCACTTCTTTCTACTTGAACTTTAACCTAGATAGAAAATCTTATAATTTCACTTCTAAAACGACTGACATCGAAAAGAAATCTACCCAAGAAGCAGTTCTGAATAAACTTCCGCCAAGCTATCAATTTTGCCTATAACCGTACGGCCTATGGGGCACAATCTCAAGGGGAAGACGGAGCAACGAAGATTATTCGTAACCTAGTTGTACCTCCTACATTTGTAAGTATCAACGGAAAAGACTTTGGTGATGTTGTTTCCGAAAAGATGGTCAACTATGGCCAAGAATGGCAAGGAATCAACTTTGCTGATGCTCAGGATCCTTACTACAACCCAGAAAAAGCCAAGGCTAAATTTGCAGAAGCTAAGAAAGAACTAGAAGCCAAGGGTGTTCAGTTCCCAATTCACTTGGATAAGACTGTTGAAATGACCAATAAGTCAGAAATTCAAGGGATTAGTTCAATGAAACAATCCATCGAATCTATTCTTGGAACTGATAATATAGTTATTGATATTCAACAGTTGGCAACAGAGGATTATGATAGCTCTGGTTATTTAGCTCAGACAGCAGCCCAGAAGGATTTTGACCTTTACAATGGTGGTTGGAGTGCTGACTACTTAGATCCGTCAAGCTATCTTGATATTTTTAATGTTAATAGCGGAGGTATGTTGCAAAACCTTGGTTTAGAACCAGGTGAGGTCAATGACAAGGCTAAGGCAGTTGGACTTGATACCTATACTCAAATGTTGGAAGAAGCCAATAAAGAGCAAGATCCAGCAAAACGTTATGAAAAGTATGCTGAAATTCAAGCTTGGCTCGTTGATAGCGCCCTTGCAATTCCAAACGTTTCCCTTGGTGGAACACCTAGCCTGAGAAAGACAGTTCCTTTCTCATCACCATTCTCACAAGCTGGAAATAAGGGTGTAGAATCATACAAGTATCTCAAGTTGCAAGATAAGACTGTAACGGCTGATGAGTATGAAAAAGCTAAAGAAAAATGGCTGAAAGAAAAAGGAGAATCCAATAAAAAAGCCCAAGAAGAACTGGCAAAACACGTTAAATAACCAGTTTATTCAACAGGATAAACGATAGTTTCTTAGGGGAAGCTATCGTTTTTATATAGTTTGAAACTATAACTAGCTCTTGAAAACAAGAAAATGAGTTGGTGAAAATAAGTGGTACAATAGTTACTATAGATTTGGAGGTATTGTATGAGCAAAGAACGACACATCAACACAATTTTAGCCCAGGCGGGTATCAAGTCAGATAAGGCGACAGGTGCCTTGGTGACGCCACTGCATTTTTCAACAACTTATCAGCATCCAGAATTCGGTCAGTCTACTGGATTTGACTATACCCGTACTAAAAACCCAACTCGCAGTAAGGCGGAGGAAGTCTTGGCTGCAATTGAATCAGCAGACTATGCTCTAGCAACGAGCTCAGGTATGGCGGCGATTGTACTGGCTTTTAGTGTTTTTCCAGTGGGAAGTAAAGTCTTGGCTGTGCGCGACCTGTATGGGGGTTCTTTCCGTTGGTTCAACCAAGTGGAGCAAGAAGGCCGTTTCCATTTTACCTATGCTAATACTGAAGCAGAGTTGATTGCTGAGCTGGAAAATGATGTGGATGTTCTCTATATCGAAACGCCAACCAATCCCTTGATGTTGGAATTTGATATTGCAAAACTAGCAAAACTAGCTCATGACAAGGGTGCCAAAGTAGTCGTAGACAATACCTTCTACAGTCCGATTTACCAACGACCGATTGAAGATGGTGCGGATATTGTCCTTCATTCAGCCACCAAATACCTAGCAGGGCACAATGATGTTTGGCTGGGGTGGTTGTTACTAATAGTTTAGAACTATATGAACAACTGTTCTACAATCTCAATACGACAGGTGCTGTCTTGTCACCGTTTGATAGTTATCAGTTGATTCGTGGTCTTAAGACCTTGTCTCTGCGCATGGAGCGTTCTACAGCTAATGCCCAAGAAGTGGTTGCCTTTTTGAAGGATTCTCCAGCAGTCAAGGAAGTTCTCTATACTGGTCGTGGGGGAATGATTTCCTTTAAAGTAGTGGATGAAACACGCATTCCTCATATTTTAAACAGCCTCAAGGTCTTCTCTTTTGCTGAGAGTTTGGGTGGGGTAGAGAGTCTGATCACCTATCCGACGACGCAGACCCATGCGGATATTCCAGCAGAAGTGCGCCATTCTTATGGATTGACAGATGATCTTTTGCGTTTGTCTATTGGGATTGAGGATGCCAGAGATTTGATTGCGGACTTGCGCCAAGCCTTGGAAGGATAAGACAGATATGGGAAAATATGATTTTACAAGCCTGCCCAATCGTTTTGGGCATCATACCTATAAATGGAAAGAGGCGGAAGCTGATCGAGAAGTTCTACCAGCCTGGATAGCGGATATGGACTTTGTGGTCTTACCTGAGATTCGACAAGCCGTACAAACCTACGCGGATCAGTTGGTCTATGGTTATACTTATGCAAGCGACGCTTTGATTCAGTCGGTTCGGGACTGGGAAGCCAGTCAACACGGGTATCACTTTGACAAGGATGCTCTTGTCTTTATCGAGGGAGTAGTGCCAGCTATTTCAACGGCTATTCAAGCCTTTACAAAAGAAGGTGAGGCTGTTCTGATTAACACACCGGTCTATCCACCTTTTGCTCGCAGTGTCAAACTCAACAATCGCCGATTGATTAGCAACTCTTTGGTGGAAAAGGATGGGCTGTTTGAGATTGACTTTGACCAGCTGGAGAAGGAATTGGTGGAGGAAGATGTGAAACTTTATATCCTCTGCAATCCTCATAATCCTGGTGGTCGTGTTTGGGAAAAGGAAGTGTTAGAAAAGATAGGCCATCTCTGCCAAAAACATGATGTATTGCTGGTTTCGGATGAGATTCACCAAGATTTGGCTCTCTTTGGTCACAAACACCAGTCTTTCAATACCATTGATACAGACTTTAAAGACTTTGCCCTTATCTTGAGCAGTGCCACTAAGACCTTTAATATCGCTGGGACAAAAAATTCCTATGCTGTCATTGAAAATCCTAAACTTCGAGTGGCTTTTCAGAAACGCCAGTTGGCCAATAATCAGCATGAAATCTCAGGCTTGGGTTATTTGGCGACAGAAGCTGCCTACCGTTATGGTAAGGACTGGCTAGGAGAGCTAAAAGAAGTCATCGAAGACCATATTAAGTATGTAGTGGAGGTCTTGAGCAACGAAACCAAGATCAAGGTCATGAAACCGCAAGGGACCTACTTAATCTGGCTGGATTTTTCAGACTATGACCTAACGGATGAACGCTTGCAAGAGCTTTGAAGGATGAAGCCAAGGTTATCCTCAACCGTGGTTTGGATTATGGAGAGGAGGGAACTCTTCATGCCCGCCTCAATGTAGCCATGCCGAAGTCAGTGCTAGAAGAAGTTTGCCAACGCATAGTGACCACTTTTTCTACACTTTAAAAATCGAGCCTTCTAGGAGAAAAGTCTTCCTAGAAGGCTATTTTCGTAGGGGAAAATGTGGTATAATGAAGGGATAAGATAAAGGGGTAACTATGGCTAAATTGATTCCAGGAAAGTTGCGCATGGAGGGTGTTACTCTCTATGAGAAGGGCAAGATTGAGATCATCAAGGAAAAGGGGAATCGCCTCTATACTCGTGTGGCGGGAGAAGACTTGCGCTACAGTTTAGAGGATGATCTTGTTTTTTGTGCTTGTGATTTTTTCCAAAAAAGAGGTTACTGTGTTCACCTAGCAGCGCTCGAGCATTATCTGAAGAACGATGAAGAAGGCCAGGTGATTTTACAAGCCTTAGAAAAAGGACATGAAGAGCAAGAAGAGGTCGAAACCAAGGTTAGTTTTGGTGGAAGTTTTTTGGAGCGCGTTCAACCTCAAAAACGAGAAGAGACTTACACTTTGTCGGCTCAAGGCCAGGTGGAAGCTGGAACCAATCGCCTCCTTTGGACTCTCCGAATCGGTTTGCTTAAGAGTCAAAAGTATTACGTCATCCGTGATATTCCACTCTTTTTGAAGGTCTTAGTCCACCGAAAACCATATATGATTGGGAAACACTACGAGAATGACTTGTCTTGGGATGCTTTTGATACAGCTAGCCAAGAAGTTCTTACTTTTTTTATGTGGCTTGATTGAGGAGGGACTGAGTCAAGTCCTCTTTTTCCCTAATCAAGGTCGTCACCTCTTTTTCCCTCTGACCTTTTTTGAGCAGGGGGTGGAGTTGCTGATGAACTTGGAGGATTTTCATTTTGAACACCAGATAGATAGTTATGCAAATCTCCTCTTTCATGATTTAGATCTGGAAGCGAATCTTTTCTCTTTTAATGTGCAGGAGTACCCAGATTATTTTGAAATGGAAATCTCTGAAAGTGAGCGGGTCAATGTATTCTATGGAGGGGCGGTTCTCTTTCGTAAGGGGAATCTTTATCTCTTAAACCCTAAACAGATAAGTCTGTTGAAGGAAATCAATGAACTTCCTCAGGAAACAAAAGGGAGAAAATGCCTCCAGTTTGATACTGGAGATCGGGATCGATTGGCTTCCTGTCTTCCTTTGTTTGGGCAGCTGGGAAAGATTTTTGCCCCAGAACGTTTACAAATACGACCCTTTTCACCGATTTTTTACTTTGACAAGGAGAAGGATGGCCGTATCCGCTTGGATATCGAGTTTGATTATGGAGATATTAAGGTGACTAGTCATCAACAGCTGGACGAATTACCTTTTGCTAGTGATGCTGCCTTAGAAAGCCAGATATTTCAAGTTAGTTTAGGGGCTGGTTTTGAGGCTGATTTTCAGTCTTGGAGACAGGCTTTGAAGCCAGAGGCAGTGTATTCTTTCTTTCATCATACGATTCCAGCTTTTGAGAAGTTGGGACAGGTTTTCTTGTCTGATGAGATGAATCAGCTATACAGCGTCCAAGCTCCTCAGGTTCAGATTGAGTCCAAGGGGGGACTGTTGGAAATCCAGTTTGATTTCCAAGGGATTGCTCAAGAAGAAATTGATCAAGCTCTTAAAGCCCTGACCAGCAATCAGGATTTCTATATCAGTTCTTCTGACCAAGTGTACTTTTTTGATGAGGAAACCAAGCAGATTCGTCAAAATTTACAGGAACTGGGGGTTGAGCTAAAAGATGGTTCTTTTCAAGCTCGGAAATCTCTAGCTTATAGCCTTTCTCAGCTTTTTGAAGGTCAAGATAGAATCTCCTTTTCGGAGGAATTTAAGCATTTAGCACATGATTTGACCCATCCTGAGGACTTTCCTTTGGGAGACGTACAGGTGCAGGCGAGTTTGAGAGACTATCAAGAAAAGGGAGTACGTTGGCTCCAGATGCTTCATCACTATGGATTTGGAGGCATCTTGGCAGATGATATGGGGTTGGGAAAAACGCTGCAAACCATTGCTTTTTTGACAAGTCAGGTGACAGAAGATAGTCGTGTCTTGATTTTGGCTCCGTCAGGTTTGATCTATAACTGGGCAGATGAATTCAGGAAATTTGCCCCACAATTGGATTTGGCTGTAGTTCATGGTTTGAAAGCGAATCGAGAAGTGATTCTTTCCGAAAATCATCAAATCTATGTGACCAGCTATGCTAGCTTTCGTCAAGACAGCGAGTTCTATCAAGAGATGTCCTTTGATTTTCTCTTTTTAGATGAGGCCCAGGTCATGAAAAATGCTCAAACAAAGATTGCCCAGACTTTGCGTCAGTTTGTGGTACCAGCAGTCTTTGCATTGTCAGGTACGCCCATAGAAAATCATCTAGGAGAGTTGTGGTCTATCCTTCAAATTGTACTACCAGGGCTCTTGCCGAATAAGAAAGAGTTTATGAAATTACCAGCTGAACGGGTGGCACAGTTTATCAAGCCCTTCGTCATGAGGCGTAAAAAAGAAGAAGTCCTTACCGAACTGCCTGATTTGATTGAAGTCGTCTATAAAAACGAACTGGAAGACCAGCAGAAGGCCATCTATCTGGCCCAGTTGCAACAGATGCGAGACCGACTAGCCCAAGTGACCGATCAAGAATTCCAGAAAAGTCGCGTAGAAATCTTATCTGGTCTCATGCGTTTGCGTCAAATCTGTGATACGCCTGCTCTCTTTATGGACGATTACCAAGGAGCCAGTGGTAAATTGGATAGTCTCCGAGATTTATTGTTACAAGTGGCTGATGGTGGGCATCGTGTCTTGATTTTTTCCCAGTTCAAAGGAATGTTGGAAAAAATCGAGCAAGAACTCCCAGATTTAGGCTTGACCTCCTTTAAAATCACAGGCTCAACTCCTGCTCAAGACAGACAAGAGATGACCAAGGCCTTTAATCAAGGAGAAAAAGATACCTTTCTCATCTCCCTTAAGGCGGGTGGTGTTGGTCTCAATCTAACGGGAGCTGATACGGTTATTTTGGTTGACCTTTGGTGGAATCCCGCTGTCGAAGCCCAGGCCATCGGACGCGCTCACCGCATGGGGCAGGAGCAGAAGGTAGAGGTCTATCGTTTGATAACCAAGGGGACCATTGAAGAAAAAATCCAAGAACTTCAAGAACAAAAGAAACATTTGGTTTCCCAAGTTTTAGATGGTACGGAATCGCGTGCGAGTCTCAGTCTGGCAGAAATTCGTGAAATTTTGGGAATTTCTGAAGCCAGCACTTGAAAAATCAAGACAATACGCTATAATGAAGTGTTGAAAGGAAATACAAAATGAAACAAGATCGATTTCCATTGGTGTCAGATGACGAGATCATGCTGACCGAAATGCCAGTCATGGACTTGTACGATGAGTCAGACTTTATTAGCAATATCAGAGGTGATTACCGAGATAAAAATCATTTAGAATGGTCTCCTATCAATGAGGAAGAAACCGTAGTTTCTCCAGTGGTTAAAAAGGAGTCAAAGCCGAGCCCAGAACCTAAAAAAGTTGAAAAAACGTATGCTGAACTGGCTCGAGAAGAGGCGCGTGCGGACTTGAAGAAGAAACGTTCAGCTAAGTATTTGACCCAAGATGTTAGCCATACCAGACGACACAATGGTTCAACACTTGTTCGTCAAGGAAACCAACCAACAGCACCATTTCAAAAGGAAAATCCAGGTGAGTTTGCCAAATTTAGTAAAAACTTGAGCCAGTCCCACTATATTTTAGCTGAAGAAGTTGGCCAAGTAACGAATCCAACTCCGAAAACCCAAACGGGAAAAGCTAAAAAGAACAACTATGATTTTCTGAAGAAAAGCCAAATCTATAATAAAAAGAACAAGAAAACAGATCAGGAACGTCAGGTTGCCCAAGAGTTGAATCTGACAAGAATCACTGAATAAGGGAGAAAAGCATGTCAAAGACATATCATTTTATTGGAATTAAAGGATCAGGGATGAGTGCCTTGGCCTTGATGTTGCACCAAATGGGACACAAGGTTCAAGGTTCAGACGTTGAAAAATACTACTTTACTCAACGTGGACTAGAGCAGGCAGGGATTGCGATTCTTCCTTTCGATGAAAAGAACCTTCAAGGTGATGTAGAGATTATCGCTGGAAATGCCTTTCGTCCAGATAACAACGTTGAAATCGCCTATGCAGACCAAAATGGTATTAGCTACAAACGTTACCATGAATTCCTAGGTAGCTTTATGCGCGATTTTGTCAGCATGGGAGTGGCAGGAGCACATGGGAAAACCTCAACAACTGGTATGTTGTCTCATGTCTTGTCTCACATTACAGATACGAGCTTCTTGATTGGGGATGGGACAGGTCGCGGTTCAGCTAATGCCAAGTATTTTATCTTTGAATCAGACGAATATGAGCGCCATTTCATGCCTTACCACCCAGAATACTCTATCATCACTAACATTGACTTTGATCATCCAGACTACTTTACAAGTCTAGAGGATGTTTTCAATGCCTTTAACGACTATGCTAAACAAATTACCAAAGGTTTATTCGTCTACGGTGAAGATGCTGAGCTGCGTAAGATTACAGCCAATGCTCCGATTTATTATTATGGATTTGAAGCAGAAGGCAATGACTTTGTAGCTAGTGATCTCCTTCGTTCAACAACTGGTTCGACCTTTACAGTTCACTTCCGTGGACAAGAATTGGGTCAATTCCACATTCCAACCTTTGGTCGCCACAATATCATGAATGCGACAGCTGTTATTGGCCTTCTTTACATAGCAGGCTTTGATTTGAACTTAGTTCGTGAACACTTGAAAACATTTGCTGGTGTTAAGCGTCGTTTCACTGAGAAAATCGTTAATGATACGGTAATCATCGATGACTTTGCCCACCATCCAACAGAAATTATCGCGACCTTGGATGCAGCTCGTCAGAAATACCCAAGCAAGGAAATTGTAGCAATCTTCCAACCTCATACCTTTACTAGAACCATTGCTTTGTTGGACGAATTTGCCCATGCTTTGAACCAAGCGGATGCTATCTACCTAGCGCAAATCTATGGTTCTGCTCGTGAAGTGGACCATGGCGATGTTAAAGTGGAAGACCTAGCCAATAAAATCAACAAGAAACACCAGGTCATCACAGTTGAAAATGTATCGCCACTCCTTGACCATGACAATGCTGTTTACGTCTTCATGGGAGCGGGAGACATCCAAACCTACGAGTACTCATTTGAGCGTCTCTTGTCTAACTTGACAAGCAACGTCCAATAGGAAAATCAAATGGAAATTCCAATCACCATAAGGCAAGTTACCCTATCAGATTTAGATGAAATTTTGGCGATTGAAGAAGCCAATCCTTCATCAGAAGAGGCATTTAGCCGTCAATCCTTAGAAGAGTGTATCCGCAAGTCTGCGGGTACCTTTCTTGTAGCTGGGGATGAAAACCAGCTCGTTGGCTATATTTTAGGAGAGACTCAATCTCTTCATCCCAAATGGATAGCAATAAAATCATTGACAATTCATCCTGATCATCGTGGACAAGGTTTGGGAACTCTTCTCTTGGCTAGCTTGAAACAAGTGGCTGTAGAAGGAAGAGTCAGGTGCCTTCGCCTGACTTGCCCTGACGACCTCCTCTCTTACTTTGAAATGAATGGCTTTGTTGAAGAAGTGACAGAGAGTCATTATGGCAGTGGTTCTGAATGGCATCTGATTTGGGCAAATCCTTTTTATCAGGAGGAAATATGAAAATCAGACAAGCAAGATTTCGGATTTGGACCGAATTTTAGAGATAGAGCTAGAGAATTTCTCCCTTGAAGAAGCCATTCCGCGTTCGGTCTTTGAGGCTCATTTACGTGAAATTCAGACTAGCTTTCTCGTCGCTGAAAAAGAGGGACGTGTCCTTGGATACATTGAAGGACCAGTCGTCCTACACCGCCATCTACAAGATCAGTCTTTTACGGAAGAGGTAGAGGACCACAGTCACAGATCTGGCGGTTATATCTCCGTTACCTGTCTATCTATTGCCAAGGAAGCGCAAGCTTTGGGTGTGGGTAAGAGATTACTGACCGCCCTAAAAGAAGTTGCTGTAGAGCAGGAAAGAGAAGGTATCAATCTGACATGCCATGACTATCTGATTCCCTATTATGAGAAACACGGCTTTGTTAATGAAGGGATATCTCAGTCAAATTTTGCAGGTGAGACCTGGTACGATATGGTTTGGGAAAATAAGAAATAAGCATAAGAAAGCCATCTATGGTTGCTTTTCTTTACTTTTTAAGATATAATATTATGGATTATCAACAAGGAGGTTGAACCTTTGAGCGAAAATTCGAGAGAAGAAGAAAAATTAAGTTTTAAAGAACAGATTCTACGTGATTTAGAAAGGGCACGGGAAAGAGAACGGTTAGCTGGAGAAGGAGATGCTACGCCTTTCATTCCCCCTATCGAGAATGATACTCTTTCTACTTTTTCTGATTTGGAAATAGAGGATTCGGCTGAGAATGCGGTTGACGATTCTTTAGCTTCTATAGAGGATGTTCTAAAAAAAGCTCCAACTGTATTGCCACGTAAAGATTCTGAACCAAGTGAAGTAGTGGAACTGAAACAGGAAGATTCAGAGCCGGAAGAAGTTACTCCGACTAGGATTGAAGCTGTAGAACCTAAAAAAGACGAAAAAGCTTTTAACGAAGTAACGACAAGAATAGCCGTTTCGTATAAGACTGCGGATAAGGTGGAAGCAGTTTCTTCTCTTACGGGAAATGAAGAAACATTCTCATCTGAAGCTACTGATCGACAAACTGATCTTCCAAGCCGTAGTCGTCGTGAAGGAGTAAAGCCAGCTAAGAAAAAGAAGAAATCAAAAGCTAAAGGTTGCTTGCTAACTTTCCTAGTTTTCCTAGTTCTTGTAGCTGTTGGAGGGTACTTTGGTTATGGTTATGTTCAAGAATCCTTGAAACCAGTTGATGCAAGTTCTAAGGACTATGTAACGGTTCAAATCCCAGAAGGTTCAAATGTTCAAGAAATTGGGAGCACTTTGGAAAAATCTGGTTTGGTAAAACATGGACTCATCTTTAGTTTGTACGCCAAGTATAAGAACTATTCTGATTTGAAATCAGGTTATTACAACTTGAAGAAGAGTATGAGTACGGATGAGTTGATTCAAGAATTGCAAAAAGGTGGAACACCTGAACCACAAGAGCCTGTCCTTGCAAGTTTGACTATTCCAGAAGGATATACTTTGGAGCAAATCGCTCAAACAGTAGGGCAACTTCAAGGTGAATTTAAAGAGCCACTTACATCGGAAGCTTTCTTGGCTAAGGTACAAGATGAGACCTTTATCTCACAATTAGTAGCCAAGTATCCTAACTTACTTGGAAGTCTTCCAACAAAAGATAGTGGTGTTCGCTATCGCTTAGAAGGTTACCTTTTCCCAGCAACTTATACCATTAAAAACAGCACAACAGTTGAAAGTTTGATTGATGAAATGGTTGCAGCTATGGATAAGGCGCTATCGCCACATTATACGACTATAAAAGATAAAGGCCTCACAGTAAACGAATTGCTCAGCATTGCTTCTCTTGTAGAAAAAGAAGGGGCTAAAACGGAAGATCGCAAGACCATTGCAGGTGTCTTCTATAACCGATTGAATCTCGGTATGCCACTTCAAAGCAATATTGCTATCCTGTATGCTGAAGGCAAGCTTGGGCAAAAATTAGCCTAGCTGATGACGCTGCAATTGATACAAATATCGATTCACCATACAATGTCTATACGCACCTTGGCCTCATGCCTGGACCAGTTGATAGTCCAAGTTTGGATGCTATTGAAGCAAGTGTAAACCAGACAAAGAGTGACTACTTGTACTTTGTAGCCAACGTAGAAGATGGTAAAGTATACTTTGCAGCGACCAAAGAAGAACATGATCAAAACGTTGCAGAACACATCAATAGCAAATTAACACAATCAAGTAGTTCAAACTAAAATTATGTGGTTTTCCACATAATTTTGTTTTAAAAACAAATTAAGAAAAGAAAGTTGAGAAAAATGGCAGAAAAAACTTACCCAATGACCCTTGAAGAAAAGGAAAAGCTTGAAAAAGAATTAGAAGAATTGAAACTCGTTCGTCGTCCCGAAGTAGTAGAACGTATTAAAATCGCTCGTTCATACGGAGACCTTTCAGAAAATAGTGAGTACGAAGCAGCGAAAGATGAACAAGCTTTTGTTGAAGGACAAATTTCAAGTCTAGAAACAAAAATTCGCTATGCTGAAATCGTTAATAGCGATGCAGTTGCCCAAGATGAGGTAGCTATCGGTAAGACTGTAACAATCCAAGAAATCGGGGAAGATGACGAAGAAGTCTATATCATCGTCGGTTCCGCAGGTGCAGATGCTTTTGCTGGTAAGGTTTCGAATGAGAGCCCGATTGGACAAGCCTTGATCGGCAAGAAGACTGGTGATACAGCGACCATCGAGACACCAGTTGGTAGCTATGATGTCAAAATCTTAAAGGTTGAAAAAACAGCCTAAATAGAATGAAAAAGGAGTAGTAGAGGCTTTGACTTACTCAACTCCTTTTTGGTTTTTTGAATAAAATAGGAGACTATATGAGTGAAAATAAGAAGAAAAACAAAATGGAGCGTGGTTTAACCAATCGCCATGTTCAGGTGATGGCCATTGCGGGAACAATCGGAACAGGACTTTTCCTAGGTGCCGGTCGCTCTATCAGCCTTACTGGGCCTTCTATCATCCTGATTTACATGATTACAGGAGCCTTTATGTTTTTGATGATGAGGGCTGTTGGAGAGATGCTCTATCAGGATCCAGAACAACATACTTTTATCAACTTTATCACCCGTCATTTGGGGAAAGGCTGGGGTTATTTCTCAGTTTGGTCTTATTGGTTGTCTGTCGTCTTTATCGGTATGGCAGAAATCACTGCGATTTCGCATTATGTTCAGTTTTGGTTTCCTAGCTGGCCTAGTTGGTTGATTCAGATTGTCTTTTTAACGATTCTGGCCTTGGTCAATCTGATTGCGGTTAAGCTTTTTGGAGAAGTCGAGTTTTGGTTTGCAATGGTTAAGATTGTGGCTATTTTAGCTATGATTGCAACAGGAGCCTTTATGGTTTTAACTGGATTTGAGACGCCGCATGGAGCTGCAAGTTTGGCAAACATCAGCGACCAGTTCTCCCTTTTTCCAAATGGAGTCATGAACTTTGTCATGGCCTTTCAAATGGTATTTTTTGCCTATCTGATGATTGAATTTATCGGGGTGACAACTTCTGAAACGAAAAACCCTCGGGAGGTTCTTCCCAGGGCAGTTAAGGAGATTCCTCTCCGAATTGTTTTCTTCTATGGTGGAGCTCTATTAGCCATTATGTCTATCATTCCCTGGAGAGAACTTGCTTCTTCAGATTCTCCATTTGTAACGGTCTTTGAACTGGCAGGTATCAAGTGGGCAGCGGCTCTGATTAACTTTGTCGTTTTGACGTCGGCAGCGTCTGCCCTTAACTCAACTCTCTACTCAACAGGGAGACACTTGTATCAGATAGCCCATGATTCGCCCAATCGCTTCTTAAAGGCCATTAAGGCAGATACTCTTTCTCGTCACAATGTTCCGCAAAATGCCATCATCGCCTCAGCAATTTTAATTGCTCTGGCTGCCTTTATCAATGTGTTGCCGGGTGTCTCGGATGCTTTGCTTTAATTACGGCATCTTCATCAGGTGTCTATATTGCAATTTATATCTTGATCATGGTGGCTCACCTCAAATACCGTAAGTCACAAGATTTCATGGCTGATGGCTACCTCATGCCTCAGTATCGCTTGCTTAATCCCCTAACCATCCTCTTTTTTGTCTTTGTTTTTGTGACTCTCTTTTTGCAAGAGTCTACTTTCATGGGGGCAGTTGGTTCAGCCATCTGGATTCTTATTTTTGGGATTTATAGCCAGTGGAAATTTAGGAAATAAAGGTTTTTTATCAACTGAAGTCGGTTAACGAAAGATCAGATTCAGGAGAGAACCATGGTGGTTCTCTCCTTTTTATATTCAAGGAAATAAGGATTCTAGTAGTTTGTAAGGTTGAAGGTATAGGTTTGTATTTCTTAATAATGTTACAGGGATTTTCCCAGCAGGATAAATACCAACGACCTGTTATTTGAAGTTACCAGTATGATGATAATGTAATTTTCTAGGGACAGCATTCTCCTCTTGCCTTACTATGACCTAGCATAGATATAAGCTACTTTTAGCATAGTCTGCATAGATGTTAGCTTTTTTTGAGGATATGAAAACTCCCCTATCGTTTCTAGTGAGTCGTAGCCTCTTCACTATCCGCTATAAGGGGAGTATATCATTTGGTTTTTCTACGGAAGACATGGGATTCGAACCCACGCACGCTGTTACACGCCTACCGCGTTTC